>QFCS01000984.1_pt1 | contig 130232 bp, 118 predicted proteins | sample 3576561 | NCBI WGS metagenome assembly QFCS01 | reverse complement strand
GCCTCAGCAGAATCTTTCAATGCTAAAATCAAGTCCTTTAGAAGTAAATTTAGAGGTGTCAGAAATATAGAATTCTTCCTCTTTAGACTTACTAATTTATATGCTTAATTTTTTCAAATCCACAGGTTTTGGACTTGATCCTAAAAAATCCCACCCAAAGTGATCCCTAAAAAACAAACAATCTAAACAAACTTCTACAAAGCAAAAAAGCCATTCACCAAAAGGTGAAAAGCTTTTCATTGGTCTAACTACTAAACCAGGACTCCCTTTCGGTCGCCCTAAAAACAACACAACTATTTTAAATGCTTTTTTGGGCAAAAAAGCGATTCATTACTGAATCGCTTTTCCCAATTTAGCGGTCTGGACGGGACTCGAACCCGCGACCCCATGCGTGACAGGCATGTATTCTAACCAACTGAACTACCAAACCTTCGCTTAATTGCGGTTGCAAATATACAACAGATTTCAACATCTGCAAGTGTTTTTACTACTTTTTTTGGATTATTTTTACTATCACTACCCAAACATTTGTTTTTCAACCAAATATGTCGTTAGGATTTTTTCAAAACCTGCTCCAACATGCACGGGAACATATTTTATTTTATTCTGAGCACAGGTCATGGCTACTTTCCTGAAATATGCATCTACATTTTTTTCATAGATCTCTTTGATGTTTTCAGCAAACAAATTAACCGTTTCTCCCGATTCAACATCAATAAATTTACGGGGTGCATTATCAAAATCGAAATTCAATTCTCTTTTTTCATCTACCACATGAAACAAAACCACTTTGTGTTTGTTATGCTTTAAATGTTGCAAGGCATTGAAGAGTTTTTCATCTTCTCCGTTTTGAAACATATCGGTAAACAGGATAATCATCGAACGGCGGTGTATTTTTTCGGCAATTTGATGTAAAAAGGTAACTGTTTCCGTAGATTTAGCCACTTTGGGGTTTTCCAGCACGTCTTCGAGTTTATTTAAGATCATCCGGTGATGACGGTCGCTTCCCTTTTCGGGGGTATAATATTCATAGGTATCCGAAAAAACACTTAACCCAACGGCATCACGTTGTTTTTTGAGTAAATTCATTAAAACAGCCGATGCTAAAACCGTAAAACCTATTTTACTTTCATAAAACAACTGTCCCGGTTCCAGCTTCGGAAAATGCATGGACGATGAATTATCAATAATTAAATGACAACGCAGATTGGTTTCTTCTTCATACCGTTTGGTATATAAACGGTCAGTTTTGGCAAATAACTTCCAGTCGATGTGTTTAGTGCTTTCGCCTTTGTTATAGACCTTATGTTCAGCAAACTCAGCAGAAAATCCGTGAAAAGGCGATTTGTGCATTCCGGAAATAAAACCTTCCACTACCTGATTGGCCAGTAATTCTAAATGCTTAAAGCCGGAGATTATTTCTTTTTGCGATTCGATGTTCATCTTTACTTGGTCTATATACTATTTTGGTTGGATTCAAAGATAAAGAAAAGTTCAGCATAAAAAAGGTCTGATTTTCACCAGACCTTTTGAATTTTATTTGATTAAAAAATTACAACAACGCATCAATTGCATCGGTGTAATTTTTCTTGGGAGCCACACCCACTTGTCTGCCTACTACTTCTCCGTTTTGAAAAACCAGAACGGTTGGAATGTTTCTCACGCCGTATTTTGCGGCAAACTCCTGGTTTGCGTCAACGTCAACTTTTCCAACTACTGCTTTTCCTTCATATTCTGTTGCGATTTCGTCGATAACCGGACCAACCATTCTACACGGACCGCACCAGGCTGCCCAAAAATCTACTACTACCGGTTTGTCTGATTTTAAAACTACTTCATCAAAAGTAGCATCTGTAATTGCTAATGCCATTTTTTATATTTTTTATTGATTAATGCTGTTGTATTTTAACACCACAAAGTTAAAAATTTAAAACTTAAGGAAGTGTTAATTGAAAATTAGTTTTGATTATGAATGTATTTGTGGAATTGATGGGGATAAAAAAACCATATTAAAAATTAAAATTAAATTTTGATGGATCTTTGTGGAGATAAATAAAGTTCTCCAAATTATCGAATCTTTCAATGACAAGTTGTTTTTAACACCTGTTCTTAAATCAGAAACAATTGCTTTATAAGAGGAAATTTACACGTTTCAAAATTTAGATTAAAATCAATAGGGTTTCTATGAATGTACATACTTAAATTCGTTAAGTATTCATCACTTTCGATTCTCTTTCTTTTAAATGGAGATTCAAATAATGCACCATGTCGATTTTGAACTTTATTAAAAGCTTGTGTATAGGAACTAAAAAATTTCGCAAATTGTTTACTAACTATTGAATTTTTTGAATGAAGTCCATTTTCCTGTAAAGCTTTGTCAAAGTTTTGAACTTTGACAAAGCTTTACAGGAAAATAAAAACTAATTTAATCTAAAATCTACCTGCTTTTTCTCCAACTCACTCAACAATTCATTTGAAATCTGAACTTTTAATTTCCGGCTTGGCATACTCAACTTGGTTACCATTCTTATTTCTTCAGCCGGCGTATCTATTTCTATGTCAATATCTTCTAAATTTTCGATATCTAAATCGTCATCCGGAGTTGTTACGACGGGTTTAATCTCTACTTCTTTTTTTACTTTTTCCAATTCCATTACTTCAAACGTAACCGAATTATCACCCTGGAATGTTTTAAAAATGGCACTCAAGTCGGCAATCAAATTTTGTTGCAAGGCCATAATATCCATTTGAATGGTCAATTTTTTAGCAAATTGTGGTAACACATCCTGTAAATATTGAATCAGCTGAAACTGAATTCTCGGCTCTCCTTTTTTACCGGTGTCTTTATTTGCCCATCCTTCCCGAACCAGAACTTTCATAAACGTAAAATTATTCTGGATGATAAAATGCCTGAACTTTAAATATTCTTCTCCGTAAATTCTGAACTCATAACTCTCATCATATCCTTCTAACATAAACGAAGCCCAGCCTTTTCCGTTTTGAGCCACACGGTGTTGCACATTGGTGATAATGCCACCAAATGTCAATGTTTTGTTGACGTGCTGTTCTAAATTTTTAAGGTATTCTAATTTGGAATTGCAAAAATATTTCATCTCAAACCGGAAATCATCCAACGGATGTCCGGAAATATAAATCCCGACCACTTCTTTTTCTTTGGCTAATTTTTCCATCGTGTTCCATTCGTCACAAGGCGGAACTTGTGGTTCGGCTATTTGCACATCACTGGCTTCACCAAACAAACTTACCTGTGCCGAATTTTCATTTTCCTGAAACTTGGCTCCGAACCGCATGGCTTTTTCTAAAAAGGTGATATTGTCGCCCTCGTGATGAAAATATTGTGCCCGGTGCGTTGTGACAAAACAATCAAAACCACCGGCTAAAGCAAGATTTTCAAAGGCTTTTTTGTTGGCTGCCCGCAAATCTATCCGCTTTGCCAGGTCAAAAATAGATTTATATTTTCCGTCTTTCATTCGGTTTTGCACAATGGTTTCCACGGCTCCTGCCCCCACTCCTTTGATGGCTCCCATTCCGAAACGGATCGCACCATCATCGTTTACAGTAAATTTATAAAACGATTCATTTACATCCGGACTCAATACCCTCATACCCATCCGTTTACATTCTTCCATAAAAAACGAAACCTGTTTAATGTCGTTCATGTTGTTAGAAAGCACCGCTGCCATATATTCTGCCGGATAATGAGCTTTGAGGTAAGCTGTTTGATAACCAATCCAGGCATAGCAGGTGGAGTGCGATTTATTGAAGGCATAACTCGCAAAAGCTTCCCAGTCGGTCCAGATTTTATCTAACTTTTGAGCATCATGTCCTTTGGCAACTGCCTGGTCGATAAACTTGGATTTCATTTTATCCAACACATCTTTTTGCTTTTTACCCATCGCTTTACGAAGTACGTCGGCATCACCTTTGGAGAATCCGGCTAATTTTTGCGAAAGCAACATTACCTGCTCCTGATAAACGGTGATTCCGTAGGTTTCTGCCAAATATTCTTCGCAGGCATCCAAATCATAAGTAATTTCTTCTTCGCCATTTTTACGCCGGACAAAGGAAGGAATATACTCTAACGGACCGGGACGATACAATGCATTCATGGCAATCAGATCACCAAACACCGTAGGTTTTAAATCACGAAGGTATTTTTGCATACCCACTGACTCATACTGGAAGATTCCAACCGTTTCGCCCCGTTGAAACAACTCGTAGGTTTTAACATCATCAATTGGAAAAGTATCCGGATCGAGTTCTTTACCGGTTCGGTATTTGATTAGTTTAACAGTGTCTTTAATAAGCGTAAGGGTTTTTAACCCTAAAAAGTCCATTTTTAATAACCCGGCACTTTCAACTACTGAGTTATCAAACTGGGTTACATACAGTTCCGAATCTTTGGCTGTCGAAACAGGTACAAAGTTCGTAATATCATCCGGTGTAATAATCACGCCACAAGCATGAATTCCGGTGTTTCGCAGTGAACCCTCCAATACTTTGGCCTGTTGAATGGTTTCGCCGGCCAAATCTCCTTCGTTGGCTATATCTATGAGTTGCTTGACATTTTCAAACTCATCCGAACGAACTGCCTTTTTTACTTCTTCAATAGAATCAGACAAAAACCGGGCTAAACTCCATTTTCCGGGCATCATTCCCGGAATTAGTTTGGCTAATTTATCCGCTTCAAAAAGAGGTAAGTCCAATACGCGAGCCGTATCTCGCAATGATGATTTGGTCGCCATTTTACCATAGGTAATAATCTGAGCCACCTGGTTAGCTCCGTATTTATCAATCACATACTGCATTACACGTCCACGTCCTTCATCATCAAAATCAATATCAATATCCGGCATGGAAACCCTGTCCGGATTCAGAAAACGCTCAAAAAGCAGATCATATTCCAAAGGATCTACATTTGTAATCCACAAACAGTAAGCCACTACCGAACCGGCTGCCGAACCACGTCCGGGTCCAACCGAAACGTCCATTTCACGGGCGGCTCTGATAAAATCCTGAACGATCAAAAAATAGCCCGGATAACCCGTATTTTCGATGGTTTTTAACTCAAAATCCAATCGTTCCTCTATTTCGGGTGTAATGGTTCCGTATCGTTTTTTGGCACCTTCGTAGGTAAGGTGTCTCAAATATAAATTCTCCCCTCTTTTCCCGCCATCTTCTTCATCTTCCGGCACTAAAAATTCTTCCGGAATGTTGAACTTTGGCAGTAAAACACCTCGAGCCAAATCATAGATTTCAATTTTATCAACTATTTCACCGATATTTACAATGGCTTCGGGCAAATCGGCAAAGAGTTTTTTCATTTCCTCTCCCGACTTGAAATAATATTCCTGATTAGGCAATCCGTTGCGATAACCACGCCCCCTTCCGATTGGAGTAGCTTGTTTTTCACCATCGCGAACACAAAGCAAAATATCGTGGGCATTGGCATCATTTTTATCTACATAAAAAACATTATTAGTTGCTACCATTTTCACATTATGCTTTCGGGCTAATGAAATCAACGAAGCATTTACACGGTTTTCATCTTCCTGATTGTGCCGCATGAGTTCGATGTAAAAATCATCACCAAATTCATTTTTCCACCAAAGCAAAGCTTCTTCGGCCTGGTTTTCGCCAATATTTAAAAGTTTATTCGGTATTTCGCCGGATAAACTTCCGGACAAAACAATCAAATCATCTTTGTATTGCTGAATAACGTCTTTATCAATTCGGGGCACATAATAAAACCCATCGGTATAACCAATAGAAGACATTTTGGCCAAATTATGGTAACCTTTTTTGTTCTTAGCCAAAAAGACCACCTGATAACCGTTGTCTTTTCGGGTTTTATCTTTATGGTTATCGCAGACAAAAAATTCGCATCCCACAATCGGTTTAATAATTGTTTCTGTTGGATTTTCTCCGGCCTCTACAGCCGATTTGTTCTTAGCCTCAGCCGATTTGTTGTGGTACAACACATCCCGCACAAAATGAAAAGCTCCCATCATGTTACCGATATCCGTCATAGCCACCGCCGGCATCTTATTTTTAACGGTTGCCTTAACCAAATCTGAAACCGAAATGGTAGATTGAAGTACCGAAAACTGTGAATGATTGTGCAGATGTACAAAATCAACCTCAGCTAAAATGGCCTGATTTTGTTCATAATCAATATCGGAAACCGTCTTGGGCTGTTCTTTTTGAAATTGCCGGCGAATGGCTTCAGAAGCTTCCTTCAGATTAATATGCTTTAAGCCAATCAGTTGAATCTCTTTCGGATTATGCTCATTGAAATGCTTAAAATAATCAGCCGGAACGTCGAGTTCTTCTTTGGTAAAACCTTCCTCTCTCCTGATTAATTCTAAAAAACACCGGGTGGTCGCTTCAACGTCTGCTGTAGCATTATGAGCCTCTGCAAACGGTTCTCCAAAAAGATACTCGTGCAGTTCGGTCAAGGTAGGCAATTTGTATTTCCCTCCCCGACCGCCCGGCAGTTTTAATAAATCAGCTGTTACTTCAGTACACGTATCCAAAACAGGCATTGCACTCATCGGAGAATCAACATTCATCCGGTGGAATTCACACCCCATAATATTGATATCGAAACCTACATTCTGACCAACAATAAATTTGGCTTTACGTAGTGCAATGTTAAACTTTTCTAATACTTCGGTTAACGGAACACCATTCTGTTGTGCCAATTCCGTTGAAATACCGTGAATCCGTTCGGCATCATAAGGAATATTGAATCCGTCCGGTTGCACCAGATAATCCTGGTGTTCAACCAAATTCCCCATTTCGTCGTGCAACTGCCAGGCAATCTGAATACAACGCGGCCAGTTATCGGTATCGGTCAGAGGGGCATCCCATCGTTTAGGCAAACCGGTAGTTTCGGTATCGAATATTAAATACATCTGAGAGTGATTAGTGAAAAGTGATTAGTAATTAGCTCAAAAAGCAGTTTAAAATTACATTTTCAAAAATACATTTTACCGCAGAGAATATCAATTTTAGTTATCAACAAAAAAACCATCCTGATTGCTCAGAATGGTTTTGTAAATGTTATAAAGAAAAAATACTAGTATCTTCCTCCACCACGGCTGTTTCCACCACCGTTGTAACCACCGCCTCCGCGATTTCCGCCACCATAACCTCCGCCAGAACGGTTGTTATTGAAGCTTCTTCTCTCGCCTTCCGGTTTTGGTTCTGATTTGTTTACCACAATAGCACGACCTTGCACAGTCGCTCCGTTTAGTTCGTCGATTGCTTTTTGGCCTTCTTCTTCATTAGGCATTTCAACAAAACCAAATCCTTTACTTCTTCCGGTAAATTTATCAGTAATTACTTTTACAGAGTCAACAACTCCATAAGCCTCGAAAGACTCTCTTAAATCTGCTTCCTCAATACTCCAAGGAAGGCTTCCTACAAAAATGTTCATAAAAAAAATATTATTTGAAACAAAGGTAAACTAATAAAATGGTAATCAGGCTTAAAAAGCAATTTTTATTTTATAATTTACTGAAAATAAATAAAAAAGCCACTTCCTTAATGTTTAGAAGCGGCATTATATTGATTTATTTTATTTTCTCAATCCTCTATTCCAACCACAGGCACCTTATAAAAGACCCCTTGATTAAAATTTAAAATTTCTCCGCCCAACGGATTATTAGCCATATTAACTGCATTAAACCTGAAAGAGCCTGAAACCGTTCCGTTTACCGCATCAAATTCGGTTATCTTGATTTCTCCGTCACCCTGATAATTTTCCTCTGTCGTTACACCGGTACTGTAAAACAACTCACTGTTATCGTAATTAAAAACAAAACTGGCTGCCCTCGATTGGCTTTCTCCCAAAACATAGGTGCCTACATTTCTGGAAGGAACCCTGAGCGTCATTGTTTGCAAACGGGCTTTGGCCGTAATTACCAAACCGCCATTGGGCTGCAAAACTGCATCAGAATCAATTGCTCTCCAAAAAGAGTTTTCCAATCTTCCCTGAACGGAAGGTGAATTTAATACCACGTCTTCCTCGCAGGAAATAAATAAAAAAACAAGAGCCAAAAGAGAAAAATAGTTTTTCATTGTATCAGTTAAGTTTATTTTCTAAAGTACAAAAATAGCTTTTCTGCTGAATAAACGACATACTTTTTTGTTAAAAACAACTCGTTGGGTGTAATTATTTAATTCAGGATTATTACGGGTATTTTACCACGAATTCTCGAATTTAAAATTAAACAAACTCAATAATTTGTTGATCTTTGATGAAAATTCGAATTAATATCGAATAATTAGGCTAAAAAAATCGTGAATTAGTGGCGGAATTGTTTCAAAATTTAATTACACCCAACGGGTTAAAAACACACAAAACCCCATGAATCTAAATAATTTAAATAATTTTTAAAACGTTGATTTCTATTCCGAAAAACTTTTATATATTTGCACCCTCAATTAACAGAGGTCGAGTACCTCACAATTTAATCACACGATTATGCCAGTAAAAATTAGATTACAAAGACACGGTAAAAAAGGAAAACCTTTTTTCTGGATTGTGGCTGCTGATTCAAGAGCCAAAAGAGATGGTAAATTCTTAGATAAAATCGGAACTTACAATCCAAACACTAACCCTGCTACTATTGATTTAAACCTGGACAGTGCTGTTCAATGGTTACACAATGGTGCTCAACCAACCGATACGGCCAGAGCAATTCTTTCTTATAAAGGGGCTTTGTTAAAACATCACTTAGATGGCGGTGTTAGAAAAGGTGCTTTAACCCAAGAGCAGGCAGATGCTAAATTAGCTGCATGGTTAGACGAAAAAGCAAACAAAGTTAATTCTAAAAAAGAAGGTTTAACGAAAGCTCAGGAAAAAGCAAAAGCAGAAGCACTAAAAGCTGAAAAAGCTGTAAATGAAAAACGTGCTGCCGCTGCTGCTGAAGCATTAAAAGCTGCTGAAGCTGCCGAAGAAGTAGCCGAAGAAGTGACTGAAGTTGCCGCAGAGGAAGCTGAAGCTGATGCTCCGTCTACTGAGGAAACAAACGAAGAAAAAGAAGCTTAATCTCTTGCGGTTATGCGTAAAGAAGAATGCTTCTATCTTGGCAAAATCGCTAAAAAATTTAGTTTCAAAGGGGAAGTCCTTGCCTATCTGGACACAGATGAACCCGAATTATATGAAAATATGGAATCAGTTTTTGTTGAATTGAACAAAAATCTGGTTCCTTTTTTTATTGAAAACTGTTCGCTTCACAAAAATGACTTTCTTCGGATTAAGTTTGAAGACGTTTATACCGAGCAGGATGCCGACGAACTCATTGGCTGCGAACTTTACTTACCACTTTCATTCCTTCCGAAACTTGAAGGCAATCAGTTTTACTATCATGAAGTAATTGGCTTTGAAATAGAAGATCAACGACTCGGTGTGGTCGGAAAAATTGTTTCGGTAAACGATTCAACCGCTCAACCTCTTTTTGAGGTTTTGAATGGTGAAGTGGAAATGCTTATTCCGATGATCGATCAATTTTTGGTTAAAGTTGATCGAGAAAACAAGAAGGTAATTATGAATCTGCCCGAAGGTTTGGTGGAAATGTATCTTTAGAAGTTTTCAGTAGCAGTCGCAGTCACAGTTGACACTCGCAGGTTTCAGGTTCTGAAATCAAAATTCTTCATTCAAAAATCGTTAATCACCATGTTTCAATTCAAACAATTTTCTGTTCAACAAGACCGGTGTGCAATGTATCTTTAGAAGTTTTCAGTCGCAGTCACAGTCGCAGTCGCAGTCACAGTTGACATTCGCAGGTTTCAGATTCTGAAATCAAAATTCTTCATTCAAAAATCGTTAATCACCATGTTTCAATTCAAACAATTTTCTGTTCAACAAGACCGATGTGCCATGAAAGTTGGCACTGACAGTGTGTTGTTGGGAGCCTGGTGTCCGCTTGACAATAATCCTTTTTCTGTTTTAGATGTTGGAGCGGGAACCGGAATCTTATCTTTAATGATTGCCCAACGCAGCCAAGCCGAACAAATTGATGCATTAGAAATTGACGAAGAGGCTTACGAACAATGCGTAGAAAATTTTGAAAATTCACCTTGGGGAGACCGTCTTTTTTGTTTTCATGCAGGCTTGAATGAATTTGTGGAAGAACCCGAAGATGAATATGATTTAATCATCTCTAACCCTCCTTTTTATACTGAGGATTATAAAACCGAAAATACGCAACGTGATTTAGCCCGGTTTCAGGAGGCAATGCCTTTTGAACATTTGGTTGAAGCAGCTGATTTATTACTTTCAGAAAATGGAATCTTTGCTGTCATTATCCCCTACAAAGAAGAAGCAAAATTCATCGATTTATGTGCAGAGGTTGAACTTTACCCTGTAAAAGTAACGCGTGTAAAAGGCACTCCGACCACCGAAATTAAACGAAGTTTACTGGCTTTTAAACGATATGAGCTAAGTACTTTAACGGCTGACGAATTGGTGATAGAAATGAATCGTCACGAATACACTGATGACTACATCCATCTTACCCGGGATTTTTATTTAAAAATGTAAATCACCATTTCACTTTATACGGATATACCTCGTGAATCATATTGTCTTCATTAATGGTATAGCCGTTTTTTGCATCTGTTTTAGCTTCCATCAATAAATCGTTAGCTCTTTTTTCCTGACCTAATCGTCCTAAACAAAAGGCTTTATATACTTTTGCGTCAGAAAAATTTTCATATTTGGAAATAGCCTGATCAAATTGTTCCAAAGCCTCCTCCCACTTCTTTTGCTCATAAAGCGTAATTCCGTAATAAAACAGATCAAGATAGTGAGCCTCGCCCCTTAAATCTGTCTGTTCGGCAATATCAGCTTTAAATAGCTCTTCTGCCATTGAAAACTCATTCAGTTGCAAATAGGATAACGCAATATAAAAATTGTACGTGTGATCCATTTCATAACTATTGCCATGCATTGTTTTACATTTTTCAAAATCAATGATGGCTTCCCGGTAGGTTTTTGCAAAAATACATTTGATATAAGCCCGGTAAGACAGCCATCGTTCCGGATCGTGTTCTACTGCCTTGTCACAAAACACCATTCCGGCTTCGTACTTTTTCATCTTAAACAACGGCATCGCTTTTTGTTGCCATAAATAAGCAAGGGTAGGGTCTTTTTGGAGCCCTTCATCTAAACATTGCTGAAGTTCACTCATTTGGTAAAATGAATATTGCTTGGCACAATTATGCACATATTCATCTACAATTTTTTGCTGGGCTTCTTTCCGGGCAACAGACGCGTTGGTGTTCTGAGCAAGTGAATGAAACAACATCAAGAAAGTGCAACAAGAAAAAAGGGCTTTCATTTTGATCTCTTTTAAAACAGACTGAAAAATATGCATTTTACTTAAACCTTGCGGTTAATGAGTTGTTAACGACAAAAAACGCAAGCTTACTATTTTTAAAAATATAACAATCGTTCATTGATTTGTTACATTTCTTTAGCTATTTTTGCAAACGTTTTCGTTGAAATTCTATCATTAACCGAGGCTGATTACTCAACAACAACAATCAAACGCTAACCCGCAATATTCAAATTATGAAACCAGATTTATTTCAAGCTCCTGATTACTATTTACTAGATGATTTGTTAACCGATGAACATAAATTAGTGCGTGATTCTGCCCGGGCATGGGTAAAAAGAGAAGTTTCTCCCATCATTGAGGACTATGCCCAACGAGCTGAATTCCCTAAGCAAATCATCAAAGGATTGGGCGAAATTGGCGGTTTTGGCCCTTATATTCCTGAGGAATACGGCGGAGCCGGTTTAGATCAGATTTCATACGGGCTGATCATGCAGGAAATTGAAAGAGGCGATTCTGGTGTTCGCTCTACTTCTTCCGTACAGTCATCATTGGTTATGTATCCAATCTGGAAATACGGAAACGAAGCACAACGCATGAAATATTTACCCCAATTAGCCACCGGTGAAATGATTGGCTGCTTTGGATTAACAGAACCTGATCACGGTTCAAATCCGGGCGGAATGACCACCAATTTTAAAGACAAAGGAGATCATTATTTGCTGAACGGAGCCAAAATGTGGATTTCCAATGCTCCTTTTGCCGACATTGCCGTTGTTTGGGCTAAGAACGAAGAAGGAAGAATCCATGGTTTAATAGTAGAACGCGGTATGGAAGGTTTCACTACTCCGGAAACCCATAACAAATGGTCGTTACGTGCCTCCGCTACCGGCGAACTTATTTTTGACAATGTAAAAGTTCCAAAGGAAAATTTATTACCCAACAAATCAGGCTTGGGAGCTCCGCTGGGCTGTTTAGATTCTGCCCGATACGGAATTGCCTGGGGTGCTATCGGTGCTGCTATGGATTGTTATGACACTGCTTTACGGTATGCAAAAGAACGTATCCAATTTAACAAACCTATTGCCGCCACACAATTACAGCAAAAAAAATTAGCTGAAATGATTACCGAAATCACCAAAGCCCAATTGCTGACATGGCGTTTAGGTGTATTGCGTAATGAGGGAAGAGCTACTACCGCACAGATCTCAATGGCTAAAAGAAATAATGTAGAAATGGCCATTAGCATTGCCCGGGAAGCAAGACAAATACTTGGTGGAATGGGAATTACAGGCGAATATTCCATTATGCGTCACAGCATGAATCTGGAATCTGTGATTACCTATGAAGGGACACATGATATTCACTTGCTGATTACAGGAGCCGACATTACCGGTATGCAGGCATTCAAATAACTAAACAATAACCCGTAATGCATTATCATTAAAAACGTAATACATTGTTTTACAGTCAGTTATTTTTTTAGCCACCGATTCACAGGTACTAAATCAAAAATTTAAAAAATTAAGTACAAATTACAAGGATATTGAATGCTTTGCATTCGATTAAAGCTGTGAAATATAATTTTCCGGATAAAAATATAAAAAATCTGTGCATCTGTGGCCAACTAATAATGCACTACGGGTAAACAATAATTAAAATCAATACAAAAAGCTTCTTCGTTCAGAGAAGCTTTTTTAATTTTGTGTAGTGATTAAAACCCATACCTTTTACACTTCGTACTTATAAATAAAAATGCCATGAATACTGAAACCGTAAACAAGAAGATACAACCTCAAAAAGAACAACTCTTACACCATTCCCTCTACCGGAAAATAAAAACCATTGATGATCTGAAACAATTTCAGGAATGTCATATTTATGCCGTTTGGGACTTCATGTCACTTTTAAAAGCTTTACAGGCTGCGTTAACCTGTACCACTACGCCATGGCTACCGGTTGGAAATCCGGAAACAAGGTATCTGATTAACGAGATTGTACTGGCCGAAGAGACCGACATTGCCTTGGACGGAAAAAGACAAAGTCATTATGAGATGTATATCGATGCCATGAAAGCCTGCGGGGCAGACACCAAAGCGATTGAACTGTTTTTAGAAAATGTCATTCAAACTCAAAATATTTTTGTATCCATCAAACAAAGTGATTTGCACCCGAGCATTAAGGATTTCCTTGATTTTACTTTCAGGGTTATTGAACATGGAAAGCCACATGAAATTGCTGCTGCCTTCACGTTTGGGAGAGAAGATTTAATTCCGGAAATGTTTACCGCCATTTTAAAAAATTTTCAAGCCAATTTTCCGGAAACCGATTTATCTAAACTGGTATATTATTTTGAAAGACATATTGAATTAGACGGTGATGAACACGGCCCCATGGCCATGGCCATGATCAATGAACTTTGCGGAGAAGATAAAATCAAATGGAAGGAGGTAGAAGAAATTTCCGTACAGGCCCTGGAAAAACGAATTGGTCTTTGGGATGCTATTGAAGAAAAAATTCTTGAAGCGAATCTGACGTTAAGTGAATAGGTATTTAAAAAATTTATATATTGCAAGCTGTAATGATTTATAAACAGCAATAATGAATAAAAAATTTACTTCACCATTTTTCTTTTTATCAATTGTTTTACTTGCTTTTTCAACGGTAAACGGGCAAACTACAAACAACAGAAATGCAATCCAGTTCGGAAAAAGCAAATTAGAAAAAATCAGATGTGCTACAACTGAAAACGAACAAAAACTTCGGGAACTTTACCCCAACCGAAGTAACAATGAACAGTTTGAAAACTGGTTAGCTCCAAAAATTGAAGCCATTAAAGCAAACCGGTTAGCTACCAGAGATAATGACAATTCTGTTTCCAATGTAATTACAATTCCCGTTGTGGTTCATGTTATTCACAACGGAGATGCACTGGGTGCCAATGAAAACATCACTGATGCACAGATCTTATCTCAAATTACGGTACTGAACCAGGATTTCGGCAGACTGCCCGGTACTCCCGGATTCAATACAAATCCGGTAGGAGCAGATACTGAAATCCAATTCTGCATGGCTCAACGTGATCCAAACGGACTTTTTACCACGGGAATAAACCGCTATAATTTAGGCAGTGACGCCAGCTGGGAAATGGATCAGATTAATGCTCAAATAAAACCTCAAACCCAATGGAATCCGAACGAATACCTGAACATTTGGGTGGTAAACCGAATTGTAATTACATTCTTTGGAATTGAATTTGGTGAAATTTTAGGTTATGCTCAGTTCCCATCCGGTTCCGGATTAGAAGGACTTGAAGAAGGTACCGGCCCTGCCAATACCGATGGTGTTGTTATTGGACACCGTTATTTTGGTTCGAGCGACATTTATCCGGCGGGAACCTATTCTGCCCCAAATGACAAAGGACGAACCACAACACATGAAGTAGGTCATTTCTTAGGACTGAGACATATATGGGGAGATGCGGGTTTTGGCCAAGATGGTTGTGATGTTGATGATTACTGTGAAGATACCCCGAGAACTGCAGATGCAAATTCAGGCTGTTCTGTCGGTATTGACTCCTGTACATTATTCCCCGGTTTAGATATGGTTGAGAACTACATGGACTATTCTGATGATGCCTGTATGAATGTGTTTACACAAGACCAAAAGAACAGAATGGTCGCTGTGTTAACCAATGCACAACGAAGGGCTACGTTAGGAAGTTCTTTAGCCTGCCAACCGGGTCAAACATTTGACAACGATGGCTCGTTAGAGATTTTAAATTTAAATTTAACTGACTGCGGCACATCCTTAACTCCTTCATTACGATTAACGAATATCGGGAACAACACCATTACTGCTGCCGAAATTACTTACAATATGAATGGAGATTCTGGTATTATATTTAATTGGAACGGTTCACTTTCTAATGGCCAAAATGCAATAATTAATTTACCAACATTATCAGCAAATGCCGGCAATAATATATTTAATGTAACGATAACAGCTTTAAATGGAGGCATTGATGAAAATGAATTAAACAACACAAGAAATCAGGATTTTAATGTTTCCATAGCTAATACTGAAGAAATTACAATTACTATTTTAACAGATGATTACGGCGATGAAACAACATGGATTCTGAGAGACAGCAATAATAATGAAGTGGCCAGTGGAGGTCCGTATGCAGACAACACCGAATATAATGAGACCATAACCGTTTTAAATAATGAATGTTACACCTTTACTATTTTTGATGAATTTGAAGATGGAATCTGTTGCTCTTATGGAATAGGAAGTTATGAAATTAAATCTTCCGACAATGAAATAATCGTCTCTGGTGGAGAATTTGGTGCCTCTGAAAGTAAAACGTTTGGAATAAATCAAAACTTAAGTGTCAGCGAAGATAACTTTTCAAAAGGAATCAAAATATACCCAAATCCAGTAAGTTCACAGCTAAACATTAAGATTTCAGATGAAATTGGCTTACCAAATCAGTTTATAATATACAATAGTTTAGGGCAAATAATTGACCACAAAAAAGTTTCCTCAACGAATGATTTAACGATGAATACGGCTTCATACAGTAGTGGAGTTTACTTCATAAAAATCATCAAAGAGGACCAATCTCTGGTGATTCGTTTCATAAAAAACTAAATTAAACCGTTGGTAAATTCTCAACCTCCAAAGCAATTTTGGAGGTTTTTTTTATATCTTTAGAATCCGATTAATCAAATAACATGTCATCGCAAACCCGTCTTACACGAGCTTTTAAAAATGCGAAAAGAATTTCGTTTGACAATTCTTCTAAACTTATTCTTTTCAGCGATTGTCATCGTGGTGACGCCAGTTTTGCCGATGATTTTGCCAGTAACCGAAACATCTATTTTCATGCGATGAACCATTACTTTACGGAAGGTTTCAGTTATTGCGAATTGGGAGATGGCGACGAATTGTGGGAAAACCTCTTTTTTAAGGAAATTTTTGAAGCTCATAAAAATGTATATTTACTTTTGAAAAAATTTCATGATTCCAATCGGTTACACATGATATACGGCAATCACGACATGGTTTATAGAGACAAAAACGTGGTTGAAAAAAAATTAAGTACATTTTTTGATCCAAAAACCGGTAAAGACGAACCGCTTTTTCACGGAATTGAATACCATGAAGCCATTGTGCTTGAAAATTCAGAAACAGGTCAGCAGCTTTTTCTAACCCATGGACATCAAGCCGATTTTATGAATTACATAGGATGGAAAATCAATCGGTTTTTGGTGCAAATTTTATGGAAACCTCTTCAAGTTTGGGGAATAAAGGACCCAACCAGCCCGGCAAAAAATTATGTGGAATTAATTAAAATTGAACGCAGAATAAAAAAATGGATTGCTGACAATAACAACATAATGACGATAACGGGACACACACATCGTCCGAGATTTCCTAACATCAACGATAACTCAATTAATTATTTTAACGATGGCAGCTGTGTTCACCCAAGAAGCATTACCGGAATTGAGATTGCAGAAGGAACTATCTCGTTAATCAAATGGTTTATTGACACCCAAAGTGACGGAACGTTGCAAATTGTGAAAGAGATTTTAGAGGGGCCGGTTGAATTAACAGCTTACCAAAAAAAAGAAAGATGAAAAGGCAAATTTATTTATTTTTAATTCTTTTTTTATCATTTTTTGGATGTTCCAATGATGATGAAACAGTACAAAACATTCCAAATCCAACCGTTAGAAATTTCAACTATTTAGCTTTAGGCGATAGTTATACGATTGGTCAAAATGTTTGTGAAACTTGCCGTTTCCCGGAACAATTAAAAGATAGTTTGAAAGACTATTTACCCTCTTCTGATAATATTTCAGTGAAAATTGTTGCACAAACGGGTTGGACAACCACTGCCTTAAAAACCGCTATTACCAATGAAAATTTACAAGCACAATACGATTTGGTTACGCTATTAATCGGCGTAAACAATCAATACCAAAACAAACCTTTTTCGTTATATGAAACGGAATTTCCAGTGTTGTTGCAAACCGCAATTGCCTTAGCAAAAGGAGACAAAAATCGTGTAATTGTGATTTCCATACCTGATTATGCATTTACGCCATTTGGACAGGGAAGTTCGAGCCCTGAAAACATTTCTAATCAACTCGATCAGTATAATTTATTTGCAAAAAACCATGCCCAGTCACTCGGAATTGAGTTTGTAAATATCACCGACATTACACGCGAAGGGTTAAATAACCCTGATTTGATTGCTTCCGATAATTTGCATCCCTCGGAATTAGCTTATTCTAAATTTGTAGAAAGACTGCTTCCGATTGCCAGAAACATTTTAGGAATTTAATTATTGCTCAGGAGCAATCTCAATTTCTAATCCGTCAATGTCCGGAGTAATCGGAATTTGACATCCCAAACGGGAATTTTCTTTGACGTGATACGCTTCCCACAACATAGCTTCTTCATCCGGATTCCGTTCTATCGAAATCACATCATTCAACACATAACATTGACAGGACGCACACATGGCCATACCACCACAAACACCAATTGTTCCTTCCTCAGCTAGTTCATAAGCCCGAACCAATTCCATGATGTTCATGTTCATATCGGTGGGAGCTTGTACTTCGTGCTTTATTCCGTTTCTGTCGGTAATCTTAACAGTGATGTCTTGAGACATAATTATTGTTTCAGGTTTCAGGTTTCAAGTTCAGGCTTACAAACAAGTTGAAACCTGAAACTTGAAACAAAAATAATTTATTCTATCGATTTTACAACCGCTTTTTCAGCTTCTTTTCGTGTGCCGTCAAAGCCGTCTATACCGGAAACCGTGGTGTACTTCAACACATATTTTTTTCCGGGATTTAATCGGTTATACACACTTTGGCACATTAAAGTAGCTTCGTGAAATCCGCATAAAATCAATTTCAGCTTTCCGGGATAGGTGTTTACGTCCCCTATGGCATAAATCCCCTCGATGTTGGTTTGATAATCTAGTGCGTTATTGACTTTGATAGCATTTTTTTCAATTTCCAGTCCCCAGTTGGCTATTGCTCCGAGTTTGGGCGTTAAACCAAAAAGCGGAATAAAATAATCGGTTTCCACATTCATACGGGCACCGTTGATTTCGATGTCAACCGATTCGATACGTTCTGAACCTTTGAAACCAATAACTTCTGCCGGTGTAATCAACTTGATTTTTCCGGCATTTTTTAATTCCTGTACTTTTTCTACCGAATCCAAGGCTCCGCGAAACTCGTTTCTACGGTGAACCAACGTTACTTCTGAAGCCACATCGGAAAGGAAAATACTCCAATCTAAGGCGGAATCTCCTCCTCCGGAAATGACAATTTTTTTTCCCCGGTATTTTTCCGGGTCTTTTACAAAATAATCTACGCCACGGTCTTCTAATTCATAGAACTCAAGGTCTTTCAGAATAGGTTTTCTGGGTTCAAACGTTCCTAATCCACCGGCAATAGCAATGGCTTTTGCCTGATGCTGCGTTCCTTTATTGGTGGTTACGATAAAGCTTCCGTCTTCTTGTTTTTCGATGGTCTCGGCTGTTTCTGCCAGGGTAAATCCGGGTTGAAACTGCTTGATCTGTTCCATCAGATTATTGACCAAATCGCCTGCCAATACTTCGGGATACCCCGGAATATCATAGATTGGCTTTTTAGGATATAATTCAGCTAACTGACCTCCGGGTTGCGGAAGTGCATCAATAAGGTGGCATTTTAATTTTAATAATCCGGCTTCAAATACTGTAAAAAGTCCTGTCGGACCGGCTCCTATGATAAGTATATCTGTTTGAATCATTCGTTTAAAGGTTCTGGGTTACTGAGGTGCTGAGAAGCTTGGTTTTGTTTTATTTTGCGAAAATAGCTTTTCTTTTTTCTTTTGAATATGACATTTGTCAGTTGGCATGGACTGCGTGAGGGATAGAAGCGAAAAGCCCACAGCACAAAAAAGCAAATTTTCTTGGGTTCAAAAAGCGACCTGCGGAAGCTCTTTTGGTCCCTTAGAAAATTGGTTTTGGGGGCGAGGACTTGTAGCAAACAGCCCGACCCTTGGGTCACGCTCAAAAAATTCAGGCTACGTTTTCTACCGTTTCTATCTGAGGAACGTATTTTTTGATGGTTGTCTCCACTCCTGCTTTCAGCGTCATCTGGTTTACGCTGCAAGCTACACAAGCCCCTTCTAAACGGACTTTTACATGTTTGTCTTCAATGATATCTACCAACAAAATATTGCCTCCGTCTGATTCAAGGAAAGGGCGGATTTCGTTTAATGCATTTTCGACACCTGTTTTAATTTCTTCTTTTGTCATTGTTACTTCTTTAACCGTTTGCTGTACTCCTCGCTAAAGGAGGGGAGAAAACGGATTTTTATTTTTTATTTACTGCCGAACACCCGGCCATTGTGGTAATTTTGATGGCTTCTGTCGGTGGCAAACTTTCGTTTCGGTCCACTACTTCCTGCACTACATTGCGGGCAATTTCTTCGAAAGCTGTCTCAAGTGGTGTAGCAGTCTGTAATGCCGCCGGACGACCGTAATCTCCTGCTTCACGAATGCTTTGCACCAACGGAATCTCACCTAAAACCGGCACCTGTAAATCTTCTGCTAAGTTTTTGGCTCCTTCTTTTCCAAAGATATAATATTTGTTGTTGGGCAGTTCTTCCGGCGTGAAATAAGCCATGTTTTCAATGATTCCCAACACAGGAACACTGATGGCTTCTGACTTAAACATGGAAACTCCTTTTTTGGCATCAGCCAAGGCTACTGCTTGTGGTGTACTTACTACTACGGCTCCTGTAATGGGTAACGACTGCATGATGGAAAGGTGAATATCGCCTGTTCCCGGCGGTAAATCAATAAGTAAAAAATCGAGTTGACCCCAGTCAGCATCAAAAATCATTTGGTTCAAAGCTTTGGCCGCCATTGGTCCTCTCCAAATCACGGCCTGATCCGGTTTGGTAAAGAATCCGATGGAAAGGATTTTGACCTCATAACTTTCAATCGGTTTCATTTTTGATTTTCCATCTACCTCAACAGAAATGGGTTTTTCGTGTTCAACATCGAACATAATAGGCATAGACGGCCCGTAAATATCGGCATCAAGCACCCCGACATTGAATCCCATTTTGGCCAATGTGACGGCTAAATTGGCGGTTACAGTAGATTTTCCGACACCCCCTTTTCCGGAAGCTACCGCCACAATATTGCTGATTCCCGGAATGGGTTTTCCTTTGATTAAGTTCGGGTTTTCCGGTTTTTCTGGAGCTTCAACCTTGATATTTACTTTTACTTTGGCCTTTTCATAGACCAACTCATGAATGGTTTTGATAATATCAACTTCTGCTCTTTTTTTGATGTGTAATGCAGGTGTTGACAAAACTAGCTCTACCACTACTTCATCACCAAAAGTGAGCACGTTTTGTACGGCTCCGCTTTCAACCATATTTTTTCCTTCGCCAGCTACCGTAATGGTTTCTAAGGCTTTGAGTATTTGTTTTCTGTCGAGTTTCATAATTTACCTGACCCCAACCCCTGAAAGAGCATGGGATATTTTTGTTAATAAAAATTCAGTTTATTTAAACTGAGTTTAGATTGCAAAGATAATACGAAAAACAGAGAAACAGTAGTTAAAGAATTGAAAATGTTTATGGAAGAATAAGGAGACCGCAACGGTATTTTTTAACGCAGTGTTCTGAAGTGGTTTTTCCGGAAAAACTGCTGAATAATTTACAACTGATTTTTAGTCATCAAATTCATTTTTACCAAAACATACTGCAGCATCAAATCATTTTTTAAAACGTCGTACTCAGCCGTCATTCTTTGGTTTTTCACAGCGGAAAATACGACGGCATCCGTTTTTCCGCTTAAAAATTTTGCTTGTGAAGTAATCAGCATCTTTTCAGCGAATTCAAGCGTTCTTCTGAGTTTTTCTTTTCGCAGCAAATAGTTTTTCTTTTGTGTATTTTCCAATTCAAGCTGCTGGTTGATTTTGAGTTTCTCCTGTTCGGCTTCCCATTTAGCCGTTTCAGTTTGAATTTTAGCGGCAGCAATTCTCCGGTTGTGTTTGAATCCTGTAAAAACAGGTATCTGCAACTGTAAACCGGCCTGATGGTATTTGTTGTTGTCAAATTGCGTTCGGAAGTTGTCAACCGTTACACCGGGCTGATTGATCGGTGCAGAATAAAACGTTGAAAAACCGTAAAAAGCAGACAAGACCGGTAAATTATTCCCTCGTAAAACACCTACTTCCCGCTTGGAACTTGTATAATTAAGCTCGGCTAAATTGAGTTTTGGGTTGTTGACAATTCTATCCTCACCCTGCGTTGAATACTCGGCAAAATAAGGCTCTAAAACGACCTGATCGGTTTTGGTTTCGGCATCATTCATCAATTGAAACAGTTGCTTTTTCTGAAATTCCAATAATTGTTCTGCCATCAAAATCTGGTTTTCCTCCTGCGAATAACTGAACTCCATATCATATAAATCACTTTGAGGTTTACTGCCAATTTCTACTTCTTTCTGAATACGTTTCAGATTACTGACCGAATTTTTAAACTGCTCCTTTTGAATTTTGAGTTGTTCCTGGCTGTATAAAGCCTCAAAATATTTTTCGAGCAATTGCAGCTTATATTCGTACTCTACTACGGCTTTGCCTGCTTTACTCAATTCGATTCCCAGTTTATTTTTCCGAGCCGAAGCCAAATTAGAAAAATCGAGCATATTCACACCGGCGTTCAAACTCAGGTTATCCCATTGAATATCAGAACTCACCCTGGCATTGGTGCTCGGGTCGATGGTGGAACCAAAATTATAACTGTGATTAGCTGTTATACCCACTGATGGTATCAACTCTAACAACGGATTGGTATAATTCTTCCCGGCACTTAAAACCTCCAATTGTTTAATCTTTATGTCGATATTGTTTTGCAAAGCCACCTCAAAACACTTTTGCAGTGACCAGGACACCTCCTGGCCACGCACAAAAATGCCCGACGTAATTAAGAACAGTATAACTAACCTCTTATTCATATTTTAAGTAATTTAAAACATCTACTTTAGTTGCCTGATATGCCTTGGAAAGCACAACAACCAATGTTAAAACCAGAAGAATCATAAATCCGACAATAAACGGTACAAAAGAAATATCAATGCGATAGGCAAAATTTTCCAACCATTTTCCGAGTAAAAAATAAACCGGAAAGAGAGCCAATAAAAATCCGATAAGGCAAAAAACAATGTATTGCTTAGACAAATCTTTAAGTAATGTTTTGGTTTCGGCTCCAAGTGTTTTTCTAATTGCGATTTCTTTCATTCTTCGTTGGATGGAATAGGATGCTAAGGAAAATAATCCGAATAAAGCAATTAGAATCACAATTATGTTGAGCAACGAGAATAGATTTTTTTGTTTGACGTAGGTTTCATAGGTACGAGCATACTCTTTGTTTACAAAATCATAATCAAACGGATAATCGCTATCTACATTTTTTAACCAAAATTTTTCAATATCTGCAATCGTTTGCTGAATATTTTCGCCGTTAACCTTTACGTGCATTCTACTTGCATTTCCAAGCATCCAATCGATTGTTTTGAAGTGAAAGAAAACCATTGGAGGAATTTCGCTTTGAGGTCCATCCAAATTAAAATCTGAGACAATACCAATTATTTTCAGCTTATTCCCATTCCAATCAACTTCTTTTCCAATAGGATTTTTCTCCTTCATCATTCGCATGGTTGTTTCATTTATCAACATTGAATTTACTGTGTCTGAGGCTAATTTTTCAGAAAGGTATCGACCTTCTTTCAATTGAATTTTCATCATTTCGAGCATACCAAAATCAATTCCCATATTTTGACCTTGAATGGTTGTGTCATTGTATTCAAAACTGGATGAAGAACCGGCATTACCTCCAAATGCAAACGCTCCGGTAGCCACTTGCTCAACACCTTTTATTTTTGATAGTTCATTTTTTATGGTGTAATACCTATTAAACATTTTTTCTTTATAATCTTTTTCAGACCAATGATAAATGTTTCTATATCGAATGGAAAGCACTTGTTCACCTTTAAAACCTAAATCTTTCGTATTTAAATAATTGATTTGCTGATAAACTATATAAGAACCAACAATAAAGAAAGTGGCAATGGCAAACTGAAAAACCAACATTCCATTGCGTAACCACACACCGCTTTTACTTCGGCCAAAGTTGCCTTTGAGTACTTTTAAAGTTTCAAAATTTGAAACATAAACTGACGGAAAAATTCCGGCTGCTAAAACCACAATAATAAAAATGGCTATCAACTGAATGTAAAATTGACTTCCGTGAATGAGTAGCGTTTTCCCTAAAAATTCGTTGTAATACGGAAGCGATAATTCTACGATCACTAAAGCCAGTAAAATAGAGAATGTTGTAATTATTACTGTTTCAAAAATAAATTGTTTCACAATGTTACTTTTTGATGCACCTAAAATCTTTCTAACACCAACTTCTTTGGCTCTTAAAATGGCATTTGCTGTTGCTAAATTGATATAATTCACGATTGACAAAATCAAAATTAAAATAGACAATCCAACCATAATGAGCAAAAATTGATAGCTTCCTCTACCTTCTGCATACCCATCAACAATTGAATGTAAACGTGCAGATGCTAAAGGTTCTAAAATGATTTTGGTGCTTTCTCCTCCATTTTTCTTTAACCATTCCTCTGGTGTTAAACCTTGTTCTTTTGCCCATTTTAAAACTCTGTTTTCAAATAAAATTTTTTCAATTCGCGAACTTACTTTGTCTTTATCTTCCGGATTTTTGAGTTTCAAAAGCAAACCATGATTGAAATTCCCCCAGTGATCGGCGTTTTCTTTTAATCTTGCATCAATAAGATTAGTAACGGCTTCCGGTGCTAAAGATGAATTTCCGGGAATTGTATAAACACCTCTGACAACCATTTTTCTTCCCGAATAAAGCACTTCTTTTCCTATAGGATTTTCATCCCCAAAAAGACGGTTTGCTGCTTCTTGAGAAATTGCCATGCTTGCATTATCTTTCAACGCTGATTTTGAGCTTCCTTTCACAAAAGGAAAAGGGAAAAATTCAAAAAAAGTGTTTTGTGAATCCGTTATTTTAAGGATTTGTTTTTTATTTTTATAATGAACCAATTCCTCATAATACCAATTTTCCAAATAACAATACGATTCTAGTTCCGGAAAATCTGTTTTAAAATAGGCCTCTAAAGGTGATACATTACTAGCCCAAAACATATCCGTTGAAACCTGATTAATCGATTGAAAGACATTATCCTTCTCGGGATTCCATGCATTGTAACTCTGCTCATCATTCCAATATAAAATAGAAAAAATTAATCCGGCAATTCCTAAACTCAGCCCTAAAGTGTTGAGAATGGTGAATAATTTATTTTTTTTAAGCTGATATAAAAATATCCTAATCCAATTCTTAATCATGATTTCAATTTTAATTAGTTACCAACACATCTACATTTCTGCTGTTCTGTTTTTCCGAAATCACCATTCCGTCTTTCATATAAATGGTTTTTTGCGAAAAAGAAGCGTCATAATCGGAGTGCGTTACCATCAGAATGGTGGCTCCATTGGCGTGTAAATCGGTTAGCAATTCCATCACTTCATTGCCGTTTTTACTGTCTAAGTTTCCGGTTGGCTCATCAGCTAAAATGATTTTTGGATCATTGATTAAAGCTCTTGCAACCGCCACTCTTTGTTGTTGACCACCTGAAAGTTGTTGCGGAAAATGCTTCAAACGATGTGAAATGGCCAAACGTTCGGCAATGGCTTCTACTTTTTTCTTTCTTTCCGAAGCCGGAACATTGTTATAAATCAGTGGCAACTCGATATTATCAAACACCGAAAGTTCATCAATCAAATTGAAATTTTGAAAAATAAACCCAATGTTTTGTTTTCTGATTTTAGCTCTCTGTACCTCGTTCAAGCCGTTCATCTCCTGATTTAATAAGCGGTAACTTCCTTCGGTAGCACTGTCTAACAACCCAACGATATTGAGTAAAGTTGATTTCCCACAACCGGAAGCTCCCATGATGGTGACAAATTCGCCTTGGTTAACAACCAAATCTATTTCGTTTAAGGCTTTGGTTTCTACTTCTTCGGTTCGGAAGATTTTGGATAATTTTTGAATTGTGATCATATTGCTCGTTTTTTGATGATTATACTGTTCGTTTTTTGACGGATTGTGATGATTTATTTTTTATGTTCTGAAAATGTTTTTTCCGCAAACTCTATCCATTCATAATCAGGAATGGAATTGTCCAGGTAATAATCCGGCTGAATCCCTTTGTCATCAATGGCCATATCCGGAATCCGCAAACTTTTGGAAAGACAATAACCCAATTGTATTTTACCACAGGGCGAGGTTACAAAATGCATGTTGGAAATATCTAAAACTCCCATCGTGGTAGTGCCGAACAACTTGGTTTTTACGCTTTGTTTTGCCGCCAACAGAAATTGTTCTGCTGTACTCCCGTTATACTTATTTGTTAAAACGGCTACATTTTTAGGATAGGTGTAAACACTATCCAGCGTTAAGGTAAATACTTCCCGTTCAAATAAGTTGACAAACTTTCCCAGTTTTGCATTAAGTTTTTTCAAATCTGCTTTAATGTCTTCTCTTTCTTTTTCACTGATGCCTTCATCCGACAAAAACCCTTCCATCCGTTGGTTGTTGAGGGGTGTTGACAACATTTCGAGTGTAACGATACGAATAGGGTTTGTGTAAAGATAGGGAGTTATGCCACTGTAACTGCCATCTGAACCGCCGCCGTTTCCTCTTATATCAATGACCAGATTGGGTGTGGTTGTGATTTTATCGTGGTATACATGCAATAAACTGTCGATTGCTTTTTTTTGGCTCCCGTCGAACGAAGGAATACGCAATACGATGGTATTATCAGAATATTGCTTTATGAGAGGAGTCTGGGTTTTCATCAATTCGATGTAGTGTTTCACCGCCTTGGAATCTTCTGAAACAGGATTTACCCGATGAAGTAAAAAATTATCCAGTTGCAGAAAATTGTTGCCGATTAATTTCACCTTGTTAACGGAATTAGCGGAAAAGTTCCGCATGTAGAACGTACCGGAATAACCGGATCCGTCTTCAGCAGGATTGAAACGAAATTTAACCTGCCCTCTTTTCCAGTCTGTTCCGGGAGCATCTATAATGAAGCCAATATACCCCTCTCCTTTTTTAACAATTCCTACCGTATAAGGTTCAACTTTCCATATTCCTTCAAAAGAAGGTTGTTTAACTTTTGAAAGGTATTTGCCGAACTCTTTGTCGGTAACGGTATATTGTTCCCAATTGGCGGTGTTTATTGGCTCAGCTACTACTGAACCAACGGAATTGTCCTGATGGATATTTACCGAAATATGCCCTTTTCTAAAAAACAATAACCAATCATACAATGTATCGGCACATTCTTCTAAATCACTAATCTTTTTAACTTTTTCAAGAAATAGCTCATTGTGTTTTTCATATGCCGCTTTTCCTTTTTGCTCAACGGAAAACTGAAAACCGGCATCGTTCTCTTCAAAGGTTTTTTTCATCCAGTTAAAATTTTCCTCACAGGAACAATCCTGACCGAAAACATTGATAAAAGCCAAATAAACTACTGCAAATACGATCTTTTTCATTTTAATACTTTTTAGCGATGATACTTTATTGTAAATTTAAAACTTCTACGTCTTTATAATCCTTGTACCCGGAAGTGATGACCCGTTCACCCGCTTTTAACCCGGAAAGCACTTCATAATACAACGGATTTTCTCTTCCCAATTTTATTTCTCTGCGTTCTGCTTTGTTACCATTGACCACAAAAATCCACGTTCCGGCCGTTTCCTGATAAAAGCTTCCTTTGGTAATCACGGTTGATTTTGTTTTTTCAGACAACATTAACCGCACCCCAAAACTTAAGCCCTGACGCAGATCGAGTTCTTTGTTTTCTTCAAACTGCAATTCTACCTGAAAGCGTCCGTTTTTCACCTCCGGAATTACTTTGGAAACCACAACAGCAATCATTTTTCCTTTGTATTCAATGGTGGCTTTTTGTCCTTCTGACACCTTCTCCAGATAAAACTCATCTACATCCGCCATCAGCTTATATCCTTTCATCACATCAATTTTGCCAATGGTTTCTCCGGCAGTATAGTTTTTTCCCAAAACGGGTTCAAACGAAGACAACCTGCCGGACAAGGGTGCAATCACCAAAAAATTCTTTTTATTCTCCCGTAAAACCTGCAGGCTTTTTTGCATGATTCCTTGCGATTGATTGATTTGAGCGATTAAGATTTGATTGGCTTGTTTTTCTTTTTGCACACTTTGCTGGATAATGTTTTTGCGTTCTGTCTGATAACGAAAATTTTCCGCTGTCTTTTCCCATTCGTTTTTGGAAAGAATTTCCTGTTCAAATAATTTTCGGTTCAAATCATATAAATTCTTAGCATCCACATAATCATGTTCAATTAAAACCAGGTCTTTTGCCAGATTTAATTCCTGTGTCCGCAAATCGAGTTTGGCTTTGTTCAGGTTATTGATCTGTTCAATCATAGCCGTTTCCTGATTCATAAAACTTAGTTCCGTATTCGGATTATATAACCGTGCCAAGGGTTGCCCTTTTTCTACAAAATCACCATTTTCAACAAAGATTTCCTGAATGGAACCGCCTTCAATCACATTCAGCAGCATCGAATTTAACGGTTCAACTTTTGCCTGAAAAACGATAAAATCTTCAAAATTATCAATGTCAACCGTTTTTATTGAAATTTCAGCTGCCTGAACATTCAAACTTCTTTTTTGGGTAACGCTCATAACAGTCAGAATAACCGACAGCAAAAAAACCGCTGAAGCGACAAGGATGTATTTATTTTTTTTATTTTTACGAGGAACGATGGTGTCCATATTACTTTTATTTACAAGCAGTAAGGTCAATTTTATGCCAAAAAATAAAGTTTTGCAACTCCTTGATTTTTAGCCCATCACAAAATCGCTCTAAAATCAAGTGTTCATTACCGGACACCGATTGTCCGCCATTGAACAGTGAAACGGAAACGAATTCAACTCAAATGAAAAAAACAAATGCCACTATATTACTAATAGACGATCAGGAAGATATTCTTTTTGCCGGTAAAATGGCTTTAAAAAAACATTTTGAAACCATTTTTACACTCAGTAATCCCAAAAAAGTCATCGAACTTTTAGCCGAAAACGACATAGACGTGGTTCTATTAGACATGAATTACCGCATCGGATTTGAAGACGGCAGAGAGGGAATATATTTACTGAAAGAAATCAAAACCCTCTCGCCCAAAACCACCGTTATTTTGATGACAGCTTTCGGCAAAGTGGAAACAGCGGTTGAAGGATTAAAACTGGGAGCTTTTGATTATATTTTAAAACCTTGGGATAATGAAAAACTGGTTGCCGTGGTAAAATCCGCTGTAGAAGAAAGCCGAAAATTTAAAAAGAAGTCTGTTGCGGATAAAAGATCGGATTCTTTTTTCATCGGAAAATCAACAGCTATTCAAAAAGTGTATTTGTTGGCCGATAAAGTTGCCCAAACCGATGCCAATGTATTAATTTTGGGTGAAAACGGTACGGGAAAATATGTTTTAGCCCATTATATTCACCAACAATCCAAGCGGAAAAATGAAGCTTTTATCCATGTTGACTTAGGTTCACTAAGCGAAAGCATTTTTGAAAGCGAATTATTCGGTTATGCCAAAGGAGCTTTTACTGACGCCAAAAACGACACACCGGGACGATTTGAAGCCGCACAAAACGGGACGATTTTTCTGGATGAAATCGGCAATGTTCCGTTGCATTTGCAAACCAAACTGTTACAGGTCATTCAAACCAAATCGGTCATACGTGTGGGCGAATCAAAAGCAAGACCGCTGAACATCAGAATAATTACGGCTACCAATCTGGACTTAAAGAAAGAAGTTACCGGGAAAAATTTCAGAGAAGATTTGTATTACCGTATCAATACAATGGAAATCAAACTTCCGTCGCTGTATCAACGAAAAGAAGATATTGTGCCGCTTGCTGAATTTTTGTTACACAAAATGACCGGGAAATATGACCGGGAAGATATTGTTTTTGATGAAAAGGCGATAGAACAAATTCAAAAGCACGCCTGGCACGGAAACATTCGCGAAATGGAAAACCGCATTGAACGTGCCGTGATTTTGTGCGAGAACAACACCGTGAAAAGTTCCGATTTGGATTTGGATATCATTAGTCTCTCTACGGCTGAAACAGAAGAATTACAGCTGTCTGATATTGAAAAAATATCCATTGAAAAAGTGTTGTATAAAAACAATTTCAATATCAGCAAATCAGCCGAAGAACTCGGCCTTTCGAGAGCCGCATTATACCGAAGAATGGAAAAATATAACTTAGACCCAACCGATCAAAAACAGTAGGTTTGAAAAATTTAAAACTATATCCTCAACTTTTAATCCGATTGCTGTTATTGCTTCTGGTTTTTATCGGCTGTTTTTTGTTGCTTTATAAAACCTTGATCTATTCGGCTATTTTTGGCTTTTTTGTTTTTTTGTTGTTGGGAATTGAGTTTTTTACCTTTCTTCGGAACACGTTTTTATTTTATGACAAAACCATTTCGGCAATTTTAAACAACGATTTTTCTGCTGATTTTTCAAAACATAAATCGTATGATAACTATAAAAACCTGTTTCGTTTGTATGATTCGCTGAAACAAAGTCAAAACGAACAGGTGTCAAAAGATCTGGTTTACCGTTCGATTTTAAACAACATTGAAACCTGCATTTTAATTCTTCAAAAATCAGAGGAAGATTGGATTGTTTTTTTGATGAATGATTATTTTTCAAGTCATTTTAATACTCCAAAAGTTTCAAAATGGAAGTATTTAAAAAATCAATTGCCTTCGCTTTGCAACATCATCGAGGAGCGAAATTTTGACGAACTGAAAACGTCGCTTCAAATTCGGGTTAACAAAGAAGAATCGCAGACTTTTATGCTGCAGGCTTCCAAAACCAAAGCATACAATCAGGAATATTATATTGTTTTACTGGATTCTATTCAAAAGGTTGTCGAGAAAAAAGAAAAAGAAGCCTGGATTAATCTGATGAAAGTCATCTCACATGAACTGATGAATTCCATCACCCCCATCCGTTCGCTTACACAAAATTTAAACGAATTAATGCAACAGGATTCCCTCTCAAAAGACGATTTAGACGACGTTAAAGAAAGTATTTCTACCATGATTCACCGCAGCAATCATTTGCAAAATTTTGTGGAAAGTTATCGGAAAATTGCCATGCTTCCATCTCCTAAAAAAGAAAAAACAGCATTAAATCAACTCATAAACAATGCCTTGCAGCTCATGCAACCGTTGTTTAAAAAAGAAAATATTATGGTAAAAAATACTGTTTCTTTTAACAGATGGTTGATGGTGGATGCACTTCAAATGGAACAGGTATTGATCAACCTGTTAACCAACAGCTTGTATGCTTTAGAAGGAAAAGAAGAAAAAACCATCGAAATTTCAGCCGAACAAAAAAACAAACGTCTTTTTATTTCTGTTTCCGATTCCGGAACGGGTATCGACGCTGAAATTGAAGACAAAATTTTTCTGCCGTTCTTCACTACCCGCAAAGAAGGAGCCGGAATCGGACTGACCTTATCTAAAAACATTATTGAAGCTCACGGCGGTTATTTGAACTACCATATGGATGAAAACAAAACACGGTTTACGATTTGTTTGTTGGAATGAAATTTGTAAATTTTTGAAAAATTAGGAAATAATTACAAATTAACCTCCGGCTCCCAAAAAACTTTTTCAAAATCAACAATTTGATTGTCAATTACCTTAACTCCTTCGCTTTCCAGTAATTGCTGCATCAAATTTGTGCCTTGAAAATGATGTTTTCCGGAAAGTATTCCTTTTCGATTCACCACCCGATGTGCGGGAATATCTTCCATAGTATGAGAGGCATTCATCGCCCAACCGACCATCCGGGCAGAACGAGCAGCTCCCAAAGCTTTGGCAATGGCTCCGTAGGAAGTAACCCTTCCGTACGGAATTTGTTTGGCAATGGTATACACTCTTTCAAAAAAATTGTCTTCCATCGGATTAAAATTTATCGCGTGATGATTTTAAACAAAGTAATTAAAGCCACTATACCGGTTAAAAAACCAATTATATAATTGATGTTTCTGGACAAAAAAGATTCTTTTCTTTCTTTGGTTTTAAAGAATGAAATATAGCCAAAAAACACCAAAAATGCTGCAACAGCACTAGCAATTGAAAACGCATAAATAAAAAAAGTATCAAACTGAAAATACCCATACGTGCCAAGTGTAATGCTCACAAATACATAATACGGAATTGGAAATAAATTGAGTGACGAAAGCAACATTCCAAGAAAAAAACGACTCGATTTGCTCCGCAGTTTAATTTCTTCCTTCTTTTTTTTAGGCTTAGGCTTTCTGGCGAGCCAGATAAAATAGACGGTTAAAGCCGTAAAAATTACTAACCCAATTTCCTGCAACACCAGTCTGATATCTCCCCTCCGATCAATAAAACGGGCAAAAAACACTGCTAAAAGCGTTTGAAAAAACACGATTACCGCCGCTCCAAAAGCAAACCACAACGCCCGGTTTCTGCCGTCACGCATACTCACTTTTGCGGCAGTCATGTTGAGCAATCCCGGCGGAGTTGTTCCGATAGCTGCGGCGGAGAGTCCGAGAATGATGGGGAGACTGATGTTCATCTTTTATGGTAATCGGCTAAAGGTAATGGGTAAAAGGGTTACTTTATCTTAAATTGTATATAGGTTATCGCTTTATTAATTTCTAAATACTGTTTTTCATAGAATGTTTGTATCGCTGTTACTACTTCTGGTGCACCTTCATTGCGATACACATTGTGATTGGCATAAATCACCTGGTGTCCTTCGCCGTGCAACAAACCAAGGGTATAACCATGCATGAATTCACTGTCGGTTTTCAAATGAATGATTCCGTCTTTTTTTAATACTTTTTTGTAGCGTTGCAAAAAAGACGTGTTGGTCATTCTGTGTTTTGTTCGTTTGTATTTGATTTGCGGATCGGGAAAAGTAATCCAGATTTCATCTATCTCGTTTTCGGCAAAACAATATTCTATCAGTTCAATTTGTGTGCGGAGAAAACCAACATTACTCATACCGTTTTCTAAAGCTGTTTTAGCTCCCCGCCAAAATCGTGCTCCTTTGATATCGATCCCGATAAAATTTTTGTCCGGATAACGTGTTGCCAAGCCCACAGAATACTCTCCTTTTCCGCACCCCAATTCCAATACAATCGGATTGTTGTTTTTAAAGAAGTTTTTATTCCAATTTCCTTTCCATTCAAAATCGCCCGAAACCACTTCTTCCCGGCTTGGTTCAATAACGTTTTTAAACGTTTCATTCTCTTTAAAACGCTTTAATTTATTCTTACTTCCCACTTAATTTAATTTTTTGGTAAAATTAGGGAAATATACCCAATCAAAAATAGTTGTACTTTTACAGTTATTAAATGAGTTATCAAGACTTGGAAACTGCCAGACCAAAAATTCTCGTTGCTCCGCTCAATTGGGGCTTGGGTCATGCCACCCGGTGTATTCCGATTATTGATGCCTTGCTGAAAAATCACTTTGAACCGGTTATTGCTTCTGATGGTGTAGCTCTGCATATTCTGCAGAAGGAATTTCCTGAACTAATATTTTTAGAATTACCCTCTTACCAAATTGAATATGCCAAAAACGGTGCTTTTTTTAAATGGAAGCTGATTAAAAACAGCCCCAAAATGATGGAAGCCATTTACATGGAAAGAAAACTGGTAAAAAAATGGGTGAAAGAATACAGTCTTTCCGGTATTATTTCTGACAACCGGCTGGGAATTTATTCTAAGAAAGTGCCGTCGGTTTTTATCACACATCAATTGAATGTTTTAACCGGAAACACGAGCTGGATTACCAGTAAATTACATCAATACATCATTAAAAAATACGATGAATGCTGGGTACCGGATGTGGCAGACATTCCAAATCTCACCGGAAAATTAGGTCATTTAAAAAACCCGCATTTTAAAATCAACTACATTGGTCCGCTGAGCCGTTTATCCCGAAAAGAATTGCCTGAGAAATATGATTTAATGGTCATCCTTTCCGGTCCGGAACCACAACGATCGATGCTGGAAGTTCATTTGAAAGAAGAACTCAAACGCTATAACGGTGAAGTAGTTTTTGTGCGTGGTCTTATTGAACCCGAACAAATATCAGAAAAAACCGATCATATAACCTATTACAACTTCATGACTTCCGGACAACTTGAACAAACGTTTAACGAAAGCAAACTTGTACTTTGCCGTTCAGGTTACACCACCGTGATGGATTTGGCAAAGTTAGGTAAAAAGGCTTTTTTTATTCCGACTCCGGGACAATTTGAGCAGGAATATCTGGCTAAAAAGTATAAAAAAGAAGGTATTGTTCCGTTTGCCAAACAAGATAAATTTGTCATTGAAAACTTGTATGAAGTTGATTTGTATAAAGGATTACAACATTTCACAACTTCTTCGGACTGGAAAAAATTATTTCTGCTTTTCGAGCGTAAATGAAAATTCTGACCCCACACCAAACTGACTTTCTACATAAATCTTTTCGTTGTGGCCTTCGATGATGTGTTTTACAATGGCCAGTCCTAAACCGGAGCCTCCTTCGGAACGGGCACCACTTTTATCCACCCTGTAAAAGCGTTCAAATAATCGGGGAATATGCTGTTTCTGAATACCTTCACCGTTATCGGTAATTCTGACAATGATTTTGTTTTTCACCAGGTTTTCAATGCTTACTTCCGTTGTTCCCCCTTCCCTGCCGTATTTAATGGAATTCATAACCAAATTGGTAACCACCTGCTGAATTTTTTCCCGGTCGGCATACACATAAACCGGATCAGGGTATTTGCTGTCAAAAGTAAGGGTTATATGCTTTTTGGATGCCCGCATTTCAAGCAGTTCAAAAACATTTCTCACTAATTCTACTATATCAAAAATGGTGTAATCCAGATTTAAATCACCTGTTTCGAGCTTCGTGATCATATCTAAATCTTTCACGATATAGATCAGACGTTCAACCCCTTTTTCTGCTCTTTCAAGGTATTTTTTCCGAAGTGTTTTATCGCTCATGGCTCCATCCAACAAGGTTGAAATATAACCCTGAACCGTGAACAAAGGGGTTTTTAATTCATGAGAAACATTACCCAAAAACTCTCTCCGGTATTCCTCACGCACTTTCAGGGTTTCGATTTCAAGCTTTTTGTCGGTAGCAAACTTTTTTACCTCTTTGGTCAGTGTTGCCATATCAGTGGTAATCGGCTGACTTCTCAATGTGGTAGAGTCTAATAATGAAACATCATCATAGATTTTTTTCACTCTCCGGTAGATGAATCTTTCCACCCGGTATTGAATCACAAAAAACGAAAAAAGATAAATGGAAAGTCCGAAAACAGTAATAAAGAACCAATTTATTTCGTAAAAAAAATAAGTCGTAAGCCATAAAAACCCAATGGAAAACAGGGAAACATAAAGTGCCGACTTTATCGCAAATTTGTATGTTTTTTTAAAATTAATGGCCATTAAAAACAGTTTTCATCCGGTTAATATGCTCTCAAAAGTAAACTATTTTTAACTAAACTGAAAATTAAGGCTATACTTCCAGTTTGTAACCAACCCCTTTGATGGTTTTAAAAAGGTCGTCGCCTATTTTTTCTCTTAATTTTCGGATATGTACGTCAATTGTCCGGCCTCCGACCACCACTTCATTACCCCAGACCTTGTCTAGAATTTCTTCTCTTTTAAATACTTTTCCGGGTTTTGACGCTAACAAATAGAACAATTCAAATTCTTTTCTGGGCAAAACAATTTCTTTGTCACCCTGAATAATTTTGTATTCCTCTCTATTTACCTCGATGTTTCCAACCGTAAGCACATCACTCTTGGCATCCTCTTCTTTTAACCGTCGTAAAAGGGCTTTGACTTTGCTGACCAAAACTTTAGGCTTGATTGGTTTGGCGATATAATCATCGGCTCCGGCTTCAAAACCGGCTACTTGTGAATAATCTTCACTTCGTGCGGTTAAAAAAGTAACAATAACATTACTTAATTCAGGAATTTTTCTAATCTGTTCGCAGGCTTCCATTCCGTCCATTTCCGGCATCATTACATCCATAATAATGAGATGCGGCAACTCCTTTTTTGCTTTTACAACAGCTTCTTTGCCATTTGTTGCAGTGACTATCTGGTAGCCTTCCTGGGCAAGATTATAGCCCACAATCTCCAGTATATCCTGCTCATCGTCAACCAACAAAATTTTAATTTCCTTTTTTTTCATATTCAAAATAGTGTGCGTTTCGGGATGTAAAGGTAAAGATAATACAAAATGAAATACGTTGTTAACGGTAATTTAATCTGTTAACATTTTGGTAACTCAATTGAAACAAAAACGTAACAGGGGGGTAACACCAACTTTACAGGACAACTGTTTCTTTGCACCATAATTTAAAACACCAATAATGAAATTCAGATTACTGATAATTATTCTACTCACAACGTTTCTTGCACAAGCACAAAAAGGAACTATTTCCGGAACATTAACGGACAAAGATATGAATAATGAGCCGCTTCCGTTTGCTAATGTTCAGATAAAAGGAACGACCATAGGAACTACAACAGATGAAAACGGAAAATACAACTTACAAGTAGATCCGGGAAGTTATACGCTTGTTTTTAGTTTTTTAGGGTATGAAAATATAGAAACTCCTGTAAATGTAAAAGCAAATCAAACAACAACAATAAGTAAGGCATTAACAGCCGGTGGCGGTGTTGCCCTTCAAGATGTAGTTGTGGCCACAACCAGAAGAAAGAACACAGAATCGGCTTTGGTTATGGAAATGAAAGAAGCCAAACAAGTAGTAAGTGCTATTTCCGCTGAGCAAATTAGCAAAGGTACTGATGGCAATGCAGCCGAAGCCATGCAACGTGTTCCCGGAGTTACTATTGTTGATGGCAGATATGTTATGATACGGGGCTTAAGTCAACGCTACAATAACGTTTTGATCAACAATGCCCTGGCACCAAGTACAGAGGTGGATATGAGAACTTTTTCATTTGATTTGATTCCTACAGCAGCTTTAGATAAGTTAGTTGTCTACAAAACCGGATCAGCCAATTTACCGGGAGATTTCGCTGGGGGCATTATAGAAGTGACTACATCTGAAAACACTACTGAATTCACAAAAGCTCAAGTGGGATTTGGATTAGTTAATGGAACAACCTTTAATGATCATTTTCAATCTAAAGGTTCAGACACTGATTTTTTAGGCTTTGATGACGGTTTTAGACAATTACCAAGTAACTTTCCAAGTACGTCAGCATTGCAAGGTTCGGGAAGAAACTCTCAAATTAGAGTTGATGCTGCCCATAGCCTTCCTAATAATTTTGAAACTGAAAAAAGCACCGCATTTCTGGACACTCAAGTCTCCATGGGATTTGGCAGAAACTTCAATATTGGCAGTGTTAAAGTAAACTCAACCAACATTTTCGGACAATCAACTCAATATCAATATTATCAAAGATCATTTAATCGTTATTTTACCTTAAACGAAGGGCAAGAGAGACCTCAAGAATGGTTAAAATATTTAGACGAAACACATTCAAAAAAATCTAAGATAACAATATTGTCTAATTGGAATTTCAGATTTAATGACAAACACACTTTGAAATTTAAAAATCTCTTTAATCAAATTGGTCAAGATGAGACTATCATCCGAAATGGTTTTAATTTTCAACAAGGTCCTGACAACATATATAAAAACTATGCCTTATTTTATAATCAACGATTCATTTATACAGGACAACTTGAAGGCGTACACCGTTTTAACGATAAAAACAAAGTTGAATGGGTTATTGGGTATAATTCTGTAAATGATGCTACTCCAGATTACAGACGTTTTAGAACATTTAGAGATATCAATAGTCCAAACAGCAATTTTACCATTATTGATCCGCCATCGTCAAACCTTTTTGATAACAGTAGATTTTACGGAGAATCTAAAGAATATAACGTTGGAAATGGCGTAAACTACACATACATATTAGAAAGAATTAAAGGAGATGAAGAATTTGCTCCTTATAAATTCAAAGCCGGATATTATGTTGACTATCGATCAAAGGAATACAACTCACGTTATTTCTCTTATTTGGTTCCGGGTTACATAACAACTGACAGAGCTATTGAATTAAAGAATCTACCATTGAGTGAAGTTTTCAACAATCAAAATGTAAATGCCACTGACGGATGGGTAATTGAAGAAGGAACCAGACCAATTGATAGATTTAATGGTACAAATTTATACGGTGCTGGATATATTATGGCAGAATTACCTTTAGGAAAGTTTGACATAACAACCGGATTGAGGTTTGAGCACAATGTTCAAAATCTAGACGCCAGAGATGATTTTGAAGATAAAAGTGTTGAAAAAGCAACCTCTTTCCTTCTTCCTTCACTGAATATTGCTTATACATTCAACGAAAAACATTTATTGCGTTTTGCTTACAGCAGAACCTTAAACAGACCTGAATTTAGAGAAATTGCACCCTTCTTATTTTATGATTTTCTTTATGATAGAGGTATTGAAGGTCGTCCGTTGGAAGTTGCTACCGTAGACAATATCGATTTAAGATACGAAATTTATCCAAGAAAAGGAGAAACAATGAGTTTTGGTGCTTTTTATAAAAACTTTAAAAATCCAATTGAGTTAGTTGCTCAGATTACTACCGAACAACCGCAATTTTTTTATAAAAACGCAGATAAAGCTCAAAATGCAGGGTTTGAAGTAGAATTCAGAAAATCATTTAGCGAACTGTTTTCCAATAATTTTTTACAAAAATTATCTGCAAATGTTAACGCGGCATATATTGTATCAGAGGTCAATCTTGGTAATGTAACTTCTCAACAAGCAGACAGAGCCCTTCAAGGACAATCACCATACATTATCAATGTGGCTCTAGGATATGAAGATAAAGACAAAGGATGGAATGCTAATGTAATCTATAATCGATTTGGGGAAAGAATTGACACAGTCGGAGATGTTCTGTTCCCAACAATTTATGAATTGCCAAGAGACAATGTTGATTTCACAATATCGAAAGACTTTAACAAAGTTAATGTTAAATTGGGAATTCAAGATTTACTTAATTCACCTTTCAGATTCTATGAAGACTCTAACCGTGACGAAAAAATTACATCAGCCAAAGACAATGTTGTTTCAAGATATAAACGCGGAACAATGTTTACATTAGATCTCACATATAATTTCTAAACCTAAATATTAAACACAATTAATTATTAACTATTATGAAAAAAGCAATTTATTTATTTGCAAGTATCCTAATGTTGGGTGCAACAACCACATCGTGCAGTTCAGATGACAACAACGATGGTGGTGGAGACGGAGGCACAACGTATGTTGAATTAACAGGTAATCTAACCACTCAAAACTTAACAAAAGACAAAAAATACCTTTTAAAAGGTCAAGTTTTTGTTAGAACAGGTCAAGTTTTAACAATACAACCTGGTACTGTAATTTTTGGCGATAAAGCTACTAAAGGAACATTAATCATTGACAGAGGCGGTAAAATTGAAGCAAATGGAACAGTGAATGAGCCAATCGTATTTACATCTGCTTTGGCTCCAGGAACAAGAGACAGAGGTGATTGGGGTGGATTAGTAATTTTAGGTAACGCAAGTGTTAACCAAGATAATCCAGCTATTGAAGGTATTTCTCCTGCAGCTAATTTTGGAGGTACCAATGATGCTGACGATTCAGGAACTTTACGTTATGTAAGAGTAGAATTTGCAGGCATCGAATTAACGCCTAATAACGAAACTAACTCAATCACATTAGGTGCTGTTGGTAGTCAAACAGAAATGGAATACTGCCAAGTTTCTTATGGTGGTGATGATGGTTTTGAATGGTTTGGCGGAACCGTAAACGGTAAATATTTGATTTCTTTTGCTTCTTGGGACGACAGTTTTGACGTTGACTTTGGTTATACAGGAAAAAATCAATTTGGATTAGAAGTTAGATACCCCAGTTATGCAGATCAATCAGGTTCAAATTCATTTGAGTGTGATAATGGTCCGAATGACAACGTTACTGCTTTATTAACTACCGGTACTTTTTCTAACTTTACATGTATTGGCCCAAAAGCTACCAATGCTCAATCTATCAATGCCAACTACCAACATTCTTTGGATTTAAGAAGAAGAACTGCCGTTACGATTGCTAATTCAGTATTCATTGGATATCCAAGAGGTCTGAGAATGAACCAACAATCAGTTTATGACAACTATAATGCCGGAACAGGAAAATTATTAAACAACATTATGGTTGCTCCAACAACAACCTATACCGGTGCTGGTGTTACAACGGAGTTGGTTCAAGCCTATTGGTTACTTAATAACACAACCATTACTGATGCAATTGAAGATCAATTTGCCGTTTTAGGTTTAAACACTAATGTGGCTTTTGGTAATAACACTACAACTGCTTACAGTGCTAACCCGTCATTTTCTGTAACATCAGGAACATTAACCTCCGGTGCCTCATTTACAGACGAGAAGTTAAACACTTGGTTTACTCCAACAACTTACAGAGGTGCTTTCGGTGCTACTGATTGGACCGACGGCTGGGCTGATTTCTTACCTAATGACAATCAATACTAATATTGCATAATTTTATAAAGAGCTTAACATCAAAAATGTTAAGCTCTTTGTATTTTTGAACACCTCATAATTAAAAGACTTTTCATGAAAAATTACTTGTTTTTAAGCTTTCTGTTTTTATTTTTATCTTGTACAAAGGAAAAAATTAACTCAAGTCCCGATCACTATTTATCAAAACAACAGCAAGAAGATTTCAAATTATCGATTGTAAGGTATTATGAGAAATTACCAACCAAAAAAGACAATCACCAAACTAAATTTGATACTATTCACAATTCCTATTACCTAAACAAAGCTCAAAAAAGTGATTTGTTACATTTTTATATTGATGCTGATTCTACTTATTATTTTGCTGTTGCCAAAATTGCACCAAGCTTAAAAATAAAAAAAGTAGCAACTATTGGAAAATTGAAAAAAAATAAATCCGGTGAAATAACGTATTATGAAGAAGCAATACGAACCTGGAAAATGGAAGAAAAAGAACTTAAAGAAAAAACAAGTTTGTTATTTGAAAAATATGTAAATAATGAAAATTTAACTCCTTATTACACAAAAAATTCTCATAATGATTTTTACATTGAGTTTCCGGATGATAATAATATTTATGATATTAACAAGAGACAGTGGGTCACAAAAAATTAATAATTATTTTATTTAAAAGTTTTTTTTCATGAAGTCTTAATTTTTGGTACACTATTTGAAATATTTTCATACCTTTACCAAACCAAATCGGAAAGATGACAAAAAAATACTTTTATACCATCCTTTTAGCGGTTTTTCTTGTTTCACTGACAGTTTCTGCTCAGGAAAACAAGCCACAACAACCCAACAAAACTCAGGAAACCACCATTGAGGGGCTTAGTTTTTATCCTAATCCGGTAAGCAACGGAAAAGTATTCATTACCTCAAAATCATCTTTAGCCAAAGAAGTGACTGTTTTTGACATTTTGGGCAAGGTGGTTCTTCAAAACACCATCAACTCCAAAGAGTTGAACGTTTCATCTCTTTCTCCGGGAGTTTACATGATTAAAATTAAAGAAGGCGAAGCTACCGCTACCCGAAAATTGATTATCAAGTAATTATATTTTATTATTTCTTTCCAATTTACAATTTTTTAATAAAGTAATTTTTTGTAACTTGTTTATTGTTACTATCTTTGTACAATAAATTTTATAAAAATGAAAAAACTTTACACTTTATTGCTTTTGGCATTTTCATTGTTTACCGCTCAGGCTCAGTACACTGTTGATTTTGAAAATGAAACAAAAAATGCTTATGCTTCAGCAACTGTTACCTTGTCCGGAATAGATTGGGACATGAGTGATGCTTTAATCGGCACAGATGCAAACGATTGGAAAAATGGAACAAAATCAGCCAGAATGAGAGGCTACGGAACATCTTCCATGACCATGTTAGCTGATAAAACCAATGGAATCGGAAATTTATCTTTCTCCTACCGTCGCTATGGCACGGATGCTCAGGTTGACTGGAAAGTAGAATATTCAATCAACGATGGAGCAGACTGGATTCAGGCAGGTGATGTTTTCACCGCCCCGGCTACAGATGATGTACAAACATTTTCTGCTCAACTGGATATTAATGCCGATGTAAGAATCCGAATCAAAAGAGCTACTGAAACCGGTACAGCGAACAGACGTTTGAACATTGACGATATTGTAATGACCGATTTCGGTGCTGCTGCTGCTCCCAGTTTGGCTATTGGTGCACCTTCTAACGGAACTGTTTTTGCTCCGGGGGCTGATGTAACGGTTAACCTTACTGTTTCTAACTTTGTGGTAGGTAACCCGGGAGCCGGTATTGACGGGCACATTCACTACACCTTGACCCCCGGCGGATCAATGGTGATGAAATATGACACGAATCCTATTGTTTTTTCTGGCTTAGCTGCCGGGGAATACACTTTAAACATGGAATTGGTGAACAACTCACATACTCCGATTGTGCCGGCTGTTACAGCCAGCGTTACTTTTGAAATTGCTGCCTTAAACGTTATCGGTAATTTAGGCGAAATGCGTGCTGATGTAATTGCCAACGGACCAGGAAAATACTATCAGATTATAGAACCACCGGTGGTAACCTATACCCGAACAACCCGTAATCAAAAATATGTTGAAGATGCTTCAGGTGCTGTGTTGATTGATGACCTTGCCGGTATCATTTCTACACCTTTTGTAGCCGGTGACGCTATGTCAGGATTAACCGGAAGAACTTCACTTTTCAGCGGATTACTTCAATTTACTCCTACTGCTAACGCTACTGTTGCCTCATCAGGAAATACTGTGACGCCACAGGTTGTTTCTATTGTTAATCTTTTAGCGGATGTACAGGCTTATGAAAGCAGATTGGTTCGCATCAATAACGTAACGTTTGAAAACGGAGACGGTACTACCACTTTTGTTAACCCGCCTGCTACTAACTACAATATTACTGACGGAACAGATACCCTGATTTTCAGAACAGCATTTGCAGAATCAGACTACATTGGTACTTTAGTTCCTTCCGGAACAACCAGTTTTATTGCTTTAGTCGGTAACTTTAACGGTAATGCTCAGGTAACTGCCCGTTCAATGAACGACCTTACCTTATCTGTCCGAAACAATACAATTTCCGGATTAAAAGTGTATCCTAACCCGGTTACAGACGGAACATTATATATTTCAACGGACTTGAATGAAGAGAAAACTGTTCAGGTTTTTGATTTATTAGGCAAACAGGTAATGAATGTTAAAACGTCTGCAGAAAGCATCAACATCTCAACGCTACTTACCGGTGTTTATGTGGTAAAAATTAGCGAAGGTGGAAAATCAGCTACGGTAAAACTGACCGTTAAGTAATTTATTCCTTTATATAAAATCAAGCATCAACGAAAGTTGGTGCTTTTTTTATGCTTATTTTTGCACCATGAATCCCTACCCCGACCTATTCTCCATCAGCAGTCAAAAAGAGTTTGAGAAAACAGCACTCAAAGTTTTCCGGCATCAATATGAGCATAATCAAGTATATCAGGATTTTTGTTCGTTGCTGAAAAAAGATAAATCCAATGTAAAAGCGATAGAAGAAATTCCGTTTCTACCGATTCAGTTTTTTAAAAGTCATGAAATTTTAAGTTCTCCAAATCCGATTCAAGAAATATTTACCAGTAGCGGAACAACCGGAACTTTGACAAGTAAACATTTGGTCACTGATTTAACTTTATACGAACAAAGTTTCCGAAAAGCGTTTTCACAATTTTACGGAAATATAAAGGATTATGTAGTTTTAGCTCTGCTTCCTTCCTACCTGGAACGCGACGGCTCATCTTTAATCTATATGGTCAATGACCTGATTGAAGAATCCAACCATCCGGAGAGCGGCTTCTATCTGACTAATTATGATGAGTTGATTCAAAAGTTAACCCAACTCGACTCGTCCGGCCAGAATGTTCTTTTAATTGGTGTGACGTATGCCCTATTAGATTTAGTTGAAAAACAGTCCTTTCAGTTAAAAAATACCATTATCATGGAAACCGGCGGTATGAAGGGCAAACGAAAAGAAATTATACGGGAAGAATTACACCGCATTTTATGCCACGGTTTTGGTGTACCTTCCATTCATTCAGAATACGGCATGACCGAATTATTATCGCAGGCCTATTCATTAGGAAACGGCATTTTTGAATGTCCGCCCTGGATGTCGGTTCTCATCCGGGATCCCGAAGATGCGTTGACGTATGTTGATTACGGCAAAACCGGAGGCATCAACGTGATCGATCTGGCAAACATCAATTCATGCTCTTTTATTGCTACGCAGGATTTAGGCAAAAAATATCCCAACCATTCGTTTGAAGTGTTGGGACGTTTTGATTCCAGTGATATCCGGGGGTGTAACCTGATGGTGGTTTAAGTTTATTCCAGGTTTCAGGTTTAACTTCGCTCAGTTCGGTTTTAAACTGCCCGTAAAATAAAATACGTTTTCTTACCGCGTTGCAGTAAAACAAACTCGTTGTTGATTAAATCATTTGCTGATAACGTAAACTCTTCGGTCACTTTTTCACGGTTCACCGAAATAGAGTTTTCTTTTAACGCTCTTCTTGCTTCACTATTGGAGGATAAAAACCCTGATTTTCCGGCTAAAGCATCCACAATATTAATTCCGCTTTCTAAATCTGCTCCGGATATTTCAGCCTGCGTAATTCCGTCAAAAACATCCAGAAAAGTTTGTGAATCCAACCCTTTTAAATCTTCTGAAGTGGAATTCCCAAACAAAATTGAAGATGCCTTTACCGCTTTTTCAAACTCTTCTCTGGAATGAACAAAAACCGTAATTTCTTCGGCTAATTTCTTTTGCAGTAAACGCAAATGCGGTTCCTGTCTGTGTTTTTCAATCAGTTCGTCTATTGTTTCTTGATCTAAAAAGGTAAAGATTTTGATGTATTTTTCCGCATCAGCATCAGTCGAATTAAACCAAAATTGGTAAAATTTGTACGGTGATGTTTTATCCGCTGTTAACCAAACATTTCCACCCTCGGATTTTCCGAATTTAGAGCCGTCCGCTTTGGTTATCAGCGGTGTCGTTAAAGCAAATGCTTTGGCTCCTTCGTCTTCTGTATTCACACTTAATCTCCGTACCAACTCGGTTCCCGTGGTGATATTTCCCCACTGGTCGGAACCGCCCATCTGGAGCACACAATTGTATTTTTTATACAAATGATAAAAATCGTAACCCTGTATGAGCTGATAGGTAAATTCCGTAAACGACATCCCTTCTCCATCACCGGAAAACCTTTTTTTGACCGAATCTTTGGCCATCATATAATTTACGGTAATCCGTTTGCCCACATCACGGGCAAAATCGATAAATGAAAAATCTTTCATCCAGTCGTAGTTATTCACCAAAACAGGAGCATTCGATTCAGTGGAATTAAAATCTAAAAAACGGGACAATACGGCTTTGATGCCTTCCACGTTTTTATTCAACGTAGCTTCATCCAGCAAATTACGTTCGTCTGATTTACCGGACGGATCACCAATCATTCCGGTTGCTCCTCCCACCAACGCAATTGGTTGATGGCCAAAGTTCTTCAGATGAACCAGCAAGATAATCTGCACCATGCTTCCGATATGCAGCGAATCTGCCGTCGGGTCAAATCCGATATAAGCCGTTGTGGGTTCTTTCAGCAATTGTTCTTCTGTTCCCGGCATCATATCGTGAAACAATCCTCTCCAACGTAATTCTTCTACTAAATTCTTCATTCAAAAATAATTTTGGCAAAGATAGTTTTAATTCGATAATTTGAAAATGTAGCACAGAAACATTTATCTTTGTTTTATGAATTTAGTTACTGGCGGAACCGGCTTGGTTGGTGCTCATTTATTACTTCATTTACTTGGAAAAGGCGAAAAGGTCAGGGCTTTGTTTCGCTCAGAAAACAGTATTCAGAAAACCAAAGAACTTTTTAACCAACTCCGTCAAAACGATTTATTTCACCAAATTGAATGGGTTCCGGGCAATGTAAATGATATTCCCTCTCTTGAAAAGGCATTTGAAAACATCGCTTACGTTTACCATTGTGCGGCATTGATTTCATTTGATGCAACCGATGAAGAAAATCTCCGGAAAATAAACATCGAAGGAACAGCCAACATGGTTAACTGTGCCCTGGCTTTCGGAATTAAAAAGTTCTGTTACGTCAGTTCCATTGCTGCTTTGGGCGATCTAAAAGAAAACGAAACCATCATTACCGAAGAAACGGAATGGAATCCTGAAAAACCGCACAGCGATTATGCTCTTTCAAAATTTGGTGCCGAAATGGAAATCTGGCGGGCAGAACAGGAAGGCCTGAACTGCATCATTGTTAATCCGGGGGTTATTTTAGGCCGTGGTTTCTGGGATTCCGGCAGCGGAGAAATTTTTATACGAATCAAAAACGGCATCCCGTTTTATACCAAAGGCTCCACCGGATTCGTGGCTGTTGAAGACGTTGTTTCGGTGATGTATCAATTGATGCAAAGTGATCTGTCAGGAGAACGGTTCACCCTGATCAGTGAAAACATCGTTTTTAAAGACCTGATTTTCTGGATTGCAGACGGAATTAAAACAAAAAAACCATCTTTTTATGCCAAGCCCTGGATGACGTCTGTTGCCTGGCGATTGGACTGGCTCTTCTCAACACTGTTTTTCCAGAAAAGAAGATTCTCAAGAGCAACAGCCACTTCGCTTCACACCACCGATTTGTATTCTAATAACAAGCTTAAAACCTTGCTGAATTTTGAATTTCAACCCATCCGGAAAGTTGTCGGGCAGGTTGCTTTTACTTTTTCAAAAAAGTTTTAGTTTCTTTCATACTTCGGCTTTTTTTAAGCGAGTCTTGGTTTTGCAAACGGAATTCTTCTGCTTTTTTGTTATCTTCCTGCTGCTTTTTCTTCAAAAGACTGTCTGCTGCTTTTTTATTATCGTCAATACGTTTTTCAACGGCTTCATACATCTTTTTATACTTTTTGAAATCCGATGCATAATAGGTGTTATTCTCAACAAACTGCAAACTGTCGATCTTATGCTTTTTATAGACATAAGTACGTATATCAATATCATTATCTTCCAATACAGCCGGATTCGTTGAGATTATGGCATCTAAAATACTCAAGTCATATAAAATGTCGACCATTTTTTCTTCCTCAATCAGCTCAGCCGGTTTTTTCACCCCGTTCTGCTTACAGGCTAAAAAAAGCATTAAAAATAATCCTAAAAGATATTTTGAGTTTGTTTTCATTTATTTAGCGGTTAAAGAGCAATCGCATTCCTGCCTTAATATCATTGACTTTTGAATTCTGATAAACCAATTGACCGTTGACAAAGGTATGGGTAATTCTCGACTTAAAATTAACACCTTCTAAAGGTGACCAGCCGCACTTGTATAAAAGATTCTCTTTTTTAACATTCCAGGGCATTGCCGGATTAATCAGAACCAGATCAGCATAAAAGCCCTCTTTGATGAATCCTCTTTTTTCTATTTTAAAAATTCTGGCCGGATTATGGGCCATTTTTTCAACGATTTTTTCCACCGAAATCTTCCCCTGATGATACGCTTCAAACATCGCTACAACGGCATGTTGTACCAACGGACCGCCAGACGGAGCCTGAAGATAGCTCTGTTTTTTTTCTTCCAGCGTATGCGGAGCATGGTCGGTTGCTATCACATCAATACGGTCATCCAAAAGTGCCTGCCAGAGTGCAGCCCGGTCTGCTTCGGTTTTAACCGCCGGGTTCCACTTGATAAAATTCCCTTTGGTTTCATAATCTGCCTCGGTAAACCACAAGTGATGAATGCATACCTCTGCTGTAATCTGTTTTTCCTCAACCGGGATTTTATTGGTAAACAGTTCCATTTCCCTGGCTGTTGAAAGGTGGAAAACATGCAGCCTGGCTCCTGTTTTTTTGGCTAAGGCTATGGCTTTGGAAGAAGACAGGTAACAGGCTTCTTCACTCCGGATCAAATGATGAAATTTTACCGGTACATCTTCGCCGTACTTTTCTTTATACAATGCCAGGTTGTTCTTAATGGTCGCTTCATCTTCGCAATGAACAGCAATCAGCATTTTGGTAGAAGAAAATATTTTTTCCAACACTTCTTCGTTGTCCACTAACATATTTCCGGTAGATGACCCTAAGAACAGTTTTATACCGGCCACATTTCGGGGGTTTGTTTTTAAAACCTCTTCCAGATTATCATTGGTTCCGCCCATCATAAACGAATAATTGGCAAACGAGGTTTGAGCCGCAATTTCGTATTTCTGTTCGAGCAGTTCCTGCGTCACGGCATTCGGAACCGTGTTGGGCTGTTCGATAAACGAGGTGATTCCACCCGCTACTGCTGCTCTTGATTCAGAAGCAATGTCGGCTTTGTGTGTCAGACCCGGTTCACGAAAATGCACCTGATCATCAATCGCCCCGGGAATAAGAAAGTTTCCTTCGGCATCAATGACCTTATAATCGGGTTTGGCACTGATGCTATCGGCTATTTCGGCAATGAACTCGTCTTGAATCAGTAAATCCCCTTCAAAGAGTTTGCCTTCATTAACCATTCTGGCATTTTTTATTAAAATCCTTTTCATCCTCATTTCAAGTTATAGTCGGTTAAATATTTTTTTTATCCGTAACGAAATCACTCCAAAAACAGCTTCTTTAATAATTGAATTGCTCATTTTAGATTGTCCTTTTGTACGGTCAGTAAAGATAATAGGAACTTCTTTAATTGTAAAACCTTTACAATAGGTTCTGTATTTCATTTCTATTTGAAAAGCATAACCCACAAATTTAATCTTATCCAGGTTAATCTTTTCAAGCACTTCTCTCCGGTAGCAGATAAAACCGGCGGTAGCATCATGAATTTTCATCCCGGTAATCATCCTGACATAAACCGAAGCAAAGTAAGACAGTAAAACACGGCTTAGCGGCCAGTTGACCACATTAACACCGCGAACATAACGGGAACCGATAGCCATGTCTGCTTCTCCTTTTTGACAGACATGATGCAGTTTCACCAGGTCTTCCGGATTATGTGAAAAATCAGCATCCATTTCAAAAACAAAATCATATTGTTTTTGCAAAGCCCATTTAAAACCGTGTACATAAGCTGTTCCAAGCCCGGATTTCTTCTTTCTGACCTCCAAGAAAAGCTGTTGCGGAAATTCCTGCTGAAGCAATTTCACTTTTTCATACGTTTTATCCGGAGAATGATCATCCACAATCAACACGTGAAATGGCCTTTCAAGGGCAAAAACTGCCCTGATAATACTCTCTACATTTTCAATTTCATTGTAGGTTGGAATGACCACTAATCCTTTATTCATAAAAAAGAGAAAATTTCAAAGCAAAAGTAAACTTTTTATAAACGTTGATTCATAATAAAATTATAATAAAGTGATTGAATTAAAAAAATAGTAATTTTACCGTCAAATGATGGACTACATTTTAGAACAACGGGTAATTGATAACAAAGACTGGGCAACCGTGCTGTTTGTCCTGTGTTTTGTATTAATTGTGGTGACCAAAACTTTTTTTGAAGTCCGTTTCAATGAGTTCCTGAAACTGTTTGTAACGGATAAATACCTGAAAATATACAAGGATCCTTCCCATATGATGAGTTGGTTTACCATCAGCCTCTTTATCGTACAATTGATTTCGTTCGCTTTTTTTATCCTGATTTTACTGAATTTTTTCGGAATGGCTTCCAAAACAGATTGGGTAAAATACATTCAGATCATCACTTTACTGGGCGTTTTCGTACTTTCCAAATACCTTGTTGAAAAGATTGTGGCAACTTCCTTTAAAATAGAGGATTTTATGGAACAGTTTAATCTTCAAAAGGTGAGTTACCGCACTTTTATTGGTTTACTGATTCTTCCGGTAAACATCTTTTTGTATTACAACGACGTTTCTTCAACGTTAATTTTTTACGGATTTCTGTTGATTATACTGACGGTTAACGCATTAACCTATCTCATTTCATTAAAATCTTATCAAAGTTTACTATTTAGCAAGTTGTTTTATTTTATTTTGTATCTTTGTGCCCTTGAAATAGCCCCCTACTATTTTATGTATTATTGGTTTACAAGACGTTAGTTTTACAACAAGTTTCGATATGAAAGTGAAAACAATTTTGGTGTCACAACCAGAACCAAAAGTAGAAAATTCTCCATACTTTGAGCTGATTCAAAAGCATAAGGTAAAAATCGATTTCAGACCCTTTATTCATGTCGAAGGTGTTCCGGTTAAGGAAATCAGAAGTCAGAAGATCGACTTGCACAACTACACGGCCATCATTCTTACGAGCAGAAATTCTGTAGATCATTTTTTTAGGGTTGCCGAAGAGATGCGTTATAAAGTTCCCGAAGATTTAAAATATTTCTGTCAGTCAGAAGCCGTTGCTTTTTACCTGCAAAAATATGTTATCTACAGAAAACGTAAAATATATGTGGGTCAGAAGGATTTTGCCGATTTGTCTCCTTTGATTAAAAAATATAAAGACGAGAAATTTTTACTACCGGCTTCCGATCAGTTAAATTTTGATGTTCCCCAAACCCTAAACGGTTTAAAAGTAAACTGGACGCAAGGCATTTTTTATCGGACGGTTATGAGCGACCTGTCTGATCTGGCTGATGTATATTACGATGTGCTGGCATTTTTCAGCCCGACCGGTATCAAGTCGCTATTTAAAAATTTTCCTGACTTTAAACAAAACGAAACGAGAATTGCCGTTTTTGGAAGCACCACCCAAAAAGAAGCATTAGACCACGGTTTACGGGTAGATATCATGGCTCCCTCTCCGGAAGCTCCGTCGATGACCATGGCTTTAGAAAAATATATTGCAAAAACAAACAAGGATAAATAATCCTTTTCATTCTAACCAATACAAAATTAAAAAGAGTCCCACAAAAACTGCGGGACTCTTTTCGTTTGGTTAGTTAGTGTAAAATTATAATTGAGGTCCGGACTTCACTAAGTTTTGTCCTTCTTCATTATCCGTGTACTGCACAAAGTTTTTAATGAACAATCCGGCTAAGTTAGTAGCCTTTCCTGTCCACTCCTCCCTATCTGCATAAGTATTTCTCGGATCTAAAATAGTGTTATCAACGTTATTTAAAGCCGTTGGCACTTCAAAATTAAAAATCGGAATTACGCTGGTTTCTGTATTTTCAATCGAACCGTCCAGAATAGCATCGATGATGGCTCTCGTATCTTTAATGGAAATTCTTTTTCCGGTTCCGTTCCAACCCGTATTAACCATATAGGCAGTCGCATGGTGTTGTTCCATTTTCTTAACTAATTCTTCACCGTATTTGGTAGGATGAAGCGATAAAAATGCTTTTCCGAAACAAGCCGAAAAAGTAGGTTGTGGTTCTGTTACTCCCCGTTCAGTTCCGGCCAGTTTAGCTGTAAACCCTGAAAGGAAATAATATTTTGTCTGTTCCGGTGTCAATTTAGAAACCGGTGGCATCACTCCAAAAGCATCGGCTGTCAAGAAAATAACTTTTGTGGCATGTCCTGCTTTTGAAATGGGCTTTACAATATTTTGAATATGATAAATCGGATAAGAAACCCTGGTATTTTGGGTGACAGAACCATCTTTAAAGTCAATTTTTCCGTTGTCATCCAGCGTCACATTTTCCAATAAAGCATCTCTTTTAATGGCGGCATAAATATCCGGCTCATTCTCTTTGCTCAGATCAATGGTTTTAGCATAGCATCCTCCCTCAAAGTTAAAAACGCCTTCGTCATCCCAACCGTGCTCATCATCTCCGATCAATTCACGTTTAGGATCGGTTGACAAGGTGGTTTTTCCTGTTCCCGACAACCCGAAAAATACGGCCACATCACCATCCTTCCCCTTGTTGGCAGAGCAGTGCATTGAGGCAATTCCCTGAAGGGGTAAATAGTAATTCATCATTGAGAAAAGCCCTTTTTTCATTTCACCGCCATACCAGGTTCCACCGATGATCTGAACTTTTTCAGTTAAATTAAAGGCAATATAAACTTCTGAATTCAGACCGTGCTCTTCATAATTTTTGAATGATGCTTTCGAACCGTTCATGACCACAAAATCGGGTTCCCCAAAATGCTCCAACTCCTGTTCTGTCGGGCGGATAAACATATTCTTTACAAAATGTGCCTGCCAGGCCACCTCCATAATAAAGCGTACCTTAAGCCGGGTGTTTTCGTTTGCTCCGCAAAAAGCGTCCACCACAAACAATCTTTTGCCTGAAAGCTGATTTACAGTTGTTTCCTTCAAGGCATCCCATGTAACTTTCGAAATAGGTTTATTGTCATTGGGTGCTTTGGCTGAGTTCCACCAAATCGTATCCCGGGTTACCTCATCTTCTACAATATATTTATCTTTCGGAGAACGCCCTGTGAACTCTCCTGTCATTACGTTTACCGCTCCTAACTCTGACAATTGCCCTTTTTCATACCCTTCCAGTTTTGTACTCAATTCTTCATTGTACAAAAAATCAAACGAGGGATTATAAACAATTTCCTGTGTGTTTTTGATTCCGTATTTTTCTAACGAAATCGATTTCGTAAATTGAGCGTATGTTTCCATAAATTTACCGTTTAGTTGTGTTTAAATATTTGGCAAAAGTAAAAATTAAATCTTTACATTTATTAATTTATTGAAATTTTATCCCTTTTGCCTGAAAATATTCAAAAACAGAACCGTCCAAGCCAACATTAATGATAATCCTCCAACAGGTGTAACCGGGCCCAAAAATGAAAAATCAATCGAAGTCAAGTCATTTGTAGCCAATAAATAAATTGAACCGGAAAAAAGTAAAACCCCTGTGAGCACCAAATAAAAAATTACTTTTTTTGTTTTTTCAGTAACCAGAGAAGTCGTTCCCAACAACAACAACAGAAATAAAGCATGATACATTTGGTAACGGACACCGGTTTCAAAAGAAACCAGTTGGTTTTCATTCAATAACGCTTTTAAAGCATGTGCTCCAAAAGCTCCAAAAACAATAGCTAATAAGCCAAAAACGGAGGCGACGAGAATTATTTTTCTGTTCATTTTATTGAAATAGTATTCAAAACTACGGAATTATTTTTCATCCTCAAACGGAATTAACAGAGTAAAATTTGTTAAGAATATAACATCTGACTACATTTGTGTGATTTTTACAAAAAAAGACATGAGAAATATTTTGATTATTGGTGCCGGCCGTTCTGCCTCCTCGTTGATAAAATACCTGTTGAACAAATCGGAATCAGAAAATTTAAAACTGACGATTGCTGATTTGTCTTTAGAACTGGCTCAGAAAAAAACCAATAATCATCCAAACGCAATCCCTATTCAGTTAGACATTGCCAATGTTGACCACCGCCAAAAAGAAGTGCAAAAAGCAGATATTATTATTTCAATGCTTCCCGCACATCTGCACATTGAGATTGCCGAAGACTGCCTTGCATTTAACAAACACATGGTTACCGCCTCATACATCAGCCCTAAAATGCAGGAATTAGATAAACAGGCAAAAGAAAAAGGTTTGATCTTTATGAACGAAATCGGTCTTGATCCCGGAATTGACCACATGAGTGCCATGAAAATCATAGATGAAATAAGGGCAAAAGGCGGGAAGATGATTCAGTTTGAGTCATTTTGCGGTGGATTGGTTGCTCCGGAAAGCGACACGAATTTGTGGAATTATAAATTTTCATGGAATCCGAGAAATGTGGTTCTGGCCGGGCAGGGCGGCGTTTCAAAATTTATTCAGGAAGGAAAATACAAGTATATCCCATACAACAAATTGTTCCGCAGAACCGAATTCATGGAGGTTGAAGGCTATGGCCGCTTTGAAGGCTATGCCAACCGTGATTCCTTAAAATACAGAAGTATTTACGGCTTAGATGATATTCTCACCATGTATCGCGGAACTTTGCGAAGAGTTGGCTTCTCCAAAGCATGGGATATGCTGGTGCAGTTAGGAATGACCGATGACAGCTATCCGATGGAAAACTCAGAGCACATGAGTTACCGTGATTTTACCAATTCCTTTCTGGCCTATCACCCAACGGATTCGGTAGAGTTAAAGCTGCGTCATTACCTGAAAATTGACCAGGACGATGTGATCTGGGATAAATTTGTAGAACTGGATCTGTTTGACGGAACTCAAAAAGCCGGTATCAAAAATGCTTCACCGGCTCAGTACCTGGAACATATTCTGGCTCAAAAATGGGCATTGCAGCCCGAAGACAAAGACATGATTGTCATGTATCACAAATTTGGCTATGAACTGGAAGACAAGAAAAAACAAATAGACAGTACGATGGTCTGTCTCGGCGAAGATCAAACATATACCGCTATGGCCAAAACAGTCGGATTGCCGGTAGCGATGGCTACTTTGCAAATTCTAAACGGCAATATTACAACACCGGGTGTTCAATTACCCATAAAGAAAGAGGTATATGAACCCATTTTAAAAGAACTGGAATCATTCGGTGTTATCTTTACAGACAAGGAAGTACCATATATGGGTTATAACCCCAACAACGTAGGCAGTTAATTACTTAGAAGCCTTGTTTTGTTTGTTAATTTCGTCTTGCAACTGACGACCTAATTTTTGCTCTTTTTCAAGGGCTTTACGTTTATAGTCCTCAAAATCCTGCTCCAGTTTTTCAAGGTTTTGTTTTGCCTCACCGGCAATTGATTTGGCTCCTTTAAACTGAAATAAAAACACCGTTAAAATTAAAAGCAAAACCGAAACAATTCCCCACATCATTAAGTTATAGTTGGTTTTGCTGACCGGACTTCCCAAAAAGAGGATATGATCCTGGGCAACCTTTAGTTTGTCAAGCTCCGCTTGTGTTGTTTGCAATGTATCTTTTAGCTGCTGAATGGCGGCAGCGTGATTTGAAAATTCCTTTTTCAAAGCCGCCAACTCACTTTTAAACCGGCTCACCGAATCCAGACTATTGCGTTTTAACAACAACAAGTAATCTTTTTTTACCACCTTATATTCTTGAAAATTATTCGATTTCTGATAGACAAAATCAAATTGTTTGTCCAAATTTCCGTCAATGGAAGCCGGAGGAATATCATTTTCCGGTTCCTGAGCAAATCCGGCAGAAAACAGGCATAATCCGATCAGGGTGTAAAAAAAATGCTTCATGATTTTATGTTTGTTCAGTTGAATTTTTTGAGTTAGCAGGATAACAAATTTAATTTTTTTAGCTTAAGAATCCTAATATGATTTGATAATCATCAAAACCTATTCGGCTAACTGATTAATTATTTAAACTAAAAATAGCCTTATTTATTATTTTGTGCCGTATTTTTATATTTTTGATTAAAATTTTTAACCATGAAAACCAATTCGCTTCAAGTTGAAATTGACGGAATAGACAAAGAAATCCTGCGTGATCTGATGGAAGATGCCCGAAAACCCATCTTACAAATTGCCCATAAAATCGGGATTTCCGGTGCAGCAATTCACCAGCGGTTGCGAAAACTGGAAGAAGCCGGTGTGATTTCCGGATCTAAATTCATCATCAACCATAAAGTATTGGGTTATAAAACCATGGCCTTTATCGGTGTTTATCTTGACAAAGCCTCCAGCAATTCAGAAGCTGTACGGGAATTAAAAAAAATTCCCGAAGTATTAGAATGCCATTACACTACCGGAAACTGGAGTATTTTAATCAAAATCATCTGTCGTGACAACGAACATTTGATGCAACTGCTCAACAAAAAAATACAACCGATTGACGGGGTTTCCCGAACGGAAACGTTTATTTCATTAGAACAACAGATTGAACGACAGATACAGTTGTAGTTTTTGTTTCAGGTTTGACAACTGGAAACTGGAAACAAAACAAACTAACTTTTCCAGCCCCGATTGCAAACGCTCCAAAAAAAAATCCGCTACGAGGGTAACGGATTTGACTTGTTTTTAAATTCTGAATCAGTCTCTGGAACCAAACACCTGAAGTGCCCAATACAGTAAGGAGGCTAATGCACCGATAGCCGCAACTAAATACGTCCGGGCTGCCCATTTCAGGGAATCTTCCGCTCCTGCATATTCCTGCTGACCTACCATGTTGGCTTTTTTCAACCAGGCCAAAGCCCTGTTACTTGCATCGTATTCAACCGGCAACGTAATAAAACTGAATGCTGTGGCCAACGCCATCATAATCAGACCGGCTACTGCTATATAAAATCCGAATACACTGCCTGAAGCGGCCCCTAAAATCAACCCTCCGATTACCAGCCACTGCGACATTCCGGAAGAAACACTGACGACCGGTACTAATTTAGAACGCATGGTCAGCCATTCATAAGCCGTGGCGTGCTGTACTGCATGTCCCACCTCATGAGCAGCTACGGCAGCCGCTGCAGCATTTCGTTGGTTATACACCGCTTCACTCAAGTTAACGGTTTTATCTGCCGGGTTGTAATGGTCTGTTAATCTACCGGGGGTAGAAATGACTTTTACATCATAAATCCCGTGATCTTCCAGCATTCGCTGAGCAATTTCTGCCCCGCTCATCCCGTTACGCAACTGTACTTTTGAATAAAATTCAAACTTCTTCTTCAATTGGTTACTTACCAACCAACTCACCAAAGCAATAGCACCAATTAAAATATAATATCCTATCATTTTCTTAATTTATTTAAAATATAAAGTTACAAATTATACCGCAAAATGTAAGCCAAACTTATGTGAATTATTTTTTCTGAAATTTTGGCAGATTTTAAAAAACGCTGTTCTTCACAGAAATCCGATCAGAGAAACCCCGATTCCGACATAATAACTTGAAAAATCAGCGGATGTTGCAAATTTCGGGCTACCCATTGCTTTACGGTATTTTGCTTCAGTCGTAATGTAAACATCCGGAAAACCCCGGTTGTCATATACCCTGACAGCGGCTTCGATACCGGGCTGGAGAATGTAAAAATAATTGGTCACCACCCTTTTAGCAGACTCTGTCACGCCGTATTCATCCCAGAATTCCTCCATAATATCACGGTCCACCAATGTTGCCATGGCTAAACCATTACTCAGTTGCAGCCCGATTCTGAATTTTTCCTTTTTCAGCAGATCAAACTGATTCAGCCAGCTTATCTCACTATATTCCACGGCCGGATTCAACACATCATACTGAAAATCGGTAGCTACTTTTCTGGGAGCATAACTGATGTTGAAACCGCTTGACCAGTTTTCACGCACATAATATCTGATATCCATTGAAAAGCCGATGAAGTTGGTGGATAAAACCGGTGTATAGAACCCTGAAAAATCAAAGGCTATTTCATTGGGAAGTGTTTGCGATTCAATCCATTCTTCTTCCTGAGCAAACAAAAAACCAACGGAAAGCATAGCCAAGAGTAGTATTCGTGATTTCATAAGCGGTAAGGTTTTGAATTGTTTTTGTGAAATCAAAAAATCTGCCAAAAAAACAGCTTTAGGTTTTGTTTAACTTTTATTTGCAAAAAAACCGTAAATCCGGAAGCAGATATACGGTTTTATAAATGAGTTTTTGTTTACAAACAGAAAATAACGTTCATCACAAACTGCCTTCTGTTTTTTTCATAAACGGTATTTTGCAACCGGAGAGCATCACTGTGCCACGGCTTATTGTTAATGGAGAATTCATAGGCAAACGTAATTTTTGTCTGTTGAAAATTCCTTCCGACATCTTTAATTTTAAAAGAAACAGAGGGTCCCAGATAGGCTTTTTCCAGAAATAACGTAAACTGATTTCCGTTCAAAGACGGTTCAAGCTCATTGAAATCCAATATATAATCGGTGTAAAAAACAGATAATTTTCTTTTGCCGTAACTCACGTTAAACCCTGCTCCCATCTCAAAATCCCTGAACAACGGAAATACATAGTGAGCCCTTAGTTTCACACCGTTAGAAATAACCCGTGTTCTGGTGGTTTCATTGCTTTTTCCGGAAGCAAAAAGTTCATAGCCTAAATCAATGTCCACAAAATCATTATAAAATATAAGTCCGACGGTAGCATTGATGTCAACCGGAACAATGGTCTGTATGTTGTTTTGCGATAAAAACTTATTTATTTCATAGGTGTTGCCAAAAGAAGCTCCTGCTCCAACAAACAATTTAAGGTGGTCTTTTTCAACATACTTCAGCGTATCCTGAGCATTCAAAACCAATGTACTTAAAAGAAAAAATAAACTGATAATTTGTTTCATTCCTATCCCACTAAGTTGATAATTTTTCCCGGTACAATAATTATTTTATTGGGCGTTCTTCCTTGCAGCTGAGCCTGGGTACGTTCGTCTGCCATAACAATTTCTTCAATCTGAGCAGCGGTTAAATCCAACGGTAATTTGATGGTAAATCGCATTTTTCCGTTGAACGAAACCGGGTATTCTTTTTCGGATTCTATTAAATATTTCTCTTCAAAAAGTGGAAATGCTACCGTTGAAACTGAACCTTCGTGCCCCAGCTGACTCCATAATTCTTCGGCAATATGCGGAGCATACGGCGAAACTAAAATGGCCAACGGTTCTAAAATTTTTCGGTGATTGCATTTTAACTGTGCCAGTTCATTCACACAAATCATAAACTGCGAAACCGACGTGTTGAACGAGAAGTTCTCGATATCTTCCGTTACTTTTTTGATGGTTTTATGTAACGATTTGTACATTTCTGCGGTTGGTTCTTCTTTAGTTACGTTCAAACCGTTATCATCAAAATACAAACGCCATAATTTCTTCAGGAAACCTGAAACCCCGGTAATTCCGGCAGTATTCCAAGGCTTGGCTTGTTCTAATGGACCAAGGAACATTTCGTATAAACGCAACGTATCGGCTCCGTATTGTTCACAGATATCGTCGGGGTTGACAACGTTGTATTTGGATTTGGACATTTTTTCGACTTCGCGACTGACGATAAATGTACGGACAGCTCGCGAGCTGTCCCTACCGTCATCTTCATAAATAAATTCGGCATTTTTATAATCGGAATACAACGGATGGGCTTTGAATTTTTCAATGTCTAATTCATTTGTTACATCATTTATTACTGATAAATCAACATGGATTTTTGAAATTGAAAATTCAATTCCATCAATCAAATATTCTAAACCTGAAAACTTATTAACCAATTCTTTTTTTATTTCAGGAAAATAAGAAACAAAATTTGAATTTCCTCCTTTGAAAAAAATATCTGAAAGTGAATTACTTGCAATATATTTGTGTGAGACAAAGATTTTATTATTATAATTTGAAATGAAATTAGCTATCTCTACTTTCTGTTCATTATTAAATTTTATTCCTTGTATCAAATTTCCAATTCCATCATTATAATTAGACAAATTCAATTTATAAACAAACGCACTCATCCCCAAAATCATCCCCTGATTAATCAGTTTTTTGAATGGTTCTTCGGGTGTGATGAAGCCACGGTCTTTCAGAAATTTATTCCAAAAACGAGAATACAATAAATGGCCGGTGGCGTGTTCGCTACCGCCAATGTATAAATCTACATTTTCCCAATAGTTTAAGGCATCCTGTCCGGCAAATTCGTTTTGGTTGTAAGCATCCATGTACCGCATCCAATACCAGGAAGAACCTGCCCAACCCGGCATGGTATTCAATTCCAGCGGAAAAATGGTTTTGTTGTTAATCAGATCATTGCTTACCACTTTTCCGTTTTGAGTGTCCCAGGCCCAAACAGAAGCATTTCCTAACGGCGGTTGTCCGTCTTCAGTAGGTAAATATTTCTCAACTTCCGGCAGTACAACCGGTAAATGCTTTACCTCAATCATCTGCGGTAAGCCGTTTACATAATAAACCGGAAACGGCTCTCCCCAATACCGTTGTCTTGAGAAAACCGCATCACGCAAACGGTAGTTCACTTTTGCTTTTCCCGCTCCGATTTTTTCTAATTCTTCAATGATTTTTTTTGTGCCTGCCTTGTAATCCAGTCCGTTCAAAAAGCCGGAATTTTCAAAAACAAATCCTCCTTTTTCCGTAAATGCAGCTTCCGAAATATCCTGGTTGAAAATGTTTTTGATTTCAATACCGAAGTGTTTTGCAAAAGCATAATCTCTTTCGTCTCCGCAAGGAACAGCCATTACGGCTCCTGTTCCGTAACCGGCCAACACATAATCGCCTATCCAGATCGGAACCGGTTCTTTGGTAAACGGATGTTCGGCATACGCTCCCGTAAACACGCCGGAAATGGTTTTTACATCCGCCATACGTTCTCTTTCGGAACGTTTGGCCGTGGCTTCCACATAGGCTTCTACCGCCGCTTTTTGTGCCGGAGTCGTGATCTGCGAAACCAGTTCGTGCTCAGGGGCAAGGGTCATAAAAGAAACCCCGAAAATGGTGTCAGGTCTTGTTGTAAATACTTCCACCTGAAACCCGGAACCTGAAACTTGAAACGTTACAGACGCTCCCACGCTCTTCCCGATCCAGTTCCGCTGACTTTCTTTGATACTTTCGCTCCAATCGATGGTTTCTAAACCTTGCAATAAACGCTCGGCATACGCCGAAATCCGCATGCTCCATTGGGTCATTTTCTTTCTGATTACCGGATGGCCTCCCCGTTCGGAAACGCCGTTTACGATTTCGTCATTCGCCAGAACGGTTCCTAAGGCCGGACACCAGTTGACTTCGGTTTCAGCTAAATAAGTTAAACGGTATTTCAGTAAAATTTCCTGTTTTTCTTCAGGTGAAAAAGCGTTCCATTCTGCCGCTGAAAAAACGGCAATATTGTCGTCAGATACCACGTCAACATTAGCGTTCCCTTCTGCTTCAAAAATGTTTTCCAGTGCTGAAATGGGCAATGCCTTATCGGCTGCTTTACAATAGTAGGATTCGAACAACTGGATAAAGATCCACTGTGTCCATTTATAATAATCCGGGTTTGAGGTACGAACCTCTCTGCTCCAATCAAAAGAAAAACCTATTTTATCTAATTGTTCCCGGTAACGGGCAATATTTTCACGGGTCGTTTTTTCGGGATGCTGTCCGGTTTGAATGGCATATTGCTCCGCCGGAAGTCCGAACGAATCATAGCCTTGCGGGTGCAGAACATTAAATCCTTTGTGTCTTTTGTAACGGGCCACGATATCAGACGCAATATAACCCAGCGGATGCCCAACGTGCAACCCTGCTCCCGATGGGTACGGAAACATATCCAACACGTAATATTTTGGTTTATCGGAATTGTTTTGTGCGGCAAACGTTTGGTTTTTAGCCCAATAAGCCTGCCATTTGGCTTCGATTTGTTCGTGGAAGTATTTCATTTCTTTAAGATGCTGTGTTTCTGAGATGCTAAGTTGCTGTGTTTTTTTATTTTTAAAGGGCAAATTTACGTTTATTGTACTAAACGCAAAACTTTCAACGTTATAAACTGTGGTTTAACCAATTTCTTTTTTAATTTTACGGCTTAAATTAATTTTTATGGCATCATCTTACGAAAAGTATCAGAAAAGACGACTTATTTCTTCTTATTTTTCTGTAGTGTTAAGTGTTTTTTTAGTGCTTTTTTTATTGGGGATTTTAGGCTTGTTTGTGATTAATTCCAAAAAACTGTCTGATGATTTTAAGGAAGAAATCCCCATGTCTGTTTATTTTAAAGATGCCGCCAACGACAGTGTACTCAAAAAATTTGGCCAGAAACTAAAAGAATCGGCTTATGTAAAAACCGATACATTTGTATCTAAAGAAACTGCAGCTTCCAAACACAAAGACATTATCGGAGAAGATTTTATGCAGTTTTTAGGATTTAATCCGCTTCAGAATTCCTATGATATTCATTTAAAAGCCGATTATGTTCAGGCAGACAGTATTAAAAAAATTGAAAAGGAATTCAAACAGAACAAAATGGTTTCAGACATTGTTTATGACAAACACCTGGTGGATCTGGTTAATGATAATATTAAAAAAATCACTTTTTGGATTTTAGTTATTACCGGATTTTTAGCGTTGATTGCTGTTTTGCTAATCAACAGTTCCATGCGTTTATCCATCTATTCCAACCGGTTTATCATTAAAACGATGCAAATGGTAGGAGCAACCAAATCTTTTATACGCAAACCTTTTATCATGCGGAGTATCAAATTGGGGATAATTGGTGCTTTATTGGCCATTGCTGCCATTATAGGGGTATTGTTTTACATTGATACTAACTTTCCCAAACTCGGCATTCTGGAAAATCAACTGATGATTGCCGTTGTTTTGTGTGGTGTTCTGATATTGGGAATCTTAATTTCGTGGTTCAGCACATTCTTTGCAACACAAAAATTCTTAAACCTCAGAACAGACGATTTATATTAATTTTATTTAAAAAAAAATGAGCAGTAAAAACGAACAAAAACAGGAATTTCTTTTTGAAAATATAAATTATAAAATTCTTCTGATCGGCATTGCTGTGATTACCCTGGGTTTTATTTTAATGAGTGGCGGCGGGAGCGATGATCCGAAGGTATTCAGCGAAGCAATTTTTGACTTCCGCAGAATCCGTTTAGCCCCAACAGTTGTGCTGGCAGGGTTTGGTGTGGTAATTTATGCTATTTTAAAAAATCCTAAAAAATAGCTTTTAATTACCAAACGATAAAAAATGAATACACTCCAAGCCATTATTCTTGCTATTATTGAAGGTATCACGGAATTCCTCCCTGTTTCTTCAACCGGACACATGATCATTGCCTCTTCCTTTTTTGGAATTGCTCAGGATGATTTTACCAAATTATTCACCATTGTCATTCAGTTAGGCACTATCCTTTCTGTGATTGTTTTATATTTCAAACGCTTCTTTCAGTCATTTGATTTTTATTTCAAGTTACTGGTCGCTTTTATTCCGGCCGTTATTTTTGGCTTGTTATTGAGTGATTTTATCGACGGGTTGCTGGAAAACCCCATTACGGTTGCCGTATCCTTGATTATTGGCGGTTTTTTATTATTAAAAGTAGATGAATGGTTCGGCCATTCGGAAGGAACTGAGATTTATTACTCCACTGCCTTTAAAATCGGTTTATTTCAGTGCTTAGCCATGATTCCGGGTGTTTCCAGAAGTGGAGCCAGTATCGTGGGTGGGATGACTCAAAAATTATCCCGGACAACCGCTGCTGAGTTTTCATTTTTCTTAGCCATTCCAACCATGTTGGGAGCTACGCTAAAAAAATCATACGATTATTATAAAGCCGGCTTTGAACTTTCTCAGGATCAGGTAAACCTGCTGATTATCGGAAACATAGTCGGGTTTATTGTAGCCCTGATTGCCATTAAATCGTTTATTGGTTTCCTGACAAAACACGGTTTTAAAATTTTCGGATATTACAGAATTGTTGCCGGAGTAGCCATTTTGCTGATTCATTTCTTTATCCAAAAATTAACCGTTATTTAAAAATGACCGCAGAAGAAATTTTAGAAGGACAGGTTCTGCTCATTGATAAACCACTGACCTGGTCATCATTTCAAGCGGTTAACAAATTGAAATATGCCTTAAAAAGAGAATTGGGGCTTCCGAAAAAATTTAAGATCGGTCATGCCGGAACACTGGATCCTCTGGCAACCGGGTTATTGATTATCTGTACCGGAAAATTCACCAAACGAATCACTGAAATTCAGGGTCAGCCCAAAGAATATACCGGTACTATCAAGCTTGGTGCCACTACTCCGTCATATGATCTGGAAACGGAAACGGATGAAGTATTTCCGTATCTTCATATTGATGAAGCATTAATTCAACAAACCTTACCGCAATTTCTGGGAGAAATAGACCAAAAACCTCCTGTTTTTTCGGCAATTAAAAAAGACGGAATCCGAATGTATGAGCATGCCCGTGCCGGTGCCGAAGTGGAAATGGAAAGCCGAAAAACGACAGTTTATGAATTTGAAATCACCCGAATTGAGCTCCCTGAAATTGATTTCAGGGTAGTTTGCAGTAAAGGGACTTATATCCGGTCGTTGGCTAACGACTTTGGAAAAGCCCTTGAATCCGGAGCACATTTGACGGTTTTGCGACGTACTAAAATTGGTAGCTACTCTGTTGAAAACGCAGTTTCGCCGGAAGATTTTGAAAAAAAATTAAAAGAAAATGCCTAAATTTCTATTCTTCTTTCTCCTCACTCCTTTTTTTCTTTTCGGTCAAAAGAGCCTTTTAAAAACCGGTGATTTGATTTTTCAGAAAATGAATTGCGGTGAATTATGCGAAGCCATTCATGCTGTGACCGAAGGTTATGAAGGCAACGACTTCAGTCATTTGGGATTGGTTATCACGGAAAATGATTCAGTTTATATTATCGAAGCTGCCGGAAATGCTGTCCGGAAAGTGACATTGGAGCAATTCTCAAAAAATACAAAAACGACTATGTATATTGGCCGGGTAAAACCGAAATACAAAAACCTGATTCCGCACGTCATTGCATTCTCCAAACAGCAAATTGGCGTTCCGTATGACGATGATTATCTGTATGATAACGGAAAATATTACTGTTCCGAACTTATTTATGATGCTTTTCTGCATGCCTACGGCAAGCCATTTTTTGAACTGATGCCCATGACCTTTAAGCAACCCGATTCCAACGAGTTCTTTCCGGCCTGGGTAGATTACTACAACCGTATCAACGTGGAAATTCCGGAAGGAAAACCGGGTTGTAATCCGGGCGGAATTTCCACGTCGGATAAAATTAAGATTGTAGGAACGCTAAACTAGTTGTTTTTCACTTTTTTCAACCAGCATCATGATTTCATTTTGTGTACTGATGCCTTTGTCGTGCAGGTACCATTTTTGCAATTCGGCTTTAGCGGTTTCATCCACCACCCCATATCGGGCTTTGTATTCCCGGATTAATGTTTTGGCCCCTTCCGGCCTTGGACCCCAATCGCTCAGTACAGTTAATGTTTCAGCATCCAGAATCAATAGTTTCGGGATCGCTCTCCCGCCATTGGTTAAAAACAGGTTCATCAGTTCTTCATTCTCATCGCGTAAAACAATCCGCAGGTCTATCTTTTCAGAAAGTTCAGCCATTTTATTCATAATCGGCACCAATTGGGCAGCATCACCACACCAGCCTTCCGACAGAACCAGTGCGATATAGTTTGATTGCAGATTGCCCAAACTGGCTTTTACATCATCCGTAATTTGCATGGTTTTATCCAAGCGTTTCATCCGAACTTCGTTCAGTTCACTGTATTTTGTTAAGGCTTCCGACTGCTCATTTCCGGTTGATTTTCCGTCTTTCAGCAAATCGCTCACGAGTTTGCGGTAGTCAGTATAGGAATAACTTTTGACTAAGCTGTTTTTGATAATCTCTTGCATGAGTTGATAATTTTGCGGCACAAAAGTAAAATTTATTTCGCATTAACGCTGTAACCATTGTTACAATTGACCGGAAATAATGTATTTTTGAACAACTTTTTATGGTTTTTGCAGCAAAAAATATCGGTTTGGTTCTTTCCGGAGGCGGTTCTAAAGGGCTAGCTCATGCCGGAGCTATTCAGTTTTTGGAAGAGCAGAATATCAGACCGGATCATATTGCCGGAACAAGTGCCGGTTCAATTGTGGCAGCAATGTACAGCTATGGCAAAACCCCAAAAGAAATACTGTCGTTCTTTCAGTCCATTTATTTCTTTCACTGGAAACACTTTACTTTTTCGAAAGCCGGCATTATTGACAGCGACTCCTTTAAAAAATATTTCAGCGATGTTTTTGGCGACGATACAATCGGCGATTTACAGATCCCCATTCATATTACGGCAACTGATATGGTAAAGGGAAAGATCAAAATTTTTGACAACAGTACCAAAATCGTAGATGCGGTTCTGGCTTCAAGTGCTTTCCCGGGAATAATTTCACCTTACAGTATCGACGGGAATTTGTATAGCGACGGCGGCATTCTTAATCACTTTCCTACCGATATTCTGCAAGGCAGGTGCGACATCATAATCGGTGTTTATGTGAGTCCGATTCAAAAAATTGAAGCTAAAGACCTGAACTCCATTAAAGCTGTTACCTCAAGGGCTTTTGATTTGTTAACAGCCAATACCACCATGCAGAAATTTACCCTTTGTGACTGGGTAATTGAACCGGAAGAATTATGTAAGTTCGGCACCTTTGAAACCAATAAAATTAAAATGGAAATTATTTTTAATCATGGGTATGAGGCGGCTAAAAGGTCTTTTTCAGAATTCAAACTGCAGGGAAGAAACCTATAAACTCCTTTGCTTTTTATATGGATAAAATCATTTATTCTTTATATTTGCACCACAAAAAACATCGCAATGAAATCGTCACGAACAAAATGTTTGTATATCCTGACATCAGGCAGGCAAAAGACGACACCGTGTATTAGCACTAAAAAACAAATTCTAAACACATGAAATACAAAAGAATACTTCTGAAATTAAGTGGAGAGGCTTTGATGGGCGAACGTCAATACGGCATAGACCCTAAAAGATTAGCTGAATATGCTCAGGAAATCAAACAAATTCACGATAAAGGAGTAGAAATTGCCATTGTTATCGGAGGCGGAAACATTTTCAGAGGTGTGGCCGGAGCCAGCAACGGAATGGACAGGGTGCAGGGAGATTATATGGGTATGCTTGCCACCGTAATCAACGGAATGGCTTTGCAAGGAGCTTTGGAAGAAGCAGGCATGTTAACCCGCTTGCAAACCGCTTTAAAAATTGAAGCGATTGCTGAGCCTTATATCAAACGCCGTGCAGTTCGTCATTTGGAAAAAGGAAGAATTGTTATTTTTGGTGCCGGAACCGGGAATCCATATTTTACAACCGACACAGCCGCTGTGTTGAGAGGAATTGAGGTAGGGGCCGATGTTATTTTAAAAGGCACACGGGTTGACGGTGTTTATAATGCTGATCCGGAGAAGAATAAAGATGCTGTTAAGTTTGACTACATATCCTTTGAAGAAGTACTGAGCAAAGGCCTGAATGTAATGGATACCACAGCCTTTACACTGAGTCAGGAAAATAAATTACCGATTATTGTGTTTGATATGAATAAAGAAGGTAATTTACTGAAAGTATGTAACGGCGAAACAATCGGAACAACCGTAACCATTTGATCGTTAAATTGTTATTAAAAAGCACATCACAATTAAAAAAATATTGTCATGACAGAAGAAATTGAATTTATCATTGATACGGCAAAAGAACACATGAACAGTTCAATTGCACACCTTGAAAAAGAACTTTTAAACATCAGAGCGGGAAAAGCTTCGCCTCAAATGTTAGGTGGTGTTTTTGTTGACTATTACGGTTCACAGACCCCTCTTTCGCAAGTAGCCAACATTAACGTTCCCGATGCAAGAACCATTACGGTTACACCATGGGAGAAAAGCATGTTGCAACCTATTGAAAAAGCGATTCAAATTGCCAATTTAGGGTTTAACCCCATGAATAATGGCGATAACATCATCATTTCTGTGCCGCCATTAACCGAAGAACGTCGGAGAGATTTGGTAAAACAAGCTAAATCTGAGGCCGAAGATGCTAAAATAGGGATACGAAATGCCCGGAAAGATGCAAATACCGACATTAAAAAAGAAGAGAAAAGTGGTACATCAGAAGACATTTGTAAAACGGCCGAAGAAAGTATTCAAAAATTAACCGATGCATACATCAAAAAAATTGAAGACATTCTGGCGGTTAAGGAAGCTGAAATCATGAAAGTATAATGTGAAATCCACTTGAAAAAGTGGATTTTTTTATTTTAATCAAGTACCTTTGTGATTCGCATTTTTATAACTGATGAAATACTTCGCCTTTCTATTTCTTTTTTACTCGATTGGTGTTCAGGCACAATTCAGGGTCACAGGAATCATAAAAGACGAAGTAGCCAAAACGCCTCTCCCGTTTGCTACCGTTCAATCTTCTTCCGGCAGAACCACTATTGCAGATATAACCGGAAAATTTGAGTTTATATCTTCAACACCGGGAGAAAAAATGACCGTTGCTTATTTGAATTATGTCTCAAAAGAGTACACCATCGAAAAAACGGCTCATTTTTCAATATTTTTAAAACCAAAAGCCCGGTTATCCGAAGCCAGATTAAACCAGAAACAAGAACAATCAAGGGCTTTCATTAACCAGGTTCACGCACATATCCCCCAAAACAATCCCAAACAAGCTCTTTCGAATTTTCAATACAAGGGGTATAACAAAATTGTTGTTACGGCTCACTCTGACTCCATCAGAGGAAAAATTGACACCCTCAGAAAATTCAATAAAATTAAAATTGATTCTTCGGATTTCAAATTTAAAAAACTAATCAGCAAACAACATTTATTTGTTACCGAAAAAGTTTCATTATTCCAATTCAGCGACAAAAAGTTCAAAGAAACTGTTTTGGGTTCGCAGATGTCCGGCTTTAAAAGCCCGATTTATGAAATAATCGGTTTCAACCTTCAATCCAATTCTGTTTATGAACCCCGCTATGAATTATTGGAGACAAAATATGTAAATCCCATCTCAAAATCTGGTCTTCGCGATTATGAGTTTGAACTGCTCGACACTCTTACCATTTCAAACCGTCCAACTGTTTTGGTATATTTTAAGAATAAAAAGCGGATTAACCGGAAAGGATTAGAAGGGTTGCTCTTTGTGGATCGGGAAAGTTTTGCAATTGCCAAAGCGGTTATGCGTGTGAGGGGCATAATCGATTTAACCGCTGTTCACGAGTTCGACTATTTGCCAAATGAGAAAATATGGTTTCCAAATACCTATGAACTCAAAATCATTAAAGGCAAAAATGATGACCCTATCAAAATTTTAGGCGGAACCATCGAATTTGAAGGCGAATATGATGAATTAGGAACCAAGCGTGAAAAAACGGCCTCCGATTATTCTTATTTGCTGTCAAAAACATTTTATTATGACCGTGAAATAAATATTCCGCTAACCATCCAGCGAAACTCTGTTGCCATAGAAATAGACGAAGGTGCTGCCCAAAAGGACACTACATTCTGGATAAAGAACAGGAAAGACCGTTTTACCAGAAGAGACCGAAATACATTTGCCGTAAAAGACAGCCTGGCTTTTTTTAAAGGAATAAATGCCAAATTATTTTTTGGGAGAAAAATTATAAATGGCTATGTACCCGTTGGTTTTTTTGATTTTGACCTGCGGTATTTAATCAGTTACAACAACTACGAAGGGTTTCGTTTTGGTCTCGGCGGAACCACGAATGAACGCTTTTCCAAAAATTACAAACTGGACGGTTATGTGGCCTATGGCTTAAAAGATGAAAAAATAAAATATCATTTAGGCGGTTCGATGCGGGTAGGAAACTTTTCAAACACTTGGACAGGCCTTTCTTACGCTGATGATGTTCAGGAAATCGGTAGTACAAAGTTCAACATTGACAAACGGGTTTTTAAAATCTATGACCCGCGACCTATCAACGTAAGTACTTTTTATCATCATCAAACCTGGAAAGGTTATGTGGAAACAAATTTTTTACCAAACACAGAAAGCATCTGGCAGGTGAATCATTCCCGGATTGAACCGCTGTTTAACTATGCTTTTTTTGATGGTGAAAAATTATATAACCGGTACACCATGACCACGGCATCTGTTTCCATTCAATGGAATCCGTTCAGTGACTACATGCACACACCCGGCGGAAAAATAGAAATTGAAAAACGATTTCCAAAATTCACTTTTCAGTTTACCGAATCGTTGCCGGGCTTTTTGGACAATGATTTTAAGTTCGGAAAAATTGATGCCCGTGCCGAATACGAAAAATTATTCATTAACGGTCAGAAGTCAACGGTTTTAATTCAAGGAGGCTATGCTTTTGGCGATGTTCCATTAACACATTTATACAACAACTCCCCCAATAACTTAGACCGGGAAGCACTCCTGCAACGGTTAACCGTAGCCGGGAAAAACAGTTTTGAAACCATGCGTTTTAATGAATTCTTTTCAAGCCGTTATGTCATGTTTCATGTTAAACACGGGTTCAAAAGAGTAGAGTTATTCCGAAAAGTTAAACCTTCTTTGGTTTTGGTCACCCGAATGGCATGGGGAAACATGGACAAACCGGAGCAACACGTTGGTCTTGACTATAAAACCATCAACCGGGGTTTTTTTGAATCCGGAATCGAACTGAACCAGATTTTCAGTGGTTTCGGGTTAGCGGGATTTTATCGTTACGGCCCGAACCAATTCAGCAGGCTTGAAGACAATATTGCTCTTAAACTAACATTTGTCTTGGATTTAGGGCTGTAACGATAACCGATGGATAATTGTAAACGGTATGTTTTAAAGATTAAATTACAGTTAAAACCTGCTATTTAGCCTCTATTTCACTACCTTTGCATCCGTTTAAATTTATCGTATGGCTAAATGGTTTAGCGTAGGTTTTTGGGAATCTATCGCCCGAATTATATTGAGGAACAGAATCACAATTCTTTCTGTGGTTTTCTTATTGACAGTGTTTTTGGCATTGCAATGGAAAAACATGCGTTTTACATACACCGAAGCCAATCTTCTGCCTGATCACCACGAAGTAAACAAAGAATATAATCTTTTTTTAGATAAGTTTGGTGAGGAAGGAAATCTTATCATTATTGGTGTACAAGATTCTGCATTCTTCACGCCTGAGCATTTTAATGCCTGGAGAAAACTGATGGCCAACTTAAAGAAATCAAAAGAAGTTGATTTAATTATTTCTGTTGATGACTTAAAAAAATTAAACAAAAACGAAGCCTTAGAGACATTTGAATTAGTTAATTTTATTGACACCACTAAAATTGGCAATGCAAAATACCTGTTGGAAAAACGCCGGGAGCTTTTTAACCGCCTGCCCTTCTATGAACATTTACTTTTCAGTAAAAAAACCGGAACAACGAGAGCGGCTGTTTATTTGGATAAAAAAATAGTAAATACCAGTATCCGGAAAGATTTTGTAATTGAGAAACTGATTCCGGAAATTGAGACCTTTGAAAAGGAGACCCATATTGATTTGAAAGTTTCCGGCATGCCTTATATCAGAACCCTGAATTCACAAAATATAGTGGATGAAATCGGCATTTTTATCGGAGCGGCTCTGCTGGTTACTTCTTTAATTTTCTTTTTCTTTTTCCGAAGCTTCAGAGCAACATTCATTTCTATTTGTGTTGTAATCATTGGGGTTATGTGGGCCTTTGGAACATTGGGTTTGTTAGGGTTTGAAATTACCGTTTTAACAGCGATCATTCCGCCCCTTATTATTGTTATCGGAATTCCTAACTGTATTTTCCTGATCAACAAGTACCAACAGGAAGTTAAAAAACACGGAAATCAGGCTAAATCTCTGCAAAGGGTTATCTCTAAGGTCGGAAATGCCACCTTGATGACCAATTTGACCACCGCAGCCGGCTTTGCCACTTTTATTGTAACCGATAGTGAATTACTGACAGAGTTTGGTATTGTAGCCTCCATAAACATTGTTTTCCTGTTTCTTTTATGCTTATTGGTCATTCCGATTATTTACAGTTTTATGCCTTTGCCAAAAGACAAGCACCTGGAACATCTTAACAAAACATACACTATAACCTTTGTAAACTGGATAGAAAGAACGGTTAAACACAGGAATATTTCGATCTACACCACTTCAATTATATTACTGATTTTGAGTATTATTGGAATTTATCAAATCCGTATTTCCGGGAGTTTAATAGAGGACATGCCCAAAAAAACCGGTTTTTTTAAAGATATACTATTCTTTGAAGAAGAATTTGACGGCGTCATGCCGTTGGAAATTATGATTGACACCAAACGAAAAAAAGGAGTTATGAAACTTTCTACACTCCGGAAAATGGAAGAAGTGCAGGAAATAATCAGCGAAATTCCGGAACTGTCACAACCCATGTCTATTGTTAATGTAGTAAGATATTCTAAACAGGCCTACTACAATGGCAACCCCGATTATTATGAACTGCCGACTGCTCAGGAACAAGGATTCATTCTGAGTTATGCCAAAAATGCAACAGAAGGCAGCAAAGAAAATTTCATGAAAAGCTATGTTGATTCCACCGGTCAATATGCCCGGATTACAACTTTTATGAAAGATATCGGCACCGATAAAATGGAAAAAATTGAAGAAAAACTTTGGGATAAAATCAACAAAGTTTTTCCGGCACAACAATTCACGGTTACGATGACCGGAAAGGCACTGGTGTTTCAAAAAGGAACAAATTACCTGGTAACCAACTTAGTATTATCGCTGCTATTTGCCATTGTTTTGATTTCACTTTTCATGGCCTATCTGTTTCGTTCTTTTAAAATGGTACTTATTTCCTTAATTCCAAACCTGTTACCGCTACTTATCACAGCAGGACTAATGGGGTACTTAGGAGTACCTATAAAACCATCTACTATTTTGGTGTTCAGTATTGCTTTCGGAATTTCAGTAGATGATACTATCCATTTTCTGGCAAAATACCGACAAGAACTACAGGCAAACAACTGGAAAATAAGAAAATCTGTATTTAATGCTTTAAGGGAAACCGGACTGAGCATGTTTTATACCTCCATTGTACTTTTCTTCGGATTTTCAGTATTCATGATATCCAGTTTTGGCGGAACAGTAGCCTTAGGCGGATTAGTTTCTGCTACCTTGCTTTTTGCAATGCTTTCTAATTTAATACTATTGCCGGCATTGCTTCTCTCTCTGGAAAAAACCATTGCTAACCAAGATGAATTTTTACAACCCACAATTGATATTTTGGTCGAAGAAGACGATAAAGAATCTGAGCTTAAATCGTAGCCAAAAAAAATTATAATCTAGTATATTTGCATTGTAAACTTAAAAAAATGAAAAAGCATACGAAAGTTAATGAACTGCTAACTGCCACACCCGTTTTAACCGAAGTAACCGTAAAAGGCTGGGTCAGAACCTTTAGAAACAACCAATTTATAGCGTTGAACGATGGGTCAACGATTAATAATATCCAATGTGTTGTTGATTTTGAAAACACACCCGAAGAATTATTAAAAAGAATAACAACCGGTGCGGCCGTTTCCTTAACCGGCACATTGACCGAAAGTAAAGGGGCTGGTCAGAAAGTAGAAATTCAGGTTTCTGCATTAGAAATCCTGGGCGATTCTGATGCCGAAAAGTACCCGATGCAACCTAAAAAACACTCGCTGGAGTTTTTACGGGAAAATGCTCACTTACGTGTACGGACCAATGCATTCGGAGCCATCATGCGGGTACGGTCAACACTGGCTTTTGCCGTACATCAGTACTTTCAGGAGCGTGGGTTTTTTTATGTAAATACCCCCATAATAACCGGCTCAGATGCTGAAGGTGCCGGAGAGATGTTTAAAGTAACGGCACTTCCGTTTGATCATACACCCCGAACCGAAGAAGGAAAAGTAAATTATAAAGAAGATTTTTTTGGCAAAGAAACCAATCTGACCGTTTCAGGTCAGTTAGAAGCCGAAACCTATGCCATGGCTTTGGGTCAGGTTTATACGTTTGGACCGACCTTTAGAGCTGAAAACTCAAATACCTCACGCCATTTAGCCGAATTTTGGATGATTGAACCGGAAGTCGCCTTTAATGACCTGGCGGACAACATGGATCTTGCAGAAGATTTTATTAAATACGTTATCCGATTTACCGTTGACAAACACGAAGATGATTTAAAATTCTTAGAGCAGCGTTTGTTGGATGAAGAAAAAAATAAACCTCAGGCAGAACGAAGTGAAATGAGCTTGTTGGAAAAATTGAATTTTGTTTTAGAAAATAATTTTAAACGGGTTACTTATACAGAAGCCATTGATATTTTACGGAATTCCAAACCCAATAAGAACAAAAAATTCCAATACCTGATTGACGAATGGGGGGCTGATTTACAAAGTGAGCACGAACGTTTCTTAGTTGAAAAACACTTTAAATGTCCTGTCATTTTATTTGATTACCCGGCTAAGATCAAAGCTTTTTACATGCGTTTGAATGAAGACGGTAAAACCGTTCGGGCAATGGATATTTTATTTCCCGGAATCGGTGAAATTGTAGGCGGTTCGCAAAGAGAAGAGCGTCATGATGTATTGGTTGAAAAAATGAAAACCCTGGGTATTGACGAAGAAGAATTATGGTGGTACTTAGACACACGCCGTTTTGGAACGGCTGTTCACTCCGGATTCGGATTAGGGTTTGAGCGGCTGGTACTTTTTGTAACCGGAATGACCAACATCCGCGATGTCATTCCGTTTCCGAGAACACCACAGAATGCAGAATTCTAAAGAATTTGTTTCAAGTTTAAAGTTTCAGGCTGTTGTAACCTGAAACTTGAAACCTTAAACTTTTAAACAAAAAACCATGTTAAAACAGAATCTACAATTCAAATTATCTCAAAAATTATCGCCTCAACAAATCCAGTTGATGAAGTTAATTCAATTGCCTACACAAGCATTTGAACAACGTTTGAAAGAGGAGATGAACGAAAACCCGGCTTTGGAAGGCGGCAAAGAAGAAGATGAGTATGCTGATGAATTTGAGAAAGAAGAATTTGACGATTATGAAGAAGATGAGTATGACCGTATTGATACAGAGGACATTAATATTGATGAGTATTTGAGTGATGATGAAACGCCCGATTATAAACTGCAAGCCAATAATTACAGCGATGATGATGAAGACCGTGAAGCCCCTTTTGCCGCTCCGGTAACTTTTCATCAGGATTTAATCAATCAGTTAAACACCTTTATTCTGTCTGACGAAGACAGGGAAATAGCAGAATTCTTAGTCGGCAGTATCGATGATATGGGATACATACGCCGGTCAATCTCTGATATTGTAGATGATCTGGCATTTACTCAGGGTATTTATACCGATGAAGAAAACGTAGAACGTATTTTACATGTTGTGCACGAACTGGAACCTTCCGGTGTTGGTGCCCGTGATCTGCAGGAGTGCTTATTGCTTCAGCTCAAACATAAAACCCCTACTGAATCGGTTGAATTAGCCATTGATATTATTGAAAACCAGTTTGAACAGTTTACTAAAAAACACTATGACAAACTGCTTCATAAATATGGTGTATCACAAGATCAGCTTAAAAAAGCTATCGAAGAAATTGAAAAACTGAATCCGAAGCCGGGAGGTGCTTTTACCGGAAACAACAAAATGGTGGAACATATTGTTCCTGATTTCACCATACGGATTATGGATGGCGAACTTGAATTGTTGCTAAACGGACGAAATGCACCGGAGCTTCATGTATCAAAAGATTATCAGGATATGCTTCGAACCTATAAAGATTCGAAAGATAAATCGAATGCTCAAAAAGATGCAGTTCAGTTTATCAAACAAAAATTAGATTCGGCCAAATGGTTTATTGATGCTATCCGGCAACGGCAGGAAACGCTGTTTGTTACCATGAATGCGATTATGCATTATCAACAGGAATATTTTTTAGACGGAGATGAAACCAAACTGAGACCAATGATTCTAAAAGATATTGCTGATATGATCGGACTTGATATTTCTACCGTTTCAAGGGTAGCCAACAGTAAATATGTAGAAACCCCTTACGGCACCAAACTCATTAAAGAATTCTTTTCAGAAGCCATGAAAAATGACCAGGGGGAGGATGTTTCAACCCTGGAAATCAAGAAGATTCTTCAAAATGTCATCGAAGAAGAAGATAAACAAAAACCGCTTCCCGATGATCAACTGGCTGAAATTCTAAAAGAAAAAGGGTATCCTATTGCCCGAAGAACCGTTGCAAAATACCGTGAGCAATTGGATATTCCGGTTGCACGCATGCGGAAGAAAATATAACTTCTTATTGAAAAAAATCCTCCCCATATTCTCCTACCTTTTTCATCCGATTTTTATATCGGTATATGCCGCTGCTTTCTTTTTTTTCCTTTTTTGGGATTTCTTTGTTATACAGGAGATTTATCTATACATGATACAGATTGTCATCATCACGGTACTGATACCCATATCATTGTTTTATCTTTTACTGTCACTGGGAAAAGTAGATTCTGTTATGATCAATCAGCTTTCTCAACGAAAAATCCCACTGATTGTAAATTGTATTCTGCTTTTGATTCTTACTCAAAAAAGCATCACTGCTGATAGGGTGCCGGAATTATACTTCTTCTTCTTCGGTGCATTTTGGAGTACTGTTTTTGCTGTTTTACTCCTTTTTTTAAAAATTAAAGCCAGCTTACACATGCTTGGAATGGCCGCCTTAACACTCTTTATGATCGGGTTGAGCTCAAAGGTTGAGGTTTCACTTATTTACACGATTGCCAGCTTTATAACCCTTAACGGGTTTGTTGCTTCATCCAGATTACAAATGAAAGCCCATTCGATGTTTGAATTAGTTATGGGCTTTCTGTGCGGAGCAATTCCACAATTTTTCCTGTGGTATTTCTGGCTATAGAATATAAAATTGCAGTCCCAAATTCAATGTACTCAACTCCATTGCCCTTCCGTCAAATTTAGCCTCAGGTTTAAAGATGGTATTAAAGCCGTAATAAGCATAAAAATTCCAGGTATTATAACCCGTGGCGAGATAAACACCATACTGGAAAGCGTTGAACTGTTTGTTGTTATTAATCTTAATATCACCTGAATTAGAGATAAACCGGGAGTCATTAAAAATCATATAGCTCAATTTAAAACCGGAATACAACCTGAAAAACTTATGACTTTCCGGTGTAGAAGTTCGCCAACGCACTTCAAGGGGCAGATCGACATTGATAAATGAAAATTGGTTTTTTTTGAATGAAATATCACGATCGATAGCCGAATAAGTAAACGTTTGCTCTGTTTTGGAAATAAGTAAATTTTGATTATAGGCCTGATAAGCCAATCCTAATCCGGCCGCAAACGCAAAAGTTCTGCTTTTATTGATGGGCATGTCCCGCAAAAAGCCCGCATGAATACCGGTGGAAAAACCGTCCTGCGATACCCCTTGCGGCTTATTCTGCAAAACGTTGTATGTTACACCAAAATAGAATTGATCTTCTCTATACAAGGAATCTATTTTCTTTTCATAATACAACGAATCTTGTGCTAACATAGTACATGAAAAAAACAACATCAAAAGATTTAATTTCATAGAAACGTATTTGTGAATATAAAATTACAAAAAAAGCCACGCTTTTGCGTGGCTGTATAATTAAAATTAAGGCAATTAATCTGTTACTTTACCCTGATTGGTTGTGTAATTGATTTTCAGTGCTTCAACTTTTCTCAGTTCTTGTTTAATTTCTCCTACAAGACCCATCTTCACTTCCTTATCAATCTTTAATGATGTTGTTAAAACCTTTTCAAGAGCAGGATCTCTGGCCGCTCTTTCGGCTAAAACAAAATTCTTTATTTCAGAAACATCCGAAAGGCGATCATTTAACTGAATGCGGGCACCTTCTCCGTATTGTCTGCGATATTGTTCGTGTGGCTTTCCTGCAAAAATAAACATCACGCGGTCTTTCTTTTCCAATTTCGTAACCTGATCCGCTTTAGGCAGAGCATTTTGAATCATTAAATCGTTGTCTTTCATCACGGTAGCCACCATGAAAAAGAACAACAACATGAAAACAATATCCGGCAAAGATGCTGTTGAAATCGCTGGCACATCGCCTCCTTTTTTCTTCTTAAATTTAGACATAATTCTAAAATTTACAATTTAATTACGTTTGGGTTCTGCCTCAGATAACTTTTGAGGAAACAACGCTTGAATGTCTTTTATAAATGGTTCAATTTTGTTACGTTGAGCCTCTTTAGTTTTCGGATCATCAAACATTGCCTCTAACTCACGAAATGTTTTTCCGTATCTGGCCATACATTCCCTGTCTCTTAAAAAATAATAGGCTGCTACTAATTCATTTTGAACAGAGATGTAAGCTTCATACGAAGTTTCCGCATCATTTTGCAGTGAAATAACAGCCTTGTCCGGATTATCGGATGAAGTAACGTCTCTGGCTCCTTTGCAATAACTACAGGAACCGTCTCCTCCGTTATCCAGAAAATCAATCGCTGCCTGTCTAAGATCAGCCAGATCCATAGGTCTATCGTCAACCAAAAGCTGATCGTTTTTATTGATCAGCACGGTAAAAATATTCTTCTCTTTAATCTCCGGCGGATCCTGTACATCTTCAATTGGCGGTAACTTCCGGTTAATTCCCTGATCGGTTTGAATGGTTGTGGTTACCAAGAAGAAAATCAACAGCAGGAACGCAATATCCGCCATCGATCCGGCATTTACTTCCGGTGGTGCATCTCTGTGTTTTCTAGCCATTTTTTACTTTTTTATTCTTTTATATCCTGAGAAAAACATTAGTCCTGCTGCAACCAAAGCCAATATATAAAAGGCATTCAGGCCTGTACTAACCATTTTTGAGCTGAATGAAGAAACTTCACCACCCTCCTTCAAAGGTACCGGAGTACCATCGGCAAAAATAAAGGCAATTAATATCACGGCTAAAAATGCTCCAACACTAATGAGTGTCTTTTTTAAATCCTTTGAAGCCAGATTTTTCAGCGTGTATAATAAAACCAATACAATCGCTATAAAAAGTGTTAGGTAGGCAACATAGATAAACGGCTCAATCATCCCCCCGTCAGGAGCATCAGATGCCATAATTGTTGCCAGAAACACAATAGAAATTATACTTAATACAATAACTATTAATCTGGATAACTTTTTTAAGTTCATATTGATAGTTATTTTAAATTATTTTTTGTTTTTGTAATCTACAAGGATGTCAACTAAACTGATAGAAGCATCTTCCATATCGTTTACAATTGAATCGATTTTTGCAATAATATAGTTATAAAATACCTGTAAAATCATAGCAACAATCAGACCAAATACGGTGGTTAATAATGCTACTTTAATACCCCCGGCTACAAGTGATGCATCCATGTTACCTGCTGCCTCGATTTTATCAAATGCCTGAATCATCCCGATTACTGTACCCATGAACCCTAGCATCGGTGCTAAAGCGATAAACAATGATATCCAAGACACATTTTTCTCCAACTGCCCCATTTGAACTCCTCCATAAGAAACAACTGCTTTTTCAGCTGATTCTACACCGTGATCAATACGATCTAAACCTTGATAGAAAATTGAAGCAACCGGTCCGGCAGTATTTCTGCACACTTCTTTTGCCGCGTTAACCCCACCAGACTGAAGGGCATCTTCTACGTCTTTGATTAATTTTTTTGAATTTGTTGTCGAAAGATTTAAGTAAATAATTCTTTCAATAGCAATTGCCAAACCTAAAATCAAACACAACAAAACGATCCCCATAAATCCGGGACCCCCTTGAATAAATCTTTCTTTTAACTCTTGTGTAAATGGTTTGTCGGCTGTAGCGGTTTCATCATCTGCTACAGTTCCAACAGTTGTCGTTTCTTCAGAAGATGTTGTTGCTGCCGCTTCTACAGCAGGCTCAGTTGTTTGAGTAGTGTCCTCTTGAGCTTGAACTGTTCCAAACGTCATTAGACCTGTAATTGCCAAAATAGAAAATAATCTTTTCATTGCTTTTGTTCTTAATTTTAATTAGTTAATCAGGTTAAAGGTATAAATTTATTTTTAATTAATTACATATTGTAAAAAAATGGCGGAGAGAAAGGGATTCGAACCCTTGATACCCTTTTGGAGTATACACACTTTCCAGGCGTGCTCCTTCGACCACTCGGACACCTCTCCTCTTTGTTTACAACATATTTTAAGAGTGCCAAATAACAAAAAAAAACTCACTTGAAAAAATTAATTTTGTTATTTTTATGACAATTCTCCACGCAAAGAGGTTTCAAAAATGGTTTTGAACACTTTAGCAGAAACATTTTGTCCCAAAAGGTACATTAATTTAGTTATTGCTGCTTCGGTTGTAATATCTTTTCCTGAGATTACTCCTATTTTTTTCAGGTAGGTACTTGTTTCATACTGTCCCATGTTGACACTTCCGCCGGAACATTGTGTCACATTAATAACGTAAATTCCGTTTTTTATTGCCTTTTTTAAAACCGAAATAAACCACTCCTCGGTAGGGGCATTTCCCGAACCGTACGTTTCAAGCACTACACCTCTCAGGTTCGGAATATCAAACAGCGAAGCCAGTACGTTCTGATTCAAACCGGGAAACATTTTAATGATCGCCACATTAGAATCCAACTCCTTGTGCACAACCATTTTTTTGGTAGAATTTGTCTGAAAAAGCGATTCGCTGTTGATCTTGATATGCACTCCCGATTCAGCTAAAGGCGGAAAATTAGGCGAAGCAAAAGCCATAAAATGCTCTGCGTTTATTTTACGGGTTCGGTTACCTCTGTATAATTTGTATTCAAAATAAAGACACACTTCTTTAAAAACCGGTTTCCCTTTTTGTCGTAGCGAAGCAATCTGAATGGCTGTAATCAGATTTTCTTTAGCATCTGTCCTTAAATCGCCTATGGGTAACTGAGATCCGGTAAAAACAATGGGTTTAGATAAGTTTTCAAACATAAAGCTCAATGCCGAGGCAGAATAAGACATGGTATCAGAACCGTGAAGCACTACAAACCCATCAAAACCGGCATAATTATCTTCAACAATCTGTGCCATTTCAATCCATTTTTGAGGATTCATGTTTGACGAATCTATAGGATTTTCAAATGAAATGGTTTCTATATTGCAATCCAGTTGTTTTAATTCCGGTATCCGCTGAAGCAGTTTTTTAAAATTAAAAGCTTTCAACGCACCGGTTTCAAAGTCCTTCATCATTCCGATGGTTCCGCCGGTATAAATCAAAAGTATATTGGCCTTAGAATGCATTTTGATATTTCATCTTATTGGTCACCGGATTAGCATACATCGCCAGGAAGCCTTCTACCATTTTGGGGTTGTTTCCATCAATCTTCTTTTCCATCCTTCTTTCAAACAATAATTTTTCTTCCTCTGTGTATAAATGGCTGTATTTTGTTGAATTATTCATTAAATCATGGGCAATAAAATTGGTTGGCCATAATTTATACGAGCTCAGAATTGAGTCATCAATCACCTGAGCCAAAGCCTGGATCTGACGGTTTGAATTGTCCTCATCCTGTTTAATTTGGTCTATTTCATTAGTCAAAACATCACCAACATGAATGTGAATTCGCTTCTTTTGACCCATTATGCCACTCAGCAACGTGATGAAATCTTCATTTTTTTCCTTAATATACACTTCGTTATTGGCCACCGCCATCAATTGAGGCATTTTCAGGGCATCGGTAGGATCATATTCATAGGAAATTGAAACAGGAACAATTTTTATTTTTTTAAAATAATCCATCACATTCTCCTCATCAGATCCCATGGCCAACATTTTCAGCACTCCCTGCTGCGTAGCATCGTTGCCGTCTTTGGTTCTTCCTTCCCGCTGGGCAATCCAAACAGAACGATTTTCCCTCAACATCAATTGAGCAATGTATTCTGACATTAATTTTGAACTTTGCAACAATTCTCTTGGTGCCAAACCGCGTTGAACGAGAAAATTTCTGTTAAGCTTAGATAGCTTCAGTAAAAAATCTTTCTTTACCAAATTATCGCCAATGGCAGATGCCGTCATAACCAAACCGTGTTCAAAAAGCGATACGTTTAATAAAGACGTATCTAAAATAATATCGCGGTGATTGGAAATAAAAAGATAAGCGGTGTTTTTTTCCAGTTTTTCAAAGCCGGAAGTCGTTAGTCCTTCTGAACTGCGTTGGAGCACTTTTTGAACAGAATGATAAACAAAGTTTATCTGAAAGTCTCTGATCGAATGTGTTTTTTGAAGCTGTTCCATCCAAACGTTTTCCTCTACATCGGGGAAGGTAAAGTTCATCAAAGCCTTCATCATCGGATGATGAATCACCGAACGGATTCCTTCGTTTACTTCACTATCATAATAAGGTCGAATCGTATCAAATTTTGACATTAATCAGCTATTTAATTCACAAATGAACAAAAAAAATGTGACTTTCAGGGCAAGTTACCGTTAAATCCCGAAAATTGCTTTGGAATTTTCGGTTGTTATTCTGGCTACCGTTTCAATAGAAACACCATAAACCGAAGCTAATTTTTCCGCAACCAGATATACATAACTGCTTTCGTTCCGCTTTCCGCGAAAAGGCACCGGAGCCAAATAAGGCGAATCGGTTTCTAAAACCAAGTGTTTCAGATCGATTTGATGAAGAAACTGATCGATTTTTCCGTTTTTAAACGTTACAACACCTCCGATGCCGAGTTTCATATTGAGCGAAATAGCTTGTTGAGCTTGTTCAAAATTTCCGGTAAAACAATGAAATACACCAAACAAATCATCACTTCGCTCTGATTCCAATACTTCAAAAATCTCATCAAACGATTCGCGACAATGAATCACAATTGGCAACTTATATTTTTTGGCTAATTGTATTTGATGCTTGAAAGCGATTTTCTGAATTCCGAGAGTAGATTTATCCCAATACAAATCGATCCCAATTTCGCCGATGGCCGTAAATTTTCGCCCGGACAATTGGTTTTCAATGTGAACAAGTTCTTCCTGATAATTTTCTTTTACATAGCACGGATGTAATCCCGCCATCAAAAAAACATTCTCCGGATACTTTTCTTCCAGTTCATACATCGCTTGGGTACAAGTAGAGTTAACAGCCGGAACAAAAAAACGGCTGACTCCTTTTAAAATGGCTCTTTGCATCATTTGGTCTCTATCCAAATCAAACTCTTCTGCATACAAATGCGTGTGTGTATCGGTTAAAATCATACGGCAAAAATAAGTAAATTTCAAGATAGATTGCATCGCTTTGTTTTCACTTTAATTTGGTTTACATTTGAACTTCAAAATCGCAAAATGAAGAATTTACAAGATCTTTTAAAAGATTCAGGATATAAAAAAATTGCTTTTAAAGTTTCCAAAACACAACATTTATTAATAAAAGCTACCATTAATGGCGTAAAAGGAAATTTTATTTTAGATACCGGAGCCTCTAACAGTTGCATAGGGTTTGACCGGGTTGACTATTTTAATGTGAATGCCAAAGCTTCAAGAACTAAAGCGGCAGGTGCCGGAGCAACCGGAATGGAAACACAAATCGGCAAAAACATTACCTTAAAAATAGGCCGTTGGAAAACCAAAAATCTGCATTTGGTCATATTTGATTTAACTCATGTGAATTTAGCCTTAACACAATACAAAGCCAAACCCGTTCACGGTATCATTGGTGCCGATGTTTTGTTGGAAGGCAAAGCGATTATTGATTATTATAATCATTGCCTGTACTTAAATTAATAATATCTAAAAAATTGGCATTATTTTTGGAAATATCGTTTCATAATACTTAATTTTAGAACTTTAAAAACACTTATATATGAAACTAAAAACTACTTTGATTTATTTATTGCTTTTTACCGCAACCCTTTCTTTTGGTCAGATTCAGCCATTTGGCCATTTGACCATTTTTTCAGAAGACGGTGACAAGTTTTACTTGATTTTGAATGGCGAACGCATGAATGACGAGCCGCAAACGAACCTCCGTGTAGAAGAATTAGTACAACCTTATTACAACGCCAAGATTATTTTTGAGGACAAAACACGTCAGGAAATCTCAAAAAACTTTCTTCAAATTGCCGATGTTGACGGTGCTTTTATGGATGTGACTTATAAGATTCGCCGTGACAAAAACAAACCGTCTAAAATGAAACTGAATTTCTTTTCGATGATTCCGGTTGTAGATGGATTCATTCCGCCATCCAATGTATATGTGCGTCGTTGGGGACAACCTGCACCTCCACAACAGGTTGTTGTGCAGCAAACTGCTCCGGTTGGTGTGGTGCAACAAACGACCACCACGACTACCACAACCGGTGGAGTAAATGCCGGTGTCAGTGTTGGCGGTGTTGGTGTAAACATTTCGATAAACGATCCTATTATGACCGGCAGTACCACTATTACAGAAACAACTACGGTTACAACCGGTGGTGGAGCCATAGTTGGCTCTCCGGAACCTGTACATGAAGGTTGTTATGGTGCAAGACCAATGAATAATGGCAATTTTAACAGTGCGTTACAAACCATCAAAAATCAAGGTTTTGATGAATCGAGATTGAAAACGGCAAAACAAATTGCTCAAAACAATTGTTTGAACACCAACCAAATTGTAGAAATCTGTAAAATTTTTGGCTTTGAAGAAACTAAACTGGATTTTGCAAAATTTGCTTTTGATGCCTGCGTTGAACCGCAAAACTACTTTAAAGTAAACAATGTATTCTCGTTTACTTCCAGTGCAGATGAATTAAATGATTTTATTTCGAGAAGATAAGAAAACAAATGTTATCAAAACACCCGATTAGGTTTCTGATCGGGTGTTTTTTAAGTTAGAAAAACCACGCTACGACATCCCTATATGTAGGTATTTTTAAGAAAAGATTTGTAGTTTAACAATATTTATTTTATCATTGCACTCAATTTTAAAAAATACAACAAAAAATGAAAAAATTATTTTTATTCTTAGCTGCCAGTACGTTGACTTTAACTTCTTGTTCAAGTGATGATGACGGGGGAAGTTCTATTGGAGGTACAATCACAGTAACTATTAATGGACAAGCAAAAACGTTTAACTCAGTTGTTGTTAACGAGCAAGTTTATGAAGCAGGTACACCAAATGAGTACACAGATCTTACTGTAACAGGAACAATCGGTTCCAGTACAGATGAAATAATTGTTTTTGAATTAGAAAAAGGAGATTTAGGTGCTAATGCAATCTATTATATGACTTACACAAAAAATAATAATACATATTTTGGAGATTTTTCAGCTAATGTAACAACAAACAACAACAGTAAAGTTTTAAAAGGGAACTTTTCAGGTACTTTTTTTGATAATGGTGGTTCTGGAAGTAATGAAGCCGTTTTTACAAACGGTTCTTTTAATGTACAGTATTAATTGATTTATAGTTTAAATAAAAATCCCGATTAGAAATTCTAATCGGGATTTTACTTTTTATAGAAATTGGAAAACTATAATTCCAATGCTTTTTTAACATTTCCACCCATTAAATGCTCTACCGGGTTTTCCAATGCTTCTTTCACCGCGACTAAGAATCCAACTGACTCACGTCCGTCAATGATTCGGTGATCGTATGATAAAGCTACATACATAACCGGAGCAATTACGATTTGACCGTTTTTAACTACCGCTCTTTCTACCACATTGTGCATTCCGAGAATACCGGATTGCGGCGGGTTGATGATCGGGGTAGATAACATACTACCAAAAACACCCCCGTTTGAAATGGTAAAGGTTCCGCCAGTCATTTCATCTACTGTAATCTGACCGTCACGGGCACGAAGAGCCAATCGTTTGATTTCGGCCTCCACCCCTCTGAAAGAAAGTGTTTCTGCATTTCGCATCACCGGAACCATTAATCCTTTTGGTCCGGAAACCGCTACTGAAATATCACAGAAATCATACGAAATTTTCTCCTGACCGTCAATCATTGAATTCACATCCGGATATAATTGCAATGCTCTGGTAACGGCTTTGGTAAAGAACGACATAAAGCCCAATCCTAATCCGTGTTTTTCCTTGAAAGCATCTTTGTATTCCGCTCTCAGGTCATAAATAGCTGTCATGTCCACCTCGTTGAACGTTGTTAACATGGCTGTTTCATTTTTAGCCGAAACCAATCTTTCCGCTACTTTACGACGCAACATCGATAATTTAGTCCTTTCAGAACCCCGGTTCCCTCCGGTTGGCGTTCCCATCGACGGAACAGCGTTTACTGCATCATCTTTGGTAATTCTTCCGCCTTTTCCGGTTCCAGCAACATCTGAAGGCCGGATATTTTTTTCGTCCAAAATTTTGCGTGCTGCCGGAGATGGTGCCTGTGTTGCATACGTTTTTTCCGGTGCCGGTGCTGCTTTTGGTGCCTCAGCTTTCTTTTCTTCTACTTTTGGTGCTTCCGTTTTTACCGCTGCTGGTGCATCGCCACTTGGTTTTGCAGCCGCAGTATCGATTAAACAAACTACGGCTCCTACAGCTACGGCATCACCTTCTTCCGCTTTCAGCGTAATGATTCCGCTGGCTTCGGCAGGCAGTTCCAACGTGGCTTTGTCTGAATCAACTTCAGCAATAGCTTGGTCTTTTTCCACATAATCGCCATCTTTTACTAACCAGGTTGCGATTTCTACTTCTTTTATAGATTCTCCCGGTGAGGGAACTTTCATTTCTAAAATCATATCTATTATTTTGTTTAAAGTTTAAATTGTTTCGGGTTTCAGGTTTGAGCAACTTGAAACTTGAAACTTGAAACGAATTATTGTTTAAATAAATTTTTATCAAATACCATTCTGATGGCGTCGGCATGACGTCTTCTGTCTCTGGTGTGACTTCCGGCTGCCGGTGCCGCATATGCCTTGAGCGAAGCTAAACGCCATGGAACCAGGTTAAAGTTCATCAACATGAAACTGTAGGCTCCCATATTTTTAGGCTCTTCCTGTGCCCAAACGTAATCGTCTGCGTTAGGGTATTTTGCAATTATTTCTTTTAGTTGCTCTACCGGTAACGGGAACAATTGCTCGATTCGTACCAAAGCTACATCATTTCTGCCTAAGTTTTCTCTTTCGGCTAAAATATCATAATAGAATTTTCCGGTGCAGAATACGAGTGTTTTTACTTTCTTCTTATCTACAGAATTGTCGTCGATGGTTTCCTGGAAACTTCCGTTATATAATTCTTCTTTGGTTGATACACACAACGGGTGACGCAATAAGCTTTTTGGCGAGAATACCACCAATGGCTTACGGAAATTGGTTTTCATCTGTCTTCGCAACAAATGGAAAAAGTTTGCCGGTGTGGTACAATCGGCCACATACATATTATGACGGGCACATAGCTGCAGGTAACGCTCCATTCTGGCTGAAGAGTGTTCGGCTCCCTGACCTTCATAGCCGTGGGGCAGTAAGAGCACAATTCCGTTTTGGTTATTCCATTTGTCTTCACCACAGGAAATATACTGGTCAATCATGATCTGGGCACCATTGGAGAAATCGCCAAACTGGGCTTCCCAAATGGTTAAAGCGTTTGGATTGGCTAAAGCATAACCGTAGTCAAATCCTAAAACGCCATATTCAGAAAGGAACGAGTTGAACACGCTGAACTTCCCTTTTTTATCTTTTAATCCATTTAACAGGATAACTTCTTCTTCGCTGTCTTCTACCTTTACTACGGCATGACGGTGCGAGAATGTTCCTCTTTCTACGTCTTGTCCTGAGATCCGAACATCAAAACCTTCCATTAACAAAGAACCATAAGCCAAGGCTTCGGCCGTTCCCCAATCAATTGCATCGTTATCGTACATCGTTTTTCGGTCCGTAACGATTTTAGTAATCTTATTAATGAATTTCTTATCTGACGGTAAGGTTGAAACCGTTTCAATAATAGCGTCTAATTTCTTTTTATCGAATTTAGTTTCCACTTTTTTCAACATTTCATCATCCGAAACTTGTTCAAATCCTTCCCATTCATTCTGCATAAACGGCGTGATGATCGTTAATTCTTTTTTACGGGAAGCTTCTAAATTTTGGTCTAATTGGGCTTTGTAATCGCTTTCAATTTTATTAACATAAGCCTGATCAACAATACCGTCAACAATTAATTTCTCGGCATAAATATCTCTTGGGTTTTTATGACGGGCAATTATTTTATAAAGAACCGGCTGTGTAAAACGGGGTTCATCCCCTTCATTGTGACCATATTTTCTATATCCCAATAAATCAATAAAAACATCACGGCCGAAAGTCATCCGGAAATCCAAAGCAAAAAGCATGGCATGAACCACAGCTTCAGTATCATCGGCATTTACGTGCAACACCGGCGAAAGCGTTACTTTTGCAACGTCTGTACAATAAATGGATGAACGTGCATCTAGGTAATTCGTTGTAAATCCGACTTGGTTGTTAATCACCAAATGAATCGTTCCTCCGGTTTTGTAACCGTCTAATTGCGACATTTGAACAATTTCATACACAATACCTTGTCCGGCCACTGCAGCATCTCCGTGAACGGCGATGGGCAATACTCTGGAGAAATCGTTCGGGAAATATTTGTCTTGTTTTGCCCTGGTAATTCCCTCAATCACCGCACCAACCGTTTCTAAGTGAGAAGGGTTTGGAGCCAAATTGATGTTAATGTTTTTTCCTGATTTTGTTTTTCTGTCGGCGGTTAAACCCAAATGATATTTTACATCGCCGTCAAAATATTCTTTATCGTAATCTTTTCCGTCAAATTCGGAGAAAATGTCTTGTGTCGGTTTGCCAAAAATATTGGCTAAGATGTTGAGACGGCCACGGTGAGCCATTCCCATCACAAATTGTTCCACCCCTTTTTCGGCAGCAGACTCAATTAAGGCATCTAAAGCGGGAATAATGCTTTCGCCTCCTTCTAAGGAAAAACGTTTTTGCCCTACATATTTTGTGTGCAAAAAGTTTTCGAAAGAAACGGCTTCGTTTAATTTATTAAGAATGTGTTTTTTCTGATCTGCGGAGAAATCAGGTAAATTATCATTGATATTCAATCGTCTTTGAATCCATTCAATTACTTCCGGTTTACGGATGTACATGTATTCAATTCCGATGGATTGACAATATACATTTTCTAAATGCTTAACAATGTCTCGCAGTGGTTTTGGTTCGTGACCCAGTACTTTGGCGGCATCAAAAACGGTATCTAAATCAGATGATGCTAATCCGAAATTTTCCAATGCCAAGGTTGGAGCATATACCCTTCGTTCGCGAACCGGATTGGTTTTGGTAAATAAATGGCCTCTTGTTCTGTAGCCATCAATTAATTTGAGCACATTGAATTCTTTTTGTAACTTATCTGAAACCAGAGTAAAATCTTGGTTTCCGGCAGAAAAATCAGCCAATTGCGAAACAGCTTCGTCGTTGCCCGCCGATTCTAATCCAAAATCAAATCCCTGAAAAAAAGCTCTCCAACTCGGTTCAACCGAATCAGGATTTTGGGTATATTGGTCATATAAATCGGCAAAAAATTGAGTGTGTGCTGCGTTTAAAAAGGAAAACCTATCCATATTTAGTAGTAATAAACCTTATTTGTTAAAAATAGTTTTGCAAAAGTACAATAATTGCCATAATCTTTCATTTATTTTTACATACTTTTATGTTTTAAATTGCTAAAAGGATATAGATATGAAAAACGCGGCAAAACTTCCTGTTTTTATTGTATTTCTACTGGTTATTTTTTCTGCGGAAAACACGTTGGCTCAGTCAGAGCAATCGATTTCCAACCAAGGGAAAAGCGAGTTTTGGTCAAAAGTTCGTTTTGGAGGTGGTTTTGGGTTGGCTATCGGAAACAATTATACTGATATTACACTTGCTCCGGGAGCGATATATGACTTTAATCCATACATTAGTCTGGGCTTTGGTGTTCAGGGAAGCTATGTGAAACAAAAGAATTTTTTTGAATCGTATATATACGGAGCCAGTATGATTGTTTTGGGAAATCCGATTCCGGAAATTCAATTGTCTGCCGAGTTGGAACAGCTTCGAGTGAATACAACTTACGAAGATAATTTTGGCTCTTTGAAAGACAATTTTTGGAACACCGGTCTTTTTTTAGGAGCCGGATACCAAACGAATAATGTAACAATTGGGCTACGTTATAATGTCTTGCACAACAACAATAAAAATGTGTATTCGGAAGCCTGGATGCCGTTTGTCAGAGTTTATTTCTAAACCAAACTTTCTGCCATTCTCTTTTTAAAATCAAAAAAGCAACTTCTCCGGCCAATTCCGAGATGTCATCACCGTTGAGTTTTTTGACTTCTTCTTCGGAAACATCGATGATATAGAGTAAATTCAAATATTCGGCAAATTTGTATTGAATAAGCCGATATACCTTTTCATGCAATTGAATTTTCAGTTCATTTGGCAACGTGCTTAACGGTAAATCAACCGGTTCGTTGGCAAAATTGAAATCTTTGTTGAGTTGTTCAATGAGTTTGAGATACAAATTTTCTTTTTCTGCTTCAGATAATAAGTGGTCGGTTGATGTTGGGATGGGATACATTGGATTAACGATTGTTGATGTTGGATGGATGATTGTTGATTTTAATAGGACATGGATGATCTGGATTGAATAGGTTTACGCTGATTTTTTGATTTACAGTCGAAAATGGATTCTACAACATTACCTGCTTCGCAGGAGATTGCTACGCCAATTCGCTATCGCTCGTGTCCTATTTCGACTTCGTCATCTTTCGGAATGACAAAAAACTGAGAACTGTGACTGAGACTGAGACTGGATACTGCGACTGAAAACTAAACCTCCCTCTTCATCAACTTCTCACCAAAAGCTCTCAAAACCCTCTTTTTATCCTCACCAATCTGCATTACCGATAAGGTTTCAAAAGCTTTCAGCGTATAATCTTCAATCGCTTTTCGGGTAGCTTCTGATGCTCCGGTTTGGTTAAAAAGTTCTTTGACCGATTCTATTTTTTCGGAATTATCATCCGGCTGAATGGAATACAAATGTAACAATTGTTCGCGTTCGTCTGGTTTGGCAAATTCCATTGCCTTTAAGTAAAGATACGTTTTTTTGTTTTCGATAATATCGCCACCTACTTGTTTGCCAAAGGTTTCCGGATTGCCGAAACAATCTAAATAATCATCCTGCAACTGAAAAGCAATACCCAAGTTCAAACCGAAATTATAAATCAAACCGGCATTTTCTTCAGATGTTTCTGCGATAATGGCTCCCATTTTCATCGCGGCTCCAACCAAAACAGCGGTTTTATATTCAATCATTTTTAAATATTCGGAAATGGTTACATCGTCACGCGTTTCAAAATCAACGTCATATTGTTGTCCTTCACAAACTTCCAGAGCCGTTTTACTGAATAATTTGGCTAAAGCTCTAAAAACGGTTGGTTCATACCCTTCAAAATACTGATACGCTAAAATCAGCATCGCATCACCGGATAAAATACCGGTATTAAGATTCCATTTTTCATGCACGGTTTCTTTTCCTCGCCGCAATGGAGCATCGTCCATAATATCATCATGTACTAATGAAAAATTATGAAAAACCTCAACCGCTGTTGCCGCCGCAAGTGCTTTTTTACAATCCCCGTCAAAAACCTCAGCAGCTATTAATGTTAAAACCGGACGCAATCTTTTCCCGCCAAGTGAAAGAATATAATTTATAGGTTCATAAAGGGCTTTAGGTTCTTGTTGGAACAAAATTGTTTGAAAATGGGAAGAAATTATCTCCTGGTAATAGGCAATCGGATACATGAAAAATATTTTCGGCTAATTTACTGTATTCTTCTTGTTTAACAAAAATGTAATTTTTATTTGTATATCTATTATGTTTACAATTTTGATACAATGTTAAGTTTCTGTTAATACTTTGGAAACTTTTTTTGTTTTTTAAGTTTCCGAATATATCTTTGCCTCGAAATTTGAATCCAATTAATAATTTGGATTTAAAAAAAAAGAATATAATGAAAGAAAAAATAGTCGGAATAGCAAACAACATGTTTTTAAAGCTTGGCTTTAAAAATGTTTCCATGGATGATATTGCCGGTGAAATGTGCATCTCTAAAAAAACGATTTACAAGTACTTCTGCAATAAAGAACAGCTTGTGGAAGATTCTGTTGAAAGTATCCGCAATATAATTTTTGAAAAATTTAAAGTAATCGCAAAGCATAATTTTAATGCTGTTGAAGAAAACTTTCAAACCCGGCAAATATTTCAGGAAATGGTTCACAACGAAGGTTCTTCGCCTCTTTTTCAATTAAAAAAATACTATCCGGAAGTCTACGAAAAAACGACCAGCGGGAAACTTGAATTGTTTGACGAATTTCACATTCAAAACATAAGTAAAGGTATAAAAGAAGGTTTATTTCGTGCAAACATCGATATAAAAGCCGCTGTACAGCTTTACCGTATTTTAACTTTTGGCATAAACGAACGTACAGAAAGCGAAAAAGAAGCACAAAAATTAGAATTACAAGCGTTAGAAAACCACATCAGAGCCATTGCCACTCCAAAAGGGTTAGAAGAATTAGAGAAGCAATTAGAAAAAACAAGTAACCTCAACATATAATCATCAATCAATGAAAAAAGTAATTTTAATGTTAATAGCGTTTACTTTATCGGTAAATGCACAGGAAGCAAAAACGCTTTCACTTAAAGATGCCATAAATTACGCTTTAGAAAATAAGGCAGATGCAAAAAAAGCCAAATTAAGTGTAGAAAACAGTGAACATTTAATTGGCGAAGTCCGTTCAAGAGCTTTGCCCCAAATTTCTGCTCAGGGAAACTTAATGTATAATGCTATTTTACAGGAAATGGCAATGCCAGGGGAAATTGTAGGACTTCCGGGGCAGACACTTCTCGTTGCTTTCGGGCAGAAATGGACCGCTATCGGAGGGATCCATCTTTCACAAAATTTGTTTGACTATTCAGTTTTTACAGGGCTGAAAGCTGCCAAGACTACCCGCGAGTTTTATAAAGTAAACGAACAACTTACTCAAGAACAAGTGATCGAAGCTGTTTCTAAAAGTTATTACCAGATTTTCATTACCAGGCAAAAACTGGAAACCGTAAATGAAACATTAGAAAACACCGCAAAGGTTCAAAATACTGTTCAGGGGTTATTTGATAACGGATTAGCTAAAAAAGTAGATTTAGACAGAATTAAAGTAACGGTTGTTAATCTAAAATCTTCTAAGCAACAACTGGAGAATGCAGTCAAACTTCAGGAAAACTCTTTGAAGTTCCTTATCGGAATGCAAATTGAAAATCCAATAGCCCTCGTTAAAGAAAGAATTGAAATAACTCCTGTTTTACTCGAAAATCCAAATGTAAAACAGCTCTCTCAGTATCAAGCGTTAGAGGTCCAAAAACAGCTTTTAATTTATAATAAGGAATCATTTAAGGCAGGTTATTATCCAACTTTGTCTTTGACAGGAAATTATAGCTATCAGGGGTTGGGAGAAAAATTTCCTCTATCAGGAGCCAAGCCTGCAGACGGATTATTCTGGACAGATTATGCAACAATCGGATTAAATTTAAATATTCCTATTTTTAGCGGATTCCGTACACGTTCACAGGTTCGCCAGGCTCAAAACCAACTGGATGTTCTTGAAGTTGATATGCAAGAAACCGAACAAGCTCTTAATCTCGCTTTTGAAAATGCTAAAACGCAAATTAATAATAGTGTTATAACAATAGAGAGTCAAAAAGAAAATGTAAAACTAGCACAGGAAGTTCTTGACAATACAAACAACAATTACGTAAACGGACTGGCTACTTTAACGGATTTAATTGAAGCCGAAAATGCTCTGGCAGATGCCAAAAACAATCTTTCGAATGCTTTGCTGGAATATAAAGTAGCAGAAATCGAACTCATAAAGTCAAAAGGGGAACTTAATTCCTTAAGATAACAAAAATCAATATCAAACCTCAATCATATAAAAATGAAAAAAATAATCTATATCCTTATCGTAATTGCCCTTATTGTCTGGGCTGGCTTTACTTTAGCCGGAAACAAACAAAAACAAGCTGAAGAAACAGCTATTGTGGCAGAACAAAGTGCTTATGTTGCTGTCCGCGTTGACACTATTAAAACCGAAGTTGTTGATGCAAGCTACAGAGCTAACGGAAATTTTGCCCCATTTCAGGATTTAAAATTATCTTCTGAAAGAGGCGGACAAGTAGTTCGAGTATTGGTTCAAGAAGGGGCAAAAGTATCAGTAGGGCAAACCCTTGCTGTCATAAAAGCTGATCTGCAATCGGTAGAATTACAAAATGCGGAAGCCGCTTATCTGACAGCCCAAAAAGATGCTCAGCGTTTCGAAAGTGCATACAAAACCGGTGGAGTAACCCAACAGCAGCTCGATCAAATGAATTTACAATTACAATCAGCTAAAGCAAGACTGAACCAAGCTAAGATCAATGTGGGAGACAGTAATGTAAAATCAACAATCAACGGGATTGTAAACAAAAGACATATTGAACCTGGAACAGTTGTAGCACCGGGAGCTCCGCTTTTTGATGTTGTAAATGTTTCAAAACTGAAGCTAAAAGCTAATGCTACCGAAAACCAAGTAGCAAATATAAAAGTTGGAAATGAAGTTAGCATAAAAGCAAGTGTTTATCCTGATAAAGAGTTTAAAGGAAAAGTAACTTTTATCGCTGCAATGGCTGATGAATCACTAAACTTTCCTGTAGAGATAGAAGTATTAAACAACACAAACAATGACTTGAGAGCAGGAATGTACGGTTCCGCAATATTCGGAGAAAAATCAAAAAATCAAACTCCGATTACGGTTGTTCCCAGAACTGCTTTTGTTGGAAGTATTGCAAACAACGAAGTTTTTGTAGCTCGTGAAGGAGTGGCCCATCTGACTAAAATCGTTTCAGGAAGAAACTTCGGAGATACGGTTGAAGTTTTTGAAGGACTAAAAGCAGGAGATATAGTCATCACAAGCGGTATTATCAATCTTACCGACGGAGCAAAAATTAATATTGTGAAATAAGAACAAAGAGTAGCAGAACATGGCAAACAGACCTCTCGTAGCAGCTGTTTTCTATTCTCTATGTTCTCTTTTTTCTAAAAAGAAAAGTATATGAAATTAGCAGAAATATCAATAAAACGTCCCACGATAATAGTCGTGTTATTCACGATTTTAACATTGGGCGGACTTTTTACTTACAATCAGTTAGGTTACGAACTTATTCCGAAATTTGAAACCAATATGATTACGATTTCTACGGTTTATCCCGGAGCATCTCCCTCTGAAATCGAGAATACAGTTACTAAAAAAATCGAAGATGCGATTTCCTCTTTAGAGAATATCAAAAAAATTGATTCAAAATCTTTTGAGAGCATTTCGGTCGTAATGATTCAGCTTAATCCCGGAGCCAATACTGATTATGCTCTTAACGATGCTCAACGTAAAGTAAATGCCGTTTTAGCCGATCTGCCCGATGATGCAGATCCTCCTTCATTGGTAAAATTCTCAATGGACGACTTACCGATTATGACCATTGCCGCTACAGGAGAAATGGATGAAGTAGCGTTTTTTGATTTAATCGATAAAAAAATACAGCCTGCTTTATCCCGTGTTCCGGGAGTTGCTCAGGTAAATCTTATCGGAGGTGAAGAGAGGGAAATCCAGGTAAATATCAATCAGGAGAAATTAGAAGGTTTCGGACTTTCCGTTCCTGAAATCAGACAAGTTGTAATGGCTTCAAACCTTGACTTCCCTACGGGAAATGTTAAGACAAGAGAAAACACAACGCTTATCCGTTTGGCAGGAAAATACAAAGATGTTGCAGAACTTCAGAACTTAATTATCAAAGAAAAAAACGGGATTCAAATACGCTTAAAAGATGTAGCAGAAGTTAGGGATACTCAAAAGGATGTTGAAAAATTAGCCCGTAATAATCAGCAAAACACTATTTTGATTCAGGTTATGAAACAATCTGATGCGAATGCAGTAGCTGTGAGTGAATTGGTAAAAAAATCCGCACAAAGCATTGAAAATGACTATAAAGCAAACAGTGTAAAATTAAGCATTGCAGATGATACGAGTGACTTTACCCTGACTGCGGCAAATAACGTGATTTTTGATATTTTCTTAGCTGTTTTTTTGGTAGCAGCTGTAATGCTATTATTCTTACACAGTTTAAGAAATGCTTTTATTGTGATGATTACGATTCCGGCTTCGCTTATTGCAACCTTTATCGGAATCTATTTTATGGGATTCACGCTGAACCTTATGAGTTTAGTTGCTCTCTCACTTGTTGTAGGTATTCTTGTAGATGATGCGATTGTAGTACTCGAAAACATCCACAGACATATGGAAATGGGTAAAAACAAAGTCCGGGCAGCTTATGACGGAGCCTCCGAAATCGGATTTACTGTATTTGCGATCACACTCGTAATTATCGTTGTATTTTTACCAATTACCTTAAGTAATGACCTGGTATCTAATATTATCCGTCAGTTTGCCGTTACGGTTATGATTGCTACTGCTTTCTCATTTTTGGCTTCATTCACTTTAGTACCCTGGTTATCTTCAAGATTCGGAAAATTAGAACATATAACAGGAAAAAATTTCTTTGAGAAAATCATTCTTTGGTTTGAAGGAAGAATTGATGCTTTCACACATTGGATTTCTGGTATTTTAGAATGGTCTCTTAAAAGCAGAAGAAATAAAATTTTTACACTCTTAGCTGCCATTATGCTGTTTTTTGGCTCTTTTTCACTTGTTGGAGCAGGATTTATCGGAGGCGAGTTTTTCCCGAAAATGGACAGAGGAGAATTTTTGGTTCAGATAGAACTTCCAAAAGATGCCTCTATAGAGCAAACCAATTTTATTACTCAAAAAACAGAAAAGTATTTAGACAAAAAACCGGAAATTATAAATCAGATAACAAAAGTTGGAGAAACAAGCGGAGGCTTCGGTTCAACTCAGGCTACTGCTTATAAATCAGAAATCAGCGTAAAATTAGTTGATAAATCGCAAAGAAGTGATAATACCTTTATCTATGCGGCTAAATTAAAAAGAGAGCTTCAGGAATATCTGGTTGATGCTCAGATCACAATTGTTCCTATAGGAATTATGGGGGCTGATGACGCTCCTCTTCAATTGGTTGTGGTTGGTTCTGACCTTGAGAGTGCCATGGAATTTGCTAAAAAGGCAGAAGCCGAACTTTTAAAATTAAAAGGTCCCTCTGAGGTTGAACTTTCTGTTGAAGACGGAAATCCCGAAATTGAAGTAAAAGTTGACAGAGATAAAATGTCTCGCCTGGGATTGGATTTAGGAACGGTTGGTATGACAATGCAAACAGCTTTCAGCGGAAATACCGATGCTAAATTCAGAGCAGGAGAGTACGAATATGACATCAACATCAGATATGACGAATTTAACCGTTCCAATATTGATGATGTAAGTAATATTGTTTTCATGAACAAAGACGGAGAAAAGATCCGTTTGAATCAGTTTGCAGATGTAAAACAGGGTTCAGGCCCAAGTGTTTTGGAACGCAGAGACAAAAGCCCGTCGGTTACGGTCCGCTCCCAAGTTATCGGACGACCTGTAGGAGATGTTGCAGGAGAATGGGAAACGGCTTTCTCTAAACTGGAGAAACCTACCGGTGTAAGCTATGTCTGGGGAGGCGATATGGAAATGCAGGGTGAAGGCTTCGGAACGTTGGGAATTGCCCTTCTTGCAGCTATCTTACTGGTCTATCTGGTAATGGTTGCTTTATATAATAGTTATGTGCATCCATTTGTAGTGCTATTCTCCATTCCTTTGGCTCTTATCGGAGTAATGATCATTTTGGCACTTACGAACAATTCACTTAACATATTTACTATTTTAGGTATGATCATGCTTATCGGGCTTGTCGCCAAAAATGCTATTCTGATTGTAGATTTTACAAACCACAGAAAAGAAGCGGGGGAAACGACAAAAACAGCTCTTATTCAAGCCAACCATGCCAGATTGCGTCCGATTTTGATGACAACCATTGCCATGGTATTCGGTATGGTTCCTATTGCGATTGCAAAAGGTGCTGCCGCTGAAATGAACAACGGATTGGCCTGGGTAATTATCGGAGGACTTATTTCTTCTTTGTTCCTGACTCTTGTTATAGTTCCGGTTGTATACTCCGTTTTTGACGGCCTTACAAGAAGGTTTACAAAAAACAAACAAAAAACAGACTATGCAGAAGAAATGGTGGCTGATTATGAGCACAAGGAGTTAAGTGATGACGGGTTCACGCCAAAACATTCATAAGCTATTTTTAATTCCACAAACAAATCAACCAACTAAACCACGTGAAAGCGTGGTTTTTTTTATCTTGCACAAAATTTTTCACATGAGAACAATCAGAATCTGCTGTTGTCTTTTAACTTTCTTCTTAGTTCTTAGTTGCGGCAACGAAGAAATTCAATCCGTTAAAATAAAAGGAAAATATGAAATAGAATTGCCCAAATCACTGTCAAAAGCAAATAATCTCCACGAGGATGCTTCGCTGCAGTACCAAAACATCTTTAGTGAGTTTTATACCATTGTGATTGACGAACCTGCTTCTGATTTTAATGACATGGTTAGTCAGGACGAGTATTTAGCAGAAAGTTACACCCCAAACTTAACCGGATACTCTAATTTGTTAAAAGATAATTTATCGGTTTCTATAAACAACGGAAAATTCTCTGCCTTTGAAGACACCCGGATTAATGGCCTGGAAGCCAAACTCATGAACGTGGCCGGAACGGTTGACGGAATAGATGTTTATTATCAGTTTGGTTTTGTAAAAGGGAAAGACCGCTACTATCAGATTGTGAACTGGACAGAACTGAAACGAAAAGAAACGCATCAAAAAGCCATGGAAAGAATTATTTCTTCCTTTAAAGAATCAAACCGGGCCAAAAAGAAAGCACCATAAAAAAAGAGCTCCCGGAATGAAGCTCTTTTTTTGGGTTGACTATTGAGGATCGTTAATTCTTATTCACCTGAACAACGGCACCCTGCGACCATTTTTTTACCTGAGCAATGCGGCTGTCAGAATAATCAACTTCCGTTAAATCGGCTCCGGTCCAGAAGAACCATTTACCGGTTTTCATTCCGTCTTTATATTGCCCCATGGCTACTTTGTTGCCGTTTTCGTCATACGAAACCCATTGCCCGTGCACTTTTCCGTCTTTATAAAAACCTTCTTGTTGCACTTGACCATTATCGTGATAAAAAGTTGATTTAACCATTTGGTCAACCACTTCGTGTTTTGCATGATCCTCCTGAGCCAAAACGGCTCCTGAAACCACCAGCATTGCTGTTATCAATAACTTTTTCATACTCTTTCTTTTAGCGGGTTAACAATTACTAAACAAATTTAGACAAAAGTTTACATTAAAAAAACTTTTTGGTAACAATTTGGTAACATTAAATGAAAACTTAACATTGGAAAAAGTAGTGCGATGGATGTGCAGTTATTGCATTTGACTGCTTTTTATAAATCTGTCACGATTGATGCTTTATCCTGATGATAAATTGCAAGAAACAGCCAAAGCATTGGATGTTAACACTGAGGTTTTAAAGAACCTTATAAAGCTTTACTACAAGCGGAAAAAGACTAAGTTGCTTAATAAATAATATGTCGTATTTTTAAATTTTAGCTGAATACTTTCCTTTTTGGAAGGCATTTTTTTGTGGATTTAAAAAATAATTAACTTTTTTATACAACTAATTACTTTTTGTATATCTTAGTGATTCCAAAAACGAATTTGCCGGGTGGCGAATTTATCTCCCATTTATTTTTTTTAGTGGTTTACGGGAATCCGTAAAAAGGTTTCGGTGGGGATGGTTTACTTTGTTATTAAAAATACCACATATCAGGATTAGAACTGTTCAGTTAGTTATTTTTCTGTTGAAAAAAAGAAAAATAAACATGCATAAATTTATGAGTTAGCAGAAATTATTAATCAACACTCGTAATAACATGAACATTTATTTCGATGAAGCTGGAAATTCTGGTCAAAACTTACTTGATTCCGAACAACTGATTTATGTTTTAGTTTCACATAATTTTTCAATTGAGGAAGCTGAATCCATATTAAGCCCTTTAAAAACAGACTCTGACGAAATTCATTTTAGTAGAATTAAAAAGTATCCAAAATATCATAAACCAATTGAGGAAATTTTAAATAATCCTTTGATTAACTACAATAGAATAAAAATAGCTTATTACAATAAAAAGTTCGCCCTTTGCGCACATTTAGTAGACCAATTGGTGGAGACAACTTTTTACAATAATGGTTTAGAATATTATGAAGGCGGATTAAATATAGCATTTGCTCAATCACTCTATTTGCAGTCCGAGATATTTGAATCAAAGTTGGAATATCACGAACTATTAGTCAGATTTCAAAAAATGATTAGGACAAAGGATTTAAATTCAATTAATCATTTTTATGAAAAAGCTCAAGAAATTTTTGATAATATAAATGAAGATGGTGAGAAAAACTTTTTCTTTCCAATATTGAAAAGCAAGGATTATATACAAGAAATATTAGAATCTATAAATAAGTTTTCTATCGACTTAGCATTACCGTCGCTAACAATATTAAGTGATGTTTGGTCAAAAAATGAAGATGTTAAAATAAACATTATACATGATGATTCAAAACAGGTCGAATTTTGGAAAGAATTTATTGTTTTTCTTTCAAAAGATATCACGGACGAAAAAATTGATGTTGGTTTTGACGATAGAAAAATGACATTTCCATTACAAATAAATTCAATTGAAATGGTTGATTCAAAACATAATATCCAAATTCAACTTTCCGATTTAATTGGAAGCTCGTTTGCTTATTATGCTAAAAACATTCTACTAAGCAAAAATGAATCTGATAAACTCGCTCAAATAATCTCAAACACTAAATTAGCCAACATAGAGGTTCATCCTTTGCAGCCAGATTTATCATTTTTTGAAAAAGAATTTAAAAGGAACGAAGATGACATTAATCCACTTGATTTTTTAGCGTTGAAAACTCTAGGTAATAAAGATAAATTTGACGACACATATCCTAAATAACTTCTGCTAACAGGCGGTTAAAGTAAATGGCTTGGTCAAGAATTTCCCGAAAATTCTCCGAATTTTCTAAATTTTGTCTATTTTTGGTTTGGCTTGGTTTTGGCTCACGCCACTTTCTTTAGCCGCGGACCGTTGCCAGTAATATTGAAAATGAAATTCTTAAAATATCTATTTTTTAATTTATTAATATTTTTTACAAGTTGTGACCCACCGCACGACTTAATATTTATTAATCAAGGTAATTCTGTCGCAAAAGTCAAAATCCAAATCGACACAACATTAAAATATAATGAGTTCTCAAAATTCGATGAACTCAAATCTGACACTCTCATTTATAATTTAAAGCCTTCAGATACTTGTGTTCTATTTTTTGGCATTGGAACTTGGTCTGAAAAAGAAATAAAAAAAATAGCCAACTTAATTAATAAACTTGAAATTGAAAATGCTGATTATAGAGAAACGTATAAAACTAAGGCTAGAATTGAGCAAACTTTATTAGAAAAAAGAGAAGATAAAACTGGTTGGAAAACAAAAATAATCTTTGAAATTAAATAAATACTACTGGCAACATTGGTTAGCTGTTATTTTGGCTTCTCGCCTACTTCCGAATTTTCTCCGAAAATCCGAAAGTATTCGTATATTTGGTTTGGCTAGTATCAAAATACCACAACATCAGCTAGCCAAGGATCGTTGTACATGATTTTAAGAATTTGGAATTGTTACCATTTTTTGGTAACTTTATAAAAAATTTAAAGTCATGGGAAAAAACACTTCTGTTTCATTAGGAAATTATTTCGAAAATTTTGTAGAAACTAGTATAAATGCAGGAAGATTTAAGAATGCAAGTGAAGTAATTCGTGCTGGACTAAGACTTCTTGAAGAAGAAGAAAACAAAATTTTTGCTTTGAAAAATGCAATCAAAGAAGGTAAAGAAAGCGGAATTGCAAAAAATTTTGATGCTAAAAAACACTTAGAAGCAATTAAAGCTTTAAAAAATAATGGGTAGTTTTAATTTAACAAATAAAGCTGTCGAGGATCTTACTAACATTTGGAATTATACTTTTGAAGAATGGTCCGAAAATCAGGCTGACACTTATTATTTTCTACTTTTAGAAATGTGTCAAGATTTAGCTGATAATCCAACAATTGGAAAAAGTTACAAGGATATTGGTATAGAGATTTTTGGATTTAAAGCTCATAGACATATTATTTTTTATGAAATAAAATCAAAAAATGAAATAGAAATCGTAAGGATTTTACATGGTAGAATGGATATAGAAAATATTCTAAAATAAAAACCCTGCTCCGCAAAGAGTTCCCCAGCTATCCGAAGTCTCATCATCAGCACGTTGCTCTTCGATCCAGCTGCCCTAAGTCTACTTAATGGCACGTTGCTCTGCGATGGTCTCCCCCGCTAACCGAAGTCTCCTTAATGCTACGATGCTCTTCGAAGTCTCACGACTTCGAAGCAAATTAACATTCCCTTTTCAAGAAATAAATTTTCAAAAATCAAATCTAACTACTTTCAAATCAAAGGAAAAAAGGACATATTTGGGTTTGGTAAACACGAGTAAACTTTCGGTTATACTTTCAATCTGAGGTGGATAGACGACTATTTGTAGGGATTGGTGATAAGTTATGAGCTGTAGCTTTTGAAATCCCAACAAAATTAATATCTTTGATAGCATCAAATGATAGCATCAATGAAGCCGCCCTATGAATTAACTCAGACCATTTTAAAACGTGTAACTGCAATTTCTGAAAAGATTGGAGAAGTAAATGCTACTTACTTAAACAAGCCATCTCCCACTCTACGCAAGCAAAATAAAATCAAGACCATTCATTCCTCTTTACAAATTGAAGGGAACACGCTTTCTCAAGAACAGATTACTGCTCTACTGGAAAACAAAAGAGTTATAGGTCCTGAAAAAGATATAACAGAAGTTTTAAATGCAATTAAAGTATATGAAAACTTAGAAAGTTTTACATCAACTGATGAAAAATCATTTCTAAAAGCACATCAACTACTGATGAAAGGATTACTTACTAATCCGGGAAAATATAGAACGAAAAGCGTAGGAATTGTAAAAGGTGTAGAAGTTGCACATGTTGCCCCGCCTTATGCTAACGTTCCTTTTTTGATGAAAGATTTATTCACTTATCTGAAAAAATCAGATGAACTAACGCTGATAAAAAGCTGTGTCTTTCATTACGAAATGGAATTCATCCATCCCTTTCTTGACGGAAACGGAAGAATCGGAAGATTGTGGCAAACCGTTATACTAATGGAAAAATATCCGGTTTTCGAGTTTTTGCCTTTTGAAAGTTTAATCAACAAAACTCAAAAAGAATATTACGAATCTTTAGCATTAAGTGACAAAGCCGGAAATTCAACTTTGTTTATAGAATATATGTTACAAGTTATTGACCAATCACTTGGTGAACTCTTAAATTTTAAAAATCGCACACTCAGAGATATTGACAGAATCGGCTATTTTTTAAAAATTTCATCAAATCAATTTACCAGAAAAGATTATATGAATACATTCAAAGATATATCAACAGCGACCGCATCGAGAGATTTGAAAAAAGCGACAGAACTAAATCTAATCACAAAACAAGGAACAGACAATAGAACGTTTTATACTATAAACAGCCACAGCTCATAACCGCCTGTAACCAGCTGCCCGAGATCTCCTTAACGCCACATTGCACTTCGATCCCGATCGTTATCGTGACAAGACTTCGAAGCAAATTAACATTTCATTTTTAACAAGTGATTTTTTCAAAAATCAAAACTAACTACTTTTAAATCAAAGGAAAAAAATATTTGGTTTTGAGTAAAGTAGAAAGCAGACTTTCGCAAATCCAGCCGTTTTTGGTATCAAATCAATCTCTTAAAGCTACAAATTAAGTAAGTACTTACCGCTATTCAATTTTTTATTTCTTTTTCGATTAAGCTTAATTTTGTTATTTGTACTTGTGCTTTCTTATTAAACAAAAAGCTAAATTTTAACTATATTTGAAAAATAATTGACTCGTATTGACATCATATTTTTATTAAAATTCACTTAAAAGTGAACTAATATTTTGAAATTAACTTATAAGTGAATACATTTGTACGAATAAAACCTATAGCACGCTACGATAAGGTAGCCTATTATTCGCTATGCCTGAATAATCATGAAACTTCTTTGTTTGAAGAATTTATTGATTATCACAGCAGGCATAATGAAAAAAAATTAAATCACGTGCTTGATTGGATAAAAATTATTGGAGATAAATATGGTGCACAACAACACTTATTTAGACCGGAGGCCTTTATTGCAGATGCTTCTGCATTGCCCCCAAAAGGAAAGGAAAGAGAACCCTGCTACACTGAATTTGGTAAACCCAAAGCCAATAATATACGGTTGTATTGCCTACGAGCAAATGAATATGTAGTGTTTTTATTTAATGGTGACTTAAAAACAACACATTATGCCCAAGACTGTCCAAATGTTAAAGAACACTTTACATTAGCCAATCAATTAACAAAAGTCATTAACCAGGCTTTTGCAGATAAAGATATCGTATGGAATGACGATTTCACTTTAATAGACTGTTCATCAGATTTAAAATTATTCCTTTAAACAATGGAGTTCCCAAAAAACAACATCATCAACGATTGGTTACTTGAAAAAGGTAATCCGGAAATTGCTAAACTTGTTGAGAAAAACTTAGCTATTGCAAATAAAATTCACGAAATATTACAAGAACGTGGGTTAAAAGCAGCTGATTTAGCACGTATGCTAGATAAAAAGCCTTCTGAAATTAGTAAATGGCTTACCGGCACACATACATTTACAACAAAAACTATCACCAAAATTGAAACGATTTTGGGTGTAGATATCATTCATGTTGAAGCTCAAAGAGAAATTGTTTACTTAAAAGTATACATCAGCCACGAAGAAGAAATAGAGGAAACCTCTTTTGAAAAATCTGAGGTATTTGCAACAGAAGGTGGCTTAGAAAAGAAAGTTTCATAATATGGAAAATGCTCACATCATTCCATCTAAAATTCACTTATCGTCTATCAGAACTGTACTTGAAAATACGGTTTTGTATGAAGGCAAATTGGATTTAAAACCTTTCTACAACATACAAGTTTCGCATAGTATGATGCATAATCTCACGAGAGAATTAGTTAAAATAAGACTCTATTTAGATGTAAGTGCTGAATTGAACGGAAAGCCTTTATCTCAAGGCGGTAATTATGAGGTTGATTTTTTATTTAAGGTGGAAGACTTGAAAGATCACTATCAGATGAACAATCAAAAGCCATTGTTTGGTGGTTTATTTGTTTGCACTTTATTAGCTATTTCTTATTCAACGCTAAGGGGTATGATGTTTACGCTATGGAAGGATACCCATTTGGATTCTTTACTATTGCCGATTATTAATGTTCCGGACTTACTGAAGAACAAAAGATAAATTTCTAATTTTATATTATTCAAAAATTTGTTTGGTGGCCATACTACCACTTTTGTTTGGCTCATTGGTGGATTGCTTTAAAAGATTTACTTCGCTTTTTTTTAACCACGAAGAACGCAAAAGGTTTCGCGAAGGGAACAAAGACGCTTCGCTTTAATTAGAACACGGATTTTTTACTGTGCAGTCAATTAAAATTCGTTTTAAAACCGGTCACCCTTATTTGGGAGAAATATAATGGTGTCACCTTTTACACTAAAAAAACTAAATTCTTCAAACAAAATAGTACTTTTGCAACTCAAAAAATTTCGAATCAAAATGTACAGAAGTCATACTTGCGGCGAATTAAACCGTTCGCACATCAATACCGAAGTTACCTTAGCCGGATGGGTACAAAAATCACGGGATAAAGGATTTATGAATTGGGTAGATTTACGTGATCGTTACGGCATCACACAATTAATTTTTGATGAAAGCCGAACCGAAAAATCCGTTTTTGAAGCATCAAAATCACTCGGAAGAGAATTTGTGATTCAGGTAAAAGGAACTGTGATCGAACGCGAAGCCAAAAACAAAAATATTCCCACCGGAGACATTGAAATCCTGGTTTCTGAACTAACGATTTTAAATGCCGCTCAACTTCCTCCTTTCACGATTGAAGATGAGACTGATGGTGGCGAAGACATTCGCATGAAATACCGTTATCTGGATATCCGCAGAAATCCGGTAAAAAATTCGCTGATATTCCGTCATAAAGTGTCGATGGAAGTGCGTAATTATTTATCCAATCAAGGTTTTTGCGAAATCGAAACGCCTTATTTGATTAAATCAACGCCGGAAGGAGCTCGTGATTTTGTGGTGCCAAGCCGCATGAACGAAGGACAATTTTATGCTCTACCTCAATCGCCACAAACCTTCAAACAATTGTTGATGGTGGGCGGCATGGATAAATATTTTCAAATCGTAAAATGTTTCAGAGACGAAGATTTGCGGGCCGACCGTCAACCGGAATTCACGCAGATTGATTGCGAAATGGCGTTTGTGGAACAAGAAGACATCTTGAATGTGTTTGAAGGATTGACACGTCATTTACTAAAAGAAATAAAAGGCGTAGAAGTAGATAAATTCCCAAGAATTACCTACGATTACGCCATGAAAACCTACGGAAACGACAAACCGGACATTCGTTTTGACATGAAATTCGGTGAGTTGAATGCTGTGGCTCAACACAAAGATTTTCCGGTCTTTAATGCAGCCGAATTGGTAGTGGGAATTGCCGTTCCGGGCTGTGCCTCCTATTCCAGAAAAGAAATTGATGCGTTGATTGATTGGATCAAACGTCCGCAAATCGGTGCTACCGGAATGGTGTATGTAAAATATGAATCAGACGGCAGTTTAAAATCATCGGTCGATAAATTTTATGACGAAGCCGATCTAAAAAAATGGGCCGAAATCACCCAAGCCAAACCGGGCGATTTAATTTTAATTCTTTCCGGAAAAGCCGATAAAACCCGAACACAATTATCGGCACTTCGTATGGAAGTGGCCACTCGTTTAGGCTTGCGAAAACCGGACGAATTTGCCCCGCTTTGGGTTGTTGATTTTCCGTTGTTGGAATGGGACGAAGAGTCGCAACGCTACCACGCGATGCACCATCCGTTTACTTCGCCAAAACCGGAAGACATGCAACTCATTAAAACCGACCCCGGAAAAGTGCGTGCCAATGCGTATGATATGGTGTTAAACGGCAACGAAATCGGAGGCGGTTCTATCCGTATTCACGACCGTGATTTACAAAGCAGCATGTTCTCGTTGTTAGGTTTCACACCCGAACAAGCCGAAAACCAATTCGGATTTTTAATGAATGCCTTTCAATTCGGAGCACCGCCACACGGAGGTTTAGCGTTCGGATTAGATCGTTTGGTTGCCATTTTGGGCGGACAGGAAACCATTCGTGATTTCATCGCCTTCCCCAAAAACAACAGTGGTCGCGATGTAATGATCGATGCACCTTCTGCCATTGACGAAGCACAATTGAACGAATTGCACATTAAATTAGATTTAAAATAAAACGATTTAACCACATAGAAGCATAGTTTTAACGAGTCTATAAACCATAGATCAATGCCTGATTTCGCATAGCTATGTTTTACTAATTAGAGTGAAACGACCCTCTAACTATTTCATTCTATGTTTCTATGTGGTTTTTTTAAAAATTTACCACTAACAAAATAAACCATGAAAAATGTCCTTCGCCTACTCTTTTTTGCCGCATTAGCCTTTGTTGCCTATGGGTATTATGAAAAAAACACCATCGGAACAGCAGGCGATAAATGGGTGGGAATTGGCGTACTTATCATTGCCATGGTCTGGATGCCGCTATTTTTATGGCATCGGTATAAAAACAAGAAATTAACTGACTTCGTTTTAAAAAACGACAACAAAAACACTGAAAATACTGAAAATCAATAATTTTCACAAAAAAGTAACATTGTTTTAACATTTGTATTCAATTATAGATTACCTTTGGGCATTATTAATTTTTTTTTATTACACAATGCGTACAGGTACAGTTAAATTTTTCAATGAGTCTAAAGGTTACGGATTCATCACTGATGAAGAAACCGGAAAAGACATCTTCGTTCACGCAACCGGAATTAAGGCAGAAGAGCTAAGAGAAGGTGACAGAGTTTCATACGAAGAAGAAGAAGGCAGAAAAGGTAAAGTAGCAGCTCAGGTAGCTGTGATCGAATAATATATATTATTTAGATTACCGAATGAAATGACAACGTCTCGAGCAATCGGGACGTTTTTTTATTTTTTTAAAATTTGGGCGTGCCCCAAGGGTCGTGCTTTCGCCACTCGCTTTTTTGTTCCATCCCTTTGGGCTGAAACAAAAAGAGCTCAAACAATGGCTCAATCACTCACGCAAACCCTGCTCCAATAAAAAAATTCTTTCATACGGGCAAGGTAGGGACAGGTCGCGACCTGTCCCTACAAAAAAATCATTAAATTTGCATCATGAACCACCACTTCCGCAAAGCCACCCCCACCGATGCTCCACAAATCTGGACCATCCTGCAAAACGCCATTCTCCGCAGAAAAGCCGACGGCAGCAACCAATGGCAAGACGGTTATCCCAACCCGGAAATTATTGCACAAGACATTGAAAAAGGAATTGGTTATGTGCTGACTGATGGCGAAATTATTGTGGGTTATGCTGCCGTTTTAATCAATGACGAACCGGAATATGACAACGTGCAAGGCGAATGGTTGACCAACGGTGATTTTGTGGTCTTTCATCGGGTGGCAATTGCTCAGGAATACACCGGTCAAAACTTATCTAAAAAAATGATTGAGCACATCGAAGCTTTCGCATTAGCCAATAACATTCGCAGCCTCAAAGCCGACACGAACCACGACAATTTTGCCATGATGAACATTTTTGAAAAAGCAGGCTTTGTGTTTTGTGGCATTGTGCATTTCAGAGGAAGTCCACGACGGGCGTATGAAAAGGTGTTGTGAGTTGTCGGTTGTCGGTTGTCTGTTATCTGTTGTCGGTTATTTGTTGTCGGCTTTGTAAACTGCGACTGAAAACTGCGACTGAAAACTCCCATCTTCCATCTTCCATCTCCCATCACCCATCACCCATCTTCTTATCAACATTAACACCCGTTCACTTCTCCAAAAAACAATAATCCACTAACTTTACACCATGTATGCTTTAGTCGATTGCAACAATTTTTATGCCTCGTGCGAACGTGTTTTCCAACCGCAACTGAATGGAAAACCCATTGTTATTTTGTCTAACAACGACGGCTGTATCATTTCTCGTAGCGACGAAGCCAAAGCATTAGGCATCCCGATGGGAGCACCGGAGTTTAAAGTACGCGACGAACTCAAGCAAAAAAACATCACCGTTTTTTCATCCAATTATCCGTTGTATGGCGATTTGAGCAACCGGGTGATGACTGTTTTGCAACAATTTACGCCCCATGTAGAGGTATATAGTATTGATGAAGCTTTTTTAAATTTTGACGGCATACACATTAGTGATTATCAATCATACGGTTTAGAAATAAAGAAAAGAATCTTCAAATGGCTCAGTATTCCGGTTTCGGTTGGCTTTGCTCCTACCAAAGCTCTGGCAAAAATTGCCAATAAAATTGCCCGTAAGTTTTCCGGAGAAACCCTTGGAAGCTATGTAATTGATACCGAAGAAAAACGCATCAAAGGCTTAAAATGGACCAAAATTGAAGACGTTTGGGGCATTGGTTTTCGGTTAGCCAAAAAAATGAAGGCCAACAATATTCACACCGCCTACGATTTTACGTTACCCCACCACGAAGCGTTTATCAAAAAAGAAATGGGTGTGGTGGGCAACCGCCTGCGATTGGAATTATTGGGCCAATCTGTCCTGGAGCTTGAAGAACCCAAAAACCGTAAAAACATTGCCATTACCCGAAGTTTTGACGGCAACATCACTGCGTTTGACGAAATGAAAGAACGGGTTTCTACGTTTGCTATGGTTTGTGCCGAGAAACTCCGCAAACAAAACTCCTGTTGTTACGGTGTCATTTTGTATTTGCGAAAAGACAAGTACAAAGTTGAAAAACCCAAGTATAATTTTTATACGATGGAAACCCTGCCTTTTGCAAGTAATTCCGGCATCACCATCAGTACACTGGCGGTTAAAATGCTGAAAGAAATTTTTGAAGAAGGTGAAATTTATAAAAAAGCCGGTGTAATTGTAACCCAAATCATTCCGCAGGACCAGAAGCAATTTCACCTGTTTGAAGAAGAAAATCCGAAACACCAGAAAATTATGGAAGTGATGGATGCTTTTTACCAAAAAACCGGTGAACGCAAAATCCGGTTGGGCAATCAGGACCTGCAACGCACTTGGAAAATGAAACAGAATCTGCTTTCGCCGAAATATACGACGGATATCCGGGATATTTTTAGGGTAAGAATTGGTTAATGGGGCAATGTGAGAATTAGGCAATGAGGGAATGGGGCAATTTGAAAATTAAATTATGTCGAAAAATAAACTTACTTTTTTTCTTCCGGATTTAGAAAATCCGATTGAACTTCCGTTTGTTGCAGCGGGAATTAAGGCCGGATTTCCGTCGCCGGCAGCGGATTTTGACGGAACCCGAATCAGTCTGGACAGCGTGTTAATCAAAAACCGGGAAGCAACCTTTTATGCCAAAGCGTCCGGCACTTCGATGACCGGAGCCGGCATAGATGATGGTGATATACTGGTTATTGACCGGAGTCTGGAACCGCAGAACAATAAAGTGGCCGTCTGTTTTTTAGATGGTGAGTTTACGGTAAAACGCATCAAAGCAACAAAAGAAGCGGTGTTTTTGATGCCTGAAAACAACTCATTTGAACCCATTAAAATCACGGAGGAAAACCATTTAATCATCTGGGGCATTGTTACCTATGTGGTGAAAAAACTTTAAAAAAAGACCCCCTTCCGCAAACCACTCGCCAGAAGGGGATCAACCACTAAAACTAATTTTCCGATTTTTTATATTTTATAAATCAAAACCACATTGTAGCTACTCCGCTACCGGTTGCGGTTTGTATTGTTCTGTCACCTGGTATCTTTAAAATGGTTAGATAAGCGTTTTTGACTTTATTAAATTTGAGAACTCCCGACTGAGCATCTGCCGGAATAACAGTTCTTATCGTGTTTGTTGCGGTTTCGACAACTAATGTCACACAACTGTTGCCTCCGCCCTGATTATTAATATCAAAAAAAACAGTAGAATGACTGGTTGCTTCAAAGAGTTTTTGAAAGTTGTTATTTTTATCAACACAAAGTGACGGATCAACAACGACTAAATCGCCACCTACCTGCTCCAAAGCGGTAGATTTTGAAAGACTGTAATTTATGGTTGTTAGATTGTTTTGGCTGTAACCGCTTATAAATACGCATGTTAAAGCTATAATTAATCCTGTTTTAATTTTCATATCCAATTGTTTAATTGTTTTCTATTTTTTCTAACCGTTCTAAAATTGATTTATATTGCTCCTGAAGTTGCTGTTTTAATAAATTAATCTCTTCTTTTTGTTGTATGATTATTGTTTGTTGTTCTTTAATAGCGTTTATCGAAGCAATTAAAATAGGATGAATATTAAAATTTAAAAATCCATCTTCATCTGTTCCTATAGCTTCCGGAAAATGTGGCTGCACTTCTTGGGCGATAAAACCAACAAATTCTGTCTCTAAAATATCTTTTTCAAATTGACGATTATCGTTATTCTTATAATTGTAACTAATTGGATTTAGTTGTAGGATTTCATTTAGTCCTTTTTTATAACTGCCATTGATATTTTTTAAACGTCGATCGGAAACTATGGTCCACGTGTTCGTTCCGGGTTTTCTTGCTTCATTCAAAGAAAGTTCAAATTGCCCGCCCGGAGTCGGAGTGCCAATGCCCAACCTGCCAATTTGAGTAAGTCGCATCCGTTCTGTTGAACTAGTATTAAAAAGAATGGCTCTACTGGCAGAATTATGCCCAATTTGCAAACCTTGATCATTGATTTCAAAAGTAGCTGTATAGCCACTGGTACTATTGGCTCTAAAAACATAATTCCCTCCGGTGTGATTCATTCTTATTTGACCATTTGGAACATTAAAATCTACACCACCTGCATTTCCGCCAACTGCATTTGTATTGCCATAAAGAGCCATAGCTCCACCATTCGCACTACTACCGGATTGCGGGCCAATGAACATATAATCAGTATTGTTTTGATATAAAAGTGCGGCATTATCTGTTGAAAAACCGTTGGTGAAAAGAGACCTGCCGGAAATATGTAACCGTTCCAGAGGTGTAGATGTTCCAACACCTACATTACCTGTATTTGTAATAATTACATGTGATGCTTGAGCACCACTTAAAATTAAATTACTAGCTCCAGTTGATGAAATACCACTTACTATTCTACCCGCAGCAACATAACCCTCAAAACCTCCTGTTCCAGAATATCTCCAAAACCGAATTGAACCCAATTCTCCCCCACTAAACTCGGTAGGTGAAGCCATTGTTCCATTCGATCTTAAAATATTAAATGCCGGTGTGTCTGTACCTGACGATCTTAAAGTAAAGTCATTATCTGCATCATTTGTACCAATAATTGTTTTGCTAAAACCTGCCCAAGTATCTGAACTCGGCACTGCATTTCCAAATATAGATTTGCCTGTAGCAGTAAAAAGTGCTTGTTGAACGTTATTTGTACGAAAAACCAAGTCATTATTGTCAGAAGTTCCGATAAAATGAGTTGATGGATTGGTTCCTCCATTTCCAGATAATCCCCATGCAGTACTAATTGCATTTGTATTTACCCATTCTTTGGTAACCACTGCTTTTCCATCTGCAGCATCTATCAATGTATTGGTTGTTTTCAATGCTAAAATCAAGTCCTTTAGAAGTAAATTTAGAGGTGTCAGAAATATAGAATTCTTCCTCTTTAGACTTACTAATTTATATGCTTAATTTTTTCAAATCCACAGGTTTTGGACTTGATCCACAAAAACCGTACAACTCTAAAAACAAAAAATTCTTAACTCGCAGTTTTACAGCTCGTTAAGAATTTTTAAAGTACCCGGAGTGGGAATCGAACCCACACTCCTAAGAACACGAGTTTGAGTCGTGCGCGTCTACCAATTCCGCCATCCGGGCATAAGGAGGCTTATTTGTGGGTGCAAATGTAAGTAGTTTTCTTTACTTTTTCAAAAAAATTCTGAAAAATATCCTTTCCAAGTTGATTTTTATTTCTAAATTTGCACCTCGTTTAGGCGACACACAACTAACTAACTACACCCGAGACGTTTACATATAGCAAGTTTCAGCACAATCTGAAACCGAACTGTAGGGAACGTAACGGATAAAAACAACAAATTAAAATGTCACACAACGAACCGGAAGCAAAAATTTTTGCTTGTTCAAAAAGTGTATACTTAGCAGAACAAATAGCTAAACACTATGGTATTCCGCTGGGTAAAGTAACGTTCTCTGAATATAGTGACGGCGAGTTTCAACCGTCTTTTGAAGAATCCATTCGCGGATTGCGGGTGTTCATCGTTTGTTCCACTTTTCCGAGTGCAGACAACCTGATGGAGCTTTTGTTAATGATTGATGCAGCCAAAAGAGCATCAGCCCGACACATCACCCCGGTAATCCCTTATTTCGGATGGGCCAGACAAGACCGGAAAGACAAGCCAAGAGTGCCGATTGGAGCAAAACTGGTAGCCAAACTGCTGGAAACAGCCGGAGCTACCCGAATCATGACCATGGATTTACATGCTGACCAGATTCAGGGTTTCTTTGAAAAACCGGTTGATCACTTGTTCGCCTCCACCATCTTTTTGCCTTATTTAAAAAGCTTAAACCTGGAAAATTTAACAATTGCTTCGCCGGATATGGGCGGTTCCAAAAGAGCTTATGCCTATTCTAAATTTCTGGAATCCGATGTGGTAATCTGTTATAAGCAACGAAAAGTAGCCAATGTGATTGATACCATGGAACTGATTGGTGAAGTAAAAGGCCGAAATGTTGTTTTGGTAGATGATATGATAGACACGGGCGGAACCTTGGCAAAAGCGGCCGATTTGATGATTGAAAAAGGAGCTCTGAGCGTTCGGGCCATTTGTACACACGCCATTTTGTCCGGTGATGCCTACGAAAAGATTGAAAAGTCTAAACTGAGCGAATTAATTGTAACCGATTCTATTCCGTTAAAGAAAGAGTCAACCAAAATTAGAGTGGTGAGTTGTGCACCGCTTTTTGCAGAAGTAATGCACATGGTGCAACACAACAATTCCATCAGCGGAAAGTTTTTGATGTAGGGTTCTGGATGGTGATGGGTAATTGGCAAATAACCGTCAACAGACAGCAGACAACGAATTTTTATTTATTAATTATATATTTTTTACAATGAAATCAATTACGATTAAAGGATCAGAAAGAGAAAGCGTAGGCAAAAAGTCAACAAAAGCCTTACGTGATGCTGGAATGGTTCCTTGCGTTATTTACGGAGGAGATCAACCAGTACATTTTGCAGCAGAAGAAAAAGCGTTCAAAAGCTTGGTTTACACTCCAAACGCACACACTGTTGTAGTTGAATTAAATAACGGAAAAAAAGCGGATGTAATTTTACAGGATATCCAATTTCATCCGGTATCAGATAAAATTTTACACATCGATTTCTATCAATTAAAAGACGATAAAGAAATCATGATGGAAATCCCTGTAAAAGTAACAGGAACTTCTCCGGGTGTATTAGGTGGTGGTGTTTTACGCTTAAACCAACGCAGGCTGAAAGTAAAAGCGTTACCCAAAAACCTTCCTGATTTTGTAGAAGCAAATATCTCTGAATTAGAAATGGGTAACAAACTATATGTTACAAAAATTGAAACCAACAACTTCAAATTGATGCATCCGGACAACACGGTTGTAGCACAGGTGAGAATTTCACGTGCTGCTATGAAAGCCGCTCAAGAAGCCGCAAAAGCAGAAAAAGGAGCAAAAAAGAAAAAATAATTTCAATTTATTCCAAGATCAAAAGCATCGGTTCACGCCGGTGCTTTTTTTATCTGAACTTGTTTCAGAATCACAATTTTAAAAAAAAATCAACCGACAACTTTTTCAAGAACCTTATCCTGCTGTTCACTGCAAGCTTGTTTGTCAAAATCGATTTTTCTAAGCCACCCCAAGTCCCGATAGCTCGGGATTGGTCACTTTGGGTCACCCAGAAAAAATCGTTTTTTGGCTGCACAAGACTTTCCGTTGCCATCAGGGCTAGTAATCAGCTCCAAATCGAAATCTTCTGTCATTAGAAAGTTTTGTACTTTTGCAATATGATTAACCGGATAATCTCTTTCTTTCAAAAACCCAAAACCGTTACAGCACCGGATATGAAAAAATTTCTAATCGTCGGACTCGGAAACATCGGAGCCGACTATGTTAACACACGCCACAACATCGGCTTTAAAGTACTCGACCATTTTGTCCAAAAGGAAAATATCACTTTTCAAACCGCTAAACTGGGCGACATAGCCGAATTTAAAGTCAAAGGAAGAACGCTGATTCTTTTAAAACCCAATACCTATATGAACCTGAGCGGTAAAGCGGTAAAGTATTGGATGGAAAAAGAAAACATCGAAAAAGAGAATATTTTAATCATCACTGATGATCTGAACCTCAGCTTTGGAACCATTCGGATTAAATCTAAAGGAACTGACGGCGGACACAACGGCTTAAAAAGCATACAAAGCCTGTTAAACACGACAGAATATCCCCGGTTTCGATTTGGCATCAGCGACCAGTTTAAAAAAGGTCAACAGGTCAATTATGTGCTGGGCGAATGGGATGAAGACGAAAAATTAAAATTACCGGAGCGATTGGAAAAATCAGCCGAAATCATTCATTCGTTTGCCCTGGCCGGATTAAGCAATACGATGAATGAATTTAACGGAAAATAAATTGGCCTGCTTTTTGAAATAAACTGTAAAAACATCAATCATGAAAAAAATATTGGCTCTGTTTTTATTCGGATTATTATTTTCCTGCAACGCACAAAAAAATGTTTCATTAACTATGTCAAAACTCAGTAGTGAATGCCCGAAAGACGGGATTTGTGAAATAGAAATTCTGAAAAACAAACAACTCATCCTGCATAAGGATGACTTGGGGGGCATCTATTATGACATCAAAGATCAGGAAGGAACGACTGTGATACATTATCAGTACAATAAAACCACAGAACCTAATTTGCAGGATGGTCATTATCGCGAAGACATCATTTTTGAAATTAAAAATACAGACAAATCATTAACGCTGACAGATACAGAGCTTCAGGAAACCAAACTCCTTTTTGGACGCCATTGTTTTTGCAAAGGACAAACCGGTTATTTTAAAATTCAAAAGGGAAAACTAACACTGACCAATACAAACGCACTACAATTCAGTATTGATTTTGAATGTGACAAAGTGCCCCAGATAATCAAAGAAATACGTTTCCATTAATCATTATGTCACAATTATAAAAATCCGAAAACGTTAAATTTATGCAATCGATTACTTTAAAATAAATAATTCCTATTTAATTATTTAACTTTACTGTCATTAAAGATTAAACAACTGATTACCGGTTCACTTCAAATACAAATTATTCTAAAAACATATCATTCATGAAAAAATTAGTTCTGTTGGGTTTGCTGCTTATACAACAAGTCTGTCCGGCTCAAAAACATGACATCCACTATTACATCGAGAAAGCCCCGTTTAAATTCGGCGAAATGGTTTTACCCACTATTCCGGAAAGAGATTTTAATCTTAACGATTTCGGGGCGGTTGGTGACGGAAAAACCCTGAATACAGAAGCCTTTAAAAAAGCCATCAACAGCATCAGTGAACAAGGTGGCGGAAGACTCATTGTTCCTGCCGGCATCTGGTTAACCGGTCCTATTGAAATAAAAAGCAATTTAGACTTTCACGTTCAGGAAGGAGCAATTGTTCAATTTACATCAGACCTGAAACAGTTTCCGCTCAGACAATCTTCTTCCGGAAAAATTGACGTAACCCCACCTATCTGGGGAGATAATCTTAAAAATGTTGCCTTTACCGGAACCGGTGTTTTTGATGGTGCCGGTGAAGCCTGGAGACCGGTTAAAAAGTTCAAAGTGAGTGATGCATTCTGGTCTGAGCTTTTAGCAAAAGGAGGCGTACTGAGTGATGACGGCAAGATTTGGTGGCCAACAGCTGCGGCTAAAGAAGGTGAAAAATTATCCAAAGAGATCACCAAAAAGAAAAATGCGACAATTCAGGATTATGAGCCGTTGCATAATTTTCTAAGACCGATGATGTTTACACTGTCTAAAGTAGAAAACCTGTTGATTGACGGACCAACATTTACCAATTCTCCAAAATTTATTCTGAACCCCAGACAAATCACCAACCTTGTTATCCGGAATGTAACAGTCAGCAATCCCAGCTGGGCTCAAAACGGAGATGCTATCGATATCAGTGCATCAAAAAACGTGATTATCTATAACGCAAAAGTAAATGCCGGAGATGATGGCATCTGTATGAAATCAAGCGGAGAATCCAAAGACGGTGAAGCAAAGCTTCAAAATGTGATTATTGCCGAATGCACTGTAAACAGAGCACACGGAGGATTTGTTATTGGCAGTAATACTGACGGAGGAATGAACAACATCTATGTTTCCAATTGTACGTTTGATGGATCAGACACCGGAATCAGAGTTAAAAGCAACTCCGGGAGAGGTGGTGAGGTGCAAAACATCTTTATTGAAAACATTAGCATGCACAACATCAAAAAACAGGCCGTTATCTTTGATACTTCCTATACCGATGCACCTGTGGGAGCTACCAAAGAAAGTCAGGAAGCTCAAAAAACAGGAGACAAGATTCCGTTTCTGCACCATTTTTACATCAGTAATATAACCGCTACGGCTTCTGAATCCGCTTTCCTGTTCATCGGACTGCCCGAAAAACCAATTCAGGATATTTATTTTAAAGACATACGTATTTCGAGTAAAGAGAATACGGCCGTTAAAGGAGAATATGCCGAAAACATTGTCTTTGAAAATGTAACCGTAAACGGAAGCCCTAAACTGAAAATAGGTGATAAGTTAAAAAAATCAGTTGTGTTAAAATAAATTCTTAAAAACAAAAAGACCGCATACTAATGCAATACGGTCTTTTCGTTTTTTAATGAATTAAAATCTATATCCTAAAGTTACATAACTTCCGGTGGCTCTGATATCAGCTCCGTCCTGAAGAATGGATTGAAACGCCCCGCGATAGGCAAACGCCAATCGAATGTTATATACATCAAGTCCCATTCCAACCGTATATCCCCATTCATTTTTTTCAAAAACCTCTTCATAATCTAAAGCAGTTTTACCGTCTTTACCATCAAAATTATGGCGGTAATATGGTCCGGCAAAAGCAAATAAACGAACTGCATCACCTGAATAAGTTGGTGTTCCAACCTCAAGATTAAACGGTAGGGTAACTGACTGCCGCTTAAAAGTGCCTTGGGCAGATTTACTGCGGTTATCATCATATAAAGCTTCCAGGTTCAGGTGTACCACCCGGGTTAACTTATAATTCAGCTGAACCCCGGCATTATAACTAAACGCCGTTTTGGCATCATAAAACTCATCTTTATAAAGATGTTTCCCGTTTCCTAAACTCAAGACCAAACCAACATTAAAACGTTTCATAATGGTTTTTCCGATATGACTGCTCAATTGAATGTTTCTCAAAGCCGGCACAGCTTCCAATTGAGGTTGATTTGCCACATCCGCTATCAGTTTTGCTGTGTAATCAACCACTTTAGCCATTCCGTCATAATCCAACAAATCAGCTTTGTCTTCCGGTTTATGATAAGGTGATTTTGTACCTGTAAAAACATGAACAGCCGGAATTCCCTTTTGACCAAAAGGCTCCGTATCGGTTCTGTTTTCTACAGCAGCACTGGTATTTAGCAGCGTTATTCCGTCTGCATGTTTTTTAGCTATTTCTTCACCGTTTACCAACCCGCCTATTCCTTTCAAATCCAATCCTTTGTTGGCTCCCAACATGCCTACCATATCAAAACTAAACATAACCTTGATTTGGTTGCGAAGTGTTTTATCAATCGTATCCACATAATGCTTAGAACCCAACAGACCGCTTTCTTCAGCATCAAAAGCAATAAAAATCAAACTTCGCTTCGGTTTATTGGCAGATTTATTAAGGTGTTTGGCTAACTCTATAATAGCCGCCACACCGGAAGCATTATCATCTGCACCGGGATAAATAACCTTGGTATCCTTTTTCATCTCATATCCCAAATGGTCATAATGGGCTCCAACAACAATGTATTCATTTTTTAACAGCGGATCCGCCCCCTCAATTAATCCGACTACATTGGTCGCTTTCACCCATGCCATACCTATCTTAAGGGGGAATTCCTGAAAATGATCTTCACCCATTGCCAACAAGCCGGCTGCCTCAAACTCTTTTTTGATATATGCTTTCGCCAGATCTTTTCCATTGGTTCCCAGACCTCTTCCTTCCAACTGTTCAGAAGCCAGGTAGGTGACATGAGCATTGAGCACATCTTTATCGGTTACTTGTGCCAGCGATAAAAACCCTGTCAGGATAAATAAAAAAGTAAGCAGATTCTTTTGTCCCATAGTTAGCGTATTCAAAATAATAAATCAGAAATACAATGATATAAATTACATCTTATTCCTGCAAAAAATTAATTTTTAATTATGACTTTAATCAAAAGAGCCCATTCGCTGCTATGCGAATGGGCTCTAAAAACAGTATCTTTTGTTTATTCAACAAGCAGTCGTTTAACTTGTTTATTATTTCCATCAGAAACTTTCACCAAATAAACACCTGCCTGAGCATTTGCCAGTTGAATTTCTTGGCTAAAGTTGCCGTTATTTGCATAGGATTGTTCAAAAATCATACGACCCCGTAAATCATATACCGCTATACCAATTTGTTCAGACTGTACCTGATCCATTTGAACAGTAAAGCTTCCTTTGGAAGGATTTGGATATAATCCGAAATTTAAACCTGCAACATCTCCAATACTTGCCGGAGCATTCGCACTACAGATATTCAAACTCCAGCTGTTGATGGCTCCACCATCTAGATCAAATACATCTTGTACCCTGAGCGTCCACTGTCCCTGAGCGTCCTGACCATTTAAAGCCGATAAGGGCTGCTCGGGAATGACCACTCCGGATATTCCCGGATTTGCTCCACAGACTAAAACCACACCATTATCATCAAACGTTGCTATAGCATCAATAGTTCTCTGATTAGGATTACACTCCCTGTTCATTAATTGTACCTGCGTTCCTGAAGGGCTGATTAAAGTCACAATCAAATCATTAATCCAGGTATGGGAAATATTTAAGGTAACCGTAATTTTTTGAATCGTGACACTTTCCTGTGCCGGAATAGTCAGTGTTGAATTTACTGTAGATGCTCCGCTGGCCGGAATGATGACAGGAACATCTGTTGAGACTGCCGAGCCGCAATAGGTTGTTGTAAAGGAAAATGGTGAAGAATAAGTTCCCGTACAAGAGCTATTGCCGGGGGAAACTCTCCAATACAACGTTGCTGTATTTGGCAAAACAGATGATGTGTAGTTAGTTGTGGATACTATATTTTCCTCAATAATTGTAGAAAAAGAAGGATCGGCCGCAATCTGAATGGAATACAAAGTTGCATTTGGATCGGCTGCCCATTCAAAATAGACTCCGGCAGGCTCTACTACAGCACTATTAGCCGGTGTGTTTAACGTTAAAGTATTAAAATTTCCACTCACGACTTCCATATACATATTTACAGTTTTGGTTGTAGCACCGGAAGTAGCTGTAACCGTAATGGTATGTAATCCGACCGGCGTTGTATTGTTTGTTGTTACCTGCATCTGTATCGTTCCTTGGGCAGTTGCTGAGGCAGGCACAAAAGAAACGGTTGTTCCGGCAGGATTACCCGTTGCCGAAAAAACTGTATTGGCACTGAACCCGCCGAATGTCTGATAGACTAAGTTATAAACCGCATTACTCCCCTGGCAAACCGATTTATTCTGCTCCCCTTCTGTTCCGTTAAAAGCAATAGCCATTGTTGAAGACGGAGCTGTAATTGAAAAGTTAGTGTTAGATACATCTAAAAAGATATTCCTGTGTCCTTTCACCATAATTCTGTTGGTTGTTCCGACATTGTTTGGCACGGTAATAACTTCTGATCCATCATTAGGAACCTTACTTGCCAGGAGAACCGGAAAACCGGATCCGCCGTTAGTTGACAAATAGATATCCACATAAGGTGTATTTACACCGTTGGCTGTTGTTCCGGCCACATCCCAGGTTACATTTTGATTAGAACCGGCCGCCCAGGAAACGTTTGTATTCGGAGCAGTTACAACAAATGGCCCTGCACCCGCCACCGTTGTAACCGTCATATTTGCCCTGGCTGTCTGTCCTCCGTTTGGCACAGCATTATCTCTGACCAATAAAGAAAAATTCATGGTTTTCCCTACTGACGGAACAACTTCCCACGTATTTGAGGTTGAACCGGACAGAATTGTGGTCATAAACGGCATGTATCTGTTGGGGCTGGTTGACGGGTTTCTGGAACGAAATCTTGGCCCGTTAGCCGCATCAGTAGGTGTTGGAGGCTGATTAGCAATACCATTATTAGTCTGTTCCCAAGAGTACGTTAAAGCGTCACCATCTGCATCGGTAGCATTTCCTTCTAAAACAAAAGCGGTGCTTCTTGGAATAATATAATTTTGAATCGGCTGAATTACCGGAGCATTGTTATTGTTAGTGATATTGTTTGAGCAGTTCCCCGTTCCGGCAACAAAATTATCCATCTGAGCTAAACTGACTGCATGAAAATATGCATCGGAATTGTTTTGCACGTTTGGTGCACATATCCCCGCATACCCCATAATTGTTGAAGCACTTCCGGGCTCTACAGCTGTAGATAAAGATCTTTGGCAATTATTATTTTGGGTGTGAGTGGCTCCAAACTGATGTCCCATTTCATGAGCCACATAATCTACATCAAAGGGATCGCCAACAGGGCTTCCCTGGCCTGTCACTCCTCTTGCTTTGTTAATGGTACAAGGAGATCCTAACTGTGCAATCCCTCCACCGCCTGTTGAAAAAACGTGACCAATATCATAACTATCAAATCCAACGCCATTATCTATTACAGATTGAATTTGATTTATTAATGCCCCACCATTATTATTACTTAAATTGTTATTCGGAAACTCCGGATTTATAAAAACAATATTGAGGTTATCAGGAATAATCTGCATTGTTAAAGACATATCTCTCTCGTATATCCCATTAACGCGTGTCATTGTGATGTTCATGGCCGATAAAACGGCCTCCTGTCTTAATGCTATCGGAGAGGATGTCGTTAATCCTGCCTGATTGATATGAAAAGCAGAATATTGAACAGTACAAGCCAATGCTAAACGATATGTTCTAAAAATACCTGTGTTAGATTCTATGCTGTTATTATTTCTGGGAGAAAAGTGAACGCCGTCCACTTCTTCAACATCCTTATCTTCTGTCAAACAACTGAAATCGGAGTCGTTTTGTATATTTTTTCTGGAATAAACGATATACTGACTTAAATCATCAGTATAGGTATCAATGTAATTAACCTCTCTGTCTCCGGCAAAAAGCATGGCATGTACTCCAAACAGGGTTGTACTGAAACGCACCATACTTGTCCTGTTTTCCACACCAATCCCCACATAGGATTTAATAGTTGGAAACTGGGTCTGCAAATCCGGATGCATCACAGCGGCTTCATAGATCCTGAAAGCTTCCAATTCGCCTTCCGCATTGGGAAAATTCAAAATAACAGGAGAAAGTGAATTAGACGTTTCTCTTTTAGGAGCCTGGCGTAATTCTGTTTTAAAACCTTGCAAGTCTAAAGCAAACACTTCAAACTTAGAAGGTATAGTGGTTCTCTGAAATTTTTGAGCCGGTGATGAACTTTCTTTAGTGACCTTTTCCCAAAAATTCTTTTGCGAAAAACCCGTATAAGAAGTCATCAGGCATGCTAGTAAAAATAGTAGTCTTTTCATAAAATTTGGTTTTTAGCCCTTAAAAATAATGATTTTTATTCATAAATACCAAAAAAAAGACCGCCAAAACTGACGGTCTTTTATTATATTGTCAAAAAGCATGAATTTTATTCAACAATTATTCGTTTTACCTCTTTTCGGTCACCGTTAGTAAGGTTGAGCAAATAAACACCTCTTTGGGCATTATCTAACTGAATATTCTGATTAAATGTTGATTCAGGCTGATAGTTATTTTCAAATATTTTTCTGCCGCTCATATCAAATACAGTAATATTTACCAACTCATCAGATGGGTTGTCAAAACTAACTGTAAAGTCGCCTTTATTAGGATTTGGATATACCACAAAAGATTGCAGGTTTTCAAAATCTTCGTTCCCTAATGTACAACCGAAATTAACTGACCAGGAATTTAATGTTCCAACATCTCCGTTATAAAAATCTCTTACCCGTAAAGACCAGTTACCACTTTTTGGTTTACCGATAAACGGAGCCAAAGACTGAACAGGATTATAAGTTCCGGTTGTAGGAGTTCCGCAAACAATCGGCCCTGATCCGTCTTTAAACGTTACATTAATATTTCCACTTTGCGGGTTATTACATGTTCTATTCCAAAGGGTTATTGATGTGCCGTCCGGATGAACAAGTTCAATAACTAAATCTCCAATCCAAGTATGTGTGACATTTACATTAACTTCAATAGAAGAGATAGTACCTGTTTCGTTAGAACTTATCGTTGAAACAGTAGTTGCTCCTGCTTGATTAGCACCAACACCATCAGCAATAGAAGCTACCGTATTATTTGAAATCACTGAACAACTGTAGCCAATTGAAAACGGAACGGTATTTAAGGCATAATAAATATTTCCGGTAGGCCTGATCATGATTCTACAGGTTTGTGAAGCAATATTAGGAACGGTGATGGTCTCACTTCCGTCGTTTGGTGTATTTGAAGCCAAAACTGTTGAAAACGTCTGGCCACCATCCGTTGAAAGTAAAATATCAACATTGGCAGAACCTACTAAACTTGTTGTGTTATTAACAGCCCAGGTTATGGTTTGTGACGAACCTTGATTCCATGAAGTGCCGGCAGTATTTTGAGAAGTTACCGCAAACGGTCCTACGGTAGCACTCACCGTTATACTGGCTGATGCTGTGTTGGTTTGACCTCCATTGGCAATATTGTCTCGGGCCGTTAATGTAAAAGCCATAGATCTTCCTATCGTTAAAACAGATTCCCATGTTGACGTCAAATTGTTGTTAAGAACTGAACTAAATGCCGGCATATAACGAACAGGGGTATCAACAGGAGGCAATGATCTGAAATTTGGTCCGGCCGGTTTCGTTGGATAACAAATACTGTTTGCCCCTGTAACAGCTGCAGTAGCACTGTTGTTTTGTTCCCATGTAAATGTAGCCCCCGGATTATTTGTCGGGTTTGTTCCGGTTAAAATAAATGCCGTACCGTTAGGAATAGTCCAGTTTCCGCCGGAAGTTATGGTTAAGGCAGGATTATTTAAGGTGATATTGTTGGCACAAGGTTTGTTGGCTAAATTATTCTGAATCTGTAAAATACTTCTGTACGTAAAATAATCATCGCTATTCGCCTGTACATTAAAATTAGTCAATCCGGCATAGGCCATAATGGTAGAACCGCTTCCCGGCTCAACATTTACGCCTGTACCTTCTATCCCTTCAGAAAAAGTATGATTTGCTCCTAATTGATGACCCATCTCATGAGCTACATAGTCAATATCAAAAAAGTCTCCGGCAGGAACGCCATCAGCGGGTGAGGTAATTCCACTACCTTTTTCTCCATCCACACATACACAACCAATACAACCTGCGTTTCCGCCACCTCCTGTTGCTCCAAATAAATGACCTATGTCATAATTTGCCTCACCAATAACATTTGTCAGTGTATTTTGTAATTGAGTATTCCAATTATTAATTCCTGATGCCGGAGAATAAGGATCTGTAGATGCATTGGTGTAAATTACCAAATTATTATTTGCGATGATATTCAATCTTACTGCTAAATCTTTTTCAAACACCCCATTAACCCTTGTCATCGTAGCATTCATAGCTGCCAATGCACCGGCAATTGTCCCTCCATGATATTGCCCATATTCTCCGGTACAGGACAATGCCAATCGAAATGTTTTGAGCACACCATTACTGGCCATGACTTCCTGCTCGCCAACTTCATCAGACAGACGGTTGCTTAGCGAATGATCAACCGTAGAACACGTAAAGGGCATTTTTCCTTTCTGTCTGGAAGACTCATAGGCGGCATATACTAATCCGTTTTCAGAATAAGGTTCCATGAATTCCGTTTTTTTTCCGGCTCTGAAAATCATTGTCTGAACACCTTTCGGGTCAATACTCATTCTTAATTGAGCTTTTTTGTCATCAATACCGATCCCTACATACGATCTGATTTCAGGGTATTGAGCTTGCAACTCCGGTTCAAAATTAGACGCTTCAAACAATTCAAATCGCTCCATATCGCCTTTTGAATTAGGCATCATAACAATTACACCGCTGTTTTCTGATACAAACCGATCGGGAGCCGAAGCCAAAACAGCTCTAAATGCCTCAATATTGAGACCATACAACCTGAAATCGGCAGGAAATGATTCTCTCTCAACCGTTTTGGCAACTGTTGTAACATTTTCATTTACAGGTCTCCAAAAAGTAACTTTCTGGGCAATCATGTCTGTAAAAGACACTACTGTAAATAAGATTAAAAGTATTATTTTTTTCATTTTTTGGAAATTAATTAGGTAACAAATATATCATATTTTTAATAATTCTAATTTATTTTAATGATTTACATTCGTTTTTAATTCTATAAATTAGAATATTCTTATTAATTAAAAGTTGTTGCTTTTATTTTTATAATAATTAAATTTGTAAAAAAAAATCTTTGAAAACCTTTCAATCCATATACGACTTTCATCCTAAAAACAAATCTGTTTTAACGCTCGGAACTTTTGACGGTGTTCATTTTGGCCATAAAAAAATAATTGAAAAACTGATACAAAACGCTTCTTTGTGTGCATGTGAAAGTTTAGTGCTTACTTTTTTCCCGCATCCCAGAATGGTGCTACAAGACAGTAATGAGATTAAATTGCTGAATACCATTGAAGAACGTACAGCATTATTAAGAATGTCAGGTCTAAACAACTTAATCATTCATCCTTTTGACCAGACTTTTTCGAGATTAACTGCAGAAGAATTTGTTTCGTCCGTTTTAGTAGAACAGTTAAACATAAAAAAAATCATCATTGGATATGATCATCGCTTTGGCAGAAACAGAACTGCTGACATTAATGATTTAATTGAGTTTGGCGAAAAATATGCCTTTGAAGTTGAACAGATTTCTGCTCAGGAAATTGACGAAGTATCCGTGAGCTCAACAAAAATCAGAAATGCTTTGACAGAAGGCCATATAAAGCTGGCTAATGACTATTTAGGTTATCCTTATCTTTTAACCGGAACAATTATAAAAGGAAGAGGACTTGGCAAAACATTAGGCTTCCCTACGGCCAACTTACAAATTCAGGAATCCTATAAGTTAATTCCCAAAAACGGGGTATATATTATTCAAAGTTTATTAGAGAATAAAATGGTTTTCGGAATGATGAACATTGGATTTAATCCGACTGTAAACGGCGAATCAAAATCAATTGAGGTACATTTTTTTGATTTCGAAAACGATTTGTATGCCAAAAAAATTCAAGTTCAGCTTTTAGACCGCATTCGTGATGAGGTAAAGTTTGAAAGTGTTGACAAATTAAAAGAACAACTTTTAAAAGATAAATTCTTTACGCTTGATTATATAAATTCTTTGTAATGTTTAAAAAAGCTTTTGAACCTATTGACAATTCGCCTTTAATTCTTTTCAGAATTACGATGGGGCTCTTGATTGCCGCCGAAAGTTTTGTTGCCATTTTTACAGGTTGGGTTAAAACAAATCTAGTTGAACCCTCTATTCCCATTCCACACATTGGTTTTGATTTTTTAGTCCCGCTTCCCGGTTACGGTATGTATATCTATTTTAGCATAATGGGTATTTTAGGTCTCTTAATCATGTTGGGATATAAATACCGCTACACTTTAGGCCTGTATACTTTGATGTGGACCAGTGTTTACTTAATGCAAAAAGCATCCTATAACAACCATTATTATCTGCTTATTCTGGTTTGTTTAATTATGCTTTTTCTTCCGGCTGATCAATATGCCTCATTAGATGCCAAAAAAAATCCTTCTCTGAAAAGCCTGTCCATGCCCAGATGGTGTTCGTGGGTTATGATATTACAAATGACGATTGTTTACTTTTTTGCCACATTAGCTAAATTTTACCCTGATTGGTTAGATGGCACATTCACCGGAATCTTATTCTCCAACCTGTCTAATTTTCCTGTTTTAGGTTCAACCTTTACCGAAAAGTGGTTTCATATTTTTATTGCCTATGCCGGTATTTTTTTTGACGGTTTGATTATTCCGGCACTCCTTTGGAAAAAAACGAGAAATGTTGCCTTGATAGCAAGTCTAATCTTTCACTTGTTTAATTCCGTTACGCTTCAAATAGGCATTTTTCCATATTTTGCCCTGAGCTTCATTGTATTTTTCTACTCTCCGGAAACCATTCGGCAGATCTTTTTCAAAAAAAAGCCCCGACTTCAACCAGAGGATTTAAACAAAAAATATTCTCTTTCAAAAGCGGTTACTTATTTTTTTATCCCTTTTTTTATTTTTCAGTTCATTCTTCCCATACGGCATTATTTTATTAAAGGCGATGTTTTGTGGACAGAAGAAGCTCACCGGTTAAGTTGGCGAATGATGCTCAGACAAAAAAACGGCATGATCAACTTTAAAGTAATTGATAAAAACACTCAAGAAGAATTGCCGTATAATGTTACTGAAAAATTAACCCGAAAACAACTTAGTTTGGTATCCAGTAAACCGGACGGAATGTGGCAAATGGCTCAGCATATTAAAAAAGAATTTGAAGAAAAAGGCATAGAGGTCAGTATTTTTATCGATGCCAAACTTTCCGTTAACCGGAAACCCTACAAAACATTCATTGACCCGTCCGTTGATTTTGCCCAAGCAAAATGGAATTATTTTGGCCACAATGACTGGATTTTACTCTATGATCAAAACGGAAATCTGATTGAGTAGTTATTTTGTTGATTAAATCTTTAAAATTCTATCCGTTCTGCTCAAAAACATCTGAAGAAAATAAGTATTTTTGACCTATACTAAATTACTATGAGTACCACAAGACACGATTGGACCAAAGAAGAAATTATAGCCATTTACAACAAACCGCTAATGGAACTGCTTTATGAGGCGGCAACAGTTCACCGGGAACACCATGACCCAAATGTGGTTCAGGTTTCTACTTTACTTTCCATAAAAACCGGTGGTTGTCCTGAAGACTGCGGTTACTGTCCGCAAGCGGCCAGGTATCACACCAATATTGAAGGAAACGATTTAATGAGCGTTCAACAAGTGAAAGCCCAGGCATTGCGTGCCAAATCATCCGGTTCTTCCCGTGTATGCATGGGAGCTGCCTGGAGAAATGTAAAAGACGGCCCTGAATTTGATCAGGTTTTAGAAATGGTGCGAACCATCAACAAACTAGACATGGAAGTTTGCTGTACATTGGGTATGCTTACCGAAAATCAGGCACATCGTTTAGCAGAAGCGGGCTTGTATGCTTACAACCACAATCTTGACACCTCAGAAGAATATTATAAAGAAGTAATTTCAACACGTGGTTTTGAAGATCGTCTGCAAACCATTGATAATGTAAGAAAAACCAACGTTACCGTTTGTAGTGGCGGAATTATAGGCATGGGAGAAAGCGTGGATGACAGGGCTGGAATGCTGGTGGCCTTATCAACCTTGAATCCGCAACCTGAATCAGTCCCTATTAACGCTTTGGTTGCTGTTGAAGGAACCCCGTTAGAAGACCAAAACCCGGTTGAAATCTGGGAAATGATTCGGATGGTAGCCACTACAAGGATTGTTATGCCGGAAACACAAGTGCGGTTGTCTGCCGGGAGAACCGAAATGAGCAGAGAAGGGCAGGCATTGTGTTTTTTTGCAGGTGCTAATTCCATTTTTGCGGGAGATAAATTATTGACCACCCCGAATCCGGATGTGAATGAAGATATGAAAATGTTTGAACTACTGGGGTTACAACCTCAAAAACCATTTATCAAAATCATGCAGCCTGTAACGGTTGAAGCTAAAGATTCTAAACTTGTTCCCTTAGGAGAAAAACCAAAATGGTCCAGACCCGGTCACACTATTGAACGAAACGTTGGAGTTTCCATGAAAAGAAAATAAGTAAAAAATTAACTTATTTCAACTCAAAAATAGACAAATCCTTTTTTAACTTTGCTCTTAACTTACTTGTTAAGAGCATTTTTTTTGCAAAACTATATCTATGGCTTTACACCTCACCGAAATAGAACGCATTAAAACTATTTCAAAAAAAGATTTTTACACCAACTATGTAAAAAAACAAAAGCCGGTTGTTATTGAACAACTAACTGCTGATTGGCCCGCTTATGAAAAGTGGAATTTACATTACATTAAAAATATTGCCGGTGAAAAAGTTGTCCCGCTTTATGACGACAGACCTGTTTCGCACAAAGACGGTTTTAACCAAGCTCATGCTGAAATGAAAATGAGTGAGTATGTGGATTTATTACTTTCTAAACCCACCAATTACCGAATTTTTTTATATAACCTGATCAAAGAAGTTCCGTCTTTAAAAAACGACTTTTTATGGCCGGACATCGGATTAAACTTAGTAAAACAACTACCTATGCTTTTTTTTGGTGGTGAAAATTCAAAAGTGTTTATGCATTATGATATAGACTATTCTAACATTCTGCACTTTCATTTTCACGGAAAAAAACGGTGTGTTCTTTTTGCCCCTGATCAAACACCTTACCTGTATAAGGTGCCCCATGCTTTAATATCAAGAGAAGATATTGATTTTGACAATCCGGATTTCAACAAATGGCCGGCTCTGAAACTGGCTAGAGGTCTGGTTGCCGAGTTAAATCACGGTGAAATGCTTTACATGCCGGAGGGTTACTGGCATTATATGACTTACGTAACACCCGGATTCTCTATGAGTTTAAGGGCTTTCCCCAGAAAGTTTTCAAATTTGGTAAAAGCGGTTTACAATGTTTTCATCATGAGAAATCTGGACAATGTTATGCGAAAATGGAAAGGACAAAAATGGATCGATTATAAAAACGAACAAGCCATTCTTCAAACACAAAAAAAATTAGGTATTTAAATAAAAAAACCTCCGGTTTCCCGGAGGTTTTAATTTATTAAATGGTTTACATAACTTACCGTTTCACTACCCTTACGGTTCTCGTTTCTTCACCCTGTGTTACAATCACGTTGTAAACACCTGACGGATAACGGTCTCCAAACTGGTAGTTTGTCATTTCTGTAAGAGCCACTTCACGGGCTTCCAATAACCTTCCGGCCATATCATAAACTGTCACACTTACTCTTTCTGCACTTGATGTGCGAACATCTAGACCAAAACTTACCGCAAACGGGTTCGGATAAGCAATGGCTTTGAATGCTGTTGGAAGTGTCTTAACTGTTTCTTCATCTTTGGTAACTTCCGTTGGTCGGATTAGTGTACCACCGCCCGGAACCAGGATGTTACAATCCTTGCCGGCATAGTAGAAACCGTAAACCAACGTCTCCACCGATACCGAATAGATTCCTCCCG
>QFCS01000983.1_pt1 | contig 131089 bp, 143 predicted proteins | sample 3576561 | NCBI WGS metagenome assembly QFCS01 | reverse complement strand
TCCTAATAAAATTTTAAAGCAGTTTATAAATGATTACTCTGGATATGAAAAAAATTATTCTCCATATCAAAATTTACGCAGACAATCCTTCTTTATTAATTGGAGACTATTAACACCAAAAGATTCTATTGAAAAAGTTCTTTTGAAAACACAAGAAGGGTTTGTCAAAATATACGACGAAATTTCAAGAAAGCGTGTCAACAAAAGTCTATGTAATTTGAATATGAACGAATTAAATAAATTAAAAAAAGAATTTAATTGTCATTTAGTTTTAGATTTTTATCCAATTCCTCTTCCACCATTACCTCCACCTCCACCAATAAATTAATAAAAATGGACAACAAAGACCTCCTCTTTAAAGGATTAAGATACAGCATTGGTGCCATTCCGCTGATGTTTCTGGGACCGATTCTTATTCATAATGCATTTATGAATAAGCATACCTGGGTTCATTACATCGTTTTGGGAGTGGGAATTTTTATCTGTTTAACTTCTGTAACCCTCATGTTCAGAGGGATTAAAATAATCATGAAAAGCTTATTTGATGGAAACGAAAACGAATTACCTTGAAAGTGTCAAAAAACAATTTCTCTACTATAAAACCTTAGGAGAAAAAGCGATGGAACAATTGGAACCGGAACAACTTTTTGTTTCGGCCAATGAAGATACCAACTCCATTGCGATGATCGTAAATCATCTGGCCGGCAATATGCTTTCACGCTGGACGGACTTTTTAACTGCCGACGGCGAAAAAGAATGGCGGAACCGCGATGCGGAGTTTGAAGATATCCTCAAAACCAAACCGGAACTTTTAGCTCATTGGGAAAAAGGCTGGCAATGCTTGTTTGCTGCATTACATAGTTTACAACCCGGACAATTAGACACGATCATCTATATCCGGAATGAAGGTCATTCCGTTATAGAAGCCATTAACCGTCAATTGGCACATTATCCGTATCACATCGGCCAACTTGTTTTTTACGCCAAGATGTTGAAGAAAACCGAATGGCAAAGTTTATCCATTCCAAAAAATAAATCGAACAGTTATAATTCCGGTAAATTTTCGAAAGAAAAAAGTATTAAGAATTTTACTGATGATGAATTAAAACGATTACAATGAGATATGAGTTATTTCATGAAATTGGTGGGTTTATCTATTGGTTCTTTTTTAAGTTTTGTAGAACGAAACTTTCCGGAGAAAATAAAATTGAAAACAGAGAAAGAAATATTTTTATTTTCATTGTATTCATTCTATTATCAGGATTTATTTCTGTACAACTAAAACACTTATTTTAGATTATGAAAAAAATATTTCCACTTCTAAGTTTACTACTGATCTCCTGCTATCAGCAAGAACGCAATTGTACCACTTTTAAAACCGGAACCTTTCAGTTTGAACAGGAAATAGAAGGTAAAAAAGAAATTTCCGTTTTTGAGCGAAACGATTCGTTACAGATAGAAACCTTCCGGGGAAAGACAGACACCTCCTCCGTCCGTTGGATTAATGATTGCGAATTTGTCCTGCAAAAACTTCATCCCAAAAGCATGAAGGAAAAAAAAGCGATTCACATGAAAATCTTAACCACAACCGAAAAAAACTATACCTTTGAGTACTCTTTTGTGGGTGAATCACTCAAGCAAAAAGGAATTGTAACAAAAGTGAATTAATTGCGTATAAGAATCATTAATCAATTATCTTATGGAAGTATTTGCAAATCCCGATGCGTGGATTGCCCTTTTAACCCTCACGTTTCTTGAAATTGTTCTCGGTATTGACAACATTATTTTTATTTCCATCGTAACCGGAAAACTACCGGAAGAACAACGCAAAAAAGCCACCCGCATCGGTTTGTTTTTAGCCATGTTTATGCGAATTGCCATGCTTTTCGGAATCACGGTTCTCATTGCCATGAAAGCTCCCTGGTTTTCCGTTGATTGGGGCTGGTTCAGCGGCAGTTTTACCGGACAGGCGATGGTACTCTTTTTGGGAGGATTATTTCTGATTTATAAAAGCACCAAAGAAATTCACGAAAAAGTGGACCACAAAGGCGAAGGCGAAAAAGAGTTGAAAAGCTCTGCTGCTAAATCGTTTGGGAATGTAATTTTTCAAATTCTGTTAATCGATTTAATTTTTTCTGTTGACAGTATACTGACCGCTGTTGGGATGACCAACGGAATTGAAGGAGCGTTGTACATCATGATCACCGCTGTGGTTATTTCTGTAGGTGTGATGATGCTTTTTGCTGTTCCGGTCGGGAATTTTGTCAACGCAAACCCTTCGATACAAATCCTTGGCCTGGCCTTCCTGATCTTGATCGGATTTATGCTCATTACGGAGGCCATGCATTTATCTGATGCCGAATTAGCCGGACAACATGTAGGAGCCGTGCCCAAAGGGTATCTTTATTTTGCCATTGCTTTTTCGTTGGCTGTAGAGTTTTTGAATATGAAAATGAGAAAAAGGAACGGAGTAAAATAAATTGAGTTGAGTTGTAACAAAATAAAAGTTCAATCGTCTTCCTTTTATTAATCAAAAAAACAACTCATTATGAAAAATTTAATTGCAGCGGTTTGCTTTGCCTTTACGGCCTTATCTGCTCAGGCACAATCTTTTGAAAAATTAGACAAAGATGAAAATGTAACTAAAATTGTAGTCAGCAAAGGATTATTTTCACTCGTCGGTAAAGTATCCGATAAAAAAAATTTAACCACCGAAGACAAAAAGGTAATGGATTTTATCAACCGTATAAAAACATTCAAAATGTACACTTCTACCGGAAATGCCCAGCGTAATGAAATGAAATCGATAGCCGGAAAATATCGTAAATCAAAAGAATTTGAAGAATTGGTGCGAATTAACGATGGCGGTAAAGAAGTAGAATTCCTGATGAAAAGCGGTAAGAATGATGAGATTTCAGAACTCATTATGTTTGTGGAAGGCTCCGGTGAAAACGAATCGGTTATCTTTCAGCTTTCGTTGAGTTAATTATTAATTCCTGATACATAAAAGGTTCGCAATACATTTGAATTGCGAACCTTTTTTTCTACAGTTGAAACCGTAGTTCTGTTTTATTCCAGACTCAACGTAATCTGACCGTCATCATCCAATTCGGTCTGAACGCTGTCAGAAACATTGTCTTCGCCGGAAACTTCCATTTCTTCCGGTACCTCTTCCTCCGGTTCTTCAAACGGTAAAGGATCTAATAAATTAATTTGTTTCACTTTGTCCGTTGTCAATTGGTTTCCTAACGCTTTTATTCCTTTTACCGCAATGAATTGTTCCAGGTCAATCACCTGATTGTCTTTCTGAATGCCTTTTATTTTGGCAAAAATTACTTCGGCAACGGGACGCCAATCGGTGGAAACAATTTCCAACTGTGATTTTTCATGCTCGGAAATAAAGCTCTCCTCCTTGTTTTCATTTTCCACCAGAAAACGTTTTACATAATAACGGTCTTTTTCTCCATCATAATAAATAGCAGAAATCGGCTTCTTAGGGTTCCATTTTTCCAAGACCACCATATCTTCGTCAAAATGCGTAGTCAATTCCGGAATAATGGTTTTCAGTTTTCCGGATTGGTTGATGATCAGCAAACGGTCATTGGGTCGGAACTCTCCCAGCAGCTCCCCTCTTCCATCTACATTCAAACGTTGTACCGTGTCGTCAAACCAAACTTTTCTGGGACGTAACGTAGAAATTCCTTTTTCTTTTAACTCGATTTTCTTAATCGGATATTTGGTCACCGTGTTTCCGCGGGAAGCTCTGCCTTTGATGGCAATATCGGCAAAATCAACATCCCATTTCAGCTTTTTCACACTTCCTACCTGGCGTAACAAAATCGTCACCACCTCTGCTTCCCCATTCGGATTAGCCGAAAAATAAGACACCATCGAGCCCGGTTTTTCCTGTGTTAAATCATAGAACTTATCTCTTGTTACCCCGGAAACATTGAATCGTTTGATAAAGGTAGAACCATTTTTTCCATCGCGATACATCATGTTATAAATGGTCCGTTTGTCATTTTTATCAAAAACGGCCACATGGATAATATCCTTTCCGATGAATTTCTTATCATCCACTTTGGTCACCATCATTTTTCCGTCACGAAGAAAAACAATCACATCATCAATATCCGAACAATCCGCCACATACTCGTCCTTTTTAAGTCCGGTTCCAATGAAACCTTCTTCCTTGTTTACGTATAATTTGGTGTTACGCAATACTACCTTGGTCGCTTCGATTGTATCAAAGCTCCGCAATTCGGTCTGACGTTCCCTTCCTTTTCCGTATTTTTCTTTGAGCTTGGTAAAGAAATCAACCGTATAATCAATGATGTTTGCCAAATGATGTTTCACCTGCTCCATTTCGGCTTCCAGTTTCGCAATGGCTTCATCCGCTTTATCGGAGTCGAAACGTGTGATACGGATCATCGGAATCTGCGTTAATTTCTGCAGATCATCATCATTGATCTCACGGACCAATTGCTTTTTAAACGGTTCAAAACGGTCATACATGTAAGCATACAACGATTCCCTGTCGCTATACAGTTTAAAATCGATGTACATTTCCTCCCGGATAAAGATTTTTTCCAAGGTTGAAAAATGCCATTTATTTTCAAGTTCATCCAACTGAATTTCCAGTTCCCGCTTCAGCAAGTCAACCGTACGATGCGTTGAAATTTTCAACATATCCGAAACTCCGATAAACAACGGTTTATGATTTTCAATCACACAACCCAGCGGTGCCACCGAAGTTTCGCATGCCGTGAAGGCATACAACGCATCGATGGTTTTATCCGGAGAAACGCCCGGCGGAAGGTGAATCAGTATCTCTACCTCGGCCGCCGTATTGTCTTCAATCTTTTTAATTTTAATTTTCCCTTTTTCGTTAGCTTTCAGGATACTGTCGATTAACGTACCGGTATTGGTCGAAAACGGGATTTGTGTTATCACCAGGGTTTGCTTATCCAGTTGCGAAACTTTGGCACGCACCCGTACACGACCGCCCCGCATCCCGTCATTATAATTGGAAACATCGGCAATTCCGGCAGTTGGAAAATCGGGATATAAGGTGAACGGTTTGTTTTTCAGAACCTTAATCGAACAATCAATCAGTTCATTGAAATTGTGTGGCAACACTTTCGTGGAAAGTCCCACGGCAATTCCTTCAGCACCCTGGGCCAGCAACAACGGAAACTTTACCGGAAGGTTAATCGGTTCTGCCCGGCGACCGTCATACGACAATCCCCATTCGGTAATTTTGGGCGAAAAAAGAATATCCTGAGCCAGTTTAGATAAACGAGCCTCAATGTAACGCGAAGCCGCCGCTCCGTCTCCGGTGAGAATATTACCCCAGTTACCCTGCATATCGATCAGCAGGTCTTTCTGACCGATTTGCACCATGGCATCCCCAATACTCGCATCTCCATGCGGATGGTATTGCATGGTATGCCCGACGATATTGGCTACTTTGTTATAACGGCCATCGTCGAGTTCTTTCATCGAGTGCATGATACGGCGTTGAACAGGTTTAAAACCGTCTTCAATAGCCGGGACGGCCCGCTCCAAAATAACATACGATGCATAATCCAGGAACCAGTCTTTATACATTCCGGTTACTTTGGTAATGGTATCTTCGGGGTTCTCGTTGTTCTCGTAAAAATTCTTTCCGCCAGACATACGAACGTCGTCAAAACCTTCTTGAGGAGTGGCGTCGTTTAGGTCTTCATTATCATCGTTCGGGATGATGTTTTCTTCGTCTTCGTTCATTTATGCTGAATTTATTTTCAGTATGTTAGTTACTCTCAATCAATCGTTTAAAATCTTCTTTACTTGGCAAAATGGTTTTGTATTTACTGGCAAAAATTTGTTCGTTTCCTTCCGGTAAAGTATATTCTACCAATAAACTACTTTTATTTTGACACAATACAATTCCGATCGTTTTATTTTCGCCTTCCAATCGTATTTCTCGGTCATAATAGTTCACATACATTTGCATCTGACCCAAATCCTGATGTTTTAGTTCGCCGATTTTCAAGTCTATTAAAACAAAACTCTCAATACTCGATTATAAAAAACTAAATCTATTCTGAAATGTTTATCATCAAACGAAATTCTTTGTTGACGAGACACAAAGGTAAATCCTTGTCCTAATTCTAATAAAAAATGCTCTAATTTGTTGATGATTTCCTGTTCTAATTCTGATTCAGAGTATTGATTTAATTCCGGTAATCCCAAAAATTCTAGAATATAAGGATCCTTAATGATGTCTTTTGGTTTTTCAACAATTTGACCTTCTTGCGATAATTTCAATACCCCTTCTTTATCTCTACTCAAAGCTAACCGGGTATATAACGCTGAATCATATTGTCGTTTGAGTTCACGAACACTCCATTTGTTTTTTGCCGATTCAATTTCATAAAAACTTCTTTCATTTTCATCATCAATTCGCATTAAAAAAACATAATGCGTCCATGTTAATTTAAAAAATGAAATCAGCGTCTGTGTTTTTTGGTTTTCAAATTCTCCAATAAGAACGTATTTATTTTTATTTTCAGAATTCGTCATCAGTGATGACGAATTTACTGTTTCTAATAATCTCGTCAATGATGACGAATTTGAATACGTTCTGTAAAACATTCTCATACGATCAAGATTCTCAACAGAAAACCCTTTCCCAAACTCCTTGGTCAACTCGTTTGAAAGACCTTTTAAAACTTGTTTGCCATACGCTGCTCTTTCTTGACCATTTTGTTCTTCTTCTACAATCATTCTGCCTATTTCAAAATAGGTGTAAACCATTGTTGAATTGATGGTACGAACAACTTGTTGCTGAGCATCTTTTATTAAGGCAACAACTTGACGAAACAACATCTTATTTTGTAATTCTTCTGACAAAAACTAAATTTTAAACCAACTTAAACAACATTAAAAACTTACTTCTCAATCGTATCCAATTCCACCTTCAGATTATTGATGATAAAATCCTGTCTGTCCGGTGTATTTTTACCCATGTAAAATTCCAGCAGCGTTTCAATAGGCGTGGCTTTATCCAACATCACCGGATCAAGGCGAATGTCTTCTCCGATAAAATGTTTAAATTCATCCGGTGAAATTTCTCCCAATCCTTTGAATCGGGTAATTTCGGGTTTGGGTTTCAGTTTTTCTATGGCATTTACCCGTTCTTCTTCGCTATAGCAATAAATGGTTTCTTTTTTATTTCGCACACGAAACAAAGGTGTCTGCAAAATATACAAATGTCCTTCTTTGATCAATTCCGGAAAAAATTGCAGGAAAAACGTAATGAGCAACAAACGAATGTGCATACCGTCCACATCGGCATCGGTAGCAATAACGATGTTGTTATAACGCAAATTGTCATAATCTTCTTCAATGTCTAAGGCCGCCTGCAAGAGATTAAACTCTTCATTTTCGTACACAATTTTTTTGGTCATTCCATACGAATTCAAAGGTTTTCCCCGTAAGCTGAACACAGCTTGCGTATTCACATCACGCGACTTGGTAATGGATCCCGAAGCCGAATCTCCCTCGGTAATAAACAATGTACTTTCCAAGCTTCTTGGATTTTTAGAGTCGGTTAAATGTACCCTGCAATCCCGTAGTTTTTTGTTGTGCAAACTGGCCTTTTTGGCTCTCTCTTTGGCCAATTTTCGAATGCCTGAAAGTTCTTTTCGTTCCCGTTCGGCCTGAAGGATTTTCTTTAACAAAGCTTCGGCAACATCCGGATTCTTATGTAAAAAATTATCGAGTTTGGTTGAAATAAAGTCGTTTACAAATGTACGCACCGTAGGGCCGTTCGGACCAATATCGGTGGAGCCTAATTTGGTTTTGGTCTGCGATTCAAAAACCGGCTCTTCTACTTTCACCGAAACGGCAGAAACGATTGATTTTCTGATATCGGACGCTTCAAAACCTTTGTTGTAAAAATCACGGATGGTTTTAACGACTGATTCCCTAAAAGCATTCAAATGCGTACCGCCTTGTGTGGTATTCTGACCGTTTACAAAAGAATGGTATTCTTCGGAATACTGCGATTTACTGTGTGTAATGGCAATTTCGATATCATCTCCGGAAAGGTGAATAATCGGATAAACCATGTCTTCCTGATGAATATTCTCTTCCAGTAAATCTTTTAATCCGTAATCGGAATAAAATTTTTCACCATTGTAGTAAATCGTTAACCCCGTATTGAGGTAACAATAGTTTTTGAGCATCTTAACGATGTACTCATTGCGATATTTGTAATTTTTAAAAATGGTTTCATCTGCCACGAACGCCACTTTTGTACCCCGTCGTTTGGTTGAATCCTGCACCTCTTCTTCCAGGGTCAGGTTTCCTGCCGAAAATTCAGCAGCTTTCTGTTGGTTATCCCGAACCGATTCTACCCGGAAATAATTAGACAACGCATTCACGGCTTTGGTACCCACTCCATTCAGACCCACCGACTTTTTGAAGGCTTTGGAGTCATATTTACCACCGGTATTCATTTTGGAAACCACATCCACCACTTTTCCCAATGGAATTCCGCGACCATAATCACGTACGGTGACCAGCTTATCTTTGATAGTTACTTCGATGGTTTTTCCGGCTCCCATTACAAATTCATCGATACAGTTGTCGAGTACCTCTTTGAGTAAGATATAGATACCGTCATCGGGCGAAGAACCATCGCCTAATTTCCCGATATACATTCCGGGTCGCATGCGGATGTGTTCTTTCCAATCGAGTGAACGGATATTGTCTTCGGTATATTGATTTTGCTCTGACATAGCGGAAATATGGATTTTCTGCTAATATAGCGGATTAAGCAAAATTTTAAAAGGATTGTGGTTTAAAGTTATTAAGAAACATATTGACAGTTGAACGGTATTTACTATCTGTCAGCGGTTATTGGTAGTGGTAAAAAATTCCTTTGTCGGCCGGAGTCCAGACCGCTGCTTTTAAACCCGCCTTTTTCAGGGCTTGATTGGCCCAGGTATTACAGGTATAAAACAAACTGTAGGTGCGGCAAGCCTCATAAAAACTGTCATTTTTACCATAGGTTGTGGCTTGAATAAAAATAGGGTTTCCGGCTGTATCATGCTGAAAACTGGCTTCTATAAAAGCAATTAGTTTTTGATATTGTTCTTTACTGATTGTAATCCTTACACAGCTTTCCGATTCATTCATTTGTTTGTAAAAAGTGGTATGCATTGCCGAAGTTCCCAGGTGAAAAGCGGCTTTGAAAGCGGTACTGAACTTTAAATCTGACCATTCCGGTGTGTCGAGATAAAACCCTTTGTCGCCCCATCCAAAAGCAATGAATTGATGCGTAGTATCTTTGGATTTAATGTGATCGAATTTAATTTTTTCAGACCAATCCTTTAGATTGGTTTTAATGGGTAAAACCAAATCGGTATGAACGCCATTGGATTTGATGTAAACGGTATATTCTCCAACATCATCCGTTTGATCAGAATTAACCGGAATGGTGGAAAGAATAAAAGCAACAAATGCATAAAGCATCAGGAAGAGCAATAGGAATAAAATGGATTTTAAAGTGAATCTGATGACGCTCATTTTCTTTTCGGAATAATTTTATACGTGACAAACGTAATACCATCCAAATAAATTGTAATGTACCTACCGTACTGTTTTTTGTAGATAATCTGAAGCTCCGTAATATTATCCTCAATACTTTGGTGATTGAACGGGATGCGTTGATCAGCATTTGCTTCAAAAGTTATGTTTTCGGTCTGATTAAGGTTTTTTAACCTGAAACGCAGTGGTTGTCCGTCGGCCGCTTCAATGATTCCTTTGTTATCAATTAATTCGATTCCTTTTTCGGGAAACGGAAAATAGTGTAACGGAAGGTTCTCAAACCAGTTTCGGTTTAATGTTTTGTCGAGCCATTTTCCATCTTCGGGAAAATGTTTCATAAAAAAGAGCTGTTCCGGGGTATCAAAATAGAAATCACTGTATCGTTTACTGAATTTTGTTGTACCCGATTCAGCATAACCGGAACCCCAGGTAGCGTCGAGTAAGATCCAACGATTATCCGCAAAAACGGCATTCCACGTATGATTTACAGGTTTTGAGGAAACACCGATCTGACTGGGCGAAACCCGCCCGAAACCTGAAACAGACTGTACTTTCAAGCCTACTCTTTCGGCAATTTCGTGGTATAATTCAGTGAAATGCTGGCAAACTCCTTTCCGGCTCCTGAACGCCTGACTGATTCGTTTTTGCCTTAGTTCTTCCACTTTTTTGTCAAACTGTTCTTTGGATTCGTATTTAATGACATCGGTGGTGGGATTTTGAGCCAGTTTCATGTCATAGGTTACCGAATTGGCGATCCAGACATAAACAGCTCTGGCTTTGTCATAATCCGTAGTGAAATCGGATTGGATTTTTTCGGCTAATTTATCGATGCCGGCAAAAGATTTTGGGTAAGCCAAGACTTTCGCATCAACAGGATGAATTTGTTGTGCAGAAACATAATTGAAAGTAAATAGCAATACAAAGGTTGTATACTTGAAAATCATTTAGCAATTTAATTAATTTTGATAAATAGTGTTACAATTAATGTACCGTAAAAAGTTAGATTGATGTTAAAGTGCTCAGTTATCTGTTACAGAGATTCTTTTTTTAAAAATTTTATTCAGAATAACATTATCAGCAACTTATTCGTTGTCTGTACACAAGCGTTGAAAACAAAAAAACCACTGAATTTCTTCAGCAGTCTCCTCTATTTTCTATTCTCTATTTTCTATTTTCTATTCTCTATTTTCTATTCTCTTTAAACATTAAAACGAAAATGCATCACATCCCCGTCTTTCACCACATATTCTTTTCCTTCTACACGTAATTTTCCGGCTTCTTTTACTTTGGCTTCCGAACCGTAGTTAGAATAATCTTCAAAAGCTATTACTTCGGCACGGATGAATCCTTTTTCAAAGTCAGAGTGAATCACACCGGCTGCTTTGGGTGCCGTATCGCCAATATTGATGGTCCACGCACGCACTTCTTTTACACCGGCAGTGAAATAGGTTTGTAACTTCAATAATTTATATGCTGCACGAATCAGTACTGCCGAACCCGGTTCGGTTAGCCCCATATCCTGCAGGAACATCTGGCGTTCTTCGTAGCTTTCCAGTTCGGTAATATCGGCTTCTGCTCCTACTGAAAGTACGATTACTTCAGCCTGTTCGTCTTTGACCAGTTCACGCACCTGCTCTACATATTTGTTCCCGTTTACGGCAGAAGCTTCGTCCACATTACACACATACAGTACCGGTTTGGAAGTAATGAGTTGAAAATCGTTCATCAATTCTTCTTCATCCTGATTTTGCGGCACCACCGTACGAGCCGATTTAGCTTGTAATAAGGCATCTTTGATGCGGTTTAACAACGCTTGCTCTGCCTGGGCTTCTTTATTACCGGTTTTGGCGGCACGATTTACTTTTTCAAGACGTTTTTCCACCGTTTCCAGGTCTTTTAACTGCAATTCGATATCAATGGTTTCTTTATCACGAATCGGGTTTACGTTTCCGTCAACATGAACAATATTATCGTTATCAAAACAACGTAACACATGGATAATAGCGTTACACTCTCTGATATTACCTAAAAATTGATTACCTAACCCTTCGCCTTTGCTGGCTCCTTTTACCAATCCGGCAATGTCCACAATATCAACTGTTGCCATTTGAACACGTTCGGGTTTTACCAACTCTTCCAAACGGGCAATTCGTGGGTCGGGAACGTTTACAACGCCAATATTGGGTTCAATCGTGCAAAAAGGGAAGTTTGCACTCTGGGCTTTTGCATTTGACAAACAATTAAATAGTGTTGATTTTCCAACGTTGGGCAATCCTACAATTCCTGCTTTCATCTTTTAGGTAATGGGTTAAGGGTAATCGGTAAAAGGTTTAAAACGGGTGCAAATATAGGTTTTAAAATTGGATTTTTAAAACCTGTGTTCATCTTGAAATGGAAATTCTGTAATCCATTCCCATAATTCTGTAACACCTTGCTTAACATCTGTTTGTAATTTTACATCATAGAAATTTTAAAAAATTGAATCATGAAAATCACAGCACTATTTATCGCATTTTTTGTCATTACTATGGGTAATGCACAAAATAAGAACATAAAAGACGAAACGGTAACAACCATTACAAAAGTGAATCATGGTGATGGTGTGGAGCAAATTGTTAAAAATGAAAAAACCAGGGAAGTTCAGCTGATTGAATTAGACGGCCCGAAAGATAAAACGGTCAACCGTGATGTTAAACCTTCACCGGTTATCGTAGAAAAGTCAACGGAAGTAATCAATCCGGACGGAAGTGTGAGAATAATAGATCAGGATCGTACTGCCTACTATATGCTGGACGGAAAAAAATACCGGATTGATTCTGATAACAGTGATTACACTTTAACGACCGAAAACAATAAGGAAATTGGTAAAATAAAGAAAACGTCAGTCAACAGCTACCTGTTTGTAGGTAAAAATAAAACTGCTATTGCTTATTTTGACACCAACGGAAACTTGGTTCTGGAATCGTATAATCCAAAAACAGATACGGTTACCTTTGAAACTTTTACGGTTTTAAAAGAATAGTTTGTTTAAGTTTAACCCTGAGTTTCCTGAGAATCCTGAGTTTCGGCTCAGGATTTTTTAATTTGGCTCGTAATCCAGCGGCAACATATCGCCAAACCGCTTTTTGGAAATTTCACCCGAAAAATCAATCTGATCAATAGGAGTGTGATTGCCAAAAGCATCAACATAGAACTCTGCCGTTTTAAAAATAATTTTCGACTGTTCCTTATTGTTGTACAACACATTAAAACTTCTGAAAAATTTTGGAGCCGACGGAAGGTTCGTTGTAGTCCGTTTTCCTTTTACTTTTATCTGTTTCATCGCATGAGCATCTGAAATTTCAAAATGCAGGTCGGCATCGGTAGCAAAACTTCCATCAAAAAGCACAAACTCTTTCTTTCCCCATTTTTTTTCAATCAGATTTTTAAAAAAATGTTTCGGCGAGCCGGCATAAGCAGATATCCTGTTCTTTTCAAATGATTTTCCTGCATCTTCTACTTCCTTAAAAAAAGAGGTTACCGCAAAATAACTACCCCGAAGATAATCGTTTGACAAGGTTCTTTTGTTGTACTGAACAAAAAAATCGATCAGGTCAATTTCAATAATATATCCCAGGTAATTATTTTTTATTGTTAACTTTTGGTCAGCAAAGGCCGATAACTTAAAATTTTTTGACTCATACGAAAACTGAACGGCCTCTTCATTCAGGATCACACAATTTTTCCCGCCTTTGGTTTTGCCTAAAAACTGTTCTCTGAAAACAGCGAGCATTTCTTTTCTCGAAAACGGAACAGGTTCCAGAGTCACTCCTTTTAAAACAATGGAGCTTGGTTTCAATTTAAGTTCAATAGGCGATTGAATTGTATTGAAATAAACCGACTCATAACCGATATAACTGATGACTAAAGTAGCATTGGGTAATGATTGTAATTTTAATTCAAATAAACCATCAAAATCTGTTGTTGTTCCAATAGTTGTTCCATCAAAATAAACAGATACACCATACAAGGGATCATTGTTTTCATCCACAATTTTTCCCGTGATAATCTGAGCCGTTGACGGAGAGAAGATAAAACAGAAAATAATAAGTCGTAATAATTTCTTCATAAAAAAATCCCTGAAAGGGATTAAATTTTTATTCGTTATGTAAAAAAGCTTGTCTGTTCAAAAGCGTTTCTTCGCTTTCTACATGATTATCGTCCGGCACACAGCAATCTACCGGGCAAACCGCCGCACACTGCGGTTCTTCATGAAAACCTTTACACTCCGTACATTTTCCGGGAACAATATAATAGATGTCATCCGAAATCGGTGTTTGGGGTGCATCGGCATCGGCTTCGGTACCATCGGGTAAAATAATTTTCCCGCTCAATTTGGTTCCGTCTTTATATCGCCAATCGTCTGCTCCTTCATAAATTGCCGTATTCGGACATTCCGGTTCGCAAGCTCCGCAGTTAATACATTCGTCTGTTATAATGATAGCCATTTTTCTAAGGTTAAAAGGTTAGAAAGGTGAAGGGATAAAAGTTCATCATTAAATTTGTTTTTTAAAATCAATTTTAATCTTTCCACGATCAGCCGCTGCCAACTTTCAATTTCTTATTTTTGTGCAAAATTACAATCAAAAGAAATGATAAACAAGCAACTCATGTTACAAAGCGATAAAAAAAGTAGTTTTATTGAATTAGGAAAGTTTTTGGCTCAGTTTTCATTGAATCATTCGCAGCGAAATCATGCTGTTTTAAAGAATGACCCATTTTTTGATTCCTTTGAAACATTGCTGGCCTTATTGCAATCGCATAATGGTTGGTTTACCAGAGAACAGGTTTATTTTGCAGTAAACTCATGGGCTGAAGCGTTGACGGAAGAAAATTTAACCAAATGGCTTTCAAGCTATGATTTTTCAAACGTGCAACCCAAAACCATCGGTTTAATTTTAGCAGGAAATATCCCGCTGGTTGGTTTTCATGATTTTTTATCGGTGCTGGTTTCAGGTCATAACGTTTTGATAAAAACATCTTCTAATGATCAGCATTTAATTAAGTTCTTGGCGAAGTATCTCATTGCAATCGAACCTGATTTAGCTGAGCGGATTACTTTTACAGACGGAAAATTAGAAAATTTTGATGCCGTGATTGCCACCGGCAGCAACAATACCGCCCGTTATTTTGAGTATTATTTTAAAGACAAACCTTCCATTATCCGTAAAAACCGGAATTCTGTTGCCCTTTTAACCGGCGAGGAAACACATGATGATTTGGTAAATTTAGGCGAAGATATTTTCCGTTATTTTGGTTTAGGCTGCAGAAATGTTTCCAAACTATTTGTCCCTCATGGGTATGATTTTGATCATTTCTTTAAAGCAATTTTTGCATACCGGGACGTTATTGACTATGAAAAATATGCCAATAATTACGATTACAACAAAGCTGTTTTTTTGATGAGTAATTATAAATTATTGGATAACGGTTTTCTTACAATCAAAGAAGATGTTAGTTATGCCTCTCCCATTTCGTCTGTTTTTTATGAATATTATGATTCGTTAACGGAAATAAAAAAACGATTAGAAAACGAAAGCGACCAGATTCAATGTGTTGTTTCCAATGGTTTAACCGAAAACAGTATTGCTTTTGGTCAAACACAAAAGCCCCGGCTTTGGGACTATGCAGATAATGTTGATACGTTAGCGTTTTTGATTAGTGTGTAAAATTCTTTTCAACTACAACGTTTTTGTTAATAACCTATCATAAAAACAAAGGTTCAAAAGGAACTGTTTTCTTGTGAATTTCAGAAATTTGCTGTCTTACAATTAACATCACTCGTTCTGAAAAACGATACTGAAATAAATTCAGATTACAATGAAAAAACACAACTACAGTGCCGGTCCGTGCATTTTACCGCAGGAAGTATTTGAAAAGTCTGCCCAAGCCGTATTAAACTTTAACGATTCCGGTCTTTCGATATTGGAGATTTCGCACCGTAGCAAAGATTTTGTTGCGGTAATGGAAGAAGCCAGAACTTTAGCCTTAGAACTCTTGGGATTAGAAGAAAAAGGCTATCAGGCATTATTTTTACACGGCGGAGCCAGCCTGGAATTTTTGATGATTCCGTATAATTTAATGAAGATAAACGGAAAAGCTGCTTATTTAGATACCGGAACCTGGGCAAACTCAGCCATCAAAGAAGCCAAACACTTCGGGGAAACGGTAGTCGTCGCTTCATCAAAAAATGAAAATTATAATCATATTCCAAAAGCATATAGCGTTCCTCAGAATGCCGATTATTTTCATTGTACTTCCAACAACACAATCTTTGGAACACAGATTAAAGAATTTCCAGACATATCGATTCCAATGGTTTGCGATATGAGTTCTGATATTTTTTCCCGTAGCTTAGATTTTTCAAAGTTTGATCTGATCTATGCCGGAGCTCAGAAAAATATGGGTCCGGCCGGCACAACGCTGGTAATTGTAAAAGAGGAAATCTTAGGAAAATCAGGCAGAACTATCCCCAACATGTTGGATTACAAACAACATATTGACAAGGAAAGTATGTATAACACGCCGGCAGTATTTGCCATTTATACTTCCCTTTTAACGTTACAATGGTTAAAAAAATTGGGAGGAATTGCCGCTATCGAAAAAATAAATCAGGCCAAAGCTGCTCTATTATATACTGAAATCGACAGAAACCCTTTATTCAGAGGAACTGCCGTCACAGAATTCAGAAGCAACATGAACGCCACTTTTTTATTGAATGAAGAAGCTCTTGCCCCGCTGTTTGACTCTATGTGTAAAGAAGCCGGAATTTCAGGTTTACCGGGGCATCGTTCGGTAGGCGGTTACCGTGCATCTATGTATAATGCCCTACCGTTAGAAAGTGTGCAGGTGTTAGTGGATGTGATGAGGGAGTTGGAGGTTAGAAGTTAAAAGTTGGGAGTTTGTGTAAGAAAAAATTAAATATATTAACTGGTTTACAGCATTACAGTTGTTTTATATTCAACTACTCAGCAACTTGGTGCCTCAAAACCTCAGAACCTAAAAAAAATGAAAGTATTAGCCAATGACGGAATTTCTCCAAGCGGAATTAAAGCATTAGAAAAAGGAGGATTTGAAGTAATTACAACCAAAGTTGCCCAGGAACAAGTGGCAAATTACATTAATGCCAATCAGGTCAGCGTACTGTTAGTGCGTAGTGCCACCAAAGTCCGCCAGGATATCATCGATCATTGTCCGGGTTTAAAAATCATCGGTCGTGGCGGTGTAGGTATGGATAATATTGATGTTGCATATGCCCGTGAAAAAGGAATTCATGTCATCAATACCCCGGCATCTTCTTCGGAATCGGTGGCAGAACTGGTTTTTGCTCACCTGTTTTCGGGCGTAAGGTTTCTGCATGATGCCAACCGGAACATGCCGCTGGAAGGCGACACCAACTTTGACGGATTGAAAAAGGCCTATGCCAACGGAATTGAATTACGCGGTAAAACACTGGGGATCATCGGTTTTGGACGAATCGGTCAGGCGGTTGCCAAAATGGCACTTGGTTTAGGCATGAAAGTAATTGCTTCCGACAAATATGTGGGTGAAGCCGTCATTCGGGTAGATTTTTACAATGGTCAGTTTATCAATGTTGATATTGTAACGGAACCGATGGAAGATTTATTAAAGCATTCGGATTTTGTAACGTTACACGTGCCTGCACAGGACGGATACGTAATCGGTCGGGAAGAGTTAAAAATCATGAAAGACAATGTGGGAATTATTAATGCGGCCCGTGGCGGTGTAATTGATGAAGTTGCCTTAGTGGAGGCTTTAGACGAAGGCAAAGTTTTATTTGCCGGTTTAGATGTTTTTGAAAATGAACCCACTCCGGAAGTTCAGTTACTGATGCATGCTAAAATTTCGTTGACTCCGCATATCGGGGCAGCAACTTTAGAAGCTCAGGACAGAATCGGAACCGAACTGGCTGAACAGATTATCAGCCTGCTGAAAACCGAAAAATAACATTTGACAAGCCACTCCTTTCGGAGTGGTTTTTTGTTAAATATACCGAATATAATAACCAAATCATTCCTTTTTTATATATTTATGATATGAGAAACAGCGTTTTTATATTCTTCCTGTGTTATTTGATTTATGCCTGTTCCGGTAATAAAACAGCTATTACGACTGAAAAAGCAATTGCCGCAACGGCATCAGATACCGTCAGAATTGCCAATGAAGAACTGGAGTATGAAATTATTATCATAGAACCCGGTTTCAATGCATGGCTGGCTGGCAGAGCTATGCCCAGAAATCATTATTCACAAAACTACCTTGAAACCCGCAATCAGTTTTGGGTAACAGAATACAACATCCGGGCCATGCAACCTATGCGGTATGATCCTAATTTATACCCTATGCAGATTGACTACCGACGTGGAATTGATTATGGTTATGAAGTAAATTATATGTTGTATAATTACCTGGTTTATTTTCAGCTGACCTATAAACAGCAACTGGGAGGATTTCCGGCCAGAATTTAATGAACATATCATGATACAAAAATTTATTTACATAATCATTTCCTTTCTGCTTGGTGTATCATTTGTTGTAATGGGAACGATATTTAAAATAATACATTTTTCCGACGGGAATTTATTTTTGGTATCAGGAATGCTCTTTAAATTGTTTGCTTTAATTTTGTTGATTATAAAAATTGTTAAACTGCCCAAAAAAGAAAAGATATGAATTCCGGCTTCTTTGTAAACTTCTGAAAATTTATGAAAAAATTAAAAGCCCGTTGGGGGGTTACATCCGACTTTCAACTTATAATCATCTTTATTGTTTTTGCTATTACAGGTTCCGTTTCTGCCTACTTATCTAAACCTTTTACCAACTACATTGGCCTGACCAAAGAAAATTTAGGTTGGTTGTACTTACCGGTCCGGCTAATAGCTATTTTTCCGATTTACCAGATTTTACTGGTATTTTTCGGTTTTATTTTCGGACAATTTCAGTTTTTTTGGACATTTGAAAAGAAAATGCTCCGCAGCATGAAATTAGGCTTTATTGCCGACTGGTTTGAAAGTAAAACTGTTGTAAAATAAAAAACGGCAATATCACATTGCCGTTTATAGGTTTTTATTTCTTTTTGATCAGATACGTATAAATCCAGGTAATGGTAAACGTTGGAATAAAGTCTAAACCGGGTAACAGTTCTTCCACAAAAACAATAAATCCTCCTACTGTTCCGACTGTACCTTTGTACATACGCATCAAAATGAGACCTGCTATGGGTGCCCAGATTATATCTGATAACACACCCAACACCGGAATCAAGTATGACAGCATTCCGATGGCGTCAAAAATGAGACTCAAAACCAAGTCTCTTGATTTAGTGTCTTTAACTGTTTGAACGGCAACTTCTTTTGTCATGGTTTAAAATTAAAAGTTCTGACATGATAACGACAAAAGTGATGCCAAAATTATTTTTCTTTGTTTACCAGATTAAAAAAGTCATCCCTGTTCTCTTTCTCATTAAATATTCCGCCATACTGAATAGTAGAAGTAAAACTCGAACTATCTTTAATTCCGCGGCTTGAAACACACAAATGTTCTGCTTCAATCACTACCATTACATCTTCGGTGTTTAAAACCGTTTTCAGTTCATTGAATACCTGCATAATCATTCGTTCCTGCACTTGCGGTCTCCGGGCAAAATAATCCACAATCCGGTTTAATTTAGACAAGCCTATCACTTTACCGTTTGAAACATAGCCCACGTGGGCCTTACCGATGATAGGCAGAAAATGATGTTCGCAGGTTGAATTAAAACGAATATTGGCTTCCACCAGCATTTTGTCATAGTGATAACTGTTTTCGAACACCGAAATCTTCGGTTTATTAGCCGGATTCAATCCGCTGAAAATTTCCTGAATAAACATTTTTGCCACCCGATGCGGGGTTCCACGCAAACTGTCATCAGTCATATCCAATCCCATTTCTTCCATGATCATATGGAAATGTTTTTCTATCGTGTTCATCTTTTCAGCATCTGACTTTTCAAATGCATCGGGTCTGAGCGGAGTTTCGGCAGATGTCATCTGATGTTCATCACCCAAAAGTTCAAATAATTCTTTTTCAATTTGATTGTTCATAGCGTTTTTTTTAAGCAAGTTTTTGCAAGTTTTAAGCAATTAATTTTTCAGTTTATCCTTAAAGTTCTTTTTTAACTTTTCAATTTTGGGTGTGATAACATAACTGCAATAGGATTGTGTTTTGTTCAGGTTATAATAATTTTGGTGATAGTCTTCCGCTTCATAAAAAACAGAAGCCGGCGAAACGCTTGTTACAATCGGATTTTTAAATGTTTTTTCCTTTGTCATCAAAGCAATATAATCTTCCGTCAATTGCTTTTGTTCATCATTATAGTAAAATACTTCACTGCGGTATTGTGTTCCCACATCATTCCCCTGACGGTTAAGTGTTGTCGGATCATGCGTGGCAAAAAAGATTTCCAGTAATTCTCCGAACGAAACAACACCCGGATCAAAGGTAATTTGGATGGCTTCCGCATGACCCGTTGTTCCTGTTCCGATATCCTTGTACGTTGGATTTTTTGTTGTTCCGCCAATGTAGCCTGAAACCACTTTTTTTACTCCTTCGATTTCTAAAAATACAGCTTCTGTACACCAGAAGCATCCGCCGGCAAAAGTGGCCAGCTCTAATCCGTTTGCTACATTCATTTTTACGGGTTGTTTATTTTCTGTAATAATGCTTTTCTTTTCTTGCGATTGACAGGAAAAAGTTGCCGAAGCCAAAAGCGTTAAAAATAATTTTTTCATAATTTATTTTTGTTTAACAAATATAAGATAATATTAAACAAAATAATTTGTTTAACGTAATTTTATTATTTATACTACGATAAATAGAACCAATGGGGTTTTAAAAATCTTTAAAATCTTTGTTACTTTGTAAAAAATGTTTCACATGATACAAGCAAAAGGGATACATAAATATTTTGACCAGCTACATGTTTTAAAAGGGGTTGATCTTTCTATCAAAAAAGGGGAAATTGTTTCGATAGTAGGTGCATCCGGTGCCGGGAAAACCACGTTACTGCAGATCCTGGGCACCTTGGAAAAACCCTATCGTGAAAACGGAACCGAATTAAGCATTGATGGGGAAAATGTATTGACTATGACAGACAGGCAACTGTCGAAATTCAGAAATTTAAAACTGGGATTTATTTTTCAATTTCACCAGTTACTGCCTGAATTTACTGCTTTGGAAAATGTTTGTATACCGGCCTTCATTGCCGGAAAAAGCAAAACCGATGCCGAAGAAGAAGCAAAAAAACTGCTTGATTATTTAGGTCTGTCACATCGTATGGATCATAAGCCCGGAGAACTTTCCGGAGGGGAACAGCAACGGGTGGCCGTCGCCAGAGCTTTAATTAATAAGCCTGCCGTAATTTTTGCCGATGAACCCTCTGGGAATTTAGATACTGCCTCTGCTGAAAATCTGCATGAACTATTTTTTAAATTAAGAGATGAATTCGGACAGACATTTGTGATTGTAACCCACAACGAAACCCTCGCCAACATGGCAGACCGGAAACTTGTGATGAAAGACGGCTTATTTGACCAAAATGCCGGCTGGATTGATTTTTCTTCTTTACCAAATACAACTGTTTAATGAATCAGTCTGAATTAAAAGAATTTTTAAACGAAAAAGTTCAACTTTATAACCATCCGACATTTATAGAAAGTGACCCGATCCAGATTCCGCATCGATACACTTTAAAAGAAGATATTGAGATTTCAGGTTTTTTGACCGCCACCATTTCATGGGGAAACCGCAAAATGATTATCCGTAACAGTCAGAAATTAATGGCTAAATTAGGAAACTCTCCTTATGATTTTGTCATGACTCACAACCAAAATGATTTGGAAAGACTAAGTGATTTTGTTCACCGTACTTTTAACGGCAATGATTGTATTACCTTTATAAAAAGCCTGAAACATATCTATCAGAATCACGCCGGATTAGAACCTGTTTTCAGCAAAAACATACAGACCAATACTTTACAGCAAAACATATCGAACTTCAAAAGTATATTCTTTGAAGTCAAACACGATTACCGCACCCAAAAGCATGTTTCAGATCCGGCGAATAATTCGGCCGCCAAACGCATCAATATGTTTTTGCGATGGATGGTCAGAAATGATAAGGCCGGAGTTGACCTCGGTATTTGGAGAGCTATTTCGCCGGCACAACTTTCCTGTCCGCTCGATGTTCACTCCGGAAATGTAGCAAGAAAATTAGGGTTACTTAAGCGAAAGCAAAACGATGCAAAAGCTCTTTTTGAATTGGATTCCAACTTGCGGGCATTGGATAAAAATGATCCGGTAAAATATGATTTTGCACTCTTCGGACTGGGGGTTTTTGAAGGTTTTTAATCCCTTACAGGCGTTGATTTAAAATTCCGTACCTTTGGCCAAAATTATCCTCTTATGACTACTTTTGCGGATTTTGATTTACCTAAATCATTACAAAAGGCCATTGACGAATTAGGTTTTACGAACCCTACTCCTATTCAGATTAAATCGATGCCGGTTATTCTGTCCGGTCGAGACATGATGGGGATTGCCCAAACCGGAACCGGAAAAACCTTTGCATACCTACTACCTATTTTAAAACACTGGAAATTCCAGAATACGCACACCCCCCGTGTTTTGATTTTAGTGCCAACACGTGAATTGGTGGTACAGGTGGCCGAAGAAGTTATCAAATTGACACAATACATGTCTGTCCGGACATTAGGTGTTTACGGCGGGGTAAATATCAACACCCAGAAAACTGCCGTTTATGAAGGGGTTGATATTTTGGTAGGAACACCGGGACGTGTGATGGATCTGGCTTTGGATAATGTGGTTCGCTTTGATGAAATTCAAAAACTGGTGATTGATGAATTTGACGAAATGCTCAACCTGGGCTTTCGTTTTCAGGTGACTTCCATCCTATCGATGTTAAAAGCAAAACGGCAAAATATTTTATTTTCGGCAACCATGACCGAAGAAGTGGATGAAATGCTGGATGAGTATTTCAATTTTCCGGAAGAAGTTTCCTTAGCTCCCTCCGGTACACCGCTGGAAAAAATTGTTCAACTTGGTTACAAAGTACCCAATTTTCTGACTAAATTAAACTTAATCAAAAAACTGCTGCATACCGATGATCGTATGTCACGACTGCTTATTTTTATCAACAATAAAAAAACAGCCGATTTGGTTTTTAATGCCTTGGAAGAAGAATTTCCGGAGCAGTTTGGCTTAATTCATTCCAACAAATCCCAAAATTACCGTTTGAATACGATGGCTGCTTTTCAGGCCGGAGCAATCCGGGGGATTGTAACCACCGATGTGATGGCCCGTGGTTTGGATATTTCAGACATTACCCACGTTGTCAACATGGAATTCCCTGAAATACCGGAACAATACATCCACCGAATCGGCCGAACCGGACGTGCGGACAAATCGGGTACAGCGATTAGTCTGATTAGCCCGAAAGAAGAAGAAATTCAACTGGAAGCCGAAATTTTAATGGAAAAGGAAATCACGGTTTTACCTCTTCCCGACATTGAAATTGAAGAAAAGCTACTGGAATTTGAAAAAGAAAAGAAAAAAATAAAAATGCTTTTAAAAAGACCTAAAAGAGAAGGTGGCGAAGCATTTCATGAAAAAAAAGACAAAAACAAAAAGGTGAATTTAGGCGGACCCGGAAAACGAACTCCCCGCAAAACAGAATCCAGAAACCGAGCCGTCGAACGAAAAAGGGCGGAAAAAAGAAAGAAAAGATAATTTTATGCATTTAAAATCTTTCGCTTTTGCTTAACACTTTTGATTTGTGCCATTAAAATATAAAAGTTATCTTTGACAAACTTTCAATTAATGCAGTTTAAATATCCCGAAATTCTGTATTTTCTCTTTTTATTGGTCATTCCAATTTTAGTGCATTTATTTCAGCTGAGGCGTTTTAAAAAGGAATACTTCACCAATGTAAAATTTTTAAAAGAGCTTTCTGTTCAAACCCGAAAAAGTTCTAAACTGAAAAAATGGCTGTTGTTAATCACCCGCTTGTTGCTATTAACTGCTTTAATTATAGCCTTTGCTCAACCCTTTTTTGAAGCCAAAGACAGTAAAGGTGTTACCAATGAATTGTATATAATTTTAGATAATTCGTTCAGCATGCAGGCCAAAGGGAAACAAGGTGAATTGCTGAAAAGAGCCGTTCAGGAATTACTCGAAAAAACGCCTGAAAATACAACTTTTTCCTTGCTCACCAACGATAATGTATATTGGAATACCGACATCAAATCCGTTCAAAAAGAATTGATGAATCTGGCATACAGTGCTACTTCTTTTCAACTGGATCAGCAATTAACAAAAGTCAAATCCCGAAAGATACCTTTTAACAAAGACGTGGTGGTGATTACCGACGCAGTAAATCTACAGGCCGGTGAATTAAAACCGATTGATGAAACCCTGTCTCCTGTTTTTATCATTCCCAAACCGGAACAAAAAAACAATGTGGCAGTGGATAGTGTTTATTTATATCAAACGTTGGATAACTTTTATGAAATTGGTGTCAGACTGAAATCATTCGGCAAGTACGAACAGGAAATCCCGGTAGCGGTTTACAACCAAAAACAGCTCATAGCCAAAACACAGGTAAAATTTGAACAAGCGGATAAAGAACTGTTTTTTACGATTCCCAAAGCCGATTTCAACGGTTATGTATTGATTGACGAACCGGGTTTAAGCTATGATAATGATTACTACTTCAGTATTTCTAAACCGGAAAAGGTACATGTGTTAGCCATTGGCGATGCCGCTAAAAACCAATTCCTAACCAAGATTTATACTGAAAAGGAGTTTGTTTTTTCGCAATATGAACTGAAAGCACTGGATTATAATTTGTTGGAAAAACAAGATATAATTCTTTTAAACGAAATAAAAGAAATTCCGCAGGCACTTCAGACTACCTTAAAAGCTTTTTATGAAAAAGGCGGTCATGTGATTTTTATTCCTTCTGAAGAAAATAAAGTCGAAAATATAAACCGGTTATTGCTTAATTTCGGTTCGTTTTCGATGAGCGATTTTAGCCGAAAAGAAAAACAAATTACTTCCATCTCCTTTGCACATCCTTTGTATAAAGGTGTTTTTGAAAAAAAGGCTGATAATTTTCAATACCCGAATACCAAAGGTAATTTTGATTTAAAAAGTGCTTATCCGGCTATACTAATATATGAAGACCAACGCCCGTTTTTAACAGCAGTATCCAATTCATTGGCTTCTTTTTATGTTTTTTCGGCACCAATCAACCACGAAAATTCCAATTTCAAGAACTCACCGCTCATTGTGCCTACCTTTTACAACATGGCCTTTCAAAGTGCCAAATCGGGGATCAATGCGTTGACCGTTGGAGCAACTTCTCCCATTACGATTGACCAGCTTTTATCGAAAGATGAAATTATTACGGTGGTTTCTTTGGATGAAAATGGTGAAAAATTCATCCCGCAACAACAAATCCTGAATCATAAAGTAAAGCTGACATTTTCTGAAAGTCCGGCACAGGCAGGGAATTATAATGCTTTAAAAGACAATACCATCATTAAAAAGATCAGTTTTAATTATCCAAGAACCGAAAGTGATCTGCGATTGGATAATTCTAACTTATTGGAAGCTTACGAAAACAGTACTTCCTTAGAAGCTGTTTTTGATACCTTGCAAACCAACCGAACTGACAATGTGTTGTGGAAATGGTTTGTTATTCTGACACTGTTGTTTATTCTTCTGGAACTACTCATTCAAAAATTGGTAAAATGAATTTAATCATCCGAAATGCAACCATCATCGACCCTAACGGTGAGCATCACAACCAAAAAACTGACCTGAAAATTGTGGGTAAAACCATTGAAAAAATTGGTTCAAACTTACCTTCAGAAAAAGATTTTGAAGAAATTCGTTTAGAAAATCTTCATGTTTCCAAGGGATGGTTTGATAGTTCCGTTTCGCTTGGCGAACCCGGTTTTGAAGACCGTGAAACCATTGCCAACGGATTATCTGTAGCTGCCAAAAGCGGATTCACAACGATTGCGTTGCAACCCAATAGTTTTCCGGTGATTGATAATCAGTCGCAAGTGCGATTTGTAAAAGAAAAATCCAGAGATAATGCCGTGAATTTATTTCCAGTTGGAGCTTTAACCAAAGGTTCGGAAGGAAATGATTTAGCCGAATTGTTTGATATGAAAAATGCCGGAGCAATTGCATTTGGCGATTATGGTAAAAATATTGCGAATGCAAATTTATTGAAAATCGGATTGCAATATGTGCAGGATTTTGACGGAATGGTTATCGCTTTTTCGCAAGATGAAAAGATAAAAGGAAACGGTGTGGTACATGAAGGAATGGTTTCTACCCGATTAGGTTTAAAAGGAATTCCTACTTTGGCAGAAGAATTATTCATTGCCAGAAACCTATTTTTGTTGGAATACACCGGAGGAAAATTACACCTTCCGACCATTTCCTCTGCCCGATCGGTAGAATTGATTAAAGAAGCTAAAGCAAAAGGATTACAGGTAACGTGCAGCGTAGCCGTGCATCATTTGGTACTGACCGATGAAAAGCTAACTGAATTTGATACAAGAATGAAAGTAAGTCCGCCACTGCGGGATGAAAATACCCGAAAAGCGTTAATCCAAGGCGTGTTAGACGGTACAATTGATTTGATCACTTCTGACCATAACCCGGTGGATATAGAACACAAAAAAATGGAGTTTGACCTGGCCAAAAACGGCACCATTGGTTTGGAAAGTGCTTTCGGAGCATTGCGGCGTGTGCTTCCACTGGATGTAATTATCAGCAAACTAACCAGCGGAAAAAAAATATTCGGCATTGAAAACACCATTATTCAGGAAGGTTCAAAAGCCGATTTAACCTTTTTTAATCCGCAAGCTGATTGGGTGTTTACCAAAGAGAATATCCTTTCAAAATCTAAAAATTCGGCTTTCCTGGGTGAACAGATGAAAGGAAAGGTGTATGGAATTTATAATAACGGGAAATTAATTTTAGCATAATGGAACAAAATAAAAATGCAGCCATAGTAGCTTATTTAACAATTATCGGTGCGGTGATTGCCCTCTTTATGAACAACGAAAACAAAAGTCCATTTGCCAGTTTTCACATCCGACAGGCGTTGGGCATTTTCATCACTTTCTTTCTTTTGGGATATCCGATAGGGTATTTTGACAGTTGGATGGTTTCTTCTGCCTTTTATGTATTTTTCTTTATTTTGTGGATTTACGGCTTTATGGGAGCCTTGAACGGAGAAGAAAAAAAAGTGCCTTTGGTAGGCGATTTTTATCAAACTATTTTTAAAAGCCTGTAAACATGTCGTTACACTATTTAATTCGGGAACCAAAAATCATTCAGTATAAAAATCCGTTATTGCTTTTACTACATGGTTACGGAAGCAATGAAGAAGATTTGTTTTCATTTGCTTCGGAACTTCCGGAGGAATACTTTGTGGTTTCTGCTCAGGCTCCTTATCCGCTGATGTATGGAAGCTATGCCTGGTATGCCATTAATTTTGATGCCGATGATACTAAATTTTCTGATGTAGATCAAGCCCGGCAATCCCGCGATTTGATTGTCAGTTTTATTGATGAGCTAACTGTCAAATATCCGGTTGACAACAAAAAAGTTACCCTGATCGGATTCAGTCAGGGAGCGATTCTGAGTTATGCCGTTGCTCTCTCCTATCCGGAAAAAGTTTCAAAAATAGTGGCCATGAGCGGTTATCTGAATACTGAAATGGCTAAGGAAAATTTTGAACAAAATAATTTTTCCAACCTAAAAATATTTGCTTCGCACGGAACGGTTGATCAGGTAATCCCGGTAGATTGGGCTCGTAAAACCGGCCCGGCCTTGGAAAAATTAGGAATTGATTTTGTCTATAAAGAATATCCGGTTGGTCACGGAGTGGCTCCGCAAAACTTTTTTGATTTTAGCAACTGGTTGAAGGAGAAGAAAAATAACTAATCCTCCATTTTATCACTGCCGGTTACTTTCGGACCGATTCCACCATCGCCGGAAAAGAGAATTTCACCGTCTTTTTTCAGTACAAACCCTTTCCATGGGATAAGCTGCCAACTGTCAAACAGCCAGGGCTGACCTTCTTCGGAACGGATCAGAATTAATGATTTTTCCTGATTTGGAAGAAAAACTTCGGCTTCATTAGCACTGTTTTCTCCAAAAACAATATAAGCATTTTTCGTTTCATCCTCGTTGTTTTGATCAGCTTGCGGATAAAGTGTTATGGCAGATTCGTAAATTTTTATACACTCTTTGTTTAACGAAGACCAAAAATACCCGGCTACAGCCAAACAACCGTGTTCATCTTTATCAGAAGCCTGAATTGTGTCTAACAATGTTTGCTTTACCGTTACTTCAGGCTCAGGCTCCCTGTCAAATTTTTTACAGGAAACAATACCCAAAGTCAAAACTACTAAAAGCAAACCATTTTTCATTGCCGGAAAATTTAAGGATTTAAAGATACAAAAGTTTACTGTTTCGGATATAACGTTGACTGAATAATTTTAAAATGCAAGATTTCATCTTTTTCGATAAAATACTGCAGTAATACTTCACCCCAAAGATCGCCGTTGCTAAAATCTGCAATAATCCAACGGTGATTAAGAACTTTTATTTTATTGATTATAAATTTTCTGTCATCAATCTTACCAAAATCAACCAACGGGTTTCCTTCCGGATGATCATTTAACTCCATCAGATGGGCTTCAATTTTCGGAATTAACCTGTCGATTGAATAATCTTCTAAATAATTCTGGGCATTGTCATTGTTCCGCAACGTAAAATAATTGGCATCAAACAACTGGTTTGTTAACGTTTGAATGGTATCGTTCATTTTAATTTTTAAATTCTCGAACCGTTCTGCTTCAAACTTAACTTTTTTACTGTAATACATATACGTAAAAATTGTCATCAAAATACTGACAATAAACAAATAAAGAAATAATGATTTTTTCATCTTATTAAATTGAAATTTCCAGGTTATCGTATGCTAAATAAACGTTTGGGGGTAATTTTTGCTGTACTTCCTCATGAAATCCGAGTAAGTGGCTGATATGGGTCAGATAACTCTGCTTCGGACTAATCAAAGTTATAAAATTCAGGGCTTCCTCCAAATTAAAATGAGTAGCATGCGGTTCTTCACGTAAAGCATTTACCACCAGTATATCTAAATTTTTCAGTTTTTCAAGTTCGCTTTCTTCAATACTTTTCACATCGGTTAAATAGGCAAAATTATCAATTCTGTACCCAAATACCTGAAGACTGCCATGCATGACCTGAATGGGTATAATGTTTTTTATACCAATTTTAAATGTTGTGTTCGGCAATACTTCATGAACAGCTACAGCGGGAGCACCGGGGTATTTGTTTTCTTGTTCAAAAATATAATCAAACCGTTTTTTGAGGTTTTGAATTACCCGCCTATGGGCATAAACCGGTATATCCCCCTGTTTAAAAAAAAAGGGGCGGATATCATCTAAGCCGGCCGTGTGATCGGCATGTTCATGCGTAAAGAGAATAGCGTCTAACCTTGTACACCCGCAAGTAAGCATCTGTTGCCTGAAATCAGGACCGCAATCGATCACCAATGAATGGCTGTCATCGTGAATCCAGACGGAAACCCGAAGTCGTTTATCTCTTGGATCATCACTTTTGCAAACGGAATGATTGCTCCCGATGACCGGAATACCCTGCGAAGTTCCTGTTCCTAAAAAATACACCTTCAAGACGTTAAATTTTCACAAAAATAGCATTATTTATCTTTCATAACGGTATGATATTTGTTAACTTTGCATTGTATTACCGATGTAAATGGAAAGACTAGCAATGGAAATAAAACTTAAGGGAGACAGAGCGATTGAGCAAATCCCTTCGATCAAAGATAAAGCCCTTCGAATCAATCTCAACGAAAATATTTACGGAACTTTTGCGGAAATTGGTGCGGGTCAGGAAACAGTCCGGCATTTCTTCCGTTCCGGCGGTTCGTCCGGAACCATAGCAAAAGCTATGTCTGCCTACGACAAAGACTTTAGTGATGCTATCTATGGTGTGGAAAAAGACGGACGTTATGTCACAGAAAGCCGTTTAAAAAAAATGCTGGAGCATGAAGTTAACCTGATCGAAAAACGGCTGGATCGTGTAAAACATCCTAACAAAATGTTTTTCAGCTATGCCAACACGGTTGCCACAATTGATTTTGCCAAACAGTTTAAAGGACACGGTTGGGTGGGTATTAAATACCAGATTGAACCGGACGAAGATTATAACGAAATTATTCTGCACATCCGCTTTAAAGAAAATGACGCCCGCTTGCAACAGGAAACCTTAGGAATTCTCGGAGTTAACCTTATTTACGGAGCATTTTATAAATACAACGACCCAAAAAAATTATTGCGGTACTTGTATGACCATCTGGATAAAGACCAACTTGAAATTGATACCATCAATTTTTCCGGTCCCCGTTTTGCCAATGTTGATAACCGCCTGATGAGTTTACAGCTCGTTAAGAACGGAATGACAGATGCCGTTATGTTCGGGCCGGACGGCAATAATATTTTACCGGCTTCTATTCTTTATAAAAAGAATATTTTAGCTCTCCGTGGAAGTTTTCGTCCGGTTACCCGGGTAAACATGGACATGTATGAAAAATCACTGGAAATGTTTTTATCCGAAAACAAAGTGGATGCAGACAATACACTGGTGATTTTTGAAATTACACTGTCTAACCTTCGTTCTGAAGGTGAAATTGATGAACGTGATTTTATGGACAGAGCCGAATTGCTTTGTTCATTAGGTCAAAACGTAATGATATCCAACTTCCAGGAATATTACAGGGTGGTAGAATATTTCTCTAATTACACCAAAGCCCGGATGGGATTAGCAATGGGCGTGAACAATCTGGTTGATATTTTTGACGAGAAATATTACCGCCATTTAAGCGGAGGTATTCTGGAGGCCTTCGGAAAATTATTCTACCGTGACTTAAAAGTATTCTTATATCCGATGAAGGATGAGGAAGGCAATTTCATTAATTCTGAAAACCTGAAAGTGCATCCGAGAATGAAAGAATTGTATAAATTCTTTAAGTTCAACGGTAAAGTAGTGGACATTGAAGTGGTTAACCAAAATAACCTGGAAATTTATTCAAGACATGTCCTGCGGATGATTTCAAAAGGTACGCCCGGCTGGGAAGAAATGTTACCCAAAGGGGTTGCCGAAATCATTAAGAAAAATAATTTATTCGGCTACGATCCCAAAAAAATTATTGAAGAACACACAAATTAATATCAACAGCCACTTTTGAGTGGCTGTCTTTTTTTATTTACAACTCATCCTAAAATTTGTTCGGCATGGGCTTTTGTTTTTACCGAAGTGATTACCTCTTCAATTATTCCGTTTTCGTCTATAACAAAAGTAGTCCTGTGAATTCCGTCATATTCTTTTCCCATGAATTTTTTTGGTCCCCAGACACCAAATGCCTGAATCACTGCTTTATCCTCATCAGCTAAAAGCGGAAACGGAAATTCATATTTGTTTTTGAAGTTCGCCTGTGCTTTGGCGTTGTCTGCACTCACGCCCAGAAGAGCATAGTTGTTGGCTTGAAAACGGGCATAGTTATCCCGCAAATCACAGGCTTCTGCTGTGCAGCCCGGCGTATTGGCTTTGGGATAAAAGAAAACAACCAGTTTTTTTCCTTTGTAATCCGATAACGCATGAATGTTTCCGTCCTGATCTTTTGCTGAAAAGTCAGGGGCTTTATCGCCTTGTTGTAATGTTGTCATATTTTAGTTATTTGAATTATTGAGTAATCTGATTAGTAGAGTATTGGATTGTTGTAATTTGATGATACGAAAGCCGGATTAGGCACATTATAATTATTGTTTTAAATTTACATTTATAAAATTACAAAAATGACCAAAAAAGAGCGTGCAACATTTGTTATAAATACGTTAAATGAATTATATCCGTCAATTCCGGTTCCTTTAGATCACAAAGACCCTTACACTTTATTGGTTGCGGTGTTGCTTTCTGCCCAATGTACAGATGTTCGGGTGAATCAGATTACGCCGCTTTTATTTGCCAAAGCTGACAATCCGTTTGACATGGTCAAAATGAGTGTGGATGAGATCAAGGAAATCATCAGACCCTGTGGCCTTTCGCCCATGAAATCAAAAGGAATTCACGGTTTATCGGAAATTTTAATTGAAAAATACAACGGTGAAGTCCCACAAAGTTTTGAAGCACTGGAAGCTCTTCCGGCAGTGGGTCATAAAACGGCCAGCGTGGTGATGAGCCAGGCGTTTGGTGTTCCTGCCTTTCCGGTAGATACACATATCCACCGGCTGATGTATCGCTGGAATTTATCGGACGGTAAAAACGTAGTACAGACTGAAAAAGATGCCAAAGCCATTTTTCCGAGGGAACTGTGGAATGATCTGCACTTACAGATTATCTGGTACGGACGGGAATATTCGCCGGCACGGGGCTGGAATCTGGAAAAAGACGTGATTACGAGAACAATTGGCAGGAAGTCGGTTTTGAAGGAGTATTTCCAACAGCAAAATAAATAATCATGAAAAATACATCTAACCATTTTTAAGTCCTAAGTTAACTTTTTATTGAAATAGACATTCATAACAGAACAGAACAATTTTAATTAATCTAATTTTTTTATCTGTGAGAAAAACTATTTTAACCGTGATTGTGCTTTTTGCATTTTCTGTGAGCGGAACATCCCAAACCTTTGAACAAGGTGATAATGTCATTAATGTCGGTATTGGTCCGGGCAGTGCCTTGAATGCCGGAAACGGAAAGCCCAACCTTGGCTTTAATGCTTCCTATGAAAGAGGAATCTGAAAAACAGATCCCGGATTAGTAAGCCTGAGAGGGTAAGCCGGGAGGGTAAGCTTTAAAGATGACGGATCTGGTTCCGGTTACAGCTATGAGTAAAAATGGAATTACACCGTGATGGGTATCAGAGGAGCCTGGCATTACACCGAATTGAATGATGAAAAGTTTGACGTTTATGCCGGTGTAATGGCGGGTTATAATACCGTTGATTATTCGTATAAAAGCTCTTCAGGAGTGACCTATTCAGGCGGGCGGATCAGTGTTTGCCGGTGGCAGGTATTATTTGATCAACCACATTGCTGCTTTTGCAGAAGTTGGTTATGGTACAACCTTTTTTAACGGCGGTATTTCCTTTAAGTTTTAATTTCCGGCAATCTACTAATAAGAACATCCCGATTGTAGTCGGGATGTTCCTTTTAATTAGCAAGGGTTTCAAACGTTATGTTACCCACCTTAACAATGCTCAGTGCCTTGGAGTAATTGAGCAAAAAACTTATCGTTTCTTTCTTAGGTAACATTTTTGGAGTTGCTAATTTTTTACTGGTGTAAAGTTTTGCCATAGATAAAATATGTTTGTTTCTATCAACAACGGAACTTTTCTCCAAATAGTATTTAATTAGTTAAAATTATTTGATTTTTTTCAATCACCTTTCGCAGGTTCATCAGGGCATAACGCATTCTTCCTAAAGCCGTATTAATACTAACCCCGGTTAAATCGGCAATTTCTTTAAAACTCATATCCTGATACATCCGCATGACCAATACCTCTTTCTGATCTGCCGGTAACTCCTCTAACAAACGCTGCAAATCATTTTCAACCTGATCGGTTATCATTCTGCCCTCAACGTTCATTGAACTGTCTGACATATACGAAAAAATAGAAAATTCTTCAGTTTCCCGTTGCATCGGCATTTTTTTGGTTCTGCGAAAATGATCAACCACTAAATTGTGTGCAATCCGCATTACCCATGGTAAAAATTTACCTTCTTCATTGTACGAATTGGATTTCAATGTTTTAATGACTTTAATGAAAGTATCCTGAAAAATATCATCCGTAATATCACGGTCTGCAATTTTGGAATAAATAAACCCGTAAATTTTAGATTGATGTCTTTCAATCAAAACAGCCAATGCCTGCTCATCGCCAGCAATATAATTCTTAACCAATAAAGCGTCCGGAAGTTGATTAACAGTAGCCATAGTAATACCTTTTTAATTTTCGTGTTTTGAACTAAAATTTTCTAAAAAAGTATTTTTTTCCTATAAGCAATTGTTAAATAAAGATTAAATATTAGCCAAATGTAACACAATTTTATTTTAGCAAACAAATTTTAATTGAAATTTTAACATTCATAATGCAATAAATGTGGAAAACCACAGTAAATAAGTTATTTTTAGCATGAAATATGCGTTCAACCTTTAGCAAGTGTAAAAAAACTGTCAAGAGTGAAAATCATGCCTCTCTTTTGAAAAAAATTGAAATAATCTGACTTTTAATTGACCTTTCAAATCACTATCTTTGCGATTCTTTCAATTTAGCTATGACACCTGAAGAATTTGCCTTACTGGAACCTAAAAAAAACATTCTGATCAAAGGGGCACAGCTGCACAATCTCAAAAATATTGATGTAGCCATACCCCGCAATCAACTGGTAGTTATTACCGGGCTTTCGGGCTCCGGAAAGTCAAGTTTGGCTTTCGATACATTATATGCCGAAGGACAGCGGCGTTATGTTGAAAGCTTGTCATCGTATGCCCGTCAATTTTTAGGACGATTAGACAAACCCAAGGTGGAATACATCAAAGGAATAGCTCCTGCCGTTGCCATAGAACAAAAAGTGAACACCACCAATGCCCGTTCTACTGTAGGTACCTCTACCGAACTATATGATTACCTGAAATTACTTTTTGCCCGAATCGGAAAAACATTTTCTCCTGTTTCCGGTCAGGAGGTAAAAAAACATACTGTTACCGATGTGGTAAACCAAATAATTTCATTTGAGCCGGAGAGCAAATGGCTGCTGCTTGCTCCTATTCATTTGGAAGAAGGCAGAGCCTTGGAAGATAAATTAAAAGTCTTACTGCAACAGGGCTTTATCAGAATTTTGGTTGACAATGAAATGATTCGGCTCGATGAATTGGAACAACACTCGTTAGATCAAAAAAATATTCTTTTAATTATTGATCGGATTGTTGTCAAAGAAGACGAAGAATTTCAAAATCGTTTGGCTGATGCCGTTCAAACTGCTTTTTATGAAGGTAAAGGTGCATGTATTCTGCAAGAAGTAAACAGTCAAAACCGATTTGAATTCAGTTCAAATTTTCAATTAGACGGGTTAACGTTTTTAGAACCCAACATCCATTTATTCAGTTTTAATAACCCATACGGAGCTTGTCCGACTTGCGAAGGTTATGGCAATGTTATTGGCATTGATGAAGAGCTGGTTATTCCCAACACTGCCCTATCGGTTTATGAAAATGCTATCTTTCCCTGGCGGGGTGACAGTATGGGATGGTACCGAGATCAATTGGTGAACAATGCCTATAAGTTTGATTTTCCTATCCACAAACCATATTTCCAATTAAGCGAAGCACAGAAACAGCTGGTATGGACAGGAAATAAGTACTTCACCGGGTTAGATGACTTTTTTAAGGAACTGGAAGAGAAAAATTATAAAATTCAAAATAGGGTAATGCTCTCACGTTACCGTGGAAAAACGAAATGTCAGACCTGTAAAGGCAAACGTCTGCGTGTGGAAACCAACTATATTAAAGTGGGCAACAAAACCGTTTCAGAATTGGTTGATCTGCCCATTAAAAACCTGATTCCGTTTTTTGCCGGTTTGGAATTGTCTGAATACGATCAGAAAGTAGCCAAACGGCTATTAATTGAAATCAATAACCGCCTGCGTTTTCTGGATGAGGTCGGGTTGAATTACCTCACGCTGAACAGAAACTCGGCCACCCTTTCCGGAGGCGAGTCGCAACGCATTAACCTGGCAACTTCGTTGGGCAGCAGTCTGGTTGGGTCGATGTATATTTTGGATGAACCCAGTATTGGTTTACACCCGAAAGATACTGAACGGCTGATTGATGTGCTCAAAAACCTCCGAAACCTGGGCAATACAGTTATTGTTGTTGAACACGACGAAGACATTATGAAAGCTGCCGACCGTATCATCGATATTGGCCCCGAAGCCGGCACACATGGTGGTCAATTGGTTGCAGAAGGTAACTTTAATGAAATACTGAAAGCCGATTCGCTCACTGCAAAATACCTGAATGGTGAAATGGAGATTGCAGTACCCCAAAAAAGAAGAAAATTCAAGAACCATATAGAAGTTATCGGAGCCCGTGAAAACAACCTGAAAAACATGGATGTTAATTTTCCGTTGGATTGTTTGACAGTCGTCACGGGGGTTTCAGGCAGCGGTAAAAGTACACTGGTCAAAAAAATATTGTTTCCTGCCTTACAGAAAAAGCTGGAAGGTGTTAGTGATAAAGCCGGACAATTTACGGAGTTACGCGGTAATTTTTCGCATATTAAACACATTGAATACATCGATCAAAACCCGATCGGACGAAGTTCCCGTTCCAATCCGGTTACCTATATCAAAGCGTATGACGACATCCGGGATTTATTTACCAAACAAAAGCTTGCTAAAGTAAGAGGATACCAACCCAAGCACTTTTCATTCAATGTAGATGGCGGCCGTTGCGAAACCTGTAAAGGCGACGGTGAAGTGACCATCGAAATGCAATTTATGGCCGACGTACATCTAACATGCGAAACATGTGGCGGAAAACGCTTTAAAAAAGAAATTCTGGAAGTACAGTTCGAAGGGAAAAATGTGGATGATATTCTGACCATGACCATTGATGATGCCGTTGCTTTTTTTAACGAACATCAACAGGCCAAAATCATTCAAAAATTAAAACCGTTGCAGGATGTTGGTTTGGGTTATGTACAATTAGGGCAGTCCTCTTCTACCCTTTCGGGCGGTGAAGCCCAACGGATTAAACTCGCTTCTTTTTTAGTAAAAGGGACTACCAAAGACAAAGCCCTTTTTGTTTTTGATGAACCTACCACCGGATTACACTTCCATGACATCAAAAAATTACTTACTTCGTTTGAAGCTTTAATCGAGAAAGGTCATTCCATTATCGTGATTGAACATAACTTGGATTTAATCAAATGTGCGGATTATGTTATTGATATCGGTCCGGAAGGAGGTGAAAACGGCGGACAACTCATCGCATTCGGCACACCGGAAGAAGTGGCTAAAGATAAAAAATCGGTTACAGGGAGCTATCTGAAGGATAAGTTGAGATAGGTTATCCGGTTATCTCTTATCGGTTAATTTTCCGGATTTTAAAGCTGTGTTCTTCCTTTATTTCTCACGATTCACTTGCACAACACAACTATTAACTACTGTATATGAACCACTTAGAAATCGTTAACAACTCATTCACAACATAAATTTCATTTTTGGCACAGCAATTGAAAATAACTCAGTAAGAATCTGAAACGAGTTCAGATTAAAAAGTTTAAATCGAATGTGTCATGAAAAAAATTACCCTCTTAGTAGCTGCAAACTTACTGGTTGTAAGTTTAGCTTTAGCAACAGAAAAAAACACTTTTTTTGATTTTGAAAGAAATGTTACTTATGCAAATTACATGGACGCAGAACCTATTGTATTCATGGAGCGAGGCATCGAATTCTATGTATTCTTAAACGGTGATTTCGATTTCAACACCCGTCCGCAAGACAGTCAGGGAGGTATCTTTTACCGTAGAGGAGGCACCCGTGGAACCACAGCAGTAGCTGTAAATTACGGTGTTCGGATTGAGCACGACAGCTTTGGAAGGGTACGCCGGGTTGGCAACACTTTTATCAACTACGACAGCAGAAACCGCGTAAGCCGTATCGGAACTGTCTATATGCGATACAACCGTTTTGCACTCTCACAAATTGGTGGCATGCAAATTGTATATAACAACAGAGGAATGATTACCCGCATCGTAGGTCAGGTAAATAACACCAGAGGAAACTACGGTTATACCACAACCTACTACGGAAGTTCATCCGGCTATAACAGTGGCTATACTTACAACGACAACAGTTACTACTACTATAAAGCAGATGGAACCCGGGCGTTGATTGAAGAAAAAAAGTAAATAAAATTGAGTTTGGTTAGTTAGATTAAAATTTGGTTAAGTTTGGTTGATGAAAGTCCTGCGAAAATCCCCAAGTAGCAGGATTTTCTATTTTATTTCCTGAAATACTGAAAGGATTACTCCTGCTTTTAAAAACTAAATCACTCTGAATCAACTAGCATACTGCTGAATTAGACATAAATCTGAAAACTTCTTTTTTTACAACGGAATTTTTATCTTCGCACAAAAATAAATCAAGTTTTTATTCCTGTAGAATCTGATTAGAAAACAAACATGAAAAACGCATTACTTCTCTTTCTGTTGCTGACCATGAGCCAGCTTAAAGCACAATTTTTCCAACAAAAATCAATCGAAGCTTCCATTGGCCTTGGATACACACAGGTAGATGAAAATATTAGTATGTATGGCGATGGATTTTATTTGCAGGGAGAGTATGTCTTAAAAGTGTATTCCTGGTTTGAACTCAGGCCATATGCCGGTATAATTTTTGCCAAAGCTGAATCAGAAAAAACAGAACCTGACGATCCGGTTTACAAATCAGTAACCAATGCTTTTTTAATTGGTGGTAAAACCCGTTTAAAAGCACCAATTCCTTATTTTGCTCCTTATGTTGAAATTGGTGTTGGAGCTTCAGTTGGTTCTTTTGAAGTAGCTACACCTTTAAGAAATATTGAAAAAGAGGGTCTAATTCTGCACATTCCTTTTTCAATTGGTGTAGCCCTTGGCAGAAAAAACAATATTGATATTGAATTTACCTACTATAACCATTCCAGTATCAAACAATATGCAGGTGCATTTGCGGTCGGAATTTTGATTCCGTTAAAAAGCTGATAAAACAATCCTATTCCTTCTGTAAAAACTTAACATTGCCGAATCCTGTCAATCCGTATCTTTGTTAAAAATTAATTTACATTTAATTAACTTTAACCAAACATTCATTTTATGCAGCATATTATTGACCGGTTCATCAGCTATGTTACCATTGACACCGAATCTGATCCCAATTCAGAAACCACACCCAGTTCAAAAAAACAACTGGTACTAGCCCGAAATTTAGTAAAAGAACTCAAAGCCATCGGTATGGAAGACGTAACGATGGACAGAAAAGGCTATATCATGGCCACTTTACCCACTAATGTGGAGTACGAAGTACCGGTGATCGGTTTTATCTCGCATTACGATACGACGCCTGATTTTACCGGTGCCGATGTAAAACCACAAATCATCGAAAATTATGACGGCAAAGATATTGTATTGAATGCCGAACAAAACATTGTATTGTCTCCTGCATATTTTAAAGATCTGTTACAGTATAAGGGTCAAACCCTTATTACAACCGACGGAACAACCCTTTTGGGAGCCGATGACAAAGCCGGGATTACTGAAATTGTCACTGCAATGGAATACCTGATTCAACACCCGGAAATCAAACACGGTAAAATCAGGGTTGGTTTTACACCTGACGAAGAAATTGGCCGCGGTGCTCATCACTTTGATGTTGAAAAATTTGGAGCAGATTGGGCTTATACAATGGACGGCAGCCAGATAGGCGAATTGGAATATGAGAACTTCAATGCTGCCGTAGCAAAAATCACCTTTAAAGGAAAAAGTGTTCACCCCGGGTATGCCAAAGGAAAAATGATTAATTCAATGTTACTGGCTTCCAAGTTCATTTCAAAACTGCCTAAAAAGGAAATCCCTGAAAAAACGAAAGGCTATGAAGGATTCTTTCATGTAACCGGAATCAACGGAAGTATTGAAGAAAGTACTGTTTCTTTGATTATTCGCGATCATGATAAAAAATTATTTAAAAAACGAAAAGCATTTTTACATGATCTAACGGCAAAATTCAATAAAAAATTCAAAAAACAGTTTGGAGATGAAATTGCAGTAATCGAAATCAAAGATCAGTATTATAACATGAAAGAAAAGGTTGAGCCGGTTTTTCATATTGTAAAAATTGCGGAAAAAGCAATGAAGAACTTAAACATCAAACCGATTATCAAACCGATTCGGGGCGGAACAGATGGCTGCCAGCTTTCATACAAAGGACTCCCCTGCCCGAATATTTTTGCAGGCGGACACAATTTTCACGGAAAATATGAATATGTTCCGGTAGAAAGTATGCAGAAAGCGGTAGAGGTTATCGTAAAAATAGCTGAATTAACTGCCGCGAAAAAATAACATTACTCATTTTTTGCCGCTGATTCGCAGATTATATCTTCTGAAATGGTTTAAACTTTGTAAACTGCAAATCGGTGACTTTTTAAATTATGGAAGACAAAAAAACCTGGAACAGAAATAAAAAATGGATGGAAGAGCTTGAATTGCTTAAGTCCATTATAGCCAAAACCGATTTAACCGAAACCACTAAATGGGGCGGTATTGTTTATACATGGCGTAACCATAATGTCATCGGGATCGGCGGATTCAAGGATTATTTTACCATTTGGTTTTTTAATGGTGTTTTTCTGCCGGATGAAAAAAAGGTACTGGTGAATGCCGGAGAAGGTGTTACCAAAGGGCTACGGCAATGGCGTTTTACATCAAAGGAACAAGTCAATGAAAAGTTGATTCTCCATTATGTAAGGCAAGCCATTGAAAATGAAAAAAACGGTCTTTCAATAAAACCTGAAAAAAAAGAAGTCTCACCCTCATCTTTTTTTCTGTCAAAACTGAATGAAAGTAATGAATTAGCCGAAAAGTTCAAGGCTTTTACACCTTACAAACAAAAGGAGTTTATTGAATATATTGACTCGGCCAAACAGGAAAAAACCAAAAACGACCGTTTTGAAAAAATAAAACCGATGCTTTTGGCAAACATCGGTTTAAATGATAAATATCGAAAATAATTATTTTTTTTCGTTTAGCTTGGCACTCAATTCCATCGAAATAGCAGAGCGTTCCATTTTAATTTTACCGGCCATTGTTTCAATTACAACAGTACCTTCAGATAATTCGGCAACTTTGCCGTGAATACCGCTTTTGGTGATAATTCTATCGCCGACTTTTAAATTATTTTCAAATTCTTTTTCTTGTTTGGCACGTTTTTGTTGGGGTCTGATCATAAAAAAATAAATGACCACAAACATTAATAAAAACGGTAATAATGACTGAATGTTTTCCATGTTATTGAGTAGTTATGGCAGAATTTTCTGCCGGTTTTGCTTTTGCTGTTACATTGGCCTTTATAGTTAATACATCCCTGCCTGAGGCTGTATTGGCTGTAATATTAACCGATTTTTGTTGCATACCGGGTTTTCCGTTGCTATCAAAAGAGACTTTCATCTTTCCGGTTTTTCCCGGTTTTATCGGTTCTTTCGGATACTCCGGTACAGTACATCCGCATGATCCTGAAGCATTGGTTATAATCAGATCGGCTTCACCGGTATTGGTAAATACAAAGGTAGTTTCTACTTTATCTCCTTCATTAATCACCCCAAAATCATGTTCCTTTTTGTTAAAGGTCATGGCCGGATATTTTCCGTCAGCCGGTGGTGTAGTAACCTGATTGGCTTCCGGATTTGTATTTTTCTTAATCGGCTCTCCCTGTGGCTGCGGATTTCCAATGTACTCATTAATTGGAATATCTTTACTGTTCGGATCGATTTTAGAAAGAGCATCTTCCTTTTTACAGGAAAATAATGATGCAAAAACAAATAAGGCTAAAATTGATTTTCTCATAGTTCGTTGATTTAAAATTACATTAAACCTCTGCCGGTTTTTTTTATTTTATCCGTTTTCTGGAAGTCTTTTACTAAATTATCCAAGACTCCGTTTATAAAAATACTACTTTTGGGGGTAGCGTACTCTTTGGCGATCTCCAGGTATTCATTAATGGTTACTTTGACCGGAATAGAAGGAAAACGCAAAAACTCACAAATGGCCATTTTCAGCATAATGGTATCTACTTCAGAGATACGGTCCGGATCCCAATTGGGCGTACGGTCTATGTATTCCTTGGCCAGTTCATTTTCATTCAATACCGTTTTGCGGAACAAATCCCTGGCAAAATCTTTGTCTTCGGTATCTTTGTAAAGCGGTAAGACGGCTATGGCTTTTTCATTATCGGCTTCAATCTGTTTTAACTGTTTTAAAATCATTGTATTAACCAATGGAATATCATCTACCCAGGTAAGCCGGTAATCTTCCAGGTAATCGTACAATTTATCGTTAGAAGCCACCAGGTCAGTAAACATATCCATGACGAATTTTTTGTCGCATTCAAATGAATCTGTTTTATCTGCCATGTAATTTTCATATAGCGGACTTTTTTTGATGCTTTCCAACAGAATCAAGATCAAATCGTCATTCTGATGCCAGTTATTGATTTTTCTTTTCTCCAGGGCAACGGATATGGAACTGTTTTCTTCTAAAGAAACTAAAATCCGGTTGGCAATAAACTTTTTGTTTGGCTTCAAGTCTTTTTCGGTAGCCAGATGTTTCTTGGCTGCTTTCTCTAAAAAGTCTTCTTCTTTTTTTCTGATTTCTATTAAGGCAGAAACCACAATCAAATATAAATCCTGAATACTTTCGATGCTGGAAAACAAAAACTTTTCTTCTTTATCCAACTGATCAGAACCGCTTTGATGCATTGCATAGATGGTTTGCAATACTTTTACCCGAATATGTCTTCTGTTTAACACGCTGTAAGAACTTTTTAAAAAATTAGTGACGCCCCAAAGGACGCCACAAAAATAGTATTATTTATCGGAAAAAATTATTTCCCGGTTTCTTTTTTACGCTGATCTATTCTGTTTTGAGCAATCGTTAACGCTGCCTGGTGCGTTGTGATATTGTTTTTCACAGCATAATCAAAAATCTCCAGCGTTGTATTATAGATATTTTCGGTTCTTCGCATAGCTTCCGCTTTGTCATAATGTTCAATCTCGGCATATACATTGATAATTCCTCCGGCATTAATCAGGAAATCAGGTGCATACAGAATTCCTCTTTCCTGTAGAATTTTACCGTGAATATTTTCATTCGCCAACTGATTGTTGGCTGCACCCGCCACAACGGCGGCATTGAGCTTGTAAACCGTATCGTCATTGATGGTAGCTCCCAAAGCACACGGAGCATAAATATCAACTTCGGCACTGTATAAATCGGCACCCGAAAAGACTTTGGCTCCATATTGAGCTCCAACTTCATTCAATCTTTTTTCATTAATATCGGCAATGGTTACCAGAGCTCCTTCTTTGGTTAAATAGTCCACCAACGTTTCCCCTACATGCCCAATTCCTTGTACGAGTACTTTCTTTCCGGCCAATGAATCTGAACCGAATTTATATTTTGCCGCAGCTTTCATACCCATATATACACCAAAAGCAGTGACTGGCGAAGGGTTTCCGGAACCGCCTCTGGCTTCAGAAATACCGGTAACATAAGGGGTTACATCCCTAACGGTATCCATATCTTCAGTCTTCATCCCTACATCCTCTGCGGTGATATATTTTCCGCTTAACGAATGAACAAATTCGCCGAATTTCCGCATCAACTCAAGTGTTTTCTGCGTTTTAGCATCACCAATGATTACTGCTTTTCCGCCCCCCAGGTTTAATCCTGTAATAGCAGATTTAAAAGTCATTCCGCGTGATAAACGCAAAACATCGTTTAAAGCTTCCCACTCATTGGTGTAGTTCCACATTCTGGTTCCGCCCAATGCCGGTCCTAAAACTGTGTTATGAATTCCGATTATTGCTTTTAAACCAGTATCTTTGTCATTACAAAAAACAATTTGTTCATGATTATCAAAGGATACCTGGCCAAAAACAGGATCCATTTTTTGAAGTTCTTTAGGAGTTGTTACTTCTGCTATCATAGTTGAATATTTATTTGAGTAAAAATTATGACTTTGTCAAAAAGACATAACAAAAGTAGAACTAAAATCAAAAGAATGCAATATAATTTAATAATTTTGGCAATATGTTAATAACAAACCCCGGTAATTAATTTATACAAAATATCATAATTCTTATTTTTTTAACATTTTTCAACTCATAGTCACTTCTTTGCCTTCCATATCATGAAAGAACTACAATATTTAAATAAATATTTCGTCAAATATAAATACCGTTTTTTATTAGGTATTGTCATTACTATCGTTGCACAAATATTCTCATTATTCATCCCTAAGCTGGTCAGCAAGTCGATGAATATTATCGACGCCTACCTTAAAAATCCTGTCAGCGATACAAGTATCATCAAAAAAGAGCTGCTTGTCAGCTTGGCATTAATCATCGGGGCAACAGTAATTGCCGGGTTTTTAACTTTTTTGATGCGTCAGACCCTGATTGTCATGTCACGTCATGTAGAATTTGATTTAAAAAACGAAGTCTTTCAACAATACGAACGCTTATCGCAAAGTTTTTACAAAGAAAACCGTACCGGTGATCTGATGAACCGTATTTCGGAAGACGTCGGTAAAGTACGCATGTACGTTGGTCCCGCCGTAATGTACACCATCAATACCTTTATTCGCTTTGCCATTGTTATCATTTATATGTATAATGTTTCACCCAAACTGACCTTATATACCATTATTCCGTTACCGCTTCTCTCCTACTTTATATTCAGGTTAAGTGTTGAAATCAATGACCGAAGCCGCATTTATCAGGAAAACTTATCGGCTCTTTCCAGTTTTTCACAGGAAATATTTTCCGGCATCAGGGTAATCAAAGCCTATGCACTGGAAGGACAAAACCAAAAAGAATTCAACAATCTGGCTCAGGAAAGCCGTCATAAAAATATGAGTCTGGCCTATGTAAATTCGCTCTTTGGTCCCTTAATGATCTTACTGATCGGGTTGAGCAACTTGGTTGTCATCTATTTTGGAGGGATGATGTATCTGGACGGAACAATTGAAAATATCGGTACCATAGCCGAATTTATTTTATATGTGAATATGCTTACCTGGCCTGTTGCTTCGATCGGATGGGTTTCTTCTCTCGTGCAGGAAGCTGAAGCATCTCAAAAACGAATCAATGAATTTTTAAAAATTGAGCCGGAAATCAAAAACCATAACCCTGAAAGTGATCTCATTCAAGGCACTATTGTTTTTCAAAACGTGAGCTTCACTTACAAAGACACCAACATCCGGGCTTTAAAGAACATCTCATTTGAAGTTAAAAAAGGAGAAACCCTTGCTATTTTAGGAAAAACAGGATCCGGTAAATCAACAATCCTTTCATTGATTTGCAGGTTATATGATGTGGAAGACGGACATATTACGATGGATGGAAAAAAGTTGTCCGATTTAAACCTGCATGATTTGCGAAACAGCATCGGTATTGTTCCGCAGGATGCCTTTCTTTTTTCCGACAGTATCAAAAACAACATCAAATTCGGAAAAGAAGATGCAACAGATGAAGAAGTGATGACGGCTGCCAAACAGGCCGTTGTGCATGACAACATCATTCATTTTAAAAACCAGTACAACACCGTTCTGGGCGAAAGAGGTATTACGCTTTCCGGGGGACAAAAACAACGGGTTTCTATTGCCAGAGCCATCATTAAGGATCCGGAGATTTTGCTTTTTGACGATTGTTTATCGGCTGTTGATACCGAAACCGAAGAACAGATTTTAAACAATTTATTCGAAATTTGTAAAAATAAAACTACTTTGATTGTCAGCCATCGGGTTTCATCAGCCAAGAATGCCGACAAAATCATCATTTTAGAAGAAGGTGAAATCATCCAACAAGGTACTCATTTCCAATTACTAAATCAGGAAGGCTATTATAAAGAATTATACCTGAAACAACTTTCTGAAAAAGAATTGTCGTAATTTTTTGATAATTCAATTATTTTTTAGATTTTTGGTTCACTTACAACACTAAATTTGAGCGAAAGATTATGAGAGAAAATGAAATGTTAGAAAAAGATGAAATTTTTTCTAAAGTTTTGAGAGCCGGAAGAAGAACTTACTTCTTTGATGTCAGAGCAACCAAAGCAGACGACTACTACATCACCATTACCGAAAGTAAAAAATTTACGGAAGAAGATGGTTCTTTTCACTTTAAAAAACACAAGATTTATTTATACAAAGAAGATTTTGTGGCCTTTAAAGAAATTTTAGACGATATGACTTCGTATGTTTTAGACCACAAAGGTGAAGAAGTTATCTCTGAAAGACATCAAAAAGATTTCAAAAAAGAATATGCTTCAGAAACAGTTGAGAGTGAAGATGCTCCCAAAGCGAGTTTTACGGACATTGATTTTGATGATATTTAATTTATCTTCTACAAAAATCCCGAAATAAATTATTTCGGGATTTTTTTTATTTTCGGATTCTATTCTAAAAAAATGAAACATCTTTTAATCATTTTACTCTTCAATAATTACTTATTTTCTCAAACTAAAATAACAGGAAGTTATAATCACAGCGAAAGTATATTCACTATTGAAGATAAGATATATCAATCAACTCATTTTTCGCAAGGATATGCTATAATCAGTGATTCTAATTCTTTTGGCTTGATAGATAGTACCGGTATAATTGTGATTCCTGTGATATACGAATACATGGGATTTTTAAAAGATGGATTACTTGTTGCCAAAAAAGACAAAAAAAGTGGGTATTTGGATACAAAAGGAAAAATAATTATTCCTTTTATTTATGACTTGGCAGATGATTTCAAAAACGGAATTGCAATCGTTCAGAAAAATGGTAAATGTGGCATTATTGATAAAAAAGGAAATCAACTCACTGATTTAGTATATGACCACGTAGATAAATTTGGCAATGATCAATCAGGTCTTGCAAGAGTTTCAAGAGATAAAAAGTGGGGGTTTATCAATAAAAGTGGTGAAGAGATAATTCCTTGCATTTATCAAAATGCAAATTTTTTCAGAGAAGGACTTGCCTTGGTTACAAAAGAAAACGGAAGCAGTGGTTATTTGGATGCATCAGGAAAAGTAATAATTCCTTTTGCAGAATACACCAGAGCCGATAACTTTATAAATGGCAAAGCCAAAGTCCAAAAAGGAAATACCCAATTTTTTATAAATAAAAAAGGAGAAATTGTCAACTGATTTATTGAAGTGATTTAAACTTTTTTGATTGAAGCGAAAAAGTTTAAACCACTTCATTGTAATCCTACCCTATCCGTAAACCATTTGCAACGGTTTGATCTGGCGATAAAAGTACAATATCATTATCTTCTCCTACGGAGCCCAACACCAGGCATTCACTCATGAATTTTCCGATTTGCTTTTTCGGGAAATTCACAACCGCTACAACCTGTTTGCCGGTTAAATCTTCTTTCCGGTACCGCTTTGTAATTTGTGCCGACGTCTTTTTAATACCTGTTTCACGTCCAAAATCAATTGTCAGTTGATAAGCCGGTTTTCGGGCTTCCGGAAAATCATTTACTTCCAGAATGGTCCCGACACGCATTTCTACTTTTTCAAATTCTTCCCAAGTCAGCATACTAAATTATTCTTAAAAAATTAAACTCAAAAATAAGGATATCAATCTAAAATTTTATAACTTTAAGCATTAACTTAAAAATTATTATCTGTACTAATGGCCAGAACCGAATCGAACATGATTTCTTTAGGAACTAAAGCTCCTGATTTCTTTTTAAAGGATACTAATTCCAACGATTTTTTTACGTTTTCATCTTGTAAAGGCGAAAAAGGCACCTTGGTTTTTTTTATCTGCAATCACTGCCCGTTTGTACATCATGTCATCGATGAAATCATTTTGGTAGCCAATGATTACAGAGTGCAAGGCATTGGGATGGTTGCTATTTCCAGTAACGACATAACACAATTCCCACAAGACAGTCCGGAACTGATGACTGAATTTGCTTTTGAAAACAAGTTTGAGTTCCCTTATTTATATGATGAAACACAGGAAGTTGCCAAAGCCTTTGGAGCAGCCTGCACCCCCGATTTCTTTCTTTTTGACAACCAGGACAAATTGGTTTACCGTGGCCAGTTAGACGATTCGCGTCCCGGAAACAATATTCCGTTGAGCGGAAGTGACCTGCGGGGAGCCATTGACAGTATTTTGTATAACAGAGTGGTAAATCCGAATCAAAAGCCCAGTATCGGTTGTAATATTAAATGGAAAAAATAAATGGAAATTATTCATATTAGTGCCGAATGCTATCCGGTAGCAAAAGTAGGCGGATTGGCTGATGTGGTTGGTGCTCTGCCCAAATACCTGAATAAAGCCGGACATCATGTTAAAGTAGTTGTACCCGGTTATGACAACAAATTTTCTAAAGAAAACGAATTTGATGTCGTTCATATTGGTCAATTGCGGTTAGGCTGGTTTAATTTTTCCTATACCGTTTATAAAGAACGAACGAATCTATTGGGGTTTGAACTTTATCTTATCGCCATTCCGGATTTATTTGACCGCCCGAATGTTTATTCGTATGAAGATGACACGGAACGTTTCACCGCTTTTCAGGTAGCATTTTTAAACTGGCTGACCGAAACCCATCATACACCGGATATTATCCATTGTCATGACCATCATGCCGGACTGATTCCATTTATGGTATCACATGCCCCTCTTTATGAGCATTTGCGTATGGTACCCACCGTTTTAACCATTCATAACGGACAATACCAGGGTTGGTTTGGTTTTGACAAATTACATTACCTGCCGGAGGTCAGCACTTCCCGTTTAGGATTTCTGGAATGGGATGGTGTGATCAATCCATTGGCCTCTGGTATCAAATGTGCCTGGAAAGTAACTACCGTTTCGCCCAGCTATCTGGATGAACTGAGTGACAAAGCCAACGGACTGGAAAATCTTTTACGTTTTGAACGTCCAAAATGCCTTGGCATTTTGAACGGTATCGACAACGAAGTCTGGAATCCCGAAACCGATAAAATGCTGGCATGTCATTATAACCCCAAAAATTTAAAATCGGGAAAAGAAAAAAACAAAAAGCTTCTTTGCGAACAATTTAACCTCGATCCGTCAAAACCGCTTTTTACGTTTATCGGCCGGTTAGTTGGTGAAAAGGGAGCTGATTTACTCCCGGAAATATGCAGTATTGCTCTAAACCGAAACCCCAATGAAATCAACATTCTGATTCTGGGATCCGGAGATCCGCAAGTAGAACATCGTTTAGCCCAGTTAACACATTTTTACAGCGGAAACTACAATGCTTATATCGGGTATAATGAAAAATTAGCCCATCAAATTTATGCCGGAGCCGATTATTTACTGATGCCGTCCCGGGTTGAACCTTGCGGATTAAACCAGCTTTATGCCTTGCGATACGGAACCATTCCTATCGTCAGAAGAACCGGCGGACTAAAAGATACTGTCGTTGATATTGGTGACGGAGGTTTTGGTATCTGTCATGACCAAACCAGTGTTTTTGATGTGAACTATTCGATAACCAGAGCCATTGATTTATATCACTACACAAAATACTATGATGCCATCCGGAAGACCATCATGCAGATTGACCATTCATGGGAAAAAGTGGCACAAGCCTATATTGATGTTTACCAATCGTTAAAAAACTAACACATGAAAAAAGAAGTATTAGCCATCATTTTAGGAGGAGGACAAGGATCGCGTTTATATCCGCTGACCGAGAGCCGTTCCAAACCTGCTGTTCCGATTGCAGGAAAATACCGTTTAGTGGATATCCCCATCTCCAACTGTATTAATTCAGATATCAAACGAATGTTTGTGTTGACCCAGTTCAACTCGGCTTCATTGAATCAGCATATTAAAAACACGTATCACTTCAGTTATTTCAGTTCTGCATTTGTTGATATTTTAGCAGCCGAACAAACACCGGATAACCCTACCTGGTTTCAAGGTACGGCCGATGCTGTACGACAATGTATGCAACACTTTCTGAATCACGAATTTGATTATGCTTTGATCTTATCCGGTGATCAGTTGTATCAGATGGATTTTAACCACATGATTCATGCCCACCAGCAAAGTGGAGCATCTATAACCATTGCCACCTTACCGGTTTCAGCCAAAGAAGCTCCTGAATTCGGGATCTTAAAAACCGATGAAAACAGCCTGATAACTTCTTTCATCGAAAAACCGGCCCCTGAATTACTGCCGCTATGGACCTCTGAAGTAAGTGACGAAATGAAAAGAGAAGGCAAGCACTACCTGGCTTCTATGGGAATTTATATTTTTAACCGGGATCTTTTGATTGAACTGATGAAAAATCCGGATACGAAAGATTTTGGCAAAGAAATCATTCCGCAATCCATCGGTCATCAAAAAGTTTTGAGTTACCAATATGAAGGATATTGGACGGACATCGGGAATATTGATTCCTTTTTTGAAGCTAATCTGGGCTTAACGGATGATATTCCTAAATTCAATTTATTTGATAACAACAGTAAGATCTATACCCGTGCCAGGGTATTGCCTCCCGGAAAAATTTTAGGCAAAACAACCGTTGAACAATCTATTGTTGCAGAGGGCTGTATTCTAAATTCAGCAGTCATAGAACATTCTGTTGTTGGAATCCGTTCCCGGATAGATGAAGCAACCGTGATCAAAAATTCATACATCATGGGGAGCGATTATTATCAAAACCTGGATGAATTAAATCATAATATTACACACAATATCAAGAATATAGGCATCGGAAAACGGTGTTACATCAACAATACCATCGTAGATAAAAACTGCAGGATTGGAAATGATGTTTACCTGAACGGCGGGAAACATCTGGAAGACATTAATACGCCTTTGTACACCATCAAAGAAGGGATTATTGTGGTGAAAAAAGGAGCAACTTTACCCGATGGCTTCAGGATAGAATAGATCAAAAAAGTCCTCTTGAATCAAGAGGACTTTTTAAAGTATAACTTAGGAAAATATTATTTTTCTCCTTTTTCCATTTTAGCTTTAAGGTCTGCTAAAATCTGGTTGTTTTCACCCAGTGTCTGAGCAGGAGCATTGGTGTTTGAAGCAGCTGTTGTTTCTGCAGCTTTAACATTTTTCTCCTCTTCTTCTCTGAAGATCGCTGTGTGAGAAGCTACAACACGTTTGAATTCTTTGTTAAATTCAATCACTTTAAAGTCTGCTGTATCTCCTTTTTTCAACTTCTTACCATCTTCTTTTTCTAAATGACGGGCAGGAACAAAAGCCACTACATCATCGCCGAAATCAACCGTAGCACCTTTGTCAACAATTTCTGCAATTGTTCCGTTGTGAACCGTTCCTACTGCAAAAGCATCTTCGTGTTTATCCCAAGGATTCTCTGTTGTTTGTTTGTGACCTAACGACAGTTTACGTCCTTCTACATCCAGTTCTAAAACAACAACATCTAATTTTTCACCAACATTGATGAATTCAGACGGGTGTTTGATTTTCTTAGTCCAAGACAAATCAGAAATATAAATCAACCCGTCGATTCCTTCTTCCAATTCTACAAAGATACCAAAGTTTGTAAAGTTTCTAACAATGCCTGTGTGCTTAGAACCAACAGGATATTTAGAAGTGATATCCGTCCATGGATCCTGTGTCATTTGTTTGATCCCTAACGACATTTTTCTTTCGTCTCTGTCTAACGTCAGGATAACAGCTTCTACTTCATCACCGATTTTCATGAAATCCTGAGCTGAACGTAAATGTGTTGACCATGACATTTCTGAAACGTGAATCAAACCTTCTACACCTTCTGCTACTTCAATGAAAGCACCGTAATCAGCAATAACCACTACTTTACCTTTCACTTTGTCTCCAACCTGTAAGTTAGCATCCAAAGCATCCCATGGGTGAGCGTTCAATTGTTTTAAACCTAATTGAATTCTTGTTTTCTCATCATCAAAATCAAGAATTACAACATTTAATTTTTGGTCTAATTCAAGTACTTCACTCGGGTGGTTAATTCTTGACCAGGAAAGGTCTGTAATGTGAATCAATCCATCTACACCACCTAAGTCAATGAACACACCATAAGAAGTAATGTTTTTAACAACACCTTCCAATACCTGTCCTTTTTCTAACTGACCGATGATTTCTTTTTTCTGAACTTCAATATCAGCTTCGATAAGAGCTTTGTGCGAAACCACCACGTTTTTAAATTCGTGATTGATTTTTACCACTTTAAACTCCATCATTTTGTTTACATATTGGTCGTAGTCACGGATAGGTTTCACATCAATTTGAGAACCCGGTAAGAAAGCTTCGATTCCGAAAACATCTACAATCATACCACCTTTTGTTCTGCATTTTACAAAACCGTTTACGATTTCGCCGCTTTCATTAGCCGCAATAACACGATCCCATGCTTTGATTGTTCTTGCTTTTCTGTGTGATAATACTAATTGACCTGTTTTGTCTTCACGAACGTCGATTAATACTTCCACTTTGTCGCCCACTTTTAAATGGGGGTTATAACGGAACTCGTTCAAAGAGATAACTCCTTCCGATTTCGCGTTAATGTCAACAATAGCATCACGATCAGTAATACGAACAACTGTTCCGATCACCACTTCGTCGCTTTCTGTTGAAATGAAGGTTTTAGCAACTAACTCTTCAAATTCTCTTAAGTTTTTCTCATCTACTGCATCAATTCCTTCCTGGAAATTATGCCAGTTAAAGTTTGCTAAAAACGCTTCTTGTTCTTTTAATAATTCAGACATGCTGATAAAAAATTTGTATTCTGTGTTCTCTTGAGTTTCTTGATGCGATAGAAAACAACAGAAGTTGTTTACATAAATTGTTTATACCCAATGGAAACTCTTCTTCGCCAAAAGGTGTGCAAAATTACGAAGCTTTTTTGAATTTACAAAACTATTTTTGAGGGATTTAGATAGTTTTTTACTGTTTCGTATAATAAACGTTCCTTTTTAATCAGAACGGTTCAAAAATCAAAAATATCCTTCGTTAAAGTAAGCTTAAAACAACCCGATAACAATCTTATAAGTTCAAAAATCACTATATTAGTACATCTACAATGATAACTTTAAACAAAAGACAATGAAAGCATTAAAATATTCCTTCTTGTTATTCTGTTCATTACTTGTGTGGTTTTCCTGTCAGAACGCTAACAATGAAAGTAGTACAAAACATCCGATTCCCAAACGAAAATACAGTAAAGCCCAGCATTTCAGTTATACCAAATGGTCTTTAAAGAACGATTCTGTCCGGAAAGTTTTTAAATCAAAATTTTCTGGAAGCGACTTAACCACTCTTGTTGCCCTGAACCGGATTGACAAAAATACCCTTCACAAAGCAGATACCTTAATCGTTCCGGATAAGTTTGACGATGATTTCTTAGCCTATTCGCCTTTTCCATATACCATCGAAAATTTATTTGATATTCCGAAAACAGCTGTTTTCTCTTATCCGATTCAGGCTTATGGCTTATATGAATACGGGGAATTGGTCAAATGGGGGCCTACAAGCCTGGGGTCCAAAGCTCATCAGACACCCACCGGATTATTTTTTACAAACTGGAAAGGAGAGGAAGTGCAAAGCACCGTGGATGACGAATGGATTCTGCGTTGGAACTTTAATATTCAGAACGAACAAGGTATAGGCTGGCATCAATATGAATTGCCCGGGTATCCGGCTTCACATTCTTGTTTACGCTTACTGGAAAGCGATGCCCGGTGGATGTATGATTGGGCAGAAGAATGGATCTTGAAAGATGCAAACACTGTTGCAGCAAAAGGAACTCCGGTAATTGTGTTCGGAAGCTATCATTTTGAAGGCCGTTCACCCTGGCTTGCCTTAGCAAACAATTCTAACGCAAATGATATCGACAAAAAGGAGTTGGAAAATATTGTTTCTCAATATATTGATGAAATTATAAAAGAACAGGAAAACAGAAAAAAAGTGCTTCAAATGAATAAAGCCGGTTAAATTTTCAATAAGGTTTGCTTTAAGCCTTCTTCCATATTTCGCCATAAAAAGTTATAAAATGATTTTTCAGGAATACGATCCACTGAAACAGTTACCTCTTTCAGTTTTTCTCCGGTATCATTTTTAACCAGTATGTTTCCAACCACAGAAAAAAACCGGTGCTTTTCATTACGTCGTTTACCGGCTTTGTAAACCACAACACTCAAGTCATCATATTTTATGGCAAAATTGCCCTTAGAAGTCAGATCATTTCCGGCAAAAGTAAAGTAAACCTGATTCAATTTTCCCGCAAAAGTTGTATTCATATAAGGCTTTGTAAATGTATGGATACTTGCTGCCGGAAAATTTAAAAGACTTCCTTTGATATGAAACCCGTCGGATTGGTCAAGCACATTAAACCGCCAATCAACTTTTAAAGGAGCATTGTTCATAAAACGACAATCAACTTTGATAACCACATCCGGCAATACCGTAGCTTTGTAACCACTATTGATATCTGTTACCTGCATATTAAACCGGTTAAAGCTCAACAATCCGGCTCCGTTTTCTAAAGTCTTCTCTTCTTCGTATTCCAAAACAGATTCACGGACAGAAAGTGTATCAATGCTTAATTTAAAAGGTATTTCACGTAATAATTTATTGTATAATACTTTTTTGGAAAGGTCATCCGCCGGAATTTTTGAACGGTAAATATTAGTCCGAACAGTATCTAAAATAACCTGATCTGCCTTAAAATAAAAATCATCTTTTTCAAACCCCCAGTCCGTGTTTTTTAACAAAACCGATTGAACATTAACGGTATAAATATCTTTTTCAACGGGTATCTTTCTAACAAACGCAGCCCGGTTATAAACAGGAATCATACTGAACTCCCTGATTGCTAAAAACGATGGTGAGCTTTTAAGGTTTTTTGCCCTGAGATGATAAAACGCATTGGCCCGGAAAAAAATACGGTCGCAATGTAACGAAAAATCTTTGTATGAAAACGGAATTTTATTCTGTAAAGTCGTATCATCTAAAATCACATCCTCTAACGTTAAAAACAGATTGTCAATTTCCAGTGAGGACTGATTTAATTGGGTTGAAATGATTTTTAAACGACCGTTAGTCAAATGAATATCTGAAACTTCAATCGTGTTTTTAAAGGGTTTTATAACATCATCTCTAATACTGTTGGGATCATTTAAGGCCCGGTCATTTTTTTTGTAAAGGTGGATGTCCGGTTTAGTGACATTAATTCTGGACGCTTTGATTTTATGCTTAAAAAGTAGTGTCCAAACACTAACACCCTTTGCCTCGATTTCCGAAATTGTTGCATATATTCCGGCTTTTAGCTTTGCTTTCATCGGATGAATTTTAGGTGAAATAGAAATGTTTTTTACCCTAATGTCTCCTTTCACCAATGAAATATCAACCGACTGATAAGCAATATAATAAGGAGAATTGCTTTTTTCGTTTATAATTTCAGGCAATTTACAGGTAACCCAAAAAGTCAAACCGAGCTTTAAAACAAAAATCAACAGAAGGATACCTAAAACCGTAATGAGTGCTTTTTTCCGCAAACCCTAAAAGTGTTTAGTTCCTAAAATTAGTGATTAATTGAGTAATATCAACAAAAAACATAAAAAAACCTGCTCATGTCAGCAGGTTTTTTTATGTTTTTTCATTTTACACCTAACAGGTTTTAAAACCTGTTAGGTGTAAAATTTATATTTTATAGATAAAACTTTCACCCGGTAAAATTTTTAATGCAAACCGTCCTACTCCTTTCTCAATAATTAATTCCGTTGAGTTTTTGCCGTATAATTGGTCTTTTAACTTATACTTTCCGTCTTTCAGATTCATTTTTTTCACCACATCTGCCGGAATCATTACCTCACATTGAACAGGTGTGTTTTGATTAAAATTTGTCACAATCACCAATTTCTCGTCATCACTCCAACGCACATACGAATACAATCCGAAATCATAATCAGTACCTGCATTCAGATTAGCGTCGTGAATTTGTTCGAATTCGCCCATTAAAGCACTGCTTTTCAGGGTAAAATTCAACAACCGTTTATAAAAATCCCGTAACTCCTTTTCTTCCGGTTTTAACTGTCCGCCGTCAAATTTCCCCTCATTCATCCAACGTTGGTGATGCGGCACACCTACATAATCAAAAATAGATGTTCGGGAATTCTTCCCGAATCCGGCATCAATTGCACCCGGTTCTCCTACTTCCTGTCCGAAATAAATCATCGTTGGCGATGAACTTATGGTAGCCGAAACAACCATTAACGGTTTACCTTTTTTAGGATCTCCGGCAAATTGCGGACTCGCCAGACGTTGCTCATCATGGTTATCTAAAAAGTGGAGCATGTGATGCTCAATATCGCTTAAATCCTCCTGAATGCCGGAGATATGTTTGGGCAAACCGCGGCCTTGAACAATGTTTTTCAACGTATCATACATTTGTACTTTGTCATACAAATAATCCATTTTTCCTAAATGTATATAATTTCGGTATTCACCCGGATTGTAAACTTCTGCCAGTAAAAATGCATTTGGTTTTTTCATTTTGATGGATGAATTCAGATAGCTCCAGAATTCTACCGGAACCATTTCAGCCATATCGTATCGGAATCCATCCACACCTTTATCCATCCAATAGTGCGTAATGTCTTTGAATTTTTTCCAGGAATCCGGCACGTCTTTCCCTTTCCAAAAAGCGGCGTGAGCTTTGTAGTCCTTTTTGTCGTAGCCTTCCGGAAGGGTCGGAAAATCTTTTGTTCCATCCGGTTTAACCCCGTAATTGATTTTTACCGTTTCATACCAATCGTTGATATCGGGTTTGGCTAAACGGGATCCGTTGCCGGTCCATTTGGCCGGTACTTCTTCAAATTTTCCGTCAGCTAACGGGTGCTTTTCACCTCCCAATGGTCTGTAATTGGCATCCGTGGGTACTTCAAATCTGGAATCCGGAATGTAATAAAAATTATTATTCCGTTTGTATTCCACTGTTTTATCGTCATCTGCTCCAAAATCTTTCACTCCTTTCGGGTTGGTTTTTCCTTCATAACGGCGGGCAATATGGTTGGGTACAATATCGATCACTACCTTCAGGCCGTTCTGATGAGTGCGTTCAATCAACGCTTCAAACTCTTCGAGTCGTTTAGCCGGATCAACAGCCAAATCAGGGTTTACATTGTAGTAATCTTTCACGGCATAAGGCGAACCCGCCCGTCCTTTTACCACATCCGGATCATCGTTTGAAATTCCGTATTGCGTATAATCACGAACCACCGCATGGTGCGGTACACCGGTGTACCAAATGTGGGTTACGCCCAGGTCTTTAATTTCCTGAAGAGCCTTGTCAGTAAAATCATTGAACTTGCCTACTCCGTTTTCCTCAATGGTTCCCCAAGGCTTGTTGGTGGTATTGGTGTTTCCGAATAAACGGGTAAATACCTGATAAACCACTATTTTATTTTCTCTATTGGTTTCATTTACGGTTTGAGAATGGCCTTTCATATTTTTTTGTTCGCAGGATATGGTTGAAAATAAGACGATCGTGCTTAGTGCAACCGCTGATTTTTTGAGCATAAAATTTACTTTTTTAAAGGCTTAAATATACGAATTTTTAGTAATTACTGATCAGCGAATGGTAATTAGGCTCTTTGTTTCAAAATCTCAACTATATCATTCAATTCAAAACCTTTTGCGTTTAACAGAATCAGATAATGAAACAGCAAATCGGCACTTTCATTCAAAAATAAATCATCGTTGCTGTCTTTGGCTTCAATAACCATTTCAACAGCCTCCTCACCTACTTTTTGTGCAATTTTGTTAATGCCTTTTTCAAATAACGAAGCCACATAACTCATTTCTGCCATACCTTTTTCTTTACGAAGTTGAATCACGCTTTCCAGCGTTGATAAAAACCCAAAAGTTGTTTTATTTGATTGTTGCCAACAGGTTTCTGCTCCGGTATGACAAACCGGACCTGTCGGATTTGCTTGAATTAAAAGCGTATCGTTATCACAATCAGCCTCTATTGAAACTAAATTTAAAAAATAACCGCTTTCTTCACCTTTAGTCCATAATCGATTTTTTGTCCGACTGAAAAAAGTGACTTTTTGGGAAGAAACTGTTTGTTGATAGGCTTCTGCGTTCATATACCCCAACATTAAAACCGTTTTGGTTGTTGCATCCTGAATAACGGCCGGGATTAAGTTATCCGGGTTTTTAGTAAAATTTAAATTATTTTTTAACATATAAGTTGATTCATAAATGGTTTCTGCGATTGTATAAATTCATATTTTTTTTAAGTTAATCGGATTGGTACATTTTGATTTTTCAGAAATTGTTTTAAAGCCGGTATCGAAATTTCGTTATAATGAAACACACCGGCCGCCAGAGCCGCATCGGCCTTTCCGATGGAAAAGGCTTCTTCAAAATGTTTCATCGTCCCCGCACCACCCGAAGCAACAATGGGAACATTTACTACTTCAGACAATTGAGCCAACGCAGCGGTAGCAAAGCCGTTTTTTGTTCCGTCGTTGTTCATCGAAGTAAATAAAATTTCGCCGGCTCCCAAGGATTCAACTTCTTTTGCCCAGTCAAATAAATCCAAATCCGTTTCAACTTTTCCGCCAATCAGATGCACTTTCCAATTTTCATTGATTATTTTGGCATCAATGGCAACCACAACACATTGACTGCCGAAATTTTTAGCAAGGTCAGCAATCAATTTCGGATTATTTACGGCTGATGAATTAACGGAAATTTTATCCGCACCGTTTTTCAACAATACTTCCACATCATCTGCCGATGTAATTCCGCCCCCCACCGTAAACGGAATATTGATGGTTTGTGCCACTTTCCGAACCAATTGAACCAGGGTTTTTCTGCGTTCTTCTGTAGCAGAAATATCCAAAAAAACCAATTCATCGGCACCTTCTGAACTGTATTTTATTGCCAATTCAATAGGGTCACCGGCATCTTTTAATCCTAAAAAATTAATGCCTTTCACGGTGCGTCCGTTTTTAATGTCGAGGCAGGGAATTATTCTTTTTGTTAGCATTTGAATGTATTAAGATTGGAGTATTAAGCATTAAGACTTTGTGATGTAATTTTCCAGTTGTTTTAGAGTAATTCGGTTTTCGTAAATGGCTTTTCCGATGATGACTCCGTGACAACCTGATTCAGCTAATTTGGGTAATTCATCAAACGTTGAAATTCCGCCGGAAGCAATTAATTTTATATTTATAATTTCCTGTAAAACAGATTTATACATCTCAAAACCCGGGCCTTGCAACATACCGTCTTTTGCAATATCAGTACAAATAACCAATTGAATTCCTTTGGTTTGATAATTTTTTATAAACGGAATAAGTTCTTCTGAACTTTCCTCCTGCCAGCCTGAAACTGCAATTTTTCCGTTTAAAACATCGGCTCCGAGAATGATTTTTTCCTTGCCAAAACGTTGAATCCATTCTTCAAATAAGGAAGGATTTTTTACGGCTATAGTTCCTCCGGTAATTTGATTGGCTCCGGATTTAAAAGCAATTTCGACATCTTTATTTGTTTTTAGCCCGCCGCCAAAATCGATTTTCAAGGCGGTTTTAGTGCTTATTTCTTCCAAAATTTTATAATTCACAATGTGTCCCAATTTGGCACCATCTAAATCAACCAAATGCAGATGGGTGATACCGTGAGCTTCAAATGATTTAGCTACTTCTAACGGATTTTCATTGTATATTTTTTGGGAATTGTAATTCCCTTGGGCAAGTCGGACACATTTTCCGTTGATAATATCCAGGGCCGGAATTATTTTCATTTTATTACGTTTTCGGGTTGTGAGTTATGTTTTTTTAGATTCAGAAAATTTTGCAATAGTTTTTCTCCGACAAGGCCACTTTTTTCGGGGTGAAATTGAACGCCATAAAAATTATCTTTTTGCAAAGCAGCTGAAAAATCAGTTAAATAATATGTTGTTGCAATCGTATCTTGACAGATTTCGGCATAAAAACTGTGAACGAAATACAGAAAACCTGTTGATTCCCGGCTGAATAAATATTTTTCCTCAATAGTTTTAAGGTCATTCCAACCCATATGCGGCACTTTGACTTGATTGGAAAATTGAATGACATTCGTGTCAAAGATTCCTAAACCGTTTGTATTACCTTCTTCAGTGTGATTGCACATTAATTGCATTCCCAGACAAATTCCTAAAACCGGTTGTTTTAACGTGGGAATTAATTCATCTAAACCAGAATTTTTAAGCTTCTTCATCGCAGAACTTGCTTCGCCTACGCCTGGAAAAATGATTTTATCGGCTGAACGGATTTCGTTAGGATTATTTGTCAAAATGCCTTCATATCCCAACCGATTTAAGGCATTTTGAATGCTTTTTATATTTCCGGCACCGTAATCTATTATGGCTATTTTCATTTGTTTCAGGTTTAAAGTTTCAGGTTTCAGGTTATTCAACAACAAACAACTTGAAACCTGAAACAAATAATTACAACATTCCTTTTGTACTTGGCAAAATCATTTTCTCCGCATCTCTTTTAACCGCTGCCTTAATTGCTTTTGCGAAAGCTTTAAAAATAGCTTCGATTTTATGGTGTTCGTTAATCCCTTCGGCTTTGATATTCAGGTTCGCTTTAGCTCCGTCGGCAAATGATTTGAAAAAGTGAAAAAACATTTCCGTAGGCATATCACCAATTTTTTCACGTTTAAAAGAGGCATGCCACATCAACCACGAACGTCCGCCAAAATCGATGGCTACCTGAGCCAGACAATCATCCATCGGCAAACAAAACCCGTAACGTTCAATACCCAATTTACCTCCTAATGCTTTGGCAAAGACTTCGCCCAAGGCAATGGCAGTGTCTTCAATGGTGTGGTGTTCATCCACCTCTAAATCGCCTTTGACCTGAATATCCAAATCCATTTGTCCGTGTCCGGAAAGTTGATCGAGCATATGGTCAAAAAAAGCCAATCCGGTTTGAATATTGCTTTTTCCGGTCCCGTCTAAATTTAAGGTGATAGCGATTTCGGTTTCATTTGTTTTCCGATAGACCAAAGCAGTTCTGCTTTCCAGCTTCAAAAAATTATAAATTTGTTTCCAGTCATTGGTTTCCAACACAATAATTGAATGTAATTCTTCCTGTTTAACGGAAATTTCATTTACACCCAAATTGGTATTATCGTTGATGAAAATCGCTTTTGAACCAAGATTTTTAGCCAATTCTACATCGGTTAAACGATCGCCAATCACGAATGAATTTTCTAAATCATAATCATCTGAAAAATACTTTTGCAACATTCCGATTCCGGGTTTCCGACCGGGAGCATTTTCGTGTGGAAACGTTTTATCTATCAACACTTCTTTAAATACTACGCCCTCATTTTCAAATGTTCTTATGATGAAATTTTGCACCGGCCAAAAGGTTTCTTCCGGAAAAGAGGCAGTTCCCAAACCATCCTGATTGGTCACCATCACCAATTCAAAATCCAATTCAGCGGCAATTTTACTCAGATAAGTCAACGATTTCGGATAAAAAGTCACCTTCTCAAAAGCGTCAATCTGTTCATCCGGTGTTTCGTTGATTAGAGTGCCGTCTCGGTCAATAAATAGAATTTTTTGTGTCATTTTACAGTGATTTTAAGGTCGTAATTAATCGGTTATTTTCTTCTTTGGTTCCGATGGTAATTCGAATACAATTTTCACAAAGCGGTTCATTATTTCGGTTTCTGATAACAATTCCTGCCTGAATCAACTGATTGTATCGCAAGGTTGCATCATCTACTTTTACCAAAATAAAATTTGCATCGGAGGGAAAAATCTGTTCAATAAAGCTAATCGATTTAAGTGAATTGATCAGGTTTTCCCGTTCCGAAACAATCTTTTTTACCTGGGCTGTTAAGGTATGCTGACTTAACTTTTTCAGGGCAATTTCCTGTGATGCCGTATTCAAATTATAAGGTGGTTTGATTTTATTCAAAACCGAAATAATTTCCTTCGAAGCGTACAAAACACCCACCCGAAGTCCGGCCAAACCATAGGCTTTTGATAAGGTTTGTGTGATGACCAAATTGGGAAATTCATCCAATTCAGACAACCAGCTTTCTTTTGTCGAAAAATCAATATAGGCTTCATCAATAACCACCAAACCGTCAAAACTTCTTATTATTTTCAAGACACCTTCATCAGAAAATGAATTTCCGGTGGGATTATTGGGCGAACATAAAAAGATGATTTTTGTATTGGCTGAAACGGCATTCAAAATTTCATCAACATTAGGCTGAAAGGCATTAGTTAACAGAACTTCTCTGTTTTCAATCGCATTTAAATCAGCTAAAACGCCATACATTCCGTAGGTTGGCGGCAAAGTGATGATGTTGTCCTGATTGGGTTCACAAAACGCACGAAAAAGCAAATCGAGTACTTCATCACTTCCATTTCCTAACAAAATTTGATTTTGATTGAGACTTTTTTTCTTACCCAAAAGTGATTTCAATTGTTTCTGCTGCGGATCGGGATAACGATTATATCCATTGGAAAACGGATTTTCATTCGCATCCAAAAAAACCATATTCGTTTCAAATTCTTTGAATTCATCGCGTGCAGACGAATAGGATTTCATATTCAAAATAGTCTTTCGAACTAAATTTTGAACTGAAAACGGACTGTTTATTTCTATATTTTTAGTCATTTTTTAAAGTTTTTAATCGCAATGAAACTGCATTTTTGTGAGCTTGTAAACCCTCGGCTTCTGCCATAATTTCAATCGCATTTCCGATATTTTTTATACCTTGTTCAGAAATTTTCTGAAACGTAACGGCTTTTAAAAAACTATCTAAATTCACACCCGAATAATTCTTAGCAAATCCGTTTGTGGGCAACGTATGATTGGTTCCCGATGCATAATCACCGGCACTTTCGGGAGTAAAATTTCCAATAAAAACAGAACCTGCATTTTGAATTCCGTTTATAAAATAATCTTCCTTTTTGGAACAAATAATAAAATGTTCGGGAGCATATTCATTGATAAAATCCAATGCATTACTCTCCTTTTCAATAAAGATTAATTTTGAATTTTCAATAGCTTTTTGAGCAATTTCTTTGCGAGGTAAAACTTGAGTTTGGTCGTTAATTTCCTTTTCTACTTCATCAATTAATTTTTGAGAATTAGAAACCAAAATGACCTGACTGTCGGTTCCGTGTTCGGCCTGACTCAATAAATCGGAAGCCACAAAAGCCGGAATCGCAGAATCATCAGCATAAACCAGCAATTCACTCGGGCCGGCCGGCATATCGATAGCGGTTCCGAATTGGGTTGCCACTTGTTTGGCTACCGTGACAAATTGGTTTCCGGGCCCAAAAATTTTATATACTTTCGGGATGGTTTCTGTACCAAAAGTCAGTGCTGCAATAGCTTGGATTCCTCCTACTTTATAAATTTTCGTCACACCACATAAATTGGCCGCATATAAAATAGCGGGATTTATTTTTCCGTCTTTATCCGGTGGAGTGCCTAAAATAATTTCTTCACAGCCTGCAAGTTGGGCCGGAACGGCCAACATCAACACGGTTGAAAATAACGGGGCCGTTCCACCCGGAATGTATAAACCTACTTTTTGAAAGGGTCGCTTTTCCTGCCAACAAACGACTCCGTTGGCGGTTTCTATCTCAATTTTGCCTGTCTTTTGGGCAGAATGAAATTTGTAAATATTTGATTTTGCTAAATCAATCGCTTCTTTTAATTCAACTGGAACCTGTGTTTCTGCTTCTTTGATTTCATCTTCTGTGACAAGAAAGTTTTCTAGTTTTATTCCGTCAAACAACGAAGTATATTTGGCAACTGCATTATCGCCTTTAAGTTGAACTTCTTTGAAAATGGTTTTTACCGTTTCTTCTATTTCTGCAAATGATTGGATTGGTCGTTGGGTTATGCTCGACCATTGGTTTTGAGGTGGATTTTTATATTTTTTCATTTTTATTTTAACATTAAGGTATTAAGGGTATTTTCTTTAAGGTTCATTAAGACTAATTACTATTCACTATTTACTATTCACTAATCACTAATCACTTTTTTACAAAACCATCTTCTCAATCGGGCAAACCAAAATGCCTTCGGCTCCGGCAGATTTGAGTTGATCAATGACTTCCCAAAAAGTGTCTTCTTCGATAACCGAATGCAGGCTGCTCCACCCCGATGCCGCTAACGGCATAATGGTAGGACTTTTGAGAACCGGAAGAATTTTACCGACTTCTTGAATTTTATCGTTTGGCACGTTCATTAAAATATATTTGGACTTTCTGGCTTTGAGTACGGACTGAACCCGGAAACACAGTTTATTTAATATTTGCTGATTTTCAGCTGAAATGTTAGGCGAAACTGCCAAAACGGCCTCACTTTTCAGAATCACTTCTACTTCTTTTAAGTTGTTTTTGAATAAAGTGCTTCCGCTGGAAACGATATCTACAATGGCATCGGATAGACCGATATTAGGAGCAATTTCAACTGAACCGGAGATTTGGTGAATGTCGATCGAAATGTTTTTCGAAGTAAAAAAATTCAGAACCGTATTGGGGTAAGATGTCGCCACTCGTAAATTATTTAAATCTTGAATGGAATTGTATTGAGAATTCATAGGAACCGCCACGGAAACACGGCATTTAGAAAAGCCCAATTTTTCGGCAACAGTGATGTTTTGTCCTTTTTCTACTAAAAGATTATCGCCTACTATGGCGGCATCTACCACGCCATCGATGAGATATTGCGGAATATCGGAATTACGAAGAAATAAAATTTCTAATGGGAAATTGGAAGCTTCGGCTTTAAGTTGGTCGTTGCCATTGTTGATGGAAATACCGCAATCTTTCAGTATTTGAAGACTTTCTTCGTTAAGCCGACCTGATTTTTGAATTGCAATTTTTAAGGTGTTCATTTTTTTGTTTTTTAGAATGAGTACACCAAAGCGGAGAGCAGTAAAAAACCCGTTTGATGCACTCAAACGGGTTTTAGATATATGAAATACTTACATGACATCATTACTTCGCTTGAGCGGAGGTATGATGATGATGATGTAATTGAATTAAAAACATTTTTTATCTTTTGATGCTACAAATGTAACGACTTAAATTTTTAGAAAACAAAAAATTTAGAAACTTTATGATTTGTTGAACTATTGATTCCCCAAAATAATCGGCATTCCGTCTTTACCGGAGCCGATGACAATTACTTTTGAATTGGTTGACTTAGAGAGCTCAAGTGTAGCTTGAATGCCTTTTTCCTGTAAAATTTTATCGGTGAGCGAAGCACTTAAAATTTGGTTGGCACGGGCTTTTCCTTCTGCTTCAATGCGTTGACGTTCGGCTTCTTTTTGTGCTTTTTCTAAACGGAATTCGTATTCTAAACTTTCTTGTTCTTGCTTCAATTTAGTTTCAATCGCTGTTTTAATGGTGGATGGCAATGTAACATCACGCACTAATACTTCATTTAATTGCACGTATTGATTGGCTAAAATCTTCTTTGTTTCGGTGAAAATTTCATCTTGAATGGCATCACGTTTGGTGGAATACAATTGTTCCGGTGTGTAACGCCCCACCACGCTTCTGGCAGCAGAACGAATGGCCGGACGAATCACTCTTTCGATGTAATTCTCCCCTTTTTCCTGATGTAATTTTCCGGTATTTTCATATTGAGGGTGAAACCAAGCCGTAGCATCCAACTTGATTTCTAAACCATTGGAAGATAAAACCTGCATTTGTTCAGACAATTCCTGTTGACGCACTTCATAGACAAACACTTTATTCCATGGAGCTACCAGATGAAATCCTTCACCAAGTGGCGGTTCATCTGTAACCACACCACCTCCAAACGTTTTATACAATACTCCGGCTTCACCCGAACCAATTGTTACAGTAGATTTTGCGATAAAGATGATGAGAAAGATAACGCCAATAATCATCGGAATTAACTTAAAATTGAATGGTTTGTTCATAAAAAAGTATTTTTGGTTTACTTTTTATACGCAGAAAAAGAAAGAAAGTTACAAACGAAAATTCAATTAATGATCGTCCTCATGATACTTTGACTGTTGTATTTCATGCGTTTGGTTTGTAGCATTTTCTCTAATTTCGGTATGGCGAATTTCACCACCGGAAGTACCCACAAACTTAGAAAATACCACTCCGGCAAGAGCCAATACAAGTGCCAAATAAGAAACCCAACTCGCCTTTGCGTGTTTTTGAGTATTGGCAACTAATCCTGCTATTGATAGTAAACCTAAAGCATACAACACTTTCATGTACTTTTCAGCCAATTCTTCATGTTCGTGAATGATGTCATGCGAAATGCCTAATTCTTCCACGATTTCTTCGGCTCCTTCACCGGTCATCATCGTAGCTTTTGCCATAATCATACAAAAGATAAACATCACATAAGCCGCGTTGACCAACAGGATTTGTTTTTTAAAAATTCCGTACACCAATACTCCTGTACCGAAGAATAATCCGATGATAGGAAAATGGTTAAAAACCATGTGTAAATGTGCCTGATTCATCTTGTCGTAAATTAAACTGTTAATTTAACCGTTGTTCCTTGTTTAACCTTACTTTCTATTTCAATATCAATTTTCAAAAGGTTACACAATCGTTGAACAATGGAAAGTCCCAAACCGGTTCCTTTTATTTCCGGATGGTTTATGGTATGTGACCGGAAGAAGGGATGGAAGATTTTTTCCAGATTCTCCAACGGAATTCCCATTCCCGAATCGTGTATAGTACAGCAGAGCCCCTCTCCTTTATGTTGAATTGAAATGGATATCTGTCCTTTATCCCGGTTGTACTTTACGGCATTGGAAATTAAATTTCCAAAAACAATGGATAATAAATAACCGTCCGAAACCAAGTAATAGTCTTCCTTCATCTCCAGATGAACCGTAATTCCTTTTTCTTTAATCTTTTGAGAATAGAGCGTCAATGTATCCAACATAACGGCATTTAAATAAACCGATTCATTTTTGATGGTTTGCTTCTGGTTTTCAAAACGAGCCAATAAAAGCAGCTCATCCACCAGTCGGTTTAACCGGTCAACTTCCGTAACACAGTAATTGATTTTTTCAATATACTCGGCCTGGTTTCTCGGTTTTCTGACCAATACTTCCAGGGTTCCTTTGATAACGGCTAACGGAGTCCTTAATTCATGGGAAGCATCGGAGGTAAACTGCTTTTCGCGTTCAACCGCCTTTTCAATTCTGTCCAGTAAATCGTTAATGGTCTTGGAAAGGGTGTATAGCTCGTCTTTATTTTCCGGTAACTGAATACGGGTACTGAGATTTTCCCGACTGATCAAATTGGAGGTATCGATAATGGCATTAATGGGTTTTATGCTTCTGCCTGCAAAAAACCGGGCAATAAAAAACAGTACAATTAAAATCAGCGGGAAGCTAATCAAAAGGATTTTCTTTAGAATCATTACAATTTCAAAATCTTCGACAGACATTGCCAATACCAAGTAGCCCACCACACGATTGTCACTTTTTATGGTGGTCTGAATCTGCCTGATCGGGATTCCGTTCAGCGTGCTGTTTGTATAAACATCATTAAAGGAATCATCAAACAATTGCAAATCCTGGTCTTTGAGATTGGGCGACTTATCGATTAACTGTTTATTGTTATCATAAAATTCCACAAAAACCGGGTTAACACTGATGGTGTTGTGTTCTCTTGAACGCCATTGATCCACCTGTATCAGGTAAGTGTTTTTCTCATCAATCTGTATATCGTCTAAATGCTTGACAAGTTCTTCCTGAATTTCCTGATTAATATGTTGATTAACACTGAATTTTACCGTTTGATAAATGAATAAAAACACCACCGCAATCAGAAATGAACTACTGAAAATGTAGTTTACTGCAATTCTGTTTTTAAATGAAAATAGTAACATGACTAGCGGTTTATGGATTCAAAATCTGGTTCAATGTGAATCAGAACATGTCCCAATTCGATTAATTTTTCCCGAAGTGTATCTTTTAAATCATGGGCAATATCATGGCCTTCTTTAACAGACCTATTCCCGTCAACAATCACATGCAGATCAACATGATACTTCATTCCGGCTTTTCTGATAAAACATTTTTCAATCACGATAACCCCCTTGACCGATTGGGAAATGATCCGGATTTCTTTTTCTAAATCCTGATACAAGTGTTCATCCATGATTTCACCGAGAGCCGGTCTGAAAATTTTATAACTGTTATACAGAATAAAAAAAGAGGCAAATAAAGCCGCCCAGTCATCTGCTGATTCATACCCTTCTCCAAAATACAATGCCACTGATATCCCGATAAATGCGGCAACCGACGTAATTGCATCACTGCGATGGTGCCAGGCATCTGCCGCAAGAGAACTGCTTTTGGTCTCTTTACTTCGTTTCATCACAATTTGAAACGAGATTTCTTTCCAGATGATGATTGCACCTAAAACATACAACGTAAAGGGTTTGGGAAGTTCATGCGATGTACCTATATTCTGAATGCTTTCATAAGCAATAATTGTAGCCGAAGTAATCAGAAACCCCACCACTAAAAATGTAATCAGCGGTTCTGCTCTGCCGTGTCCGTACGGATGGTTTTCATCAGCCGGCTTGTTAGCATATTTGATACCGAATAACACCAGAACCGATGAAAAAATATCGGTGGTTGATTCAATAGCATCGGCAATCAGGGCATAGGAATTGCCAAAATACCCTGTAACGCCTTTGATCAAAGCCAGAGAAGTATTCCCGATAATGCTAAAATAAGTAGCCTTTATTGCTTTATCTGTATTGGACATCTTTATATTTCATTTGCGATATACCCGACTCCCCGGATTGTTTTAATGCACTCATCCTCCTTGGAGAGGTTTAATTTTTTCCGGATAGCATTCATAAAAACATCAATCACCCCCGTATCATATTCAAAATGAATATCCCATACTTCTTCAATAATCTGGTTTCTGGTGCACACTTTTCCTTTATTTTTTACCATATAGAGCAATAATTCATATTCTCTTTGGGTCAACGGCACCTCTTTATTGTTATTCAAAACCTGGTGTTTTGATTTAATTATTTTAATGTTCTGCAAGGTCAGAATATCCTCCTCTGCTTTGGTTCGGAAATGAATTTTAATCCGTTCAACCAGTTCGTCAAAACTGAAAGGTTTTTTGATGTAATCATTGGCTCCGGCTTTCAATCCTTCAATGGTTTCCTGCACAGTATCTTTGGCTGTTAAAAACAATATAGGTGTTTTGGTATCCGATTTCCGGAACAATTGGCAAACTTCCAATCCGGATAATTTAGGCAGCATCCAATCCAGTAAAATCAAATCCGGATTCTGGTTGAGAGCAGCCTCTAATCCGGCTTTTCCGTCACTGGCCGTCAAAACAGTATAGCCCTCCTCTTCTAAACCCTGTTTTAAAAAAGAAGCAATACCCATTTCATCTTCAACAATCAACAGTTTCATTTGTTCTTAATTTCTCGCATTAAATCTTCCAGGTAATCGGTTTGAATTTGCTGGATTTCCAGTAATTTCTGATTATGATGCACCAGCAAATGGTCTATTTTTTCACTCAACAGTTTTATTTCCAGTTCAGCTTTTAAATTGATTTTATAATCGTGTTCACTTCTGGAACGGTCTTTTTGTTCCTGCCTGTTTTGACTCATCATGATAATGGGTGCCTGAACTGCTGCCAGGCAAGAGAGAATCAGGTTTAACAAAATAAATGGAAACGGGTCAAACGGTTTGGCCAGTAAAAACCAGCTGTTCACTGCAATCCAGAGAAGTAAAAAACTGAAAAAAGAGAGGATAAACGTCCAGCTTCCGCCAAACTCCGCAATCTTGTCTGCCACTTTTTGACCAAAACTGAGGCTGTTATCAAAATTATCTTCAATATTTTCAGATAAAATAGAATTATTTCTGATGGCAGTCATCACGCTGTTATCAATCGAGGCTAATTGTCCCTTTTCCTCCATCAGCAAACTGGCAATATACTGCCGCCTGAAATAATTCAACTCTTCCAATGTCAGAAAGCTGTCACTGGTAAAATTATGGTGGAACGTTCGGATAAACGTAAACATTTCGGTTCTCAAATCTGTTGCCCTTACTAACTCAAATGGTTGGATTTCTTTATCTGAAATGGAACTTTTTATCATCGGATTAAAAATTAGCGATTCATTACTGCATGATCAGTTTAATTCCGAAAGATACAATATTTGCTTTTAATCCGTCACTCCTTGAATAATGATTATACCTTAAATCGAGATTCTTTACAGCAAATTTCCAGATTCTGACTCCCGTAAAAACATCGGTATAACTGACTCCTAATCCGTATTGATGAGCATCAAAAGTTGACAAATCATAATCGGATGTATAGTATTTTTCCGTAGAAAGATGTCGTTCATACGGAGCAAAATACTTCGATTCCGCCTGTGTGTAAAAACGATACATCGGGATAAGGGTAAACCGGTCGGTGATTTTATAAGGCAATTCCAAACCTGCCGTGTGGGAACTGATTCCCCAATCATCAAAATAATACCGGTAATAGGTCCGCAAAACAAATTTTTCATTGATGTAATAATTCAACCGGGCTCCTATCGGGATTTTAAAACGGCTGTCGGGCAATCGTTCAATATCATCAGCCAGTTGAAAATCGTTGATAAACGAATCACCTACATCGGCAAAATATACCCGCTGATAAGGCGTAGAAAGTAATCCCTGTTGTTTCAGAATATCAGCAAAAAGAGAAACGTGTGTCCGCTTGTTCAGCACTTGTGAAAAACTGAGTGAAAGAGCAAACGAGTTTCTGTTTTTTTCAGTATGAAAAACAAAACCAGAAGGATTATAATTGGGGTTTCCTGTAATGGTAAAATCATTAAAAATCCCTCCGTTTAACGTATTTCCGTTATCGGCAAAATCCTGAAGTTCTTTCGGATAGATGGGTTTCCAGGTGTCGAGATAAACATTGGCTGCCATACTGATTTCGGTATTTTTATCATTAAACAATTTGGTCAGGCCGCCGCCAAATCCGATGGATGAATAATCATATTCCACCGAACCGGAAAGGTGTGCATTCCAGATGGTATTCCGGTCATCAGAGCTGTGACTGTAATTAATCACCAATGTGGTCAGCACATCCTGGGCGGAAGCTCCTGAACTGGCTTGCCAAGGACTGGGTGTACTGCTGTCAAACGGATTAATATTACCGGAAGAGGCTGATGAATATGCAGATATACCGGCATCCACCGTTAACACATCATCATCATTTAGCGGAACGGCTACCACGATAGTTGGAGTAATATCGGTCAATTCCTCCATCCCCTTTCCGCCGGAAACAGCTGAATGGATACCATCCTGTTTGTAATAACTCATCAGAAAATCTACCTCTGTCGTTTCTAACACCCTTTTTTTATAAACAGGTATGGAATCGGCATCCTGAGCCCAAAGTCCGGATAATAACAGCAAAAACACCGCAACAATTATATTTTTCATTGCTTTAAACTTTAATTGCAACCGCAACCTCCTCCGGTTTTACCGCCATTGGCTCCGGCAGCGGCTTCGCGATAGACTTGAAAATTGGTTTCAAAACGCTCCGATGAGCGGGCCGCTAATTTCATATCAGGATCATTGATCTTTTCTTTCTCGTATTCTTTTACCGTATTACAGGATTGCAGTGCAAAAAGAAACAGAACCGGGATTATTCTCTTTTTCATCTTATTGAATTTTACTATGCGGATAACACTTTTTTAGTAAACTTTATATCTGTTACTGTTTATCAATTTTTTTCATGTCAATATTTTCCGAACTGTGCACCACGCCTCTATCATCCACAATGATGCATTCAATTCCTTTGAGTTGGTTTACCAGGTCAAGGCCAACATCTGCACCCAGCACAAAAATTCCGGTTGCCAGTGCATCTGCCAGCTCTGTTGTTTTGGCAAAAACAGATACGCTTACGATGCCGGTAGCTGGGTAACCGGTTCTCGGGTCAATAATATGGGAATAACGCTTGCCGTTAAAGGTGACAAATTTTTCATAACTACCGGACGTTTCCACAGCACTGTCTTCCAGCGGAAAAGCAGCAAACACTTTGTTTTTATTCATCGGGTTAACAATGGCTACTGTCCAGGGCTTTCCATCGGGTTGCTTACCCCATGCAAAAATATCACCGGAGACATTTACAATTCCCGATTTACAGCCGTTTTGTATCAATAATGCTTTTATTTGATCTGCAATGTACCCCTGACCTATCCCGCCTAACCCCAATTTCATTCCCTTATTTTTCAGAAAAACGGTCGATTCTTTTTCGTTCAAAAGAATATTATGATAACCCACTTTGGCCACGGATTTTTTGATGGCTTCTTCCGTTGGCATTTCTTTCATACTGCCGTCAAATTTCCAGATTTTATCCATTGATGCATACGAAATATCAAAAGCTCCGTTGGTGAGTTTTGATATTTTGATTGACCGTTCAACCAGTTCAAACACTTCCCGGCTCACTTTTACAGGAGCAATACCGGCATTTTGATTAACCCGGGAAATTTCTGTCGTAGGAATCCAGTCGGAAATCAGGTTTTCAATCCGCTTCACTTCCGCAACAGCCTGGTTTATATACTTGTTTCCCTGAATTGTATCGTTAGCCACTACCGTCATTTCAAACGGGCTGCCCAGCAAGTATGTTTTTCTGGTATGCACGATTTGGGCAGACAAGTTCCAAGCAACCAGCAACAACAGTAAGTTGATCATTGCTCTCATGGTTTATCGAAAGTGTGGATTAATTTAATGTATTCGGCAGCGGAGACATTTTTGAATCCGGTCATGCCCAGTACTTTTCCGTTTGCTTCTAACAATACCACTAATGGAAAACTTCCCCCTTTGTTATATTTTTCAGCCAGTCTTTTATTTTGCTCTGCCAACTCAGCAGGCAGCTGGTTATTTTTTTTCTTCGGAAAATCAGCTTTGTAGATAACCCAGTTTTTCTGAACTTCGGTTTGAAACTCCGGTGACATCCAGATGTTTTTTTCCAGCTTCATACAAGGTGCACACCAATCGGATCCGGAAAAAACCAACAGTATATTTTTACTTTCTTTGGTGGCAATAGTTTTTGTTTCTTCAAAATTGGTCTGCCAATTCTGAGCATAAGTAAAATTTATTACAAAGAGGAATACAATAGAACTGTAACTTTTCATTTGCTTTATTTTGATGTAAAATTAACGCAAATGTGTTTACAATATTCTTACGAAGAATTCAATTAAGTAAATCTTAAGTTACAGTAACCCGTTATACTTTCTGACAAACCATTCAGATGCCAGGGCCAAAGCAATAATGATCAACAGCCAAAACCAATCAATAATTGGTGTTTTTTTGACAATCTCTTTTTGGATGGGTTTGTAATGCTCATTTGACACAAGCAAGCGGATTAATTCATCAGCCTGATCCGGCAAGTAAACTTTTCCTTGGGTTTGATTTGCCAATTGGTTTAATTTGGCGTAATCCGGATTCACAAACTGTTTTTCGATGTCAAAATCCAATACCTCAAAAAAACCGGAATAAGCTGTTTTAGAATTATTTTCGGTTACGGTAAAGGTATAATTTCCGGCAGGAAGTCCGTCTAAGTTAACTTTATACGAATTGGTTGATTTAAGCAGATCATACGATTTTGTTTGATTTGTTGCTTTATTTTTTACCGTAATGGATATACGGGCATTATCGTCAAACTCATAATTTTTATTGAAATATTGAGCATTTATTTCAATGGCATCGCCTGAATTATAAAAATTTTCATGCGTTACCACTAATGATTTTCGGGCGTTGTTGGATGACAAAAACTGTATCGTTTTATCGATAAATATATCAAATTTTTCAAAACTCTGGTAGTCAACGTGACTTTGCAGACGCCATTTCCAGCTATTTTCGCCCAACAAAAAGGCGGCTCTTTTTCCTTGACTTTCCGTGTAAGCCAACAAAGGTGATTCGAGTTCTACATTGCGTATTCTGGCTCCGATTAATTTTTCGAAAGCCGATTTAGAGGTAATGGTTCCGAACGGATTCTGCAGTGGCGGAAAATTCTCGAAACCGATATTATCAACCGCAAAAAGATTGAACTGCGAGGAAAAAGTAGCCAAATAATCTTCTTGCTGACCACTCATTTTGAATTCAAACGCTGTTTGCTGCTGGTTTAAAAAATTAAAGTCAGTATGCAAACCGGTAATGATCCAGGTGTTTAAATTAACCGCACTATTTTTTTCAAAAACCGGTTTAAATTCTGCTGTAGGCTGATACAAAATCAACACATTATACGCTTGCAATGCGTTAACCTGATTGGGTTTAACAACGGTTACTTTACGTTGTTTATTTGATTCAATAGCCCGTTTTAAAGCTCCGATATCGGGATGGTTGATTGCAGAAACAATGGCTATTTCCGATTTTTGGTCAATGATTTCAACGGCAAAATTTTTGGTGTTATTATACGTGTTTTTTTCAGGCTCCGGCGATGAAACAGTTGCCTTAAAAACCTGAACCCCTACCTTTTCGGCCGGTAATAAAACCGTTATCAGCTGCGACTTTTGGCTACCTGAAAAACTTATACTCTGCTTCGTTAAAACCGAATTTCCCTGTGTGATGGAAAAAGTAGCATTTACATTTTTATTTCCGGAATAATTGACAAAAACTTCTACCGGAAATTTATTCTTTAAAAAAGCATACTTGTTAACATTGAGCTGACTGATCTTTAGATCCAAAACCGAAGTTGTATCACCTAAAACTACAGGATAAACAGCTTTGTTTTCGTCAAAGGAATAAACGTAATCAGTGCCCTGGGTCTGGTTACCGTCGGTAATTAAAACAGTGGGATGATTAATGCTTTTGTGCACACTTTTTAATCCTCTTCCTACTCCATCTATTCGGGTTTGTGTTCCTTTGAAATCATAGGTTTCCGAAGATTCTAATTCACTGGAGAATTGATACGATTGTACTTCGTATTTTTCTTGTAATTGAGAATTGGAAGTTAGTTTTTTGTAAACTTCTAATGCGGATTCATTGGAATTCAATTCAATTACTGAAGACGAATTATCTACCACAATTGGCAACGGAATTTTGATGGTTTCAAATGATTTTCGGGTGAGAATTGGGTTGATTAATAAAACGAATAATCCGAAAATGGCAATGAAACGCAAAAAAGCCAGCAACCAATTGATTTTTGAATGGGTTTTGGCTTTGTAGAAGTATTGAAAAAATGATACACCTCCGGCCAGTGTTACTGAAAGTAGAAGTAAAAGCACGGTAGTTGTAGTCATTTTTAGTGATTAGTGATTAGTGATTAGTAATTAGTAAGTGGTGATTAGCAAATAAAGACAAATCTCCATTTTTAAATGAATTTTCTTATTAGCACATTTTAGCCCCGATGGTAGTGGAAAGCTTTTTTAAGGAAAATTTTTAGTTTTGCTGCCGAACAAAAGCGACCAACGGAAGCTCTTTGGTTGGCTTGCCAAACTTAATTTTTCTTAAAAAACTTGTAACGGACAGCGGGAATAGCTTCAAATCGGTTTTCTGTTGTCGGTTTTCTGTTGTCGGTTGTCGGTTGTCGGTTTTCTGACCTGCTTTACAAGAGATTTCTTTTTCGACTTCGTCATCTTGCGAAATGACAAACTGTGCGTTAAAACTGCGACTGAAAACTGCAACTGAGACTGACTACGTCAGCATTCCACCATCGACATTCATCACTTGTCCGGTTACGTAGGCACTCAAATCGGATGCTAAGAAAAGACAGGCATTGGCAACGTCTTCGGGAGTTCCGCCACGTTTTAGCGGAATGGAATCTCTCCAACCCTGCACCACGTCTTCGTTCAATTTTCCGGTCATTTCGGTTTCAATAAACCCGGGAGCAATGGCATTACAACGGATGTTACGAGAGCCTAATTCTAAAGCAATGGACTTGGTAAAACCTATCATACCGGCTTTGGAAGCTGCATAGTTGGCCTGACCGGCATTTCCTTTTACCCCCACCACACTACTCATGTTTACGATAGCCCCTTTTCTGTTTTTTAACATAACTTTCTGAACGGCTTTGGTCATGTTGAATACTGATTTCAGGTTGATCTCGATGACTTTGTCGAAATCTTCTTCAGACATTCGCATCAATAAATTATCTTTCGTGATTCCGGCATTGTTAATAAGTATATCGATTGTACCGAATTCAGCCAACACATCGTCGGCCAGTTTTTGGGCTTCATTAAAATCGGCGGCATTAGACTGGTATCCCTTGGCTTTGATTCCCAATGCATTCAGTTCATTTTCCAAGGCTAACGCCGACTCGGCAGACGAGCTGTATGTAAAGGCAACATTGGCACCGTGTTTGGCAAAAACTTCAGCAATTCCACGTCCGATTCCACGACTGGCTCCGGTGATAATGGCTACTTTTCCTTCTAGTAATTTCATGGTATGTTTGTTTGTTTTGTTAGATTTAAACGACAAATATAAGTAAATCTTTTGGCAGTAATAAAAGGATTGAACTTGTTTTGTCGTTAAATTATATACAATTTATGCCCTTGGTGCAACTCAATATTCTAAATTTTTAACAACTATAGATACATAGTTTTTTATAGAATTTGAAAGGCGTTTCACTTAATTTTAGATAATCATAGCTATGTTAACTCAAGAATTGGGCTATTTTTCACTTTTTTACTATGTATCTATGTGGCTTAATTTCAAAATTTATTAAAAAAAAACAATTTTAGTTTATTATGTCAAAACAAATTGAAAAATTAAAATCCTTTGGGAAGTGGCACATACGAATCATCATTTTGAACCATTGGAAACGTTTTGTTTCTCCAATTTTCTTTTGCTTGTTCGATGGTTGATGTTTCGGAAGCTACAAAATTCCAAAAGATCTGACGCTCTTGTTCAAACGGCTGACCGCCAAAAAGAATGAGGTGCGAATTGGGATGAATGGTCAGTGAACAGGCATCTTCTGCTTTGGAAACCAACATATTCCCTTTTTCTACATGGTTGTCGCAGGCTTGAATGGATCCTTCGACAATGCAGATACCGATTTCGCCACGCACTTGACCATTAATTTGAAGTTGGTATGCTGATTCGGTTTTTATTTCCACCATAAACATTTCTGAAAAAACGGGAACGGGAGAAGTTTTTCCGAATGCAGTTCCGGCGACCAATTTAAACTGCGTACTTCCCTCCTGCCATTGCGGTAAATCATTGGCATCGAAATGATGGAATTCAGGTGGCATGAACTCTTTTTCTTTGGGAAGTGCTACCCAAATCTGATAGCCATGCATGGTGAAAATTTTTCCGTTTCTGAGTTCCTGTGGCGTACGTTCAGTGTGGGTAACACCACTTCCTGCTACCATCCAGTTTACTGATCCGGGCTGAATTTTGACTTTAGTTCCTAAACTGTCTTCATGCATAATGGCTCCTTCCAGCAAAAAGGTCAATGTTGCCAGACCGATATGCGGATGCTGGTCAACATCCATATAATTATCCGGACCTAATTCCGTTGGTCCCATGTGGTCAATAAAAATAAACGGCCCGACCATTCGTTTCTTACGAAAAGGGAGAATTCTGCCGACTAAAAAATCGCCGATATCGCGGCTGCGTTCTTCTATAATTAAATCGATGTTTGACATGTTACAAGTTTTTTTATAAAAATAAAGAAAAGTTATGAGATAAAAAAAGCCCTACCGAAGTAGAGCTTTTATCTGTATATCAGCTTTTGGTATTACCCCAACACTTCTTTCACTTTTTTTCCAATCTCAGCCGGAGAATCCACTACGTGAATGCCGTTTTCTCTCATGATTCTTTTCTTGGCTTCGGCTGTGTCATCCGCACCGCCTACGATAGCACCGGCGTGCCCCATTGTTCTTCCTTTTGGAGCGGTTTCACCGGCGATAAAACCAACAACCGGTTTACGGTTACCGTCGGCTTTAATCCATTTGGCTGCATCGGCTTCTAATTGACCACCGATTTCACCAATCATGACGATACAATGTGTTTCAGGGTCATTCATCAATAACTCAACCGCTTCTTTGGTAGTTGTTCCGATAATCGGGTCGCCACCGATTCCGATAGCCGTTGTAATTCCTAAACCTTGCTTTACCACCTGGTCTGCTGCTTCATAGGTTAAGGTTCCGGATTTAGAAACAATACCCACATTTCCTTTTTTGAAAACAAAGCCCGGCATGATACCCACTTTTGCTTCCTCCGGTGTAATTACACCCGGGCAGTTGGGCCCTACTAAACGACAATCTTTTCCTTTGATATAATCATACGCTTTGATCATATCTGCCACAGGAATTCCTTCTGTGATGGTAATAATAACTTTGATTCCGGCATCGGCTGCTTCCATGATGGCATCGGCTGCAAAGGCAGGTGGAACAAAAATAATGGTCGTATCAGCTCCGGCTTTTTCTACAGCATCTTTTACTGTGTTGAAAACCGGACGATCTAAATGGGTTGTTCCGCCTTTACCCGGCGTAACGCCACCCACTACGTTTGTTCCGTATTCTATCATTTGAGAAGCGTGAAAAGTTCCTTCGCTTCCTGTAAATCCTTGAACAATTATTTTTGAATTTTTATTAACTAAAACGCTCATGATTGTGTTTGTTTGTGTTTAATTTTTCGAGTTACAAAAGTAATTCTTTAGAAAAAGATAGCTTACTTTTTTTGTGATTTTTTTTTATTATTTTGTAAAATGAATGTATAACTACGGTAATTGGCTCATCTGATAGCCCCGGAATAACTTTCCATCCTGAACTTCCCAAATTACAAAAAAATAGGCTAACCGGTTGATGTGGTTGGGGTTCTCAATGGTTGTTCCGAAATGCGTATAATGTACCGAAACTAAATTATCTTCGGCTATAATTTGATGTATTTGAACCACAAAAGCTTCATACCCCACTTTGAGTTCATCTGCCATTTGAATTAATCCTTTTTTATCTTTTTTAAAAAAGCCTTTACTGCTGTTCCATTCCAATATGACATCAGGATGTAAAAAAGTTTCTAATGTTTTGCTGTTATACAAGGCATCAGAATTATAAAACGATTGAACTAATTCTTTTGGACTCATTTTATTTCAGTTTTTCAATTATCTCCGGTATTCGCTTAATATTCGCTAATTGTTTTAACTTTTCACGTGATTCTTCAACAGGCGTTCCAAAATAGGTTTTGCCTCCGGAAATTGATTTTGATACCCCTGTCTGTCCCATTACAACTGCTTTGGCACCAATCGTAATACCACTTGTCGTTCCTACCTGTCCCCAAAGCGTTACTTCATCTTTTATCACTACACAACCTGCAATACCGGTTTGAGCGGCAATGAGGCATTTTTTTCCAATCACCGTATCGTGTCCCACATGCACCTGATTGTCAATCTTTGTTCCGGCTCCAATGGTTGTATCACCTGTTACACCTCTATCAACGGTGCACAAGGCCCCAATGCCTACATTGCTTTCTATTACGACCCGACCTCCGGAAAGCAATTGATCGAATCCTTCGGGTCTTTTCTTGTAATAAAAAGCATCGGCTCCTAAAATTGTTCCGGCCTGAATCACGACGTTATCACCAATCACACAATAATCATAGATGGAAACATTGGGGTGAATGAGGCAATTTTTACCGATTTTGACATGATTACCTATAAAACAATTGGGTTGAATCACGGTTCCTTCTCCAATTTGAGCTGTCGGGGCAATCGAAATGTTAGAAGCGGTGAACGGCCTGAAATGATTGGTTAATTTATTAAAGTCACGAAACGGATCATCCGAAATCAGCAATGCTTTCCCCTCCGGACAATCTACCTGTTTATTGATCAGAACAATGGTAGCTGCCGACTGAAGTGCTTTGTCATAATATTTTGGATGATCAACAAAAACAATATCTCCGGGTTCAACCACATGAATTTCATTCATACCCCGAACCGGAAAATTTTCATCTCCCACAAATTCACAACCTATAATTTGAGCTATTTCTTTGAGCGAATGCGTTGTTGGAAATTTCATAAAAGTTGAAAATGATTATTGAATTTGTTGTTGTTTTCTGTAATGGATATGGAAACTATTCTTTTACACGCTCCATGTATGCACCGGAAGCCGTATCAATTTTGATTTTATCTCCTTCATTAATAAATAAAGGAACATTTACATTGGCTCCGGTTTCTACTTTGGCAGGTTTTGTGGCATTTGTTGCCGTATTACCTTTTACACCGGGTTCTGTGTAGGTTACTTCCAGAATAATGGAAGCCGGCATATCTACCGACAAAGGTAAATCCGTTTCCGTGTTAATCTGAACCATTACGTTTGTTCCTTCCTTTAATAAATCCGGTGCATCCAATACATCTTTATTTAATGTAATCTGTTCAAAACTTTCTGTATTCATGAAATAGAACTCATTTCCTTCTGCATATAAAAACTGATAGGTATGTGTTTCCACACGAACTACATCAATTTTATGTCCGGCAGAAAAAGTATTATCCAATACTTTCCCGTTGGTTAAACTTTTCAGTTTTGTGCGGACAAAAGCCGGTCCTTTTCCCGGTTTAACGTGAAGAAACTCGACGATTTTATAAATATCATGGTTGTGTTTAATGCATAAGCCGTTTCTAATATCTGCTGTACTTGCCATTCTTGTTTTATTTTAATTTGTTTGTTATTTTTTAGACCGTAAAATTACATTAATAAACGCCTGTATAACCTTTCATTACACCGCGGGAAGAATTTCTGATAAACTGTAGGATTTCATCTCTTTCGGGCGATGCGGCCATTTCGGCTTCGATAATGCTAACTGCCTGCGAAGTATTAAAGTTTTTCTGGTATAATATCCGATAAATCTCTTGAATCTCTCTGATTTTTTCAGACGTAAATCCTCTTCTTCTCAATCCTACCGAATTGATTCCTACATACGAAAGCGGTTCTTTTGCCGCTTTTGTATAGGGAGGCACATCTTTTCTTACCAGTGAACCGCCGGAAATCATGGCATGGTCACCAATGTTTATAAACTGATGAACCGCTGCGAGTCCGCCAATAATTGCAAAATTACCAACGGTAACGTGTCCGGCCAAGGCTACACCGTTCACAATGATGGCATTATCACCGATATGACAATCGTGAGCCACATGAGCCGTTGCCATAATAAGACAGTTTTTCCCGATAGTGGTTTGGCCGGAAGCAATGGTACCTCTGTTGATGGTAACACATTCACGGATGGTGGAATTATCACCGATAATGGCCAGCGATTCTTCGCCACCAAACTTTAAATCCTGCGGAACAGCTGAAATTACAGCACCCGGAAAGATATTGCAGTTTTTTCCGATTCTTGCTCCTTCCATAATGGTTACGTTGGAGCCAATCCAGGTTCCTTCGCCAATAACCACATTATTATGAATTGTTGTAAACGGGTCAATGACTACATTTCGTGCAATTTTTGCCCCCGGGTGTACATATGCTAAAGGTTGATTCATAAGTTCGTTGTTAGTTCTTTTTTGCAATTTGTGCCATTAGTTCTGCTTCTGCTACCAATTTTCCGTTGGCATATGCATTGGCCTGCATGTGACAAATTCCGCGTCTGATCGGAGAAATCAAATCACATTTAAAAATTAATGTATCACCCGGCAACACTTTGTGTTTGAATTTTACATTATCTATTTTCATGAAGTAAGTGAGGTAATTTTCAGGATCCGGAACGGTGCTCAATACTAAAATTCCTCCGGTTTGAGCCATGGCTTCCACAATTAAAACACCCGGCATTACCGGAGCATCCGGAAAGTGACCTACGAAAAAAGGTTCATTCATCGTCACATTTTTTATTCCAACCACGTGTGTTTCTGATAATTCAAAAATTTTGTCAACCAACAAAAACGGAGGTCGGTGTGGCAGCATACTCATGATCTTGTGAATATCCATCAACGGCTCCTGGTGCAAATCATAAGAAGGAACCTGATTACGCTGCTCTATTTTTATGATTTTAGAAAGTTTTTTGGCAAACTGTGTATTGACAAAATGACCCGGTTTGTTCGCAATAACTTTTCCCTGAATTCTTGTACCAACCAATGCTAAATCACCTACAACGTCCAATAGCTTATGACGGGCCGCTTCATTTGGATAGTGCAGCGTAAGGTTATCAAGAATGCCGTTGGGCTTAACCGAAATTTTATCTTTGCCAAAAGCCACTCTTAAATTTTCCATTGTTTCTGTTGATATTTCTTTATCTACATAAACAATGGCATTATTCAGATCGCCTCCTTTTATCAGACCATTATTTAAAAGCGACTCCAATTCATGCAAAAAACTGAACGTTCTTGCATTGGCAATTTCTTTTTTAAAATCTGTAATATTTTTTAAGGTTGCATTTTGGGTTCCCAACACCTTTGTCCCGAAATCAACCATTGCTGTAACCTGGTAGGTATCAGACGGCATTACCAAGATTTCGCTTCCTGTTACTTCATCAGTATAGGAAATCACTTCCTTAACCACATATACTTTACGTTCAGCCTCTTGTTCTACTACTTCGGCCTGTTCAAGGGCTTCTACAAAATATTTAGACGATCCATCCATTATAGGGGGTTCCGAAGCGTTTAGCTCAATAATAATATTGTCGATATCACAGCCCATACAGGCAGCCAAAACGTGTTCGGAGGTTTGAATCTTAACCGCATTTTTTTCTAAATTGGTTCCGCGTTGGGTATTCACCACATAATTTGCATCTGCTTCAATAATCGGGTGACCTTCTAAATCTACCCGAACAAATGTAAAACCATTGTTTACCGGAGCCGGCTTAAATGTCATGGTTACTTCCTGACCGGTGTGTAACCCCACACCTTTTAAGGTAACCTCCTTTTTTATGGTTTTTTGTTTAACCGATTGTACCATTATTGTTTAGTTATTGTTTTTTTTATTTCGTGTAAATCGTTTACAATTTTTGGTAAGTTTTTAAAATGCACATACGATTTGTTATAATCACCGTAGTTAAAAGAAGGTGAACCCTGTACAGTGTCTCCGTCTTTTAGGTTTTTTCCTATACCGGACTGAGCTTGAATCCGTACTCCGTCACCCAGGATTAAATGGCCGGCTATGCCAACCTGCCCACCGATAATACAGTTTTTACCGATTTTAGTGGAACCGGCAATACCCGTTTGGGCAGCAATAACAGTATTTTCACCAATTTCAACATTGTGGGCTACCTGAATCTGGTTGTCTAACTTCACTCCTTTTCTGATGATTGTAGAACCTAACGTTGCCCTGTCTATAGTGGAGCACGCTCCGATTTCTACATTATCTTCGATGACAACATTCCCGATTTGCGGTACTTTATTGTAAGTTCCGTCTTCGTTAGGAGCAAACCCAAACCCGTCTGACCCCACAATTGTTCCGGAATGAATCGTACAGTTGTTTCCGATTTCTGTTTCCGAATAAATTCGGGCTCCGGCAAAAAACACACAATTATCACCGATTACAACATTATCTCCGATAAAACTGTTGGGATAAATTTTGACGTTATTACCAATCTTTACATTCTTTCCGATATAGCAAAAGCTCCCCAGATAAAGTCCTTCGCCATACACAACTCCTTCTGAGATAACCGATGGCTGCTCGATACCGGACTTCATCAGTTTTACCTGATTGTAATATTCCAATAATTTTGAAAAAGATTTATAGGCGTCTTCCACTTTAATCAAGGTGGTCGGAATTTCCTGTTCCGATTCAAAAGACTTGTTTACTATGGCGATAGATGCCTTGGTAGAATAGATGTAATTATTGTATTTCGGATTGGCTAAAAAAGTAAGTGAGCCTTCAGACCCTTCTTCTATTTTGGACAATTTATAGACTTCAACATTGGGATTTCCAACGACTTCGCCTTCTAATATGGATGCTATTTGTATTGCAGTAAATTTCATTCCGACAAAAATATAAAAAACTACCTAAAATTTGTTAATTTCTTCGAGTACTTTTGGAAAACAGATATAGAATTTTGTGACCGGTTTAGAGAAAGCTCTTGAATTCAGCTGATCGGATGAAACCACAATATCTTCAATCGTCTTATCTTTTTTTACAATTTGAATGGGTTGGGCTTCTTTGTTATAGCCAAGCGTTTTAATTTTTCCTTTAAAAACAAAATAATCCGTTTCTGACATCGCTATCGGGTAGAGTTTCGACAAATCTTCCTTATATTTGGTTACCGCTTCCCTGTTGTATTTTTCGTTACTTAATTTTATTTTGAGCAAATCTCGGTTGATGATCATCTTGCTCAGTAAGCCCAGTACAAAGTCATCATGTTCTTGCCATGCCTTTAAAGCACTCATAATATCGAAATCATCTAATTGAGAAAATTTTTCCAGAATTTCCTCCGTAAAATCTTCTTTTTCAATTTTGTGGGTCAAGAAAAAACGGAGCGGTTTTGAAGCTTCCAAAACAATCCCCCGCTGTGCTAATTCTTTGGCTCTTTTTAATACTTTGGTCAATATCAGCTCTGCCGCTAAACTGGTTTTATGCAAATAAGCCTGCCAATACATCAATCGCCTGGCCATTAAAAATTTTTCGATCGAATAGATGGCTTTTTCTTCTACAACCAACATATCATCCACCACGTGAAGCATCTGAATTAATCGGTCAGAATTGATATTTCCTTCGGCTACTCCGGAATAAAAGCTGTCTCTTTTCAGGTAATCCATCCGATCCATGTCTAACTGACTTGAAATCAGTTGCAGCATAAACTTCCGATGATATTCTCCTTTAAAAATCTGAATGGCTAAACTTAATTTACCTTCAAATTCCCGATTCAAACGATGCATGAACAAAAGAGAAATTTCTTCGTGGTGTACGTTTTCTACAATACTTTGTTCTAAAGCATGCGAAAAGGGTCCGTGACCAATATCGTGTAACAAAATGGCTATGTAAAGAGCCGTTTCTTCATCCTGAGTAATGGAAATCCCTTTGAATCGCAATACTTCTACGGCTTTTTGCATCAAATGCATGGCTCCCAAGGCATGGTGAAAACGGGTATGATGGGCTCCGGGATAAACCAGATACGACATGCCCATTTGAGAAATTCTCCGCAAACGTTGAAAATACGGATGCTGAATTAAATCAAAAACCAACTCGTTCGGAATACTGATAAATCCGTAAATTGGATCGTTAAAAATTTTTAATTTGTTGGTTATACTCACAAAATTAGAATTGGATTGCAAATATACTGATTTTGATTTTGTATTAATCCGCCCGTTGTGCATTATCATTAAAACCCTAATGCATTGTTTTACAGTTAATTATTTTTTTTTAGTCACCGATGCACAGATACTAAATCTAAAAAAATTTAAAAAATTAAGTACAAATTACACGGATATTGAATGCTTTGCATTCGTTTAAAGCTGTGAAATCTAATTTTCCGGATAAAAATATAAAAAATCTGTGCATCTGAGGTTAACTAATAATGCATTACGGGGATTAATCCATCATTTTTTACAATAACTTTAATACTTCCTACGTTCGATAATTGTTAAATTGCACCCAGTAAAAAACACCGCTTATGGACAAAATAAAAATTCTTTGGGTAGATGATGAAATCGATTTGCTCAAACCACATATTCTCTTTTTAGAAAACAAAAATTATGCTGTAACTACTTGTAATAACGGTCGGGACGCTATTGATATTTTTGAAGACAATCAGTTTGACATTGTTTTTTTAGATGAAAACATGCCCGGTATGAGTGGCCTGGAAACCCTTTCGGAAATGAAAGAAAAAAAGTCTGCTATTCCCGTTATCATGATCACCAAGAGCGAAGAAGAACACATCATGGAAGAAGCGATAGGCTCTAAAATTGCAGATTACCTGATCAAACCGGTCAATCCGAACCAAATTCTGCTGGCTTTAAAGAAAAATTTAGACCATTCCCGCCTGGTGACTGAAAAGACTACTTTGGACTATCAGAAAGAATTCCGCAAAATCGCCATGGAACTGGCTATGGTAAATTCCTTTGAAGATTGGGCCGAACTGTATAAAAAATTAATTTTCTGGGAAATTGAACTGGAAAATATTGAGGATCAGGGATTAATTTCGATCCTGGAATCGCAAAAAGTAGAAGCCAACAGTCAATTCGGAAAATTCATTGAAAAGAATTACGAAAGCTGGTTTGAAGACAAGACAGACAAGCCGGTTTTATCACATAAATTATTCCGCGAATATGTGGTTCCAGAAATCGTAAAAAAAGACAAGCCTGTTCTTTTTGTGGTTATCGACAACCTGCGGTATGACCAATGGAAAGCATTTGAAAGTGTGGTCAACAATCATTATAAACCCGAAAAAGAAACAGCCTATTACGCCATTCTCCCTACGGCAACACAATATGCCCGAAACGCTATTTTTTCCGGGCTGACTCCATTGGAAATGGAAAAACAGTTTCCGCAGTATTGGAAAAACGATGTGGAAGACGGCGGTAAGAACCTTTATGAAGGTGAGTTTTTAGAAGCACAGCTTAAACGCCTGGGGCTACACATTAAAAGCGAATATTATAAAATCACCAACTTTAAAGACGGCAAAAAACTGGTTGACAACTTCAAAGGACTTAAAAACAACAATTTAACAACCATTGTCTATAATTTTGTGGATATGCTTTCGCACGCCAAAACAGAGATGGAAGTGGTGAAAGAACTGGCCTCTAACGACAAAGCATACCGGTCGTTAACCTTAAGCTGGTTCAAGAATTCCCCATTACTGGAAATGATTCAGCTGGCTCAGCAAATGGGATTCAAATTAATTCTGACTACCGATCACGGAACAATAAATGTTAAAAATCCGTCTAAAGTAATCGGTGATAAAAATACCAGTTTAAACCTCCGTTACAAAACCGGCCGGAGCTTAACGTATGAAGACAAAGATGTATTCGCCGTAAAAGATCCGAAAAAAATCGGTTTGCCGGCCATTAACATGAGCAGCTCATTTATTTTTGCCAAAAACGACCTGTTTCTGGCCTACGTGAATAATTATAACCATTATGTAAGTTATTACCGTAACACCTATCAACACGGCGGTATTTCGTTGGAAGAAATGATTGTACCTTTTTTGGTGTTTAATCCGAGGTAGGGGATTTAGAAGTTGGAAGTTAGGATTTCGGTAGAAAGAGGAAAAAATGATTATTTTTGCTGTCTCAACTGCGATAGAGTTCATTACAGTAAAACGAACCTGACTCATCGTGTTTCAATAAAAGAAAAACATCAAATGCAATACCAGTTCAGTTTAAACGAAATAGATGCTGTTGCCCGGCAAATAATTAAGCAAAATCCTGAAAAAGTAATTCTTTTTAACGGACAGATGGGTGCCGGAAAAACCACCTTCATCAAAGCTTTATCCAAAGCTTTAGGAGTTGTAAATACAACCTCCAGCCCTACTTTTTCTCTGGTTAACGAATATGAAGCCCTTGACGGATTAGTGTATCATTTTGATGTATATCGCCTCAAAAGCGAAAGAGAAGCTCTTGACTTCGGTATCGAGGATTATCTTTATTCCGGTCATTGGTGTTTTATTGAATGGGCGGAAAAAATTCCGAACCTCATTCCGGAGAAACACAGTGTCATTTCGATAGAAATTCTGGAAAACGGAGACCGGAAATTAATTTTAAACTGATTTTTATCAGACCATTAATACATAAGCTGTTTTTATTATAAACTTAAAAACTTATTACAGGTTCTGTTTAAATAACTCTTTTTAATTCCAAAATAATTTCTAACTTAGACACTTATTTTACAATTTGATTTATGCCCATCACACCTTTCTCCAAACAGCAATTACTTCCGCAGGAAGAGAAATTGGAAATTGCCCGACATAAAAGTGAATTATTCATCGGGATTCCCAAAGAGACTTCCTATCAGGAACGCAGAATCTGCTTGACCCCCGATGCCGTAAATTCCCTCGTGTCGCACGGACACAGGGTTTTGATAGAATCCGGAGCCGGAGAAAGTGCAAGCTACACCGACAAAGAATATTCCGATGCCGGAGCAGAGATTACCCAAGACCCGAAAAAAGTTTTTGGCTGTCCGATGATTCTGAAGGTAGAACCTCCTACTTCTGCCGAAATTGAAATGATCAACCCCAATACAATCATTATTTCTGCCATCCAATTAAAAACCCGTAAAAAGGAATACTTTGAAAAACTGGCCAAAAAGAAAATCACGGCTTTTGCATTCGAATTCATCAAAGACGACGACGGCTCCTACCCTGCCGTGAAATCATTGAGCGAGATTGCCGGAACTGCTTCTATACTTGTTGCTGCCGAATTGATGATAAACAATCAATTTGGCAAAGGATTACTTTTTGGGAATATAACCGGTGTTGCTCCCACGGAAGTGGTAATCATCGGTGCCGGAACGGTAGGTGAATTTGCCGCAAAAACCGCTCTTGGCCTCGGAGCAAACGTCAAAGTGTTTGACAATTCGATTACCAAACTCCGCCGTTTGCAAAACAATGTAAAACATCCGATTTTTACCTCAACCATACAGCCCAAAGGGTTACTAAAAGCCCTACGCCGTTGCGATGTTGCGATCGGAGCCATGCGTGGCCAAAACCGTACACCGGTGGTCGTGACCGAAACCATGGTGGAACACATGAAAAAAGGGGCAGTAATTGTAGATGTAAGTATTGATACCGGCGGGTGTTTTGAAACCTCAGAAATCACCACACACGAAAAGCCCACATTCATTAAAAACAATGTTATCCATTATTGCGTACCCAATATTCCGTCCAGGTATTCCAAAACAGCCTCATTGTCTATCAGTAATATCCTGACACCCTACCTGATTCAGATTGCCGAAGACGGCGGCGTGGAGAGTGCCATCCGATGCAACCGCGGACTCAAAAACGGGCTCTATTTTTACCACGGCATTTTAACCAACAAATCCATTGGCGACTGGTTTGATTTGCCGTACAGCGACATTAATTTGATTGTGTTTTAGCGAATTTGTCCGTACTTTTGCTTCTCTATAAACTTTTATCATGAAATTCTATCAGCGACTTGCTTTTTTCCTGTTCGGTTTGTTAATCGGCGTTATTTTTTTGGTTTATTTTTTAGGGGCTAAAGCTGAATCAAGGGGGGTAAGTTTTTGTTACCTGCCGAACTGCAGGGTATTAAAAGACATTCGAAGCAAACCGTTTCATTACACCCAAGAAGCCTCTGCCATACTGGCAGAAACTTGGATTGATACGGTTGATATCAGAAATACCCTGACGCATGGTAATGTTGATTTCAGCAAAAGCAATATCAAAGAAGGTGCCGCCAAATTATATGTGATTGAAGGTAAAACCCTTAACCAGATTCCCATTACCCTTGAAGTACTCAATTTTGAGAAGAAAGCCGTTTTAAAATCTATTCAAAAACCGTAATATGCACTGCCTCATCCGCTCCGTAACCCCGACCGATTTTGAGGCTGTTTATACGTTTATCAATGCGTTGGAAGATTGTGTTTTTCCCAAAGAATCCCAACACCGAATCTTTCTCGAAAACCTTGCTAATCCGAAGCATATTTTTCTACTGGCTGAAATCAATCAAATTCCGGTGGGTTTTCTGAGCTGTCATGTGCAGAACCTCATCCACCATGGTGGTTTAGTAGGGGAAATTCAGGAAATGTATGTGGATGCCAACTACAGAAGCCGGCAAATCGGACAGCAATTGCTCAACGAATTAAAAACATTGGCCAAGCAAAATAATCTGCTGCAAATTGAGGTCACCTCCGGCTTTAAACGTGAAAAAGCTCATGCTTTTTATGAACGGGAAGGCTTTTTGCATACGCATAAAAAGTTTGTATTCAGATCAGATCATGAGATTTAATGACTTTACAGATTATCAGATTCGGGTAAAATAACGTTTACTGCTGAAAATAATCTTAAGGAAATATAGCAATTGAAAGCTTTATCCCTGTAAACTTCATTCAACAAACCATAATGAATATACCCCATCGTTTTTTCAATATTTTATTTTCCAAAAAAATATTATATTTTTAATTCCCTAATTGAGTATTAAAACCATGCGTTACGTCATTGCCTTTTTCTTTCCGTGGCTATCCTTGTTACTGCAAGGTAAGATTGCCTCCGGCATCATCTGCCTGATTTTACAACTTACCCTTATTGGTTGGATACCTGCCGTAATCTGGGCATTTACAGCTTTAAACAGAATGTATGCAGACCGGAGAACAGAAAAAATCATTAAGGAAATGAAAAAAAAGTAGTCTGATTGGCCTTTACGGTCTTATACTATTGCTTATGAAAATATATTCTTTTCCGCCTGTTTCCGATCAAAATGCTAAAGTACTTGTATTAGGTACCATGCCGGGGGTTCAGTCATTGCACTTGAACCAATACTACGGACATCGCAGAAATGCTTTCTGGAAAATTATGTTCACCCTTTTTGATGAACCTTTTTCTACAGATTATACCCTTCGGAAAGCGTTACTATTACAACACAAAGTGGCCGTTTGGGATGTTCTGCAGGCCTGTATCCGGCAAGGAAGCCTGGACAGTGCCATTGCACAAGAAATTCCAAATGATTTTGAACCTTTTCTGCAAAGGCATCCGAATCTCACGCACATCCTGTTTAACGGTCAAAAGGCTGCCCACTACTTCAGGCAACATGTCCGCCTTTCAACACATTGTAAACTGATTACATTACCATCTACCAGTCCGGCCAATGCCGGCATTTCTTTTGAACAAAAACAAAAGGAATGGCAGATTATAAACGAATTACTGGCTGAATGATATTCTTTGACTTTATCATAGGTAGTCTTTACGGTTGAAAAATTCACAGGATCAAACTGTCTTTGACCAAAAGTCTGTTCCTGAACAAAACATATTCAAATAACTCCGATTACTCTTCCGCATCCCTATCATTCCGGTCAGTAGGGTCTTGGCAGGCTTCCGGATCAGGACGTATGGTTACGGGCGGGTTAAAAAGTTCCCGTTTATCCCAAAAATAATGTTGCTTGTCAAATCCTGCCACCCAATCGATAAACAGAAGCCTGAATTCATTTGTCTTTTTGCGAATAAGAATCATAAAATCCCGTCAACTTCCGGAATGGTTTCCTGCAAACCTTAGATTAGTTTTGGTTTATATCTTCGGTCTTTTGATAAATGGGTGAGGTATTTAATTCGTCAAACTTTCTTATAGCTATGACAGATTTATTCAATTTTTATTTCACGGACTTTTCCGGTCATAATAATTACAAAAAAATCATACACATCAAAAGAAACGGTATTATTAAACACATTGTCACTTTTGTCTTTTTTGTTATATATCTCTTATTTATAATTATATTTTGTGATATTTATAACATATTAGAATGAATTAGACTACACATTTGTTTGGTGTTCATAAAGTATATTTTTTTTAACATTTTATTCTGCTTTTTTGTTTAAAATTCTGTTAAAAATGGTTAGGTTTGCATTACCCAAAACACTAAAAAACTTGACCACGATTTTTAAAACAGAGCATTGTCATGCCTACGGCTGTCATGCATCAAACCGAACACTTATCCATTTATGGCGGACACCTCATTATTTAAAGAGGGTTCGTACCATATCTCCTGCTTTCAAAGACTTTACCGATTATGTGTGTTTAACCGGACACCGCTTACACAGGTTTTTAAAAACGTTTTTAACTGGCTGTAATCGTTTTAGAAAAAGGAAACAATTTTCATCCAGCTGAGTAAAAAGCAATAAATCAATCATTAAAAGTATCTTTTATTGGTATGAAATAATCGTTTTGGAAGCGATATTAAAATCCTAATTTTTTCATAATCAACTGAAATACAGTAAAAAAGAATATATTAAAACTTAATTTTACACGCTCAAAACAGCCCCAAAACTTAAACAAAAATTAAATGAATAATACATACACTTTGTCAAACAAACTCGTTTGGAAGGTCAAAATTAACCCAAAACTGGGTGGTTTACTGGTTTTTATTTCGGTCTTGTGTTTTGGTTTATTTATTGTTCATCTTCGTTCAGAAATTATTTTAAAACACAGACTGAATGAAATGGGCAATCTGCTTTTAATTGTTCAAAAAAATATCCAACAGTCATTAAACAACTCTTTCACTGCCAATCTTACCCTGGCGTTAACCATAGATAACGAAGGCAAACCACAGGAATTTGAAAAAGTGGCGGAGGAAATTATACGTCAGAACCCGGCCATCGATCTGGTGCAATTGGTTCCAGACGGGGTAATAACTTATGTTTATCCGGTTCAGGGGAATGAAAGTGTATTAGGATTTGATATTCTTGATACGGCTGCGGGTTTAATGGTGCGACAGGAAGCTTTGGAATCCATTCATAACCGAAAGATGTTTTTTGCCGGACCGATAGAACTTAAACAGGGCGGAATGGGCATCATTGGCCGGCTTCCTGTATTTAATAAAAATAAATTCTGGGGATTTTCGGCTGTGGTTATCCGTCTGGAAAGTCTGATCGAAGCCTCCGGTATTCAAAATATTGAATCAGAACAATATTATTTTCAGCTATCCAAAATCAATCCTCAAACCAAAACAGAAGAGTTCTTTTTTGACAATAAAGCAAACCCTGAGAATAGCCGTTATAAAGCAGCCAAACTGAATGATGAAGGCTGGAAACTCTACATTATTGACAAACACAACAGCCCGATTATCTCAGAACTAATGAGTTCACTCGTATTAGCCATTCTGCTTTCAATAGTTTCCGGTTTATTTGCCTATTTTATTTTTAGACGTCCGGCAGAACTCATCCGTTTGGTCAACGAACAGGCAAAGGAAATCAGCAAGACCGAAAGTCTTTTTAAAACCATTTTTGATAAAGCGGCGGTAGGGATTGCCCAGATATGCGTCCGTCAGCACCAATTTGACACCGTAAATGATCATTTTGCCAACATGTTGGGTTATACGCCGCAAGAATTAAAGACAAAAACCTTGACAGAAATTACCCAGCAATGCGATTATATTCTTATTCAGGAGAAAGAAGAACTCCTTACATCGGGGGTAATTGAAGACTACACCGTCGAAATAAGGCTGCGGGCAAAAGACAACCGTGAGATATGGGTAAACCTGATTGTATCTACTGTCTCATCAATGATCAACATCGCTATTTTTGAAGACATCACCGAAAAAAAAGAGCGTGAAAACCAAGTAATTGAGAGTAACAAACGTTTAAAAAGTCTCTTTGAGGATTCGCCTGTTCCACTTTGGGAAGAAGATTTTTCAGGTGTTAAAAGCTACCTCACCACTATCGGTTTAATGGGCAAAACCAAAAAAGAAGTGGAAGAATATATCACGGCACATCCTGAAATTATCGCAGAATGTATCAAACGGATACGCATTGTCAATATGAATCAGCAATGCCTGACCCTTCACGAAGCAACCTCCGAAACAGAACTGATTGAAAATTTTGAATCAATGCTTGTGGAAGAATCATTACACACCGTTAAAAAACAAATTGTCCTGATCTGTAAAAATAAGCTGTCTTTTGAAACAATAACAAAAATCAAAACGTTGAGTGGTAAAGAGAAGCATGTTCATTTACAATGGAATGTGATTTCCGGTTATGAAGATACATTGGAACGCGTGATTATTACCACCCAAGATATCAGCATGCGGGTTGTAGCGTTAAGTAAACTGGAAGAATCAGAAAAAAAACTTAACGAACTCATTAATTCAATTGACGGCATTGTATGGGAATTTAATCAGGAAGACGGTAAATTCAGCTTTATCAGCGATAAGGTTGAAACCATTTTGGGTTATGTGAAAGAGGATATACTCCTGCATAGTACATATTGGGAAGAACACATTCATCCCGAAGATCAGCTTGCCGTTTTAACGCAAATCAAAGCCCTGAACAGTAAAAACAGTTATTTAGACATTGAGTACCGCATGATTTCATCTGCAGGAAAAATCATTTGGGTGCGTGGCATTGTTAACTATGTAAAAAACAAGCGAACCAAGAAAAAGTTAATACGGGGTGTAATTATTGATATCACCCAATCAAAATATATTGAAAACAATTTAAATCAATCGTTAGATATTGTGACCGAGCAAAACCGACGAATTTTTAATTTCTCACACATCGTGTCGCATAACCTGAGGTCACATACCAGTAATATTCAATCAATCATCAATTTACTGGAAATCACAGAAAAACCTAAAGAGCGGGAAGAGCTGCTGGATATGCTTAAAGAAGTAGCCACTGATTTAGATGGCTCTGTGTATCACTTGAATGAGATTACCTCTATTTATACCAACATTAACATTGAGCAACAAAAAATCCAGCTGAAGCTGGCTGTGGAAGGGGTTATATCCGGCTTAGACAATATTATTACCCTGCGTAAAGCCAAAATAAGAAACCTGCTTGCCAACAACATTATCATCCAGCACAATAAGTCGTATCTGGACAACATTATTCTGAATTTCCTCTACTATATCCTAAAAAACAAAGATTTAAAAATCATTCCAACCATTGAAATCAGCTCCTATGTTGAAAATAATTATATTGTTTTAGAAATTAAAGACCTGGGCAAAGGATTAAACATTGAAAGAAACAGTGACAAAATTTTCAGTCTTTTTCATTCAGCTGACAATAACGCTGACGTCAACCACGGTTTTGGTTTGTTTATTGCCAAATCGCAGGTGGAAGCTTTAAACGGTAAAATCCGGATAGAAAACACACCCCTTGAAACTATTTTTAAAATTTATTTCAGATGAAAAAATCAGTATTAATCATCGATAACGATCCTATTTACCTGACTATAACTCAAAAAGTAATTGAAAAACTAAACCTGTCAGCCAAGATCTTTATAGAAAAAAACGGCTTCACGGCCATCCGGTTCATTACAGACTCTGTTGAAAACACGCATGAATTACCGCACATTATTTTTCTGGATATTGAAATGCCGGTAATGAACGGGTGGGAATTTTTGGATGAATACTGCAAAATAAATCACCCGCTTTTAACTGCCATTGAAATTTATATTGTGAGTTCGTCTATTTCTTCCCTCGACAAAGACAAAGCCAAAAACTACAGCCAGGTGAAGGGCTTTATCTCAAAACCGCTGACAATTGATACCTTAAAATCCATTTTAAGTCATTGAATCCTTTTCTTTTTTACGATTCATAGGTAATTTTCCTTTATTCATTCCGATTATTCCTGCGTTGGTTGTTTTCCGTTTCCGGACATGCAGTGACTGCTTTAATTTTGTTGTTGAAATTAAGTAATCATTAAAAACTCAACAACATGAAAAAAGAACTGGTATTTTTAAGAAGTTTTGCCTCCGTAGCCGCCTGTGGGGTTGTATTCCTTTCGTTTATGGCTTTTAACCAATCCCGTAATCAACGGTTTGCCGAGATTGATGTAGAACGAATTAACATTATTGAACCGGACGGTACAGTAAAGATGATTATTACTAACGTTGACCGGTTTCCGAACGGTAGCGATACCATCAACAACCGACCGACAAACGTAAACCGCAAGAAACGGTCCGGCATGCTATTTTTTAATGAAGACGGCATTGAATGTGGCGGATTTATTTATGACGGACAAAAAAAAGCAAACGGGCACAGTTCAGGTTTATCGCTTACCTACGATCAATATGACGGTGATCAGGTCATGCAATTGCTAACGCAGGATTATGGTGAAGGAGAAAAACGCAGGGTAACCAGCAGCCTGGTTTTTAACGACCGGCCAGCCAAAGAGACACAGCAAAGAAGCCATGAAATTCATATGGAAATTGAAGCTTTGCGTCAAAAAAATCCGGCTGAAGCACAAAAAAAATTACAAGAATACGAAGCTCAGGGGTTGATTGGCGGTGCCCCAAGAATACTGCTTGGCCAGACACGAAGCCAAAACAACGGATTATTTCTTTTTGATGAAAAAGGCATGCCCAAAGCCATGTTTTATGTGGACAAAGACAACAAAGCCAAACTGGATTTCTTTGATGATAAAGGAGCTGTTATCGCTTCCTTTCCGGAAAATTCTTCTAAATAATTTACTCTCTGAAAATAGCCCTGTATCATTTATAGGGCTATTTTTGTGTTTTCTGAAACCAACATTATGAAAAAACTGCTTCATCAATTAAAACAGCACCGCTACTTTTTACTGTTTATCCTGTTGTTTGCTTATGCCCATTCCATACAGATACGGCTTTGGGTACGGGGAGAACTCAACTGGTATATCTTTACCCCGGAAGCAGCAGTCGGCACGCTCATCAGCGTCTGCTTTTTATTTGCCATCCTGCTATTTGCCATGAAACGATGGGACAAAGAAAACCGGTTTCGTTTAAAGCAAACACTCAACATTTTTGGTACCTCTCTACTGTTATACCTCTTGTTTATGAAACTGTTTGGTTTGATAATTGCCGTCATTTTTAATACGGTTGAAAAAAACTTTAACCCAAGCACGTTCCTTTACAGTTTTACATCTGACCTGATGGATGCGTTTATTTACGGTAGTTTTTTTCTGGCTTACTATTATTACCAGAAAAACAAGCAAAGCCAACAACAAATTGCATTGTATAACCAAGCACTTTCCGAAAATAAAATAAATCAGTTAAAAGCTCAGCTCAATCCGCACTTTTTGTTTAACAACCTTAATGTCTTAGATCAATTAATTGAAGAAGACAAACAGCAGGCTTCTGACTTTTTAAATGAATTTGCCGAAATTTACCGCTATGTGCTAACATCATCCGACCTGCCTTTGGTTACCGTGGCAGAAGAGATTGCGTTTGCCAAACAGTATTTCAAGCTGATGCAGTACAAATACGGAGAAGCTTATCAGTTAAACCTTATCAAATCTGAAACTTCAACTGGATATATCGTTCCGCTTACCTTGCAACTACTGTTGGAAAATGCTATCCAACATAACCTGGGAACAACAAAAAATCCGATTATCATTACCATTACAATTGATCAGTTTATAGTGGTTTCCAACAACATCAGCTCAAAACAAAATCCAAAAGCATCATCAGGAAAAGCACTGAAAAACCTGAGAGAGCAATACGGGTTGCTTTCTGACAAAAAAATGGCAATTGTAAAAACCCCAACGGTGTTTTCCGTAACTTTACCACTCATTCAAACCACAAAGCATGATTAACGTTGTTATTATAGAAGACGAAGCACCGGCCCGAAGAAAACTCAATCGCTTTTTGGAAGAAGTAAACGAAAAAGTTACCGTTATTTCGGAACTAACAACAGTTGAAGAGGCTATTTCTTTTTTCAGAACAGCTCCTGAAATTGATTTGATTCTGTCGGATATCGAATTGTTAGACGGCAATGCGTTTGGGATTTACAGTGAAGTTAAAATTACCTGCCCTATTATTTTTACAACAGCTTATAATCAATTTTTGATGGATGCCTTTGAAAGCAACGGTATCGACTACCTGCTGAAACCGTTTTCATCAGACCGCTTTCAGAAAGCATGGGATAAGTTTTTACGGCTACGCCATTCCGGCCGGGAACAAACTGAATTCACCACTGCCCTGAACCAGCTTCTGAATTCATTTCAGCCGGCTGACAAAAACTTTAAAAAACGATTTGCAGTTACCACGACAAAAGGAACTTACTTTTTAGATACCTCGCAAATTCAGTATTTTAAAGCCGAAGACGGTGTGGTGATGGCCATTGACCAGAACAACAAAAATCATCTCCTGGTGGCTGCAACGCTCAAATCTGTTGAGGATCAACTTAATCCGGAAGATTTTTTCCGGATTAACCGGAGCGAAATTGTACACAAATTATTTGTCGAGAGCATGGAGCGGTATAACAAAAACACATTGGCAGTCAAATTAAAACATCAAAAAAATCACCTTATCACCAGCCAGCAGACTACTGCTTTATTCCGCCATTGGATTGAACAATAGATATCCGTAACTTTACACTTTTTACAACGTCAATTCAAAAACCGGTTTACATGAAAAAATTATTGCTTTGCTTCTTCCTGATGTCGTTTCTTCCGTCTGACGGACAATCGTATAAAATCACCTATGAGAAATGGAGCAACGGAACTAAAATGGAGAATCAGGATCCCGTTTTGGTTTTCACCAATTCTTCTCTAACACTGCTGACTTCGGCAGAAATATTTTCCGGTAAGAAAGACTTCCCACGGGAACAAACCTACGTTGACCGGAACAACCAAAGCATCATCCAATCAGCACAGTTGAGCAAAAATAAATCCGTTGCCACAATAGATTCATTGGCTTTGGACAAACAGACATTTGAACTGTTAAACGAAACCAAAACCATTTTAGGCTACCAATGCCGGAAGGCAAAAACCATTATCAATTCCAATACAATTGAACTGTGGTTTACTGAGGAGCTCAAGGTAAAAGGAGCTCCAACCGTTTTAGGTCAAAATTTGGGGCTGGTGCTGGAAATGAACCGTAACAATAACTTTGTTATTACAGTGACCAAAATTGAAAAGCTCAAAAAATTTCCTTCCGAAATAACCTTACCGAAAACCGGCTTTTCAGACGGATTAACCTACCGGGATCAACTTTGGAAAAGCCGCTTTACCACTTTGTCTGTTTTTGAGAACGAAACCATCAACTTTTCAGATAAATCAAAATCAAACGACAGCATTCTCCGTTTTGCCAACGGCACCGTTATTTTACGCAAAATAAAATTTCCGGCTATAGAAAACGGCACCCCTATTTTTGCAGAACTAAAAACAAATTCTACAGGCGATGCTTATGACCGGACCGGTTCGTTATTCGTGATTCCGGTGAAGGCTGAGAACACTTTTTTCAAAGGACTGGATAAAGGCATCAGCACGCTACCCGTTTATCAAAACGGTAACGGCAAATCCTATCAGGGTGTTGTATTAAACAATGATTATCAACCGTTGACCGAGTTAATGCGTTTTTTTACACCTTTCGGCATTAAGCAATACAACCATATTACTTTAAAAGATAAAACCTGGCACCAGGAAGTACTGTATCGTCAGGATATTTCGGAATTACAGCCTATGTTGAGCGGACAGGAAATGTGGGTGGGAACTTTTATCGGGAATTACGATCAGGGCGGCCACCGGGTTTCAGTAGAAATCACGATTCATTCGCAGGAAAGCGAAAGTAAAAAAACAGGTTTTGCTCTTCCCCTTTTTAACACAACCAACGTAATGGAAATGGCCGGGCAGGAATATGCCACGATGTTTTCTGATGAAAAAGGGTTAGAAATAACATTCACATTAAGTAAACCGCTCAAAAACGCAAAACTGAGATACATCTCTACCGGACATGGCGGCTGGGAAAACGGCGACGAGTTTGTGCCCAAGAAAAACAGCATCTACTTAGACGGACAGCTTGCGTTTGCATTTATCCCCTGGCGACAGGATTGCGGGTCATACCGTTTGTTTAACCCGGCTTCGGGCAATTTCGGCAATGGTTTATCGTCATCTGATTACAGTAGATCCAACTGGTGTCCGGGTACCGTAACTAACCCGATACTGATTGATCTGGGTGATTTATCGGCCGGTACACATACACTACGGGTTAAAATTCCGCAAGGCTTACCGGAAGGAAACAGTTTCAGTGCCTGGAACGTTTCGGGTATCTTGCTAGGAGAAGCGGCAGAGTAAAATTCCCTGCCGGTTTTCTATCTGTCAACCAATCAACTAAAAACAATTAATCTTTTATTTTAAAAACTATTGTGCTCATTATAGTGATAACTTTAATTTGCTAAAAACACATAAACATGATTAAAATCATGTTCTGATTCTTTTACAAAAGCAATTAAAGTGTAACCCTTGTTACGGAAGCAATCAAATATTATAACCCTAGATTACATTTAAAATCTTATCCATCACCCAATTGGTTTGAGCAGCCGATTGGCCTGATGAAGGATGAATAATCTCACCCGCTAAATGTTCCTTCATATTTTGCACATGATGAAACTGAATATTTTCAGGATGCTCAACAAACACTTCTTGGGTTCCTTTTCCATTTATAAGCTGCAAAGGAAGATCCTCAAAAACGGCAAATTGAATTTTTCCTTTACTACCGATGATTTCAACTTTATCATCTCGTTCAAAACTGCCGAAATTCCATGTCCCGGAACCGGTTACTCCGGATTTGTGCAACCAGCTTGCCACCACAGCATCGTTGGCGGTGTATAATTTCTGTTGGTTTAAACTGATTCCGTTTACCGATGTTATCTCCCCAAAATAGTAGGCAAACAAATCCAGTCCGTGACTGGCTAAATCTTCAAAATATCCTCCCGGGGCAATTTTTACATCCGTCCGCCAGTTATAGACCCGGGCTAAATCGGTTGGAGACGGAGATTTACTCAGGTACCAGCTAACATGACGGATTTCACCAATTTCAACATTATCGATCCATGTTTTAATTTGATTGAACCGCGGCAAAGATCTTCTGTAATAAGCCACAAACAATGGCAGTTCTTTTTCGTCAAAAGCCCGGATAATTTGCAAACATTCCTGATAGTTAACAGCCATTGGTTTTTCTATACAACACGGTTTTCCTGCCTCTGCTACTTTGAGGGCATAAAATTCATGGGTATCAGGCGGAGTGGCAATATAAACGGCATCAACTTCGGGGTGATTAATCAATGTGTCTGCCTCAGAAAAATAGTGCGGAACGTTATGCCGAAAAGCATAATCCTTGGCTTTTTCGGCATCCCGGCGCATCACGGCGAACAGTTCGAAACCCGGTATTTTAGAATAAGCGGGGCCGCTTTTCTGCTCAGTTACGTTGCCACAGCCGATGATTCCCCATTTGATTGTATTGCGGTACTCATTTGTTTTTGACATCTGTAATGTAAATTAAAAAAAGTTTAAAAGTCCTGTTATAAGAACAGCGAACATAATTAAAAAATAAAGTTAAGCATAATCAATCATACGTCAAAAATAAGTTAATCCTTATAAGGATAGTAGTATTTTTTGAATACTTTTGCATCAAAATTAATAATCATTAAAATGAAAAAAATAGTTGCATTACTTATTACGGCTTCCCTGTTTGTGGCCTGTAATAAACTGGGTGATCATGAATTTGTAATCAATGGTACAGCCGAAGGTCTTTCAGACGGTAAATTAGTCATTCTGGAAACCTTAGATGAAAGCGGTATGGGACTGAAACCAACAGATACTGCCTTCATTAAAAACGGTAAATTTGAATTCAAAGGAACCGCAACCGAGCCTGAACTGCGGTTTATTCAATTAGACAGTGTGCAGGGTAAAGTTGCTTTTATTCTGGAAAACGGCGAAATCAGCATCAAAGCTTTTAAAGACAGTATAACTAAATCGATTATTGGCGGTACGTATAACAACGACCAATTTGCCGTTTACAATAAAGAACAAAACACCATTCAGAAGAAAATTGCCGATTACAGAACGGTAAACAGGGAAAAAATGGAAATAGCCATGCAAACCAACGATACGGCTACAGTGAACAGCCTGAGAGATGGTTTTGTAAAGCTGAATGATGAATTCAAAGATTACAACGTAAAATTTGCTGAAAATAACCCTAAAGCTTATATCAGTGTTTTAATGATTCAAAACATGCTGACCCAACCGGGAACTGACTTTGAAAAACTTGAGAAAATATTCAACAACTTAGATAAATCGGTAAAGGACACCAAACCGGGTAAAAATGTCGGCGAGTTAATTGCCAACAGAAGTTCTGCAGAAATCGGGAAAAATGCCCCTGAATTCTCGGCCCCCAACCCGGAAGGAAAAACCATTTCGTTAAAAGAATCGTTAGGAAAAGTAACCATCATTGATTTCTGGGCTTCCTGGTGTGCTCCCTGCAGAAAAGAAAACCCGAATGTCGTTGCTTTGTATAATGAACTACATGACAAAGGGTTGAACATCATTGGGGTTTCTTTAGACAAAGAAGGTGATGCCCAAAAATGGCAAGATGCTATTACGGCTGATAAGTTAACCTGGCCACAGGTTTCCAATCTGAAATATTGGAATGATCCTATTGCCAAAAAATATAATGTGCAAAGTATTCCCGCCACATTTATTTTGGATGCTACCGGCAAAATTGTTGCCAAGGATTTAAGAGGAGATGAATTGAAAGCTAAAGTGATCGAATTATTAGGTTCATAATTAAAACCAAAAAACGTATCCAAAAATCCCCACTCCGGGGATTTTTTTAGTTTACTCATTGCCAAATGCTTATCAATTAATTAAAAATAATCGCCAAAAAAGGTTTGTACAATGTAAAAACAATTCTATATTTGCAACCGCGAACCGCAGGAGGGGAGATACTCAAGCGGCCAACGAGGACGGACTGTAAATCCGTTGGGAAACCTTCGCAGGTTCGAATCCTGCTCTCCCCACAAAACAAATACTCCTGATACGTCAAAAGCAAGCTTTTGTAAGTATCGGGAGTATTTATTTTGGGTAAGGTTTCCCCTACTCTGTTCACCGAAGGTAATCCGAAATATACCCTTCATTTTTTATAAAAAAACTCAGAAACCTTACCACAAAATTGCATACATAAAAAGCTCACTTTTTAAGTATTGGCTTCATTGTTGTATAAACACCATTTTAATAATTTCAAATAAATTATCCAGTTCTTTTTTAATTTCAACCTTCGCATGGCTGAGGTTTAACCGTAAATAGCCCTTCTCTTTTGCTTGTTCAAATAAATCCTCGTTATAGGAACACAATACCATTGTTCCTTCATAATCAGTATAGTTCAACAATTCTATTAAATCGTTTTCATCATAAATCACAAATAATAAAACATCAAAAAAATTAATATCAGCTCCAGTTCCTTTGTGAAGAACGGATTTTTCAACCGTATATAGCGTGTTGTATCGGATAGAAACAAAGCGGTAAAAAAAGCTTTTTTTATCGTAAATTAGAATAGTATTCAATATAATAAATCGGGTTAATCAGCTGAATATAAACACTCAAAAAGCAAATACAATTCAGATGAAGATTATGTTATAAATCAGTAATAATTAATTCCAATGTATCTACGTTACAATTAATGCCATCTGCACAATTGCCAACCTCTTTTTTTCAACACTTCTTTTGGATGTGAACCGAAATTCAAAAACAGCTAATGTTTGCTTGCTTTCAATGCGGGAACTCTTGCTGATGTAATGAATGACCGGATTAGCTCTCATCACTGTGAAATCTCTACTTAACAATCCACCGAAATTTTTACCGCTTACGGCAACCGGAACTCCTTAAATCTTTTTTAAACATGAGCGGATACATTTTTAAATTACACTGTAAATATAATAGCATATTGATACTTTAAACAAAGGGCAATGCGTAGTTATTGAAATGAATTCTGAATTAAAGCGGTTGTTTCAGGTGCTTTTATACGTCTTCGTTTTTTATCTTAAAAGAACTATTTCAACATTAACTAAAAACACATAAAACACTTATTTTCAGTTAATTAACATAAAAACACATGCTGATTAGAGAACGGCATATTTTCTGAACTCATGCCTTTTAATGTATGGTAAAGAATTATGCGTCCAACTCCCGTAAAAGCAGTAGGCTAAAAGTGAATGTTTTAATCTGTTTTACAAGCAATTAAAGTCTGATGATGGTAATAGAACCTAAGTTGACAATATTATCGCTGGTGGCACTGCAATTAAAACGAACCCGGATTCTGTCTCCGGCATCCAAAAATCCGGTCCAATGTAATGAATTCCCATTGTCCACATCTGTTCCTAAATTGTTAGCACTGGTATCCTTTATCAGAGCACTCCAACTGGTTCCGCCATTCGTACTTCGCTCAAAATAAGCAATTGTATGCCACTGTCCTGTTTGTGGTGTGTGCAGACTGGAGTTCTGCATCGTCAGGATAAACATGCCGCTCTTTTCAGCCGGCACTGTAAAAACATTACTGCTCCATGCCTCATACGGGTCTGCATTTTCGGTTGAAAAAATACCGGTAACCGGTGTAGTTGTATTTCTTATATTTTGTGTGCCCGGTACATTTGCACTTAGCATTACTTCCATAGGAGAATGATTAACATACCCCAGTACGCCATTGCTGTTTGAAACTATCGTTCGCGTAGCCGTAAACGTTTGATCCTGATTGGGTGAAATACTGCCGTTCGACAGGGTGTGAATCGCATTTGAAGTACCGCTCATCGGCAGATTATTGAACCGGACATTCCCGTCAACCTGAAATTTTTCAGAAGGATTGGCTGTATTGATACCAACATTACCCGCACCCGTAATTCGCATTCTTTCAGCTCCTGAAGTGCTTCCCGAACTTGTGATAAACCTCAAAGGTGCCGGAGCATTTGTAAAATGAGTTCCGATGGTTAAGTTCGTTGAATTTCCATCTGTCAGAATCTGTGCATTGGAATTATAAAACTGCTGTAAAAATAAATTACTGCTGTTTCCGCCATACAACGCAACTGATGCCTGTCCGGATGAAGGAAGCACATTAGACAAAGCGAAACTACCGCTGGCATCTACAGCCACTCTTTGTTCGGTGCCTGTAAAATATAAGGTTTTACCATTCAATGCTACATTCCGTGAAGATCCTGCTCCTGTCAATGAACCATTAGAGTTGAACAGATTGTTTACGGAAAGATTAGAAGCCGGCAGGGTCTTTAATACTCCATCGGTATCGGCAACCACCACTCTATCCGTAGTTATTCCAGTATTGAAATTTATTTCCCGTATCCTTAAATTTCCTTCACCTATATCTACTTTTTCAGTAGGACTTGTTTCACTTATGCCAACATTTCCTTCGCCGGTAATTCGCATTCTGGTTTCTCCTGGGGTAAATTCACCCGGACTTGTTATAAAATCAATCGGAGAAGTATTTTGGGTATAATGTGTTCCAAACGAAATACCATCCATTTTACCGGTGCCTAACATCTGAAAATAATTATCGGCAAATAAATTCATATCAAAATAGGAAGAAGTTCCGTCCTGATCAATATCATCTGTCGAAAACCTGAGGTGGGCACTGTCTTCTGCTCCATGTATGGTAAATTGTCTTCCGTCGCTTTCAAAATCAATATACCCTCCGGATCCCTGAAAAGTTAACCTGTTTCCGTTAAGATCCACCTCTCGAAAGTCTGTAAGGACACCATCAGCATTGTAAATATTAACCTCACCTCCTCCCGTATTTATCCATTTGATTCCGTTAAAATAGTAATAACCTTCTGTCGTTACATCTTCTGTCTGGTCCTGAGGGTTAGTATCAGCCAACGTAACATATACCAAAGCACCCGTTTGACTTGAAGTATACTGTTTTGCTCTTAATTGTACTCCTGTTAACCGGGGAGCAATCACGCCATCCATCGCCAACGGGTTAACAGGCTCTCCAACAACATCGAGTGTTGCCTGCGGATGTACTGTCTGAATACCCACTTGTGAAAAAAGTGTAGTGCTGATCATCAGTAATATTAATGGGGTAATTATTGTTTTCATAGTATGAATTTTATCATTTATCGTTAAGTAATTTTTAGCTAATCAAAACAATGTCGTATTTCAACACGCTTTGATCCGGTAATAGATTTGGAGATTGCTAAAGCGATAAAATCAAAAAAGATGCAACCGCCATGAGTAACAGACGTAAAAGAGGCTGGCCACTGATCTTTTTAAAAGATAAAATGCAGAACGAAAAAATGTGCTATGCAACACTAAATTAGCAGATCGTTTAATGTTTGAACGAAAGGTACGTTTTTCAATAGCAGCAAGCTTAGGTTCTGTTGTTAACAGAGCCTTGCTCTTTCCGGAAGTAACTGACTTCCGTGCAACGGAAAATTGACTTATGCTGTTTGTAATTTCAAAAAATTGCGGTATTATGCCGGTATATTTTATTTTACCGGAATCCATATCCTCTTTTTCTGTAAATAAAATTGGAATTGGGAAAGAAAGTAACTGATTGCTCTTTTGAACAACCATAAAGCCCCATACTTCATATATCCTGAAAGGTTCAATATTAAAAAACTTCAGGAACAAACACAATGATATATCCGGTGCAACCGGATAAGTACGGGCAATATTTTTAGTAGGTTTCAAAGCAAGACTTTCTTTGGGGCTCAAAAGCAAGGCTTATGAAAAGTTTCACTCAATTTTACTATTATAATTTGAATTACACAATAAGTTCATGGAATAAAACAAGAATTTTTATCTGTTTTCAGACAGGTATTTTTTTTAAACCAAATAAAAAAAAAAATTCAAAACATTAATTATCAATATATTATAAAAAACAAAATAGCATTTTTTCAGAAATAATTCCAATAAGTTTCTATAAATATGTACGGATAGTATTAATTTTGTTAATGTCGCCAAGTGATGGCTCCGGGTTAAAAATTCTAACATTATACACATTACATGAAAAAACAATCCTTGTATCTACTGCTGGTTTTTTATTGTTTCAATTTACATGCTACCGGTAACAACAACGCTGTTAATAAACAAGATCCGACAATAAAAGTAATTGATGCAAGTATTCAAGAATCCAAAATGCTGGCTTCATCCGATCCTGCTGAAGCCAAAAAACAGTTGTTGGAACTCAAAAAGAAAACTGAAAGGATGAATCACAAAGATGGCGTTATGAAAAGCTCAATGGGTTTACTTTTGATTTATTATAATGACGGTGATTATAAAAAAGCGATAGAAGAAAGCCGGGTTGTTGAAAAATACGCCAAAGAATTACAATACATTGAATACATATCTGATGTTTACAGGCTAAGGTCAAACGCTTACGGAGAAATGGGGTTATTGGACGAGAGCCTTAAAGAACTGGAAAAAGCAGTCCCTTTTATTGATAAGATTGAAGATATAAACCGACGCCTCTACAGAAAAGCATTAATTTATGAAAGTTACTCAGGGGTGTATGATAAAAAAGGAGATCACAAAAAACAACTCTTTTACAGGCACAAAAGTATATCGGAATCCAAAAAAATGTCGGAAACCAATCCGATTATACAAAATGCAAAATTTCAAAACCTGGCTTATCAATATGCCAGTATTGGTTTAATTTACAGCAATTTAAATGTTTATGATTCAGCCAAACACTATTTTGAAAAAGCTTTAAAAATACATGAGAGTGAAAAATATGATATTTACATAAACGGAAGAGCCGTTTTACTGAGCGACATGGCCAAATTTTATTATACTGCCAAAAATTATGACAATGCCATCGTATTTGCCAAAAAGGCTGAAAACTTTGAAAAACAGGCCTCCATGCCTTATATCCGCAGAGATATATACCACAGTTTGTTCAATTCCTATGTAGAAACAGAGAAAAAAGATTCTTCAAAACACTATCTGAAACTATATAATATACTAAATGACAGCATATTAAAACATGAAAAAGAGAGTATTCTGACTCCTGTTAACCAAATTATTTATGACAAAGAAACAGAAAACAAAAACAAAATTTTAAACATTTTAATTGTTTCTGCAGTTGTCTTGATGTTCTTTTCTATGGTAGGCTGGTTCTTCTGGAAACGGAAAAACAATATCATTCAAAAAAGATATGAAAAGCTCATTGCTCGAATTAACGAGGATAATGAAGATTATATACAAGACTCTTTACAAGAAAAAACTGATAATGCCGACATAAAATCTTCAGTCAGCATTACCGATGAAACCACCAAAAATTTGCTGCTGAAACTTGAAAAATTTGAAGCTTCCGATAAATACCTCAGAAACGACATTAATCTTACATGGCTGGCAAATAACCTTAATACAAACACCAAATATCTTTCCGAAATCATCAAGATATACCGAAACAAAACCTTCTCCAATTACATCAACGGCCTGCGAATAGACTATATTATTCACAAGCTGTTTTTTGATCCGGTTTACAGAGAATATAAAATTAATTACCTGGCTGAAGTCTGCGGGTATAGTTCCCGACAGGTTTTTGTCATTTGTTTTAAAAAAGAAACCGGTTTTACACCTTCTTTTTTTATCGAAAATTTAAAGAAGACAATTGTTTAAAATAATAAAAAGGAGTATCACATAAAAAAAGGATGTCACACCAAACGACATCCTTTTTTAATCCGAGGTATTGCTTGAATTATCTCGAATAATTCGGAGCTTCTTTTGTAATCGTTACGTTATGCGGATGGCTTTCCCCTATTCCACTGGCTGTAATTCGCACGAATCGTCCGGTTTCTTGTAAAGTCGTAATATCTTTTGCACCGCAATAACCCATTCCGGCACGAAGACCGCCAATGAATTGTTGCATACTTTCGTTTAATTCGCCTTTGTAAGGAACACGTCCCACAATTCCTTCCGGAACTAATTTCTTCACATCATCTTCCACATCTTGAAAATAACGGTCTTTGGATCCTTCTTGCATCGCTTCTACTGAACCCATTCCGCGATAGGATTTGAATTTTCTTCCTTCAAAAATAATGGTCTCACCCGGCGATTCTTTGGTTCCTGCCAAAAGCGAACCTAACATCACACAATCGGCTCCGGCAGCTATCGCTTTCGGAATATCACCGGTATAACGAATTCCACCATCCGCAATAACCGGAACTCCGCTACCTTTAATGGCAGCTGCTACTTCCAATACCGCAGAAAACTGTGGAAATCCAACTCCGGCAACCACTCTTGTGGTACAAATTGAACCCGGTCCGATTCCGACTTTCACGGCATCGGCTCCGTTTTCTACTAAATATAAAGCTGCTTCAGGAGTAGCAATATTACCCACCACCACATCCAAATCAGGGAATTTTGCTTTTACTTGTTTTAAAACCGTTACTACGCCTTGCGTATGTCCGTGAGCAGTATCGATGATGACAGCATCCACACCTGCATTCACCAAAGCAGTGGCACGTTCCAACGCATCAGCTGTGACTCCAAGAGCAGCAGCTACACGCAAACGACCAAACTTATCTTTATTGGCAATCGGTTTTTGCGTGAGTTTGGTTATATCCCTGAAGGTAATCAAACCGATTAATTTATACTGTTTATCTACCACAGGCAGTTTTTCAATTTTATTTTCCTGTAAGATGCCTTCTGCCTCCTGCAGAGTTGTTCCTTCCGCAGCTGTTACTAATTTCTCTGAGGTCATTACCTCTAAAATGGAACGGGAATTAATTTTTTCAAAACGCAAATCACGGTTTGTTACAATTCCTTTTAATATTCCGTTTTCATCAACTACGGGAATTCCGCCAATACTGAATTCACGCATGGCCGATTTGGCATCGCCAACCGTAGCGGTCAACGGTAAGGTTACCGGGTCAAGAATCATTCCGGCTTCTGCCCGTTTTACCTTTCGGACTTTGGCTGCCTGTTGTTCGATGGTCATGTTCTTGTGCAAAACACCAATGCCGCCTTCCTGAGCCATCGCAATAGCCATGGAACTTTCGGTCACGGTATCCATCGCTGCCGATACAATAGGAACATTTAGCGTTATGTTACGGGAAAATTTAGACTGAATACTTACTTCGCGGGGTAAAACTTCTGAATAGTTTGGAATGAGCAGTACATCATCGTAGGTTAAACCTTCGCCGATGATTTTGGTTGTGTGTGCTTTCATGGTTGCAATTTGTAGTTAAATTGCGTGCAAATATACGAAATCTAAGGATATAAATTGCGTTATGTCAACGGTTAAATTTTGAAGGTTTTTCCATGCGAACCAAAAAATAAGAAATCATACAATAATAGGTTGCCAATTGGAAAAAAATATTAATATAATTAAACATATCGATTGGCTCAATGAAATGATAAAACGAATAAAATACGTCAGAAATCACGATGCATAAAGCCATAATCGAAAAATACAATGCCGCTTTTGAAGCTTCTGAAAAGAAATTAATCAATGAAAGTAAGGTGAGAATCAGCAATGTAAATCCGTAAAATAAAAAAATAATGTAACGTTCTGTGGATTCCGGTTCAATTAAATCAATGATGGAAAATAATACAAACAAAAGGAAAATGACAATCAAAATTCCTAACATGATATTGGAGACAGAAAGTTTTTGCGGAACTAAATCGTCAATTCCGAATTTAATCAGAATGCAATAACTGATAAAAAAACATAAAATGATCCATAAAACATCAAAATCAGGATCGAGTAAAACCAAAATGTCTCCCACAAAACATGCTAACAAAGAAACGGAAAACCACCAATTTATTCGTTTAAAGCGATGTTGCAAATAATAAAAATAAATCGCCGGAATTACGATTGGTTTGGCGAAAAGTTCTAATTCCTGTAAATCAAAAAGTACGGCAATCACCACCAAAACACTGGAAATGAAATAGAGATACAACGCCGGTTTTTGTTTATTCATCGACCAAATGTATAAAAACTTTTTGCAAGATGAGAAGCTATTCCGTCTTTCCGCTCCAATTTTGTTTGTTCCGGTTTGTTTTTCTAAAAAATCGGGAGAGCTTCCGTTGGTCGCTTCCCGCTTTTAAGAAAAAACTAAACCGCAACGGCACAAAGATTTCCGCTGCAATACGGGCTGGGGAATTGTGCTTTTATAAAACTATTCCTCAGATATTTCCATTTCTAAAGAAGAATTATTCATCGATTTAATTAATTATCCAATATCACAAAAAAAATCATCTTTACAGATAAATGTAATTTTTAATTGATTGGCTTTTCTAATTTAGCAAGTCCGGCTTTTAAGAAAAAATTAAACCGCAATACAACAAGTATTTCAAAGTTTTTTGGAGTCAAAGTAACGATTTACATTTTTGCAGCTTGCAGAAGTGATGGATTAAGGAAGCCGAAACTTTCAGTTAAACACTGAACTCAAAAATACAAAACCAACTTTAAATAAACCCCAAAACCCAAAATCCTGCAAAACCTGTTTTAGCTGTAATGTTTAATCTTAAATTCTATTTTTCAAATCCATACGAGAATGCAAAAATCTCGTAATTTCAATTTCTTTCCCGCTCAGCTTTCTGTAAAAGATTATATGTTGACCAGATTTATAGCCAAAAATTTCTAAACTTATCTCGTCATAGTTTTTTCCATAGTCTTGATTCTCAGCTAATGTTTGACAAGCTTCTAGTAGTTCATTATAATATTTGTCAGCTTGATTTTCAGACCAAACTTCAAATGTGTAATCCCAAATCTTGGTTAAATCGTCAACAGCTTTATTGGTTATGACATATTTAGCCATTTCTTTTTTTGGCTTTTAGAGATTCAAGATGTTTTTTAGGATCAAAATCTTTTGCTATTCCGCTTTCAATTCCTTCGTTTATAGTTTTTTTCAGAGCACTAATTTTATTTTCTTCTTCTTCCAATAATCTCAATCCGGCTCGAATGACTTCGCTTGCGTTTTTGAATCTACCTTCGGAAACTCTGCTATCGACAAAATTTTCAAAATAGTCTCCTAGTGAAACAGATGTATTGCGTCCCATCGTTTTATTATTTTTTGTAAAGTTACCAAAATTTGGTAACAATCAAAAAAAGTTTCGTGTTTTTTGTGGATGTAAAATTACATTTAGCTAGTAAATACTGGCAAATGCATACAACATTAATCAATTAATGAAATTGTTTCTTACCTATCTAAAACCATTTTAATTCTAATCTAACGTTCATTTATTACTAACTCCCAATCATCCCCAAAAAATCCTCCTCACTAATAATCGCAATTTTTAATTGGTTGGCTTTTTCCAATTTTGCCGGTCCCATATTTTCTCCGGCTACCACATAATCCGTTTTGGCAAAAATGGTAAACCGACCCTAACTTAACGAATTATTGAATTTATCTTCTATCAGGTTTTGTGATTATTTTTCCATTAGTCCAATAATTGTTTTAAAGAATCTGCATCAGGCAAAATTTCTTTGTATTTTGCGGGTAATTCGTTGCTGGTTTTATAGGTAGCTACGCCCATTGCTTTATTAAAATCACGAAAGCTATATTCAACTATTTTGTTACTTTTTTCTTTACACAAAATAATTCCTATCGAAGGATTTTCGTGTGGCTGTTTGATTAGATCGTCTAAGGCAGAAAGGTAAAAATTCATTTTGCCAAGATATTCAGGTTTGAACTTGCCTGTTTTTAATTCAAAACCTACAAGACATTGTAATTTTCGGTTGTAAAAAAGCAAATCAATAAAATATTCTTGCTCTTCTATAATCATGCGGTATTGATTGCCCATAAAAGCAAAATCGTTTCCTATGGAAAGGATAAATTTCTTAATATTTCGAACAATTTCGTGTTCTAGTACTCGCTCATTTTCCTCCTCGCCATCTTCAATATTTATGAAATCAAGTAGGTATTCGTCTTTAAACGTTTTTAATGCTTTCTCAAAGTGATTGTGGGGTAAGGTATTATTGAAATTGTTGGGTAAAGTACCTCTTTTGGAATAAAGATTTTCAGCTATCTGTTTTTCTAAATGACGATAGTTCCAAAATTCTAAGGCAACTTTTTCTAAGTAAAAAATTGCTTCTTCAAAACGCTCACATTTAGAAGAAATACTGTAATGATGGGTAAAGCTGACTGAGAAAAAGTAATCGGCAAAGCTTTTTGGTAATTGGTTCGGCAGTGCCGAACTGAATTCAGCTAATGGATTTTCTAATTGGTTCGGCAGTGTCGAACTAATTTTAAGATGAGCCATCCAAAAATCGGCAAACACACGCATTTTCTTTAAATTTCCACTCGAAAAACCACGAAGACCCGGTAATTCACTTTGAAGTTCTTTAGAAATTTGCTCCAATACTTTATTTCCCCAAGCTTCTTTGGTGGCTAATTCACTAATCTTTTTTCCAATACCAAAATAAAGCAGAATCAATTCCTTATTTACCAAACGAGCAGCTTGATACCTACTTTTTAGGATAGCATCTTTTAACTCGAGAATGATATTTTTATTTAGTTCTATTGACATATTACTTGGTTATATATCCTGAAAGGATGACTTTACGTTTTTGAAACTTTTTGGCTTTTTTTGCCCCTTCAATAGCCATAAAGCGGATGGGTTTTTCCAAAATATGCAGCACTTGAAGTGGGTCGGTGGTTTTATCCAATTCGTTTTTAATCAATTGTGCTGTTTTCTTGGCTATCGTTCCTTGTGTCAACATTTCTTTCACGCCATTAATGAATTCATCATTGAAATCTGTAAAGCCTTTGAAGTTTTTAAATGATTTGTCTTTCAGTCGGTGTACTATTTATCAGATATTTCTATTTCCAAAGAAGAAATACAATTCAATTCTTCAATCTTGAAATTTTTATATCCAAATTCAAGTTCTTCACGTTCTTTCGTTCCTAACTTTCCATAATTTTTCTCTTTGAATTCTTCGAGAGTTAAAATTATTTTATCTTTTGTATCTTTCATAAATTCAAATTAATTATTCAACATTCTAAGAAAATCCTCCTCACTAATAATCGCAATTTTTAATTGATTGGCTTTTTCTAATTTGGCCGGTCCCATGTTTTCTCCGGCTACCACATAATCCGTTTTGGCAGAAATGGAACTTCCTACTTTTCCGCCGTTGTCTTCGATGGCTTTTTTTAGCTCATCACGGGAGAATTGTTCAAAAACACCGGAAACGACAAATGTTTTTCCGGCAAACTTATCACTTACCTGTGTGTTTTTCTCCACTAATTCAAATTGAATTCCAACCGCTTTTAAACGTTCAATGGTTAATCTGTTTTCAATATTCTCAAAAAATTCGATGACACTTTGGGCAATTTTGTCTCCAATTTCATCCACCAAAATCAAATCCATCAAACTGGCATTCGCAATAGCATCAATGTTTTTATAATGTTTCGCCAACTTTTTCGCGACTGTTTCGCCTACATACCGAATTCCCAACGCATACAAAACCCGTTCAAACGGTACTTCTTTTGATTTTTCAATGCCGTTGATTAAATTCTCGCCACTTTTTTGAGCCATTCGTTCCAACGGAAGAATTTGTTCGATTTTTAAATCATACAAATCCGCATAATTTTTCACTAAACCATTCTGATAGAGCAATGCAACCGTTTCGCCGCCCAACCCTTCTATATCCATGGCCTTGCGGGTAATATAATGTTGAATACGGCCGATAATCTGAGGCGGACAACCGTAAAAATTAGGACAATAATGGTTGGCTTCCCCTTCTTTTCTTTCCAATAACGTATGACATTCCGGACAATGCGTGATGTAATGTGTGGGCTCCGTTTCATTTCCCCGTTCGGCAACCGCTATAATTTTAGGGATGATTTCACCGCCTTTTTCCACAAAAACGTTATCGCCGATGCGGATATCCAGTTTTTCAATTTGATCAGCGTTATGCAACGAAGCTCTTTTGACAATGGTTCCTGCCAATTGAACCGGTTCTAAATTGGCTACCGGGGTAATAGCTCCTGTTCGTCCCACCTGATAGGAAATGGAATTCAACCGGGTAGAAACCTGTTCAGATTTAAACTTATAAGCCATTGCCCATCGCGGCGATTTGGCGGTATAGCCTAATTCATCCTGGTGTTGAAGGCTGTTTACTTTAATTACCACACCATCCGTTTCATAAGGCAAATCATGCCGCTGTACATCCCAATAAGAGATAAACTCCAGCACTTCCTGCATATTTTTGGCCAATTTTGCCTGAACTGGTACTTTAAATCCCCAGCTGCGGGCCATTTCTAAACCTTCAAACTGGGTTTTGAACGGCAGGTTATTCCCCACGATGAAATACAGCAAACAATCCAACGGACGTCTGGCCACTTCGGCACTGTCTTGCAATTTCAAACTTCCTGATGCCGTATTTCTGGGGTTAGAATAGGGTGTTTCGCCTATCTCAATCAGTTCCTGATTCATTTTTTCAAAACCGGAAAGCGGCAGAATAATCTCTCCCCGAATATCAAAGCGGGGTGGATAATTTCCTTTCAGTTGTAAGGGAACAGAGCGAATGGTTTTGATATTGGCGGTCACCTCATCGCCCTGAAATCCGTCGCCACGGGTTACTGCCTTTTTTAATTTTCCGTTTTCGTATGTAATGCTGATCGAAGCTCCGTCATATTTTAGTTCACACGTGTATTCCAATGTTACGTTGCCTAATATTTTCTGAATCCTGTTTTCCCAATCCACCAAATCTTCTGTAGAATAGGAATTATCCAACGAATACATCCGGTACTCGTGAACCACGGTAGCAAAATTTTTGGTAATGCTCCCCCCCACCCGTTGTGTCGGTGAGTTTTCATCAAAAAATTCAGGATGCCGGGCTTCTAATTCCTGTAGTTGTTTCAGCAATTGATCAAATTCAAAATCAGTAATTACAGGCTTGTCTAGTACATAATAATTATAATTGTGCTGATTGAGTTCATTGCGAAGTGTTTCAATCGTTAACTGAATATCCATAGGTTAAAAAAGTATGCTTATTTTTTAGATAAAAATGTTGCCTAAAATACTAATTCTAAATTAATTTTTCTGTAAAAAAGATTAGTAAAAAGCAAAAATAAGCAAAACGGTTAAAACCTTTGCTATACAAGGCTTTATAAAAAGAGTAGTCTTAGTTCGGAAGTCGGTGTCTGATAGGTTTGGGGCTTAAATTGACAAGGTTAGGTTACTAATTCGTTACCGATTGACAAAGGCAACAGCATAGCTTAACTGATTATATTTCAGTCTTTTGCACCCTTTTCTACATTCCCTTGTAACTCAATGTAATTTAATTTTAAACGTTAAACATTTGAGTTATGGAACAGGCAAAAAAATCGACGTTCAAACTGCTTTTCTATTTGAAAAAGAACGAACTGAAAAAGAACGGTAATGCCCCGATTATGGGACGTATTACCATTGACGGAACCCCTAAGACTTTCGGAACAAAGTTAGAAATTGACCCCAATAATTGGGATTTGAAACACGGAAGAGTTCAGGGCAAAAGTGCGCAGGCATTAAGCATCAATAAAAAACTGGATAATATACGTGGGCGTATCGACAAGATTTATGAAGATATGCTGAAGCACGAGGGCTTTGCGACCGCCCAAAAAGTAAAGCTATCATTTTTGGGTGTCGGCGTAATGGATGATGCTATCCTAAAAGTTTTCAACAACCAAAATGAGGATTTTAAAAAATTGGTCGAAAAGGAAGAACGCTCACAAAGCACCTACAACAAGTATATCACAGTTTACAATCATCTTACCACATTTATAAAGGAACGCTATCATCGTGATGATATGGCTTTTCGGGAATTGACTTCCGATTTTATCCGGGAGTTTGATTTTTACCTCCGGTATGATTTGCAGTCTTCCCACAATACAGTTTGGGTGTACACGATGCCTGTATTAGCCCTTGTGGAACTGGCTATTAAAAAAGGCTTGATACGTGATAATCCTTTTCAGGATTACGAAATCAATATGGAAGAAACCGACCGGGGTTATATCCTTAAAGAAGATGTTGAAAAGCTGATGATGTGCGTACCACCGCACCCACGGTATAAACTGGTAAAAGACCTGTTTATTTTTAGTTGTTTTACCGGACTTGCTTATGCGGATATTAAAAAACTGACAAGGAACAATATTCAATCATTCTTTGACGGTCATCAATGGATTATCAGCAGGAGAAAGAAATCAGATATTGCTTCAAATGTTCGGTTAATGGAAATCCCTAAGCGTATCATTGAGAAGTATCAGGGTACGACAAGGAATGAATTTATCTTTCCGGTTCCGACCAATGCAACCTGCAATACGCACATAGGTAAACTGGTTGAAAAGGCAGAGATTATTACGGAGCAAAAAGTAACCTTTCACACGGCAAGGCATACTTTCGGAACAATGTTTTTGACCGAGGGTGTACCGCTTGAAAGCCTTAGCAAAATGATGGGGCATAAAAACATTTCCACCACACAGATTTACGCTAAAATCACAAGCCAAAAAATCAGTAAGGATATGGATTTGGTTACCCCTAAATTCAAAGCTATGGAAGAAGCATTTATGATGGCAATCTAATCAGCTTTTATTTAATCACAATGAGCAGAACTTAACGGTTCTGCTTTTTTTATGCCCATACTTTTATGTAGGTAAAGCACATTTACTTTCCTCTACCCAGTCCAACGCTGTAAAAGAGCTTATTACCTACTTGCTAAATAGAAAATTGAAAAACGAAGCCCTTATCTAACGCCCCCTGCTATTCCGTTTTTCAAATCTCTATTACAGGCTATGATAGCCTGGTCATTAATGCCATAAAATTTTAGAACAGAAAATTTCCACAATCAACCGGTAAAAAGGCAGCTAAGTTATAGCGGGCAGCCACCGCACACGCCCAACCAAAAGACTACGGCATAATGGCAAGGCAAAATGACGGCTTTGCCGAGTTGCTGTGTGTTGCCTTGCCACCCTCCGGGACTTATTCCGTTTCCTTTTGGTTTTCCCGCTTAGCCCGCTTGGATTATCTGCTTTCTTTTTTCCGGTTTTTCTTTTGGAAAAATTTATGCGAAGCGAAGCGGAGCAAACCACAACGGGAAGCGGGAAACGAGAAAAGCGAGTGAGTAAATAACATTTTTTCAACATCAAAAATTTAGCATTATGGCACACAACATCAATTTCAACGAGCAAACAGGACGTCATTCATTTTTCAGCGTTCAACAAAAAGCGTGGCACGGTTTGGGGCAAATCGTAGAGCAGTACCCAACAAGCGAGGAAGCAATAGTACACGCAGGTTTAGATTACGAGGTTATCAAATCCCCACTATTTACACAGGGCAGAACAATGAGCATAGGCGGCAGCGGAGAACTGATTGAAGCCAATGACATCTTAGTACCTAACAGTTTCGCCACACTCCGCACCGACACCAATACACCGTTGGGCGTAGTAGGCAAAGACTACCATATCGTACAAAACCGTGAGGCGTTCAATTTCTTTGATGCTATTGTAGGCGCAGGCGATGGGATATTGTACGAAACCGCAGGAGCATTGGGCAACGGGGAACGCATTTTTATCACTGCCAAGCTGCCCGACTATATCCGAGTAGGTAACGGCGACGATGTTACCGAAAAGTACATCTTCTTAACCACAAGCCACGACGGTAGCGGAAGTATTACCGCAGCGTTTACTCCTATCCGTATCGTATGCCAAAACACCCTGAACGCATCATTGCGGAGTATGACCAACGTAGTGCGTATCAAACACACGTCAGGAGCAAAACAACGCCTTGAAAATGCTCACAAGGTTATGGGGCTTGCCAACACCCTAAGCACACAATTAGAGAACATTTTTAACGACTGGGCTAAAGTAAGGGTAACAGACCGAGAAGTAAGAAAGCTAATCCAGTTGGCACTTTGCCCGAACAAAGAAACGCTTAACCTGCTTAAAAAAGGTGCGGAAGATGAAGTTTCCACCGTATTCAAAAACACCGTAGATGATGCCTTTGAATACGCTATGATAAGCGATACCCAACAAATGGCAACTACCAAAGGCACATTATTCGGGGCTTACAATGCCGTTACAGGCTACTTTCAGAATGTACGCAATTACAGGGATGGCGAAGCCAAACTACAATCCATTGTTATGGGTGGTACAGCACAGCTAAAGACCCAAAAAGCCTTTGAACTGTGTACAGACTTTGCCTATTCAGGAGCAGAGATTTTCAACTTCAATTAATCATCAAAGGCGACTGCCTGCAAAGGTGGTCGCCTACTAAAAACAAAAGATATGAAAGCATTAGATAAAATGGATAACCTCGATAAAGCGGGCTTATTATGCAAACTGTTTCCCGCAGAACTGGAGAACCTGCAAAACGCTATAAAAAAGCAATGCGACTACTTCCTGCAAAATGAAACCGCCTTTCGTGAGGGTTGGTATCAAAAGGGATTTTTTACTGCTGAATTTTGGTACAGGCTTGTGCAGAATGCACAAAAAGGGATAGACAAAATGAACCACTTTGGAAACGCCCGCACTGGTTTACAGACCATTTTTTTGACGGACACAATTCAATTTTCGCTATTCATTGCCTGATTGAATATACAGAGGATGCACAATGCAACCCGCAATTAAAACAGGCGATACACCTGCTTTTCGGGAGTGACAAATTTTTACAGATAACCTTAAACGATAAATAATTATGGCTAATTGGTGCAACAATTGGGTTGTTTTTGAGGGAACAGCCGAAGCAATAGAACAGATAACAAAGCTATTCAAATCAATGGCTGAACAGGAACAGAAAGACGACTGCGGGCAATTACCCGATTTCGTACAGGACACGCACGGAGATTATTTCTACAATATCAGTCAGGACAATGAAAGTGTTGGCGTATTCCAGTATGAAACAAAATGGTCGCCAAATACGCAAGCCGTTAAGCAGATAGCCAAACACTTCAAAGTGAATTTCACACAGGACTATGAGGAATTAGGATGCTTAGTATATGGTCAGGCAATATTTGAAGACGGCATACTAACGGACACCTGCTTAGATAGCCAGGACTTTGACAGCTATGAATTAGACGAGGAAACGGACACCTACCATTTTGAGGGAACAGAGTACGACAGCGAGTGGGAAATACTCGACACCCTATTAGAACGTAAAATCGAAAATCAGTTAAACACTACTAAAATTTAGAACGATGAAACTATCAGATAAAGCAACAGCACATATTTTGGTTAAAGCCAACACCAACAGCGAATGGGATAATTGCGAGTTTGCAATTATCTACCTATCCGAAGAATGGAAACAGGAACAGGCAAAACGGCTTGCATTGGTTAAGCCGTTAGAGGGCAATCATTATTTCTGCTCAATGAACTACTATGATACGGCAGTAGATTTTTACAGGACAGGCGAAGACGACAACCCGAACATTGAGAAACTGCTAAACGGTAAAGAATGGGTATTTGTTGAGCTTGACGAGCAAGAGCAGGAAACGTTTACCGTACCTGAAAACCGACTGGACTGTCACAGGCTTGTATTGCGGGCAAACGGTACAGGCTACTATACAGCATACGGCAAGCACACCAGCGAGGAATTTTGGACAGAAGAATTTTTATTAACCCAATTAATTGCGTAGTTATGAAAAGCATATCAATAAATCTATTCAGCATAGACGAATTAAGCCAAGAAGCGCAAGAGCAAGCATTTGAAAAATACAGACATTTCAATGTAAAGGATGGTAGTTGGTATGAGGGCGAGTATGAAGACTTTACAGCCATTTGTAAAACCATCGGCGTTATTATAGATAATGACGGCATTTTCTTTAGTGGTTTTTGGTCGCAGGGCGACGGCAGCACGTTTAAATCTACCATAGACGAAGTGAAGTTTATCAAAGGCATCAATTCAGAGGCGTGGAAAGAATATGCTCCTACACTTGAATTAAACTTTAAGGAATGCCCTTGTGATAAACAGGTAATAAGGTTAATCGAAAAAGGATTGATAGAATGTAGCTGCATTACCGAAACACCAAACAGGGGTTACTGGCTTGAAACGTGGACGGATTATCATTTCATACCAAGCAGGGAAACCGAATTGCCTAACATCGACTATGAATTAGAAAAGTTGGACAAATGGTTAAGGGAATGCCTCAATCGGCTGAACAACTATTTATACAAATCACTTGAAAAGCAGTACGAATTTGAAACAAGTGATGAAAGCCTAAAGGAAGCCTTTGAAGCAAACGAGTATCTTTTTACGGCAGACGGCAAAATGGCAAACAACCTTTTAAACTTAGCTATTTAGTAAACCACAATTTAAAATCTCAATTTATGACACGTTCAAATCTTCATATCAAATTGAGCAACGGCAAATCTATTATATGTGTTGCCGACAGCAGCAGCGCACCTGAACAGGGATATATCGTTGAAAGGCTTTTTTTGCCCTTGTTATCCCTTGATAACAGCGAGCAGGAACTCGAAATGCTTAAAGAGCATTGCACGATGGATGAAAGGCGGATAAATGCGGATTACCGCTATACAATAGACCTTACCAACAAAGAGGTAAAGTTTTTTGAAGAGCATTACAGCTATACAAAAGACACTTTCAGGAAAGGCAAGGATATAACGGAGCGTTACGACGAGTATTTAAAAACCATAAGCTAAAATGGCAGCCGCCTGACCCTAAAAAGTTGGGCGGCAAAAAGACAGATCCTCCCGATGGTCGGGCAGTCTTTTTGCTTTAAATTGGTGCAACCCCTTTAGCAAAATGCACCCTTACACAAATCCTTTCTTTTCCATTTTACCAAACAGGTTGCAGCGTTATTGTGTGGGATATTCGTTATCCCATAATTAGATTTGAGGGATTACTTTCTTTCGTGAGTTCGGCGGAAAAGAAAGTAACAAAGAAACCTACGATTGGGGAAACTGCTTATAAAATTCTTTTGCTACTTCAGCTACACCTGCACTGAAATAACGCCCTCCGTCATTTATTACCGTGATGGCTTTTTTGAGTTCTTCAGGGTCAGCCCCTTTTAGTATATACCCTTTTGCCCCGCAATTGAGCATCTTCACTACATCCTGCACCTCATCATTCACACTAAAGGCGAGAATATTTGTCTGTGGATATTTTTTAAGCAATGCCTTTGCTGTTTCAAATCCATTCATTACTGGCATATTTATATCAACAACCATTACATCGGGGACAACTTCGCTTTGCTCCATTTTTTCCATTGCCGATTTTCCGTTATCCGCTTCAAATAGTATTTCAAAACCGTAACCTATCAGAAAGTCACAAATGCCCTTTCTAAGCAGGTCGTGGTCGTCTATCATCGCTACCTTAATTATTTTTTCTTTGCCCATTTTCTTTAGTTCGTTTGATAAGGTTAAAAAATCCGTGTGTGGGTTTAGATAAATTAGATGTTTTATCAGCGTGAGGTATGCCATTATTAACTGCAATATCCCTAACGCTGAACCTTTCAAGCCATTCCTTAAAATGAGCTATTTCTTTAGGCTTAAATTTTACGATTTCACCATTTTTGAGGGATATGATAAAAACATCTATGCAGAGAGAGAATGCTGATAGTTGTGATATAGGATGGTCAAAATCGGGGTAAAAAATATGCTCGTTATCCATAGCCTGAATGTTTTAGGTTGTGGAAGCCTTGCACAAAAAAAGAGCGCAGGCAACTACACTTACCGCACATTGAGGCACTGGTATGCCCGACAACGAATAAGCGAGCGCCCACGCCTTTGACGTGAGCGTTCTTACTTATCTGTCCCGTTGTCTAAAAATTACCAGTTTTCAATGTGGGACTTAAAGCAAAAACACTTTAAGTATTTTCTATATTTTCGATAGCAAAGATACTAAACCCGTGCCTTTTTGACTGCATATAATGCAAAAAAGATTACAGTCAAACAGTTTTTTGTGAAATGTAATTCTGTTCCAGTATTGTCAGAATATCGCTTTCCTTGTAAATAATCTTACCGCCTATCTGTATATACGGCAGGATATTATCATCACGGTATTGCTGTAAAGTGCGTTTGCTGATATGGAGCAGCTTACATACATCTTCGCCCGACAGGTATATTTCCCCGTTCATTACAGGGCGGTAATTTTTCAATATACTTTCGATACGGCTTTTTAGCTGCGCTATCATTTCCTGATGGGCAATGATTTCGTCATTGTCATTCGTGAATAAATCCATTTTCGGCAGTATTGTACGGCTGTCCGGCTTCGAGCAAAGCCTGTACATCCGAGCGTTTATAATAATTCTTACGGTTCAGTCTGGAATAAGGCAATAACCCTTTGTCCTTATACGTCTGCAAAGTCCGCTTGGTAATGTTCATCATCAGGCACACTTCCTGGTTATCGAGCCATTGCTCTTGTGCGAAAATTGGCGTGTATTTCTGCGTGGCATTTTCGGTCAGTTCCAAAAGTGCCTTTAGCTCACTTTTCATTCCCTCCAGTACGGACTTTTGTATTGCGATTACTTCCATAGTTTGCTCAATTTTGCTGTGGAAGTCGAATTTATAAAGGCTTAGTGCTGCGTTTGCGAATGTTGCAGGGTTTGGCTTTGAGAGGCAGCGTTTGGCGGTTTACTACCCTGTGCAAATAAAAAATCGGATAACTTTTTGGGCTATCCGATTTGCTTTTAAAATTTATGCTGTGATAATTATCTGCGTTGGGCAGGTCGTTCAGTTTTTACTTCAGGTTTCTGTTTTTCCTTTTTCTCACGGGAGTAAACCCACAGCGACAACAGACCGAAAATAATCAGTGCGTAAGCTATCCATTTACCAACCCTTTCAATCAATTTAATGAAAACCGAACTTTCATAAGATGAGAACCCCTCCGCTCCCATAGGGCTGCGCCTGTAAAACTTTCTGCGGTTAATCCAGTAACGAAGTCCCAAGCCTGCAACCAAAAATATGATACCTATAACTAATGATGCGACCATAACAAAAACACTTTATTTCCACTGTTTGAATTTACGAAAAATATTTGTTTCAGCCTGTAAGCAATGTGAACTAAATGCGAAAACGGCTTACCAAAAAGGCAAGCCGCTTTCATTGTTTATGGAAATAAAATCTTATACAATACTGCAATGTGTGTTACAAGGATAAGAAATTATTTCTTTTGAAATACATTGCCCGGCTTAAAATTAAAAACGGCTTACCCATCAGATAAGCCGTTTTTTTATGAATTGAAATACTACTCTTAATCGCTGCTATTAAACTGAAAAGTTATCTGCTTTTCATTCCCGAAGCTGTCCGAAATCCAAACATCAAAGGACTGCGATACGGCAGACGTTGAAGTGTAGTACAGCCTGAACTGCTCCGTTGGTAATTGGTACAGGTCATTGGGCTGATACGGCGGTTCGTTGTAGTATTGCAATGTTCCCTGCCCGTCAAATTGAAAGTAACGGAGGAAATACTGCGTATTGCTGTAATTGCCTATACGCTGTATGGTAATGCGTATTTCTACGGTCTGCCCGTTTGCAACATCTTTAGGCACTGGCATTACATTGACCTCGAAAGGAAAATTGTTCTGTATTTCGAGGTCATCATCTTTGCTGCAAGATACCAACGTAACCGAAGCTGTGAGGATTGTCAGGAATACATATAGTGGCAGTAGCCCCGTTCTGAATTTATTGAATATTGCTATCATCGTTTTTACGTTTTAAAAGTTAAACCTTAATCCCACACCTGCTGACGGTCGGAACTGTTGTAAATCCGTACCCCAAAGGATTTTTGTACGCCCTTGCAGGACTAATACAAAACGGTCGGACAGGTACGTTTCAAAAGTGAGGCGACCGCCTGCTCCATAGATAAAATTATCTTCGCTCAATATCTTCGCACCATCGTACAGCATCGCTTCGCCCCGGTTGATGGTTTCGTAACCGACCACACCCGTTATAGCGAAATTCAGCGTGATGTTCTTTCGGGCATCGCCCAATAAGAAGAAGCTGTAACCGCCCTCTGCGGAATAGGTTTCCTTCGGTATGCGGAGGTCCTTATACTCGTGGTACTGGTGGGTATATTCCAACGCCCAAAGTTGGTAGTTACCGTTCTTACCGTTTACCGTCATTGCTGCGCTGATGTAGTAATCATTGCCAATCTTATCATCGGACAATACACCTGCACTTATTTCCAATCCTTTCTGCTTTGGCAGCATTCTTTGCGCCTGTGCAGCCGTGATGCCTATCAGGACAAACAGCACGGTATAGATATACTTTTTCATATTCTTGCTTTAAAGGGTTATTAAAATTTTAGGTGCATATCGTCAATCAAACGGGCTTTGATTAAATCGGAATTTTCTACCTGCAATGTTTGATGCCTGCCGCCGTTCTTCTCAAAAATCTCAATCAGCAGCACCTTATCATCGGCAATGGTAAACTGGTCTAACAGGAACACGTTTTGTTCGGTCGATTTTCCGGCAATACCGTCTAATGGCTTGTAAGTTCTCAAAGGAGTTAAAGGACGTTCCTGGACTACGGTGCGTTTGGCTACCTTTTTATCCACTACTTTGAAATTGATAAAATCAATCTCGAAAGGCACATTGGTACGGTTTCTCAATTCCGTATGGAAATAGTATTTGCCGTTGTGTATGTAAATCCCTTTCAGGATAAACTGAATGCCGAAACTCTTAGCCCCGATATGCTTTACAATGCGCTTATCTTTCTTGTAAATGGTTTCCAAAAGCAAGCCTGCCAGTGAGGGAGAATTGTTGCCCAGTTCCTCAAAAAGCACATCGTTACCTTTGGCTTTATTCACTGCTTTTTGCATTGTGAGCAGGTCGTAGCTCATTGCCTCCGGGTAGGAACTGTAATACACGTTGAAGCTGTAAAAACGCCCGTCATTCGTGATAACGGAAAAATTCGTTTCAGGTTCAAAGTCCCTTACCGATGCTTTTACACGCAATACGTTTTCGGCATCTTCAGCCTTACCTGCAATCAGGTATTCGCTGCCCAAATCCACGTAACGAATGGCGGTCGGGAAAATCAGGTGCGAAGTTTTATCGTAGGTAACTTCCATACGGTACGGTTCTATCTTGCCCAATGCAAGCGGTGTTTTTACAGTTGCACTGTCCTGTGCATAAGTTGTTACGGCAAAGCCGAGTATCAGGGCAATAGCCCAAAAGGTTTTTAAATGATTTTTCATTGTTTTATTTATTTGAATTGAACATTATTTTTTAGATACAAGGAAGACCTGATAGCCCGCTTTAAGCGTAACTTTTGGCGTTCTTACTTTCTTGGCGAAATAGCCCGAAATACCCTGTACCACGCCACGGCTAAGGTCAGCCGCTACCTGCTGTCCGGCATTCTGCGTGAGCATTACGCTTGTTCCTCCTGTCTGGCTCATATTGCCCGCCATTTCGGTAAGGGCGTTCATTTCCGGCGAATACGGAACGTACAAGCCTTGCTGACCGTCCAAATCGTAAATGGTTATATCTACCGGAATGATGTTTCCCTCCAGTTCTACGGAGGTAACTTTTAATTGTAGCCTGCCATTCTGAAACTTGGCATTAGCCGTTACAATCGTTCCTTTAGGGATGGTACGTTGCAGGGTTTTGGCAGGCTCTAACAGGCGTAAACGCACACCCGTTTCGCCAACTACCGTTTGGGCTTCGTGTACACAGGCTTTGATACTGTTTTTAGGCTGTACAGCCTGCTCGATAGAACCTGCGGTATAGAACCCACGGTTTTTTGTTTGGCTCCAATCGGCTGCAAATGCACTGTCCGATGGTTCACGGTACAAGGCTGATACAATGTTCTTTCTTGTTGGTGTGAACGATACAAATTGCTCTTTTTGGTTAGCACCCGCAGCCCCCGTAACTGTACCGTTGGTAGGAACAGCGTTTCCGGTATTGGCATTTTGCGGAAGATACTTTGCTGCCATTTCATAGGATTTCTCCATTAATTTGAGTTGGTCGTCAACAGTGGGCACAGGTGGCACATCTTTTTCCGACAACTTTGCTTTTAGTTCGTCCACTTGCTTACGCAATTCCATTGTTTCCGAATTGTTGTCCTGATAAAATGAACCCAACGTGCTTTGTGCATTACGGTAACTGTTCAATACAGAATTTCCGTTTCGTCCCGATTTTCTGCCACCACCCCCAAAGCCGTTGCTTTCTTCATCTTCTTCAGGTAAACTTTCTTCATTGTCAGCAGATGCAGTATCTTCAGTATTCCAATAATCAGAAAGCGTGGTCAGTGCATTGCGCTTTTCCTGCTCTTTGCGTTCGAGCATTTCCTGCTCATACGCCTTGCTTTTATCATCGGGCATCCCTGCTCCGGTAGCCTGCGGTACAGCATCATTCAGCCCGATATTTTCAACTGCCTTTTTATCTTTAGACGGTTTAAATATGAGGTACATACAGCCGAGAAATACCACGCCCATCAAAAGGAAAATGATTGGCTTTTTGAGCTTATCCTTATTGCTCTTTTTATTATCCGGCAGATTTGATGCTCCGTTTTGGTCTTCTCCCTCAACGAGAAAGCTGACCCTTTTTTCATTTTTTTTCATAAATCTGATTTTTTAAAATTGTTGATACACTATCCTGCAACCTTGCAGGGTTTTTACTTTTAAGGACAGGGTTTTCGATATGCTCTATGACCATACCGTTACCGGACTTTGAGGTATCGTACATCACTTTGCCAATGACCGCTACGGTAAGCAGCAGATAACCCACAAAGAAGTACAGCGTATATTGGTGCTGTTTGCGCAAGGGCAACGCCCGCCAACGTTCGTCCAGCTTGTCAAAGTACCTGTCCATATTTGCTCTTAATTTTTTCATAGCCTTACTATTTCTGTGTTACAGCTTGAAACGCTTAGGACTTTTACCCGCCTGTTGCTTCGGCGCATCGTTAACCAGTGCGACCGCTTCCGTTAATTTGGGTGCGGACATTACGGACAGGTTTGCCAGTTCCGATTTTTTGAGTAATTGCCCAAAGCCGTCTTTCTTCGCTACCTCCATACGGCTCAATGAGAATTTGCCATTCAGGTACTTTACCCACATACTGCATTCTACACGGGGCTTGTCATCGCCCGACCATTGCAGGTAGCCTGTCAGCAGTAAGTCCTGCTTAGGCAAAGTATCTGCCCCTTTTTGGCAGCTTTCGAGGTATTCGCTGATACTGTCTTTCAGCTTTCCGGCATACGAACCCTGCGTATGGAAATACCCATTATATCCTTTATCGGTAAGGATTTTTGCGAACGTGCTTAAATCTGATAATGCTTCCATAAGATTGTTTTTTTAGCGTTCGATAACCTCTATATCCTTATTTTCCACGACTGCAAATTTTTCAATATTGAAGCCCTGCGGATTGTTGTCGGAACGAACGGAGTTGACGAGATAGCAGGAAGTAATCAGGTTTCGCCTGGTTACATTGCTTGACCGGATAATGAACTGTTTGGCATAGGTACGCACTGCATACGGGTAGTTGTCGAAGTTGCACACGACACTATCCACCTCTATGCGTTGCTGTACGTTCCCCGAAATGATACGGCTGTAATAACCCTTTTCCGACAAGTCTTTGTAGTAATCAAAAGCACTTTTATCGGCAAGGTTAAATGCCCTGCTCATATTGCTTTCAATAGCGTTCTTGTCGGGAGCAAGCGTAAAGAACAGTTCGTGAAATCTCCTAACGTGTTCCCTTGCTTCAACCGGGCGGTTGATGCTCGCATCCTGCGATAAGGCAAGCATCAGGGATTTGCCGTTATCCAGTACATAGATTTTTTGGCGTTGTTCTTCTGCAAAGCGGTAGGAACGCCATACGGCGTAACCTACCACGCTAATGCAGAGAACCGCAAACACAATGGCATATAATCTTATCTGCCTAAAGCTGTTTTCGATATTTCTTAGCGTTTTAAATTCCATTTTTTAGAATGATTAATGATTATTTATTCATCAGTTTACCGCCGATGTTTCCAACTGTTGAGCCTGCGCCTGCTCCGGCGATGTTTCCGGCTTTCATTGCTGTGGAGTTTACATTGCGGGTAAAGTTTCCTGCGCCTCCGGCTTGGATTACCCAACCTGTTACGGTCGGGATAGTGAAGTACCCGATGATGCCGATTATCATAAAGATGATGTACACGGTATTGCTCGTATCAGGTATATAGGTGGGGTCGGCAAGCATTGCTATATCCCTTTCCAAAATGAGGGATTGTATTCTTGCCAACATTGAGCTGAACAAATCCGAAACAGGAAGCCACAGGTAAACGCTGACGTACCTCGTGAGCCATTGCGTGAGCGTGGACTGAAAGCCGTCCCATACGGAAATAGCAAAGGCTATTGGTCCGAGTATGGAGAGGACTATCAGGAAAAACGTTCGTATGGTATCAATGACCAAAGCCGCTGCCTGAAAGAGTATTTCCAGTAGATTGCGAAACCAATCCTTTATGGCTTTCTCAATCTTGTAGGCTTGCCTGTCCATATACATACCCGCCATTGTTCCAATGTCGGAGGGCGACCATCCCAGTTCATCCAGTTTTTTATCAAACTCTTCGTCTGATACCATATAGGCAGTTTCGGGGTTCCTTACCATTGCCTCGTATTCCAACTGGTCTTTCTGCTGTTGCAGCTTGTTCAGGTCAAGCACCTGGTCTTCGAGTATTTGGTGGGTTCCTACTACCACGGGGCTTAATACCGCATTGATGGTTCCCAAAACAATGGTTGGAAAGAACATTATGCAAAGCCCCAAAGCGAACGGGCGCAGCAAAGGGAACATATCAATAGGTTCGGCACGGCTTAAAGCCTGCCAAACCTTTAATGCCACATAGAACAATGCTCCCAATCCCGCCAAACCCTTAGCGACTGCCGCCATATCGCCTGCAAGTGGCATCATATCATCATAAAGCGACCGCAGGAGTTCGTGAAGATTATCCCATTCCATAGTTTACCAGTATTTTTGGTTAGCAGTTCCGTAGAGTTCAAGCACTCTTTGGGCATCGTTTTTCTTTTTCGCTCTTAGGTAGCTTACAGAAATGTTCTTGTTGGTGTAGTAGCGTACAAGGCTGTGGTAATCCTTTACCTCTTTGTACACACGGTCAATCACATCCATACGCTCTTTGTCATTGAGCGAAAGGCTTGATGAGGTTATAATCTGCTTCAGTTCTTTCAGCAGTTCGGTACTTTCATTGAGCAGTGCCGAATAACCGTTGCCGATAGCGGTCAGTTCCTGCGGTGTGAAATTTGGGTCGTTCATCATCTTGCCGAAGTTGTTCACGTACATTTCGGAAACATCGCCTACCAACAATACCGTTTGTTGCACTTTACGGGCATCTTTCACAAGGTTGTTGATAGCTTTCAGCTTGTCGTAATATTCCTTGCCCTGGTCGTAAACTTTTTTCACTTCGTTGAAGTTCTTTATCACGTTGCTTACGGTGGAAGAAGTCTGCACGATTTCGTTTGCAGAGTTGATAATGCCCGAAGCCAAATTAGCCGGGTCGGTTACAACCCACTGGGCTTTTGCTGACGGTGCTACGGCGAGCATCAGTGCCGTACACACCAGATACAATACTTTTTTCATTGTTTCTGAATTTTTAAATTGTTAATGACTATTGATTTGAATTGTCCCGCCTTTGCATTGCGATATGCTTAATGGCGAGTTCTACATTACCATCCAGTTCGGAAGCAAGCTGCATTACTTCCATTTTTTCGGTTTCTTCTGTCGTGTAGGCGAGGTATTCCTCCAAACTAACTTCGGTGGCATAGACTGCCGAGTGCGTACCACCTAAGCCAATCCAAACCTCTTTGTAAAGTCGGCTTGCATCGTTGTTCATATTGATGGAAAGTACCTGCCCTTTCTCTTTGTCCGTAAGCCCCAACATCGCCTGTATATCATCAAACTTGTTCATATACTTGCGTTGGTCAAGCAGGATTTTACAGTCGGAGTTATTGATGATACTTTCCTTGACAATGGGCGACTGGATAATATCATCGACCTCTTGCGTTACGACAATCGCTTCTCCGAAAAATTTGCGGACGGTCTTAAACAAATACTTGATGTATTCTGCCATTCCTTCTTTGGCTATCGCTTTCCAAGCCTCTTCAATCAGGATGAGCTTACGAATACCTTTCAATCGGCGCATCTTGTTGATGAACACCTCCATAATGATGATGGTCACAATGGGAAAGAGGATTTTGTGGTCTTTAATCGCATCAATCTCAAACACGATAAAGCGTTTGGAAAGCAGGTCTAACTGCTTGTTGGAGTTCAGCAGGTAATCATATTCGCCACCCTTGTAATAGGGTTCGAGTACGTTCAGGAAGTTGGCAATGTCAAAGTCCTTTTCCCTGACCTGCTTTTCTTCCAGTACCTTGCGGTAGTCGCCTTTTACATACTCATAGAAACCGTTGAATGACGGGTAAACGTCTTCCGTTTTGATACGTTCGATATAACCGCTTACCGCATTGGAAAGGGCAACTTCTTCAGAACGGGTTGGCGGCTCATCGTCACGTTTCCATAAGGTCAGTATCAAAGTCTTGATACTTTCCCGCTTCTCAATGTCGAACACGCCATCATCGGTATAGAAAGGGTTAAAGGCAATGGGGTTATCTTCGGTATAAGTGAAGTAAACACCGTCTTCGCCTTTGGTCTTTCCTTTGATGAGTTCGCACAAGCCCTGATAAGAGTTACCCGTATCTACCAACAGTACGTGTGCGCCCTGTTCATAATACTGCCGTACCATATGGTTAGTGAAGAACGATTTACCACTTCCCGATGGACCAAGTATAAACTTGTTCCGGTTCGTAATGATACCACGCTTCATAGGCAGGTCGGAAATATCCAAATGGATAGGTTTTCCTGTAAGCCTGTCAGCCATCTTGATACCGAACGGCGAGGGCGAATTGTGGTAGTTGGTTTCTTCCGTGAAGAAGCACAATGCAGGCTCAATAAAAGTGTAAAAACTTTCCTCACTGGGGAAGTCGCCCGCATTGCCGGGCATACCTGCCCAATACAAAGTGGCTACGTCCGTAGTGTTGTGCCGAGGCTTACACTCCATCAATGCCAATGCACTACCGCAATCATTCTTTAGCTGTTTCAGTTCCGCAGGGTCTTCCGACCACGCTATAATGTTGAAGTGCGCACGGATTGAAGAAAGCCCGAAGCTGTGGGCTTCGTTCAGGTACTTTTCTATCCACTCTTTGTTGATTTGGTTGGCACGGCTGTAACGAGCCAGTGAGTGCATATTCCTTGCGGACTTCTCAAACTTTTGCAGGTTGTCTTCGCTGTTATCCAAAAAAATGTACTGG
>QFCS01000174.1_pt1 | contig 131713 bp, 70 predicted proteins | sample 3576561 | NCBI WGS metagenome assembly QFCS01 | reverse complement strand
GGACAGCGCCAGCAACGCCGAACACCCCCACCTCTCGGCCCGGCTGCACACCCGCCTGTACGACGGCGGCGCCAGCATCCGCACCGACATGGTCCTGGAGAACAACTGGACCTTCAAGGCCAACCCGGGCAACCTCACCTATGAGCTGACCGTGCGCCGCAACGGCCAGATCGTGCACACCCAGCCGCGCATCACGCACAACTACCAGGCGCGCTGGCACAAGGTGCTGTGGACGGGTGCCACACTGCCGCAGTACCGCGTGCGCCACCACATGCCGTACTTCCTGGCCAGCAAGGCCACCTGGAACTACGACCTGAGCGTCAAGATTCCTGAGTCGGTCCTTGCCGACGAGGCCCGCGTGCTGGCCAGCTCGAACACCGCGCCCATGGGCCCGGCCATGCTGGTGCCGTACTTCCCCACCACCGGTGGTCGCTCGGAGATCGGCCCGCAGCCACGCTGGACCGCGCTGTACCTCATCACCCAGGACGACCGCGCCCGCGCCAGCATGCTGGCCAACGCCGATGCCGCCGCTGGCGTGCCGGTGCACTACCGCGACGAAGGCTCTGGCCAGCCGCTGGATGTGGAGCGCAACCCCAACGTGGCCGTGCGCTTTGGCTCCTCCACGCCCAAGCTGCCCACGCCGACGGGCACGACCATCTACACGCCGGACACGGCGCACCAGGCTTCGTTCGGTTACATGCCCTACCTGATCACGGGCGATGCCTTCTACCTGGACGAAGCCATGTTCTGGGCCAGCTGGAACATCGCGGCGGTGGACCCCTACTACCGCGAAGGCGCCAAGGGCCTGATCTATGGCAACGAGGAACGTGCCCAGTCCTGGGCCCTGCGCTCCATCGACGAGGCCTCGCGCATCGTGCCCGACAACCACCCCATGAAGTCGTACTTCCAGACCCGGTTGGCCAACAACCTGAACTGGTACGTGCAGAACTACCCGCAGAACGCCAACGCGGCCGCCCGCTCGCCCTTCGGCGCCATCAAGAGCCCGTGGGACACCAAGAAGGCCGGCCCCTGGCAAAACGACTTCATGACGCTGGTGCTCACGCAGATCGCCGAGGACGGTGACCCGCAGGGCCGCACCGTGCTGAACTGGATCACCGGCTTCACCGTCGGCCGCTTCCTTAACGAAGCCAACGGCTTCTGCATGGCCAAGGCCCCGGGTTACTGGTGGGACGTCACCGACGCGAGCAACCAGTTCTTCAGCAGCTGGAAGACCCTGTTCGACACCAACTACGCTGGCTCGAAGGGCGCCTCGTGCGCCGGCATGGCGATCACCGAAGGCTCACCGGACCGCGTGGACGACTACGCCGCCTATGCCCGCGCCATGCTGGCCGCCACCAGCAGCGCCGGCATCACCGGTGCCAGCGGTGCCTACAGCAAGTGGAAGTCCATGACCCCGAAGATGGATGCCGGCTACGTGAACGACCCCACCTGGGCCATCGTTCCGCGTTGATCCCGCTTCAACCGCTCTGACCTTCAACAACCCTCTCTTCGCAGAGGGTTGTTTGTTTTTGGCGGGTGATGCGCGAGGCGCTCAGTGCGCGACGGCCGCGACTGCCTGTGCGGCGCCAACCCGTGAGCGCGCCAGTTGCTCGACGCGGGTCAGCGTGGAGAAGGTGCCGCCCAGGCGGTTCTGGAAAAAGCTCAGCACGGACTCGATGTTCGCCAGGAAGGCGACCAGATCGGCCTCGGTCTTGACGTACGGGGTGTTGCCCGGCTGCAAGGTCGGCGAGTGGTAGGTCATGGTGAACACACGAACGCCTTCGTGGAACAGCGTGGTGAGCAGGCGCTCCTGCGACTGCACATCGAAGCCTTCCGGGCTCAGCCTGCCGCGCTCCAGCCACTTCATGCGGCTCATGACGCCGGGCAGGCGAAGCCGCTGCGAGAGGTTGCTGCCGATGAGCCAGGGATTGGCGGGGCCCATGCGGCGCAGGCGGCCCGAGTAGCCCACGGTCATGGGCACTTCGAGCAAGGCGTGCGAGGCGTCGGTGAAAAAGGGGCGGTCGGACATGCCCTGGTAGTTCGGCCCGCCTTCGAAGGAAAAATTGGTGTGGGGCACCACGCTGCAGTCCACGGTGTAGCCCAGTTCCTGCAGGATGCCGAAGGTGTTCGGCCCCACGCCGTAGCGCCCGGCCTTGAACACCCGCGGCGCGCGGCCGAAGGCCTGGGCCACCGCGTCGGTGCTGGTGCGGATCTTGGCTTCCTCCAGCTCCAGCGGCAGGTTGCCGTGGTACGAGTTGAACACCGACACCGTTTCGTTGTGCGGCGGCGTGACCCAGGGATGGCAGTGGGTGCCGAATTCCGCGCGGCCCGCGTCCACCAGCCCGCGCAGGTAGCGGGTGGCGGCCACCGAGCTGGCCACCGGGTAGTCCATGACGTAGGTCGGCACGACGCCGAACCGGTCGTAGAGCGCGTGCACCCGGTCCTGGGAGGAAATGGATTGGGTGGCGGTCGCCTGTCGGTTGAAGGGCTGGTTCCAGTTGAACTCTTCTTCGGTATCGACGACCACCAGCAGCACCGGCGCGACAAGGCCCAGTTCGACGGGCTGGGGGTCCAATCCCGGCAATCTCATCGAATCTTCTCCCGAATGCCGTGGTGCGTTGTGCATTGTTGTACATACCCCATGGGGCTAGCGCGATCAGTCACCGCACCAGCATACCGCGCCGGCTTTTGCGTGGGTGCGGAGTTCGTCACGCTTCTTCTCCCGCCTTCAGCGCGCGATCCACTTGCGCAGCACGGGGCCGAGCTTCTGTTCGACGCCGACATTGACCGCCCAGGCCACCAGCAGGGCCAGGGCGATCATGCCCAGGGTCACCAGCGTCATGCCCCAGGACGCGACCAGGCCGGACGCCACCGCCACGCTGAACAGGGCATAGCCGGCGTGCTGGTGGATCAGGTACAGCGGGTAGGTGAGGCGGCCGGACAAATCGCTCCATGTCGAGGCTTCAATCGGTACCTTGCGGCGAATCATCCAGTAGAAGAAGGCGAAATACGACAGCAGGATGGCCTCGATCACGAGGTTGTTGGGGCTGTCGTCCAGGGCCAGCAGCTGCTCCAGGCTGTCTGCCTGGCCATTTTCACGCCACAGGTACATGCAGGCCAGCGCGGCGCAGCCCAGCAGCGCCAAGCGCCGACGGGTGGTCCAGCCCGACTGCCGCACCAGGAAGAAGAAGGCCCCGGCGGCGAACAGGGGCGCCCATTGGGCGCTGGTGACGATCTCCACGGTGTACATGGGGCGAATGAAATTGACCAGCGACAGGCCCAGCCAGAGGATCAGCAGCGTCTCGATGCGCTTGAGCTGCCCGGTGGCGATCGCCACGCCGATCCAGAAGTAGAAATTGATCTCCACCGCCAGCGACCAGTACGCGCCATCGACAAGGTTCTGGCCGAACACCCGGGGCAGCATGGTCAGGTTGGCCGCGTACTGGGCCCAGGACTCGGGCTTGAACGGCGCGGCCGGCGCGGCCAGCTCGATCAGCACCGTCAGGGTCATGCACACCCAGAAGGCGGGCATCAACCGGGATACGCGGGAGGCGATGAAACGCCGCACGCTCGAATTCTGGGCGGTCATCATGATCACGTAGCCGCTGATCATGAAAAACAGGTGCACCCCCACGTAGCCATAGGAAAAGACGTGGTACAGGATGGGGCTCTGCTGGCCCTGGATCGAGCCATCGCGAACCCCCGCATGAAAGTAGTGGAAGCCGACCACGATCAGGGCGGCGAAACCGCGGAGCCAGTCCAGTGCGGGTTGGCGGTGCGACTGCGAGGGTGGCGATTCGATCATGCGGGTTTCTTGGTCAGGACGGCCTCGATGGCCTGGAGCAACAACTGGGAACCGGTGGCATCGAGATGCAGGCCATCGGCCGCCAGGGACGCGCGGGCCAGGGCGCCCTGCCCCGGCACCGCGTCGACCATGGCATGGCCGCGCTGCCGGCACATCTCGGCCACCGACGCGTTGACGGCCTCGGCCGGGTTGCCGGGCGGCACGGGAATGCCGACACACACCACCTGGGCGGACGCGGGCATGCGGTCCAGGATCGCACCCCAGGCCAGCCGCACGTCTTCGGGCGTGCGGCCCTCGATCAGGTCGTTGGTGCCCGCGCCGAGCACCACCGCGCGGGCCCGGGGCAGCGAAGTGTAGCGATCGAGGCGCTGGCTCAGCCGCTGGGCCGTTTCACCGCCGATGGCGAAGTTGTAGGCCTGCGCCAGGCCCCCCGTGGGCAAGGTCTGGAGGTGGCTGTCGCCGAAGAAGAGGATCGCGCCACGCGGCACCAGGCGGTCCACGTTCAGCTGGTGGGCGATCGTGCGCCGCTCGAAGAGGCGCTGGGACACCGTGGGCGCGGACTGCCAACGCTCCAGGCGCCACAGGAACGCCTCCGAAAGGCGCGCGGAGCCGCCAATCGCCAGGACCGCGCAGGCGATCAGCGCCGCCACGCCCCAACCCGTCCACAGCGATAACCTGGGTGAATGTTTCACAAGATCAAAAGGCTTCGAGCCCGCAACAATGCGAGAGGGTCTGTTGCAAGAAGTCCTGCATCTTGTCAGTGTCGTTTGGTCGGGAATGTCGGAAATGCATTTCGGCGTGAGTTATGTCGTACAAACTGCGGGAAAGCGGCCCGGAAAGTCAGAAAAAATACAACACGACCGGGTTATCATTTGTTACACAAGTTTCTGATGGTACTCATTTGTATTCATTCGAGGAGCTTTCCTGCACGTAGGGGGTTTTTGCAATGCACTTCATGAGTCAGCAAGAGAACGACGCAGGTGAACCGAACCTGGGTCTCTGGCTGCGCAGCGGAGCACAGAGCCACGCGAACGCCGTGGCCCTGGAATCGCCCGAGGGCGAGCCCCTGACCTACCGTGAACTGGCCTCTGCGGTGACGGCGCGCGCGCGCGCCTTTGCCGACGCGGGCCTGCAAAGCGGTGAACGCATCGCGGTGGCCGCCACGCGCTCCACCGACACCATCATCTCGATCCTGGCCGCCGCCGAAGCCGGCATCGCCTATGTGCCGCTGGACCTGGCCTACCCGGCCGAGCGCCTGCGCGCCATGCTGGACGATGCGCAACCCCGCGCGGTGGTGGGCGAAGACCAGGCCTTGTCCACGCTGCGCTCGCTGGTGGGCGAACTGCCCACGCTGGAACAGCCCGCACCGGTGCAAGCCGCCCTGCACGCCTCGGCGCCCGACCTCACCTACGTGCTGTTCACCTCGGGCTCCACCGGCCGGCCCAAGGGCGTGGCCATGGGCGCGGTGCCGCTGCGCCACCTGATCCAGTGGCACGCCGACCACCCCCGCCTGGGCCAGCCCGCGCGCACCCTGCAGTTCGCGCCGCTGTCCTTCGACGTGCACTTCCAGGAAATCTTCTCCACGCTGGCCTGCGGCGGCACGCTGGTGCTGGTGCCGGAGGAACAGCGGCGCGATCCCGGCCTGCTGCTCAACGCCCTGATCCAGCGCCGCATCGAACGCATCTTCGTGCCTTACGTGGCGCTGCAGATGATCGCGGAAGCCTCGCGCGATGAATTGCCCACCTCCCTGCGCGATGTGGTGAGCGCGGGCGAACAACTGCAGGTCACGCCCGCGATCCGCTCGCTGTTCCAGCGCCTGCCGGGCTCGGAGCTGCACAACCACTACGGCCCGACCGAAAGCCACGTGGTCACCGCGCACGAGTTGCGTGGCGACCCGGCCGCCTGGCCCGAGATCCCCCCGATCGGCCGCGCCCTGCCGCACGTGCAGCTCGCCCTGGTGCCGTCCGAAAACGCCACCGACGAGCACACCGGCGAACTGCTGCTGGGCGGCGAGACGCTGGCCTGCGGCTACCTCGGCCGGCCCGAACTCACCGGCGAGCGCTTCCGCACCGACTTCGCCGATCTGCCGGGGCGCTGGTACGTCACCGGCGACCTCGCGCGCCGCGACGCCGAGGGCGTGTACACCTACCTGGGCCGCGCCGACCAGCAACTCAAGGTCGATGGCTTTCGCATCGAGCCGGGCGAGATCGAACTCGCCATCATGGCCCAGGCCGGCATCAAGGACGCGGTGGTCACCGCGCCCGACCTGCCCGGCATCGGCAAGCAGCTGGTCGCGCACCTGGTGCTGCGCGAAGGCGCGCAAGCCAACACCAGCGAGCTGATCACCCGCATCCGCGCCCAACTGCGCGCCGCCATGCCCGAGTACATGGTGCCGGTGCGCTACGTGGTGCTGGATCGCCTGCCCACCACGCCCAGCGGCAAGATCGACCGCAAGGGCCTGCCCCTGCCGGCCATGGACACGGCCGCCACCTCCGCTTCGAGCGACCCGGTGGCGATCGTGCGCGGCCTGTGGCAGGAGCTGCTGGGCCTGCCCGCCATCGGCGACGACCAGAACCTGTTCGACCTGGGCGCGCGCTCGCTGCTCGTGATGCGCTTCGTCACGCGCCTCAAGGACCAGGGCGTCAAGGGCCTGAACGTGGCCGACGTGTACGACAAACCCACCGTGGCCGGCATCGCCGCGGCGCTCGCCGGCCCGGTGAACGCGGGTCAGCGCAAGCGCCTGGCGCCGGCCCAGCCCACGGCCGGCATCGCCATCGTCGGCATGGCCACCCGCACACCGGGTGCCCGCCGCCTCGACGATTTCTGGCAGAACCTGATCGACGGCCAGGAAGGCATCCGCCAGTTCTCGCTCGACGAGCTCGACCCCAGCGTGCCCGACGCGGTGCGCTCGCGCCCCAACTTCGTGGCCGCGCACGGCGTGCTCGACGGCGTGGAGCACTTCGACGCCGGCTTCTTCGGCATCTCGGCGCGCGAAGCCACCATGCTCGACCCGCAGCAGCGGCTGATGCTCGAGCTCAGCGTCTCGGCGCTCGAACACGCCGCCATCGACGCCTCGCGCACCGACGCGCGCATCGGCGTCTACGCGGGCACCGGCAACAACGCCTACGCGCCCGCGCTGCGCAGCGAACAACCCGAGCTGGTGCAGCAGTACGGCGAATTCGCCACCATGCTCGCCAGCGAGAAGGACTATGTGGCCACCCGCGTGGCCAACCGCCTCAACCTCAACGGCCCGGCCCTGAGCATCCACACCGCCTGCTCCACCAGCCTGGTGGCCGTGGCCCAGGCCTGGCACGCGCTGGCCAGCGGACAGTGCGACGTGGCGCTGGCCGGCGGCATCAACGTGGCCGTGCCGCAGATCAGCGGCTACCTGCACGTCGAAGGCGGCATGGAATCCGCCGACGGCCATTGCCGCCCGTTCGACGCCGACGCCAGCGGCACCGTGTTCGCCAGTGGCGGCGGCGTGGTCGTGCTGCGCCGGCTGGAAGACGCCCTGGCCCAGGGCGATACGGTGTACGCCGTGATCCGCGGCGTGGGCCTGAACAACGACGGCGGTGACAAGGCCAGCTTCACCGCGCCCAGCGTCACCGGCCAGATGGGCGCCATCCGCATGGCGCTCGACCAGGCCGGCGTGAGCGCGCGCCAGATCGGCTACGTGGAAGCGCACGGCACCGGCACCTCGCTCGGCGACCCGATCGAGGTGGCCGCGCTCACCCGCGCCTGGCGCGAAGACACCGCCGACAGCCAGTACTGCGGCATCGGCTCGCTCAAGAGCAACCTCGGCCACATGGCCGCCGGTGCCGGCGTGGTCGGCCTGATCAAAACCGCGCTCTCGCTGCACCACGGCGTGATCCCGGGCACCCTGCACTACCGCCGGCCCAATCCGCAGATCGACTTCGAGAACACGCCCTTTCGCGTGGTGGCGCAGAACACCCCCTGGCCGCGCGGCGGCGAATCGCGGCTCGCGGCGGTGAGTTCGTTCGGCGTCGGCGGCACCAACGCCCACGTGGTGATCGAAGAGGCCCCGGCGCGTGCGCCCGCATCGACCGGCGACGGCCGCTGGCTGCTGCCCCTCTCGGCCCGCACCGCCGACGCCGCACTGCAGCGCGCGCGCGACCTGGCCGAGCACCTCGAACAACATCCCGAGCTGCCGCTGGGCGACGTCGCCGCCACGCTCATGCGCGGGCGCAAACCCATGGCGCAGCGCCTCTCGGTGGTCGCCGGCTGCGCCCAGGAAGCCATCGCACGCCTGCGCGCGGCCAAGAGCAGCGTGAGCGCGCTGCAGAAGCCGCGCCTGGTGTTCCTGTTCCCGGGTCAGGGTTCGCAACACCCCGGCATGGCGCGCCAGCTGGTGGACGAAGTGCCCGCCTTCCGCGAGGCGCTCGACCGCGCCTTGCCGTTGGCCGAGACCGCTCTGGGCGTGGACCTGCGCGCCTGGCTGGTGAGCGCCGACCCGGCCGATGCCGAGGTGGCCCAACTGCTGGCGCAGACGCGCTACGCCCAGCCGGCCCTGTTCAGCGTGTCCTACGCGCTCGCGGCCTGGCTGGACAGCCTGGGCATCCGGCCCGACGCCATGATCGGCCACAGCATCGGCGAGTACGCCGCCGCGTGCCACGCCGGCGTGTTCTCGCTCGAAGACGCGATGGCCGCCGTGATCGCGCGCGGCCAGGCCATGTTCGACCAGCCCGCCGGTGCCATGCTGGCCGTGCGCACCGGCCTGGACGCCGTGCGGGCCCTGTTGCCCGAGGGCATCGAGGTCGCCGGCTGCAACGCGCCCGCGCTCACCGTGGTGGCTGGCGGCCATGAAGCCATCGACCGCTTCGCCCAGGCCCTGGAGCGCAACGAGATCGATGCCACCCGCCTGCGCGTCTCGCACGCCTTCCACAGCGCCTCCATGGAAGGCGCGCTGCCGCGCGTCGCGCAAGCGCTCGCGCAGGCCCGCCTGCAGGCACCCCACCTCACCGTGTACTCGTGCGTGAGCGGCGCGCCGCTGCAGGCGCACGAGGCCACCGACCCCGGCTACTGGGCGCGCCAGGTGCGCGCGCCGGTGCTGTTCAGCAAGGCCGTGATGGCCGAGCTCGCCCAGGGCGAGACCGTGTTCCTCGAAGTCGGGCCGGGGCAGGCGCTCACCGCGCTGCTGCGCCAGCACCGCACACCCAAAGCCGAGGTGCCGCGCATCGTGTCCATGCTGGGCGCCGCGCAGGACCCCGGCCAGCCCGCCGAGCAGGGCCTGGCCGCGCTGGGTGCCCTGTGGTGCGCCGGCATCGAACCCGCCTGGCCCGTGGCCGCGACCGCGCGCCGCGCGCCCCTGCCCACCTACCCGTTCCAGAACGACCGTCACTGGTTTGCCCGCCGCGCCGCGCCCGCAGGCGCCCTGCCGTCCGATGTTTCCCTCTCCGTTGCGAGTGCCGTCACCATGAGCCGAATACCCACCGTTGAAAACGAACTCAAGCGCGTCCTGAGCGACGTCTCGGGCATCCCCGCCGACGACATGACCACGGACGCCAGCTTTGTCGACCAGGGCCTGGACTCCCTCTCGCTCACCCAGGCCACGCTGGAACTGGAGCGCGTCTTCGGCGTCAAGCTGCGCTTTCGCCGCCTGATGGAAGACCTGGACAACATCGGCAAGCTCGCGCGCTTCCTCGACACCGAGATGCCGGCCGACAAGTTCGCGCCGGTGGCCCCCGTGGCGGCAGCCCCCGCGATGGCGGCCGGCATGCCCGCCCAGGTGGCCGGCTTCGCGGCCCCGGCGGCCCTGCCGCTGCAGTTCGCGGCCCTGCCCGGCGGCACGAACGCCGTGCACCAGCTGCTTCAGCAGCAGATGCAACTCATGGCGCAGCAGCTCGCGGTGCTGGCCGGCCAGCCCATGGCGGCCGCCCTGCCGATCGCAGCGGTCCCCGTGGCGCCCGCGCCGACCGTGGTGGCCTCGGCTCCGGCCGCCGCCGCGACGGAGGCCGAACCCGCCCAGCCCTCCATCAAGTCGCTGGTCGAAAAACCCTTCGGCGCCTCGCCCCGCCTCACGCTGGAAGCGCGCCAGGACTTCACGCCCGCGCAGCGCCGCTGGCTCGACGAGTTCATCACCCGCTACAACGCGCGCTCGGGCCAATCCAAGGCCTTCAGCCAGCAGCACCGCAAGGTCATGGCCGACCCGCGCGTGGTGACCGGCTTCAACCCGCTGTACAAGGACCTGGTCTACCCCATCGTGGTGAACCGCTCGCAGGGCGCGAACCTGTGGGACCTGGACGGCAACGAGTACATCGACCTGCTGTCCTGCTTCGGCGGCAACCTGCTGGGCTACCAGCCGCCCAAGGTGATCGAGGCGATGCAGCAGCAGCTGCAGCTCGGCCTGGAAGTGGGCCCGCAACACCCCTACGCGGCCGATGTGGCCCAGCTCATCTCGGAGTTCACCGGCATGGAGCGCGTGGGCTTCTGCAACACCGGCTCGGAAGCCGTGATGGGCGCCATGCGCATCGCGCGCACCGTCACCGGCCGCAAGACCATCGCCATCTTCACCAACTCCTACCACGGCATCTTCGACGAAGTGATCGTGCGCGGCACCAAGCAGCTGCGCTCGCTCTCCGCCGCGCCCGGCATCCTGGCCAACGCGGTGGAAAACATCCTGGTGCTGGACTGGAACAGCGAGGACTCCCTGCGCGTGCTGCGCGAGCGCGGTCCCGAGCTGGCGGCGATCATGACCGAGCCGATCCAGAACAAGTACCCCACGCTGCAGCCGCGCGAGTTTGTGCAGTCGCTGCGCCAGATCGCCGACAAGGCCGGCTGCGCGCTGATCTTCGACGAGGTCGTGACCGGTTTCCGCGTCGCCCCGGGCGGTGCGCAGGAGTTCTACGGCGTGCGCGCCGACATCGCCACCTACGGCAAGGTCATCGGCGGCGGCCTGCCGTTCGCGGCCATCGCGGGCAACGCCAACTGGCTCGACGCGCTCGACGGCGGCCACTGGCAGTACGGCGACGACTCCTACCCCGAAGCCGGCGTGACCTACTTCGCCGGCACCTTCGTGCGCCACCCGCTGGCGCTGGCCGCCGCGCGTGCCACGCTGCAACACATCAAGGCCGGCGGGCGCGAGTTCTACCGCAACCTCAACGACCGCACCCAGCGCCTGATCGACCGCCTCAACACGGCCTTCGCGGTGCGTGGCGCACCGGTCAAGGCGGTGCACTGCGCCTCGATCTGGCGCCTGCAGTGGGACGACAACCAGAAGCACATCAGCCTCTTCTACTACCTGGTGCGCTACCACGGCCTGCACCTGTACGAGCAGTTCGGCCACTTCGTCACCGAGGGCATGACCGACGCCCACACCGACCGCATCTTCCAGGTGTTCACCGACGCCATGGACGAGCTCATGGGCCTGGGCTTCATCACGCCCAAGGACGGCGGCGGTGCCCCACCCCCCTCGGGCCCGCAAGGCGGCACGCGCGCCGGCACCGACGCCCAGCTCTCGCCCGGGCAGACCGAGCGCTGGCTGGCCGGCGGCTTCGATCCCTCGGCCCGACTCGCCCTCAACGAGTCGTTCTGCGTCAGCCTGCAGGGCGGCGTGGACCGCACCGCGCTGAAGGCCGCGCTGAACGACGTGCTGACGCGGCACGAGGCCTTCCGCATCCAGTTCGATCTGGAGGAACCCCGGCAGCGGGTCGCGCCGCAGCTGAACCTGCCCGTGGCCGAGATCGACCTGAGCGCGCAGCCCGACGCCGACCAGGCGCTGGACGACTTCTGCACCCAGGCCAGCCTGCGCGATTTCCCGCTCGACCAGGCGCCGCTGGCCGCCGTGAGCCTGCTCACCCTGGCCGACGGCCGCACCGTGGTGCACGTGGTGGCCAGCCACCTGGTGTTCGACGGCTGGGCCTCCAGCGTGTTCAACGCCGAGCTCGCCACCGCCTACAAGGCCCGCAGCATGGGCATGGCGCCGGCCTTCAAGCCGGCCGAGTCGCCGCTGGACTTCGCCGAGGAAGAGCAGGCCCGCTTCGACGGACCCGACGGCCAGGAAGCCCTGCGCTTCTGGCAGCAGCAGCTGCAGAAGCCGCCCGCGCCGCTGAACCTGGGCGACCGCACCCCGCAGGGCCACCGCAGCTACGCGGCCGACACGCTTCGCATACGACTGGACGGCGAGCTGTTCAGCCGCCTGCGTGCGCAGGCCAAGCAGTCGGGTGCCACGCTGTTCCAGGTGCTGCTCATGGCGCTCACCCGCATGCTGCACAAGCGCAGCGGCCAGAGCGACTTCGTGGTCAGCATCCCCTACGCCAGCCAGAGCCTGCAGCGCCGCGGGCCGATCATGGCCGACGGCGTGCTCGACCTGCCGCTGCGCCTGGGCTGCCAGCCCGGCGAGAGCACCGAGGCCGTGCTGCAGCGCGTGCGCTCGCGCCTGATGGACGCGCTGGAGTACCCGCTCATGACCCAGGGCACGGTGGCCCGCGCGCTGGGCATCCGCAGCGCGGGCGACCGCCCGCCGCTCACCGGCATCTTCTTCAACCTCAACCCCAAGGTCGACCTCTCGGCCTACGCGCCCCTGCAGGCCGCCATGCACGAAGGCCGCAAGCGCGGCACGCTCAGCGAGCTGTTCTTCAACTTCTACGAACAGAACGACGCGCTCACGCTGGACCTGCACCACAGCAGCGAGTTCTTCAGCCCGCAGCGCGCGCAGGAACTGATCGACGCCCTGCGCGCCGAGATCGCCCACTTCGCGCAGCACCCCGGCGTCGAGCTGCCGGTGCTCACCGCCGTGGTGGCGCCCGCGCCGGTGCGCCCTGCAACGGCACCGGACCCGCGCCTGATCGCCTGGAACCAGGCCACCGCCATGCCGCTGGAAGCGCATGCCCGCGTGGAGCAGTGGATCAGCCGCCAGGCCGCCGCCACGCCCGATGCCGTCGCCCTGGTGGCGCACGGCGTGAGCCTGAGCTACGCCGCACTGGAATCGCGCGCCAACCGCTTCGGCCAGCTGCTGCGCTCGCGCGGCATCGGTGCCGGCATGCGGGTGGGCGTGTGCCTCACGCGCGGCCCCAACCTCGTGCCCGCCCTGCTCGGCATCCTGAAGACCGGCGCGGCCTATGTGCCGCTCGACCCGGGCTTCCCCAAGGACCGCCTGCGCTACATGGCCGAGGACGCGGGCGTGCGCCTGGTGATCACCGACGCGGCCAACGCCAGCCTCTCGGGCGTGCCGCGCGAGCAACAGATCCGCATCGACGACGACGCCGCCGCCATCGCCTCGGCCTCCGACAGCGCCCTGCCGCGCCCCGCCGACTGGGCCGACGACGCGCCCATGTACGTCATCTACACCTCGGGCTCCACCGGCAAGCCCAAGGGCGTGGTGCTGCCGCAGAACGCGGTGTGCAACTTCCTCGCCAGCATGCGCCGCGAGCCGGGCCTGCAGGCCGGCGACCGGCTGCTGGCCGTGACCACGCTGTCCTTCGACATCGCGGTGCTCGAACTCTTCCTGCCGCTCACCGTCGGCGCCAGCGTGGTGCTGGCCCAGCGCGAAGACGCGATGGACGGCGAGGTGCTCGGCCGCCTGGCCGCCGAGCAGCGCATCAACGTGATGCAGGCCACGCCCACCACCTGGCACATGCTGCTCGACGCCGGCTGGCGCGCGCCCGCCGGCTTCCGCGCCCTGTGCGGCGGCGAGCCGCTGCCGCCCTCGCTGGCGCAGCGCCTGCTCGAGGCCGGCGTGGAACTCTGGAACATGTACGGCCCGACCGAGACCACCGTGTGGTCCACCCTGTGCCGCGTCACCGACGCGGCGCAGAAGATCACCATCGGCCACCCGATCGCCAACACCCAGGTCTGGGTGCTGGACGAGCAGATGAAGCCCGTGGCCATCGGCCAGGAAGGCGAGCTGTGCATCGGCGGCGCCGGCGTGGCCACCGGCTACTTCAAGCGCCCCGAACTCACCGCCGAGAAGTTCGTGGCCGACCCGTTCGACACCACCACGCCCGGCGCGCGCATCTACCGCACCGGCGACCTCGCGCGCTGGCGCGAAGACGGCACGCTGGAGCACCTGGGCCGGCTGGACTTCCAGGTCAAGATCCGCGGCTACCGCATCGAGCTGGGCGAGATCGAGGCCCGCCTCGCCGCCCTGCCCGGCATCGCCCGCACCGTGGTGATGGCCCGCGAGGACAGCCCGGGCGACGTGCGCCTGATCGGCTACGCCGTGCCGCACGCCGGTCAGCAACCCGATGCCGCCGCCCTGCGCGAGGCGCTGCGCGCCGGTCTGCCCGACTACATGCTGCCCCAGCAGATCGTGCTGCTGGACACCATGCCCCTCCTGCCCAACGGCAAGATCGACCGCAAGGCACTGCCCGCGCCCACCGGCCCGGCACCGTCGGCCAACGCGGGCGCGGTCAAGCCCGCGCGCAACGACACCGAAAAAGCGGTGGTCGAGGCCATGCAGGCCGTGCTCAAGCTGCCCGCCGTCGGCGTGGACGAAGACTTCTTCTTCCTCGGCGGCCACTCGCTGCTGGCCGCCAAGCTCATGGGCCAGATCAACAAGGCCTTCGGCCTGCAGCTCAACCTGCGGGTGCTGTTCGAATCGACCACCGCCGAAAAGCTGGCGCGCCTGATCGACGAACAACGCGGCGCCACGGCGCCCACCCGCGAACCGCTGGTGCACCGCGCCGACCAGCGCCAGGCGCCGCTGACCCTGATGCAGGAGCGCATCCGCTTCATCGAGGCCATGCAGCCCGGCCGCACCGTCTACAACGCGCCCTCGGGCCACCGCCTGCGCGGCCCGATGGACCTGCAGGCCTTCGACCGCGCCTTCCAGGACATCGTGAAGCGCCAGCCGGCGCTGCACAGCGCCGTCGTGTCCACCGCGCAGGGCCCGGTGCAGAAGAATGTGGAGCTGCCCGCGTTCAGCCTACTGCCGCTGGAAGACCTGGGCAGCTACCCGCCGAGCGAACAGGAAGCCGTGCTGCAGGAGCGGCTGGCCGCCCTGTCCGACCAGGCCTTCTCGCTCGAGCACGCGCCCCTGTTCAAGGCCCGCCTGTTCCGCCTCGCCGACGACCACCACGTGCTGTTCTTCATGACGCACCACGTGATCTGGGACGGCTGGTCGTTCGACCTGCTGTACGACGAGATGAACGCGCTCTACCAGGCCTTCTCGGAAGGCCGGCCCTCGCCGCTGCCGCCCCTGGCCCTGACCTACGGCGACTTCGCCGACTGGCACGCGCGCTGGCTGGACAGCGACGAACTGCAGGACCAGCTGACCTACTGGAAAAAGCAGTTCCTCGGCAAACCGGTGCAGGAGCCGCTGACCGACCTGGCCCGCCTGCCCGGCATGCTGCGCGAAGGCGCCACCGAGTCCATGCACATCGCCGCCGAGCAGGCCGACCGCGTGCGCGACATCGCCAAGCGCACCGGCTCCACGCTGAGCATCGTGGCGCTCTCGGTCTACGCCGCCATGGTCTCGCAGCTGCTGCGCGAGCCCGCGCCGACCATCGGCCTGCCGGTGCGCGGCCGCCCCACGCCCGAGCTCGACCCCATCATGGGTTTCTTCAACAACATGCTGCCGGTGCGCCTGCCGGTGGACACCTCGCTGAGCTGGCTCGACTGGATCGGTCGCGTGCGCGCCGCCGTCGTCGAGGCCTTCGCCCACCAGGACGTGCCCTTCGAGCGCATGGCCCACGTGCTCGAAGCCGAACAGCCCGGCGTGCACGCGCGCCTGTACCAGTGCATGTTCTCGTTCCAGGACGCGCGCAACCGGCCCACCCACTGGGGCCCGCTCGAGCACGAGCGCGTGCACGTGCGCCACAAGGGCGCCACCGAAGACCTCAACCTCTGGCTGGTCGAGATCCCCTCCGGCATCGAAGGTGGCATCCAGTACGACACCCACCTCTACCTGCCTTCCACCGCGAAGTCCCTGCACGAGCGCTTCGTGGCCCTGCTCGACGCGGTGGCCCGCACGCCGAACCAGACCGTGGCGCAGCTGATGGCGCCCACGCCCGCCGAACAGGCCCGCGTGCTGGCGCTGGACGCGCCGGCCGTGGCGCCCGCGCAAAGCCTGTTCGATCTGCTGGAGCAGCGCGCCAGCGCCCTCACCCCACCCGCGCTGCTGCGCATTGGCGGCACCGAACTCGACGCCCGCGAGCTGGTCCGCCGCGTGAACGACAACGCGGCCCAGCTCAAGACCCGCCTGCCCGCGGCGGGCCACCCGCTCACCGTGGCCATCGCGATGCAGGAGCCGGTGGCCCAACTGGTCACCGCCCTGGCCGTGCTGCGCCTGGGCCACCACTGCCTGCCCCTGACGCCCGGCGACACGCCGCCCGCCGACGCGGTGGCTTTCGGCGACGCACCCTGGCTGCAAAGCCAGCCCGCCGCCATGGCGCGCAAGGCGGCGGTCCAGCCGCAAGCCTTCGACGCCGCGCTGGTCGCCCTGATCAGCGCCGGCCTCGCCCGCCAGGCCCACCTGCTGGTGGGCGACTGCCTGCGCGCCAGCGCCCACGCCACCGGCACCGCGCTGGCCCTGCTGGGCCTGGCGCTGCACACCGGCGGCCGGCTGGTGCTGTGGGACCAAGCGCCCGACGGCGCCACCCTGGTGGCCGACCTCCAGCGCGAGCGCACCGGCCTCGTCTTCGCGGACGCCAACACCTGGGCCGACGCCCTGCAGGCCCGCCGTGGCGCCTCGCTCTCGGTCATCGCCGCCGTGGACGCGCGCGACAACTCCCCCGACCTCGTGGCGCAGCTGCTGGACGCGGGCCTTTCCGTGCTCAACGTGCTGCAGACCGACTCACTGCCCCTGCCGCTGGCCGCCCACTGGGTGGCCGACGCGGCCGAGGCCGGCCTGGTGGGCCGCCCGCTGGTGCCGCACACCGTGCGCGTCGCGCCGCGGCCCGAGGGCACGGCCCCGATCGGCGTGGCCGCCCCCGTCTGGGTGAAGGCCGGCGCGGCGGGCGCCTGGACAGCCAGCCACACCAGCGCGCGCTGGCGCAGCGACGGCGTGCTGCAACACGTGAGCGATGCGAACGAACCCACGGTGCTGCTCGGCGGTGGCCTGGTGGACCTCGAGGCGCTGGAGCAGGCGGCGCTGGCGCTGCCGGGCGTCGACGTGGCCGCCGCGCAGGCCGCGGTGGACTCGAACGGGCGCCGCCGGCTGGTGATCGGCCTGCAGGCCAGCGGCCTGTCCGCCGCGCAACGCGAATCCCACGCCCGCGCGCTGCTCGACGCCGTGCCCACCGAGGCCCGCGCTGCGCTCGACCTGCGCTGGTTCGAGCAGATCGTGCGCCACCCCTCGGGCCGGCTGCAGCTGGCGCAATCGCGCGCGCTCAAGGCGCAGACGAGCCAGACCGGCGACCGCTTCGCCGGCACGGCCACCGAGCAGGCCATCCACGCGGTCTGGAGCGAGCTACTGGGCATGAGCCACATCGGCCGCAACGACAACTTCTTCGACCTGGGCGGCACCTCGCTCACCGCCATGCAGGCCGTGCTCAAGCTGGAGCAGCAGATCGGCAAGCAGATCAGCCCGCGCCGCTACGTGAGTGAAACGCTGGCCCAGCTCGCCGTGGCCTACGACGCCACCGGTGCCGACACGCCGGCCTCCGCGGCCGCCAACGCCGACGCGGCCGAACCCGCGCCGGGCCTCATGAAACGGCTCGCGCGCCTCGTTCAACGGGCCTGACCCGGCACACCACCGATTCGATTCCATGGACCTTGCGATCAGACGTTTCGGCCGCCCCGGGCGGGAGATGGTGGGCGTGTACCAGACCGCCAGCAGCGGTGGCGCACCGCGCGCGCGCTTCCTGCTGTGCCGCCCGCTCGGCCAGGAGGCCGTGCGCACCGCGGCCATCTACCGTGTCGTGGGCGAGCGGCTCGCGCGCGAGCGCTGTGAATCCCTGCGCTTCGACTACCACGGCACCGGCGACTCCCCCGGCAACGAGGAAGACCAGTCGCTCAGCGGCTGGCTGGACGACACCCTGGCCGCCCACGAGCAGCTGCAGGACGGCGATGGCGCGCCCGTGATCTGGTTCGGCATGGGCCTGGGCGCCACCCTCGCGCTGCGCGCGGCCCTGCGCGCGCGCAAGCCGCCCACGCAGCTCGTGCTGTGGGAACCGGTGCTCGACGGCCCCACCTACATGCGCCAGCTCATGGAAGGCCACCAGCGCGAACTGGTGCGCATGTTCCGCGTGCCCTGGGACCGGCTGCTCGCCAGCGACAAGGGGGTGGCCCCCGGCCTGCCGGGCGACCTGCTGGGCTTTCACGTCGGCCAGTCCCTCGCCGACGAACTGCAGAACCTGCGCGACGTGCAGGTGGCGCCCGCGCTGCGGCGCGGTGTGCGCGTGCTCTGCGCCGTGCCCGATGAACAGCGCGGGCATTTCGCCGACCTGGAGAACCACCCCGAATTCCGCCTGCACAATATCGGGCAGATCACCGACTGGATGTCCAGTCAGGCGATGGGCACGGCGATCGTCCCTCCGGACCTGCTGCGCGCCGTTCTCTCCACCCTCGACTGACCGATGGCCGAACACACCCTGACGCTGGGGATCGAAAACCACCTCGTCGCCACCTTCACCCCCGCCGACACGGGCTTCAACGGCGCGCCGCCCGTCGTGGCCCTGTTGACCAACTCCGGCGTGATCCCGCGCAGCGGGCCGCACCGCATGAACGTGCACCTCGCGCGCCGCCTCGCGGCCCAGGGCATTCCTTCGGTGCGTTTCGACATGAGCGGCCTGGGCGACAGCCGCCGCACCGCCAGCACCCTGCCGGTGGTCGAACAGTGGGTGGCCGACACGCGCTCGGTGATGGACGCGGCCCAGGCGCGCTTTGGCTGCGCGCGTTTCATGATGGTGGGGTTCTGTTCGGGCGCCGAGGTGGCGCACCTGGTGGCGCTGGAAGACCCGCGCCTGCGCGCCATCCTGCTGTGGGACCTCTACGCCTACCCGACGGCCGCCTCACGCACCCGGACCTTCTTCTACAAACTGCGCCGCGCGGGCCTGGCGGGCGCGGTGCGCAAGGCGGCCGACCGGCTGCTCGGCCTGTTCCGCGCCAGATCCACCGACGGCCATGGCGGCAACGGCAGCGGGCGCGCGGTGGAAGTGTCCCTGGCGCCACCGAAAGAGGTCTTCGGCCAGCGCATCCAGACCCTGAGCGACGGTGGCGTGGAGCTGCTGTTCGTCTACTGCGGCGGCGAGCCCGAGTGGTTCAACCACGCCGGCCAGTTCAAGGGCATGTTCGGCCAGTTCCCGTTCCACGAGAAGGTGGGCTTCAACTACCTGGAAGTGTCGGACCACCTGATCACGACACGCACCGCGCAGCAGGCCTTCCTGGCCATGACCGACGACTGGCTGACAAGCCGCGTGCTGCCTTCGAACCGCTGAACCGTTCGCTCAGCCCTTGGGCGGCGAGCGGAAGTTGGTCGCCTTCATCCACGTCTCCACCAGGCCGATCAGGCGGGCGCGGTTGGCCGACGACGCGAAGGTGTGGTCGCATTCCTTGAAGTACTCCAGCCACAGCTGGTCGCCGAAGGTCAACAGGGGGAAGGCGTCCAGCAACTGGCGGCGGTAGTTGTGCTGGCGCTGCCGGTCTGAGGTGAGCACGGCCAGCATCTGCACACCGCTGCCGAGCGCGCGGCCGTAGGCATTCTGCAGGAAGGCCTTGACCTTCGGATCTTCCAGCGACGGCCCCCGGGCCTCCACCTCTTCGGCCGGCGACCCGCCGGGCGCCTTGCGGCTCAGGCGGCGCCGCAGCGCGCGCCAGATCGGGTGGCGGCCCAGCATCAGGTTCAGCCAGGCGCGCAGGCCCAGGATGCGGTGGCCGTAGTGGTGCACGTAGTAGCCCAGGGTGCGCGGAATGGACGGGTCCATCAGCGCCACACCCACCACGCGCTCGTCGGTGCCGGCGTAGATGATGGAATGGTCGGCGCCCGAGCACAGGCCCACCAGCACCACGCGCTGCACCTGGCGCGTGGCCTGCAGCATGTCCAGGATCTCGCGGATATCGGCCATGGTGGCGTCCAGCGGCGGCAGCGCATCGCTGCGCGCCTCGCTGTCGCCCAGGCCGGAGAGGTCGACCCGCAGCACACCGAAACCCGCGGCCGCCAGCGCGCGGGCCAGCAGCACGTGCATGCGGTTGGGGCCGACGCGGTGGATGATGCCGGCGTTGAGGATAACGACAAAAGGCGCGTCGGGCACGGCCGAGCGCGTGGACGCGGGCGTGATCACCCCGACCATGGATTTGCGGGGGCCCAGCAGCAAGGCCTGTTCGACGACGCGTTCCATCAGGCCAGCCACTCCACGACACGCTGCAGCAGCTTGACGGGCACGGCGCCCGCGCCGGAATGCTGGTCCTCCAGCCAGGCGGGCTGGCTCTGGATGTGCTCGAAGGGCTGCGCGCCGGGCCGCGCCGTTTCGAGCGCGGTGCGCACGGCGTCCTGCCCGAGCACGTTTTCCGACACCACCATGAGCGTGCGCGCCGGCAGGCCGGGCGCGTGCTGCAGCAGTTCGATGGCCTGCAGCTCGGTGGCCAGGGCCACGGACATGGGAAAGCCCAGCAGCTCCCCGGCGTTCACCTTCAAGGCGCGCTCGCGGGCCACGGCCGCGTCCAGGCGCTGCAGGCCGGCCAGGTGATCGGCCCCCTGCACCACCGGATCCCACAGCACCACGGCATCCACGTCCTTGCGCCGCACCGGCGCCACGCGGGCCGCGAGCAGGCCACCCAGGCGCAGGCCCACCAGACCCACGCGCTGCAGGCCGGCGGTGTCCTTGAGTTCGTCGATGGCGGTTTCCACGTCGGCCTGCCAGCCTTTCAGGTCGCCCTCGTTCGTGTCCCCGGCGGAATCGCCGGTGCCGTAATAGTCGAAACGCAGCACGTGCACGCCGGACTCGGCCAGCAGCCGGCCGAGCTGGCAGACGCTGCGGTGCGCGCGCAGGTACTCCGTGCCCCAGGGCGGGCAGATCACGACCCCGCGCGCCTTCCCGCCGCGCGCGTGCGCCGGCGTGTAGACGCCGAACAGGCGGCGCGAGCTCTCACCAAAAAACAGTGGCGTCATTCCTGGAGGCTTCCCTTTTCGGCGGCCGCGGTGGCCACCACCTGACGCAGGTTCTGGAAGAACAATGTACGCGCATCCATGCGCCACCCCAACCGCTTTTCCACCGCCTGCGCCACGCGCAGCGACAGCAGGGAATGGCCGCCGAGTTCGAAGAAGTTGTCCTCGGCGCCCACGCGATCGACGTGCAGGATGTCGCGCCAGATCTCGGCCATGGCCTGCTCGTGGCCCGGCTCGGGTGCGACGAAATCGCGCGCGGCCTGCACCGCGTGGCGGAACGGGTCGGGCAGCGCGGCGCGGTCGACCTTGCCGTTGGGCGTGAGCGGGATCGCGTCCACCGCCGCCACCACCGACGGGATCATGTAATCCGGCAGCTGCTTGCGCAGGAAGCGGCGCACATCGCTGGCGGTCAGGTCTTCGCCCGGCTGGAACGCCAGGTAGGCCACCAGCCTCACGTCGGCCGGGCCGGCCTCGCGGCCCATCACCACCGCCTGGCGCACGGCCGGGTGGGCGGACAGCGCGGTCTCGATCTCGCCCAGTTCGATGCGGTAGCCACGCACCTTCACCTGGTGGTCGAGCCGGCCCAGGTGGTTCAGATGGCCTTGCGCGTCCCAGCGCGCGAGGTCGCCGGTGCGGTACAGGCGCGCGCCCGGCTCGCGGGCGAAGCGGTCGGCCACGAAGCGCTCGGCCGTGAGCTCCGCGCGCTCGTGGTAACCCGTGGCCACGCCGGCACCGCCGATGCACAGCTCACCGGGCACGCCGATCGGCACGGGCTCGCCGCGCGCATCGACCACGTAGACCTGCGTGTTCGCAATGGGCCGGCCGATGCGGATGGGCGCCGGCGAAGGCTCCACGCGCTGCACGGTGGACCAGATGGTGGTCTCGGTCGGGCCGTAGAGGTTCCACAGCTGGGCCACGCGCTCCAGCAGGCGGTCGGCCAGGTCGCGCGGCAGCGGCTCGCCGCCGCAGAAGGCTCGCAAGGGGCGCGCCGGGGTCCAGTCGGTTTCGAGCAGCAGGCGCCAGGTGGCCGGCGTGGCCTGCAGCACCGTGGCCCCGCACGCGGCGAGCCAGTCGGCCAGCGCCGCGCCGTCGGTGACGGTGTCGCGCGAGGCGAGCTCGACCCGCGCGCCCACGGTCAGGGGCAGGTACAGCTCCAGACCGGCGATGTCGAACGACACCGTGGTCACGGCCGCGAGCACGTCGTCGGCGCCCAGGCCGGGCTGCAGCGCCATCGACGCCAGGAAGTTGGCCAGCGCGCCCTGCGGCACCACCACGCCCTTGGGGCGGCCGGTGGAGCCGGAGGTGTAGATCACATAGGCCGCGTCGCCGGCGCCGGCCGAGGGCGCCGGGTTCTCGCCACTGTGCGCGGCGATCGCGGCCGCGTCGGCCAGCGGGTCCACGCAGCGCACGCCTTCGGGTGCGCTCACGGCGTCGGCCGCCTCGCCCGCCGTGACCAGCACCTGCGCGCCGCTGTCTTCCAGCATGTAGGCCAGGCGCTCGGCGGGAAAGTCGGGGTCCAGCGGCACATAGGCCCCACCGGACTTGTGCACCGCCAGCAGCGCGATCAGCAGATCCAGCGAGCGGTCCATGCAGATGCCCACGCGCACGCCGGGCCGCACGCCCAGGCCCTGCAGGTGGTGCGCGAGCTGGTTGGCGCGGCGGTTCAGCGTGGCGTAGTCCAGGGTCTGGCCCTCGAAGCCCGCCGCGGTGCGCGCGGGCGACTGGGCGGCCTGCCGCTCCAGGCGCTGGGCGAAGAGCGTGGTGTCCAGCGCCTGCGTGGTCTCGTTGAAGCCGTGCACGAGCTGTTCGCGCGCGGCCGGCGTGAGCAGGGGCAACTGGCTGATCGGTGCCTCGTGGTTCGCCACCGCGCCGCGCAGCAGGGCCTGCAGCTGCGAAGCGAGGCGCTCCATCATGCCGCTCGAGTAAAGGTCGCTGCGGTACTCCAGGCTGCAGACCAGCCGGCCGCCCTCCTCGCGCGCGAACCAGGTCAGCTCGTGCAGCGCACCACCACCGGTGATGGCCAGGCCGCTCTCGCTGGCCGAGCCCTGGCTCTGGGCGTTGACGTTGTGCTGCACCACCGCCACCTGGAACAGCGGCGAGTGCTGGAACGAGCGCACCGGGCGCAGCCGCTCCAGCACGCTTTCGAAAGACACCTCGCGGTGCTCGTGCGCGTCCAGCAAGGCGTTGCGCGCGCGGCGCAGCAGTTCGCTGAAAGCCGGGTCGTCGCCGGCCTGCAGGCGCACCACCTGCAGGTTCACGAAGGGGCCGATCAGGTTTTCGAACTCGGCGCGCTCGCGCACGCCCATGGGGCTGCCCAGCAGCAGGTCGCCCTGCGCCGTGTGCGCGCGCAGCAGCGCGGCGGTGGCCGCCAGCAGCGCCATGTAGACCGTGGCGTTCTCGCGCCGCACCAGCTGGCGCAGGCCCGAGAGCAGCTCGGCGTCCAGCTCGAAGTCCACCGAGGCGCCCTTGGGCGGCGCGTCGGACAGCGGCAGGTCGGCGGGAAAGGCCGAGAGCTGGGGCGCGCCTTGCAGCGTGCGTTCCCACCAGTCCAGCCCGGCGGAGGTGTCGACCGCGTGGCGCTGCCAGGCGGCGTAGTCGGCGTACTGCAGCGCGGGCGCGGCGGCTTCGTCGCCATGCGGCGCCGCCAGCTCGGCCGCGATCTCGCGGCGCAGCACGTGCAGCGACCAGGCATCGACCGCGATGTGGTGCGCCGCGACCATCACCACCCAGCTGTCGCCGGCGGTGGCGTAGACCTCGAAACGCGCAGGCGTCTCGTGCGCCAGGTCGATCGGCGTGTGCACCACGCGCTCGACATCGGCGTCCACCTGCCATTTCTGTTCGGTCGGGGTCAGGTGCCGCAGGTCGTGCATGCGCACCTTGGGCACCTGCACGCGGCGGCCCGTGGGCTTGCCCTGTTCCTCGACGAACACCATGCGCAGGCCGAGCTGGCGCGCGTGCACGCGCTCGATCGCGGCCACCAGGGCCTCACCGCTCACGCCCAGGGGCGCGAGCCAGGTGGTGGCCATCAGGTAGGTGGTGCTGTCGGGTTCGAGCTGCTGCAGGATCCACAGCCGCTCCTGGAACGGCGACAGGGGCAACGGCCCGTCGTGCGCCACGCCGGCCACCGGCCCGGCGCCGGGGGCGCGGCGCTGCGCCAGCAGCGCGAGCAACTCGGTCTTGTGTTCACCGATGGCGTGTTTGAGGTCCTCGTCCAGGCGGCCTCGGGCCGCGCTCACGCGCAGGCGGCCTTCGTCCGCCGTCAATTCGACGCCCAGGCCTTGCAGCTGTGCCAGCAACTCGTGCGCGTTCAAAACTCGATCTCCTCCCGGTCCTCATCCCCAGCGCCGCTCTCGGGCTGGCCTGTGCTCCTGGCGCCCGATGCGCCCTGCGCCACCACTTTCGCCGCCAGTTGGCGGATGCTGGGGCCTTCGAACAGGTCGCGCAGCGACAGGCGCGCGCCGAACTGCTCTTCGATGCGCGCGATGATGCGGGTGGCCATCAGCGAATGCCCGCCCAGCGCGAAGAAGTCGTCGTCGAGCCCGATGTCGTCCACACCCAGCAGGTCGGCCCAGATGGCGCCGATGCGCGCCTCGATCTCGCTCGGGGCCAGCGCCTGCAGGTCCACTGGGGCGGCGGCGCCCGGCTCGGCCGAGGCGGGCGGGCTCTGCGTGGCCTCGCCCGAGGTGCGCAACCAGGCCTTCAAGGCCTCCACGTCGCGCAACATGTCGGGCATGACCTGGCGGGTGACGTACACATGCGGCAGGCCGCTGGCGAGCACGCGCCCGAAAGCTTCAGCGCCCTCCTGCGGGCGGATGGCGTAGCGCAGCGCGGCGTGCGAGCTGTCGCCCCCCTGCGCGGCCGAGAAGCCGACGTCGCGCCACGAATCCCAGCCCACCGCGAGCACACGCTCGCTCGAGCGCGCGAGGCCGGACTTGGCGAACGCGTCCTGGAAGGCGTTGGCGGCCGAGTAGTCGGCCATGCCGGCCGAGCCGAAGGAGGTGCTGATGGACGAGCACATCATGAAGAAATCGAGCCCGGCGCCGGCGAGCACGCGGTCCAGCACCAGCGTGCCTTCGAGCTTGGGCCGCAGCACGGCCTCGATGCTTTGCGCCGTTTTCTCGAACACCGTGCCGGTGCCCAGCGCGCCCGCGGCGTGCACCACGCCGTGCACCGCGCCGAAACGCGCGCGCGCCATGGCGACCACGGCCTGCATCTGCGCTTCGTCGGCCACGTCGGCCGAGCACAGCAGCACCTCGGCACCGGCGGCTTCCATCGCGCGGATGCCGGCGATGCGCTCCTTCTGCGGCGCGGGCGTGTCTTTCGCCGCCAGCAGCGTGTCCCACTGCGCGCGGTCGGGCCAGGCCGAGCGCGACACCAGCACCAGCCGGGCCGCGCGCGCGGTGCGGGCCAGCCATTGGCCCAGCGTGAGGCCGATGCCACCGGCACCGCCGGTGACGAGGTAGGTGCCACCCTCGCGCAGCGGCAGCGCGCCCGCGTCGGCGCCCAGGCGCTGCGGCGTGAGCGTGGGCGTCCAGCGGTGGCGCCCACGGTAGGCCACCACGCCGTCCGGATCGGGCCGGGCCGCTTCGGCGCGCAGCGAGGCGGCCAGCCGGGGCGCGGCCTCAGGCGTCCATTCGCTGCCCGCCAGATCGATCGCACGGCAGTGCACGCCGGGCACGTCCAGCGGCAGGAGCAAGGCCGGGCCGAGCAGCAGCGCGCGCTCGGGCCGAACGGACTCGGTGCCCAGCACCGGCTCGCGGTCGCTGCTGAGCACGAGCACCGGCAGCGGCTGGGTGCGCTTCACGCCACCCAGCGCGCGCGCCAGGCAGATCAGCGCGTCGAAGGCCTGGCGGCGGCCTTGCGGCAGTGCGGTGTCCAGGGCGTCGGCCGCCAAGGGCGCATCGGGCGCCACGTTCCAGGCGTGCAGCACGCAGGCCAGCGGTGTCGCACCCAGGGCGCCGAACAGTTGATCGTGGTCGGCCTGCGAACCGGGCGCCACCTCGTAGTGCGTGGCGGAGACCTGCCGGAACACGTCACCGGCGGTCACCGAGACCACCTCGGCGCCCTGCCCGGCCAGCGCGGCCACCAGGGCCTGTGACGCGGCATCGTCGCCCCGGAACACCAGCCAGCGGCCTTGGGCCTCGGTGGACGGCGACAGACCGGTCGGCAAGGCGCCCGCGCGTTGCCAGGAAGGTTCCCAGAACCAGTCGTCGACGGGCCGTTGCACGGCGGCTTCCGCCACCGGGGCCGCCGCCTTGGCGGGCGCGGCCTTGGGCGCCGCCGGGTCCACCGCGTGGCGCTTGCGTTCGAACGGATAGGTGGGCAGCGGCACGCGGTGCGGCCGCACCGGGCCGTGCAGGCCGGCCCAGTCGAGCGACACGCCCGCGAGCCAGAGGCGGCCGGCGGCTTCGAGCACCGCCTGCGAGCCCTGGCGGGCGTCGCGTGCATTGCCCATGGACAGGCTGGTGCGCCGCACGCCTTCCACGCCCAGCGTCATGCCCGCCAAGGTGGCCAGCGAGCGGCCGGGGCCGACCTCGAGCAGGTGCAGCGAGGCATCGGCCGCCAGCGTGCGCACGCCGGCCTCGAACAGCACGGCGCGGCGCAGGTGCTCGGCGTAGTACGCGGGCGAGGTGGCCTGGGCCGGCGTGATCCACAGGCCGGTGACGTTGGACACGTAGGGCACGCCGGGCTCGGCCAGGGCCATCTTCTCGACCAGCGCGGTGAAGGGGGCGAGCACGCCTTCCATCATCGAGGAATGGAACGCGTGCGAGGTGTGCAGCGGCTGGGCGTCGATGCCCTGCTCTTTCAGTTGTTTGAGGCAGGCGTCGAGCGCTTCGTGCGGGCCGGAGATGGCGCACAGGCCAGGCGCGTTCACCGCCGCGATCTCCAGCGTGCCGGCCGGCGTGGCCAGCCACTTCTGCAGCTCGGAAGCGCTGAGCTGCACCGCCGCCATGCCGCCGGGCGCCATGCCCTGCATCAGCTGGCCGCGCGCGGCCACCAGGGTGAGCGCATCGGCCAGCGACATCACGCCGGCCAGGTGGGCCGCCACGTACTCGCCAATGCTGTGGCCCAACATCGCGGCCGGGCGCACGCCCCACGACTGCCACAGCGTCGCCAGCGCGTACTCGGTGACGAACAGCGCCGGCTGGGCATAGCGGGTTTCGTTGATGGTGAGGTCGCCCGCGGGGGCGAACAGCACTTCGCGCAGGTCGCGGCCCAGGGGCTCGCGCAGCAGCTCGGCGCAGCGGTCGATCGCATCGCGGTACACGGCGTGTTGCGCGTACAGGTCGGCGCCCATGCCGGCGAACTGGCTGCCCTGCCCGCTGAACAGGAAGGCCACCGGGCGCTCGCCGCCTTCGTGGCGGGCCGTGTGCACCGGGGCGCGCTTGGGCGCACCGAGCGCGGCCACCGCGTCGGCGGCGGTCGCGGCCACCAGGGTGCGGCGGTGCGGGAAGGCACGCCGGCCTTCCTGCAGCGTCCAGGCCACGTCGCGCAGGTCCTGCGCCGAGCCAGGCCCGGCGAGGTGCTCGCGCAGGCGCTGCGTGGCGGCTTCGAGCGCGGCCTCGCTGCGCGCGGACAGCACCAGCAATTGCGGTTGGCCTTTGGTTTCTGCGCGCTCCAGCTCGGGCGCTTCCTCCAGCACCACGTGGGCGTTGGTGCCACCGATGCCGAAGGAACTCACGCCCGCGCGGCGCGGCGCATCCCCCGTTGGCCAGGGCGCGGCCTGGGCGCTGGCCGTGAACGGCGAGCGGTCCAGGCCGAGCTGCGGGTTGGCCTGGCGGAAGTTCACCAGCGGCGGCAGCTCGCGGTGCTGCAACGCCAGCACGGTTTTGATCAGGCCGGCCACGCCGGCGGCGGCGTCGAGGTGGCCCAGGTTAGCCTTGAGCGAGCCCAGGCGGCAGAAGCCCTGGTCGGCCGTGCCGGCCTCGAACACCTGGCGCAGCGCCGCGATCTCGATCGGGTCGCCCAGCGGCGTGGCGGTGCCGTGCGCCTCCAGGTAGCCGATGCTGCGCGGCTCCACGCCGGCCAGCATCTGCGCCGTGGCGATGGCCTCCACCTGGCCGTCCACGCTGGGCGCGGTGTAGCCGGCCTTGCCGGCGCCGTCGTTGTTGATGGCCGCGCCGCGGATCACGGCGTGGATGGTGTCGCCATCGGCCAGCGCATCGGCCAGGCGCTTGAGCACCACGATGCCGGCGCCGGCGCCGGGCCGCGTGCCCTTGGCGTCCACGTCGAACGGCCGGCAGTGGCCGTCGGGCGAGAGGATCATGCCCTCCTGGAACAGGTAGCCCCCGCGCTGCGGAAAGTTCACCGACACGCCACCGGCCAGCGCGATGTCGCACTCGTGCCGCTCCAGCGCGCGGCAGGCCACCTGCACCGCCACCAGCGAGGTCGAGCAGGCGGTCTGCAGCGTCATGCTGGGCCCGTGCAGGTCCAGCTTGTAGGACACGCGCGTGCAGAGAAAGTCCTTGTCGTTGCCCAGCATGAGCTGGTAGCCGCCGACCGAGGCGGCCAGCGCCGGGTCGCGCAGGATCTGCGACAGCAGGTAGGTGTTCATGCTGGCGCCGGCGTAGACGCCGACGGCCTGCGCGATCGCGCCGGGCGCGTAACCCGCGTGCTCTAGCGCCTCCCAGGCGCACTCCAGGAAGATGCGCTGCTGCGGGTCGATCACCTGCGCCTCGCGCGGCGACATGCCGAAGAAGCCGGCATCGAAGTGGTCGGCGTTCTCCAGCACCGTGCCCTTGCGCACGTACTGAGGCTGCGCGCTCAGGGTCGGGTCCACGCCCGCGCCGTGCAGGTCGGCGTCGCTGAACGGTTCGAGCGACTCGACGCCCTCGCGGATGTTCCGCCAGAACGCGTCCAGATCGCGCGCGCCCGGGAAGCGCCCCGCCATGCCGACGATGGCCATGGCGTGCTCGGGAAATTTCTCGCTGGGACCCATCCCCTTACCCCTGAATCTGTTTGGCGGCGCGCGCGCGGGCGCGCTCCAGCGCCCCACTGGCGCCCACCGGTGTTGACATGCGTTCGGCCTGGGCGGCCACGGTGGTGCGCTGGAACAGCTCCACCAGCGGGAACTCTTTCCCGAACTCGCGCTGCATCGCCGACTGCAGCCGGACCAGCAGCAGCGAGTGGCCGCCGAGGTCGAAGAAGTTGGCGTGCAGGCCCACCCGCTGGGTGTTCAGCACCTCGCGCCAGAGCGCGGCGACCTGGCGCTGCACCGGCGTCATGAGGGCCTCGTCGGCGACGTCGGCCGCCTCGTCCACCACCAGCGCCGGCGCCGGCAGGGCCTTGCGGTCCACCTTGCCGTTGGGCGTGAGCGGCAGCGCCTCCAGCACCACGAAGAGGTTGGGCACCATGTACTCGGGCAGCTGCACGCGCAACGTGGCGCGCGCGGCCTCGGTCTCGAAAGTGGCGCCGGGCTGGCTCACGACATAGGCCACCAGGCGCTGATCGCCGGGCGTGTCCTCGCGCACGTGCACCACGCAGTCCTTGATGCCCTCGTGTTTCGCGAGCACGGTTTCGATCTCGCCCAACTCGATGCGAAAGCCCCGTACCTTGACCTGGTGGTCGCGCCGGCCAACGAACTCCATGCGGCCGTCGGCCAGGAAGCGCACCACGTCGCCGGTGCGGTAGACCCGCGCCGGTCCCACGCCGGGCAGGTCCAGCGTCACGAACTTCTCGGCCGTCAGGTCGTCGCGGTTGCGGTAGCCGCGCGCCAGGCCGTCGCCACCGATGCACAGCTCACCACCCACGCCCACCGGCGCCGGCAGGCCCGAAGGCTCCAGCACATAGACCTGGGTGTTGGCGATCGGGCGCCCGATGGAGATCGCGCGCTGCGTGTCGGTGACGCGCCAGACCGTGGACCAGATGGTGGTCTCGGTCGGGCCGTACATGTTCCACAGCTCGCCGCCGGTGGCCAGCAGCTTGTCGGCCAGGTCACGCGGCAGGCCTTCGCCGCCGCACAGCATCTTCAGACCGGGCCGGCCTTGCCAGCCGCTTTCCAGCAGCAGGCGCCAGGTGGCCGGCGTGGCCTGCAGCAGCGTGGCCTCGGACCGGTCGAGAAGCGCCGCCAGGCGCACGCCGTCGAGCGCGGTCGCGCGCGAGGCCAGCACCACCGTGCCACCGACCGTGAGCGGGCCGTGGATTTCCAGGCCCGCGATGTCGAACGACAGCGTGGTCACCGAGACGAAACGGTCCTGCGCCGTGATGCCCGGCTCGCGGTGCATGGACAGCAGGAAGTTCACCACCGCGCGGTGCTCCAGCATCACGCCCTTGGGGCGGCCGGTGGAGCCGGAGGTGTAGATCACGTAGGCCAGGTCGCCGCAAGCCGCCAGGGGCGCCGGGTCGGCGGCTGGCTGGGTCGCGAGCGTGGCGGCGTCGCGGTCCATGCAGACCGCGCGGATGCCGGCGGGCAGGCCTTCGGCCAGGGCCGACTGGGTCACGACGATGGACAGCTCCGCGTCTTCCATCATGTAGTCGATGCGGTCCTTGGGGAACGCCGGGTCGAGCGGCACGTAGGCCGCGCCGGCCTTGAGCACGCCCAGCACCGCGACCACCATGTCTTCGCTGCGCTCCATCCACACACCGACCAGCGACTCGCGCCCCGCGCCCAGGGCGCGCAGGTGGTGGGCCAGTCGGTTGGCGCGGGCGCTGAGTTCGGCGTAGCTCAGCGCCACGTCCTCGAACTGCAGCGCCACCGCGTCGGGCGTGCGCCGGGCCTGCGCCTCGAACAGTCCGTGCACGGTCTGCTCGGTCGGGTACGGCATGGTGGTGGCGTTCCAGTCCAGCAGCAGCTGGCGCTGTTCGCCGTCCGTCAGCAGGGCGAGTTCGCTCACGCGCGCGTCCGGCCGCTCCACGAAGCCTTCGAGCAGCTTGCGGTAGTGGTTGAGCATGCGCTCGATGGTCGAGACGTCGAACAGGTCGGTGTTGTATTCGAAGTAGCAGCGCAGGCCGTGCACGATGTCGAACACGTCGACGGACAGGTCGAAGCGCGAGGCGGTCACGTCCAGGTCCACGCTGTCGCAGCGCAGGCCGGGCAGCTCCAGGCTGGTCATGGACAGGTTCTGCAGCACGAACAGCACCTGGAACAGCGGCGAGTGGTCCAGCTCGCGCCGCGTGCCCAGCTCGTCGACCAGCATGTCGAACGGCATTTCCTGGTGCGCGTAGGCCCGCAGCGCGCGCTCGCGCACGCGGACCATGAGTTCGCGCACCGTCGGGTCGCCGTTCAGGTCGGCGCGCAGCACCAGGTTGTTGGCGAAGAAGCCGATGGTGTGCTCGACCTCGGAGCGGTTGCGGTTGGCGATGGCCGAGCCGATGGCGATGTCGGTCTCGCCGCTGTAGCGGTGCATGAGCACCTGGAAGGCCGAGAGCATCACCATGAACAGCGTCGTGCCCTCGGCGCGGCCGAAGGCCTTGAGGCGGTCGGAGAAGGCGGGCGTGAGCTGCAGCGCGCAGCGCGAGCCGTGGGTGGTCTGCACCGGCGGGCGGGGCCGATCGGTGGGCAGCTGCAGCATCGACGGCAGGCCGGCGAGTTCGCGCTTCCAGAACGCCAGGTGCTCGTCGATCGCGCCCTGCGCGAAGGCGCGGCGCTCCCATTCGGCGTAGTCGTAGTACTGGATGGGCGGCTCGACCACCGTCACTTCGTGGCCCGTCGCCAGGCGCGAATACAGGTCGCGGAACTCCAGCATGAAGATGCCGAGCGACAGGCCGTCGGACACGATGTGGTCCAGCGCGAAGGCGAACACCTGCTGCTGCCCGCTCTCGCGGATCAGGCCGGCATGAATCAAGGGCGCCTGCGACAGGTCGAACGGGCGCCGCGCGATGCTTTCGATCGCCTGCTTGCACGCGGCGTCGCGCGCGGCGCCCTGCAGGTGCGAGATGTCGATGCGGTCCAGGTGCACGCGGGCGTTCGGGTCGATCACGAAACGCGGCTCGCCCTGCACCGAGATGAAGCGCGTGCGCAGGCTTTCGTGCCGCGCCACCAGCACCGCCAGCACGCGCTCGAGCACGGCCTCGTCCAGCGGCCCGGTGATGCGCAGGGACGCCGCGATGTTGTAGGCGTGGCTGGTGGGATCCATCTGGCGCAGGAACCACAGCCGCTGCTGGGTGTGCGAGATCGGCATGTCGGCCTGGCGCGGCACGCGCTCCAGCGCCGGCAGCACCGAGCGGGCGGGCGCCGTGCCGTGCGCCGCCAGGTAGGCCTTGACCTCGTCCTTGCGCCGCCCGAGTTCCTCGCGGAGTTCGGCCGTCACCGCGCCTTTGGGCGCGTTGACGCTGAGCCGGTCTCCGTCGAGTTTCAGATGGATGTCCAGCCCTTGAAGCCGCTTGATCAACTCAACGGTATCGCTCACAACGTGAGTTCCTCCCGGCTGTCGGCGTCGGAGGCATCCGAGGTGTCGTCATCGCCATAGAGGCTGTTCAGGTGGGTCGCCATCTCGCCCACCGAGGGCCATTCGAAGGCGGCCGTGGCGGCCACGCTGCGGCCCAGCGCCTGTTGCAGGCGGTTGCGCAGTTCCACCGAGGTGAGCGAGTCCAGGCCCAGCGCGGTGAAGGTCTGGTCGACCGGGATCGATTGCGGCGAACCCGCCAGGCCCAGCACGGTGGCCAGCTCGCGGCGCACCAGCGTCACGAGCTGTTCGCGCCGCTCCTTGGCCGGCAGGCTGGCGTAGTCCACGCGCGCGGCGCTGCCCTGGGCCTGGCCGCCGCCGCGGTTCTGCGCGGCCGCGAGCAGGTCCGACAGGAGCCTGGGCGCCTGCCCGGCCGGCATCTGCTGGCCCAGCAGCGCCCAGTCGATCGGCGCGACCGAGCTGCGGGTGGCGTTGTCGCGCAGCAGCACGCTCAGCGCCTGCATGCCTTCGGCCGGCGACAGCGAGGCCAGGCCTTGCGCACCCGCCTTGGAGACCGTGCCGGCGCGCACCGCCATGCCCACCTCGCTCCACGCGCCCCAGTTGACGCTGAGGGCGGAGCGGTCCGCGTCGCGGCGCTGGCGCGCCAGCGCATCGAGAAAAGCGTTGGCCGCCACGTAGTTGCCCTGCCCCGCCGAGCCGAACACGGCCGACAGCGAGGAGTAGAAGACCACGAAGTCGGGCCGGTGACCGGCGCGCTCCAGGGCCACGCTCAGGCGCCACGCGCCGTCGGCCTTGGGCCCCATCACGGTGGCGAAGCGTTCCGGCGTCTGCTTGATGAGCACGCCGTCGTCGAGCACCGCCGCGCCGTGGATGACACCGCCCAGCGCGGGCATGTCCTTCAGGGCGGCCATGAGGCGCGCGATGCCGTCGGCCGTGGCCACGTCGGCCGAGACAGTCTTCACGCTCACGCCCTCGGCTTCCATGGCCGCGATGGCGTCGCGCGCGGTCGCATCGGGTTCGCTGCGACCGGCCAGCAGCAGGTGGCGGGCGCCCTCGCCGGCCAGCCATTGGCCTGCCAGGAGGCCCAGGCCCTTGAGGCCGCCGGTGACGAGGTAGGTGGCGTCGTCGCGCACCGCCTGCGTGACCTTGCGCGGGTCCACGCGGTGGCGGAACACCACGCGGCCGATGTGCTTGGCCTGCGCCATGTAGCGGAAGGCGTCGGGCGCGTTTTCGAACGGGAAAGTGGTGCAAGGCAGCCACGGCAGCACGCCGGACTCGATCTCCTGCAGCACGCGCGTGAAGATCTGGCCCACGATCTCGGGGGTGTCGCGCGCGTTGTCGTTGCAGTCCACGATGTGGTACTCGATGCCCCGGTTGAGCTCGGCCACGCGCTCGTGCGTCCACAGGCCGCGCTTGCCGATCTCGAGGAAGACGCCGCCGTCGGACAGGCATTCGAAGCTGCGATCCAGCAGCTGGCCGGCCAGCGAGTTGAGCACCAGGCGCACACCCTTGCCTTCGGTGATGCGGGCGATCTCGTCGGCGAACGAGTCGCTGCGCGAGTCCAGCGGGTGGTGCACCCCGAGGCGGCGCAGTTCCTCGCGCTTCTCGGGGCTGCCGGCGGTGGCGAAGATTTCCGCGCCCGCGCGGCGGGCCAGTGCGATGGCGGCCATGCCCACGCCGCCCGCGCCCGAGTGGATCAGCACGCGGTCGCCCTTGCTCATCTTGCCCAGCAGGTTGAGCGTGATGTCGGCGGTGAGGTAGGCGGTGGGGATCGCGGCGCCCTGCTCGAAGCTCACGCCGTCGGGCAGCGGTGCGACGAATTCCCAGCGCGCGATCGCGTGGCTGGAGAAGGCGCCTTCGAGCATGGCGACCACGCGGTCGCCGACCTTGAACTGCGTCACGCCCTCGCCCACGGCCACGACCTCACCCGAGGCGTCGCTGCCCAGGTGGCGGATCTCGCCGGGGTACATGCCCAGCGCGCTGAGCACGTCGCGGAAGTTCAGGCCGCTGGCGCGCACCCGGATCTCGACCTCGCCTTTACCGGGTGCGCGGCGCTCCAGCGTGCCCAGGGTCAGGTTTTCGAGCGTGCCGCGCTCGGTGATGTTCAGGCGGATCGGCGCGTCGTCGATGTGCGGCGCGTTGGAGCGCGGCTGGCGCGCCAGGCGGGCGGCGTAGCGCACGCCCTTGCGCAAGGCGACCTGGTTCTCTTCGCTGCCGGACAGCATTTCGTCGAGCAGCAGGCGCGCGTCGCTGGGCGTGGCTTGCGGATCGAGGTCCACCAGGGTCACGCGCAGCTCGGGGTGCTCGGTCGCGGCCACCCGCGCCAGGCCGGCCACCGGGGCCTGTGTGATGCGCAGTTCCTCGGTGCCGTCCACCGACTGGCTGCCGGCGGTGGCGATCCACAGGCGCGGTGCCGACGGCAGCCCGGCCTGCGCCAGGGCCTGCAGGGTCAGCAGCGCGGCGTCCACGCCGAAGCGCTGCACCGCGCTGGGCAGGTCGTCGTCGCGCAGCGCCGGCACGCGCAGCGGCCACAGCGACACCACGCCACGCAACGCGCCACCCTCGGCGGCCTTGGCCACCAGGCGGGCGTACTCGCCGGCCTGGGTCTCGTCGATCACCGTGGCGCCCGCTCCGGCCGCGCTGCCCGAAGGCAGCACACGGAGGGCCTGGCCACCGCGCTGGGCGATCTCGTCGGCCAGCCGCTGGCCACGGCCCTGGCCTTCGTCGAACACCAGCCAGGTGCCTTCGGCGGTGGCGGGCTCGGCCACCAGGGCCTCGGGCTTCCATTGCAGTTCGTAGAGCCAGTCCGCCACCTGCGCGTCCACGCGCTGGCGGAACAACTCGCGGCTGGCGCGGCGGCAGCGCAGGCCTTCGAGCAGGGCCACGGGCTGGCCGTCGGGCGTCTCGATGTGCACGTCGAGCACCAGCATGTCGCTGTGCGGCGGCGCCGGGCGCACGCGCGCATGGCTGCGCAGCGTGGCGGTGGGCGTGGCGTTCCAGAGGTAGCGGTCGACACCGATGGGCAGGTAGAAACGGCCGTCGTTGGCGCTGGGCAGCGTGTCCATGGCGACCGCCGAGGTGTGGAAGCAGGCGTCGAGCAGCGCGGGGTGCATCAGGTACTTGCCCGCATCGGCCTGGACCGCGTCGGTCAGCACGATCTCGCCGATGGCCTCGCCCTCGCCGCACCAGACGCGGCGCATGCCCCGGAAGCCGGCGCCGAAATCGACGCCCAGCTTGCGCACCTTCTCGTAGAACGGCGCGACCTCGACCTCGTTGGTCAATCGCTTCGCCGCGTCGGCCACCGGCGACACCGGCACCGCCTCGACCGGGCCACGCAGCGGCTCGGCGCTGGCGTGCTGGGTCCATTCGGCGTCGGGCCGCTTCGCGTCGCGGCTGAACACCCGCACGCGCGAGGGCGCACCGCCCAAAGCCTTGTCCACCGAGACCTGCATGAGCCGCTGTTCGCCGTCGAGCAGGGGCATGGGTTCGCCGATCTCCACCGCCGTGAGCCCGGTGACGGCCGGGTCGGCCTGCCGCGCCCCGGCCAGCGCGGCTTCGAGGTAGGCGGTCAGCGGCATCACGGCCTCGGACGCGATCACGTGGTCCACCACCCAGGCCGGGCTGGTGGCGTCCACCGTGCGTTCGAACTGCGCGGCCACACCGGCCACGTTCAGGCGCTCGCCGAGCAGGTCGTGCACCGAGTCGCCGGCCACGCGGCGGGCGCGCGGCGCGAAGGGCACCAGGTAGGCCTGGCGCTGGAAGGGGTACAGCGGCAGCTCCAGGCTGTGGCGCACGCCCGGGCCTTGCACGGCCGTCCAGTTCAGTTTCGCGCCGCGCACATACAGGCGCGCCACGCTGTCGAGCATCTGTTCCCAGCCGCCCTTGCTGCGCTTGAGCGAGGGCAGCCAGTCGGTCGCCGTGCCTTCGGGCACGCACTGCATGCCCAGGCCGATGAGCGTGGGGTTGGGCCCGACTTCGAGGTGCACGTCGCACTGCGTGGCGGCCAGCGCGCGCGCGCCGCTCTCGAAGGCCACCGGTGCGCGCACATGGCTGGCCCAGTAGTCGGCCATGCGGGAGCCCCATTTCGCCCAGTCCATGGGCGCGCCGTCGAGGTTGGAGATCCAGGTGAGCGTGGGCGCCGAGTGGGTCACGCTGGCGGCGAGCTGGCGGAATGCTTCCACCATGGGGTCCATCAGCGGCGAGTGGAAAGCGTGCGACACCGACAGCGCCTGCGTGCGCAGGCCCTGCTCGGCCAGGCGCGCCGCGATGGCCGTCACCTCGGGGCCGGCACCGGCGATCACCAGGTTGCCCGGCGCGTTGAAGGCGGCGACCGACACCTTGTCGGCGTGCGGCGCGATCTCGCGCTGCACCAGCGCCGCGTCGCCCTGCACCGCCACCATGGCGCCACCGGCCGGCAGCGCCTGCATCAGGCGGCCCCGGGCCGCGATCAGGCGCGCGCCGTCTTCCAGGCTGAACACGCCCGCGACCACGGCGGCGGCGAATTCGCCCACGCTGTGGCCGATCACCACCGTGGGCTCGATGCCCCAGCTGCGCCAGGTGGCCGCGAGCGCGACCTCGATGGCGAACAGCGCGGGTTGCGTGAAACCGGTCTGGTCCAGGCTGCCACCGGTCTCTTCGAACATCACCTCGCGCAGCGGCCGGCCCAGCAAGGGGTCGAGCACGGCCGCGCAGCGGTCGATCGTGGCCTTGAACACGGGCTCGGCGTCGTAGAGCTCGCGGCCCATGCCGACGTACTGCGCGCCCTGTCCGGTGAAGAGGAAGGCCACGCGGTTGCGGCCGCTGGCCGAGACGGAACCCTGCACGGCCGACTGGCCGGTGCTGGCGAGTTCGCGCAGCTGGGTCAACATGCCGGCGCGGTCGGCCGCGACCAGCACCGTGCGCAGCAGATGGTGCGAACGGCCGATGGCGGCGGTGGCGCACACGTCGGCCAGGGCATCGGCCGGGCGTTGTTCCAGGTGGTCGGCGTAGCGCTGCGCCAGCGCCTGCAGCGCCGCGTCGTTCTTGGCCGACAGCGGCATGGCGTACAGCGGCCGCGCGGGCGCGGCGGCCAGCGCGGGCGCGGCGGGCGGCTCGGCCACCAGCACGTGCGCGTTCATGCCGCTGAAGCCGAAGGCGCTGGCGCCGGCGATGCGGCGCGCGTCGCCCACCGGCTTCCAGTCGTGCAGCGCGGTGCTCACGCGCACCGGCAGCGTGTCCCAGGGGATGGACGGCGTGAGCTGCTTCACATGCAGGCTGGCGGGCAGCTTCTGGTGGCGCAGCGCCATCACCAGCTTGATCACGCTGGCCACGCCGGAGGCGGCTTCGAGGTGGCCGATGTTGGATTTGACCGAACCGACCTCGAAGGGCTGGTGCATGGCGCGGCCTTCGCCGTACACGGCGGCCAGCGCCTCGACCTCGATCGGGTCACCCAGCGAGGTGCCGGTGCCGTGGGCCTCGACGTAGCTCACGTCGGTGGGTTTGAGGCGGGCCGAGGCCAGCGCCTGGCGCACCACTTCCTGCTGGGCCAGGCCGTTGGGCACGGTCAGGCCGCTGGAGCGGCCATCCTGGTTGATCGCCGAGCCCGGGATCACACCCAGGATGCGGCGGCCGTTGGCCACGGCGTCGGACAGGCGCTCGAGCACGATCAGGCCGCAGCCTTCGCCGCGCACGAAGCCGTTGGCCGAGGCATCGAAGGTCTTGCAGCGGCCGTCGGGCGACAACATGCCCCACTTGGAGATCAGCACGAAGGGGTCGGGCGAGAGGATGGCGTTGACGCCGCCGGCCAGCACCAGGTTGCTCTCGCCGTTGCGCAGGCTCTGGCAGGCGGTGTGGATGGCCACCAGCGAGGACGAGCAGGCGGTGTCGATCGCCATGCAGGGGCCACGGAAGCCGAAGGTGAAGGACACGCGGCCGGCCGCCGCGTTGAGCGCGGTGCCGGTGGCCAGGTAGATGTCGCTGCGGGCCGGGTCGGCCACGTCGATGCGGTTGGAGTAGTCCATCGACGTGATGCCGACGAACACGCCGGTCAGGCTGCCGTCGAGCTGGTCGGTCGGGATCGCGGCGTGCTCCATCGCCTCCCAGGCCACCTCCAGCAGCAGCCGCTGCTGCGGGTCCACGCCCGCGGCCTCGCGCGGCGACATGCCGAAGAAGCTGGGTTCGAACTGGTCGATGTCTTTCAGGAAGCCGCCGGCCTTGGTGCGCGCCTTGCCCTGCTTGCTCGGGTCCGGGTCGTAGTACGCGTCCACCTCCCAGCGGTCGGCGGGCACCTCGCCCACCACGTCCTTGCCCTCGGTCAGCAGGTTCCAGAAGCTGTCGGCGTCTTCCGCGCCACCGGGCACGCGGCAGGCCATGCCCACGATGGCGATCGGCTCGTGCTTGGCGTTCTCGACCGCGTCCAGGCGGGACTGCAGGCGCTCGATGGCGCCGAGCGCGTTCTGCAGCATGTTGCGCCGATCGGCGGCGGGCGCCGGCTGGGCGGGCGTCGATTCAGGGGGGTTGGTCCGATCTGACTGCATATCACTTCCTCACTGAAAACTTCATCACGGCGTCGACCGCGCCATCACCGCGTCGCGGGCATGCAGGCGCGGCTCGCGCAGCCACAGGCAGAGCGCAGCACCAACGATCAACAGGAGCCCCAGCGCCATGCGCGGGACCGACATATCATGCCCCAGCCCTGCCACCCAGAAGAGCGGCACGGTGAAGGCAATTTGTAAATACGCGAAGGGTGCCGAAATACTCACGGGCGCGGCGGCGGCGGAGCGGTCCAGTGCCAGCAAAGCCACGTAACCGAGCAGGCCGATCGCCACCATGGTGAGCAGGTCGGTCAGCGGCGGCGTGATCCACAGGCCGGGCATGGCGGGCGTGAGCGCCACGAACACGCCGGCGGCGGTGTAGAACAGGTTGGTGCGGGTGGTTTCGGTGCGCAGCGAGCGCGTCATCACCACGTAGACGCTGAAACACAGGGCCATGCCCAGGGGGTAGACCAGCAGCGACGGCCCCGGCAGCCCGTACAGGCCGTTGACCAGCAGGCCACCCAGGCAGGCCACGAAGGTGGCCACCCAGACCAGCAGCGGCACGCGGTCCTGCAGAAACACCCAGGCCAGCCCGAGGATCAGCACCGGGCTGATCCAGAAGATGGTCATGACCGAATGCCCGGGCACGCCCATCTGCATGCCGATCACCCAGGACGCGGGCATGCCCAGCATCAGCAGCGAGCGCGCCACATGGAACACCGGGCGGCGCGTCTGCCAGAGCGAGGCCGGCTCGCGCCATCCCCACAGCGCCAGCATCAGCGCCAGGTGCACGGCATAGCGGGTCCAGACCACCTGGTACGGGGAATAGTGGCGCAGCACGTTCGCGGCCATGGCCTCGATCCCCGCCCACAGCAGGACGAAGGCCAGCATCAGCAGGATGGCGCGGCGGTTGGCAGTCACCCTGTCGCCTCCTTCAGTCCAAGCCCGCGTGGCCGGTGTCGGCCAGCAGCGAGGTCATGTGCCAGGACGAGCCACGCCGGCGCTGGCGCAGCGCGAGCCACAGGCCGGCGGCGAGCAGCACGGCGCCCACGGCGATCAGGCCCGGCAGCGGGTGCGATGCCACCCAGGCGAAGGCCAGCGTGAAACCGATCTGCAGGTACAGCAGCGGCGCGGTGCGTGAGATCGGCGCCACCGCCGTCAGCCGCTCCAGCGCCAGCAACGCGCCCAGGCCCAGCACCGCCACGCCCACGAGCAGCAGCAGGTCGGGCGCGCTCGGCGTCACCCAGCCCGAGGGCATCAGCGGCAACAGCAGCAGGCAGGCGCCCAGGCCGGTGTAGAACAGGTTCACGCGGGTGGGCTCGGCGTGCAGCAGGCGCGTCATCACCACGTACACGCTGAAGCAGGCGGCCATGGCCACCGGGAACACCAGCAACTCGGGCCGGGGCAGCGCGTGCGGGCCCAGCAGCAGGAACACGCCCACGCTGGCCGCCGCCGCGAAGCCGAAGAGCCTGAGCGGCACGCGCTCGCGCAGCACCAGGCGCGACAGGCCCAGGATCATCAGGGGCGCGATCCAGAACACCGCCAGGAAGGTGACCGGCGCCAGGCCGCGCTGCACACCCAGCGACCAGCAGGCCGGCATGCCCACCATCATCGCGGCGCGGAACAGCTGCGACACCGGCCGGCGCGTGCGCCACAGCGAGGGGCCGTTGCCGCGCCCGAACAGCATCCACAACAGGGCCAGGTGCAGCGCGAAGCGCAGGCACACGACCTGCGCGAGGCCGTAGCGCTGCAGGAGCACGCCGGTGAGCGCCTCCTCGGCCGCCCACAGGGCCACGAAGATGATCGTCAGGCGCATGCCAAGAGAACGGTATTTCATCGGGTCTGCTCCAGTCTGGCCAGCAAGCGGGCCTCCAGTTCGTCGTCGCTGAGCGAATCCAGGTCCGCATCGGCATCGGGCACCTCGACCTCGGCCACCGTGGCGGGCGCCGCGGTGGGTGCCGGGGGTGCGGCCGGCTTGACGGTGAGCTGGGTTTCCAGAAAGCGCGCGAGCGCGCCCACGTTGGGGTAGTTGAAGGTCAGCGTGGACGGCAGCGCGCGGGCGGCGCCGCGCTCCAGCCGCCGCTTGAGCTCGACCGCCATCAGCGAGTCCATGCCCAGGTCGAACAACCCGGTGGCGATGGGCACCACGGCCGGCCCGGCCAGGCCGAGCACCGAGGCCACCTCCTGCCGCACGAACTCCACCAGCAGGTCGTGGCGCATCGCTGCAGGCGCGGCCTCCAGCCGCGCCTGCAGCGAAGGCCCGCTGTCCGCGTGCGGCGCTTCCACCACGGCGGCGCGCGGTGCGATGCCCAGGTGCGACAGCAGCGGGCGCGAGCGGCGCGCCTCGTGCAAGGCCTTGAGCGCGCTCCAGTCCACCTGGGCCACGACCGCCTGCCGCGCCGTGCCGCCCAGCAGGCGGCCCAGCGCGTCCAGCGCGTCGGCGGCGGCCATGGGCTGCAGGCCGCCTTCGCGGTAGCTGCGCTGGTCGTCGCTGGAGGCCAGCCGCATCACCTCCCAGGTGCCCCAGTTCACCGAGATCACGCGGCGCGAGGCGTCGCTGGCTTCGGCCAGCGTGTCGAGGAAGGTGTTGGCGGCCGCGTAGTGGGCCAGCCCCGAGGCGCCGAGCAAGGCGGTGGTCGAGGAGAACAGCACCAGGAAATCGAGCGGCATGCCGCGCGTGAGGCGCTCGAGCACCAGCGTGCCCGCGAGCTTGGGGGCCAGCATCTGGCGCACCATCGCGTCGTCGAGCTGGAGCAGCGGCGCCGCGCTCAGCGCGGCGGCGGCGTGCATCACGCCGCGCAGCGGCGGCGCGTCGCGTTTGAGCTGTTCGAAGGCGCGCGCCATCGCGGCCTCGTCGGCCACGTCGGCCTGCACGGTGTGTACCTTCGCGCCCAGGGCCTCGATCTCGGCCACGCCGGGCGCGCCGAGGTCGGGCCGGCGGCCCAGCAAGGCGATGTGGCGCGCGCCGTGTTCCGCCAGCCAGCGCGCCACCACCAGGCCCAGGCCGCCGAAACCGCCGGTGACGAGGTAACAGGCGTCGGCGCTGAAACTCAGCGGTGCGGCGGGCGGCGTGTCGGCCTGGACCAGGCGCGCCACACGGCGCTGGCCATCGCGCCAGGCCACCTGGTCTTCACCGTCCACCGCGTCGAGCGCTTCCAGCAGCGTGTCCGCGGTCGAGGCCGAAGGCAGGTCGATCAGGCCGCCCCAGGCGCCGGGCTGTTCGAGCGAGAAGCCACGCCCCCATCCCCACAGCGGCGCCTGCCAGGCGGCGCCCGGGCTCATGGCTCCACCGGCACCGCCTTGCACGCCCTGCGTCACGAACCGGATGCGGCCCTGCCCTTGCGCGGCCGCCGCCAGCCAGCGGCGCGGCGTTTCGCCCGCGAGCGTGTGAGTCAGGGTGGCGGCTTCGCGGTCGTCGAGACCGCGCTCTGCGAGTTCGAGGCCGGCCAGGTAAATGATCTCGCCCAGCGCGCCGGCGGGCGGCACGGCGTCCGCCGCCAGGATTTGCACCTGGTCGCCGCGCGCGCGCAGGCGCTCGGCCAGCGCCTGGCCCAGGCCCTGCACGTCGCCCACCAGGGTCCAGGCCTGGCCACCCAGCGGGGCCTGCGCCAGCATCAGCGCCTGCTGGGCCGCGCCGCGCGTGGTCCAGCGGTCGTCGGGCACCGCGCAGGCGCCCTGGAAGCCCAGGCCTTGCAGCGTGGCCAGCCAGGCCGAGCGAGGCACCAGGGGGTAGTCGGGCCGCAGGGCCGTGTCGCTGAAACGCCACCAGCCTTCGGTGAGGCCGAAGGTGAGGTCCACCCAGCGTTCCGGGGCCACGCCTTCCAGCAGGAACAGCATGGCGCCGGGTGCCATCAGGCTTTTCGCGTGGCGCAGGGTCTGGGCCAGGTCGGCGGTGGCGTGCAGCACGTTGGCGGCGATCACGATGTCGTAGGCACCGGCCGCGAAGCCTTGCGCCAGCGGGTCGCGCTCGATGTCGAGCAGCGCGTGGCGCACGAAGGGATAGGCGGCGAAGTTCTCGGCCGCGCGCTCCAGAAACAGCGGCGAGAGGTCGGTGAAGGTGTACTCGGTGCGCTCGGCCGGCAGCAGCGGCAGCACGTAGGTGGTGGTGCCGCCGGTGCCGGCGCCGATTTCCAGCACGCGCAGGCGCGCGCCGGCGGGCAGTTGGGCGATGGCCGATTGCAAGGCTTCGCCGAGCGCGCGGTTGTAGGTCTGCGCGTAGGGCGAGTCCACGTAGAGCTTGCGCGCCTCGTCGAACGAGCCGCCCGGGAACAGCAGCTGCAGCGGGTCCTGCTCGCCGCGCAGCACGGCGGCCAGCGCGGGCCCGCAGCGGCGCAGCGTGCGCAGTTCGCCGTCGACCTCGCCGAAGGTCTGCATCAACGTGTCGTAGCGCGTGGCGGCATCGGCCGTGCCCAGGCGGGCCAGCACCGTGTGGCGATCCCCTTCGCCACGCAGCAGGCCGTCTTCGGCCAGCATCTGCAGCAGGCGCGCGAACAGGCGTTCGTGGCGCGGCACGACGCCCAGGCGCTGCGATTCACCGGCGGTGTCGAACCCGCGCCCCGGCGTGTCGTCGAAGCCGAGCTGGCGCAAGGCGGTGGCGACGTGGTCGGTGCTCAGGCGATCGAGTTCGGGCAGCAGCCGTTCGTACACGGCCAGGCCGTGCTCGGCCGCCAGCGCGCCGAAGCGCTCGCGCAGGGCCGGCGCGAGGCCGGCGGGATCGGGCAGCGAGGCGGCGGCCGGCGCATGGGCCGGCGCGTCTTCCCACACCACCTCATGGAACAGGCCATGGCCCGAAGCATGGCCCAGGGACCGTGCCAGCGCGTCGCGCGAGGCGCGGCGCAGGTGCACGCCGCGGATCTGGCCAAGCACGCCGCCGTCGAGCGAGCGCAGGGTGACTTCGGCCTGCCACTCGGGCGGCTGCGGCTCCTGGCCCGCCGCGTTGAGCAGGCGGGCATGGCACCACAGGCTGGCGGGCAGCGGGCCGGCGAGGTCGATGCGGTCCAGGCCGGTGAAAAGGTAGGTGTGTTCGGTGTCCTCGGTCTGCGGCAGGGTCAGGCCGATGGATTGCAAGGCGCCGTCGAGCAGCGCGGGGTGAGCCCAGGTCACGGGCTCGTCGGCGCAGGCGGTGGGCAGCGCGATGCGCGCCAGGGCCTCGCCGTCGCGGCGGTGCACTTCCTGCAGACTGCGGAAAGCGGGCCCGAGGTGGATGCCCAGGGCTTCGAGGCGCTGGTGGTAGCCCTCGCCACTGGTGGCCGCGCCCAGCGCGTCGCGCGTGGCGGTGAAGCTGGTGGTGTCGGCGCCGGCCTGGGCCTGCTGCGCGCTGCCGGGCTGCAGCCGGCCGCTGGCGTGCAGGTGCCATTCGCCCGACCCATCGGCCGCCTGGCTGTAGACGGAGAACGGCTGCGAACCACCGGACTCGGGACCCAGGTGGGTCTGCACCGTGCGGCCCGCCTCGGGCAGCACCAGGGGTTCGACGATCTCGAAGGCCTCGACCGCGCGCAAGGCACGGCCGTTCACTGCCTGGGCCGCGCCCTGCGCGAGCTCCAGCAGCAGCGGGCCGGGCACCAGCACCACGCCCTGCACCACGTGGTCGGCCAGGTAGGGCGTGCTCGTGGGCGAAAGCAGGGTCTCGAAGATCGGCACGGCGGTCGGCAGGCGCCGGCCCGGCAGGCCGCTGGGCGCCGGCGCGCGCACGGCTTTTTCGGCGGTCGGCCTGATCCAGAAATCGCGCCGTTCGAAGGGATAGGTCGGCAGGTCCACGCGCTGGCGCGCGTAGGGGCGGTCCACGCCGGCCCAGTCGACCGCCGCGCCCCGCACGTACAGCGCGGCGAGGCTGGCGTTGAGTTCGTGCCAGTCGCTCTTCTCGCGCCGCAGTGAGGTCAGCAGCAGGTGGTCCTGCTCGGGCAGGCTGCGCTGGGCCAAGGCGACCAGCACCGGATGCGGGCCGACTTCCAGGAACACGCGGTAGCCCTGCGCCGCCAGCGAGGCGATGCCTTCGGCGAAGCGCACCGGCTCGCGCAGGTGGTCGCGCCAGTAGCGCGCATCGGGCGCGCCCGGCGCGGGCAGCGCGGCGCCGCCGGTGACGTTCCAGGCCACGGGAATCTGCGGCGCGCGCATGGTCACGGCGCGCGCGCAGGCTTCCATCGCGTCCAGCGCGGGGGCCACCAGGGGCGAGTGCGCGGCGAGCGAGACGAACAGTTTCTGGCCCTGCACGTTGCGCGTGGCGAAGTCGGCGAGCAAGGCGTCGACGGCCTTCGCATCGCCCGAGACCACCACGCTGTCGGGCGCGTTGATGGCGGCAATGGCCAGCCGGTCGGCCATGGGCGCGATGGCCCGGCCCACCTCGTCGGCCGAGGTGAACACGGCGGCCATGGCGCCGCCGGGCGGCAGCGCCTGCATCAGGCGGCCGCGCTCGGCGATGAGTTTCAGGCCTTCTTCGAGCGTGAACACGCCGGCCACACAGGCCGCCACGTACTCGCCCACCGAATGGCCGATCACGGCCGCCGGCGCGATGCCCCAGGCGCGCCAGAGCTGCGTGAGCGCGTATTCGACGGCGAAGAGCGCCGGCTGCGTCCAGGCGGTTTCGTGGATGGCCGCGCCTTCGGCCGGCCCAGCGCACAGCACGGACTTGAGCGTGCGGCCCTGGGCGTCGGCGCCCAGCAGGCTGTCGCAGCGGTCGATGATGTCGCGGTACAGCGGCGAGGCGGCGTACAGCGCCTCGCTCATGCCGGGGTACTGCGAACCCTGGCCGGTGTAGAGGAAGACCACCTCGGGGGCCACGCCCGGCGTGGCAGTGCCCCGGTGCAGCGCGGGGTGTTCGCGACCCTGGGCGAAAGCCTGCAGGGCGGCGCGCGCTTCCTGCGCGTCGCTGGCCACCACGGCCAGGCGTTCGGCGAAATGCGAGCGGCCCACGCCGGCGGTGTGGGCCACGTCCGCCAGCGGCGCGCCAGCCGCGAGCGCGTCGGCGAAGCGGGCAGCGAGCGCGCGCAGGGCGGGCTCGGAACGGGCCGAGAGCGGCAGGCAGTGCACCGGGCGCTGGTCGCCCGAGGCGGCGGCCACGGGCGCGGGGGCCTCTTCGATCACGACGTGCGCGTTGGTGCCGCTGAAGCCGAAGGAACTCACGCCGGCCAGGCGCGGGCGTTCGCCGCGCGGCCAGGCATGGCCGTCGCGCGTCACGCTCACCGGGTACTGCGACCAGGCGATGTGCGGGCTGGGTTCGCTGAAATGCAGGTGTCGGGGGATGCGGCCGTGCTGCAGCGCGAGGATCACCTTGATGACGCCGGCCACGCCGGCCGCCGATTCGAGGTGGCCGATGTTGGTCTTGACCGAGCCGATCAGCAGCGGGTTCGCCGCGTCGCGGCCCGGGCCGAGCGCGCCGGCCAGGGCGCGCACCTCGATCGGGTCGCCGAGCGAGGTGCCGGTGCCGTGGGCCTCCACGTAGCCGATGTCGGCCGGGGCCACGCCGGCGTCGGCCAGCGCGGCGCGGATCACCGCTTCCTGCGCCGGGCCGTTGGGCACGGTGAGGCCGCCGCTGCGGCCGTCCTGGTTGGCGGCACTGCCCCGGATCACGGCGAGCACACGGTCGCCGTCGGACTGGGCGTGGCTCAGGCGCTTGAGCACCAGCACGCCGCAGCCCTCGCCGCGCGCGAAGCCGTCGGCCGCCGCGTCGAAGGTCTTGCAGCGCCCGTCGGGCGCGAGCATGTGCGCCTTGGTCAGGGCGATGGTGGTCTCGGGCGAGCACATCAGGTTCACGCCACCGGCCAGCGCGGTGCGCGATTCGCCGCTGCGCAGGCTCTGGCAGGCCACGTGCAGCGCCACCAGCGAGGACGAGCAGGCGGTGTCGATGGACATCGCCGGGCCCTGCAGGCCGAGGAAATACGAGACGCGGCCCGAGGCCACGCTGTGCGCGTTGCCCGAGGCGATATAGGCGTCGATGCTGTCGCTGCCGCGCTGCAGCACGCGGTGGAAGTGGTCGCTGTTGCACAGGCCGAAGAAGACGCCGGTGGGCGAACCGGCCAGGCCTTCGGGCGAGAGGCCGGCCTGCTCCAGCGCTTCCCACGACACCTCCATCAGCAGGCGCTGCTGCGGGTCCATGGTGAGGGCCTCGCGCGGCGAGATGCCGAAGAAGGCGGGGTCGAAACCGGCCACGTCGTCCAGGAAGCCGCCGTTGCGCACCGACATGCGGGCCGGGGCGTCGGGATCGGCGTCGAAGAAGGCGTCCTTGTCCCAGCGGTCGGCGGGCACGTCGCGGATCGCGTCGCGCCCGGCTTCGAGCAGGTCCCAGAACGCTTCGGGGCTGGTGGCGCCGCCGGGGAAGCGGCAGCCCATGCCGATCACCGCGATCGGCTCGTTGGAATGCGTGCCGGCGGCTTCCGCCTTTTCGTGCAGCTCCAGCGCCAGCAGCGCCAGGCGCTTGGGCGAGAGTTTGCTGATGCGGTCGAGAAAGTCGCTCATGTCGTCTTCATCCCTTGCGTTGCGCGCGTTGCGCGAGCAAGCGGTCCACTTCTTCGTCGGAAAGGTCTTCGATCGCGTCCACCATGCTGGCCGGCTCTTCGACCGCGACCGCCACCGCCTCGGGCGCTGCGGGCGCGGGCGGCTGGATCACGTCGTTGAGCAGGTAGTCGGTGAGCGTGTCGATGGTCGGGTAGTCGAACAGCAGGGTGGCCGAGAGCGTCTGCCCCAGCGCCGAGCCCAGCGTGTTCCTCAGTTCCACCGCGAGCAGCGAGTCCAGGCCGAGCTCGCCCAGCGGCGTGCGCGGATCGACCGCGCGGGCCGGGTCCACGCCCAGCGCCTTGAGCGCGCGCTCGCGCACGAAGGCCGCCACCAGCGGGCGACGGCGCCCGGGCGGTGCGTCCTGCAGCTGCTGGCGCAGGCCGGCGGCCGGTGCGCTAGCGCCAGCCTTGGCGGCAGCCACCGCCACGGCGCCCTGCCCGGCCACGCCGGCCAGGAAGGCCGGCGGCGTCGCAAGGCCCATCGCCTGCAGGTAGCGCGGCCACTCGATCGGCAGCACGGCGGCCTGGGCCTCGCCCTGGGCCAGCAGGCGCTCGAAAGCCAGCAGGCCCTGCGGCGGCGTGAGCGCGCCGATGCCCTGCGCGGCCAGGCGCTGCGCGAGCTGGCGATCCGCCGCCGCACCCACTTCCGTCCAGGCGCCCCAGTTGATGCTCAGGCCCGGCAGGCCCCGGCCCTGGCGCTCGTGGGCCAGCAGGTCGAGGAAGGCGTTGGCCGCCGAATGGTTGGCCTGCCCGCGCGAGCCGAGCACGGCCGCCACGGAGGAGAACAACACGAAGAAGTCCAGCGCGTCGCTGCGGGTGAGCTGGTCCAGCAGCCAGCCGCCGCGCACCTTGGGCGCGAAGACGTGCTCGAAGCGCGCCGCGTCCTGCTGCAGCAGGCCCGCGTCGTCCAGCACCCCGGCGCTGTGCACCACGCCGCGCAGCGGCGGGCCGTCGGCGCGCATGCGCGCGAGCAGCGCGGTCATGGCCTCGCCATCGCTCACGTCCACCGCCTCGGCCACCACGGTGGTGCCCAGCGCGCGGATCTCATCCAGCACGGGCGCCACCTCGGGCGTGACGCCCCGGCGGCTGATCAGCACCACGCGGCCCGCGCCCTGCTCGGCGAGCCGGCGCGCCACCACCGGGCCCAGCCCGGCCAGGCCGCCGGTGATGAGGTAGGTGCCGTCGCGGCGCACCGAGGCCGGCGCGGCCGCGCCGTGGCGCACCACGACCTTGCCGGTGTGTTTGGCCTGGGCCATGAAACGGAAGGCGCGCTCGGCCTCGTCCAGCGCGAACACGTGGCGCGGCAGCGGGGCCAGCCGGCCTTCGCCCAGCTCGGCCACGAGGCGCGCCAGCATGCCGCCGATGAGCGCCGGGTCGCGCTCGCCGGTTTCGCCCCAGTCCACGATGTGGTAGCGCAGGCCCCGGTTCAGCGCCTGCACCCACTCGGGTGTCTTGATGCCGCGCTTGCCGATCTCGACGAAGCAGCCGCCATCGGCCAGCGCCCGAAAGCCCGCGTCGATCAGCTCGCCCGAGAGCGCGTTGAGCACGGTGTCCACGCCCCGGCCTTGCGTGAGCGCGAGCACCTCGTCGGCGAAGTCGGCGCTGCGCGAATCCATCACGTGCGGCACGCCCATGGCGCGCAGCAGCTCGCGCTTGGCCTCGGAGCCGGCGGTGGCGAACACCTCGACACCGGCGCGCTGCGCCAGCCGCACCGCCGCCATGCCGACACCGCCGGCCGCCGCGTGGATCAGCACGCGGTCGCCGGCCTTCATGCCGGCCAGGTGGCCCAGGCAGAACTCGGCGGTGACGAAAGGAATCGGGAAGGACGCGCCCTCTTCCGCGCTCAGGCCGGCCGGCCGGGGCTGCACGAAGGCGGCGCGCGCGATGACGTGCGAGGCGAAGCTGCCGCCGGCCACGGCCAGCACGGCATCGCCCACGCGCAGGTGCGCCACACCGGGGCCCACCGCGCTCACGCGGCCGGCGCACTCGCCGCCCAGCGGGCCCGGGTCGCCGGGGTACATGCCCAGCACGTTGAGCACGTCCTTGAAATTCAGGCCGGTGGCCTCCACCGCGATCTCGACCTCGCCGGCACCGGGCGCGCGGCGCTCCAGCGGCTGCAGGCCGAGTTCGTCGAGCGCGCCGCGGACGGCGGGCGCGAGGCGGTAGGCGGCCGGGCGGCCGGTGCTGCCCGTGACGGGTGAGCGCCGCAGGTGCGCCAGCTGCGCGGCGCGGCGTTCGCCCGCGCGCCAGGCGATCTGCTTCGACGCCGACGGGCCGGCCGCCGGCGCGTCGAGTTCGGCCAGCAGGGCCTCGATCTCCGCGCCCTCCTCCAGGTCCACACAGGCACAACGCAGTTCGGGGTGTTCCAGCGCCACGGCCTTGGCCAGGCCCCACACCGGTGCCTGCGCCGGGTTGAGCGCGCGGTCGCCCTCGTCGGTGCGCTGGGCACCGCGCGTGGCGAACCACAAGGGGGGCGGCGCGCCCAGGCCGATGAGCGCCTGCGCCAGCAAGGTGCCGCTCAAGGCGCCCACGGTCTGCGCGGCGCTCAGCTGGCTGGCCGAGAGACCTTCCCAGGGCTCGGCGTCGAGCGACCAGGCGTGCACCACGCCGTGCACCGCCTGGCCCTCGGCCTGCAGCTCGCTGAACACGCGGCGGTGGTCGGCGGCGGACGCCGGGTTGATGCTGAGGGTGCCGTCGGCACCCGACATGAAGCGTTCACCCGCGCGCACCAGCACGCACTGATCGCCGCGAGCGCGCAGTCGATCGGCCAGTTTTGCGGCCACGCCGCCTTCGTCGGCCCACAGCAGCCAGCGGCGCGCGGCCGGGCCGGCGGCGCGCGCCAGCAGCAGCGACTGCAGGGCCAGCGTGCCCTGGTGGCCGCCGCCTTCGGGCAGGGCCGTGCGTTCTTCGAAGCCCCGGTCGGCCAGCAGCGAGAGCCAGGCCTCGCGCGGCAGGGTGGCGTAGTCGGGCCGCAGGTCGGTGTCGTCGAAGGCCCACCAGCCTTCGGTGAGGCCCACGGTGAGGTCGAACCAGCGCTGCGGTGCCGTCACCTCCAGCATGGCCAGCAGGCCGCCGGGCACGAGCAGGCCGCGCACGCGGTCGAGCGTGCGGCGCAGGTCGGCGGTGGCGTGGATCACGTTGGCGGCGATGACCACGTCGAAGCTCTGCGGATCGAAGCCCTGCGACTTCGGGTCCTGTTCGAGGTCGAGCACCGCGAAGCGCATGAAGCCGTGCGCGGCGAAACGTTCCCTGGCGCGCGCCACGAACAGCGGGCCGATGTCGGTGAAGGTGTATTCCACGCCCTGCGTGGGCAGGCGCGGCGCCACGCGCGCGGTGGTGCCGCCGGTGCCACCGCCGATTTCCAGGATGCGCAGCGGCCGGCCGCTGCCCGCGGCCTGGTGGGCCATCACGGCCAGCATGACCTCGGTCATCAGGCCGTTGAAGACCTGGGCGGTGGGCGCGTCGCGGTACATGCGCTCGGCGGTGTCCAGCGAACCGCCGGGGAACAGCAATTGCATGGGCTCACGTTCGCCGCGCAGGGCCTCGGCCATCTCGGCGGCCACGCGGCCGGTCATCTCCAGCTCGGCGGTGGCGTCCGGGTAGGCGGCCTTCAGGCGCGCCAGTTCGGTCTCGGGCTGCGCCTCGTGCAGGGCACGGCGCACCACCCAGCCGGAAGCCTCGCGGGCCAGCAGGCCCACCTCGCCCAGGATGGCCAGCAGGCGGCCGAACAGGCGGTGGTGGCGCGCCTGCACGCCCAGGCGCGCGGCCAGGGTGGCTTCGGTGGCGTGTTCGCCCACGGCGGGCGCCCAGCCCAGGCGCGAGAGCGTGCGCACCACGTACTCGGCGCACAAGGCTTCGAGCTGGGGAATGAAGGCGTCGTAGGCGTCCAGGCGCGCCGATTGGCGCAGCGCGGGCAAGGCCTGCATGGCCTGGGCGCTCAGCAGCGGTAGCGGGGCCTGCGGCGCGGCGTCCTGCACCAGCGCCGGCGCGGCGCGCCACACGGTCTCGTACAGGCAGTCGTCGAGCCAGCGCTCGCCCAGGCGCGCCAGCGCGTCGCGCGAGACGCGCTTGAGTTGCACGTCGGCCAGCTCGGCCAGCAGCGTGCCGTCGGCCTGCCAGACGGTGACGGTGGCGCGGCTCGATTCGGCGCTGCTGGCGAGCACGTTCACATGGCTCCAGCAGCGCGCGCCGGGCGTGCCGTGCAGCGCGAAGCGGCCGATGCCGATGGGCAGGTACAGGCCTTCCTCGCCGTCGGTGGGCAGCGCGGCGGCCAGCACCTGCAGGCAGCCGTCGAGCAGCACGGGGTGCATGCCGTAGGCGCCGGTTTCCCGGGCCAGCGCATCGGTCAGGACGATCTCGCCCACCGCCTGCGACGGCCCGCGCCACAGGGTTTGAATGGACTGGAAGCCGGGGCCGAAGTCCAGGCCACGGCGCGCGAAACCTTCGTAGAAACCGGCGATGTCCACCGGCTCCGAACATGCGGCCTTCAGGGCCGCCAGGGAACCCGTCGAAGCCGGCGCGGCGCCCGCGCGCAAGGTGCCCGACACATGCGCCACCCAGGGTTCGGCGTCGGCGGCGTCTTCACCCAGGCTGCTGAGCGTGACCGCCACCGCGCCGCCCTGCCGCGCCGCGCCGCAGACCACCTGCAGCGTGCGCGCGGCGCCGTCGTCGGCCAGCAGCATCGCTTCCTGCACGGTGATGTCTTCGACCGCCACCGGCCCCTGGCCGAACAGCTGGCGCGCGGCGGCCAGCAAGGTGTCGAGGTAGGCGGTGGCCGGCACGACCACGTGGCCTTGCACCCGGTGTTCGCGCATGAAAGCGGGCTCGTCCGCGCTCAGGCGGGATTCAAAAACCGTTTCACTGCCCGCGCCACGCAACCGCGTGCCGAGCAGGGGATGGCCCGTGCCCCGGCCGCGCACCGCGGGCACCGGCGCGGGTGGCTTGGCCTGGAACCAGCAGCGCTCGCGCTGGAAGGGGTAGGACGGCAGGTCCACCGTGCGGCCGGCGCCACCGGCGCGCCAGTTCAAGTCGGCACCGGCCAGGTACAGCGCGCCGACGGCGTCGAGCATCTGCTCGCCGTCGTGGCGCCCCTTGCGCAGGGACGCGACCAGCGTGGGGCCGGCATCGCCCCAGGCGCGGCTGGCCATGGTCAGCAAGGTGGGGTGCGGGCCGATCTCGATGCACACGTCCGGCCGCAACGCGGCCAGCGCCTGCAGGCCGTCGCCGAAACGCACCGCCTCGCGCACGTGCTGGCGCCAGTAGCTGGCGCGGGTGAACGCCTCGCTCGCCAGCGCGCCGCTGAGGTTGGACACCACGCGCAGGCCGGGGCGCGAGAAGCGCAGCTGCGCCGCCTCGCGCTCGAAGGCGTCGAGCATGGGCTCGACCAGGGGCGAGTGGAAGGCGTGGGAGACGGTCAGGGCCTGGGTGCGCACGCCCTGCCCCGCCAGTTCGCGGCAGACCGCGTCCACGTCGGCCTGCACGCCGGAGATCACGACCTGGTCCACGCCGTTGACGGCGCCCAGCGACACGCTGTCGCGGTAGGGTTCGATGGCTTTTTTCGCCTGTTCTTCGGTGGTGAAGATCGCCGCCATGCCGCCGCCGGCGGGCAGCGCCTGCATCAGGCGGCCGCGCACCGCGATCAGGCGCAGCGCGTCTTCCAGGCTGAACACGCCGGCCACGCAGGCCGCCACGAGTTCGCCCACCGAATGGCCGATCACCGCCTGCGGCGCGACGCCCCAGGCGCGCCACCATTCGGTGAGCGCGTATTCGACCGCGAACAGCGCGGGCTGGGTGTAGGCGGTCTCGTTGAGCTGCGAGGTCTCGCCCTCGGCCGGGAACAGCACGGACAGCAAGGGCCGTTCGAGCTGCGGCGCGAGCAAGGCGGCGCAACGGTCCAGCGCGGCGCGGAACACCGGTTCGCTGTCGTACAGCCCTCGGGCCATGCCCGCGTACTGCGCGCCCTGGCCGGTGAACAGGAAGGCGATGCGTGGCGGGTCGCGGCGCGTCACGCGGGCGGTTTTCACGCCCTCGGTTTCGGCGCCACGCGCGAGCGCGTCGAGGCGCTCGCAGAGTTCGGCCACGCTGTGGGCCAGCACGGTGGCGCGCTGCGCGAAGTGCGAACGACCGACGTTGGCGGTGAAGCAGATGTCGGCCAGCTCGGCGTCGTCGCGGCCGCGCAGGGCCTGGGCGTAACTCGCGGCCAGGGCGGCGAGCGCGGTCTCGTCTCGCGCCGACAGCGCCATCAGGTGCGCGGCGCGCGCCGGGCGGGCCGGCAGCGCGGGGGCCTCGGGCGCTTCTTCGAGCACCACGTGCGCGTTGGTGCCGCTGAAGCCGAAGGAGCTCACGCCGGCGATGCGGCGCCCGCCGATGGGCTGCCAGGGCGTGTGTTCGGTGGGCACGCGCAGCGCGTGGTCGGCCCAGGGAATGTGCGGGCTGGGCGTCTTGAAATGCAGGTGGGCCGGGATCTCGCGGTGCTGCAGCGAGAGCACCAGCTTGATGAGGCCGGTGATGCCGGCGGCCGCTTCCAGGTGGCCGATGTTGGTCTTGACCGAGGCCAGCCACAGCGGCTGCTCGCGGTCCTTGCCGAACACCGCGCCCAGGGCCTGCACCTCCAGCGGGTCGCCGAGCTGGGTGCCGGTGCCGTGCGCCTCGACCAGGCCCACTTCGTGGGGTGCCACGCCCGCGCGGGCCAGCGCCTCGCGGATCACGGCTTCCTGCGCCGGGCCGTTGGGCGCGGTCAGGCCGCTGCTGGGGCCGTCCTGGTTGACCGCGCTGCCACGGATGACGGCCAGCACGCGGTCGCCATCGGCCTGGGCGTCGCTCAGGCGCTTGAGCACCACCATGCCGCAGCCTTCGCCGCGCGCGAAGCCGTCGGCCGAGGCGTCGAAGGTCTTGCAGCGGCCGTCGGGCGCGAGCATGCGCGAGTGCGACAGCGCGATGTACAGGTCGGGCGAAAGGATGAGGTTGACGCCGCCGGCCAGCGCCATGCGGCACTCGCCGCTGCGCAGGGCCTGGCAGGCCAGGTGCACCGCCACCAGCGAGGAGGAGCAGGCGGTGTCCAGCGTCAGGCTGGGGCCCTGCAGGCCCAGCAGGTACGAGAGGCGGCCGGAGACGATGCTGTGCGCCATGCCGGAGGTGAAGTGCGCGTCGAGCAGCGAGCGGTCGCCGCTCATGAGCTGCATGTAGGCGTAGTCGCTGGCGGTCACGCCCACGTAGACGCCGGTGCGCGAGCCTTCGAGCCGGTCGGGCGCCTGGCCGGCGTTCTCCAGCGCTTCCCAGCTCACTTCGAGCAGCAGGCGCTGCTGCGGGTCCATGCCCTGCGCCTCGCGCGGGGCGATGCCGAAGAAGCCGGCGTCGAACTGGTCCACCGGGCCGAGGAAGCCGCCCTGGCGCGTGGCGATGCGGCCCGGGACTTCGGGGTCGGCGTCGTAGAGCGCGTCCATGTCCCAGCGGTCGGCGGGCGTGGGGCCGATGGCGTCCACACCGTCGCGCATGAGGCGCCAGAAGCTGTCGGCGTCGTTCCCGCCGCCGGGCACGCGGCAACCCAGGCCGATCACCGCGATCGGCTCGCGCGCGGCGCGCTCCATGGCCGCCAGGCGCGACTGCGCGTCCTCCAGGGCCAGGAAGGCGCGCTTGAGGGGCGACAGGGCCGCGGGCTCCTGCGGCGCCGCAGCGGGGTTCGGACGCTCGTCGTTCATGGTTTTCCCAGGCGGTCGAGGAGCAGGGCCTCGATGTCCGCATCGCTCATGGCCGCGACCGCGGCCTCTCCCAGCACCGCCGGGGCGGGTGCAACTTCCATGCCCGTCGGGGCCCCCGGCACCGGGGCCTCGGGCGGCGCCAGGCGGCCCAGCAGGTGGCTGGCCAGGGCGTCGATCGTCGGGTAGTCGAACATCAGGGTGGCGGGCAAGGGCTTGTCCAGGCCCAGGCTGGCGCCCAGCTGGTTGCGCAGCTGCACCGCCATCAGAGAGTCGAAACCCAGGTCCATCAGGCGATCATGCCGCCCTGGTGTGTCGTTTTTGTCCAGGCGCAGCACACGCACGACCCGATCGCGCACGAATTCACGCAAAAGCTCCAGACGTTCGCCCGGCAGGGCCGCTTCCAGCTGCTCGCGCAGGACGCCGGCGGGGGTCTGGGCCGGGGTGGCGCTGGGCGCCATCGCCTCGGACACCTCGCCGGCCTGCGCCGCCGGCGTGCCCGCCGACGCATCGCCGGGCACGCGCGCGACGATGACGTGCTGGCCCAGCCACTCGGCGCTGGAGCCGGCCTGGGGCCAGGCGCCCGCGGCGTCGAAACCGGCGTCGCGCAGCGCCTGCAGCCAGGTGGCGGGCGGCAGCAGCGGGTTGTCGGTGCGCAGGTCGTCGGCGAAATGCTGCCAGCCTTCGATCAGGCCGGTGGTCATGTCGAACCAGGCCATGTGCACGGTGGACTCGACCAGCAGCAGCACGCCGCCCGGGGCCAGCAGCTGGTGCAGGCGCGAGAGGGTCAGGCGCAGGTCCTTGCTGGCGTGCACCGCGTTGGCCGAGACGATGACGTCGAAACTGTGCGGCGCGACGCCCTGCTCCAGCGGATCGCGGTCCATGTCCAGCACGCCGTAGCTCACGAAGGGGTACGCCGCGAAGCGCTCGCGCGCCCGGTCCATGAAGAAGTCCGACACGTCGGTGAAGCGGTAGGCCGTGCGGTCGGCCGGCAAGGCGGGCAGCAGCGAGGCAGTGGTGCCGCCGGTGCCGGCACCGACCTCGAGCACGCGCAGCTGGCGCCCCGGTGCCACCGAGGCGCCCAGGGCCTCGAAACCCGAGGCCGCGAGCGCGTTGATGTAGCGCATGGTGGCCGAGCGCTCGTACAGGCCCTCGGCCAGCTCGAAGCCGCCACCGGGGAACAGGGTTTCCAGCGGGCTTTCGCCGCCGCGCAGCACCGGGCTCACGAGCTCGCCACAGTGGCGCACGTAGGCCAGCAGGGGCTGGTTGTCGGCGAACAGCGCCTCGGCCTCGCGCCAGAGCGCGGCCAGGTCGGGCTCGGCCAGCGGCGCGGGCGCCACGAAGCTGTCGCCCTCCTGCACGAGATCGCCCTGGGCGACCAGCCGATCCAGCCAGCGCTGCACCAGGTGGCCGTAGGTCTCGGCGATGCCCGCGCGCTGCAGCACCTGGGCCGGGGTGTGGCGCTCGCCCGCCGCCTTGAACAGCCCGCCATCGCGCAGGGTGCGCACGGCGTGGGCCGAGGTGATGCGCTCCAGGCAGGCCCACTTGGCGGGGTAGGAGGCGGCGTTCAGGTCGAGCGGGCCGCGTTCGGCCTGGCGCTGGAGCGCGCGCGTGAGCGTGTCCCAGCGGCGGGCGGCGCCGTCGGCCGGGGCGGCCGGCTGGCCCACCACGTCCATCCAGTGGCGGCGCTCGCGGAAGGGGTACGTGGGCAGGGCCACGCGCTGGCGGGCCTGGCCGGCGTCGAGCGCGGCCCAGTTCACGTCCGTGCCCGCGAGGTACAGGCGCTGCAGGCCTTCGAGCAGGTCGGTCCAGTCGGCGCGCTCGCGGTGCAGCGAGGGCAACCATTCGACCGGCGCGCCAGCGGCGCATTCGGCGCCCATGCCCAGCAGCACGGGGTGCGGGCCGATCTCGATGAAGTGCGTGATGCCCTGGGCCAGCAGCACCTGCAGGGACTGCTCGAAGCGCACGGGCTGGCGCATGTGGTCCAGCCAGTAGCCCGGGCGCCCGATCTCTTCCACGCCCGCGAAGTGGCCCGTGAGGTTGGACACCAGCGCGATCTGCGGCGCCGAGGAGCGCACGCCTTCGAGCGCGCGGCCGAACTCGGGCAGCACCGGCTCGATCCAGCGCGAATGCGCCGCGTGCGGCACACGCAGCGCCTTGGCGCGCACACCGGCGCGATCCAGGTGGGCCAGCAGCGCGTCCACCTCGGTGCGCAGGCCGCTGACGACGAAGTGCTCGGGACCGTTGTAGGCGGCGATGGTCAGCGCGCCGCCGGCGCGGGCCAGCTCGGCCGTCACCACCGCCTCGGGCGCGAAGACCGCGGCCATGCCGCCGTCGGCGGGCAGTGCGTGCGTGAGGCGGCCGCGCTCGGTGACCAAGCGCAGCGCGTCGTCGAGCGGGAGCATGCCGGCCACGCAGGCGGCGGCGTACTCGCCCAGGCTGTGGCCCATCACGGCCACCGGCTCGATGCCCCAGGAGCGCCAGAGCGCGGCCAGCGCGTACTCGATGGCGAAGGTGGTGGGCTGCGCGTAGAGCGTGTCGTTGATCGGCGAGGCCTCGCCGGGCGCGGCGAAGATCACCTCCAGCAGGCCACGCGGCAGCAGGGGCGCGAGGCGCGCGGCGCAGTCGTCCAGCGCCTGGCGGAACACCGGCGCGCTGTCGTACAGGGCCCGGCCCATGCCGGCGTACTGGGCGCCCTGCCCGGTGAACAGGAAGGCCACCTGCGGGCGCTGCGCGCCTTGCACCTGGCTGGCCTCGGCCTGGGCCAGGCCCTGGCGGATCCCGTCGAGGTCGGCACCGACCACGGCCACGCGGTGACTGAAGTGGGCCCGGCCGGCGTTGGCGGTGAAACAGAGGTCGGCCAGGGGCGCGGTGGCCGTGGCCAGCGCGGCCTCGTGGCGGCGCACCAGTTCCTGCAGCGTGGCGCCGTCGCGCGCGGAGAGCGCCAGCAGGTGCAGCGGGCGGTCCTTGCCCGCCGGGGCGGGTGTCTTCTGCGGGGCTTCTTCGAGGATGACGTGGGCGTTGGTGCCGCTGAAGCCGAACGAGCTCACGCCCGCGAGGCGGCGGCCTTCGATCGGCGCCCAGGGCGTGACCTGCGTGGGCACGGTCAGCGCCAGGCGGTCCCACGCAATGTGCGGGCTGCCGGTGCGGAAGTGCAGGTGCGGCGGGATCTCGCGCCGCTGCATCGCCAGCACCACCTTGATCACGCCGGCCATGCCGGCGGCGGCTTCCAGGTGGCCGATGTTGGTTTTGACCGAGCCGATGGGCAGCGGCTGCGCCGCGCTGCGGCCCTCGCCCAGCACCGCGCCGAGCGCGCCCACCTCGATCGGGTCGCCCAGCGGCGTGCCGGTGCCGTGCGCTTCCACATAACCGATCGCGCTCGCCGGCACCCGGGCCGAGGCCAGCGCCGCGCGCAGCACGGCCTCCTGGGCCGGGCCGTTGGGCGCGGTCAGGCCGCCGCTGCGGCCGTCCTGGTTGAGCGCGCTGCCGCGCACCACGGCCAGCACGCGGTCGCCCTGCGCCAGCGCGTCCGAGAGGCGGCGCAGCACGAGCACCGCGCAGCCTTCGCCGCGCACGTAGCCGTCGGCCTCGGCGTCGAAGGTCTTGCAGCGGCCATCGGCCGCCATCATGCGGGCGCGCGAGAAGTTGATGTTCATCTCGGGCGTGAGGATCAGGTTCACCGCCCCGGTCAGCGCCCGGTCGCACTCGCCCGCGCGCAGCGCCTGGCAGGCCTGGTGCAGCGCCACCAGCGAGGAGGAACAGGCGGTGTCCACCACCACCGCCGGCCCCTGCAAGCCCAGGAAGTAGGACAGCCGGCCCGCCACCACGCTGTAGGCGTTGCCGGTGCTGAAGTAGGCGTCGATCAGCTCGCGGTGGGCGAACAGCGCGCGGCCGTAGTCGTTGTTGCTCACGCCCAGGTAGACGCCGGTGCGCGAGCCCGCGAGTTCGGGGCCGGCGTGGCCAGCGTCTTCCAGCGCTTCCCAGCTGACCTGCAGCATGAGGCGCTGCTGCGGGTCCATGCTGGCGGCCTCGCGCGGCGAGATGCCGAAGAACTCGGCGTCGAAGCGGTCCACCTGATCGATGAAGCCGCCGAAGCGCGTGGTCATCTTGCCCGGCGCGTCCGGGTCTTCGGCGTAGAGCGCGTCGAGCGACCAGCGGTCCGCCGGGATGCCCTGGATCGCGTCGGTGCCCGACCACAGCAGCTCGGCGAAGCTCTCGGCGTCGTGCACACCGCCGGGCAGGCGCATGCCCATGCCGACGATGGCGATGGGTTCGTGCAGCGCCGCCTGCGCGCGGGCCAACTGGGCCTTGAGATCGCGGATCTCGAGCAGCGCGCGCTTGACGGGGGTGAGCGCTTCGGCGCCCGGCGGGGTGTCTGTCATGTGTGCTCCGAGGACCCGCTTTCGAGTTCCTTCAACAAGAGGGCTTCGGCTTCTTCATCGCTGAGGTCGGCCAGTTCATCGAGCGCGGGCGGCGCGGCGGCGGGCGCGGCGAACGATTGCGCGGGCGCCGCCTCGACCTCCAGGCCCAGCGTGCGCAGCAGGCTGGTGGCCAGGGCGTCGAGCGTGGGGTAGTCGAACAGCAGCGTGGCCGGCAGCGGGTGCGCGAAGGCTTTGGCCAGGGCGTTGCGCAGCTCCACCGCCATCAGGGAGTCGAGGCCGACTTCCTTGAGTGCGATGCGAGGCTGCAGTGGCTGTGCCGATTCCAGGCCCAACACCTGCAAGGTGCGCTCGCTCAGGTAGGCGATGAGGGCCGCGCGGCGCTGGCCGCTGGGCATGGCCTGCAGCCGCTCCAGCACCGCGGGCCCGGCGGGCGGGGCAGCGGGCGCCGTGGTGGGCATGGCGGTGGCCAGGGTCTGGAAGAAGCCCGCGTCGGCCCCGGCCGGCAGCTGCGCCAGGAAGCGCGTCCAGTCGATCGGCAGCACCAGCGCATGGGCGGTGCCCTCCTGCAGCAGCTGCGCCAGCGCGGCGAAGCCGGTGGCGGGCGTGATCTGGCCCAGGCCGCGCGCGGCCCACGCGCCGTGGCCGCCGCTGGCCGACTGCGCGGCCATGCCGACCTCGGCCCAGGCGCCCCAGGCCACGCTCAGGGCGGGCAGGCCCTGGCCCTGGCGCGCGTGGGCCAGGGCATCGAGTTCGGCGTTCGCGGCAGGGTAGGCCCCCTGCCCCGCCGCGCCCAGCCACAGGCCGGCGGCGGAATAGAGCACGAAGAGATCGAGCGGCAGGTGGCGCGTGAGATCGTGCAGCACCCAGGCGCCGTGGGCCTTGCCGCGCAGCACGGCCTGGCAGCGCGGCCAGGTCTGGCGCAGCAGCACGGCGTCGTCCAAGGCGCCGGCGGCGTGCACCACGCCGCGCAGCGGCGGCATGGTGCGTGAAAGGCTCTCGAGCACCGAGGCCATGCGCTCGCGGTCGGCGGCGTCGGCCTCGAAGGTGTTCACGGTGGCGCCCGAGGCGCGCAACTCGGCGATCACCGCCCGCGCGTGGTCGCCAGGCGCCGAGCGGCCGCTGAGCGCCAGGTGGCGCGCGCCCGAGGCGACCAGCCAGCGCGCCGTTTCCAGGCCCAGGCCACCCAGGCCGCCGGTGATCCAGTAGGTGGCGTCGGCGGCGATCGCCGCCGGCTGCGGCACGCGCAGCACGATCTTGCCCACGTGCTTCGCTTGCGCCATGAAGCGGAAGGCTTCCTGCGCGCCTTCCAGTGGGTAGATCCGCACCGGCAGGGGCGCAAGACTGCCATCGGCGAAGGCCTCGAGCAGGTCGTCGAACATGGGCCGCAGCAGGCCGTGGTCGGCCTGGGCTTCGGAGCCCAGGTCGTAGGCGTGGTAGCGCACGTCGGGGCGCAGCGCGGCGGCGCTGTCCACGGTCAGGATGTCGCGCTTGCCCAGTTCCAGGAAAGTGCCGCCCTGGCCCAGCGCGCCCAGCGTGGCGGGAATGAAATCGCCGGCCAGGGAGTTGAGCACCACGTGCACGCCCTGCCCGTTCGTGGCGGCGCGCAGCTCGTCGGCGAAGGCGAGCGAACGCGAATCCATCACTTGCGCCACGCCCATCCGGCGCAGCAGCTCGCGCTTGTCGGGCGAGCCCGCCGTGGCGAACACCTGGGCGCCCGCGCGCAGCGCGAGCTGCACCGCGGCCAGGCCCACGCCACCGGCGGCGGCGTGGATCAGCACGCGCTGGCCCGGCCGCAGTTGGGCGAGGCGGTGCAGGCCGTGGTGGGCGGTGAGAAACGCCACCGGCAGGGCCGCGGCGTCTTCCACGGCCATGCCGGCCGGCAGCTTGGCGAGAAAGGCCGCCGGCACTGTCACGTCCGTGCCCAGGCTGCCGGGCGCGTAACCGAACACGGTGTCGCCCACCGCGAGCCCCTCGACGCCCACGCCGAGTTCGGTGACCTCCCCGGCGCACTCGGCGCCCAGCGGCACGCCGGGCGCGCTGTACATGCCCAGGGTGAGCAGCACGTCGCGGAAATTGATGCCGGCCGCGCGCACGCGCAGGCGCACTTCGCCGGCCTGCAGGCGGTGGGGCGTGGAGGCCTGCAGCCGCGCGCCGTCGAGCGTGCCGGCCTGGGCCACCACCCAGTGGCGGGGCTCGCTGCGGCGCGCACCCTCGCCCCGGCGGTGGCGCACCAGCCGGGCCGCCCAGCGCTGCGCGCCACGCAGGGCGATGCGCTGCGGGGACGCGGGCGGTTGCCGCAGTTCGGTCAACAGGTTCAGGGCCGCGTTCGCGGTGTCGGTGGGGTCCAGGTCGATCGCATGGACCTGCAGTTCCGGGTGCTCGACCGCCACCGCGCCCGCCAGGCCCCAGAGGCCGGCCGCGCGCGGCCGCAGGGCGTCGGCGGCTTCCTGGCCGCTGACCGCCTGCGCGCCCCGGCTCACCAGCCACAGCGGCGCGGGCGCGGCGCCCAGGCCCTGCACCAGCGCGAGCGCGCTGCCCACGGTGAGCCAGTCGTCGTCGTGCTCGGCGGGCCAGTCGAGCGGCGCCGTGTCCAGGCTCCAGAGATGCACCACGCCGCGCCAGGGGCCGGCGGTGTCCAGGGCGTCGCCCGGTCGCACACGCACGCACTGCGCGCCGGCCTGCGTCAGGCGGTCCGCGAGTTCGTCGGCCACACCGGAGCGGTCGGCCAGCAGCAGCCAGCGGCCTTGCAGATCGGCCGTGGCGGCGAGCAGCGGCTGGGGCTGCCAGGCCAGGTCGTACAGCAAACCGTCGCTGGCATCGGCGGCCGCGAAGGCGCTGGCGTCGGCCGGGGCGAAACGCATGCCGTCCAGGCGGGCGACCACGGTGCCGTCGGGTTCGCAGAGGGTCACGCGCGCGGTGAGCGAGCTGCCGGTCTCGACCACGCTCGCCGCCACCTGGAGGCGCCGCGACCGCGACGGGCGCAGCAGCAGCTCGTCCACCCCCAGCGGCAGGTAGAGGCTGGGCGGCAGGCCGCCACCGGCGTGGCCCGCGGCCACGGAACAGAGCTGCAGCGCGCCATCGAGCAACACGGGGTGCAGGGCATGGCCCGTGGCCAGGCCTTCGTCGGGCAGTTCCACCCAGCCGCTGGCCACGCCAGGGCCGGACGCCACGTCCTGCAGCACGCGGAAACGGGGACCGAAGGCCACACCGAGTTCGGCAAAGCGCTGGTGGACCGCCGAGGCGTCCACGGTCTGGTCGGTGGTCACGGCATCGGCCACCTCGGCACCGTTCGCGGCCACGGCGCGGGCGTTCGCCACCGGCTGCCACCCATCGCCATCGAGCGCCTGGTGCAATTCGAGGTCCACGGCGCCACCCTCGTCCAGCGTGGCCGAGACCTGCCACCGCGTGGCCGGCTCGTCCGCCTCGGCGATGACCAGCGGGCGCGAGAGCGTGAAGCCGGTGAGCCGCACGGCGTCGGCCCGCAGCAGGTCGCGCGCGGCCGCGCCCAGCACGTCCATCATGGCGGCGGCCGGCATCAGCAGGCGGCCGAAAACGCGGTGGTCGTTCAGCCAGGCGTGCGCGGCGGACGCATCACCCTCGTGGATGCGCATCTTCTGACTCGCCATGGGCAGGCGCCGGCCGAGCAAGGGGTGCACGGCCGCGCCCTGTGCCGTTGAAACGCTCGGTGTCGAAACAGGGCGCGGGCGGATCCAGTGGCGCTTGCGCTGCCAGGGGTAGGCCGGCAGCGGCACCACCTGCCCGCCGTCGGGCTGGAGCGCGTCCCAGGCCGGCATGAGGCCGGCGGCGTACAGGCCGGCACAGGCCTGCAGCAGGGTTTCGCGCTCGGGCTTACCGCGGCGCAGCGAGGTCAGCAAACGGGGCTCCACCTCCGCACCGGCCAGGCATTCGGCGATCGAGGCGCCGAGCACCGGGTGGGGGCCGATTTCGAGGAACACGTCGAAGCCGTCGTCCGCCATGGCCTGGATGGCCGGGGCGAAGCGCACCGTCTGGCGCACGTTGCGGCCGAAGTAGCCGACGTCGAGCGGCTGCGGGTCGAGCAAGGCGCCGGTGACGGTGGAGTAGACCGGCACGCCCGGCGCCGCGCAGCGCAGGCCCGCGAGTTCGTCGGTGAGCCGCTGCTGGAACGGCGCCATCTGCGCGCTGTGGAAGGCGTACTGCACCGGCAGCATGCGGTGGGTCACACCGCGTGCCGTGAGCTGGTCGAGCGCCTCGTCCAGGGCCTTCGCGTCGCCCGAGAGCACCACGCTGCGCGGCCCGTTGAGCGCGGCCACGGAGAGTTGGCCGTTCCACGGCCTCACGAATTCGTCGGCGGCCTCGGCGCTCAAGCCGACCGAGGCCATGCGCCCCAGACCGGTGGCCTGCTGCATGGTGCGGCCCCGATGCCAGACCACGCGGATCGCGTCGGGCAACGGGAGCACACCTGCCACGTGCAGCGCGGCCATCTCGCCGATGCTGTGGCCCACCAGGCCATCGGGCTGGATGCCCCAGGATTTCCAGAGCGCCACCAGCGCCACTTGCAAAGCGAACAGCGCGGGCTGCGCGACCTCGGTTTCGCCGAGCCGCGAGTGCGCTTCGTCCGCCGCCAGGGCGTCCAGCAGCGACCAGCCCGAGAGCGGGCGCAGCAGCGCGTCGCACTCGGTCATCACCGCGCGGAACACGGGCTCGCTGGCCAGCAGTTCGCGGCCCATGGCGTGCCACTGCGGCCCCTGCCCGCTGAACACGAAGGCCACGCGCGGCAGCGCGATGGACGAGCGCTGGCCGCTGGCCAGCGCCGGCGCGTCTTCGCCGAGCGCGAACTGGTTCAGGCGCGCGGCGATGTCTTGAGCCGACTGGCCGACCACGGCCAGGCGCACATCGTGGTGCGTGCGGCGCTCGGCGGCGGTGAACACGGCATCGGGCAGGGCCACCACGCCCTGGGTGAGGAAACCGGCCCAACGCTGCGCCACGGCGCGCAGGGCCTCGGGGCTTTTGGCCGACAAAGGCAGCAGGTGCCCGGCACCGTCGCCGGGCGGGGACGGCTCGGCCGGCAGCGCCGGGGCCTCTTCCACGATCACGTGGGCGTTGGTGCCGCCCACGCCGAAGGAACTCACGGCGGCGCAGCGCGCCTGTGCGCCACGCGGCCACGGCGTGAGCGCGGTGGCCACGGCCAGGCGCGTGCCGGCGAGCGAGATGTGGTGGCTCAGGCGGGTGAAATTGGGTTGCGGCGGGATCGCCTCGTGCTGCAGCGCCAGCACGGTCTTGATCAGGCCGACCACACCGGCGCCCGCTTCGAGGTGGCCGATGTTGGCCTTGGCCGCGCCGATGTAGCAGGTGCCGGCGCCGGGCGCGGGCTGGCCCACGGTGGCGGCCAGGGCCTCCACCTCGATCGGGTCGCCCAGCGCGGTGCCGGTGCCATGGGCCTCCACGAAGCCGATGCGGTGGGGTTCGAGCTGCGCGTTGTCCAGCGCCTCGCGCACCATGGCCTGCTGGGCCAGGCCGTTGGGGGCGGCCAGCAGCGTGGAGTGGCCGTCGGAGTTCACGGCCGAGCCGCGCAGCACGCCGAGCACGCGGTCGCCATCGGCCACCGCGTCGGCCAGGCGCTTGAGCACCACCACGCCACAGCCTTCGCCCCGGCCGAAGCCGTCGGCCGATTCGTCGAAGGTCTTGCAGCGGCCGTCGGGCGCCATGAAACCGACCTTGGACAGCGAGACCATCAGCTCGGGCGAGATCATCAGCGACACGCCACCGGCCACCGCGAGATCGCTTTCGCCGCTGCGCAGGCTCTGGCAGGCCAGGTGGATCGCCACCAGCGAGGACGAGCAGGCGGTGTCGATCGACAGGCTGGGGCCGCGCAGGTCCAGCAGGTAGGACAGCCGGTTGGCGACCACGCTGTGCAGCGTGCCGGTGAGCGTGCGCGCGTCGACGGCGGCCAGGTCGTTGTGCTGCATCTGCGCATAGTCGCTGTGGTAGCTCGCGATGTACACGCCGGTGCGGCTGCCTTGGAGGTGCGCCTCGGACAGGCCGGCGTCGTCCAGCGCCTCGATGGCGACTTCGAGCAGCAGGCGCTGCTGGGGATCCATGCGCTCGGCCTCGCGCGGCAGCACGCCGAAGTACGCGGCGTCGAAGCCGTCGATGCGGTCGAGGAAGCCACCCCATTTGGTGAGCGACTTCGCGGGTGCGGCGGCATCGGTGCTGTACCAGGCATCACCGTCCCAGCGGTCGGCGGGCACTTCGCGGATCGCCTCGCGGCCATCGCGCAGCAGTTCCCACAGATCGGCCGGCGACTCCACGCCGCCGGGCGTGCGGCAGCCCATGCCGACCACCGCGATGGGGTCGGCGCGCAGCACCGGCTCGGCCGATTCGCGCAGTTGTCGCGCCATCAGCGCGAGCTTGAGCGCGGACAGGCCTTTGAGCGCGTCGGATGCCATCAGCCTCCTCCCCGGCGGCGGTTGCCGCGCAGCGCCAGCAAGGCGTCTTCATCGGACAGGGCAGCCACGACGGGCGCGGCCGGTGGTGGGGGGGCATCCTGGGCCGGTGGCGCCACCGGCGCGGCGGCATCGGCGCCCGCCAGATGGGCGGCCAGCGCTTCCACCGTGGGGTAGTTCCAGGCCAGGGTCGCCGACAGCGAGCGGCCCGTGGCGACTTCGAGCCGGTTGCGCAGTTCCATGGCCATCAAGGAGTTCAGTCCCATCGAGCCCAGGGCCTTGCGCGGGTCCAGGCGCGCGGGCGCGATGCGCAGCACCGCCCCCACGGCTTCCTTCACCAGGCCCTCCAGCAGGCGGCGCCGTTCGGCCGGCGCTGCGGTGGCGAGTTGTTCACCCAGGCCCGTGGTGGTGACCGGTGCCGCCGGCAAGGCGGCCAGCAGGTCGCGGCACAGCGGCGCGGAGCGGCCGGCCCGTGCCATCGCGAAGGCCGCCCAGTCCAGGGGCACCACGATCAGATGCGCCTCGCGGCGCTGGCACAGCCAGGGGAACAGCGCGGCGCCTTGCGCGGGCTCGAACGCCCGGATGCCCTGGCGCTCCATCTGCGCGACGTTCTGGGCACCGGCGTCGTCGTGCACGAGGCCGGTGCCGGCCCACACGCCCCAGCCGATGCTGAGCGCGGGCAGGCCGCGCGCGCGCCGGTCCTGCGCCAGCGCGTCCAGCCCGGCGTTGGCGGCCGCGTAGTTGGCCTGGCCCGCCTGCGCGAACACGGCGCCGGTGGAGGAAAAGGTGACGAACAGGTCGAGGTCGGGCAGCAGCTGGTCCAGCCAGCGCGCGCCCTGCAGCTTGGGCCGCAGCACCGCGTCGAAGGCGGTCTCGTCCATCTGGCTGGCCAGGCGGTTGTCGAAGGTGCCGGCGGCGTGCACCACGCCCCGGATCGCCGGCCAGGCCTCGGCGGCATAGCGCGCGAGGAAGGCTTGCAACTGATCCTTGTCGGCCACGTCCACCGCGGCGACGTGCACCGAGGCGCCCAGGGCTTCGAGCGCGCGCACGGCGGCCACGCGCCGGCCTTCGGCACTGGCGGGGTCGAGCGCGCCCCAGGCCGCGCGCTCGGGCAAGGGGGTGCGGCCCAGCAGCACCAGCCGGCGCGCCCCGCCTTCCACCATGGCCTGTGCCACGTGGCCGGCCACGCCGCCCAGGCCACCGGTGATGAGGTAGGCCGCGTCGGCGCGCCAGGCGAAGGGCTGCGCCAGGCGGTCGCGCTCGGCGCGCGCCAGGCGCAGGACATGGCGGTAGGGGCCGCGCCAGGCGACCTGGTCTTCGCCATCGGCGCACAGCAGGTGGTCCGCCAACGCGCCTGCGCCGCGCGCGGCGTCGAAGTCGGTACCGAGGTCGATCAGACCGCCCCAGTGTTCGGGGTGCTCTTCGGCGAGCACGCGGGCGCTGCCCCAGAGCGCGCCTTGCAGCAGCTGCACGCGCTCGCCCGGCACCACCGCCTGGGCAGCCTGGGTGATGAACCAGAGGCGGGCGTCGGAGCCCGCGCTGCGCAGAGCGCGCAGCGCCTGCAAAGGGAGAAACGGCGCCGTGGCGTCCTCTTTCGCCCAGAGCACCACATGGTCGCAAGGCTCGGCAAGCGCGGCGTGCAGCCCGGCCAGCGGCACGCCGCGCGCCTGCATGCCCGAGGCGCGCAGCGCGGCCACCAGGGCCTCGTCGGCCGCACCGACCACCAGCCAGCGCGAAGCGCGCGGCGCGCTGTCGTGGGAAGGGTCGCTGGCGGTCCATTGGAGCTGGTACAGCCAGTCCAGCGAAGCGGCGTCCGGCTTGCGGGTCGGGCCCGGCGCGCCGCTGGTGTTGAAGCTCGGCACCTCGGCCGCATCGGCCCAGTGCCGTTCGCGCTGCCAGGGATAGGAAGGCAGGTCCACCCAGCGGCCCGGCGCCGGCTGGCTCGCGCGCCAGTCCACGGGAACACCGTGCGTCCACAAGGCGCCCAGTGCGGCGCGGGCGCCCAGGCAGGCCGGCTCGTCGCGGTGGCCGCAGGCCACGGTGGCGATGTCGCGCGCGGCGATCTGCGCGGTCTGCTGCAGGGACGGCAGCAGGACCGGGTGTGGACCGAGTTCGACGAACACGGTGATGCCCTCGGCCAGCATCTGCTCCACGGCGTGCGAGAACAGCACCGGGCGGCGCAGGTTGTCCGCCCAGTAGGCGGCGGGCATTTCATGGCCCTCGACGCGGCGCGCGCGCACGGTGGAATACAGAGGGCAGCGGGCGGCCGAGGGCGACAGGCCGTCGAGCTGCTGGGCCAGTTCCTGCGCGAGCGGCTCCATCTGCGGGCTGTGCGAGGCCACATCCACCTTCACCAACCGGCAGAAGATCTGCTCGCGCTCGAGTTCGGCCATCACGGCCTGCACCGCCTCGGGCTCGCCCGAGATGACGCTGGATCGCGGGCTGTTGCTCACCGCCACCGACAACCGGTCTTCCCGGCCTCGCAGGCGCTGGCGCGCATCCTCCATCGACAGCTCCACCAGGGCCATGGCGCCCAGGCCGCTGACGCGCCGCATGAGCCGGCTGCGCGCGCACACGATCCGCATGGCCTGCCCGATGTCGAGCACGCCGGCGATGCAGGCCGCGCCCACCTCGCCCATGCTGTGGCCCACCACCGCGTCGGGCTCCACGCCCCAGGAGCGCAGCAGCGCCGCGTAGGCGATCGCGAGGGACACCAGCACCGGCTGCACCACGTCGATGCGGTCGAGCTGGGCGTCGGCGCTGCCGGGTTCGGCCTGCAACAGCGCCAGGATGGACACGTCCAGGTAGGGTCGCGCGGCGGCATCGCACTGCGAAAGGATGTCGCGGAACACGGGCTCGGCGTCGATCAGCTGCCGCGCCATGCCGCTCCATTGCGCGCCCTGCCCGGGCACGACGAAAGCGAGCCGCGGACGCTCACCGGGGCGCGCCTGGACGCCCTCGCCTTCGCCCGAAGCGAAGCGCTGCAGGGCCTCGCGCAGCGAAGCCGCGTCCTGCGCGGCGAAAGCCGCCCGGACGTCCAGCGCCGAGCGCCGCAGCGCGGCCGCCTGGCAGAGTTCCTCCAACGCCAGGGCCTCCGCGTCCGCGTCCGCGAGCCGATCGGCGTACCGGGAAGCGAGCGCGCGCAAGGCCTCCGGGCTCCTGGCGGACAGCGGAAGCACCACCGCCGGGGCCGGGGCGGCGGGCGAAGCCTTCGCCTCGACCGCCGGCGCCTCCTGCAACACGACGTGGGCGTTGGTGCCCGCGATGCCGAACGAGTTGACGCCCGCCACGCGCGGGGTGCCCGATGCCGGCCAGGCCGCGAGCGAGGTCGGCACGCGAAACGGCAGCTCGCCCCAGGGCACGCCGGGATTGGGATTCACGAAATGCAGGCTGGCCGGCACCGCACCGTGGTGCAGCGCGAGCGCGGCCTTGATCAGCCCGGCCACGCCGGCCGCGCCCTCGGTGTGGCCGATGTTGGTCTTGACCGACCCGATGTGGCAGGTGCTGCCCGCCTCGCGGGCATCACCCAGCACGGCGCCCAAGGCGGCGATCTCCACCGGGTCGCCGGCGCGCGTGCCGGTGCCATGCGCTTCCACGTACGACACCTGCGAGGCGGCCACGCCGGCGTCGCGGTAGGCGGCGCGCAGCATCTCTTCGTGGCCGATGCGGCTGGGCCGGCCCATCACGCCGCTGCTGCGGCCATCGTTGTTCACCGCGCTGCCGCGAATCACCGCGTAGATGCGGTCGCCGTCGCGCACCGCGTCGGCCAGCCGCTTGAGCACCACCAGCCCGGCGCCTTCGCTGCGCACGTAGCCGTCGCCCGAGGCGTCGCCGAACTTGCAGTGGCCGTCAGCGGCCATCATGCGACTCTGCGAGTAGCCGATGGTGATGTGCGGCTGCAGGATCATGTTCACACCGCCGGCCAGGGCCAGGCGCGTCTCGCCGCTGCGCAGGCTGCGCACGGCCAGGTGCACCGCCGCCAGCGACGACGAGCAGGCCGAATCGATCGTCAGGCTCGGCCCGCGAAAGCCGAACACGTAGGAGATGCGCCCCGACGAGGCGTAGCGCCCGCTGCCCAGCGTGGACGGGAAGTCGATCGCCTCGGGTTGGGCGAACAGCCGGGACTCGAAATCACTGACCCACTGGCCGATGTAGACCGCCGTCTCGCTGCCTTCGAGCTGCGGCACGTCCTGGCCGGCGTCTTCCAGCGCCTCCCAGGCCGTCTCCAGCAGCACGCGCTGCTGGGGATCGATCACCTGCGCCTCGCGCGGCGAAATACCGAAAAAATCGGCATCGAACAGGTCCATGCGATCGAGGAAGCCACCGCGCCGCGACATCATGCGGCCCGGGGTCGCGGGGCGCGCGTCGAAAAACCGCTGGAGGTCGATGCGGTCGGCCGGCACCTCGCCAATCGCATCCTGCCCTTCGCTCAAAAGCCGCCAGAAGCTGGCGGAGTCGATCACGCCCCCCGGGAAGCGGCACCCGATGCCCACGATGGCGACGGGTTCCTTCGAGGGGTGGTTCATGCCGAGGTCTCACGCGGCCGGGCCTCGGCCAGCAGCGGCGCCAGCGTGGCCGACAGGTCGGCCAGCAGCGGATCTTTCTGCGCCTGGAGGTAGAAGTGGTCGCCCGGGAACACCCGCACGCGGAACGCGCCCTGGGTTTCGCCGCGCCAGCCGTCCAGGTGCGCGCGCGGCGTCAGCGGATCGTCCGAGCCGCCGAACACCGTGACCGGGCAGGCCAGCGGCGCTCGGGAGGCCGGCGGCAGGTGGGTCTCCAGCGCGTGGATGTCGGCCCGCAGCGCGGGCAACAGCAACGCCAGCAGCTCCTCGTGCTCGGCCACCTCGGGCGGAATGCCACCGTAGCGGCGGTTGATCTCGGTCACGAAATCGGCGTCCGACAGGACGTGCAGCAGGGGATCGGGGTTGGGCCAGTGCGGCGGCCGCCGGCCCGAGACGAACAGGTGGCGCGGCATCGGCGCGCCGGTCGCGTGCAGCGCACGCGCCACTTCGCTCGAGAGCACGGCACCCATGCTGTGGCCAAAAAAGGCGAACGGCAGATCGAGATGGGGTTGCAGCGCGGCCACCACGGCGCTGACGAGCTCGGGCAGGTGCGTCATCGCGGGCTCGTTCAGGCGGTTGGCGCGGCCAGGCAGCTGGATCGCGCAGAGCTCCAGATCGGCGGGCAGCGCAAGCGACCAGGGCCGGTACACGGCCGCGCCCACCCCGGCATAGGGAAAGCAGAACAGGCGGGCCCGCGCCTGCGGCCTGGGCGTGAAGCGTTGCAACCACAGGCTGTTCATCGCGCGCCCCACAGCCAGGCTGAAGATGGCGTCCCGATGGTCACGGTTGTTCCGCGGTCAGGATGTGAAGCGGTCCAGCGTTTCATCGTGTCGTCCCTTGCGATTCACCCCCCGCCACCATCGCGCGGCGAGGCGTGAACGTCTCTGCCTTCATGAAAGAATGATGTTACCAAACGTAGCATCGTGACAACGCGAAAGTACCTGCCATTAAGTGCATTTCCGCACACTTGGGGACGGGGCAGCAGTGAGGTAGTACTAGGTTGTCGCACTGCACTGGAAAGTGCTCGTGCACTATAGACGAATCCCTTCTCCTCCCAGCCCGGAAATATGACCATTCAAGCAGCCTTTTCCGCATGACCGCCACGCACCTGACCTCACCCGAAGCCATCGGCATCACCCTCTGGCTCGTCGACCTGAGCCTGCCCTCGTCGGACCCCGGCGATCCCGACCAGGTCGCGCTGCTCAGCGCGACCGAAAGGGCCAAGGCCGGCCGCTTCCATTTCGAGCGCGATGCCCGCCGTTACCGCGCCAGCCACACGGCGCTGCGCCAGCTGCTGGCGCAGGTCACGGGCCAGCCCGCGCGCGTCCTGAGCTTCGTCGAAGGCCCGTTCGGCAAACCGCGCCTGCGGGGCGAGGGGCAGCCCCACTTCAACATGAGCCACAGCGGCGACTGGGCGCTGATCGGGCTTTGCGCCGACGCGCCGATCGGCGTGGACATCGAGGTGCCACGGGAGATGAACGACCTCGAATCGCTGGCGCAGCGCAATTTTTCCCCGGCCGAGTTCCTGGCCCTGTGCGCGGTCGATCCGGACCAGCGCCTGGAGGCCTTCCTGCGCTGCTGGACCCGCAAGGAAGCCTGCCTCAAAGCCCTGGGCAGCGGCCTGTCCATCGAGCCCGGGGTGTTCGAGGCGGGGATCGAGACCGAGCCTCGGTTCACCGCGATCGACGTCCAGGGTCAGGCCTGTGCCATGGCGGTGCACAGCCTGGCGCTGCCATTCCCCGGCCAGGCCGCCTGCGCGCGCCTGGCGGACACCGACCGCCACCTGGCGATGTAGCGGACGGCTTTCAGGCGCCCGCGCGGGGCCGGTCGCGGCGCCACCAGGCACCGGCGTTCCACAGGCTCAGCAGGCGCGCGCGGTACCAGTCGCGCCGCAGCTCGCCCACCTGGGCCAGCGCCCAGGTGGCGGCCAGCACCGCCAGCAGGAGCACGCCGTACAGGCCCCAGCCGGGCTGCGACAGGCCCAGGGCGCTGGCGAACACCAGCAGGGTGAAATGGATCAGGTAGAAGCTGAAGGTGAAGCCGGCGAGCCGCTGGATCCAGCGCGCCCCGGCCCCCTTGAAGTCCCATTCACAACGCGCGCAGCCGATGACGAAGCCCGCGAAGATCAGGGCCACCACGTAGTCCGACAGCACATGGACCGTGGAACCCGGGTCGAAAGGCACGGGCAGGACCTGGCTGAAACCGGCGTACAGGCGGCGCGATGCCTCGTCGGTCACGCCCCGCAGGCCCGACAGGAAAAACACCAGGTAGGCGGCCACGGCAAGGCCCATGAGCAGCCGAGCGGCGCGCGGCCCCATCCGCAGGCCGGGCAGGCGCCGCTGGAGCCAGACGCCCAGCAGCCAGACCGGCAGCAGCAGCACGATGCGCGGCCCCATCACGGCCAGTACCCCGATCAGGGCGACCCAGCGCAGCGGCCCGCGCAGAAACAGGGCCACGCCGAACAACACGTAGTACCAGACCTCGTAACCGAGCGACCAGTACGGTGCCATGCTGAACGGCTGGATGGCGCCGAACCAGGTCTCGCCCAGAAACAACCAGTGGAACGGCAGGTAGAACCAGAGCCTGGGGTATTGCCAGTCGGGTGTGTACAGGCTGGGGTTGAGCCGCATCCCGACCAGATCGATGGCCAGGGCCAGCAGCACCGCGGGCAGCGCGACGGAGTACACGCGCGAGAGGCGCGCCAGCGCGTACCGCCCTCCGCTGAGCTGGCGATCGCGGGTGGTGTGCGCGATCACCAGACCGGAGATCACGAAGAAGGCGATCACTGCGTCGTCGGCCGACCGGTGCCAGGTGAGCGTGAGCGCCGATGGCGCCACCTTGAGGTAGACCGAATGCCCGATGTAGACCGCCAGGGCCGCGAGCACGCGGCACAGGTCCAGCCACACGGAGAGCGCGGGCGTCATCGTCGCGGCGGGGCGCGCGGCATCGCTGGTCGCGGGCATGGGGGAACTCCGTCTGGGGGGGACGCTCAATGTAACAAATAGTTGACAAAGTGGACCCGCAAAAGTGGTGGGATTCCGCATTGCTTCACATCTGGCGAGGAATCGAATGCCCCAAACGCGACGAAACCCGTACACACTGCCGTACCACTGGAAAACCTTCGAAACCAGACGCCGTCGAGTCATGTCGGCTCACTACAATGCCACGCAACACCTGAGCCCCCCGTGAACCGCCCAGAGGCACTCGCCACCGCCGCGCCGCCGCACCCGCGTGCCCCCCTGCCCCAACGAAAATCCGGGAACCTCCGTTGAACATAAGAAAAAAAATCGGCCTGCAGTTTTTGGTGAGCAATGGCGCCACGGTCGCCAATTTCGCCCTGTCGGTCATCCTGGCGCGCCTGCTGACCCCCACGGACATCGGCATCTTCTCGATGAGCGCCATCCTCATCACCTTCGCGCACGTGTTCCGCGACTTCGGTGTGTTCTCCTACATCGTCAAGGAGAAGGAGGTCACGCAGCAGACCATCCGCACCGCGCTGGGCGTGCTGCTGGTGACGTCCTGGACCGTCGCCGCCATCCTGTTCTTCACGTCCGATGTGTGGTCGGTGTTCTTCAAGACACCCGAGGTCGGCGACGTGGTCAAGGTGCTGGCCATCGGCTTCGTCTTCATTCCGTTCGGCTCCATCCCCTACGCCCTGCTCACGCGCAACCTGGAGGTCAAGCGCACCTCCAAGGTCATGGCGATCTCGGTGGTGACCTACTTCATCACCACCATCGCCCTGGCCTACACCGGCCATGGCCACATGACCATGGCCTGGGCCAACCTGGTCAACATCATCGTCACGGGCGCGGCCTACCACTGGTACTCCACCACGCCCATCCCGTGGCTGCCCAGCCTCAAGGGCTGGAAGAAGATCACCCACTTCGGCACCGGCACCATCGTCACCTCCACCGTCGCCGCCCTGGACGCGGCGCTGCCCGACGTGATGCTGGGCAAGATGAGCACGCCCGCGGCCGTGGGCTATTTCAGCAAGGCCGCCTCGGCGGTCTCGCTGCCCTACACGGTGCTCAAGTCGACCATCGACTATTTCGCGCTGCCCTACCTCTCCAAGCTGCACCACGCCAACGAAGACATGGCGGCGGCGATCCAGCAGGCTTCGTCGTACATCTCCGTGGTCATCATCCCCGCCATGGTGTGGATGATGGTGATGGACCGGGAGATCATCCTGTTCCTGTTCGGTCCGCAGTGGGTGGCCAGCATCGACGTGATCCCCTGGCTGTGCCTCACGGGGGCCGCCGGCATCCTCTTTCGCCTGGTCACACCCGCGCTCACCAGCATCGGCAAGCCGTATGCGGCCGCCGTGCCCTCGCTGCTGGTGCTGTTGATCAAGGTGGTCCTGGCCATCATGCTGTTCGACGGCACCCTGGTGAGCTTCGGCATCGCCATGGCCATCGGCCAGATCGTGGGCATTCCGCTCTACGTCATGGTCAACAAGGTCTACTTCGGGCTGGGCGTGCGCCAGTGGCTGCGGGGCAATGTGCCCATCGTGCTGATCTCGCTGATCACGGGGACCTTCAGCTACGCGCTCAAGACCTACGTGCACCCCAACTTCCCGATCTTCTTCAGCCTGCTGTTCAACGGCGTGATGTTCGTCGCCGCCTGGTACGCCTGCATCATGCTGATGAAGCCGCCGATCGAGGCCGAGCTGCGGCGCTTCCAGGACAGCGCGGTGGCCTTGATCTTCAAGAAGGACGCGGCGGGCTGAACGGCCCCCGCGCCCACCGGCCTCAGGCCGGGGCTGGCGGCGGCACCTTGCCGGCCGCCACGGTCTTGCGGACGTGCTGCTTGAGCACCTCCATCAGGATCAGGAAGATGTAGGGCAGCTCGAAGTAGGCGGCGCTGAGCAGCGAGCCCGTCACCACGAAGGCCAGCAGGGCGGCGCCCAGCATGTCGGCCAGGTCGGACGCCCAGCGCAGCGAGGGCCCTCGCCCCTTGGTCAGCTTCAGGATTTCCCGGCGCGTGAGGAAGGCATTGGCCACCAGCGCGACGAACAGCAGGAAGCCGATGAAGCCCATGTCGCCCATCACCTCGAACCAGATGCTGTGCGCGGCCAGGCCCGAGGGGCTGCTTGGCGCGACCTCGATGAAGGGCAGCAAGGTGGGGCCATCCTTGAACGAGTCCCAGAGCGCGGACGACTGCACGGCCCGGAAACCGCCACCGAAGACCGGGTTGGACAGGGCGATGGACGAGCTCACCCGCCAGGCGCCGAAACGGCCCAGCAGGGAATCGTCTTCCTTCGCGGTCTTGATGGTCTCCATGCGCTCGGACCACGAATCGGGCGCCAGCTGCACCACCACCGCCACGCTGATGGCCACGATCACGATGCCGATCATGCGGTTGCGGCTCTTCATGAGGATGAAGAAGACGATCACGCACAGGCCGATCAGGGCGCCGCGCGAGGCCGTGGCCACCACGGCGAAGGCCGTGAGCGGCAGCAGCACGGCAAAGCCGATCTTGGCCAGCTTGCGCGAGGAGATCTGGTAGAGGTAGTACAGCAGCGGCAACACCATCAGCAGCACCATCGCGAAGTGGTTGTTGTCCCCGAATTTGGCGATGCCGCGCGCGTTGTGCCCGCCGCCGCTGGCGATGAATTTCAGCCCATCGAGGGCGCCGTGAAAGCTCGTCGCCAGCACCACCATCACCACCATGGCGTGGATGCGGTAACGCGAGGTCACGAACACCGGCATCAACAGGCAGAACAGCACGGTCTTGACCAGGTTGCCGAAGAGCTCCCAATTGCGGTCCAGGCCTGGGTAGGCGAACAGCGCGACAAAGAAGCCGTGCACCGCGAACAGCATCATCAGCACGGTGGTGCGGTTGATCTCGATGCGCTCGAAGCGGTCGCCCCGGCGCATCAGCAGCGAGGCCATGGTGACCAGAGCGAACAGCTGCACGAAGGGCACGGCGCCCATGAAGCCGTGCACGTAGCTGTTCATGGCGATCAGGCCGGCCCAGCCCCACAGCAGGTAGCCGATGAAGGCGTTTGAAAAGCCCAGGGGCACGAAGAGCAGCACGGCCCCGAAGACCAGCAGGTCACGCATGGCGGTTCCTAGTTCCTTTTCTTCGGCGCGGGCGGTGCGTCATCGGTGAGCACCTCGTAGGAGAAGAAGCCCATGTCGGGCGTCTTCGGATCGCGGGCCTTGCGCCGCACCGCCAGCAAGAGCAGCGCGAGCAGCACCAGTTCGGCCAACAGCAGCAAGCCTTCGGTCATGCGAACCTCCTGAAGATGTCGAGTTGCCCCTGGGTGGTGGAATCCCAGGAAAAGGTTTCGGCGTGCGCGCGCGTGGCCGCGCGCGGGGGCAGGTCGCCCATCAGCCGGCCCCAGGCCTCGGCCAGGGCCGGCCCGTCACGGCGCGCCATCAGCAGGCCGGCGGCGTGCTGGCTGACCACCTCGGGCGTGCCCCAGATGTTGGTGGCGATCACCGGCGTGCCACAGGCCATGGCCTCCAGCAGCACATTGGCCCAGCCTTCGCGGCTGGAACACAGGGCCAGCGCATCGGCCGCGCTGTACCACCACTTGAGTTCGGTCTGCGGCACCACGCCCACCCAGCGCACGCGCTCGCTCACGCCCAGGCGCGCCGCCAGCGCCTTCAAGGCGCCCTGCTCCGGCCCGCCCCCGGCCACCAGCAAGGTCACGCCCGGCATGGCGGGCAGCGCCTCGATCGCGATGTGGTGGCCCTTGCGCTCGATCAGGTGGCCCACCGACAGCAGGTACGGCCCCTGCACATCCAGGCCCAGGCGCTGCCTCGCGGCCTCGCGCGGCTCGGGGGTGAAGCGCTCGAGGTCGACGCCGTTGCGCAAGGTGTTGAGCTTGCCCGGGTCCGCGCCGAGGGCGGCGAGCGAATCCATGAGCGCACGGCACACGCCGATGGAGGCCTGCGCCTGTGCGGCGGTCTGGAGGATGAGCTTGCGGGGAAAGGGGTACTCGGGAATGAGGTTCAGGTCGGTGCCGCGCGCGGTCACGACGAAGGGCTTTTTCAGCCAGCGCGCCAGCAGCCCGGCGGCCACCCCATCGGGGTAGTAGTAGTGGGCGTCGATCAGGTCGAAATCGAAGCCCTGCTTCTGCAGGCGCCGCACCGTCGCCAGGGCCCCCAGGGCCATGGTGTAGGGCGCGAGGTTCATGCCGACCTTGGGCAGCAGAAGGTAACGTGGGTGGTGCACTTCCAGCCCGTTGCGCTGCTCCAGGCGCGGCGTGGCCGCGAACTGGGCGTATTCACCGAAGCGGGGCGACTTCAGCGGGAACCAGGGCACCGGCGCCACCACCTTGGCCTGGACCTGCCCGGTTTTCAGCAGCTCGCGCAGGCGGGTCTCGACGAAGATGCCGTGGATGGGCCGCACCTCGCTCGGGTACAGGCTGGAGAACAGCAGGATGCGAAGGGGCTTCAGGGATTTTTGCATTCGAACACCATCACACCTTCAAAACTTTTCCGGGACGTCTCGCGCCCCTGCGGGCAGGGCTGGGCCTTGTCGCGGTCGTTGTTGTCGCCCACCAGGTAGTAGCCGCGCGCCACCACCTCGTCGGGCAGCGGGCTGTAGCCGATCCACAGGCGTCCATGGGGCGTGTCGATGAAACGCGCCGTGCCCTTCAGGTGCAGCCGCTCCAGCCAGGTGTCGCCCAGCTTCTGGTAGATCCGGCGCCAGGTGTCGGAATCGTCGATCTTCGCCGGGTCCTGGATGGCCAGCAGGCTGCCCCAGCCCGGCCCCTGGAGGTAGCGGGCCGTGGCCCAGTAGCGCACGTTGGAGGGCACGTAGATGTCGCGGCGCTCGGTGTTGTGCTGCGCGATGTGCCGGGCGACCTGGTGGAAGTCCATCTTGCGCGGGGCCTGCAGCCGCTCCCAGCCGCCACCATAGGCCGCCACGAAAACCAGCAGGGCCACCACCAGCGCCGCGCCCCACACCCGCAGGCGCGCGTCCGGCCGCAGGCGCTCGTGCAGGTGCACGGCCAGCGCCACGGCGAGGAAAGGCGCGGTGTAGGCCAGCGTGCGGTCCAGCCAGATGGGCCGCAGCACCAGCGAGATGACCCCCACCACCAGCACCGGCAGCACCACGAACGAGACCACGCAGGCCCTCACGTAGGCCGAGCCGAACACCAGCAGGTAGAACACCAGCGCCAGCACCAGGGCGGCGGCCACCGCGTACTGCGTGGTCGTGGCCCCGGGAAAGTAGCCCAGCAGCCAGCCACCGAGGGTCTGCGCCACGCTGTCGAAACTCGGCATGCGGGTGTGCGACACCGAACGGAAGCTGGCGTTCGCCAGCCAGGGCAGCAGCAACACACCCGAAATCCCGATGAACCCCAGCAGGGGCTTGAGGCGGCGGCGCTCGCCGGCGACCCAGCAGCGGATCAGCGTGTAACACAGCACCGACCCCACCGCGATGAACGCGATGCTGTGCAGCATGGACAGCGAGAGCACCAGCAGGCACATGGCCCACCAGTGGCCGCGCCGGCCGTGCAGCAGCCATTGGTCGACGCAGTACCAGAGCAGCAGCACGTTGCAGCCCAGCATGGCGTACATGCGCAGGTCGGAGGCGTAGTAGATCTCGCTGCCCAGCAGCGCCGTGAAGGCCGCGGCCAGCAGCGCGGCGCGGCGGCCGGCCCGCGCGGCCACGCCCAGGTACACCACCACGATGGAACCCAGGCTCCAGAACACCGAGTTCAGGAGCAGCCAGGTGTCCTGTTTCGAGAACACGCCCCAGGCGTTGAGCTGCAGGTAGTACAGCGGCGGATGGATGTCGAAGCGCATCACCGCGACCACCACGTCCAGCGGATTCAGGTTGACGTAGCTCGCGCCGAAGATCTCGTCGTACCAGAGGCCCCCATCTGCCCGGATCGCCATGAAGCGCAAGCCGAACGCGACCAGCAGCACCAGCAACAGGCCGCCCAGGGCCGCTTTGCTCGAAAGAGAGTCGGTGCTTCGCGTCGTCATGGTTCACCTCGTCGGGGAAGCCTGGGCCAGGGAGGTCGACAGCGCCACCACCCGCCGGGCGTTGCCCGTCCAGGTGAGGCTGAGCCGGTCGATGGTGTCGTGCGCCGCGACGGCCAGCCGCTCGCGCAGGCTGTCGTCGGTGCAGAGGCGCGTCAGCGCGTCCTGCATGCCCGTGGGCACGGCCTCGTCGAACAGCAGGGCGTTGTCCTCGTGGGTCAGCACCTCCAGCAGGTTGGGGGTGGCGGGCGCCACGACGGCCTTGCCCAGCACCAGGTATTCCATCAGTTTCAGGGGCGAGGCATAGGGCGTCACGGCGGGCTGCAGGGCGACGTCGAAGGCGGCCACGTGCGCGGGCACCCGGTCGCGGTGGATCACGCCGGTGAAGGTCACGCGGTCGGCCAGGCCCAGGCGCCGGGCCTGCTGCTCGAGCGCTTCGCGCACCGGGCCGTCGCCCACCACCAGCAGGTGGGTGTGGGACGGCGCCTGCGGGGACGCCATCCAGTCGACGATGCGGTCCACGCCGTGCCAGTCGCGCACGAAGCCGGTGAAGCCCAGCACCAGGCGGCCCTGCAGGCCGAGGTGGGCCTTGGCGGTCTCCTGGGTCGGGGCCTGGGCGAAGTGCGCGCGGTTGATGCCGTTGGGGATGACCTGGATGCGCGAGTCGGGCACGCCGCGGGCGCGCACGTGGTCGGCCAGCACATTGGTCACGGGCAGCACGCAGTCCGCGCCGCGCCAGGCCACACCCTCGGCCCAGCGGGCCAGCCCCTGCAGGGCCAGGCCGCCACTGTGCTGCGAGCGTTCGAACACCAGCGGCGCGTTCACCTCCAGCAGCAAGGGAATGCCGAGCCGCTTCTTGGCCATCAGGCCGCTGAGCAGGAAGAGGTTGTAGCGTTCGTAGATGACGTCGGGCCGGAAGTCTTTCGCGGCCTTCATCAGCTTGCGGTAGGCCAGCACGCTGTAGGCCAGCTCCATGAGTTCGTACAAAGCCTTGGGCATCAGGGCTTTGAGGCGGTGCACCCAGCCCATGTCGCTGCCCATCTGGCCATTGCCGCCCTGCCCTGGCGCGCTGCTTTCGGGCTCGTCGCCACCCGGACTGACCACGCGCACTTCGTGCCCCTCGCTGCGCAAGGCCTCGATCATCTCTTCGATGTGCACGGCCTGGCCGTCTTTCGATGCCGTGCGGTGGTGGTACAGGATTTTCATGGGTCGAGCGGCCTCAGGCCGCCACAGAGGATCGGTGAAGTTGGCCATCGAACACCCGCTTCCATTGGGCGGTCATGAGGGCCTTGGCGTACGAGGCCTGCACCTTCTCGCGGCCGGCCCGGGCCCACGCCGGCCACAGGGGCTGCTGGTCCAGGGCGCGCGCGAGGGTGGCGGCGAACGGGCCGTCCTGCGGCTCGCAGAGGTTGTCGGGCGACACGTCCGAGAGGATGTCGCCCACGTCGCCCACGCGCGTGGCCACCACCGGCATGCCCACCGCCATGGCTTCGAGCAGCGCGATCGGCAGTTGCTCGGTGTCCGACGACAGGGCGAACAGGTCGAAGTCCGTCAGGCGCGCGGACGGGTCCTTGAGGTAGCCGGTGAATTCCACGTCGGCGACGACGCCGAGCTGCTGCGCCAGCGCTTCCAGCTCGCCGCGCTGCGCGCCGTCGCCGACCACGATGAGGCGGGCGGAACGCCGGGCCCGCACGTTGGCGAAAGCGCGGATGAGGCGGGCGATGTTTTTCTCCGGCCGAAGCCCGGCCACCGTGCCGATGCGCACCGGTCGGCCTTCTTCCACCGACATCGCGCGCGCCGCCGCGGGAATGTCCACGCCGTTGGGGATGAAGGTGACCCGGCGCGCCGGCAGCTTCCACACGCCCGTGGCCAAACGCTCCAGGTTGCGCGAGGCCACCACCACCGAGACGCGGTTCCAGCCCAGCAGCACGCGCCGCATCCAGACGCGGCGCGGCAGTTGCCGGGCGGCCTCTTCGGGGCCGAAGCCGTCTTCCACGTGCACGTGCGGCACCACGCGCGGCAGGTTGGCCGCCGCCCATTCGATGGCGCCCCAGTTGTAGGACAGCAGCAGGTCGGGTTTCAGGCGCTGGAGCAAGGCGCGAAAGGCGCCCCGGTTGGCCAGCGCCCCGCCCTTGACCACCTCGAGCCGCATCGGCTCCCAGTTCACCGCCGGGGCGAGCCGCTCACCGGCGTCGAAACAGTTGTCCATCGCCACGATGAGGTGGCGGTAGCCCGGCCCGAGGGCATTGGCCAGTTGCACGAAGCGCGCCTGCGGCCCGCCCAGCTTGAAGGTCGAGAAGGCGTGCAGCAGCACGCGCGGGGGGCGTGCGCCCTCGCTCATGCAGAACCTTCTCCGGCGTGCACGGCCATGGCCTGGCGGTGGAAGGTGGCGGCATCGCCCACCGGTTGCCAGCCCAGGTCCTGTTTGGCGTTGCTGCAGTCGATTTTGGCCAGCAGGCCGCGCGACATCAGATCGCGCTTGAACGGTCGGGCCACGGCGCGGCCGGTCACGCGCTTGATCAGCCACTTGCCCATCTCCACCAGCCACAGGCCGGTGGGGGACGACGGCACGAACTTCAGCGGACGGCCGATGGTGCGCGAGAGGTCGGCCAGGTATTCGCGCGCGCTCGGGCGCACATCGCCCACCAGGTTGTAGGCACGGCCCGGCGCGGCGGGCGCCGTGACGGCGGCCACGATGGCCGAGGCGCAGTCGCCCACCAGCACCCAGGGCAAGGCGTTCTGGCCACCGTTCCAGCCGACGCAGTACTGGTCGTTGTTGAAGAAGCCCAGGCCGCTGTGGAAGGGCGAGGTGCCCGAACCCACCACGAGGCCGGGGCGCATCAGCACGATGGGGAAGCCGGTCTTCTGATGGATGTCCATCAAGGCCTGGTCGGCCAGGGCCTTGGCGCGGGCGTAGTCGGCGCGCGTCTCGGGGCGGGGGTCCGGTGGCGTGGCGCCGGTGATGGTCTCACCCGCATCGCCCAGGAACAGGCTGGCGATGGAGCCCACGTGCACCATGCGCTGCACACCGGCCGCGCGGCACACCTCGGCCACCATCACGGCGGAGTCCACCATCGCGGCGCGGATGGCCTCGAAGTTCGCGCCACCGCCGCCGTGCGCGAGGTTGATCACGTAGGGGGCGCCGGCGATCGCGCGCTCCAGGTCGGCCTTGTTCTTCACGTCGCCGCGCACGATCTCCACGCCAGGCCGACTGAAGACCGGCTGCAGGTTGTTCACGCCGCGCGCCATCACGCGCACGCGGTGGCCCTGGCCCAGCAGGGCCGCCACGGTGTGCGAGCCGATGAAACCGGTGCCGCCCAGCACCACGACCAGGTCACCCGTGGGCGCGGGCTCGGCCACCGGCGTGGCGCGCGCGGGCAAGGGCTTGAAGGCCGCGGCCATCTGCTCGCAGACCGAGACCAGCTCGGCGCCGAAGTCGAGGTCGATGCGGGGCTTGCCCTGGCTCTGCAGCTCCTGGTAGAAGGCCTGCAGGCTGCCCTTCATGCCCAGGTAGAAGGCGTCGGAGCGCGGCTTGAGCTTGGCCGTGGCCATGACGTAGTCGCGCAGCACCGAGAAGCCTTGCGACTTCACTTGTTTGCCAGTGGCGCGCGCGGAGAGCCAGGCATCCACCGGTTCCATGTAGGCGGTGCGCTCCAGGGTGTGGAACTGGTTGGCGAACATGTCGGCCACCGCCACGCCGTCGTCGCAGACCACGGTCATGCGGCACACCGTGAACTCGGCGCCCACATGGAAGCGCATGTGGGCGGGCATGCGCTCGCAGCGCAGCGACACCTGGCAGGCGTTGTGAAGACCGACGCCGGGCGAGATTTCCACCGGGTCCTCGGCCAGCACCGAGAGCTCGCGCACCGAACCGGCGAGGTCGAGCACCTGCGACAGCGGGTGCACCGCCTGCTCCAGCAGGATGTTGAGCGGCTTGCGGAACATCCAGTGGCCGAACTGGCGCGCGGCCAGCTGGCGCAGCGGCACTTCGTACACGTAGTCGAGGTAACGCGGCTTGCCCAGGCGGCCCGACGCGATGGCTTCCTTGAGCTGCACGTAGGCGGGGTGGTTGAACACCAGGTTCTGGTTCACGCCGATCACGGCGCCGGACTGACCTGCGGCTTCGCGCAGTTGCTCGCACTCGGCGGTGCTCACGCCCACCGGCTTTTCCAGCAGCACGGTCTTGCCCGCGGCCACGAAGGGCATGGCGGAAGACAGGTGGAAGTCCGGTGGCGTCAGCACGTGCACGGTGTCGGCGTCCGAGGCGGCGGCTTCCTCGATCGAGTTGAACACGCGGCCCGCGCCGAATTCCTTGGCCAGGCCCTGGGCGGTAGCGGCGTTCACGTCGAACACGCCATACAGCTCCACACCCGGGATCTCGCGCAGCGCGGCCGCGTGGGTCTTGGCGATATTGCCGGCGCCGACCAGCAGCACCTTCTTCTTGTTGCTCACAAACATCCTCCTGGAAATGAATTCTTGGCCCGTCAGACGGGCGCGCTCTTCTCGTTCTGCCGCAGGAACGCATCGAACATGATCAGCATCCACAAGGGCGTGGAATGGTCGGACTGGCCGCTCAGGTGTTCCTTCACCATGCGCTCGAGCACGGTGGCATTGAAGTAACCCGAGTCCAGCATGCGCGGGCTCAGCACCGATTCGCGCATGCGCTGCGCCAGCGGCCCGCGCAGCCACTTCGCCAGGGGCACCGAGAAGCCCATCTTGGGCCGGTACAGCACGTCGTGCGGCAGCAGCGGCTCGAAAGCCTTCTTGAACACCGCCTTGCCCTCCCCGCCCTGGATCTTCAGATCGCTGGGCAGCGTGGCCAGCCACTCGATGAGCTGGTGGTCCATCAGGGGTTCGCGCACCTCCAGCGAGTGCGCCATGGCGGCGCGGTCCACCTTGGTGTTGATGTCACCGACCAGCCAGGTCTTGTAGTCCAGGTACTGGATCAGCGCGAGCGGGTCGTCGGTCTGCGCGCGCTGGGCGTGCTCGCGGAACACCTCGATGGCGTTGTAGCCGCCCAGCTCGCGCTGGAACGCGGGCGAGAACAGGCGCGCGCGCTGGTCGGCGCGCAGGTGCGACATGCTGTGGTGGTAGGCCTGCACGCTGTCCATGGCCATGGCCTGGAAGGTGGTCTTGGCGCGGAACATGCGCGGCGCCCAGTCGGCCTTGGGATAGAGCCGGCCCAGCGTGCCGAACACCGACTGGCGCAGGCCGTGCGGCAGTCGGTTGCGCACGCGCTCCTCGCCCAGGTGCATGCGGTAGCGCCGGTAGCCGCCCAGGCTTTCGTCGCCGCCATCGCCAGAGAGCGCCACGGTGACGTGCTTGCGCGCCATCTCGCAGACGCGGTAGGTCGGGATGGCGGAGCTGTCGGCGTAGGGTTCGTCGTACAGCCAGGCCAGGGTGTCGATCAGGTCGAAGTCGTCGCTCTTGACGATCTCCAGCCGGTGGTCGGTCTTGTAGCGGTCGGCGACCTGCTGGGCGAACTCGGACTCGTTGAAGCGCGGGTCGTCGAAACCGATCGCGCAGGTCTGCACCGGTGTGTCGGACAGGCCGGCCATGGTCGCGACCACGGCGCTGGAATCGACCCCACCCGAGAGGAAGGCACCCAGCGGCACGTCGGCGATCAGGCGCAGCTTGACGGACTCGCGCACGCGGTCGCGCAGCTCGACCTCGGCATCGGCCTGCTCGATCGGGTTGTCGTTGGTGAACTGCACGTCCCAGTACGGCACGGGCGCGGGTTGGTCGGCTTCGCCCCGGCGCAGCAGCAGCGTGTGCGCCGCCGGCAGTTTGTGGGCGTTGCGGTAGATGCAGCGCGGGTCGGGCACGTAGCCGAACGAGAAATAGTCTTCCACCGCCTTCGGATCGATCTCGCGCACGAAGCCCGGGTGGGCCGTGATCACCTTGAGTTCGGAGCCGAAGATGAAACTGCCGTCGGGCAACCAGGCGTAGTGCATGGGCTTGACGCCCATGCGGTCGCGCGCGAGGAACAAGGACTGCTGCGCGCGGTCCCAGATGGCGAAGGCGAACATGCCACGCAGGCGGTGCACGCAGGCCGTGCCCCAGGCCGACCAGGCGTGCACGATCACCTCGGTGTCGCTGCGCGTGCGGAACACGTAGCCCAGGGCCTTGAGCTCGGGCACGAGTTCCTGGAAGTTGTAGATCTCGCCGTTGAAGACGATGCCCACGCTGGCGTCGGCGTTGAACTGCGGCTGCTGGCCCGTGGCCAGGTCGATCACCGACAGGCGCCGGTGGCCCAGCGCCAGGCCAGGTTCGAGGTGCAGGTCGTCTTCGTCCGGCCCCCGGTGGGCCTGGATGTCGTTGATGCGGGACACCAGCGCGCGGTCGTAGCTGCGCAGACCCTGGGTGTCGAACAGGCCGGAAATGCCGCACATGTCAGTGGGCCTCCTGAACGGTGGCGTTGAGTTGGTGGGGGTCGTCCAGGCAGGCGTCGATGCCGCTCAGGTGGGCCTGCCAGCTGAAACCCTGCAGCACGAAGCGGCGGGCCTCGCGGCCGAGCGCGGCGGCCTGGGCTGGCGGCGCATCGAGCAGTTGCTGCAGCGCCTGCAGGAAACCGTCGGCATCCTCGGCTCGCAGCAGCCCCTGCGCGCTGCTGGCGCCGATGGCTTCGGCGCAGGAAGGCACGGTGATCACCGCCTGCTCCATGGCCATGGCTTCGAGGATCTTGTTCTGGATGCCGCGCGCCACGCGCAGCGGCGCCACGACCGCGGCGGCGTGCTGCAGGTAGGGCCGCACATCGGGCACGGTGCCGGTGACCACCACGTGCTGGCCGGCCAGGGCCTGCACCTGCGGCGAGGGGCTGCGGCCCACGATGTAGAAGCGCGCCCGCGGCCAGTGCGCGCGCAGGCGCGGCAGCATGTCCGAGACGAACCAGCTCACGCCGTCGATGTTGGGCCAGTAGTCCATGGCACCGGTGAACACGATCGCCTGCTCGTTCGCCGCGAACGGGTTGGCGCGCGCGGGATCGGGGGTGAAGAAATCGGCGTCCACGCCATTGCTGAGGGACTGCACATGGCCTTCGGCCTCGGGCGCGTGCGAGAGAAACAGCGCGGTCTCGTTCGGCGTGACGAAGAAGGAGCGGCGCGCCTGCGAGGCCACCTCGCGTTCGTAGGCCAGCAGGCGTTCGCCTTCGCGCCGGTACACGGCCGACATCGGCCAGCGGTGCGCGGGAGCGTATTGCGTCCACTTGGCCGAATCCACATCGACAAAATCGACCAGCATGGGCACGGCCGGCGCCAGCGGCTGCGCGTACTGCGCCATGGCGCCCGAGAACACCACGCTGGCCTGCAGCTCATGGGCCTGGGCCACCTGCTCGACCCAGCGCCGCATGCCGGCGTTGCGGTAGTAGGCCAGCGTCAGCGCCTCGCCGCGCAGCAGGCCGGTGGCGCTCATCAGCTTGGCCCGGCGCGGCGCGATGCGCTCGACGTGCAGGTCCGGACACAGGGCCTTCAGCGTGGGCAGGTGCTGCTCGTCGTCAGGGTCGTCGATGAAGGTGCCCAGGAACACGCGGTGTTTCTGCAGCAGGTGGCGCAACAGGTGGTACGAGCGCACCTTGTCGCCCTTGTTGGGCGGATACGGAAGGCGGTGAACGAGGTACAGCAGGTTGGCCATGGTGCGTCAAGGTGGCGTCGCTCAGCCCAGATTGCGCACGATGAACGGGCCCAGCCAATTGGCCACGCCAATGGGCAGGCGCCGCCAGGTGGCGATCAGCAGCTTGTACTTGGCGTTGGCCGGGTTGTTCTGCGGAATGCCCTCGCGCTTGTACAGGCGGTACTCGTAGTTCAGCGGCGTGGGCTCGAAGCCCCAGTTCTTCTTGAACGCGTAGGGGCCGGTGCCCTCCTTGCTGCGCCCGTAGTCGAACACCTTGAGTCCGCGCGCGCAGGCCAGGCGCATGAGTTCCCAGTATTTGAAGTCGTTGGCGGCCAGGTCGCGGGCCGCCTCGTCGTCGCCCGCGTAGTACGGCAGCACCTCGTCGCGGAAGTAGAAGCTGAGCACGCTGGACAGCGGCGTGCCTTCGGCCGAACACACGGTCAGCACCTCGGCGTCGGCGCCGAAGGTCTTGAGCAGGGTCTGGAAGTAGCGCTTGGGCATGGCCGGCGTGCCGTGGCGGTGCACGTTGTCGGCGTACAGGGCGAAGAAGCGGTCGACGGTCGGGTCGATGTGCGAGGTCAGGCCGTTCTTGATGCCCTTGCGCACCATCGCGCGCTGCTTGCGCGGGATGGCCAGCATGTTGTCCTCTTCCTTGGGCAGGATGGCCTTGCGGAAGGTGACGTAGAGCTCCTGCACCGGCCAGTCGGTGTGGCGGCGCTCGATGTGGCGCAGCTCCAGGTGGTCGGTGCCGAGCTCGACGGCCAGGCGCTGGGCCTCGGCTTCGAGCGCCGTGGCGGCCTCGGGGGTCGCGGCGGCCGCGCCGCCGTACACCGCGAACGGCAGGCCGGTCAGCGCGTTGCCGAACAGGCGGCTGTTGACATGGGCCAGCGGCAGCACGCCCTGGATCTCGCCGCCGGACTCGGCGTAGAGAAAGTAGGTGTCGTGGCGGAAGACGTCGCGGATGACCGTCTGCCAGCCCGCGCGGTGGAAGAACGTGGCCTGCGGCTGCGCCAGGACGAAGGCGTCCCAGCGGGCGATCTGGTCGGCTTGGGCGCTGTCGAGGCGGTGGATGCGAAGAAGAGCAGGCTCAGACAACGGACACCTCTTTCTTCACGCGGCTGCCGATGAAGATGTTGTCCATGCGGTCCCATTGGAAATCGTCCAGCAGGCGCGCGAGGCGCTGTTCCGTGCGGCCGATGTTGACGTAGTGGCGAAAGCGGGTCTTGAGGTCGATGCCGGCCACGCGCGGTTGCCCGGGGTCGATCTCCCAGGGGTGGAAGTAGAAGATGGCGGATTGCTCGTCCTGCTTGTTCACCTGCTGCAGCATCCAGCGCGAGAGCGCATAGGGCATGAGGCGGAAATAACCGCCGCCGCTGGACGGCAGGTTGCGGTTGAACATGCGCAGCGTGGTCGGCGGCACTTCCATCATGCCGCCCGAGGTCTCGTAGGCGAAGCGCGGCGCATCGGGCATGCCGTAGTGGTCGTGCTTGACCGGGTAGATGCTGGAGCTGTAGCGGTAGCCCGCGCGCTGCAGGGTGTCGAGCGCCCACAGGTTCTTCGCACCGATGGAGAAGCTTGGCGCCCGGTAGCCCCAGACCGCCTGGCCGCCCAGGTCTTCCAGCAGGCCCTTGGAGCGCGTGATGTCGTCGAAGAACTCGGCCTCGGTGAGGTCGCTCACCCGCTGGTGCCCATAACCATGGCTGGCGAGTTCATGGCCTTCGCGCACGATGCGGCGCACCATGTCGGGGTAGCGCTCGGCGATCCAGCCCAGGGTGAAGAAGGTGGCGTGGGTGTTCTTCGCCGCGAGCAGCTGCAGGATGCGGTCGATGTTGTGTTCGACCCGGCACTCGCAGCGGTCCCAATCGGCGCGGTCGATGTAGGGCGCCATGGCCGAGACCTGGAAGTAGTCTTCGACGTCGATGGTCAGCGCGTTTTCGATGGGTGCGTTGGATGGCATGGGAACCCCCTTGGGATCAGTTGCTGCCGTTGTTGCGCGACTTGCGGGTGGCCGCGACGATCTTCCTCAAGGCACCGAGGATCTCCAGGCTCACCCGCTCCTGGCGCAGCACGCTGCGCTCCATGCGCAGCAGGCGGGTGCTGAGCTGCTCGGCCGTCACGCGGGTGAGCTCTTCGCCGATGCCGTCCACCACGCCCGGGTCCAGGTCGAGGTCTTCGGGACCGATGCCATCGACCAGCGAAGGTCGGGCCTCGGCCCCCTCGCCCGCCTTGGGCAGGTGGGCCCAGCGGTCGTCGCTGCCCTGGTGGTCCGGCGCGGGCACCGCGCTCTCGGCGTGCATCTCCGCGACCACCTCGTTGAGCGCATCCAGCGTCAGGGTCGGCGATTCGGACAGGTAGCCCTGCAGCAGCAGGCGGTCGCACAGGGTGTTGATGCGGCGCGGAATGCCGCCGCTGTGCTGGAAGATGCCGGCGAACACCGCCGGCTCGAAGACCGGCTTGTCCACCGCGCCGGCGCACTTGAGCCGGTGCTCAATGTAGGCGCGGGTGTCCTCCTCGTCCAGCGGGCCGAGGTGGCAGCGCGCGGTGACGCGCTGGCGCAGTTGCAGCATGCCCGGGCCCTGCAGGATGGTGCGGAACTCGGGCTGCCCGACCAGGAAGGTCTGCAGCAGGGCCTGTTCGCCGAACTGGAAGTTCGACAGCATGCGCAGCTCTTCCACCGCCAGCGGTTGCAGGTTCTGCGCTTCGTCCACGATCAGCAGGCAGCGCTTGCCCTGGGTCGTCTGGGTGATGAAGAAGGCTTCCAGCGCCATCAGCATGTCGGCCTTGCCGGTGCCGCGCACGGGCACGCCGAAGGCCGCGCAGACCAGTTTCAGCGCGTCTTCGGCGCCCAGCTGGGTGCTCACCAGGTGGGCCGCCACCACCGAGCCGTTTTCAAGGCTGTCGAGCAGGTCGCGCACGATGGTGGTCTTGCCGGCGCCCACCTCACCGGTGATGACGATGAAGCCCTCGCCGCGCATGACGCCGTACACGAGGTACGAGCGCGCGCGCCGGTGCGGCTTGCTGCTGTAATAGAAACGCGGGTCGGGGTTGAGTTGGAAGGGTTTGCTGGTCAACCCGTAATAGGCTTCGTACATGTATCAGAACCGGTGGGTGACCACGCCCAGGATGGCGGTTTCCTTGTAGGGGAAGGTGCCGCTGTAGAGCGAACGCCGGAGCTGCACGCTGCCGCTGGTGCGAGCGGCCAGGCGCGTGCTGACGCCGAACGTCAAGGTCTTGAGGGTGTTGCTGAACGAGGTGTTGATGCCTTCGTTCGTCTGCCGCGTGAAGGACACGTTGGCCGAGGTCAGCCGCGTCAGGCGGTGGGCGTAGGTGACCCGCCAGGCCTTCTCGACAATGTCGGAGGCGATGTTGAAGTCGTCGCTGAGCGTGATCACCGGATTGAGGCGGCGCCCCGTGTTGCGGGCCACGGCCACCACAAAGGCATCGCGGGGACCGAACAGGCCCAGCGAAAGCTCCTGCAGGCGTTGCACCGACGCCGACGAGGTGAGGAAGCCCGGGTTGAGCTGGAAATCGGCCGGCAGGCCCAGGCGCTGCAACTCGGCATTCACCTGCTGCGCCCGCCGCACCGGGTCGGACTCGTTGGACAGCGCGTCGATCAGGCCATAGAGCGAACCCTGGGACGCGCCCGCGGCATCCAGCTGGCTGGTGACCACGTCGCGGGTGTCCACATAGCGCCAGATCGCGCGCCGGCTGCGGTACTCGACCTCGACGTTGTGGCCGTTGCCGAAATAGCGGTTGGACCGCTCGGCGAAGACGCGCGTGCGATCGGAGGGCCGCCATTCGACACCCAGCCCGGTGGAGCGGTACGACTTCATGTCGGGGGTCAGCAGGTCGTTGGACTCCACGCCGACCAGCGCCGACAGGGTCAGCGTCGGGTTCAGCGCGTAGAACAGGCGGCCATTCACCGCGTCCAGGGTCTGCCGCTGTCCGAAGCTGTAGTCGAGCTGCGTGCGACCCGCTTCGAGCGTCCAGCCCAGCGATTGCCCGGTCACCTGGCGCGACAGCCGCGCCAGGCCCTCTTCGGAGCTGATGTCGGAACGCAGCCGCGTGTCGGTGCGGGTGGTCTGGTAGGCGTAGCGCAGCTCGTAGTCCACCGAACCCATCAGGCTGCCGCGCAGGTAGGGCGAGAACCGGAAACTCGAGGTCTCCGACAGGTTGTCGTTGCCCAGGGCGTCGATGCTCGGCGACTCGAATGCCGAGATGGCCTGCTGGCCGATGATCCCGGAGAAATCGATGAAGGCGCGGTTGTCCCAGGCCTCGAAGGTGCCATTGGTGTTCAGGGACTGCTGGATGTTGTCCTGCACCGTGTTGCGCGCGTCGTAGATGCCGCGCAGCGAGTAGTCGAAGAAGCCCTTGAGGCGCGGCTTGTTGACCACCACGCCAATGCCCGGGCTGATTTCGGTGATCTGCTCGCTCTGGCGGTTCTGCGTGGAGAGATCGCCGTTGTTGGAAAAGCCCTGGCTCACGGAGATGCGGGGCGTCACCCAGATGGCAGGGGGCGGGGCCACCGGCGTCTCCACCTCCACCAGATCCCCTGCGGGACCGACCTCCTGCGCCCTCACCTGGGCATGCAGCGACAGCACGAGCAGGCCCGACAAGGCCTGCACCAGCGTGGCCACCGGGAACGATGTGGGCCGGCGGGATGATCGATGTGTCACTGGGAAACCTCCGTGAACCGATTCAAGCCGGCGTGGTCTCTGAGACCTGGGCGTCGCTCGACGCCCCGTGCCCGTAGCCGTAGCCGTACCCATAGGCATCCTGATCGCCACCATGCACCTGGTTGAGCACCATGAGCTTGATCGGGCACGACTCGATCGTCGTCAGCGCGTGCCGGACCTGGGACTGCAGGGTCTTCTCGGCCTGCACCACCACCACGATCTGGCCCATGTGCGTGGCCAGCACGCGGGATTCGGTGGTCAGCAGCAGGGGTGGCGAATCAAAGATGATGATGCGGTCGGGGTAACGGTGGCCCATCTCTTCAATCAGATCGGTCATCGCGTCGCTGGCCAGCAGCTCCGTGGCGCGCGGATGCGGCGTGCCGCTGGGCAGCAGGCTGAGCTTGTCGATGTTGGTGCGCAGCAGCGTGTCCGACATCTCCATCTGCTTGTTCGTCAGCAGGTCCAGCAGGCCGGGGCCGGGCGGCAGGCCCAGCGTTTTCATGATCGAAGGGCGGGACACGTCGGCATCGACCAGCAGGACCGTGTAGTCCAGCTCCATGGCGATGCTCATCGCCAGGTTGATGGCGGTGAAGCTCTTGCCTTCGCCGGGCATGGCGCTGGTCACCATGATGCGGTTGCCATGCTGCACGACCGAGGCCCCCTTGCCGGTTGCATTGGCGATCAGGGGGCGTTTGATGACACGGTACTGGTCGGCGATGGCGGCGCGCGGCGCGTTCGGCGTGACGAAGCCCGCCTCGGTGAGCCCGGCCAGATCGAGGCGCACGCTCTTGGAGACGGTCTTGGCGGCCTCTTTCATCACGGGCGCAGGCTTGGCGGCAGCGGCCACAGGCGCCGTGGTTTCGGGTGCGCTGGTGGGCGCCGCGGCGGCATCGGGCACCGCCGGCATGTCGGCGCCGGCCTGTCGCAGTTGCTCAAGCCGTTGGGCTGCTTTTTCAATCAAGCTGGACATGTTTTCAGATCACCTTCAAAGGCTCGATCGGTACGACAAGGTCACCATACCGATGAGGAACAACACGACCAAGGCCATGATGGCCAGCAGGAAACGCCGCAGGCTTCGGGATTCGCGCCGGCGCATGGCGTCGTTCTTGACCAGGGTCACCACGCCCAGCAGGGGCAGCTCGGTGGCACCACGCAAGGCCGAGGCATCGAAGAACACCGGGCGCAGCTGACTGACCAGGAAGGTCACGCCAACACCCGCGGCCAGCGCGGCCAGCAGGGCCACGGGCAACAGCAGTGCGCGGTTGGGGGCCACCGGGCGGCGCGAGACCTGCGGCGGTTCGACCACGCGGAAGTCGGCCAGGTTGGAGGTGCTTTCCAGCTCGCCGCTCATCAACACCGTCTCGCGGCGCGACACCAGGTCCTGGTAGTTCTTGCGGTGGATTTCGTAGTCGCGGTTGAGCTGGGCCAGCTCGGCTTCCATCTGCGGCGCCACCTTGAGCTGCTCGCGCAGGCGGGCCGAGCGGCCTTCGTATTCGCCGACGCGGGCGCGCAAGGACGCCACCTGCACTTCGGCCGAGGCCAGCGTGCGCGTGATTTCCACGATGGCCGGGTTGTTCTCCACCACCGGCGAGGCGGGCGAGGCCGCGGCGGCGCGGCGCATTTCAGCGATCTCGCGGCGCTTCTGGTCTTCCAGTTCCTTGATCAGGCGGCGCGTGTTGAGCACGTCCGGGTGCTGGTCCGTGAAGCGTTGCAGCAGGGCGTCCAGGCTGCGCTTGAGCGCATCGATGCGGGAATCCAGGTCGGGCGTGGCCAAGTTCAGCGACGAGGTGTCGGGCGCGGTCCGCGCCATGCTGCGCGCCTGCTCCAGCTGCTTGCGCGCGGCCTCGCGGGCGCTCTCGGCTTCGCGCAGCTCCAGGCGGGCCTGGCTGAGCGTGCTCAGCATCTCGGCCATGCGGCCGGCCACATCGAGACCACCCTGCCCTTGCATGTCCAGGTTGCGCAGGCGGAAATCCTTCAGGCGGGACTCGGCTTCGGACAGCTTGTTCTCGTAGTTCTTGATCTGCTCTTCGATGAACTTGCGGGCGTTGTCGGAATCGGTGCCGGCGGCGCCCTTGCCCGACTCGACAAAGATCGTCAGCAGCGACTTGACCACCTGCAGCGAACGCTCCGGGTTCTCGTCGCGGTACGACAGGGTGTAGAGGTTGTCGCGCCCCGTCGAGCGGATGGCGAGCGACTTGAACAGGTTGTCCACCAGGGCATCGCGCTGCGCCTTGGTCTGGCCCGCGGTTTCCAGCTGGGCCATCTGCATGAGCTTTTCCACCGTCGGCCGGTTGATCAGCGTGCGGCTGAGCATGGCGACCTGCTGCTCCACATCGGGCTGGATCGCCAGACCGGTCATGAGCGGGCGCAGGATCGACTGGGTGTCGACGTACACCCGCGACGTCGCCTCGTAGCGATCGGGGATCATCAACACGCCGGCGGCGCCCACGGCGGCCACGATCCAGGCGATCAGCACCCCGAGTCGGCGGTATTTCCACATGCCCCGCAGGGTGGTGGAGATTTGGTTCAGGAGATCGTGCATGCAGAAATCTGTGTGTGACAGCAGAACAGCGAGGGACTGGCTGGTCGCCCGACCAACCCCGAGGCCGACCGGACGGCGGCCTTAGAACCAGCCCTGCGGGATGATGAGAATGTCGCCGGGCAGCATTTCCACGTTGGCGGAAATGTCGCCGCGCTTGACCAGGTCCTGCAGCCGCACGCTGTAGCGCTTGTTGCTCTCAGCGGCGCGCACGATGGTGGCCTTGTTGCCGTCGGCGAAGTCGGTCAGCCCGCCCACCGCGATCATCACGTCCATGACCGTCATCTTCTGCTTGTAGGGCAGGAACTGCGGCTTGGTGGCTTCACCCACCACACGGATCTGCTCGCTGTAGGGGCCGACGAAGTTGGTGACGATCACCGTCACGACGGGATCGCGCACGAACTTGCCCAGCGCCTTCTCGACGTCGCGGGCGATTTCGGAGGACGTCTTGCCCTGCGCGACGAGTTCGTCGACCAGCGGCGCGGACACCTTGCCATCGGGGCGCACGGGCACCGTCAGCGAAAGCTCGGGGTTGCGCCACACGGTGATGTTCAGCGTGTCGCCCGGTCCCACCAGGTAGTTGTAGTTGGCGGTGCTGGCCACCACCGGCGCGGCCGGCAGGTTGCTGTTGCTCGCGCAGCCACTGACACCCACCAACAACGCGGTTGCAGCGGCGCCAATGGCGAGAACACGAACGAGACCGGAAGTATGTTTTCGCATGACCCATTTCCTCCATGGAACGGTGAAATGTTAATAAAAGTTAACGCCCTTTTGAATATACCGCAGACATGCGGCAATGGAACGCTTGTAAACGGTAACGAATACCCAAACCCTCCTCTGTCATGAGGAAGCGCACGCTTGTGGCGAAAACATGCATGCGAAGGCCACAACGGGCACGCCATTTGGCATCAGGAACGCAACACGCCCGGCCGCTAAAATGCCGGTTGCTCCCGACCTCAACCCAGGAAACCCAGCATGTCCCTCTTCTCCGCCGTCGAAATGGCGCCGCGCGACCCGATTCTGGGTCTGAACGAACAGTTTGCCGCCGACACCAACCCCAACAAAGTCAACCTCGGTGTCGGTGTCTACTTCGACGACAACGGCAAGCTGCCCCTGCTGCAATGCGTGCAGGCGGCCGAGAAGACCATGATGGACAAGCCCGCCGCGCGCGGCTACCTGCCCATCGACGGCATCGCGGCCTACGACGCCGCCGTCAAGAGCCTGGTGTTCGGCAGCGATTCGGAGCCGGTGAAGTCCGGCCGCGTGGCCACGGTGCAAGCCATCGGCGGCACCGGCGGCCTCAAGATCGGCGCTGACTTCCTCAAGCGCCTCAACCCGAACGCCAAGGTCCTGATCAGCGACCCGAGCTGGGAAAACCACCGCGCCCTCTTCACCAACGCCGGCTTCACGGTCGACAGCTACGCCTACTACGACGCCGACAAGCGCGGCGTCAACTTCGACGGCATGCTGGCCAGCCTGAACGCCGCGCAACCCGGCACCATCGCCGTGCTGCACGCCTGCTGCCACAACCCGACCGGCTACGACATCACCCCGGCCCAATGGGACCAGGTGATCGCCGCCGTCAAGGCCCGCGGCCTCACGCCTTTCCTGGACATGGCCTACCAGGGCTTTGGCCACGGCATTGCCGAAGACGGCGCGGTCATCGGCAAGTTTGTTGCCGCCGGTTTGACCTTCTTCGTCTCGACCTCGTTCTCCAAGAGCTTCAGCCTGTACGGCGAGCGTGTGGGGGCCCTGTCGGTGCTGTGCGAAAACGCCGAGGAAGCCTCGCGCGTGCTGTCGCAGCTCAAGATCGTGATCCGCACCAACTACTCCAACCCGCCCATCCACGGTGGCGCGGTGGTGGCCGCCGTCCTGAACAACTCGGAGCTGCGCGCCCTGTGGGAAAAGGAACTCGGCGAGATGCGCGTGCGCATCAAGGCCATGCGCCAGAAGCTGGTGGACGGCCTCAAGGCCGCCGGCGTGAAGCAGGACATGGGCTTCATCACCAGCCAGATCGGCATGTTCAGCTACTCCGGCCTGAACAAGGACCAGATGGTGCGCCTGCGCAGCGAGTTCGGCGTCTATGGCACCGACACCGGCCGCATGTGCGTGGCCGCGCTCAACAGCAAGAACATCGACTACGTCTGTCAGGCCATCGCCAAGGTGGTCTGAGTCGGGTCTGACGCAAAAAAGCCGCTCGATGAGCGGCTTTTTTCATGGGCCGTCCCGAGTTCAGCTCCAGATGACCGAGCGCATGGAGATGGAGGCGCCCTGGAAACCGTCGTTGAAGAAGCGCGGCTCCTCCTTGTCGGTGACCGCACCCGCCGTGTACAGCAGCGGCAGGTAGTGCTCCCAGCTGGGGTGCGCCATCTGCGCCACGGTGCCCAGCTGCTGGAAGTCGTTGAGCGCCTCCAGCCGCCCCTGCGCGAGGTGGTCGGCCGTGATGCGGTCGAACTCGATCGCCCATTCGTAGGCCTGGTTGTCGGCCGCGTCCCGGCGCATGGTGCGCAGGTTGTGCACGATGTTGCCGCTGCCCACGACCAGCACACCGCGCTCGCGCAACTGGGCGAGCTGGCGGCCGACGGCGAAATGCTCGGCCGCGGGCCGTCGGTAGTCCATGCTGAGCTGGATGACCGGGATCTTCGCGTCGGGGAACATGGGCTTGAGCACCGACCAGGTGCCGTGGTCCAGGCCCCACTCGCGCTCGTCCAGGTCCAGCGCGCGGCCAGAGTCGGGCTGCCTGACCACCCCACTGATGGCACGGGCCATGGCTGGCGAGCCCGGCGCGGGGTACTGCTGGTCGAACAGGGCCTGCGGAAAGCCGCCGAAGTCGTGGATGGTGGGGGGCTGGCTCATGGCCGTGAGCTGCCAGCCCGGGGTCAGCCAATGCGCCGAAACGCACAGGATCAGGCTGGGCTGCGTGCCCCGCGCGCGCAGTTCCTGGCCCAGGGCCTGCCAGCTGCGGCGCCAGGCGTTGTCCTCGATCGCATTCATGGGGCTGCCATGCCCCAGGAACAGCACCGGCAGGCGCTCGGTCGCAGGCAGCGCGGCGGCCAGGTCGGCCAGACCGGCGGCGGCGGACGTGGGTGAAGGGACGGAGGCCGAAGTGCTCATGTAGGTTCCGAGGGCGGTGGCCGCGAGGGCCCCGCCGGCGATCAATAGGGGGCGACGTTGCATGGGGGGTGGCGATCGGCGGAAAAGCCATGGAGCCCGCCGCCGCGCACGAAGTTCCGGCAGGATTCTTTCACGAAGGTGACAACAACACCCGGGGGTATAGTGTTTTCACCCTTATAGGGACTTGCACATGCTGCTATATTGCACTGCAACATAACCAGATTCGACGCCCATGCTGTACCAGATTTACGAAACCCAGCGCTCGATCATGGAGCCGTTCGCTGACCTGGCCGAGGTCGCGTCCAAGCTCTTCACCAACCCCATGCTGCCGCTGGCCCAACTGCCGGGTGCCCAGCGCATCTCCGCCGGTTACGACCTGATGCACCGGCTGGGCAAGGACTACGAGAAGCCGGTGTTCGGCATCCACACGGTGGATGTGGACGGTGTGGACATCGCGATCCACGAGCGCATCGAGATCGACAAGCCGTTCTGCGAGCTGCGCCGCTTCAAGCGTTTCTCCGACGACACCGAGACGCTGGCCAAGCTCAAGGGCCAGCCGGTCGTGCTCATCGTCGCCCCGCTCTCGGGCCACTACGCCACGCTGCTGCGCGACACCGTGCGCACCATGCTCAAGGACCACAAGGTCTACATCACCGACTGGAAGAATGCCCGCCTCGTGCCGATGGCCGATGGCGAGTTCCATCTGGACGACTACGTGAACTACATCCAGGAGTTCATCCGTTACCTGCAGCAAGGCTACGGCAACTGCCACGTGATGAGCGTCTGCCAGCCCACCGTGCCGGTGCTCGCGGCGGTCTCGCTGATGGCCAGCCGGGGCGAGACCACGCCGCTGTCCATGACCATGATGGGCGGCCCCATCGACGCGCGCAAGTCGCCCACGGCGGTGAACAACCTGGCCACCCAGCGCAGCTACGAGTGGTTCGAGAACAACGTGATCTACCGCGTGCCCGACAACTTCCCCGGCGCCGGCCGCCGCGTGTACCCGGGCTTCCTGCAGCACACCGGTTTCGTGGCCATGAACCCCGACCGCCACGCGTCGAGCCACTACGACTACTTCAAGGACCTGATCAAGGGCGACAACTCCAGCGCCGAGAGCCACCGCAAGTTCTACGACGAGTACAACGCCGTGCTCGACATGGACGCCGACTACTACCTCGAAACGATCGAGACGGTGTTCCAGGAATTCAAGCTGGTCAACGGCACCTGGGACGTGAAGAACGAACAGGGTGAGCTGGAGCGCGTGCGTCCGCAGGACATCAAGCGCACCGCCCTGCTCACGGTGGAAGGCGAACTCGACGACATTTCCGGCTCCGGGCAGACGGCCGCCGCGCACGACCTGTGCACCGGCATCTCGAAGACGCACCAGATGCACTACGAGGCGCAGGGCGCTGGCCACTACGGCATTTTCAGCGGCCGGCGCTGGCGCGACATGGTGCACCCGGTGGTCAAGACCTTCATCCGCGCGCACCAGCCCGCCGCGGATGCCGCGCCTGCCGCAGCGAAACCGGCCGTGAAAGCGGCCCCCAAGGCCGTGGCGCGCAAACCGGCCGCCAAGGCACCGGCAGCGGCCCGCAAGACGGCCAGCCGCAAAGCCGCCAAGGCCTGAGCGGCGAAGCCCACGGCGCCCTGGCGGCGCCGGTATATTCGCGGGCATGAACGACCTCGCCCGGCGCATCGACGCCGCCCTGCCGCAGACCCAGTGCACGCGTTGCGGTTACCCCGACTGCGCGAGCTATGCGCAGGCCATCGCGGACGGCGAAGCGGGCATCAACCAGTGTCCCCCCGGCGGGGTCGAAGGCATCGAGCGGCTCTCCGCCCTCACCGGCCAGCCCGTGCAGGCGCTGGACCACCGCTTCGGCATCGAAGGCCCGGTCACCGTGGCGGTGATCGACGAGGCCTGGTGCATCGGCTGCACGCTGTGCATCCAGGCCTGCCCCACCGACGCCATCCTCGGCATCCACAAGCGCATGCACACCGTGGTGGAGCCCTATTGCACCGGCTGCGAGCTGTGCCTGCCGGTCTGCCCGGTGGACTGCATCTCGTTGGAAATCGTGAGCGGTGAACGCACCGGCTGGCAGGCCTGGTCGTCCGAACAGGCCGCGCAGGGGCGCGAGCGCTACAGCCTGCGGCAACAGCGCCTGGCGCGCGAGAAGCGGGAACACGAAGTGCGGCTGGAAACGAAGGCGCGCGAGAAACTGGCCGATCTGGCCGCGCACTCGAAGATCAGCGACGAGGCCGTGCTGGACAAGAAGCGCGCCGTGATCGAAGCCGCGCTGGCCCGTTCCCGAGCCAGGCGCGGGCAGACCGGCGGCTGACCCGCCCCTTCAGGCGCCCTGGCGCGCGGCCACGGTCTTGTAGACACCGCAGCCCACGTAGAGATCGTCGATCTTCATCACGTAGGACATCTTGGCCTGGATGGCGCCGGTGACCGGGTTGGCGATGTCGTACTCCACCCAGCCCTCACCCGCCTCGCCCTGCGCGACGATGGCGTTGAGCAAGGCCTGCCCGTCGACACCCGCGATGTCCTGCACCCGGCTGCCCACCTTCTCCGGCTTGCCGCCGAAGGCGCGGTAGACGCCCGCGCTGTCGAGCGCGAACACGTACATGTCGCGGTCGTGGAAGCCACTGGAGGGCTCGGTGATCGAGCGCGAAAACGCCTCGCGCCCGCCTTGTTTGCGCTGAGCCAAGGCACGGCTCACCAATTGCATGGCTTCATCGGCCGTGCCTTGCTGCAGCATGAAGGAGGACACCGCTTTCGACAGGTGGGCCGCGCGCTGCTCCAGCTGGTTGGCCTGCTGCACCGCGCGTTCCACCATCTGGGCGTTGTGCTGGGTGATCTGATCGAGCTGGGTCACGGCCGCCGAGATCTCGCTCAGGCCGGTGCTCTGCTCCGCGCTCGACGCGGAGATCAGCGACATGTTGGCCGCCACGCCGCGCACGCCGGTGACGATCTGACCGATGCTGTTGCCGGCCGTGCGGATCTGGGCCACGCCCGCCTCCACCTGGCTGCGCGAGGCTTCGATCAGCTCGCGGATTTCCTTGGCCGAGGCGGACGAGCGCTGGGCCAGCGTGCGCACCTCGGCGGCCACCACCGCGAAACCCCGGCCCTGTTCACCGGCCCGAGCGGCTTCCACCGCCGCGTTCAGCGCGAGGATATTGGTCTGGAACGCGATGCTGTCGATCACGCCGATGATCTCGTTCATCTGCTGCGCGCTCTTCTGGATGCCTTCGACCGACTCGACCGCATGGCCCATGTACTTCGCACCCGACTCGGCCACGTCGCGCACCTGCGCGGCCTGCTGGTCGGACTCGCCCGCGGTGCGGGCGTTCTGCTGCACCGTGCCCGAGAGCTCGTGCACGCTGGCCGCCGTCTGCTCCAGGTTCGCGGCCTGCTGCTCCGTGCGGTCGGCGAGGTCGCGGTTGCCCATCGCCAGGCTCTTGCCGGCGTGGGCGACGAGCGCGGAATTGCTGCGCACCTCGGCCACCATGGCCGAGAGGTTGCCGATCGTGCGGTCCAGCAGGCGCGCCAGCTCGGCCAGTTCGTCGCTGCCCTGCACGCGAATGGTGGAGCGCAGGTTGCCCGACACCGTCTGCCCCATGGCGCCGAGCACCTGCTGGAAGTCCGCGGTGAAGCTGACGTAGAACGAGACCATGAGGTAGGCCAGCAGGGCCAGGCCTGCGATCGCGACCATCAGGGCGCCGCCGTGCAGCCCGTCAGGGCCTTGCAGGCCCCAGGCGAGCAGCAGGGGCAGGACCGACGAGGCCGCGAGCAGCAGAAGCTTGCCGCGCAGGCGGAACCGGCGCATCAGGGCGATGCCGGGCAACAGCGGATGGAATCCGGACATGGGTGTACCGCTCCTCGGTGTGAATGGGTTCTTATCGGTGCCGCGCCATCCGCCTTGAGCCGGGGAAACCCCGTGGGCTCAGTGCAGACCGGCGATGCCGGACTGGCGGGCTTCGAAATGCCGGAACAGCTGCACGGCCATCATCCGCAGCGTGTCGTCGGCCATGTTGTGGGCATGCGCAAGTTGTTCCAGCGCGTAGCGGCGGTCGCAGATCATCAGCGCCCGGCTCACGCACATGCCCTGGGACGACATGCGCAGGCAGAAGTGCTCCAGCAGTTCGGCGGGCCAGGCGGGCGCCATGCCCCGCCCCAGCCAGCTGGACGCGCTGGCGAGGTCGTTCGAATCTTGGCCGGGTGACGGGTTCATGCGGAACTCCTGCGACAAGGGGTGGGCCGCGCCACCCTTGGCACAGCCTTCACAGGTCACAAGATTAAGTTCGCGGCCCGGGCCGCGGTGCGCCGAACAACGCCCGAAAAGCCGCCCTGCTCCGGGCGCTCGGCCGCTCGTCCCGGGAATCAGGCCGGCTGGGCGGCCAGGCGCGCGAAAGCGTCCACCACTTCGGGGGGCGCCTGCACCAGTTCGATCAGCACGCCCTCGCCCGCGATGGGGAATTCCTCATTCGCCTTGGGGTGCAGGAAGGTGATGTCGAAGCCCGCCGCGCCCTGGCGGATGCCGCCCGGCGCAAAGCGCACGCCCTGGGCGCCGAGCCACTGCACGGCGGTGGTCAGGTCGTCGATCCACAGGCCGATGTGGTTGAGCGGCGTGGTGTGCACCGCCGGCTTCTTCTCGGGGTCCAGCGGCTGCATCAGGTCGACCTCGACCTTGAACGGGCCGGCGCCGATGGCGCAGATGTCCTCGTCCACGTTCTCGCGTTCGCTGCGGAAGGTGCCCGTGACCTCCAGGCCCAGCATGTCGACCCAGAGCTTCTGCAGGCGCTGCTTGTCGGGCCCGCCGATGGCGATCTGCTGGATGCCCAGCACCTTGAAAGGACGTGAGGAGGAAGGCATGTCTCAATGAACTCCGTTGAGGGAAACGGGCGCGCGCTCCAGCGCCCAAACCGTGGCCGGTGGCAGGTTGGCCCAGACCGAGGCCGAGCGCCGCCAGTGCCAGCCCGGGGGAATGCCGTTGAAGGGCCGCAGGTGCGGCGCCGCGTAGGTGTACTGGATCAGGCGCGAGCCCGGCTGGCGGCCGATCAAGCTCAGCATGGCGTTCACGCACTCGCGGGCTTCGTCACGCGGCATGGACAGCAGCGGCAGGGACGACACCAGCGTGACGGGCGAGCGCGCCTCGATCGTGAGCTGGTTCACGTCGGAGGCACAGTGGTTGAGCACCTCGGCCAGCGGGAAGGCGTGGCGCAGCAGGCGGGCGAAGTCGGGGTCGCGCTCGATCACCACGAAACGCTCCAGCGCCGCGAACGACATGGCCAGCTCGCGCGTGATGGCACCGGTGCCCGCGCCCACCTCGATCAGCACGCCAGGCTGGCTGCGCCAGACCTCGCTCACGATGGCCCGGGCCAGTGCCCGGGAAGCCGGTGCGATGGCACCCATGCGGCGCGGATCGCGCAAACATCCCAGGGCGAAAGCCAGACCATGCTTCATGCGAATCCTTCAGAGCCGGGTGGCTTTGCAGGTTAGCGCATTTCATGGCCCGCTGTCCGTATCCAAAGGTGCCCACCCGCGCCTCAGCCGAATTCGACGATCGGCTGGTCCACCACCAGCGATTCGCCCATCTTCGCCAGCACCTTGGACACCACGCCGTCGGCGGCGGCGAACAGCACGTTTTCCATCTTCATGGCCTCGATCACGGCCACGCGTTCGCCGGCCTGCACCTTCTGGCCCGGCTGCACCGCCACCTCGACCAGCAGGCCCGGCATGGGCGAGAGCACGTATTTGCTCATGTCGGCCGGCGCCTTGAACGGCATGAGGGCGTGCAGTTCGGCCATGCGCGGCGACACCACCATGGTCTCGATGCGCGTGCCGTTGTGCTGCACCACCAGGGCCAGCGGGTTGCGCGGCGTGCCGCGCTCGATCTGCGCCGTGTAGGGCTGGCCGTTGCAGGTGCCGGTCACGCAGATGTCGTTCAGGCGCGAGGGGCTGGACATCGCGTAGCGCTTGCCGTCCACGGTCACCACGGCCGAGCCGAGCTGGCCCACCACCTCGTCCACATGCACGGACTTGTAGGCGTGTTCGCCCTTGGCGTCGAGCACGATCACCGAGTAGTCGTGGCCCACCTTCACGCCATAGCCGGGCAACTGGCCCGACAGGCCAGCCGCGCGCTCGCGCGACTTGCGCCGCACGAAGGCGGCCAGGGCGACGAGGAAGTCCGGGTCGCTGTGCGGCACGTCTTCGGCGCGGAAACCCTGGCCATAGTGCTCGGCGATGAAACCGGTGTTGAAGTCGCCCGCGACGAATTTCGGGTGCGCCAGCAGCGCGGCCTGGAAGGGAATGTTGCTGCTGATGCCCCGGATCACGAAGCCATTGAGCGCCTCGCGCATCTTGGCAATCGCGTCCAGCCGGTCCTTGCCGTGCACGATGAGCTTGGCGATCATCGAGTCGTAGAACATCGGAATCTCGCCACCGTCCTGCACACCGGTGTCCACGCGCACGCCGAGCAGATCGGCGGTGTTGCCCTGGAACATGGTCTGCGCCGGCGGCGCGAAACGCACCAGACGGCCGGTGCTGGGCAGGAAGTTGCGGAACGGGTCCTCGGCGTTGATGCGGCATTCGATGGCCCAGCCGTTGCGCTGCACCTGGGCCTGCGTCAGCGGCAGCTTCTCGCCGGCCGCCACGCGGATCATCAGCTCCACCAGGTCCAGCCCGGTGATGCACTCCGTCACCGGGTGCTCGACCTGCAGGCGCGTGTTCATCTCCAGGAAGTAGAAGTCCTGGTTCTTGCCGACCACGAACTCCACCGTGCCCGCGCTCTGGTACTTCACCGCCTTGGCCAGGGCCACGGCCTGCTCGCCCATGGCCTTGCGCGTGGCCTCCGAGATGAAGGGCGATGGCGCCTCTTCGATCACCTTCTGGTGGCGGCGCTGGATGGAGCATTCACGCTCGTTGAGGTAGATCACGTTGCCGTGCGAATCGCCCAGCACCTGGATCTCGATGTGGCGCGGCTCCTGCACGAACTTCTCGATGAAGATGCGGTCGTCACCGAAGCTGTTGCGCGCCTCGTTGCGGCAGCTGGTGAAGCCCTCCAGCGCTTCCTTGTCGTTGAAGGCCACGCGCAGGCCCTTGCCGCCGCCGCCCGCGCTGGCCTTGATCATCACGGGGTAACCGATGTCGCGGGCGATCTCCACCGCGCGGTCGGCGGATTCGATCGCGTCGTTCCAGCCCTGGATGGTGTTGACCTTGGCGGCGTTGGCCAGCTTCTTCGAAGCGATCTTGTCGCCCATGGCCGCGATGCTGAAGTGCTTGGGACCGATGAAGGCCATGCCCTCGTCTTCCACGCGCTTGGCGAAGGCCTCGTTCTCCGACAGGAAGCCATAGCCCGGGTGGATGGCCTGGGCGCCGGTGCGCTTGGCGGCCTCGATGATCTTGTCCGCGACCAGGTAGGACTCGCGCGAGGGCGCGGGGCCGAGCAGCACGGCCTCGTCGGCCAGCTGCACGTGGCGCGCCTCCTTGTCGGCCTCGGAATACACCGCCACCGTGGCGATGCCCATCTTCTTGGCGGTGGCGATCACGCGGCAGGCGATCTCGCCGCGGTTGGCAATCAGGATCTTGGTAAACATCATTTGTCCAATCTGTTCTTTACCGACTCATGTCCGGAGCAACATTCCAGAAGTGCCGCGGAACCGGCTTTGCCGGGCCGCTGGCGCTGCCCCCTTGAGGGGGTGACGCGCGAAGCGCGGCGCGGGGGTGGGCCTGTTCACAGCGGAATGTTGCCGTGCTTGCGCCACGGGTTCTCGAGCTTCTTGTCCTTCAGCATCACCAGGCTGCGGCAGATGCGCTTGCGCGTCTCGTGCGGCAGGATGACGTCGTCGATGAAGCCACGCGCGCCCGCCACGAAGGGGTTGGCGAAGCGGGCCTTGTACTCGGCCTCGCGCTGCGCGAGCTTGACCGGGTCTTTCTTCTCTTCACGGAAGATGATCTCCACCGCGCCCTTGGCGCCCATCACCGCGATCTCGGCATTGGGCCAGGCGAAGTTCACGTCGCCGCGCAGGTGCTTGGAGCTCATCACGTCGTAGGCGCCGCCATAGGCCTTGCGCGTGATCACGGTGATCTTGGGCACGGTGCATTCGGCGTACGCGTAGAGCAGCTTGGCGCCGTGCTTGATGATGCCGCCGTACTCCTGCGAGGTGCCGGGCATGAAGCCGGGCACGTCGACGAAGGTGACCACCGGGATGTTGAAGGCATCGCAGAAGCGCACGAAGCGCGCGGCCTTGATCGAGCTCTTGATGTCCAGGCAGCCGGCCAGCACCAGCGGCTGGTTGGCCACGATGCCCACGGTCTGGCCGTCCATGCGGGCGAAGCCGATCAGGATGTTCTTGGCGTACTCAGGCTGCAGCTCGAAGAAGTCGCCGTCGTCCACCGTCTTGACGATGAGCTCCTTCATGTCGTACGGCTTGTTCGGGTTCTCGGGCACCAGCGAGTCCAGGCTCAGTTCCATGCGGTCGATCGGGTCGCCGCTGGGGCGCACCGGCGCCTTCTCGCGGTTGTTGAGCGGCAGGTAGTTGTAGAGGCGGCGCAGCATCAGCAGCGCCTCCACGTCGTTCTCGAAGGCCAGGTCGGCCACACCGCTCTTGGTGGTGTGCGTGATGGCACCGCCCAGTTCCTCGGAAGTCACCTCCTCGTGCGTCACCGTCTTCACCACCTCGGGGCCGGTGACGAACATGTAGCTCGAGTCCTTGACCATGAAGATGAAGTCGGTCATGGCGGGTGAGTACACCGCGCCGCCGGCCGAGGGGCCCATGATCATGCTGATCTGCGGCACCACGCCCGAGGCCATCACGTTGCGCTGGAACACGTCGGCATAACCGCCGAGCGAGGCCACGCCTTCCTGGATGCGCGCGCCGCCCGAGTCGTTCAGGCCGATCACCGGCGCGCCGACCTTCATCGCCTGGTCCATCACCTTGCAGATCTTCTCCGCGTGCGCTTCGGACAGCGCGCCGCCGAAGACGGTGAAGTCCTGGCTGAACACGAACACCAGGCGGCCGTTGATCATGCCGTAGCCCGTCACCACGCCGTCGCCGGGGATCTTGTTGTCCTGCATGCCGAAGTCAGTGCAGCGGTGCTCGACGAACATGTCCCACTCTTCGAAAGTGCCCTCGTCGAGCAGCACCTCCAGCCGCTCGCGCGCGCTCAGCTTGCCCTTGGCGTGCTGCGCAGCGATGCGCTTCTCGCCACCGCCCAGCCGCGCCGCGGCGCGCTTGCGTTCGAGTTGTTCAAGGATGTCCTGCATGGTGGTTCTCCGGAGGAAACGGTCGGTCAGTCAAAGAGGTCGAGCAGCTGGCGCGCCGCGGTGGACGGCGGCAGTTCGCCCGCCAGCACCCGGCGGGTGGTCTCGTCGAGGTCGGCGCGCACCTGAGGGTGCGCGCGGAAGCGTTGTTTGAGGCCGGCGTCGATGCGTTCCCACATCCAGGCGCGGGCCTGTTGCTGGCGGCGCTGGGCGAGCTGGCCGTTGCCGGTCTGCAGCGCGCGAAAACGCGAGACTTCGGCCCAGAAGGCGTCCACGCCCCGGCCTTGCAGCGCGCTGAGCTGGATCACCTGCGGGTGCCAGAGGCCATCGTTGTGGTGCGCGTGCTCGGGGTGGCCATGCAGGCCGAGCAGGCGCAGCGAGGAGGTGATCTGCGCGCGCGCGCGCGTGGCGGCGTCGGGGTCCAGGTCGGCCTTGTTGATGACCACCAGGTCGGCCAGCTCCATCACGCCCTTCTTGATCGCCTGCAGGTCGTCGCCCGCGTTGGGCAGCTGCATCAGCACGAACATGTCCGTCATGCCGCTCACCGCGGTCTCGCTCTGGCCCACGCCCACGGTCTCGACGATCACGATGTCGTGGCCGGCCGCTTCGCAGACCATCATGGCCTCGCGCGTCTTTTCGGCCACGCCGCCCAGCGTGCCGCTGCTCGGGCTGGGCCGGATGTAGGCCTGGTCGTGCACCGAGAGTTTTTCCATGCGCGTCTTGTCGCCCAGGATCGAGCCGCCCGAGACGGAAGAGGACGGGTCGATGGTCAGCACCGCCACGCGGTGCCCCTTCCCGATCAGGTACAGGCCCAGCGCCTCGATGAAGGTGCTCTTGCCCACGCCCGGCACGCCGCTGATGCCCAGGCGCAATGCGTTCCCGGTGTGCGGCAGCAAGGCGGTGAGCAGCTCGTCGCCCTGGGCACGGTGGTCCGCGCGGGTGGACTCCAGCAGCGTGATGGCCTTGGCCATGGCGCGGCGCTGCGTGGCAGGCGCGCCACGCACGATGCCTTCCAGCAATGCCTGAGGGGTCACCCCAAAGCCTTCCGGATCTGCTCCAGCACGTCTTTCGCGCTCGCCGGGATCGGCGTGCCCGGGCCGTAGATGCCCTTGACGCCCGACTCGTACAGGAAGTCGTAGTCCTGGCGCGGGATCACACCGCCCACGAACACGATGATGTCGTCCGCGCCCTGCTTCTTCAGCTCGGCGATGATGGCCGGCACCAGGGTCTTGTGGCCGGCGGCCAGGGTGGACACGCCCACCGCGTGCACGTCGTTCTCGATCGCCTGGCGCGCGCATTCTTCGGGCGTCTGGAACAGCGGACCCATGTCGACGTCGAAGCCGAGGTCGGCGAACGCCGTGGCCACCACCTTGGCGCCCCGGTCGTGGCCGTCCTGCCCGAGCTTGCTGATCATCACGCGCGGCCGGCGGCCCTGCTCCTCGGCGAAGGTGTTGATCTCGGTCTTGAGGGCTTCCCAGCCCTCGGCGGAATCGTAGGCAGCTGCGTACACACCGGTCACCTTTTGCGTATCGGCGCGGTGGCGCCCGTAAATCTTCTCCAGCGCATCGCTCACCTCGCCCACCGTGGCGCGCAGGCGGATGGCCTGGATCGACAGGTCCAGCAGGTTGCCCTCGCCGCTGTCGGCCGCAGCGGTCAGCGCCTCCAGCGCGGCCTGCACCTTCGCCGCGTCGCGCGTGGCCTTGATCTGTTTCAGGCGGGCGATCTGCCCGTCGCGCACCGCCACGTTGTCGATGTCGCGCGCCTCGATCGGGTCTTCCTGCTTGAGCTTGTACTTGTTGACGCCGACGATCACGTCCTTGCCGGAGTCGATGCGCGCCTGCTTCTCGGCGGCGGCGGCTTCGATCTTGAGCTTGGCCCAGCCGCTGTCCACCGCCTTGGTCATGCCGCCCATGGCCTCGACCTCCTCGATGATGGCCCAGGCCTTGTCGGCCATCTCCTGCGTGAGGCTCTCCATCATGTAGCTGCCGGCCCAGGGATCCACCACGTTGGTGATGTGCGTCTCTTCCTGGATGATGAGCTGCGTGTTGCGCGCGATGCGCGCGCTGAACTCGGTGGGCAGCGCGATGGCTTCGTCGAACGAGTTGGTGTGCAGCGACTGCGTGCCGCCGAACACCGCGGCCATGGCCTCGATGGCGGTGCGCACCACGTTGTTGTAAGGGTCCTGTTCGGTGAGCGACCAGCCCGAGGTCTGGCAGTGCGTGCGCAGCATCAGGCTCTTGGGGTTCCTGGCGTTGAAGCCCTTCATGATGCGCGTCCACAGCAGGCGGGCGGCGCGCATCTTGGCGATCTCCAGGTAGAAGTTCATGCCGATCGCCCAGAAGAAGGACAGGCGCCCGGCGAAGTCGTCCACGTCCATGCCCTTGGCGATCGCGGTCTTCACATACTCCTTGCCATCGGCCAGCGTGAAGGCCAGCTCCAGCGCCTGGTTGGCGCCGGCTTCCTGCATGTGGTAGCCCGAGATCGAGATCGAGTTGAACTTCGGCATGTGCTGCGCCGTGTACTCGATGATGTCGCCGATGATCTTCATCGACGGCTCGGGCGGGAAGATGTAGGTGTTGCGGACCATGAACTCCTTGAGGATGTCGTTCTGGATGGTGCCGCTGAGCTGGTCCTGCCCCACCCCCTGCTCCTCCGCCGCCACCACATAACCCGCCAGCACCGGCAGCACCGCGCCGTTCATGGTCATGGACACGCTCACCTTGTCCAGCGGGATCTGGTCGAACAGGATCTTCATGTCCTCCACGCTGTCGATCGCCACGCCGGCCTTGCCCACGTCGCCGGTGACGCGCGGGTGGTCGCTGTCGTAGCCCCGGTGCGTGGCCAGGTCGAACGCGACCGAGACGCCCTGCCCGCCCGCGGCCAGGGCCTTGCGGTAGAAGGCGTTGCTCTCTTCGGCGGTGGAGAAGCCCGCGTATTGGCGGATCGTCCACGGCCGCACCGCGTACATGGTGGCCTGCGGGCCACGGATGAAGGGCTCGAAGCCCGGCAGGGTGTTGGTGTGCGGCAGCCCGGCCGTGTCTTCGGCGGTGTACAGCGGCTTGACGCGAATGCCGTCGGGCGTGACCCAGTCCAACGCCGAGACATCGCCACCGGGCGCGGATTTGCGGGCCGCCTGAGCCCAGGCTTCCAGGGTGGCTGCGTTGAATTCGGGCTGTTTCTGGCTCATGGCAAAACTCGATTTGGACGGGATCAGGACCGCCGGGATTCTACATGATTCATAATTATTGATGCAAAATATTCCTATTGGCTTACAATGCCGGCCTGTGTCCCACACCCCCGATTGACCCCTCCCTGACCATGTCCGCTTTGTCGCTTTCGCCCCGCGCCCTGTACGAAGAAGTCGCCGAGCTGCTGCGCCAGCGCATCTTCCGCCGCGAGCTCGAGCCCGGCAGCTGGATCGACGAGCTCAAGCTCGCCGAGGAATACGGCATCAGCCGCACCCCGCTGCGCGAGGCGCTCAAGGTGCTGGCCGCCGAAGGCCTGGTCACGATGAAGGTGCGGCGCGGCGCCTACGTCACCGAAGTGTCCGAGAAAGACCTTGCGGATGTCTACCACCTGCTGGCCCTGCTGGAGTCGGACGCGGCCGGCGTGGTGGCCGCGCGCGCCAGCGACGAGGAGCTGGCCAGCCTGCAGGCCTTGCACCAGGAACTGGAAGCCGCCGTGGGCGAGCGCGACCGCTTCTTCGCGCTCAACGAGCAGTTCCACATGCGCGTGCTCGAACTCGCGCGCAACCGCTGGCGCGAGCAGATGGTGGCCGACCTGCGCAAGGTGATGAAGCTCAACCGCCACAACTCGCTGCTCAAGAGCGGGCGCATCGAGGAGTCGCTGGCCGAGCACCGCGCCATCGTGGCCGCGCTCACGCAGCGCGACGCCGCGTTGACGGTGCAGCGCATGCGCGAGCACTTCGAGAACGGCCTGGAAGCCGCGGCCTGACCGGTCCCGGCCCACGGGCCGCTGGTAAAGTCCCGCCTGCCTTTCTGCCGCGCGGCTTGCGCCCGCGCGGCGCGCCGCCATCGCCCCATTCCCAGAACAACCCATGTCCGTTCCACTCCCTGCCCAACCCGGCATCCTCCAGCCCATTCCCACCCAGGCCCGCTACCTCAGTTGCCAATTGCGCATCGGCGCCACCCCCCAGGCCGTGCTGCGCGAACTCGCTGCTTTCGCCGATGGCGAAGCAACCGTCGTCGGCCTGGGCGAGTCGCTGGTGCGTGCGCTCGGCACGCAGGTCCCTGGGCTCAAAAGCTTCCCTCAGATCGAGGGCGCGCTCGTCAAACTGCCGGCCACGCCCATCGACCTCCTGATCTGGTTGCGTGGCAGCGACCGCGGGGAACTGTTGCTGCGCAGCCGCCAGCTGGAGGCCTTGCTGGCGCCGGCCTTCGAGCTGCGCGCCATCACCGACGCCTTCAGCCACCGCACCAACCACGACCTCAGCGGCTACGAAGACGGCACGGAAAACCCGCAGGGCGAGGACGCGCTCGCCGCGGCCCTGGTGGCCCAGGGCCCGCTGGCTGGCAGCAGCTTCCTGGCGGTGCAGCGCTGGCGCCACCAGTTGAGCCATTTCGCCGCCATGCCCGAGCTGCAACGCGACCACGTCTTCGGCCGCGCCCACCACAACAACGAAGAACTCGACGACGCACCGGCCTCGGCGCACGTGAAGCGCACGGCCCAGGAAGACTTCGAGCCGCCGGCGTTCGTGCTGCGCCGTGCCATGCCCTGGGCGGAGGGCAACGAAGGCGGCTCCATGTTCACCGCCTTCGGCCACTCGTTCGATGCCTACGAAGCCCTGCTGCGCCGCATGTCGGGCGCGGAGGACGGCGTGGTCGACGCCCTCTTCTCCTTCACGGAACCGGAAACCGGGGCCTACTTCTGGTGCCCGCCCCTGCACCAGGGCCGCATCGACCTGCGCGCCGTGGGGCTCTGAGCCTCAGGCGCCCACCAGGCCGTCGGTTTCGGCTTCCAGGCCCACGTGGGCCTGGGCCATGGCCCACACCTCGCGCGGAGGCAGTGGTTTCAGGCGGTGGTCGCTCCAGACCTGGCGCCAGCGCCGCGCGCCGCGCAACCCGTGGCGCAGGCCCAGCATGTGGCGCGCGATCGCGTACCAGGGGCAACCGTCTTCCAGGAAGGCGCGCTCCATGTAGGCCACCATCTGCTCTTCGACCGCTTCGCGCGTCACGGTGGACGGCGCGGCGCCGAAGAAGGCCTCGTCCCAGCCGGTGAGCACCCAGGGGTTGTGGTACGCCTCGCGGCCGACCATCACGCCATCGACCGCCTGCAGGTGTTCGGCGATCTGCACGTTGGTGGTGAAGCCGCCGTTGATGGCAAAGGTGAGTTGCGGAAAGTCCTGCTTGAGGCGGTGCGCGAGTTCGTAGCGAAGCGGCGGAATCTCGCGGTTCTCCTTGGGCGAGAGGCCGTCCAGCCAGGCGTTGCGCGCGTGCACCAGGAACACGCCGCAGCCGGCCTCGCTCACGGTGCCGACGAAATCGCGCACGAAGTCGTAGCTCTCGACCCGGTCGATGCCGATGCGGTGTTTGACGGTGACGGGAATCGAGACCGCGTCCACCATGGCCTTGACCCCGTCGGCCACGGTCTGCGGCTCGGCCATCAGGCAGGCGCCGAAGGCCCCGCGCTGCACGCGGTCGCTCGGGCAGCCGCAGTTGAGGTTGATCTCGTCGTAGCCCCATTGCTCGCCCAGGCGCGCGGCGCTTGCCAGCTCGGCGGCGTCGCTGCCCCCCAGCTGCAAGGCCACCGGGTGTTCCTCGGCGTTGAAACGCAGGTGGCGTTGCACGCTGCCGTGGGTGAGCGCGCCCGTGGTCACCATCTCGGTGTACAGCAGGGTGTGCTTCGAGAGCAGGCGATGCAGGTAGCGGCAGTGGCGGTCGGTCCAGTCCATCATGGGCGCGACGGACAGGCGCCATGGACTAACTTGTTGATCTAAAACAGCTTTTTCCACTCATGAAATCCTGATTTTGGTCCGTGTGCAGCATTCAGTGCACACAAGGTGCACAGAAGGTGATTGATCGGTGTAGCATGTGAGCACGATTGGACATACACAGAGTGCACACGAATGCCGACATTTTCGCAGTTGCCATCAGGTAAGTGGCGCGCCCAGGTAAGGCGCGGCGGCCTGTACCGTGCGGCCAGCTTCACGACGAAGCGCGAGGCAAAAGACTGGGCCATGGCGGTCGAGTCGCAACTGAACCACGTGGCCGCCTCCGGCTTCGCGCCAATCCCCAAGGGCGCCACCCTGGCCGACCTGATCGACAAGTACACCGAGATGCAAGCGCGCGACCCCGGCAAGACCAAGGCGGCAACTCTAGCCATGATGCGGCGCGAGCTCGGCGATGTGAAGCTCACCAGCCTGAACGCGGTGGTGCTGCGCGACTTCATCGACAAGCGCCTCAAGGCCGGTGCCGGCGGCGTCACCATCGCGGCCGATCTCTCTTACCTTTCGGCAGTGCTCAAATGGGGCAGGCATGCCCGAAAGCTCGATATTCCCGAAGCCCTCGCGCTAGAGGCCCGTGAAAGCCTCAAACACCGGGGCCTGAGTACGCGCAGCCGGGAGCGCGAGCGCGAGCCCTCAGACGACGAACTGGCGCGCCTGTATGCCCATTGGGAAGGCCAGCCACGCCAGCGCATTGACATGCCCCTGCTCTGCCGCTTCGCGCTGGCCACCGGCATGCGTCAGGGCGAGATCTGCGGCCTGCAGGTCGAGGATGTGAGCAGCGAGCGTCGCACTGTGGTAATCCGCGACCGCAAAGACCCGCGAAACAAGGCTGGAAACGATCAGGTGGTCCCCCTACTCCCCGATGCCTGGGCGATCGTCGAGCCACTCATCAAGGACAGGACCGAGGGCAGCGTCTTTGGCGTACGCGCGGCGTCGGTGTCGACCGCTTTCACACGGGCCTGTCAGGGGCTGCAACCGCCGATCGTGGGCCTGACTTTTCACGACCTTCGGCACCGCGCCGCGGCGCAGTTCTTCCGCATGGGTCTGGACATTCCGCGCGTTGCGCTGCTCACCGGGCACAAGACCTGGGCCATGCTGCGCCGGTACACGGACATCAAGCCCGAGGACGTGCACGCGGCGATCGCGAAGCAAAAGTAACGCCGCGCCGCTGGGCGCAACTTCCTGCGGTGCAGGGAGTTGATCAGCGGCACAAAAAGCGAAGGCCCAAGGGGCGGCAACCCCGAGAGCCTTCTGACCACAACGTGCCAACTTAGAGGAACGCACATCATGGCTGCTGCTATTGTCATCCCACCCCGATTGCACGCGCAAACCGGAAACCATTTCCGGTCTTGCCCCCGCGCTGTCCAATACGCTACATCGCTTCAGTGCCGAGTAGCCACCGCCAGAGCTGAACTGGCACTTGCCGACGCCTGGGACCACGCGCATGCTGCCTGCCTCCTAGGCATTGCAACGACCTGGCTGGCGCAGTTGGAGCGGGACCTTCTGCGTTGCATCGTGTCCGAAGGGCACACCGACGAGTTCATTCAGACCTTGAACGAGGCTTCGGCGCTTGTGGCCGGTGCTGTCGCCATGAGCGACCAGCTTGCACAGAGCCCGCGCCCTCAGAACGCCATCAGGCTGGCATCTGAATGCATTGCCACGTTGTCACTTGCTGCCCAGGAGTGAGCGATGCGCACGAATACTCAAAGCCAAGCAGGCTACATGCCGAGCCCCGAGGTGGTGCTGAAAGCATGGGAAATGCTCACCCGCGAGCGTAGCCGCCTAGTTGCTCTCTCAATCGTTCTGGCCGCCCGGATCGAGGAGCGCGAGCGCGAGCAGGAACACGACTCCACTGAACTGCTTCTAGCGCAGCTCCTGGAGGAGCACCTCTGTTTGAACACGACCATGGACAAGGTCTTCCACCTACTCACAGGCGCGCCGCGGTAGTGCATCGCTCGATTCGCAAACGCCGCCCACCAAGGCGGCTTTTTTACGTCCGAAAAATTAGAACTTTCGTTGCGGTGCGCTTATGCCCCAACCGCTCCCCGAATATTCGCCCATGCGCCCCCAATCATTGACCGGAGATCTGCAAATGGATGCATGTGATGCCACCGCACCGGGACGGTTGACCCACTTGGTTGACAGCCTGGATTGCCTTACTGAAGAAGATTTTCGCCTGCTGGCGAACGTGACCCCCCTCACCATGGAAGCGTGGCGTAAACGAGGGGAAGGCCCGGACTACATCCGCGCCGGTACTCGCGTGCTGTACCCACGCACGGCAGTCGCGGCGTGGCTGCAGACGCGGGTGCGCTCACGGAAGGCCGTTGAATCGAAGGGCTTGCTGTGAGTTCCGCGACCACCATCGACGCTGAAGGCACTACAAAACTGCTGGCCACTCTCATGGCGCAGCTCGCGCTCAAGGGCCAGCAGGTACACGCTCTGCGCACTGGCGGCTTCTTGGTGACCTGGTCAGGTTATGTACGCCACTGCGGCGACCTAGAGGCTCTGGAGGCTTTCGCGGTACAGGTCGGAGCGGCCACGGCAAAGGACTGAACCGGTGTCGAAGAACCCCAAAGACCCGAGAGGCGGGCACGTCCGCATCTACTGGGTGTTGATCGACTCCGTAGCATGGCGCGCGCTGGGCTACCCCAGTCAAGCCCTGTACACGCTGTTAAGGAGAAGGCTGCAATCGACCAACAACGGGAACATCTCCGCCACGCTTGGAGACCTGAAGCACTACGGCTGGAGTTCGTCTGCGACGCTCGCCCGTGCGCTGCGCGAACTGGTAGCACTTGGCTTTTTGGCGGTCACTCGACAGGGCGGGATCGCCTACGGGCGTCAGGTGTGCACGCTGTACCGGTTCACCGATGAGCAAGTTTTCGACCAGCCGAAGTTCGGGATCAAAGCTACCCCAGCGACCAATGAATGGAAGCAGTTCGCCAACGTGGCAGCCTGCCACGTTGCCATCGAATCCGCGCACGCCGCTGTGAAGCGCAACCCCGTAGAAAACACATCGGGCCTTCAGAAAGTGAAGCGTACCGGTTCACTAAATGAAGCGTTGAGGCCATTTAACGATTCAGCTTCTGAAGCAGTGGCGATTTCACTTGTTCAGAAAATGAAGCAGTCGCGCACCGCCGAAACCGTTTGGAGCCCGCATGAGCACTAGCGTTTCTGGCAAGACCTCCATTCCGTTTCATCTGGTCACACTGCTTCAGAAAATGAACACCTATGCATGTTGCCACCCTATGTGGTGGCAGGTGGTAACCGTCACCACCCCCGAGCCACCCGGCCGGCCGCCAGTCACCCGTGCGGCGGCCGTCGTTGCATGTGCGGAGTGGGCCCCCGCAAGCCGCCCGAAAAAGGATGAACCTGGTTCACCCTTTTCCACAAACGAAGACATGGTGAGAGAGGGTGCGTTCACCGCCAACAACCCGGAACCTGGTTCCGGGTTTGCGCGAGGTGCCAGTGGCACCCTTCGGCATGCTACTAGCAGTGCTGCCAGGAAGCTGGCGAGGCGAAGACGGGAAGTTTCAGGTGCCATCGCGCGCGCGACGAACACCTGGAAATCAGGCCCTGCGCGTCACTGGCGTGGAACGAGATGCAACGCAATTCAACATGCCCAGTGCGATCAAAGCAGCGGGGCGTTGACGTGACACCGCGAGACCAGACGCGCGTAATCGACGCCCTGCTTCACAACCTCGGCAACATACCCGGCTTGCTGAACATCCGTGGCGGCGAGGAGCACGCCCGCGCCCTACTCCAGCGCTTGAGGGTACAAGGGGCGGCGCCAGTCGTGTTCCGCTACTGCGGCGAGGAGGCAGGGCGCGCGGTATACGAGATCGGGCGCGGCGACACTGTGCGCAGGGTCACGACAGGCAAGCGCGGAGTTTTCACGGTCTGGTGGCTGCTCGACAACCCGGGCCAGGCTTGGGATGCTGGCGCGCTGTCGCGACCCGATGCCACCACGGCGGCCGACAGCGCGCGCATCATGGTTCGCAAGGGGGCTGCCCAGCAGTTTGAGGCTTGGGACATGCCTGAGCTAGTCGCGGCCGCGCACGCATGCCACAAGGATGGCGATCACATGCACATCGATCGACCGCACAACGCACCGACAGTAGTCACGCGATAAAAGTTTCGCTCTGGTTTCGCGGCCCGCACAACGGCGCTCGTTGGTGGTCCCATGCGGTATCGATCAACCAAGGCCGCGCATGACACCCAAAGACCACCGCCTCGTCGAAGCTGAACGCAAAGTCGAGCGCTTCGCCCACGAAGCCGAGCTGCTGAAGCGCTCCGCCGAACAGAACCCATCCTCGAAGGAGATCCACCAGGAGCGCGATAAGGCGCGCAACAAGCTTCAAGCCGCACGAAGTACCGTCGAGGCGGTGAAGGCAACAATCGGCGTCGAGCGTTTCAACGAGCGGCTGCACGGCCTGCACAGCGAGATCGAAAAGCTGGAAGTGCAGATGTCCGAGGTAGCGCTGCAGGGGGCAGAAGACCCCAGCAATGCCGACCTGCGCCGCACGCTCGTCGACTACCGGAACGAGCGGGACGCCTACAAGCTGCAGATCGAGGAACTGCACCTCGCGCGCACCGCGGCGGCAAACCGAGACGTGGCCAAAGAGGAACAGGCACGAAAGACCCGCATCGCTGAGCTGCTCGTGCAGCACAAAGCTGCAGGGGCCGCAGCGATCAAGCATTCCGTTGATCTGGTCGACTACCTGGCGGCCGCTGGCCCAAAGTTCTCCGCCGCGAACCGGGCAATCCAAGACGTGATCTCGCTCAACTTCGCGATTCTGCGTTTGGTGGGCGGCAGCAAGGCGATGAACACACACAGCATGTCTGCGAACGCGATGTCGCAGCCTCTCGTGCTCGGCACTGTTTCAGCCTTGGCCGCCACTCGCATCGCCCAGGAAGGCCCGACCATGGCCCCCTATGTGTCCATCACCACGCCATTGGGGCCTGCGACCGGTGCCACCCAGGTGGAGGAACAGCTGCGGCACCAATTGCAACGTCACGCAGAAACCTGGGCGCAATATGAACCCGGCTTCTTTGAAGGCACGCTGGACAGTTCCGACTTCTATGACCTCCGCACGCCTGGCATGGCAGGTAAGAAAGCCTGACCGTGTGCGAAGGCACCACCATCATGATGCTCGGTATGGCTGCGTCCGCCTACGGCGCGCACCAGCAAGCCGAGGCGCAGCAGGACATGGCGAACTACAACGCTCGTGTCGCCGACAACAACGCCACCATGGCCGAGTACGAAGCGAAAGATGCCACGCGCCGGGGCGACGAGGAGGTCGCCGCCATCCGCCGCAACGCCGACATGCTCAAGGGCAGCCAGCGCGCCAGTATGTCGGCGCGCGGGCTTGACCTCGCAGAAGGCACGGCAGCGGAGCTGCAGGATCAAACGGACTTCTTCGCTCAGGTCGACATGGCCACGGCCAAGAACAACGCAGCTCGCGAGGCTTGGGGATTTCGCAGCAAGGGGTTGAGCTACGCCAGCGAAGCCTCCATGCAGCGCGCGACTGCACGCAACATCAGTCCAGGCATGGCCGCCGGGACCAGTCTTCTCACCAGCGCTGGCTCAGTGGCAAGCAAATGGCTGCAGCCGAGTTCTGGCAGCGGTGGAAAGAGTTGGGGCACCCTCGACAACGTCTATTTCGGCAATCGCGGGATGGGGGATTGACGCCATGAAAGCTGTTGATCTCGATCTCGCTCGCACGCTTCTCGACTACGACCCCGACACTGGCGCTTTCACGTGGAAGAGCGGCCGGCGCGCGGGCACCGTGTGGGTGAACGGGTACATCCGCATTCACTTGCGCGGGCAATACGTGTACGCACATCGTCTTGCATTTGCCCTTGTGCATGGCGCGTTTCCCCTTCATGTCAACCATAGAGACGACGACCGAACGAACAACCGGATCAGCAACCTTCGCGCTTGCGTCACGCAGCAACGGGTGTGGCGAGCCCGTAAGACCTCCTCAAAAACCACGTCGCGATACAAGGGCGTCTACTGGAGCCGACAAAGGGCAAAGTGGCATGCGCGCATCTGTGTCAACCGCCGCAGAAAGCATCTCGGTTTCTTCACCAACGAAGCCAAGGCCGGCGCCGCCTACGCACGAGCGGCGCTGAAGTTTGCCGGCGAATTTGCAAGGGTGGTGACCTGATGCCTACCGTTCCGACCTACCAGGGGCCGCAGGTCCGCATGCAAGCACTGCAGGCAGTTCCACAGCAAGGCGCCCGCAGCGATGCCGCATTCGGCGGTGTGGCCGGACGCCAGATGGCCGACCTCGGCGGTGCCCTCGGGTCACTGGGCACCGCGCATGATGGCATCCAGGAACGCGAAGACCAGACCAAGGCTTTCAAGGCCGAGGCGGCCATCACCGAGTCGTGGATGAAGTGGGACAGCGATGCGCGCACGAAGTATCGCGGCGAGAACGTGGGCGACTATGTGCCCAACGCCGATGCCTGGTGGAAGAAAGCCGCGTCCGAGACCGCATCGGGCCTGTCGCCGCGCGCGCAGTCGCTCATAGACCGCAGCCTGGGCGCCCGGCGGCTGCAGGCCATGCAGTCCGTCGGAGCGTTCGTCAACTCCGAAAGGGAGCGGCATGCAGACGACGCGTATGCCGCAGATGTGGAAGCCTCGATCCGGTTTGGCCTGAGCACCGGTACCCCTGACAGCACAGTGCTCCAGGTGCGCGACAAGATCGCCGCTGTGGCCGTGCGCAAGGGGTGGACCATCGAGCAGATGCAAAGCGAGATGATCCGCACCCTGAGCCCCCTGCATGTCGGAATCATGCGCGAGATGATGCAAAGCGGGAACTCGGGCGCGGCGACCGCCTATTTCGAGAAGTACAAGGGCGGTTTGACCGACCAAGCCAAGGCAACAATGCTGGGCGCGGTGAAAGAGAGCAGCGAAAACACCCTTGCTGAGTCCGCCGCCAGCCAGGCGTGGGGCGCACTCGGGCCTCGAATCTTGAACGACCCGGTGAAGCTGTTCGACATGGAGGAGCACATTCGCAGCGCCCTGAAGGGCAACCCGGATGCGATGAACAAGGCCGTGAGCAGCTTGCGCCAGCGTGCCCAGGCCTTCAATGCTCAACAGGCCGAGGTAAAGGCGGCGAGCGTGTCCCAGGTATGGGGCCTGATCGACTCCGGCAAGTCCTTGCCGACAGTCATGCGCTCGGACGCTTGGCTGGGATTGACCGACAAGGACCGCCGAGACATCCGCCGCGATATGGAAGCCGAGGCCGCCACTCGCGCATCACGGCAGGCGGCCGAGGCGTCGCGCGACTACACGGCGCTCCAACGCAATGAGCACCTGCAGCTCCTGCGCAATGGCGACCAGTACCTGACCGCCAGCGATCCAGAGGTGCTGTCCAAAATGAGCCGAGCACAGGTGGAGGCGCTGCGCGGGCGCTTCGGCCTGGAGGCCACAAAGCAATTGCTCACCAAGCACGAGGCACTTTCCAAGCCCGGCAAGCTGATCGAAGCGAAGATGGACAAGCAAGACTTTGACACCGTGGCCGACAGCCTCGGGCTCAAGCCGTACGCCCCAAAGTCCGAGAGCGAAAGCCGCAAGCTCGGACAGTTGCAATATCGCGTCGAGCAACTGATCGACCGTCGGCAGAGCGAGGAAAAGCGCCCATTGACGCGACAGGAAAAGGCCGAGCTGATGCGCCAGGAGATGGCCCGCACCGTCGTGGTCGACGGCTTTTGGTCCGACAGCACCGTGCCCGTGATCCAGCTCTCAGCCGAGCAGGTCAGTAAGGTGATCGTTCCATCGGGTGAGCGCGCCAAGGTTGCGCAGGCGCTGCAGGAGATGTACCGGCGTGACCCGACCAACCCGGACTATGCCCCCACCGAAGACAACGTGCGACGCACCTACCTGCGCGCGCAATCGCGCTCTGCAGAGCTGATTGGCCAATGAACGAGTATCTCGACGACGCGCCCGCGGCGCAGAAGAACCCCTACCTCGACACCCTGCGCGGCACGGCTGAACGTGACAGCTCACAGCTTCGCTCGAGCGCCGGCCTTGCCCTCGACGCGAACCCCGACGAGGTGGCGCGCAACAAGCGCACCGCGGCCCTGCTGGGGGTGCCATTGGCGGCTGTTGAGGCGCTGCCACGTGAGACGGATCACCGTGCACGCATGCAGAAGCTGGAGCGCGCCACCTCGGAAGCGCCGGTGCTTCGCCGGCAGTTCACGGATCAGGACTTCGCGCGGCTGGCGCACGACGACGCGGGCAACCTGGGCGCAATCGAGAAGGCGGTGCGCAGCGCGTGGCAGTTCACGCGATCTACAGCGGCCGGGGTGCAAGCTTTGCCCGCGGATCTGCTCTACGGGGGTGCGCGCGCAGGGTTCGATTTCGTGGCACCCGCCCTCGATCCGCTGGCCGGCAGCATCCTGCCGGAGAACCCCCTGCGCCGCGTGGCTGCTGGCTTCGCCCAGCTCCAGGGTCACGGCCAGTCCACCAGCCAGCGCATCCAGGGTGATGTCTCACAACTAGGGTTCATTGAGGGCGCGATCAACCAGGGAGCCCGTTCGCTGGGCGGCAACCTGATCACCCTGCCCCTCGGTCTGGTCGGTGGTGCACGCGCTGCCCTCACGCCGTTGGTGGGCAGTGAGTTCGGTAGATCGTACGGGAGCGCGCGCGACAAGGGTCTTCAACCCTTCGAGGCCGGCGCATACGGTGCGTCGCAGGCCGCGATCGAATACGCGACCGAGAAGCTGCCTGTGAAGTGGCTGCTCGGCGACATCAAGGCCGGGGCATCGTTCGCGCGCACCCTGGGCAAGCAGGTCGTGGCGGAGGTGCCGGGCGAGCAGGCGGCCACGCTGCTACAAGACTTCAACGACTGGGCGGCGCTCAACCCCGACAAGTCCCTGCGCTCGTTCATCGACAACTATGCAGACCCCGGCGTGCGCGGCTCGGCTGCCCTGCAGACCTTGATCGCCACGGTGGTGGGCGTGGGCGGGCAAACCGCCATCGTCAAGGGCATCGACGCGGCCATGAACCGCTTCGGCGGTGAGCAACAACGGGCGGAGGCCGCGCAACGCGACGCGCAAGCGCTAGGCCAGCTGACCGAGCTGGCGGCCGAGTCCAAGCTGCGCACGCGCGACCCGGCGAGCTTCGAGCAGTTCGTGAAGAAGGCCAGCGAGAACACGCAGGTGCAGGACGTGTTCATTCCCGCCGAGACGCTCGCCCAGACCCTGGGGCCAAACCTGGCGGCGGTGGTCGACCAGGTTCCCGGCCTGCGCGCGCAGTTCGACGAGAGCCTGGCCACCGGCGGAGTTCTGGCCATTCCTGTGGAGCAGTTTTCCGCCTACGTGCCCACTGAGTTCGCGCAGGCACTGGTGCCGCACCTACGCACCTCGCCGGAAGCCATGAGCCTGAACGAGGCGCAAACCTTCGCACAGGACGGCCAGGCACAGCTGCAGGCCGAAATCGACACCCTCGCTGGGTCACCCGCGGATGCCGCACCGGTGCAAGCGGATCCGCTGGAGGCCGTGCGCGGCTCGATCGGCCAACTGCTGCAAGCCACGGGGCGCTTCACCGGTGTCGTGAACTCCGCCTATGGCGAGCTGCTGACGCGCTTCTTCGAGGCCACAGCACAGCGCACCGGCCTGGACGTGCAGGCGCTTTTCCAAGAGTTCGGGCCGCGCATCGTGTCGCAGATCAGCCAGACGCCCGGCCAGCTCGATCAGAGCGACACCGCGCCCAATCCTGAGGGTGCACCGGCCACCTCGCAACCTGGTGCGCCAGCGCAGCCTCGGCGCGGTGCCTACGACCCGGCCAGCCGCACGATCGCCCTCCTCCCCCAGGCTGATCTCTCGACCTTCATCCACGAGTCAGGGCACTACTTCCTCGAAGTGCAGATGGATCTGGCTGTGCGCCCAGATGCGCCGATGGCCATGCTCGACGACATGCAGAGCGTGCTGTCGTGGTTCGGCGTGAAGAACATCGCCGAGTGGCGAGCCATGAGCCTGGAGCAGAAGCGGCCGCATCACGAAAAGTTCGCGCGGGGTTTCGAGGCTTACGCCTTCGAGGGCGAATCACCATCCCAAGAGCTGCAGGGCGTGTTCCGTCGCTTTCGTAGCTGGCTCGTGCGCGTGTATCAGCAGATGTCGGCCCTCAACGTGGAGCTGTCTCCCGAGGTGCGCGCAGTGTTCGGTCGCATGCTGGCCTCTGAACAACAGATCACGGATGCCGAGGCGATGCGCAGCTACCGCCCATTGTTCCAGTCGGCCGAAGCCGCGGGCATGACGCCGCAGGAGTGGGCCGACTACCAGGCCACCGGCGCGCGCGCCACCTCGGACGCGGTGGAGTCGCTGGAACAGCGATCGATCCGTGACATGCAGTGGCTGGCCAACGCACGCGCCAGGGCGCTGACGAAGCTGCAACGAGATGCAAGGGGCAAGCGTTCTGCTGTCGAGAAGGAAGTGACCACCGAGGTGCGGCAGATGCCCGAATACGCGGTGCAGCGCTGGCTCAAAACCGGCATGCTGCCCGATGGCACGCAGACCGTGGGCGCGAAGCTCTCCGCCAAGGCGTTGACCGAGATGTACGGTGATGGCCCAGCCACGCCTCGGCGCTACCTGTCCACGGACATGGTCGACGCCGAGGGCGGCATGCACCCCGACCAGGTCGCCGAGATCTTCGTGGACAGCGAGGGCGTGCCTGCATTCGATTCGGGCGACTCCATGGTGCGCGCGATCGTAGCCGCCGGCCGGGAGGCCGATGCGATCGAGGCCACCACCGATCAGCGCACGCTAGAGCGGTATGGCGACCTCACGGACACGCGAGCCGTGGAGCGCGCCGCCGATGAGCTGATCCACAACGAGGCCCGCGCGCGGTTCCTTGAGCGCGAGGTGAACCACCTGGCCAAGGCCGTGGGCAATCAGCCGGTGCTCGCTCGGGCGGCCCGCCAGTACGCTGAGCAGGCCATGGCCCAGAAGCAGGTGCGGCAGATCCGCCCGGCACAGTTCACTGCCGCAGAGGCCCGCGCCGCGCGCGCCGCAGAACAGGCTTTCAAGAAGGGCGACGTGGCCACCGCCGCCGCGCGCAAACGTGAGCAGCTCCTGCAGAGCCAACTGGCCCGAGTGGCCCAACAGGCCGTCGGCGAGGTACAGCGTGCGGTCGACTACCTGACCAAGTTCGACACGGCGGCCACCCGCAAGGCGATCGGCGCGGACTACGCGGATCAGATCGACGCCCTGCTGGAGCGCTTCGACCTGCGCACGAGCACCACGCTCAAGGCCATTGCTCGGCGCAAGTCGCTCACGGAGTGGGTGGAGCAACAGCGCGAGATGGGCCTGGATCCCGCGATCGACGAGCGCCTGCTGGCTGATGCGGCGCGCGTGTCCATCAAGGAACTGAAGCTGGAGGAGCTGCGCGGCCTGGTCGACACGATCAAGAACATCGAGCACCTGGGGCGCCTCAAGCAGAAGCTGCTCACGGTGCAGGACCAGCGCAAGTTCGACGAGCTCGTGGCGGAGGCTGCGCAGTCCATCCAGGAGCACGGTGGCGCGCGCAAGCCGATCGCGTTGGAAGGCCGCAAGGGCGTCGTGCCATGGCTGCAGGGCGTGTGGGCATCACACCGCAAGATCAGCTCCTTGGTTCGGCAGATGGACGGCGGCAAGGACAACGGGCCGCTGTGGCGGATCCTGGTGCGCGGCATGAACGACGCCGGCAACCGCGAGCAGGTGATGATCGAAAAGGCTACGCTGCGCCTGGCGGATCTGTACGCACCGATGCTCAAACTCAGCGGTGGGCTCAACGGCGCCAAGGTGTTCATTCCAGAGATCCGGGCGAGCCTGTCACGTGGTGGCCGGTTGGCCGTGGCGCTGAACTGGGGCAACGCCGCGAACCAGCAGCGGCTCACCGATGGAGAAGGATGGACCCGCGACCAGGTCGGCGCAGTGCTGAGCACGCTCACGCGCCAGGAACTGGCTTTCGTAAATCGCGTGTGGGAGTTCATCGATTCGTATTGGCCAGAGGTCTCGGCAAAGCAGCAGCGCGTCGACGGCGTGACGCCGGCCAAGGTCGAGGCGGAGCCTTTCAACCTGACGCTTCGCGACGGAAGCACTGTGGCCATGCGGGGCGGCTACTACCCCATCAAGTACGACACCGACCGCTCCAACCGGGCCGAGTCACACGAAGCGGCCGAGGTGGCGAAAGACATGCTGCGCGGCGCCTACACCCGCGCCACCACGCGCCGCGGGCACACCAAGGCCCGCGCCGAACTGGTGGAGCGCCCTCTGCGCAAGGATCTGGACGTCATCACCCAGCACATCACACAGGTCGTGCATGACCTAGCCTGGCACGAATGGCTGATCGATGCGAACCGGCTGCTCAGCTCCAAGGCCATCGATGGCGCAATCCGATCGCACTACGGACCCGATGTGGTGCGCACGCTGAAGGATGACATCCAGGGTATTGCCGCGGGCGATCTGGCCACCCAGACCGCGATCGACCAGGCACTGCTCACGCTGCGCGCGAACGTGAGCCGCGCCACCATGGGCCTTTCCTTCACCACCGCGATGCTGCAGCCTCTCGGCTTGTTCCAGAGCGTGGCCCGCACCGATGCGAAATCCGTTCTGCGCGGGCTAAAGCGGTGGGCCGGCGACGCCACACGGCTTGAAAGCTCCATGCGTTGGATCGGCGAGAAGTCCGACTTCATGCGCCTGCGCACCAAGACCTTCAACCGCGAACTGAACGAGATTCGCGGAAAGGTGGCAGGGCAGTCGAAGGCCGCACAGCTTCGCGACGGCGTGCTGTTCTACATGATGACCAAGATGCAGATGGTGGCCGACGTGCCAACCTGGATTGGTCGCTACGAGAAGGCCATTGCGGAAAACCACGATGAAACCACGGCGGTGGCCCTGGCCGATCAGGCCGTGATCGACTCCCAGGGCGGCGGCACCACCAAGGACCTCGCCGAGGTGCAGCGCCGCCATCCATTCCTCACACAGTTCTACAGCTACTTCAGCACAACGCTCAACCTGGTGGCGGAGAAGACCGGCACCACCGACTTCAAGAACCCGCGCGCCGTTGCTGGCTGGCTGGGCGACATGGCGCTGCTGACAGTGCTGCCCGCGCTCGCGTCAGCCCTCCTGCTCTCGATGTTCCGGGGTGATGACGAAGACGACCTGCTCAAGATGCTGCTGCAGGCCCAGGCCGGTTACCTCCTGGGAATGGTGGTCGGTGCCCGCGAACTCTCGGGCCTCGTCTCCGGCTACGCCTACAGCGGCCCGCCTGTGGCGCGCGTCGTCACAGATGCCGGCAAAGCCGCCGACCAGGTGAGCCAGGGTGAGATCGACGAGCCCGCGGTGCTGGCCGTTGTGCGCCTGCTCGGCACTGCCTTTGGCATCCCAACCACCCAGGCGGTGCGCAGCTACCGCGGCTGGCTCGCCTGGAGCGAAGGCGACGCACCGGTCACCTCGGTGCTATTCGGCCCACCGGCCAAAGACTGACCACCAACCCGAAAGGAACCACCATGCAAGTTGTTGCAATCAAACCCGCGTTCTTCAATGGCTCGCTGATCAAACTCGGCGAGAAGGCCGACATTCCCGAGAACACGAAAGGTTCGTGGTTCGCACCGCCCGAGTCACCCCAGGCGCAGGCCGCCATGAGGATCAAAGCATCGGGGTCGACGCCGGTGCGAGTGCTCGACAAGCTTGCGCGCGGTGAAGCGGTCGATCTGACAGATCCCAAAATCACCGAGCCTCGGACCCTCTCGGAGGGCTGGCGGGTGAAACCGGCGAGTTTCGTGGACCTCATGCGCGGCAGGTGAGCTGGATGAAGTTGCTTGAGGCCCGGCAACACGTTCGCGTGCCGTCGGTCTATCCAAGGCAGCGTGGCTCATTTGGATAAACTCGCAGTCAGCGGGATTATTTGGATAATTTCGCAGACACACGTTGCACGGTTTCGCGATTTTGGTTAAAGTGCGAGCAAAGCCGTTCATTTCGACGGCGCTGGAGCTTCGTATGTCCGAAAACCATGCCACATCAGAGGATATTGACGACGAGTCGGGCGATGCGCAAAAAGGCCGCCAGCGCTCGACGATTGCCTTTCCCTACACGGACTACGAAGGCGCAGCTGAACTGGCGGCGGCGATCCACGGCAATGTGGGTCACGGTACTTGCTCCCTACCCCAGCTTGCCGCTTGGATGAACTCCAGCGTAAAGAGCAGCAGCTTCCGCACTCTGATCTCAGCCGCGCGTCTGTTCGGCCTGATTGAAAGCGACAACGCTGAGACCTATCGGCTCACCGATCTGGGCACACGTATCGCCGACCCCACACAAGCTAAATCTGCACAGGCCGAGGCGTTTCTTCGGGTGCCGCTTTTCGCGGCGCTGTTCGACAAGTACAAGATCGGGATCATCCCGCCTAGCGCTGCCCTTGAGCGTGAAATTGCGGGCCTTGGAGTCTCGGAGAAGCAGAAGGCACGGGCACGCCAAGTCTTCGAGAGTTCTGCCCAGCAAACTGGTTTCCGCTCCCATGGTGGAAATCGACTTGTCATGCCCGCCGTTGTCGTTCCCCCAGCCGGCGCAGGAGCCAACAGCAATGGCAACGGCAAAGGGGGCGAGGCCGGCAATGGCCACGGTGGGGCTTCCGGTGGTGGTGGCGGTGGCGGTGGATCGAGTGGGCAATACCACCCGTTCATTCAAGGCCTGCTGCAGAAGTTGCCGCCGCCAGACACCGAATGGCCAGTAGAAGCGCGCCAGAAGTGGCTCGTCACCGCCGCCAATATCTTCGGACTCATGTACACGCAACCCAATGGGCAAGACGTAGGCTTCATCGACGTTGAAGTGAAAAAGCTATGACGCCTACGGTGACGGAGATCCACGTGAGGAGATAGTGCGCCCCTGGCAGAAACGGCCTGCCCTGCCAGGGCGGAAAAAGGAAAGGCTCTGTGATGTTGGTGAATCCTTGGCGGGAATCTCATCACAGAGCCTGTGGCAGACCACTCTACAGCGGCCACTCCCGCTAACGACGCAGTGAAAAACTGCTGAAAGCGACCATCGCCGTTGAAGCGGCGATGGATTTGATGGGTTGTTTCCGTAGCCCGACGGACCATCCGAAACGCACCACCACTCGGGCGAGTGATGCAAGTTTACTTGCACGGATCAGTTTCGACAATGAAGGGCTGCATACCCCTTGAAGGAGATAGCCATGCGCTACCGCCCAATCAAGGATGTGTTTGTGCGAGCCTACACCCGCTTCCGTTTCGGGAAGCAGGAGGACGTTTGCCAACACTTCCGCAGCCACCCGGGCCAGCTTGAGCTGTTCCCGCTTTAAACGGTAAGCCGTTTGACCCGCCCATGTGTCACGCTTGGGCGGGTTTTTTCATGATGCACACACACCGCACACGACCCTCTCGTAAGCCGCGTAAACGTTGACTTCTAGCAACGATCCATCATGGGCGCGACGGACAGGCGCCAGGGACTCGGAGCTTGCAGGGTGGGATGTGGTTGCACCCCGGTATTTTCTCACCCCGGCGAGCAGGCAAAAGAAAACCCGCCGAAGCGGGTTGAACCTCCTGGCGGAGGGAAGCTCGGGGGGGAGGGAGCTTCGGAGACTTGGTGTGACAGTCACGCCAGTATTCCGGCGCTGCCGCAGGCCCCTTGTCGGAGAGTTGCCGACGCGCTTGTAGGACGGGAGGAGATTCGCCGCGCCAGGGGTGGAAGCGGCCGGGTTGCACCACCACAATGGGCCATGCATACACCCACACGACCCCATCTGAACCTCTTGGCTTGCGCCCTCGCCGCGCTGGCGCTGGCCGGCTGTGCCGCCGCAGAACAAAGGGTGGATCTGCAACCGCCTGTGGCCAGCGGTGCCGGTGTGCAGGTGCAGGACTCGCGGCATGACACCGATCTGAAACTCAAGACGGACACCGGCACCCTGCCTGTCGAGATCCGGCCCCCGGTCGCCGAGGCCCTGCGGAACTGGGTGGCCGCCAGCTACACCGGGCCTCAACCCTTTTACGTGGGCTTGCAGCGCCTGGAGCTGCAGCACCAGGGCGGCCTGGCCTCGGGAGACGAACTGTCCTGCACCGTGGAATCGCAGGTGCGCGTGGGTGGTGAGGTGGGGCGGCCCGTGCGCACCCGGGTGCACAACAACGCCCGGCTGACACCCGATGCCACCAGCGCGGTCCAGCTCATCGTCTCGCAATGCCTGGAAGCCCACGCCAGGGACATCAACGCGCCGACGGGCAGCCGCTAGGCTGCCCGCCTTCGTGATCGTCCGATCAGAACATCAGGGCGATCAGGATGATGATGGGAATGGGGACACCGAGGAAAAACAGCAGCAGGGATTGCATGGAAGGCTCCTTGGAAAGGTAAAAGGGTGTGCAGGGCGGGAACTCAGGCCCGATCGCGCTGGCGGCCACCGAAGGTCGCGGCCAGGCTGGCAAAGAAGGCGCCGATCAGCAAGGAGACGAACAGCCACAGCGCGCCATAGGCCGACGCCTTGCGCGCCTTGTCGGCCGCCTCGCGCGCGGCGGTTTCGGCTTCGCGGGCCTTGATCTGCATCCGCCCGAAGGTGTCGGTCACGCGCTTCTGTGCGTCCTGCGCGCTGACGCCGGTGCGCAAGGCCACCTGCTGGCCGAGGTAGCTGGCGTCCTCGGGCGGCAAGGCGCCGTTCTTCAGGGCCGTGAGGAAGATGCCCGAAGCATCGGCAGCGATCGCGGCAGGCGACGGGTTCACCATCAGCAAGCCCGGGGCGCCGGCCGTCGACGCCGCCGCCGCGTCGGTCCGGAACAGCGTGCCGACAAAGTAGTCCAGGTCGGCCTCGCCGTCCTTTTCACCATCGGCCTTGTCCGCCACCTGGGCCACCGCCGCACCCGCGCCACCGGCCGCCACCGTGGCGCCGGCGTTCACACCGGTGCCCACGATCGCACCGATCACCGAGGTGAGCAGCGTTGCCGTGGCCAGGGTCGCCACCGCCCAGGCCAGGAAGCCGTGCGCGGTGTCGCGGAAGTAGACCTCGTCGGCCTGCGTGCCGGCCCAGCGCGTGCGCAGCCGACCGGCCAGATAGCCGCCCATGCCAGAGGCCACCAGTTGGGTGAAGGAAATCCAGAGGATGGTCGAGACGCCGAAGGTGGCGGCACCGATGCCCTGCTGCACCCAGGGCGAGACCGATGCCAGCCCCAGGCCCGTGCCCAGGATGAGCAGGATCAGCGAGAGCGCGGCCGCGCCGGCCGCGCCGGCGAACACCGCGGGCCAGGACACCGCGTGCTCGGATGCCGGCGCCACGGCGATGTCGTCGAATGTGGGCGAATGGGTCAATGCCATGATGGGCCTCCTGTTGGAATGTCAGGCCATCATGGGTGGCGCCCTCATGGGCGCCTGTCGGACGGGTGCGCGAAGGCGTGTAGGACCGGCCCTGGTGCCGATCCGAGGTCAGGCCGCGGCGCGCGCGCCCGGGTTCGCGAGCTGGGAATGCTCGATCACGTAGCGCGTCATCGACTGCGCCAGCTCTTCCTCACCCAGGAAGACCTTGCCGGCGACTTCTTTCTCGAGCAGGCCGGCCTCTTCCTCGCTGTGCGTGCGCACCACGGTCTGAATCTCGGGATTGAGGGCGCGGGCGGTGGCGATCATCTGCCGCACGTTGAGCGTGTCGGGCGTGGCGATCACCAGCATGCCGGCGCGCGCGATGTGGGCCTGGATCAGCACCGCCGGGTCCGCCGCGTCGCCGAACACGGCAGCAATGCCGCGCTCGCGCAGCCGCTCGACGATGTCGCGATTCTCTTCGGCCACCACATAGGGCAAATGCTGTTCATCCAGCGCGGCGGCGATGCGCCGCCCCACCCGGCCGTAACCCACCAGCACCACCTGGCGCGAAAGAAATTTCTCGTGCGTGGTCATGGGCAGTTCGGCCAACGGGTCGTCGCGCTGTTCCAGTTTGCGTGCGAACTCGGAGTTCTTGCGCAGCCATTCCTGCAGCGGGTTGATGGCCTTGAACCACAGCGGGTTGGTGGCGATGGAGATAAGCGCACCCGCCAGCACCAGGCTCTGCCCCTCGGGCGGCAGCAGGCCCAGCGATGCCCCCAGGCCGACCAGGATGAAGGAGAACTCGCCGATCTGCGCCAGGCTGGCGGAGACGGTGAGCGCGGTGTTGAGCGGGTAGCGCATGGCCACCACCAGGGCGGCGGCGGCCACCGACTTGCCCACGATGATGATCAGCACCACGCCGAGCACCTGCAGCGGACGCTCGATCAACACGGCGGGGTTGAACAGCATGCCCACCGAGACGAAGAACAGCACCGCGAAGGCGTCGCGCAACGGCAGCGACTCTTCGGCCGCGCGGTGGCTGAACTCCGATTCGCGCAGCACCATGCCGGCGAAGAAGGCACCCAGCGCGAACGACACGCCGAACAGCGCCGCCGAGGCGAACGCGATGCTCACCGCCGCCGCCACCACGCACAGCGTGAACAGCTCGCGCGAACCGGTGCGCGTGACCTGCCACAGCAGCCAGGGGAACACCCGGCGCCCCACCACCAGCATCAGCGCCACGAAGCCACCCACCTGCAGCAGGGTGAAGCCCAGCGTGCGCCAGATCGAATCGAGATCGCCGTCCGAGCCCTTGCCGCCCAGAAAGCCCGCCAGCGGCGGCAGCAGCACCAGCACCAGCACCATGGCCAGGTCTTCCACCACCAGCCAGCCCACCGCGATGCGGCCCGTGAAGGAATCGAGAATGCCCAGGCTCTCCAGCGCCCGCAGCAGCACCACGGTGCTGGCCACCGAGAGCGACACGCCGAAGACCAGCGCCGAGCCGAAGCTCCAGTCCCACCACCACATGGCCATGCCGATGCCCATCAGCGTGGCGACCGCCATCTGCACCACCGCGCCGGGCAAGGCGATCTTGCGCACCGAGAGCAGGTCTTCCAGGGAAAAATGCAGGCCCACGCCGAACATCAGCAGCATCACACCGATCTCGGCGAGCTGGGCGGCGATGCCGGCGTCGGCCACGAAGCCCGGCGTGAACGGTCCGATGATCACACCCGCCAGCAGGTAGCCCACCAGCGCGGGCAGGCGCACCTTGGCCGCCAGGAAGCCGAGGATCAGTGCCAGACCCAGGCCCGCAGCAATGGTGTTGATCAGTGAAACGCTGTGCGGCATGGGCCGGAAACTCCTTGGCGGAAAGGGGGTGGGGGTGCGGTCGAATTTACACCACGCTTTCGCAGGAACCATGCCCGCAACAAAAAACCCGCCGAAGCGGGTTTCTCTTGGAGCGCGTGGGGGGTGTTCAGCCCATGTGCAGGCCGCCGTTGACAGAGAAGTCCGCACCGGTGGCGTAGCCGCCCTCCTCGCTGGCCAGCCAGGCGATGATGGACGCGATCTCGCTCGGCTCACCCAGGCGCTTGACGGGCACGGTGGCCACGATCTT